>Ga0233386_1000004_pt1 | contig 209576 bp, 168 predicted proteins | sample ElkDunMinimDraft_17_FD_191544 | JGI IMG/M metagenome (GOLD analysis project Ga0233386, IMG submission 191544) | Fecal eukaryotic communites from dung pellets of Tule Elk in California, USA - Elk Dung G4 | ecosystem: Host-associated > Mammals > Digestive system > Large intestine > Fecal...
TTTTGCCGGAGCTTTTTTTACAACCTTTTTGCTTGGAGCGCTTTTGGCTTGTGAAGCTTTTTTAGGAGCTTCTACTTTTTTTGCTGGCTTTTTAGGAGATACTGGCTTCGCTACTTTTTTAGGTTGTGCTTTCTGGGCTTTAGCAGGTGCCTTTGGAGATGCATTTTTAGGGGCTTGCTTTGCAACTACCTTTGCCGGAGCTTTTTTTGCTACTGGTGCTGCTTTTTTAGCAGAAACTGCTTTCTTGGAATTTGGTTTCTTTTTTTCAGCCATATTTACTCCTAATTTTCAATAATTTCAATTTTTAAAATTGGGTCAAAAGCATCAATACGACAAACCACATCATGTCCTTCTGATACTTTTCCAAATACAGTGTGTTTACCATCTAAATGAGGTTGTGGAACATGCGTAATGAAAAATTGCGAACCACCTGTACCTTTACCACGATTAGCCATAGAAATCACACCAGCTTCGTGTTTCAAACTATTGATTTCATCTTCAATCACATACCCAGGACCACCCGTGCCATTGCCATTTGGGTCGCCACCTTGAGTCATAAAGCCTGGAATCACCCTATGAAAAACCAAACCATTATAGAAGCCCTTGTTTGCAAGGTCTACAAAATTAGCCACCGTATTTGGAGCTTTTTTAAAATCCAAATCAATTACAATTTTTCCTTCATGTACTGATATTATTGCTTTTATAGATTTGGTTTTCGAATAATCTCTATTAAAAACTTTAGCATCTGCTGCAAATGAAGCAGAAAAAAATATCAAAAGAAAAAGACTAAAAAATAAACTGCGAAAAGTCATTTCTATTCCACAAAGAAAAACGCTGCTAAAATATAGTATTTTCTCATTCGTCCTAGTCAAATTATTCCTAAAAGCATACGCATTTAGCTATATTTTGCGCAAATTTAAGAAAACGGACGACAATGAAGACAAAACAATCACACATCCGCAATTTTAGCATTATCGCCCACATCGACCATGGAAAATCTACATTGGCCGACAGGATGATTGAACTTACCAAGACCGTCGCTTCTAATGAAATGACAAACCAATTGCTAGACGACATGGACCTGGAAAGAGAACGCGGTATTACCATTAAAGCCCATGCTATTCGTATGGTTTATACAAGACCAGACGGAGAATACATTTTAAATATGATTGATACGCCGGGGCATGTGGACTTTACTTATGAAGTCAGCCGTTCGTTAGCCGCTTGCGAAGGCGCCATTCTTGTTGTTGACGCAAGCCAAGGTATTGAAGCCCAGACCCTTTCAAACCTTTATTTAGCTATTGAAAACAACTTAGAAATCATTCCAGTTTTAAATAAAATAGATTTACCAGGCGCTGAACCTGATAGAATTGCAAAACATGTTGGCGATTTGTTAGGTTATGACCCAGATAAAATTCCAAGAATTTCGGCAAAATCCGGCATAAATGTAGAGCAGGTTCTTGATAAAATTGTCGATGAAATTCCACCTCCAGAAGGCAATAACGACGCTCCGTTGCAAGCACTTATTTTTGATTCCGTTTACGATAGTTATAGGGGCGTCATCAATTATATCCGCATTGTTCAAGGCACACTTAAAGCCGGTATGAAAATCCGTATGATGAAAACAAATGCCGAATATATGGTTACAGAAGTCGGTACGTTTTCAATGCAACGCGATGCCAAACCTGAACTTTCTGCTGGTATGGTTGGTTATGTTCTTGCTAATGTCAAAACTATCAGCGACGTAAAAATCGGAGACACTTTAACTGATTCTCAAAACCCGGTTCAAGAGCCTCTCCCTGGGTATAAAGATATTTTGCCAATGATTTATTCTGGCATTTACCCTATTAACCCAGAAGATTACAAAAACTTGCGCGAAGCTCTTGAAAAATTAAAACTCAATGATTCGGCAATTTCTTGGGAACCAGAAACTTCTGATGCTTTAGGCTTTGGGTTCCGCGCTGGTTTCTTAGGCCTTTTACATATGGAAATTGTGCAAGAACGTTTAGACAGAGAATTCAATGTCGATATTATTACAACTGTTCCAAACGTAGAATACCATGTTTATGGAACAGATGGTTCTTGTACAAAAATTGAAAGTCCTTCTAAACTTCCTGACGCAAGTCGTTACGATTATATTGAAGAACCTTACGTTAAAGCCCAGATATTTACACCTAAAGAATATGTGGGTGCCATGATGAATCTCTGTGAAGAAAAACGTGGCGAATTTTTAACGATGGAATATTTAGACGAACAAAAAGTCATTTTAAAATACGAATTGCCACTTGCAGAAATTATGTTTGATTTTTATGATCGTTTAAAATCTTTAAGTCGTGGTTATGCAGGCCTAGATTACGAGCCATCTGGATACAGAAAAAATAATCTTGTAAAACTGGATATTCTTTTGAATGGCGATCCTGTTGATGCTTTCTCGGTAATTATTCACCGCGAAAAATCTGTCCAATACGCTAATTCTATTTGTGTAAAACTTAAAGATTTGATTCCAAGACAACAGTTTGATGTTGCTATACAAGGTGCTATTGGTGGAAAAATCATAAGTCGCAGCACTGTAAAAGCAGTACGTAAAGATGTGCTTGCTAAATGTTATGGTGGCGATATTACACGTAAGCGCAAACTTCTTGAAAAACAAAAAGAAGGTAAAAAGCGCATGAAAAACATTGGTTCTGTTGAAGTTCCTCAAAAAGCATTTCTTGCTGTTCTTTCGCTTTCGGATTCTTCTAACGGAAACGATTAAATATGAAAAAAACAGAACGGAAAATAAAAAAACTCCTTCGTCGTTCTTCGCCCTGGAGACTTGTTGTTTCTGTTCTAATTCTTTTGACAATTTTTCCCATAACTTACGTTGTCAGAAGTTATGTCTTTGAATCCATTTTTTTAAAAGATTCCAGTCTTTTTTCTAATGCAGAAAAAGGTGAATGGTTGTTTTTTTGTAAATGGAAATCTTGCAAAGAAAATTTAAAACCGAATGATTTTGTCCTTGTTGAATTACCGAATGGAAAAGAAATCGTTAGAAAATTAATTGCTCTCCCTGGGGATTCTCTAAAACTCTCTTCTGCTGGTTTTATACAATCTTCTATTGCAAAACATCGTTTCAAAGAAGAAACTATCATTATTGATGATAGAATAATCACTCTCCCACAAAAAGGAGACACTCTTTTCTTTAACAAATTAAACGATATTGAAACTGATTATACCTTAAATCTTTTGCGCCAAGAAAAAATTCCTTTTTTTGTAAAAGCCTTACCTTATTCTGGAAAAGACTCTTTACCACTTGCACTTGCTGGCAATACAAAAATTGGAGCACGTCCAGTCAGTACTAGAGAAGTTCAAGGTTTACCATGGCAAGAATTACATTTGATTGCTAACCAAATTCAAATGCAAATTCACAGTACAGACCCCATTGAATTCAAACGCCAGATTTTTAACGCAAAGGATTCTACGCTTATAGAATATTTCATTGTTCCTGAAAATATGTACTACGTTTTATGCTTACAAGGTAAATATTGTGCTGATTCTAGGGAATTAGGTTACATTCCAAAAAGTCGAATTGTGGGCAAGTTAATTTACCCATAGCATAAAAACCTTTTCGCCATAGTGAAACTTGATGAATTTATTTTGAATTCTATTAATTGATAAAATTTGAAAATTTCTATTAAAACAAAACTTTAAAACGCTCTTTTTTTTAAAATTCTCTCAAATAGCAAAATTTTCACATTTTCTCTAACCTTTTGATTATCAATGAGTTAGAAAAGCAAATATTTTTTTTAGAATCTTTTTATTCCCTTCAAAAAAAACTAAATTAAGAGTTCTCTGTGAAGAAAAAGTTAGACTAGAACTTCTAGTCAAGGAAGGTCTTTTAAATGTATAAATTACAATGGGAACGCACTCTGAATGCTCTTCGGAACATTATTTCCGAAAATATGTTTGATCGTTTTTTTGCTAACGCTACTTTAATTTCTCTTTCTGAAAATGGTGCTGTCATTCAACTACCCGAAGGCATTGACCCAAAAGAACTGCTTCCTTACAGAAGTCTTTTAGAACATAGTTGGCAAAGTAGTAACAATACTCAAAACCGCATCAACTTTGAATTCCAGGCTTCCAATGCTACTCCTGCTTACACTGTTTCGCAAAATTATTCTTTGAATTCTACTTTAGAAACGACAAGTATTCCTCTTTCTAGAAACCATACTTTTAATAATTTCGTTGCTGGTGACAAAGCCCTCTTAGCTTTTAATGCGGCGTTCGCTGTTGCTGAAAACCCAAGCAATAACAAATACAATCCGCTCTTTATTTACGGCGCTCCAGGCCTTGGTAAAACTCACTTGTTACAAGCTATAGGTAACTATGTCTTAGAAAGCGAACCAGACAAAAAAGTTTGTTACCTTACCGCTCACGATTTTATGGAGCAATTTATAAAAAGCCTTCGCGAGCAAAGAGTTTCTGAATTTTCTTCTTATTATCGCAACAAGGTCGATGTCCTTTTGATTGATGACATCCAAAACTGGAGCGGTAAAGAAGAAACACAGAATGAATTTTTCCATATCTTTAATGCTCTACACCAAGCAGGCAAACAAATCGTTTTAACTTCTGATGTGCCAGCAGTTGAAGTAAAAAGCCTTGCAGAACGCCTTGTCAGTCGTTTTTCTTGGGGACTTACTGTTGATATCCAGCCACCTGATGTTGAAACAAGAGAAGCCATTTTACGTCAAAAAGCTAAAGCACAACATTTAGATATTGATAACGAAGTTATACTTTATCTTGCTGAAAATATCAGTGGCAATGTGCGTTTTCTTGAAAACGCAATTACAAAGCTTACCGCACAAGCTAGCGTGATGCACCACGATATAGATATGACTCTTGCAAGGCGTGTTGTAAATGAAATTCTTCCAACCATCCGTCGCCGTGTAAATGTCAATGCTATTATCCAAGCCGTTTCACAACACTTTGATATCCCAGCAGACAAGCTCATTGAAAAAGGTCGCGGGACTCAAGAAGTTTCTAAAGCAAGACAAGTAGCCATGTATTTGACTAAAGAACTTTCAACACTTAGTCTCCAAGGTATTGGTCAACATTTTGGTGGCAGAGACCATGCAACAGTAATTCATGCCAATAAAAGTGTAAAACAATACATTGAAACAGACCCAACATTTGCTCGTGAAATTGAAACATTGAAAAACAACATTCGCGATTAATTTTTCATTTTTTGAAATTAAAAATGCGTTTATTTTTTTTCATATTACTTGCCGTATTTTCTTTAGGCTTTACTAAAGAAGTCCCGTTACGCCCAGTAAATTCTTACGTTTACGATGAAAACAGAATGCTTTCACAAGCAGAAACAAAAGTTTTCAACGAAATCGCAGAAGAACTTTATAGAAAAACAGGTGTCGGTTTAGCTGCCGCTCTGTTTCAAAATATTGATGGCGAAGAGCCAAGAGATTTTGCATTACAAATTGCTCAAAAATGGAAAATTGGCAATAAAAATGATGAAGGTCTTTTAATTTTTGTGACGCTTGATGAAAAACGACGCAGTGTTGAAACAGGCTATGGCGCAGAAATATTTTTACCAGATGCACTTGTAGAAAGATTACAACAAAAAACTCTTGTGCCTGCCTTTAGGCAAGGAAAATACAGCGAAGGGGTGTTGCGTTTAGCTCTTGCACTTGCAGAAGAATCTGCCAAAGCTAAAAATGTAACTCTTGATTTTTCAAAAATTTCAAATCAAAAAATCCGGCCCGAACAAAAAAAATTATCACCTTTAGGTTTTTTCTTTTTTCTCATTCTAGGGATTTTCTTAATTGCAACACCAACGGGTAGAACTATTTTACTTTATCTTTTAATCGCCTCACTTCGCGGAAGCAGTTCTTCTTCAAGAGGAGGTGGATTTGGTGGAGGCTTTGGTGGAGGCCGATTTGGTGGCGGTGGCTCTGGAGGCTCCTGGTAGAGGGTATTATGGCAAAAATTCTTAGCATTAAAGAACTTCAAGATTCTATGTGGCCAGAATGGCTACAAGAAACTTTTGGCGAAAATCTTATTTCCGCTTTTTTGCATGGCGATTGTCTGATGGAGGGATTTAACCCTTTTAAAGAACCTTGGCAAATTAGTTTTCTTTTAAAAGAAAATACGCCTAACAAACTAATTCCTTTACAAGATTTACTCCGTCAAGCTGAAAAGTTTAAGCTTCAGTTCAGTTACTTTTTTACTTCTCAGTTTTTTGATTCTGCTAAAGACACTTTTCCTTTAGAATTTTTACACATCTCTAAAAAGAATTTTCCAATTCTAGGAGAAGCTCCTTTAAAAGATTTCATTCCAGAAAAAAAAGCTTTACGCCTACAATGCGAACGTGAATTACGCGGACTTATTATTCGTTTGCGTTCTAATTTTGTTTACCGCTTACGTAAAAGAACAAGCCTTGATTTCTTTTTAGAAGCAGAACGTGCCATTTTGCCTATTCTTTATGGGGTGCATTTCCTAGAGACAATGGAATACCCAGAAAGCAAAGATAGTATGCGAAAAAAATACCCTTTCTTACAATTACAACCACCTGGTCAAAAAGACAATATCATTTCAGAACAAGCAAATAACTATATTCTTGAAATCGAAAAGATTCTGCAATTTGTGGATTCTATGGAGGTCTAAATGAAAAAAATTCTCGTTATTACTCTTGCAGTAGTTTTACTTTTAGGCGTTATTATTGTAGCCAAAAGTATCGGGGCTTACAATTCTATTATTGCAGGCGAAGAAAACGTTCGCACAGCCTGGGCTCAAGTTGAAAATACTTACCAACGCCGCTATGATTTGATTCCTAATCTTGTGGCTACAGTTCAAGCAGAAGCTGATTTTGAAAAATCAACTTTAACAGAAGTCATTGATGCAAGAAGCCGCCTTGGCGGAACTGTAAAAGTAGATGAAAACTTACTTGGTGATGAAGCGGCTATGAAACGATTCCAAGAAAGCCAAGCCACTCTTGGATCTGCATTACAACGCCTTATGATGGTAACAGAAAACTACCCTAACTTAAAAAGCAATCAATCTTTCCAAGATTTACGCGTACAACTAGAAGGCGCTGAAAATCGAATTGCCGTAGAACGCAAACGTTACAATGAAACCGTTCGCGATTTTAACACTTATATTCGTCAATTCCCAAATAATCTTATTGCTGGTTTTGCCGGAGCCACTCCAAAAGTTCCTTTTGCAGCCGATGCAAATGCCGCAACCGCTCCTAAAGTTGAGTTTAAATAAATTAATTTTTCAAAATAGCTTGATTTTTTCTAAATATGTAGAACAAAATCAAGCGATAAGCTTTTTAACAAATTTCCAAGAAGGAATATATGGCTACAATCGAAATGTCAGCAAATCCAATCGTTAAGGCTTTGAAAAAACCTTGCGAAAAATTCACCAAAGAAGACATTAAGTCTTACATCAAAAAAAACGATATCCAGCATGTTAATTTTATGTATGCTGGTGGTGATGGCCGTTTAAAAACATTGAACTTCATTATAAATGATGCTGATTATTTAGATGAAATTTTAACTTGTGGCGAACGCGTTGATGGTTCTTCATTGTTCAGCTATATTGAAGCATCTTCTTCTGACTTGTATGTTGTTCCACGCTATGCTTCTGCATTCATGGATCCATTTGCAACGCTTCCAACACTTTGCCTCTTATGCTCTTTTTTCAATAAAGATGGCGAACCTTTAGAATCATCTCCAGAATACACGCTTCACAAAGCTTGCAAAGCTTTCAAGAAAGAAACTGGAATGGAATTTGAAGCCATGGGTGAACTTGAATACTATGTTATTGCAGATGACCCAAAAGTTTTCCCAGCTGTAGACCAAAAGGGCTATCACGAATCAGCTCCATTTGCAAAGTTCAATGAATTCCGTCAACAATGTATGCTTTATATTGCTCAAGCTGGTGGTCTTATTAAATATGGTCATAGCGAAGTAGGTAACTTTACTCAAGATGGTAAACTCTACGAACAAAATGAAATTGAATTCCTTCCATGCGCCGCTGAAAGCGCTGCAAACCAACTTACTGTTGCAAAATGGATTATCAGAAATCTTGCTAACGAATATGGCTTAGATGTTTCTTTTGCTCCAAAAATTACCGTTGGTAAAGCTGGTTCTGGCTTGCATGTTCACATGCGCATTATGAAAAACGGCAACAACCAGATGCTTAAAAATGGGGTTATTTCTGACACGGCGAAACGCGCTATCGCTGGTATGATGAAACTTGCTCCATCTATCACGGCTTTTGGTAATATGAACCCAACTTCTTATTTACGCTTGGTTCCTCACCAAGAAGCTCCAACCAACGTTTGTTGGGGGGATCGTAACCGTAGCGTTCTTGTACGTGTACCACTTGGTTGGGCAAGTAAAACAGACCTTTGCAAACAAGCTAATCCAAACGAACAGAAAAGTGCTTATGACACGCATCAAAAGCAGACTGTTGAAATGCGTTCTCCGGACGCCTCTGCCAACGTTTATCTTTTGATGGCTGGCCTTTGTGTTGCTTGCCGCCACGGGTTCTCTTTGAAAGACGGTCTTGCTGTTGCAGAAAAAACTTATGTTAATGTAAACATTCACAAAAAAGAAAATTCCAAAATCTTGAAAAAGTTAGACACACTCCCAGACAGTTGTGCTGCTTCTGCTGAATGTTTGCAAAAACAACGCAAAGTTTATGAAGAATTCGGCGTATTCTCCCCTGCAATGATTGATGGTATTATTGCTCAACTTAAAGCATTTAATGACAAAACATTACGTGCAAAAGTTACTAAGAGCAAAACTGCAATGAACGATTTAGTTAAAACCTATTTCTATTGCGGTTAATCGATTACATTTCGATTTTAAAATCCTGAAAGTTTACTTTCAGGATTTTTTTTATTTCTTTTTTTTTCATTAAGAGTGTTACTAGACTTTTGCAAGATTTGCTACACCAACTATTTCCAAAAACAAAAACTTGTGGGTAGCAATAAACAAACTAGTTATGACAAGAGTGCCCTTCTCTTAAAACTTGCTTAATTTATACTTAAAATACGCAGCTATTTGTAAAGGGTGGTTCATTTCACCTGTTGCTATTTTTTCTTCTAATTCTTCCGTTGAAAGTTCTATTTCTACAATATTTTCTGTTTCGTCTTGAGTTTTATTGCCACCTTTTTCTACATCGTTCACAACAAAAACATAGAACTTACCACGGTGCCTATCAGGATTCATTGGGAATTCTCCCCAAAACTTAAATGAACTACCTAAATAAGAAACCTCTTCTTCTAATTCTCTTTTTGCCGCTTCTAATGGCGATTCTCCTTTATCTACAATACCTGCAGGAAATTCTAAAGAAATCGCCTTCGTACCATGTCTATATTGCTTAGTTAAAACCCATTTTCCACTTCGTGTTTTAGGCAAAATCAAAACCCAATCTGGTTGCCAAATCGTATAAAAGTCTGAAATTATTTTTCCATGCGGTAAACGACAAGATTCCTTTGCAATTTTAAGCCAAGGAGAATCTAAGATTTCTTTTACTGAAAGCGTAGTCCAACAACCTATTTCTTTTTCTGATTTCATCATTGCCCTACTTTCACAGAATCTGTTTTTAATGTATCTAATGATTGTTCAACAACAAGCGGTTTTTCTTCTACTCTTTTTTCTTTTTCTGCTTTCAGAACTTCTTTATTTTCTTCTCGTAAAGAAACAACTTCTCGTACTTCTTTTTGTAAAACCTCTCCTGGCGTAATCCAAAACAAATCCCATTTAGCTTGTATGGCTGCCATCATTTCTCTAAGCCATAACTTGCGGATTTCTCGTTCTCGAAGCCAACTAGCTGGATTATAAGTATAATGTTTTATATCTGTCGTTATAAAAGTCGGAGAACCTTCAGCTAAATAATTAAAAATGAGAGCAACCCTACGAGAAGCCGGAGCTGATGTTATAAGCAAAACAGTATCTGCATTTTTCTTTTTAAACCAAGGGATTATAGAAATAGCTTCTTCTAAAGTTGAAGGGTCATTATGTCGCCATAAAAAAACAGCGCCACTATCTAAAGTTTCTGTCCGCATCATGTCTTCTGCATAAAAATCAGCATTATTTTTATCGCGATAAACACGACGGCCTAAAACAAGAACCGAATCTACTTTTCCCTTTTCCATTAACTTTGAAACATAATCAGTTCTTTCAAGTTCTGCTGTTTGTCCATCTAAAACAACGGCCCAAGAAACATGATTAAAAGCATTGTCTTGAATAAGCCAATAACCACTACGACTTAAAAGCCAATAAAAAAGGCCTAATAAAAAAATACTTATGATTCCAAGTGCTATGAGCAATTGTTTTTTCTTTTGTTTTTTTTGATTCCTTGTAAGTTCTAAATTATCTAAAATTCGCATGAAGTCCTCTTTTAAAAATCTATCCTATATAAAATAGCTGATTCACCATTTTTATAATATTTCGTTCTTGTACCAATAAAAACAGCCCCAAGATTCTGGTAAAACTTTTTTGCTTTTTCATTAGATTCTCTAACTTCTAAAAATAATTTTTCAGCGCCTCTATTTTGCAATTCGTTTTTACCAGCATTAAATAAAATTTTTCCCAAACCGGTTTGTTGAAATTCTTCTGCAACAGCTATCGCTAACAGTTCTGATTCGTCTGCTAACAAATGGAACAAGGCAAAAGCAATAACTCTTTCTTGTTTCTGGATAACAAAAGAAAGTGTTGAATCTGCCTGCAATTCTTTTTTGTATTGTTCTAAACTCCAATCTAAAAAGGCAAGATTGGCTTGTAAATTCAAGACATCTCCTATATCAGAGAGTTCCATTTTACGCAATAAAATTTCTGAATTATTGTTCTGCATAAGATGGTTGTATATAATTGGCGTCTTGAATCGGAGAAGGTTCGCTCCAATTAAAGGTTTCTCGGAAAAGAGACAATGAACCTTCTGATTCCTGAACTATCTCAATTCCTTTTTCATTTAAAATTTCTTGAAATACTTCTTCTTTTAAAACAGCACTATCCACAACAGCAAATTTAGCCGTTGTATTTTTCAAACTTTCTAACACGCGTTCCGTATTCCAAAAACATTCTTCAACGTCTGCAAAGGATTCTCCTTGTGGAGAATTTCTAAAATACCAATAACCAGTTCTTGCTCGTAAAATAACTAATGTTGATTCTACATTTCCATAAAGCGTTAAAGCCGCTAATGTAGATACTCCATATAATTTTCTTTTACCTGTAAAACAAAGGCCTTCACAAAAAGCAATTCCCGTGCGTAAACCAGTAAAAGAACCGGGCCCACGTAAAACCAATACGCGCTTAATCGCATCTAAAGAAACAGAAGCTTTTTTTAAAAGTGAATCCAATACCACTAAAAGCGATTCTCCACGAGCATTATTATCAACAATTTCTTCAGAGATATTTTCTCCAAAAATTCCCATTCGGGCTCCTGCTCGCGAAGTATCAACGATTAAATCAAGCATTAACGTTTAACCTTTATACTTTTTTCAATTATTTTATCAATTAACATTGTATAAGAAACGCCATTACATTCTGCTTGTTGTGGCAAAAGCGAAGTCGGTGTCATACCAGGCAATGTGTTTGTTTCAATAGCCCACACATTTCCTTTATCATCTATACGAACATCTGTTCTGCTATAAACAGAGCAACCTAAAGCTTTGTGTGCGTTTTCTACAACACTTTGAATTTTTCTCGTTAAATCTTGTTCAAAAGGAGCTGGCGTTACTTCTCGACATTCACCATTATACTTTGCTTCAAAATCAAAGTATTCTCGCGTAGTCATTTGCATTTCAGTTGGCGGGAAAGGTTCTTCGCCTTCCATAAAACCGCAACTAGCCTCTTTTCCTGAAATAAACTGTTCAAAAAGCAAAGATTCTGAACTACAGAAAAGGTCTTCGCAAATAGCCAAAGCCTCATCCATATTTTTGGCAATGCCCACACCAATACTAGAACCACCTAAAGGATCTTTTATCACTAATGGAAAGTTTAATTCATTTGCAACACAAGAAAGCGCTTCGCCATTAAATGAATCACGCCAAAGGACTTTATAGGCAGGCGTTAAAATGCCAGCACTTGTATAAATTTGTTTTGATTTGATTTTATCCATGGCTAAAGCACTTGCTAAAAGTCCACACCCTGTATAAGGTATTTTCCAATGTTCTAGCAAAGCTTGCACATGGCCATCTTCGCCCCATTTCCCATGCAAAGCTAAAAATGCTATATCAACATCTGGCAATTCTGAAAGAGCAGGCGCTTTTTTACGATGAGCCGAAGGCCCCTCTAAACTGCGGAAATACATTTCTGAAAAATTTTCTTTTTGGTATGGAGAAATTTCTCTTGAAGACCAAATCCAAGTGCCATCTTTTTCAATAAGAACTGGGTGAATATTGTATTTCGAAGAATCCATTCCACGAACAACACCAATTCCACTCACAACAGAGACATCATGTTCTGTAGAGAACCCACCCATAAAAACCAGAACTCTTAAACGAGACATATCCAATCCTTAAAGCATTAAACTTTTCTAGAACTAACTCCTAGATTTCTTTTAAAATTTAACATTTCTCAAAACAAGATTTTAAAAATCACTGACTACAACCTATACAAACCACTACATTTGTGCTTCTATGCAAGAATTACCAAACGCTTTTCTACTAACCGATAATATTGGTGGCATCTGGATTCGTTTTGCAAGTGCTATCCCCATATAACGATTCCACCATTTTCGCATATCCTCTAACGCTTCTTTTTGTGTTTCAAATAACGAATCAAAAAAGTCCTTTTCCAAACCAAGAATTTCACAAAGCGTTCCATTTTCTAAGGCTTTTTCTGAATCTAAAAGGCTTTTATTATTTTCCATCCAATACGCAAAAAGCTTATCATGATAAGGGTAAATAATCGGGTCGCCTTTTCCTTCATCAACATTTTGCGCTTCACTTAATTCTGCACTTGCTGGTATTTCAATAGAAGCTTTAGGAATAATTTCTTTTTCTTTATTTATTTCTTTTGCCAAAGCGTAAACTTGCGTTTTCCACAAATCACCTAAAGCACACAAAACTCCTGATGTATCGCCATACAATGTGCAATACCCCACCATCGCTTCTGTTTTATTGCCATTACAGGTAAACGCAGCATTCAGAACAGAAGCTATTGTTGCAAGTGCCGCACCAGAACGTGTTCTAGCTTGCAAATTTTCATAATGAATTCCTTTGACCAAAAGTTCTTTAGAATCAGAATCAAAAGTTGTTTTAGAAAGAGAACTTTTTACAGAATCTAAAATTTCAGAAATAGGAAAAACCATATAAGGACACCCTAAATTTTTCGCTAAATCTTTTGCTGCATTCCTTGTGGTTTGTGAATTAAACCGAGTAGGCATATTCACTAAATACACATTATCTTTACCTAATGCTTCTGCATAAAGAACTGCCGACACAGCACTATCAATTCCACCAGAAGCCCCAATAACAACTCGATTAATTCTAAAACGTTCTAAGGATTTTTTTAGCATATAAACCAAAGCCTGGTGAATTTGTTCTATTTCAGATTTTTCTTTTCCCAAAAACTCTGGATTAATCGCTGCATTTTCCGAATCAAATATGAGTAAAGCCTCTTTCAAGAAAGGAGCTTTATCTAAAATTTTTCCATTTTTAAAAACCAAAGAACAGCCTTCTAATGCATAAACATTTTTCCCTTCATTTAAAACACCACTTGCATTTATATACAATACAGACGTTTCAAATTTTTCAGAGATGTGTTTACATTTTCTAGACAACTCTTTATGCTTTCCTATTTCATAAAAATCTGAAGCCAAGTGAATCACAACATTTTTTTCATTTAAAAGAGAACTAGCTACTTGTTCTAAATCATCCAAATTTTCAGAAATAGAAATTCCAACTTTTAGCTTCCCCTGTATTTCAGGGTAATAAATATTTTCTAAACAAGGTGAAGAAAAATAACGACTTGCCCTACTTCCTTTCAAAATATTTTTCGATAAAAAAGAAAGTTCCTTTCCTGCTTGTTTAGAAAGCTTTAAAAAACATCCTTGACTTGCATAATAGGCAGCATTGTACAATTCATTATTTTCTTTGGCGATATTTCCAAATAAGATATCAATCCCTGAAGTCAAAGACGCAATAGCATTACCCTTTTCAAGGCATTCATCAACAAATGATTTTCTAAAAAAAGCATCTCCGACAATAGTACCAGAAAGGCATAATTCCGGAAAAACAACAAGCGACGCCGCTTCTGACTTTGCTTTTTCTACTATACTAGAAATCGTTTGAAAATTCTTTTCAGGATTTCCCTGAGCAACTGGCATTTGAGCGATAACAATCTTCATAAAAATGAATTTAGAAATCCTTTGCATTTTCTACACATTATATCTTGTTTCCAACGCTATTTTTCCTTATATTTTAGGAAAATCTCTCTGCCCGACTATTGCCAGGGGCTTCTTGATAAAAACAAATTATCACTTGCAATGAAGCTTGCCTAGCCCTTTGTCATTGTGAGCCGTGCAAGATTTTTTTTGCAAAGCCTGAATGCGACTCTGCTACAAGTCCTTTGTCACTCGCGAAGCGAGCTTGCCCGTGACTTGCCATTGCGAGCGGTTCTTGTCACTCGCGATGGAGCGTAGTGACAGAAGCAATCTCATCGCAAGTAACACTTGTTTTTGGATTACTTCGCTACACTCGTAATGACAAAAAACAAGATGGCCATGTCGTCTTAAAAGACTCCTCGCCATGACAAGCCTGAACTTGTCATTACGAGACGTACAGAATAAACGGCGTGGCAATCTAGTTGCCATGACAAGCTTGTTTACAGAAGGTTTTACAACACTCTCTTGTGGAGTTTCAAAAATTTACAAAATAGGAATTTTTATGCTTTGTCCAAATTGCAGTAATGATTGTTCTGAACGTGCTATTTCTTGTCCACAATGTGGCGAACCTTTTTCTGATATTATTCCACCAATTGAAAAAACACACGCTGCATTATTTGCTTTTTTTCTTGGCGGTCTTGGAATCCATGATTTTGTATTAGGAAACCCAACTCGTGGTGTTTTAAAAATCGTTCTCAATATTTTTGGATTTTTAATTGTTCCTGCTTTTGTATGTGCACTCCTTATTTATCTGGATTTACGCCATATCACGAAAGGAACTTACTCTACCAAAACAAAAAAATTATCCGGTGACGATTCTGTTGCTTTAGCCCTTTCTATCATTTACCTAGTATTTTTTATTTTAGGCATTCTTGGAATAATTGCTTTTTCTTCTCTTTTCTTTTTGCCGACTTTAACAGCGTTTTAAACTAGCCATTAAACATGGTGGTAAGGGTGACCTGCTAAAACCATTACACAGCGATACAATTGTTCTGCTGCGATAACGCGTGCGTGGTCGTGAGTAAAAGTCAATGGAGAAAGAGAAAGTAACAAATTGGCACTTGCTTTTAATTTTTCATCAATTCCATAAGCAGAACCAATTAAAAAAACAATATTAGACGCGCTTTTTTGTTCTATCCAACGAGCAAGAGGCACTGTTGCCATTAACTTTCCTTCTTCAGAAAGAATGACGCGAACAAAATCTTTTTTAGGAAAGCGTTTTTCAAAAAGTTCCGCTTCTTCAGCAAGTGCTTTTAATTTGTCGTCTCGCTTGCTTTCTTTTAATTCAACAACTTCTAAAGGCGAAGCAGACCCCTTTAAACGCTTTACATAGCGAGCTACTTCATCTGATACAAATGAAGAACCTGCTTTTCCAAAAACCGCTAAAAAGAGTTTCACCGCCCGACTCCGAGACGTTCAACTAAAAAATCTGAAATTCCTGCTTCTCGCATTCGCTTTTGCGTTTCTTCTATTGCATAAGGGACACGAATCAACTGCACGGATTCTTTTTCAGAATCAAACAAACACCAACAAGCTCTAGGGTCTCTGTCTCTTGGTTGGCCTACGCTCCCCACATTTACCAAAAGGCGTTCGCCTTTTTCAAGGACATAAGAACCATCTTCTATCACTTTTGGGATTGCAGCATCTCGCATAGCCACAATAACCGGACTATGAGTATGCCCGACAAAACAATATTTACCAGAAAAATGATCAAATGCATCTAAAGCATCTTCTAAATCGGTAACATAAACCCAATCGGCTGGTGACATAGGTGAAGCATGAACAAAACAAATTTCATTTTCTTCAAAAATGTAAGGCAAACCATCTAAATATTTTACCGATTCTGGAGAAAGTTGATTCTGAGTCCATTCTATCGCTTGTTTGGCATACGGATTAAACCCCAAGCAAGATTCCCAACGCATAGCCACACTGTCGTGATTGCCAATAATTGAAATATCCATAGAAGATGCTGCTAAAGATACGCTTTCATTAACATCAGGGCCATACCCGACTAAATCGCCAAGGCAAACTCGCCGTTCAACTCCATAAGAGTCCATAGAAGCAAGAACAGCCTTTAAAGCAGTCGCATTGGAGTGGATATCAGAACAAATTCCATAAAGCATAGCCGTAATATACACAAAATTTTCAATAAAATCTTTTTTCTAAAAAAAATATCCTTTTTCTATTGAGGTTATATGCTTTTTTAAAAACAAGTTCGGCGGCACCAATCTTTTGGTTTACTATATTGTAGCCCAAATGTTATTGGTTGAAGAAAATTTAAAAGTAAGCATTTCTTACATAGTTAGGGATTTAGGTAAAAACATCCTAGAAGAAATCCCTGACCACCACCCTTTTGCTTACATTCATGGTTCAAGAAACATTATTTCTGGTTTAGAAAATGCTTTAGAAGGCCGTAAAATTGGTGATAAATTTTCTGTTACTATCCCTTACAATGAAGGTTATGGGCCATTTAAAAGCGATTTAATTATTGAAGTTCCTAAAAATGATTTGAAAGATGTCGGAGAACTTTGGCTTGGCATGGAACTTGAAATGTTTAAAGAACCTGATTTGAACGATTTTCAGATTCCAGAAAATCTTGAAGAACTTTTTGACGACAACATTTCGGAAAACTCAGATGTTTATGTGGTTAAAACAATAAAAGAAAATTCTGTTATTCTTGATGGCAACCACCCTTTTGCAGGGAAAGATCTGATTTTTGATGTCCATATTTTAAATATTGAAGAAGCTTCTTTTACAGAACTAGAACAAGGTTACCCTGACGAAGTTGAAGAAGACTTAAGTGACGATAACGATGATTTTGAAAACAACTCACAAGAACGATGGTACTAAAAATGGCTACACTCGATGAATTAAAAAAAGCTGCAGGCATTAAAGCTGCAAATGAAATCCAAGACGGTATGACTGTTGGACTTGGCACAGGAAGTACCGCTGCTTACATGGTAGAACACCTAGCAAAACGCATCAAAGAAGAAAACTTGAATGTGGTAGGCGTTAGCACTAGTTGGAGTACTACTCTGCAATGCAGAAAATTAGGCATTCCTTTAAAAGAAATGGGCGAAGTCTCTGAACTAGACATTGTTATTGACGGAGCTGATGAAATTGATAAGAACAAAAACTTAATCAAAGGGCGTGGAGCCGCACACCTTTTGGAAAAAATTGTCGCTTCTATGGGAAAGCGTTACATAATCATTGCTGATTCCGGAAAAAAAGTCAACACTCTCGGCGAAAAGTTTGCAGTCCCTTTAGAAATTTTACCAAATGCTATTGGAGTTGTTACCGCAAAAGTTGAAGCCCTTGGTGGCAAAGTTTCTGTCCGCATGGGTGCTCCCGGTAAAGACGGCCCTGTAATCAGCGATTCTGGCAACATTATTGCAGATGCAAAATTTGCTCCTATTGAAAATCCTGCAGAACTTTCAAAACAACTTGATGGTATCGTTGGCTTGGTTGGCCATGGTTTATTTATTAATATGGCTACACAAGTTATTTTGGCAACTGAAAATGGTTTAGAAGAATTTTAACCCTTGCCCTTGCCAAAAAATGAATAAATAGCTATATATGGGTTACCTCGACGCGGGGTGGAGCAGTTGGTAGCTCGTCGGGCTCATAACCCGAAGGTCGCAGCGTTCAAGTCCTGCCCCCGCTACTATAAAAAAAAGACCAAGCTTTGCTCGGTCTTTTTTTATTCAAATTTTTATTTTTTGCTTTGAGTTTCTGGCAGAATCATTAGAACTTTTTCCATACGAGTTCCATCTACCTTTAAAACGCGAAATTTATAACCATCTATTACAACTTCTGTTCCTGCAACAGGAATAGTTCCAAGCGTTGCTTGAATTAATCCAGAAAGTGTTTCAACATGGGAATGCTCTGGTACAGAAAGTGCTACGCCGAGTTCGTATTCCAAATCAGACAATGTCATCAACGGGTCAAGAATATAACGACCATCTTTTAACTTTTGAACATCTTCGTCTTCTTCGTCATCATCTTCATCACGGATTTCGCCCACAATTTCTTCTAAAATATCTTCTACCGTAACAAGACCCGCTGTTCCGCCATATTCATCAACCACAATAGCTAACTGGTTCCCATTACGGCGCAGTTCTGTAAGTAAGTCATCTATTTTTTTATGGTATGGGACAAAAATCGCCGGCATAACCAATTTTTCTAAATCAAAATTTTCATTTTCCGCTCGGTTTGTGTACCATTCTAAAAAATCACGATTGGAAAGAATCCCTACAATGTTATCTATCGAATCTCTATAAACCGGAAGTCTAGAATGGCGTTCATTATTTAAAATGGAAATCGTTTTTTCAAGAGATGTAGAAACATCAATGGCACACATATCGACTCTAGGAGTCATGATTTCACGCACAGGAGTTTCAACAAAATCAAAAATATTTAAAATCATTTGGCGTTCGTCTTCTTCTAAAGGCGAATCTTCACTTGGAGAGGTCATATCTCCTTGAATGGCTTCTTTTTGTTCTTCTGACAAAAAATTCAATTTGGGGTCATAACCACAAGCACGCAAAATACGAGCATAAATAAAACTAAAGAACCGTGCAGCAAAGCCCACTGGCAAACGCAATAACGAAAATAAAGGCAATAAAATAACTGAGAAAATTCCTGGCTTTAAATTGCCTAAAATATTGGGGATAAGAACCGTCCACAAATAAATCAAAAATCCAGCTACAATAACATAAGCTAAGGCAACCCAAAGGCGAAGTTCTTCTGTTAAAAGGACTGGTGAATAAAGTGCGGCACATTTTTTCAACAATAAAAAGCCAAAAACACCGGCCGAAAGATTAAAACAAATTCGACCTATAGAAATTGTTTCTATAAAACCAGGCTTTTCAGCTAATTTTGCAATTTTCTCATCTCGTTCTGATGGTTCAAGAACGGCTTTACGATTCAAGAAAACCACTTTGGTTAATGAGTAACAAGCCGAACAAGTAAGACACACTAAAAAGCCAACAAAATAAAATAAAAGACTATCCATTATTTTCCCGATAATAATTGATTTTCAAAAATTCACATTCCCGACGACGCATTTTCACTCTGTCTTTTGGCTTGATATGGTCATAACCACATAAGTGGAAAAGGCCATGTACAAATACTCGTTTTAGTTCATCGTAAAAAGTATTACCATATTGTGGTGCTTGCCGTTTAACTTGCTCTTTAGCAATATAAATTTCACCAAGTAAATAAGGTTCATGCCATTCAAAAGATAAAACATCTGTGACTTTATCTAAATGGCGGTAATCGCGATTCAATTCGCGAACCGTTTTATCGGAACACAATACAACATTTACATTTGAAAGACAATTTTCTTCTTGCAACAAACGCTTACCAAGCGCTTCTAAACGCTTTTGCCAAGGAAACGTTTCCTTTGGATTTTCAGTAAGAAATGTAATTTCAAAACTAGGCTCAAGGGGGTCTGGCATAAATTAAGCCTCAAACCATTTAGAAAGAGTTGCTGCAACTGCTTCTGCCTGAGCTTTTGTCATATTTACAGGTTGAGCTCTGTAACTACCACGGAACTTGCGGAAACGACGAATGGCTACTTTAGGTTCTGAAAAACCTTCTGCACCAAGGTCTTGGTACAAGAAAAGAATTATAGGCCAAGTTCCTTTAGCAATAATTTCTTTAGCTACTTGCTTGCGGACAAGTTCTCCATCTTCGTAACGTTCAATGGTTAAATCTTCAATTGAAGAAGATGCTTCGTTTGTTTCTTCTATATCCATTTTTTACCTCGTTCAAGAAAAATAACAATATTATAGGGTTTCTTTCAACTCTTCTTTCAAGTTTGTAAGCCATTTGCGCGTTAAAATACAAAAAAACAATCTCTGCTTTCTATATTTGCAACTATGATGCGTTATCGATTTCGCGAACTTGCTGTTCCTGTTTCAAAACAAGACGATGTGCCTTTGCTTTTAGCAAAAGTTCTAAGAATTCATGTAGAAGAAATACGCAATTTAGTGGTAGAACGCTATTCTTTAGATTGTAGAAAACGCAATTTTCCAAAATATTCTTACACCGTTTCTTTTGATTGCACAAGACGCCTTTCTCTAAAAAGCGGTGCCATTCCTTTTACAGAATTACCAGAAAATGAACGAGACCCTTTAGAAAATACGTTACCTCTCCCCAAAAAGGTTCACGTCGTCGGGGCTGGGCCTGCAGGACTTTTTGCTGCCTATACCCTTTTAAGACGAGGTTTTTCTGTTGTTTTACACGAACAAGGAAAACCTGTTGCTGAACGATTCCGCGATATCCGAAAATTTTTCCGAGATAGAGAATTCAACAGACATTCAAATGTTTTATTTGGCGAAGGCGGAGCTGGAGCTTTTTCAGATGGCAAATTAAATACTCGAACCAGAAACTTTTTTACAGTCAAAGTTCTTGAAGACATGGTTGATTGTAAAATGCCTCGTGAAATTTTGACATTTGCAAAGCCCCATCTTGGAACCGATAGACTATCTATTCTATTAAAAGAAATAAGAAATCGCATAGCTATGTTAAATGGTGAATTTCGTTTTAATTCTTTTTTAGAAGATATTGAAATTGTTGGTGGTGAAATCAGAAAAGCAAAATTCAATGGCATTTGGGAAGAAACACCAGCTCTTGTTTTGGCAACAGGACACTCTGCAAGAGATATTTATGAAATGCTTGCAAGACATGGTGTATTGCTTGAACCTAAAGCATTTGCTATGGGAGTTCGCGTAGAACACCCTCAAAAACTAATTAACGAAAGACAACTCGGTAATAATGTTGACCCAAGAATTACCGGAAGCGCTGAATACGCTTTAACGACAAAGACTCTTCAGAATACATCTGCTGCTTATAGTTTTTGCATGTGCCCCGGTGGAGTTCTTGTGCCTTGTGCTTCTGAACCAGAGACACTTGCCACAAATGGTATGAGTCATAGCCACAGGCGCGGGCCCTATGCCAATGGCGCTATTGTTGTTCCTGTGAAAGCTTCTGAAACTTTATTTGGTGGGCTTGAAAAACAACGCTCTTTAGAAAAAGCCGCTTTTGAATGTGGCGGTAAAAATTACACCGCACCAGCTCAGAGTATAAACGCTTTTATTGAAGGTAAACTTGATTCTTCCCCACTATCTTCTACCACATACCCTTGTGGCCTTTTGCCTTCTAATTTACATGAATGGTTTGACAAAGAAATTGCAGAATCTCTTGCAGAAGGTTTTTTAAACTTTGAAAAAAAAATTCCTGGTTTTATCAAGGAAGGTTTAATTATTGCGCCAGAAACAAGAACTAGTTCTCCATTACGTATTCCCAGACACCCAGAAACTTTAGAGTCTCTGAACACTCGTGGGCTATTTCTTCTTGGTGAAGGAGCTGGTTATTCTGGAGGAATTGTTACAAGTGCAGCCGATGGAATGCGTTTTGCTTACAGAGCGAAACTTTCCGAAAAATTTTGAGAGTTTAAATGATAACGAAAACAATTGACCGAAATTTCAGCAACATGCGTTTGGATCGCTTTTTAAGAAAGGCTTTTCCAAATGAACCACTTTCTGTATTTTTTGCTGTATTACGCAAGAAAAAAGTTCGAGTAAATGGAAAAGTAGCCAAAGCAAATCTAATGCTTGCAGAAGGCGACCTTGTTCAGATTTATGAAAATTTTAAAAGTCTTGATTCTAACATAAGCACTCCTCAAAAACCTCTCTGGGGAAAAAAGCCCACTTACACATCTCCAGAATATTTAAAAGAAAATTTGGATATTGTTCTTGAATCAGAAGATTACATTGTCGTAAATAAGCCTTCTGGAGTTCCAAGCCAACCAGGCTCAGGGACTCGCCCTGGCGAATCACTTGTTGAAATGCTTTGGGAATGGGGAAAGAACAATGATTTAGATTTCAAGCCTACTATCGCTCACCGTTTAGACCAAGAAACTTCAGGGCTTCTTGTTTGTGCCCTTCATGGTGATACTTTGCGCGAACTAACAAAACTTATACGCGAGCACAAAGTCGATAAGTATTATTTAGCTTTAGTCAAAGGAAATTTAAAAAAAGAACGTGGTTCTATTCGCTTATCTCTTTCTAGAACGAATGCTCCTCAAGGTTCAAAAATGAAAGTCACAGACGAGGGGCTAGTAGCCGTTACCCATTATTCAGTAAAACAACATTTTCAAAACTTTGATTTGGTGAAAATTAAATTGGAAACCGGAAAAATGCACCAGATAAGAGCTCATTTTGCAGCTCTTGGTCACCCACTTGCCGGAGACACACGCTATGGTGATTTTGCTTTAAACAGAGAACTCAAGAAATCCTGTTCTTTGAATCGCCTTTTCTTGCATAGCACAAGACTTGAATTTGATTGGAAAGGTAAACATATTGTTGTTGATTCTGCTTTACCTAAAGAATTGCTTTCTGTTTTACAGAACTTGAAATAATTTTAAAAATGAAAAATCCCCGACGAATGTCGGGGATTTTATACAGGTGCCAGGACTCGAACCTGGAATCTTCTGGTTCGTAGCCAGATGCCTTATCCAGTTTGGCCACACCTGCTTGGTGTGCCCCAAATATAGATTAAGTTAAACGTTTGGCAAGGGTTAATGCTGACTTTTTTATGAATTCCTAAAATAAGCTTTTCAAAAAAAACTAAATTTTACCCAGTTTTCATTATTTTTTGCAATAAGTATGAATTTTATAAAAGCCCACATTTTACCTTTTTTCAAAAATTTGCTTTCAGATAAGAAAGTGCGTTTTTGGACAATTATCTTTTGTATTCCACCTCTTGCCATATTCATTATTGCATTGAGTGTGTACAACTATTTTTTGCCAGAAATTCCTCCACTTTCTCAATTAGAAAACATTTCACCACAACTTGTTACAAATATTTACGACAAAAATGGCGAAATATCTCATGAATATTTTGTGGAACGCCGCGAATGGACTCCTTTCGATTCTTTGCCAGAAATGGCTAAAGCAGCAATTATCGCCACCGAAGACCGCAAATTTTATACCCATTGGGGCGTAAATGTCTGGGCAATTCCAAAGGCAGTTATGGAAACCGTTTTCAGCGGAAAAAAACTACGCGGCGCATCTACTCTTACTCAACAACTTACCAAATTGCTTTTTTTAACTCCAGAACGTTCTATTTCAAGAAAAATCAAAGAAGCTATTACAGCTATTCGTATTGAACAAACTTACACAAAAGAAGAAATTCTTGAATTTTACATGAACGAAGTTTATCTTGGCGGCGGAAATTATGGTTTTCAAGCCGCTGGTAAATTTTATTTTGGCAAACCTCTTGATAGCCTTTCTATTCCTGAATACGCAATGCTTGCCGGTATGCTCCAACGCCCAGAAGCTTACCGCCCAGATAAACACCCCGATTTAGGTCTTGAACGCAGAAATACCGTTCTTTATGCCATGTACGATGCCGGAGTAATATCTAAAGAAGATTATAGAAAATACATTGAAACGCCACTTGAAACAGTTCGTTCTGGTAAAAATGCCAAGAAAGCCGGACTTTACTTTTACGAAGAAATCCGTAAATATATGGAAAAGAAATATGGCGAAAGTTCTCTTTACGCTGATGGTGTCCAAATTTACAGTACAATTGACCCTGAAATCCAAACTATTGCTGAAAACGCTGCTATAGAACAAATCAAAAAAATCCGCCGTCGAATCCAATACAGAGCTACAAGGCGTTTAAACCTCACTCAAAAATACAATTTGCCTGAAGATTCTGTTGTAGCTCATTTTGATAGCATTTACGCCCTTTTCAAAAAGGAATACCTTGCTCTTGATACAGCAAAAGACCCATCGAAATGGCGTTTTCCTGATAGTATCCGTTACCACCATGCAGAAGTTGCCGCCATTGTGATTGAAAACGAAACCGGGGCTGTTCGTGCTATGGTCGGCGGTAGTGACTTTGAAAAATCTCGTTGGAATAGAACCATTCAATCTTTACGCCAACCAGGTTCTTCTTTTAAACCATTTGTTTACGCTACTGCTATGGATAATGGAGCTAGCCCATGCGATTCAGTGAACGACCAACCAATAACTATTGAAGACCCTGAAGACCCTTCTAAAACTTGGAGACCAGCAAACTTTGGCCATGATTTTGAAGGAATGATGACTTTAAGGCGTGCTCTTTACCTTTCTAAAAACCTACCTGCAATCGTCACTGGAATGAAATATGGATTAAATAACGTAGTCAACTACGCTCGCAAGTTCGGCATACAACGAGCTCCTTTGCAAGCTGTTCCAAGCCTTGCTCTTGGTTCTGTCGGGGCAACGCTTATGGAAATGACTTCTGCTTATACGGTGTTTCCAAATGGCGGAACACGTATTGAACCATTCCTCATTGATTCCATTGTCGATAAGAGTGGCGAACTTATGGAAAAAAGAACTTTAGTAGAACATGAAGTTTTGCGCCCTGCTTCTGCATATTTAATGGTTGATATGCTTAAAGATGTCAATGTCCGCGGGACAGCTGCAAGAGTTTGGGCTAATGGTTTTCAACACCCAAGTGGCGGAAAAACAGGCACAACAAACGATTATACCGATGCTTGGTATATTGGTTTTACAAAGCAATATACGATGGGAGTGTGGATAGGCCCAGATTCTCCAGGTTCTATGGGAGCTGGCCACACAGGGACAGAAGACGCGCTTCCTATCTGGTTCAATGTGATGAAAGAAATTCATAAAGACCTTCCTAAATTGCAATTCCCTGTTCCAGCAGGCGTTTCTAGCCGAAGCGTTTGCAATTATACTGGTAAAAAAGCGGGCGAATTCTGTTCTTCAACAACTTATTGTCTTTATTCTTCGCAATATGCTCCAGAAGAAACATGCGATGGTAACCACATTGCTACTTCAACAAGGAATGTAAACGACGCCACTCTCTTTAGTTCTAAAGGCGCTGAAGAAGCTCGTCCTGAACCTAAAAAAGGTGAAACTCCTGCTCCTAAAAAGCCAAGGAGAATGTTCTAAGATTTTTTTTCAATTTAAAATTTTTGAAATTTTTCTATCTTTGCGAGTGCTGTGGAAAAGATTAGCGATATCAAAACCTTAACAGAAGAAGAACTCAAGAACTGGTTGAAGGAAGTTGGCGAAAAGCCTTTCCGTGCTGACCAGATTCGTAATCGTCTTTTTTGCGGTCAAGTCAAATCGTTTAATGAAATGGAAACGATTCCCGCGGCTTTGCGAGAAAAACTTTCTGCAAATTTCCGCATAACTTCTTTAGAAGAAGCTAAAAGACTTATTTCGGTAGATGGTACCGTTAAATGGCTTTACCAAACTCATGATGGTCACCATATTGAAACGGTTCTTATTCCAACCAACGATCGATTTTCTGTTTGCGTTTCTACTCAAATTGGTTGTGCACAAAATTGTGCTTTTTGTAGAACCGCCAAAATGGGCTTTATCAGAAACCTAGAAGCCGGCGAAATTTTAGAAGAAATTATTCGAGTCAATTGGTATTTAGAAGAAACAGGCACAAAACATTCTGATGGTTCTTTAGCGAAAGTGACCAATATCATTTTCATGGGTATGGGAGAACCGTTAAATAACTTAGAACAAGTTCATAGAGTTTGCTGTACATTGCACCATCAAAAATTATTTAATCTTGGGCGCAAACGAATGACAATCAGCACGTCTGGTGTAGTTCCAAAAATCAAAGAGCTTGTTGACAGAAATACACCTTGTTGTTTAGCAGTTTCTTTGAATAGCACAAATGACGAGCGACGTTCTGCTGTAATGCCTGTGAATAAAGTTTGGAATATAGCCAAATTATTAGAAGCGACCGATGAATATACTAAACGTACTGGTAATTACGTTACTTTTGAATTTGTTTTAATGAAGGGCATTACTTGTTCAGAAGAAGCCGCCAGAGAACTTATTCGTATTTGTGCTCCTCGCCGTTGTAAAGTAAATGCTATCGTATTAAATGATGGAGATGACCCAACACTAGAAGCTCCTTCTTTAGAAGAAATCAACCATTTTTTAGAAATCGTTCGCAAAGCCGAAGTCCAAATAACTATACGTAACCCTCGTGGTAGAGACATTTTAGCTGCTTGCGGACAACTCGCCTATAACACACAACAAGGAAAAACCAATGCTGACACAGAACTTACCTGATTTTTGGGAATCCCTTTATAACAACAAAAAAGACTATTGGAATTCAGGGAAACCGACTCCTGCTCTTTTGGAATTTTTTGAACACCCTTCTTGCCCTAAAACAGGGAATGTTCTCATTCCTGGTGCTGGTGTTGGATTAGATGCAGAAGCCTGGGCTAATAAAGGACATAATGTTCTTGCTGTTGATTTTTGCCCAACATCTGTTGATGCTTTGGATAAAATTTCTAGATCAAATAAGAATTTCCGTTCTTTAGATTTAGATCTTTTTTCACTTTCACCAAAAGACCCAAAGAAAGGTGGCGAAACTTTTGACATCATTTATGATTATGGAACTTTTACAGCTATTCATCCGGGTCGTAGAGACGAATTCTTTGAAGTTTGCTACAAAATGATGAAAGATGACGCTCTTTTAATTCTCTTGCTTTACCCACTTTCAAATGCAAGTACAATGCAAGGTCCACCGCATGCAACTTCTGCGGGCGAATTGATGGCAAGACTTGATGGCATTTTTGAAATTGTAGAACGTATTCCTGTCAAAAATAGCTTGCCAGGCCGTGAAGGTAAAGAAGAATTCTGGTTATTAAAAAAGACACTTTAACTTGAAAAAAAGGAACTCTTATGTCCGAAGAACTTTGTCCCTGTGGTTCAGGAAAATCATACGCTGAATGTTGTGAAGGCATCATCAAAGGAGCTCGTTTAGCTGCTTCCCCTGAAGAATTGATGCGTTCCCGTTACACAGCTTACGCTAAACACGAAATCCGTTGGTTGAAAGATTCTCTTGAAGCCACACAACGCACTGATTTTGATGAACCTAGCGTTGAAGCATGGAGCCGCGAATCTGAATGGCTCGGCATTGAAATTCGCCAGACAAAAACCGAAGAAGAAAAAAATATCGGTTGGGTTGAATTCATTGCTCGCTTTAAACAAGGAAACGTCACTAGAAACCATCATGAATTAGGCGAATTCCATAAAGTCAATGGCGCTTGGTTCTTTTACGATGGTCGTGGTATAAAGCAAGAAACCGTAAAGAAAACCACTCCTGATGTTGGTCGTAACGATCCTTGCCCATGCGGTTCTGGTAAAAAATACAAGAAATGCTGCGGTCAATAGTTTTGGCTTAAAGGGAAAAAATGACTTATAAAGTTTTCGTTGATGGACAAGAAGGTACAACAGGGCTTCAAATTCATGAACGCCTCGCTAAGCGTAATGATATTGAAATCCTTGTTATAGATCCAGAAAAACGTAAAGAGCCTAGCGAAAGAGCTAAACTCATAAACGCTTCAGATATTACTTTTCTTTGTTTGCCAGATGTTGCTGCAAAAGAAAGTGTAAGCCTTTGTTCTAACACTTCTACCAAGATAATTGATGCTTCTACAGCGCACAGGACAAATCCTGAATTTGCTTACGGGCTTCCTGAATTATCTGATGTCCTTCGCGAAAAACTTAAAACAAGCACAAGAATTGCAAACCCTGGTTGTCACGCCACCGGGTTTCTCCTTGGCGTATCTCCCTTAAGACAAGTTGGCATTTTACCTTCTTCGTCTCGCCTTGCTTGCTATAGCATCACTGGTTATTCTGGTGGTGGGAAAAAGCTCATTGCCGAATACGAAGCCGAAGGCGCTCAAGTTTCAACTCCAGGAGCTTCTCTTAGTTTATTTGCTCCTTCTCCTTATGCTTTAGCTTTAAAACATAAGCACTTGCCCGAAATGAAACTTTATGCCGACTTAGAAAAAGCACCTTTATTTAACCCGGTCCTTGGACCTTTTTATAAAGGCATGGCTGTTTCTGTAGCTTTATTTCCTGAAATGTTTACTAAAAAAGTTTCACCAAAAGACATTCAAGAAATTCTTGCTACTCATTATGAAAATTCTCGTTTTGTAAAAGTAATGCCTTATGCAGAAACTCCAGATTTACCGTCTGGCCGTCTTGATGCTACACTTTGTAATGACACAAACGAAGCTAAAGTTTATGTATTTGGTAACGAAGAATCTTTCCAAGTGACAACTATCATTGATAACCTTGGAAAAGGCGCAAGTGGAGCTGCAGTACAAAATATGAATATTGCTTTAGGACTTGCTGAAGACACAGGCCTTTAAGCAAATTGAAAGTTCGGAGTTTTTATGTTTCTAGATGAAAAAGTTATAGAAGTCCGCTCCGGAAAAGGTGGAGATGGCCTTTGCAGTTTTCGCCGTGAAAAATACGTTCCATTAGGTGGCCCTGATGGTGGTGATGGCGGTAAAGGGGCAAGCGTCATTTTAGAAGTCAATGAACAGTACACAACGCTCCTTGATATGGGGCACACAAAAATTTACAGAGCTCCAAATGGTCAACCCGGTGGCACAAACCGTTGTACAGGCGCTAGTGGCAAAGACCTTATTATTTCTGTTCCTTGCGGTACTTTAGTTAAAGATTCTCAAGGACACATTTTAGCCGATTTGACAGAACCGGGCCAGCGTTGGGTTGCTGCTCGTGGTGGTAAAGGCGGACTTGGTAATTGTCATTTTGCTACCCCTACTTTACAAGCCCCTCGTAAAACAATTCCTGGTCAACCTGGCGAAAAACGCGAATTATTTTTAGAATTAAAACTCATGGCTGATGTCGGGCTTGTCGGGTTTCCAAACGCGGGCAAATCTTCTTTGGTCAATAAAATTTCTAGCGGACGCCCGGCTGTTGGTGACTACCCTTTTACCACTTTAGAACCTGTTCTTGGCATTGTAAGCGTTCACAATAAAAGTTTTGTTCTAGCCGATATTCCAGGTTTAATTGAAGGCGCAAGCGAAGGACGTGGGCTCGGGCATCAATTTTTAAAACACATTGAACGCACCCATTCTTTGCTTTTTGTAATTGATAGTTTTGAAGAAGATGCTTATCAAAAATTCCTTATTTTAAAACAAGAATTAAAAGAATTTCACCCAAAACTTGCCGAAAAGCCTTATGTTATCGCTCTTAACAAAGCAGACCTTGGCAACGAAGAGGCTTTAAAAACTTTTAAAGAAAATGGAGAAAAACCTATCGTTACTTCTGCTATCACAGGTGAAGGTTGTGAAACCCTGAAACTTGCTTTAGATAAATTGGTTATTCCAAAACAAAAAAAATCTTCTGGTTGGGCTACTAAAAAGTAAAACAACTCTTTATTTTCTAAAGAAAAATCAATAAAACTTTTAAACCGGCTTGTCTAAAGTTGGCTTTTTTTAGTAGCTATTTTTCTAATTCTAATTCATTTTCAGATTACAAATTTTCTATAAATTTTTATTTTTGCTCGCATGAAAAATTTTTATGTAACTACCCCAATTTATTATGTTAATGATGCCCCACACATTGGGCATTCCTACACAACTGTTTTAGCCGATGTTCTAACTCGCTTTCATAAAATTATCGGTTGCCAAACATTCTTTTTAACAGGCACCGACGAACATGGTCAAAAAGTCCAGCGTGCTGCGGCAGCAAGAGGCGTTTCTCCACAAGAACATGTTGACGAATACAATTTACGATTCCGTAACTTGTGGGAAAAAATGAACATTCAATACGATTATTTCATCAGAACCACTGATGAAGACCACAAAAATTTTGTTCGTGAATGTTTGCAGAAACTTTTTGATAAAGGTGAAATTTATTCCAAAGAATATGAAGGTTGGTATTCTGTTGGTGAAGAACGTTTCTTTTCTGAAGATGAATTAGACGAAAACAAATGTGATCCTATAAGCCACCGCCCTGTTGAATGGCTTAAAGAAAAAAACTACTTCTTCAAAATGAGCAAATACCAACAACAGCTCATTGATTACATTCAAGAAAATCCTGATTGGATTGTTCCTGATTTTAGAAAAAATGAAATTCTTGGTTTTTTACGCCAACCATTAAATGACCTTTGCATAAGCCGTCCAAAAGCCCGCCTTTCTTGGGGGATTCCTCTTCCTTTTGACGAAGATTATGTGACTTATGTTTGGTTTGACGCGTTAATCAATTATGTGAGCGCTGTCAGAAATAAAACTTATCTAGATGGTTCCAAAATTTGGCCAGCGACTTATCACTTAATTGGAAAAGACATTTTAACAACACATAGTGTTTATTGGCCCACAATGCTTATGGCTTTAGACATACCGCTGCCTAAGCATATTCTTGCTCATGGCTGGTGGCTTGTCAACAATGACAAAATGAGTAAAACAACGGGTAATGTTGTAAACCCAATGGAATACATGGAAAAATATGGCGTAGATGCATTCCGCTATTTCCTTGCTCGCGAAATGGTTGTTGGTCAAGATGGTAGCTTTAGTCACGATGCTTTTGTTCGCCGTATAAACAGCGACTTGGCAAATGATTTAGGAAACGTTTTAAACCGCGTTCATCGCCTTGTTTTAACAAACTTCGAAGGTAAACTTCCAAAGCCAACTACTTTAGGCGATGCCGAAAACGAACTTATTGAAACGGCAAATCGCGTTCGCGAAAATGTTCTTGCTTGGATTCCTCAAGTAAAGCTTTCTCAAGTGATTGAAGAAATCATGTCTCTTGTAAGAGCCATCAATCGTTACCTTGAAATCAAAGCTCCATGGAAACTTGCAAAAGATCCAAATGCAAAAGACGAACTCGCTACTGTTCTTTATATTTCAGCAGAAGCTGTTCGACTTTCTCTCTGTTTCTTGTGGCCAGTTATTCCGACTAAAGCCATTGAAGGCCTTGCTATGATTGGCTCTACTTTCACAGATGAAAAAGATTTGCGTTGGGGCGTTTTAGTTGGTGGTGAATCTTTTGGTGAAGGCAAGCCTCTTTTCCCAAGAATTGAAATGGAAAAGAAACCTGTTGAAGTTCAAAAGCCTAAGCAAAATAAACCTTTGACAAAAGAAGATGTTCCAGGCGCAATGGATTTACGCGTAGCTAAAATTGTTTCTGTAGAAAATCATCCAGACGCTGATTCCCTTTATGTTTTAAAAGTAGATGCCGGAGAAACAGAACTTCGCACTATTTGTTCTGGCTTAAAAGCAAGTTATTCTGCAGAAGAATTGCAAGACAAATTGATTATTCTTTTCGCTAATTTAAAACCAGCTCCTTTGCGTGGTATTGTTAGCTACGGGATGCTTTTGGCTGGCGACTTAACTGAAGAAAAATGCGTTTTAGTTGCTCCACCAGAAGGTGCAAAACCTGGCGACAGAGCCACGTTCAAAGGAATTACACCTAGCGAAGAAACAAGAGAACTCAAACGCAAAGATTTTGAAAAAATTGAATTGTTCGCTAAAAATTCCGTTGTTTATGTAGGCGAATCTGCTTTAGAAGTAAACGGCAATTCTGTAACTTGTGCTATTCCTGACGGAGCAGGCATTCATTAATTCTTAAAATGAAAAAGCCAGAACTTCTGCTTCCTGTCGGTACAAGAGACATGCTCCTTTCAGCTATTGCAAATGGAGCAGATGCTGTTTACTTAGGGGCGCCTGGTTGGAACGCTCGTGGCAGGACAGAAGATTTTTCTTTTGACGAAGTCGAAGAAATGATTTCGTTTGCAAGAATTCACGGTGTAAAAACTTACATTGCCATGAACATTCTTGTTTTTGAAAAAGAATTGCAAACGCTTCCGGATTACTTATCAAAACTTATTTCATTACGCCCTGATGCTTTTATTATCCAAGATTTGGGACTAGCTCGTTTAATTCGTGCTATCGCTCCGGAACAAGAAATTCACGCTTCAACCCAACAAACTATTGCAAGCGCCGAAGCGGCCAACTTTTTAAAGCCTCTTGGTTTTAATCGCGTTGTTCTTGCAAGAGAACTTTCTTTAAGACAAATTCAAGACATTGCTAAAACCACTGATTTAGAACTTGAAGTTTTTATTCATGGTGCTTTATGTGTGTCGTATTCTGGCCAATGTTTAACAAGTGAAAATTTTGGCGGTCGCTCGGGAAACCGCGGACAATGCGCGCAAAGTTGCAGACTCCCCTATAAAATGTTCATAGATGGCAAAGAAAAGCCTTTATCAAAAACGCCTTATTTCTTTAGCCCTCGCGACCTTTCGGCACTTCCTCTTTTAAGTGAATTAAAAAAAATCGGCATTGCTTCTTACAAAGTAGAAGGCCGTTTAAAAACACCAGAATATGTTGCCGCCGTTTCTAAAGCCTACCGCACCGTTATTGACAAAAAAGACACAACACCTTTTATGCAATCTGCGTTAGAAACGCTATTTTCTCGCGGACTTTCTCCTGGATTTTTGAAAGGCGTAAACCATACAGAACTTGTTGAAGGCTCTTTTTCAAATCATCATGGTGAGTTTTTAGGTTTAGTTGAAAAAGTCTCTAAAAATGCCGTTTTCATTCAATCTAAAATAAAACCTTCTTTAGGCGATGGCATTTTCTTTGAACCAATCGGAATTGGTGGCAGACTTTACGCTATAGAAACAGAAAAAAATTATCTGAAACTCATTTTTAAAAACGATTTCCGTCTTGATAAAATAAAAACAGGCTTTTCGGTTTTCCGCAATGATTCGCCTACAATGGAAAAAGAATTAAAAAACACTTTTTCTATTCGCGACGCCACCCGGATAATTCCAATCAACATTCAGTTTCTAGCAAAAGAAAATACTCCCATTACATTAACATTTACGGACAATGACAACCATTCAGTAACTGTTAATGGAGAAATTCCTGAAAAAGCCTTACAACAAAATGCTCACCCAGAGCCCTTTATTTTAAAAGAAATTTCAGCACTTTCTGGCACTGCTTACTTTGTTCAAAACTCAGAAATTTCTTGTGAAAGCAATTTATACCTATCTCAAAAAGTTTTAAGAAAATTACGCCAACAAGCCGTTTTAGAACTTGACAAACTCCGAGCCCAAAAACTTCCGCTTATTAAAATTTCAAAAGAAGCTGGCATTGATTTCTTAAAGAAAGATTATTCAAAAGCAAGCACAAATACAATTTCAGAACTTTCTGTTTTAGTCAGAAATCCAGAACAAATTAATTTATTAAAGGGACTTCCGCTTAAAACCGTTTATATGGATTTTGATTGGGGCGTAGATTACGAAAAACCGCTTGAAAAAATTCATCGTCTCGATTTTGAAGCTGGTATTGCCACACTTCGCGTACATAAACCTGGTGAAAATCATTATTTGAGAAAAATTGCAAAACTCGCTCCAGAAAAAGTTTTAGTAAGAAACACCGGAGCCCTTTCTCTTTTACGCGAAACGCCGCTTTATCTTGTTGGCGATTACAGTTTAAATTTATCGAATTCTATTGCCGCAGATTATTTACTTTCTTTAGGGTTACAAACATTTCACCCTTCTTTAGATTTAAATGCGAACGAACTTTTTGACCTTTTACAAAATATTGCACCCAATAAAGTTGAAATAGCTTTACACCAATATTTGCCTGCATTCCATTCTGAATATTGTGCTTTTGCCGCTTTTGGCGCAAAAGCAAAACGTTTCCCTGAATGCGATAAATTCTGTACAAAACACAAAGTGGAAATTCTTGATCACAAAGGAAAAAAACATTTCTTACAATCCGATTCTGAATGCCGTAACACTCTTTATTTAGGCACACCACGTTCTGCCTTAAGATTACTTCCAAAATTAAAAAAGGCAGGCATTACTCATTTCCGTTTAGAAATGCTTGATGACTCTCCAGAAATGGTTCGCCGAAAAATCGAAATTTACGCTTCGGCATTAAACGGAACCTTGCCTTTACAAGAAGCCATCGGGCAAATTAATGCCGAAGAAAAATACGGTGTTTCTGAAGGCCAACTTTTCAACGATTCTATCTGGGAAGATAGAAAGAAATAAATATTTCTTTAAATAGAAAAAGTCGGAGCCAAAGGCTCCGACTTTAGATGTGTTCTATGGAGATTCAACCTAAAGCAACTGCAGATAAATTCCGTTCTCTAGAATCCGCAATGCTAATTGTCAGATATCGAAAGTTACCGACTTGATCGTCGGTTTCCTCCTTCAAATCATCACTTATACGAGTGATTTCATGACTATAAATTAACGAACCATTTTCATCAATACGAGTAGTTCTTAAAATACTACACTTAAAACTACGACCTCGGCGGTTTTTCATACGCACAAGAAAAGTCTGGTTATCTGATTCTTCCTGACTCATCAAGCGAAAAGTTTCCCAATCTTTTGGGTAACGATATAAATCGCAAATATAATGCCACATCGGTTCATCAAGCGCAAAGCCAAACATTTTGCAAAACTTCTTATTTGCATTTAAGATGCGGCCGGTTTCATTGATTTCGCAACGAGCCACTTTATCTTTTTTTTCACTTGACATTAGCGACCTCCATGTTTATAAAATCGAATAAATGCTCCCGTTTCATCAATAGGTTCTCTATAAAAACGTAAAGCATCTATGTCTAATAAAAGCGTTTCTTTTCCAATATAAATAGATTCTATTGAATTACCTATTTCAAAAACAGAAGTTTCTTTTTTAGCCATTAAAAAACCATCACGGAAAAGTTTCAAAGTTCCTTTATCAAAACTAGCAACTACATGCACCCATTCAAAAGATTCAACAAATGAAGAATCTATAACTGCGTTTTCACAATTAAAATCTTTACCTTCTCCATCGGCAACAAAAAATGCCAAAGATGGTTCTGTTACAGAACAAACTCCTTGAATCAAAGCCAAACTAAACACACTATTATCAGCATTTCCGCCAAATCCAACTTTCCCAACAATATTTTTCCGATACTCTTTTTCCATTGGAATATCTTTTAAACGAAACCAAGTTTCAACACTAAAAGTTTGTGTTCTATTAAAAATTCCAGAATCCATTTCTAACACAGCAAAACCTGTAGAATCTTTTAAAGCTAAAGATTTATTTTCCACACCAGAAACAAATTCAGTATTTCCATAAACAAAAAATGGCAATTCTTTTTCGCGAACATTGGCGATAGAAACTCTTTGGCTAATTGAATCACTACGATTAAAATTCCAATACCCCAACAAATTTCTTTCTGTCGCAAAAGGTAAAATCCAAACAGAATCTTGTGTTTGTCGAGAAGAAATTTCTAAAGAACTCAAAGAATCTAAAGGTATTCCTTCTGGGTAAGGCCCATAGAAAAGCGAATCACTAATGCGATAATACACATTTTCAAATTCCGTTGTACTTGGTGATTTAAGATTTAAAACATAGTTCCCGCGAGGAAGATTTTCAAATTCTAAAACACCATTTTTACCAACCGTTGATTTTACATTTGTTCCAGGTAATGAAACCACAACGCCTTCTGCACTCGAAGAATCTGCAAACAATACGCGCACACTTATATCAAAACCTTTTAACAGCTTGGCTGAAATTTCAACATCTTCGCCAGAAATACGCACCAATTCATAGAAAGATGAATTCTTTTCTGTTGCAGAAAGCGCATAAATACCATATGGTAAATCCATACGAAAACGGCCCGAAGAATCTGAAACACAAGTCACTTCAAATGAAGTTGAAAGAGAACGAGCTGAAACAGAAACACCAGAAGCCACGCCAGAACTATTTTCAAGAACTCCAGCAAGTGTATTAGTTTCTTCGCTAACACCACCAGCAAAGCGTTCTTCTGAACAACCAAGCAAAAAGCTTAAAAAGCAAAATAAAAGAAATCTAATTTTCATTTGACTTTCTCCTATTTGCTTTAGTCAACGGGAAAAACTGTAAATTCATTCTATAAACGCGTTCTTCGCCTTCTGATTCCATAGCTATTGCCGCTAAACGACGCCTGAAGGCCGCCGTTTCTTCAACAATACGTTGGTAAGCATTTTTAGAAATGCCCATTGTTAAACCAGAAACATCGCGTTCTGAAGGTTCTACACATTCTAAAGCTTTTAACGCAAGTTCTCCCATCTGGTGGTGCATATTGCGAATAGCTAATTTCCCTGGTTCTAAAATCCCTGTTGAAACCGATTTTTCCACCACCGAAAGTTTTCCATTTTGTTCTTTTAAAAAGCCTGTCTGCAATAAAACTGAAAGAGCCTTACGCACTTCAGCAGCAGAAGTTTCTTCAACAAAAAGGTTAGCCAATTCTACTGGCTTTGCAGAAGGCAAAACAGAAACCAATTCTCTTAAAACCGGATGACGCCAAGAAGCATAATAATCGTATTGTTCTTCACCCACTAAATGGAAAGAATTTTCTTTTGCTAAACACCTAAGTTCTTTCCAGAAGGTTTCACGTTTTTTAGAATCTTTTTCTTGTTCATAACGAACAAGCGCTCTAAAATATTGCAAATCTACACCAACTAAACCAATCGCCGAAGCGACACGCTCAACCCCTAATTCACTCAGATTTGCCTTAGCATCGCAAACCAATTTCAAAAAAACAGGAGAAGAATACCCCGCTATTTTGGCAAAATCTCGCCAAGTGAAACCGAATTCATGGCGTTCCTTGTAATAATCCAAAAGGAACGTCCGAAAAGAAGAATATTCTAAAATCGGTTTCATACCTATAATATAGACATTTTTTCACTCAAAAACAACTTTTTTAAGATACAAAACATCATTTTTTCTTTTATTTTAACGAATTTATTTAAAATTTTACTTTAAAATAAAATTTTTTTATGATACAAGCATATAAAGCCAATTAAAATAAAACCCTGAAAACAAAAACTCCTGGAACATTCGTTCCAGGAGTTTTATTTCCTAAACTTCGAAGTTTAAATTATTCTTCTTCAGTATAGGTTGCAATACACTGTTCTTCAGTACCTTCTGGGGTAGCTGGGTGCATTTCAATACGACGGTTTTCTTCACGGCCGTCAGCAGTCTTGTTACTTGCAATAGGAGCTTCAGAACCGCAACCAATTGCTTTTACACGACTCTTAGCAATGCCTTGAGAAATGAGGTATTTCATAACAGCTTCAGCACGTTGTAAGGAAAGTTTCTTGTTCTTCTTAGCGTTACCAGTATTATCGGTATGGCCTTGAATAACAATGTTCGTTCCTTCGTTTTCAGGCAACTTGAGTTCACGAACAGTTCCCTTCAAAGCCTTCTTAGCGTTAGAATTCAAGACAGATTTACCACTTGCGAAAGTAACTCCATCAAGTTTCATCACTTTAAGCTTGATTTCGCAACCATTGTTGTTCTTGTCACCAGCTTCAAGTGGGCAGTTATCCACGCCAATACATACATTTTGGAACTTAGAACTCATCTTCTTCTGAGTTACCCATGGATCGCAGACGCCGTCTTTATCGGTATCTGGGTCATCAAGTGGGCAACCATTATTATCCTTGTCACCAGCATCGTATGGGCACTTGTCAAAGCCAGAGCAAACTTCAAGATACTTGTCTTGCATTTTCTTTTCTGTTACCCAAGCATCGCAAATTCCGTCTTTATCACCATCTGGGTCATCGAGTTTACAACCGTGGTTTTCAACTGAACCAGAATCAAGTGGGCACTTATCGAGGCCAGAGCAAACTTCTGCAAACTGGTCAAGAACTTTCTGCTGTGTTACCCAAGCATCGCAAACACCATCTTTATCTGGGTCTGGGTCTTCAGCTGGGCAGCCATCAGTAAAGAGTGGGCCATATTCATACGGACACTTGTCAAGACCTTTACAAGCCTTAGTTACATAAGGGTCATTCAATGTAGCAGCATTTTCGAAGAAGTAACCCATCTTCTTAGCTGTTACCCATTCATCGCAAAGACCATCACCATCAGTATCTGGATCTGGCCATGGGCAACCCTTGTTAGCATCTGGACCAGCTTCACCTGGGCAGTTATCATAACCTTTACATACTTTAGCAAAGTCTTTCAAGCGGTTTTTCTGAGAAACCCATGGATCACACATTCCGTCGCCATCTGCATCTGGATTATCTTCTGGGCAACCCATGTTAGTTTCTGGACCAGGTTGTGCCGGGCAGTTATCAATTCCACCGCAAATATCGCTGAAGTGATCTTGATAATTCTTCTGAGCAACCCAAGCATCGCAAACGCCGTCTTTATCAGCATCTGGATCATCAAGTGGGCAACCGTCTTCACCTTCACCAGCTTCGTTCGGGCAATTATCAATACCTTCACAAATAGAAGCAAATTCACCAAACAAGCCTTTTTCAGCAACCCAAGCATCGCAAATACCATCTTCGTCTAAGTCAGGATTAGACCATGGGCAACCATCGTTTTGAGGAGAACCGGCTTCGTCAGGACATTTATCATTTTCATCTGGAACGGTATCACCATCACGGTCTGGGTCAATAAGGAAACCGGACCAAGTAATTCCGCCAAAGCCAGAAGCACTTGCACCAATGCGACCATTATAAGCCCAAGAATCATGACCAAAAGCACCAGTCATTGGAGCATACTTATCGCCACCAATGTAGAAGTGTCCACCAACCTGGAGGTCAAGATGGCTACCAATATGGAATACAAGACCAACAGAAGCTTCAGAAAGATCTAAGTAATCTTTCACCTTGCCATCTGGGATATCCATATAGTATTCACCAAAGATGGAGACCACTGGTAGAGGATAGAGTTCAAGACCTGCACTGAAATGGTAGAAACGGTTATAGCCATCGCCTTCAAGAGGCATACGATAACCACCATTCAAGTGAACAAGAAGTGGTGCAGCATCAATTTTACGCAAGTCCATTGTTGCAGCAAGCACTGCACGGAACAATGTTTGACGATGACCGAAAGTATAAGCAGAACCCTTTTCCACATTGTAATAATCAGGTTCTCTGAGCCAAATACCACGTTCATCTGTATTAGCAGTACCAAAATCACCACCAAGAATCAACGCAATATCAAAAAGTTGATCTTCTGGAAGTGGTGCTCTTAATTTCAAGTTCGCACGAAGGTTTCCCAAACCGCCCTTCTTTGATGCGTCAGCGTGCTTGAAAGTTTGTTGATCATAAAAGACTGGCAACATAACAGCCAAGTCCACAATTTCAAACATTCCAAATGACATGCCAATGTAACCGCTGAGACCTAAGTATTTATCTCTTTGCGCATCCGGAGTCGGAACTCGTTCTCCTGTAGTTACATTCTGAAATTCACCGCTGATAATACCACCATCATTGTTGATATCACCAAGGATGGAAATCCCGAGTTGCCCATGCTTCATAGACTTTGCAGAATGGGTCTTATTGACACCTAAAAGACCTGTCTTATTCATTGTTTCATGAGCAAAAGCCATAGAAACCGATAAGCCAAGAACAGCTAGGCACTTAATGTATTTATTCATTGGTTCTCCTTCGTACCAATTTTAAAATCGGTTATTACAATATGGAACAATCTAATATAAAATATACCTATTTTCATAAAATTTGTAGGAAACTCTTTTCTTTTTAAATACCTTTTTGTACACAAATCACAAATAGTTGTTTCTTTTTTAAAATTATTTTTTGCAAATTCTTGACAAACAACCTGGGTAAATAATCCTTTACAGAAAACTTTTTTCATTTTTTCAAATTCCTTTTTCAAAAATATAAGGGTATTCTCGCCTGATACTTTTATAACCAGAAGCCCCTATTACAAGATGATCTAATACAGTTATTCCAAGAAGTTCTCCTGCTCTACAAAGTGTTGTTGTCACTTGAATATCTTCTGAACTAGGCTTTAACGAAGAAGACGGGTGATTGTGAGCAAATAAAACGGAAACCGCTCCATCTTCAATAGCTTTTATAAAAGCTTCTCGTGGGTGAATTGGCGTTTGTGTTGCCGTGCCACGAGTTAAAACATGTGTTTTCAAAACTTTATTCGCCGAATTCAAAGAAATCATTGCAAAAACTTCTTGTTTTTCATATTTCATAAAAGAAAAGCGCCTGACTGATTCTTCTGGCGTACAAATTGCCTGCGAATTTGTAGCTATCAAAAATCTCGCTGAAAGTTCTAAACAAGCTACAATTTGGCAAGCTTTAGCAAAACCTAACCCTTTAATTTTTGATATTTCTTCTACCGTAGGCAAACGCACCGATTTTTCTAAAAAATGACTTACTTCCAAAGCTAATTCCAAAACATCTTTGCCTCGAATTCCACGCCCTAAAATAATTGCCAAAAGTTCTTCTTTATTTAAATAAGACGCACCTTGTTGTAACAATTTTTCTCTTGGCAAAATCCCTGTTTCTTTTAAATTCACATTTTCTCCTTTGAATTTTCGTTAACATTATTTTTAGAAAAACACTTATATGCCCTTCTACTTATCTATAACGCTTAACAAAAGAAAAAAGTGACAAAAAAAATTATTTTTTTTTCTATGAAAAAAATTCTTCTCATTTTTTTGACTTTTATTCTTGTTTTATTTAGTGTTTCTTTTCTTAAAAAGAAATCCAAAGAAAAAGCTTTATTTCAAAAACAAGAACAACTCATTCAAGAAACTAACAACTGCTTAAAACAAAGCGATTGGATTTGTGCCGAAAAAAATATTCGCACTTTACTCAAAGAAGAACCTAATGATACCAATCTCCAATTACACCTTGCCGGCATTCTTTTAGAGCAAGGAAAATACACTGAATGTAAAGAATATATTGCGACATTTTCTTTTAATTCAGAAACTGCTAAAATCATTAAACAAAAAGCAGAACAACTTTTAAAAGAAAGTCACGAGCTTTCTTCAGAAGATTCAAGACATTTTAGGCTAGAATTTGATTCTTCTCCTTCTAAAACCGATATTTATGAAGCCTTAACCGTTTTAGAAGTCGCTTATGATTCACTCTGTCGGCTTTTTAATTTTTATCCAGAAGAAAGAATCCACCTTGTGTTGTACCAATCTAAAGAATTTCAAGGAAGTGCGAATAGACCTGAATGGGTGGGAGCTGTTTTTGATGGAAAGTTGCGCGTTTCTTTAAATGTTATGCAATACCGAGAACTTTACCGTCCTATGTTACTTCACGAATTAACTCACGCATTTGTCCATTCTATTTCTCGAGCAAATATTCCTCTTTGGTTAAATGAAGGGATTGCACAAACTGTTGATGGAAGTTCTTTAGAACCATTTCCTCAAGGGAATATTCCCTCAATACAAACTTTAAGAGAATCTTTTATCAAAGAAAAAAACACAGAAAACGCGAAAAAACTTTATTGGTATTCGCTTGCTATGGTAAAGAAAATTCTTGAAAAAGTTCCTTTTGAAAATCTTAAAAATATCATTCAAGAAACAGGCAAAAACGGCATTGAAAAAGCTTTAGAAAAATATGGTTTGTCAGAAACAGAACTTTTAAATGAAGTTTCTAAAATGCGCTAACTACAAGGTCTCTTTTAAGAATTCATTGTAATCATAAATGTAATCAGATTCATCATAATGTTCTGAAGCAAGAACCATACAAACTGCACCCGAAGAAAAATTTTCAATTTCTCGCCAGATCATTGTTGGAATATAGAGCCCTTTATAAGAGCGATTTAATGAAAACTTCTGCCGGGTTTTACCATTATCTAAAACAACATCAAAACTACCACTAGCAGCAATAATCAACTGCCTCAAATTTTTGTGGGCATGCCCACCACGAGTAGCTCCACCAGGGACATCATATAAATAATAAAGCCGTTTTATATCAAAAGGAACCAAATCCCCACCTTCCACAACGCTCAAGTTTCCGCGTTGGTCGTGAACGATTGGAATATCAATAATCTGCGGTTCATTCCAATTAATTTCTTGTTTCATTTTTATTTCCCTAAAACAGTTTCAACAGCTTTTTGTAAAGCACTTTCCGAGCGAACGCCATGCCATACTTTCAGAATATAACCATTTTCATCTAACAAAATCAATGTCGGTACCGAACGAATATTGTAATGGCTCCACATTTTTTGCCCAACATCTTGATAAAGTGGATAAGGTGAAACAAATTTCTGCTGGAACTTATTTAAAACATCTGTTGTTTCAGAAGAAACCCCTATAATTTCAAGGCCGTTTCCACTATGTTTTTTATAAAGCCTGTCTAACATCGGGAGCGTATTTCTACAAGGCCCACACCATGTTGCCCAAAAATCTAAAAGCGTTGCTTTAGGTTTTGCTTTTCTTTTTTCTCCATTGGCATAAAAATTTTTTCCAAATTCCAATGCTTTACTACCAATAGCAGAACCCATTAATGCTGAAATATCATCAGGGCGTTCTGTCATTGCAATTTGCACTTTCTTTTCTTTACCATTTCGCCGAAAAGTAATCTGGATTTTATCACCGACTTTTTTCCCTTGAAACGCTAACTTTAAATCTTCATTATCTTTTAAAATTTTTCCGTTTATTTTTTCAATTATATCTCCAGCTTCTAGACCGACACGAATCGCATCCGAAGTCGGGTGAACACCTCGGACCAAAAGTTCTAACCTGTCTGGGTATGCCTGTTTGTTAAAAGAAACTCCAAGCCAAGGATTGGCATAAAGAGAACTTGCAAAAAAGAAAAAACAAAAAATTATTTTAGAAAAAGAGAATACCTGTTTTAACATAAAGTACCATGTGTGATTCTTGTAAAGAATACGCATTTATTTTTTTGGCTAAAGGTTCGCCGAGTAAATAACTACCGCCAATACTAAAACGCAAAACAAAAGGCGCTTTTGAAATCAATTTCAAATCTTTACCATAAGCTAGCGAAATTTTTGGAACAAAATAATTTTCATTTAACTTATCAAAATAAGAAAAAGCAAAACCAACTTTTAAAAAATCTTCTGAAAGATTCGAAAAAGAATTAAACATATAAAAGCGGTAATCTAGCCCAACATCCCATTGGGTATCGGGAAACACGAAACTAGTATATAAACCAAACGCATGCTTTTCTAAAAACCGATATTGAACGTTTCCTTCAAGTAAAGCTTCAACCCCTTTTAAATAATAAACACCACCAATATGACCACCGAAATAAAATGGCGAAATTGGTTGTTCTGGTGTTTCTGTCGCTTCCATTTCTAAAAAAAAGCCCGAAGCCATTACCTGAAATGGCAACAATAAAAAGAACAAAAAAGTTTTAAAAAAAGAATTTTGCTTTTTAATAAGCCACATCGTAGTAATCTCGCAAAGACTTATAACCGTTTCCTTGCAAAGCGGCTAAAAGTTCTCGGCGCATAGCATGAGCTGCCATCCAACGGAAAGCCACTACAGAATAACATTGCACAGCACAAACACCTAACTGCAAAAGATCAAAAATTTTATAGCCGTGATCTATACCACCGCAAGCCATCACTTTTAAATGCGGGTAATTTTTACGGACAAAAGCTACATTCTGGAACATATTTTCATAAAGAGGGCGCCCAGAAAGACCGCCTTTATCGCCATCAGCTCTTAATGTTGTCAATGAATCCCAAGTTGCATTTACTGGCAAAGATTCCATTTTTGCCGTTGGGTATGTATTCCCAAGAACTACCCCATTCACACCATACCTGGAAACCACATCTAAAAGTGTCTGTAAACCACTCAAAGACAAATCAGGACTAAGCTTTGCAAAAACGGCTTTACGCACACCAAGAGTATTTCTCAAGTGCATAATTTCAGAAAAAATAGTTTCAAAAAAACGCGTATCTAAATCTAAACGATTCTCTCCGGTATTTGGGCAGCTTACATTAATTTCAATATAATCCCCTGCCTTATAAGCGCTAGTAAAACAATCTAAAATATCTTGGATTTTATCATTTTCATCTGTTAACCCAGGTGTTTCTGCTACAGAAACACCAACACAAAGCCCTTTTTTATGCGCATGAATCAATTGTTCATCCACTCGCTTTGCAATAACATCTACGCCTTCATTATTTAAGCCCATGCTATTGTGAATTGCTCTATCTTCTTCAAGAAAGCCTATCCTAGGTTTATGAGTATTACCTTCACGTTTGTTTCTTGTTGCCGTCCCGACTGTAATACCGCCAAAACCTAAATTGGCATAATCTGCAATTCGCTTTGCCGTCTTATTTGCGCCAGCTGCAAGTATAATCGGGTTTCCAAAATAAAGAGAATTACTATGGTCAGCAAAACTCACCACGCGTTGCAAAGAATTAGAAAGATTTGCCTTTGCTCCGAAAAACGGAATATAAGGAGCATAACGAGCGACATGTTTTAAACTATCGTGACGGAACTCTGGCGAATTGTGAAAAATTCGACGAATCAAAGCAAGCAATTTATCGCCTTGCGATAAAGTATAATCATAATCTACACAAGAAAAAATCATAGCAATAAATTAGTAAAAAGAATGTTTCTTAAAAAATTAATATTCTTCAAGTGGGTCAAAATACACAATTTTAGTGGCAGAAAGTTTTTGTTCACCATCAAAACGATAAGCAGCTAACTTTCCTCTGCGATAACGAGAGGCTACGCTAAAATCCAAACAACAAACATTTTCTCTAAATAAATAAGGAGAACCTTCTAACCAATAATGTCCAAAAAATACGGGCCGTTCATTTTCGCCATAAAATTTCCTTTGCCTGACAGATTCTGGAACTGGAGCTTCTGGCAATTTAATACCTGGTTGTAAAGAAAGTTCATCTAATGAAGCAGTCAATGGATTTTTCCACCAGGTAATTCTTGTTTTATAACGCAAAACATTTTCACTATCTCTGAATGTTATGCCTTCAGGAAGTTCCATTTCTGGGCCTTTTAATAACATATCAACCGGTAAAAATAAATCGCCCGATTCATCTAACGCTCTATGCAAAATATTTTCATCTGATAAATTATGAACACCTGCTTTCTTTAGCATTTCTATGCATTCTAAATCAGCACAAGCATGCATTGCCCTGAATTTTTCGGTTTCTAAATAAAGCGGTAACGTTTTAAAAAAATCAAGCATTTCTTCAAATTCCGCTTTACCTTTTCCACCATTTGCCGTGTGAAACGAAGTTATCGTTTCTGCATGAATCATCACTTTATTAAAAGAATGTTCTCTATAATAAAAGTCTTTCTCTGGTTTTAATTCACGACGCTTTGTCCAAAAAGCAAGTGCGTTCAATTCATGGTTTCCAAGTAAAGCGATAGCATTTTCTGCTTCTACCATTGAACGCACCAAACGATAAACTGCTTTAGAATCCGGACCTCTATCGATATAGTCACCAAGAAAAATAACTTGCCTACCTTCTGGGTGAAAAAATCCGGCTTTGCTTTCTTTATACCCCATTTTCAATAGCAAACGAGAAAGGCATTCTACATGCCCATGGATATCACCAATAAAATCAAGCCCAGAAGAAAGTTGCATAACTTGAATATACAATCAAAAACACTTAAAATTCGCAAAGAGATTATGTAAAGAAATGTTTACTCTAGTATCATACATACTCAATTTTTATTCAATCCGCAAAAAATCAAAAATGAAACTTTTTAATTTCTAAAAAGCATCCACAAAAAAATCTCCCTTTCGGGAGATTTTTGATTTTACTTTTTGCCTAAGTTCACCGAAATGTGAATATCTTGCAATTGCTGCAAATCCACTTCACTCGGGCTCTGGTCCATTGGGCTAGAAGCACTTGTATTTTTCGGGAAAGCAATAAAGTCACGAATAGATTCTTGACCTTCCATTGTAGCTACAATACGGTCTAAACCAAATGCAAGACCGCCATGTGGAGGTGCGCCAAACTTAAACGCATCTACAAAGAAGCCAAACTTTTCTTGAACTTGTTCTTCTGTTAAGCCAAGCAAGCGGAAGACTTTTTCTTGAACTTCTGGATTATGAATACGGATAGAACCGCCACCGATTTCAACACCATTTAAAACAAGGTCATAAGCCTGAGCTTTACAATCCTTTAAATTACCAGAAAGCATCATATCTAAATGTTCTGGCATAGGACTTGTAAATGGATGGTGCATTGCCATGTAGCGACCTTCTGTTTCGCTGTATTCAAACATTGGGAATTCAGTAATCCATACAAATTCACGACGATTTGGATCTAAAAGACCTTTAATGCGAGCAATTTCTAAACGAAGTTGTCCCATTGCAGTTGCAGCTGTTTTTTCTGGGCCAGCAATAAAGAACATCATATCGCCATTTTCGGCATGAACGGCATCACGCAAAGCATTGAGTTGTTCTGTAGTAAAGAACTTACCTACTTGTGTTTCCACTTCATTGTTTTCTTTTACGCGCATCCAGACAAGGCCTTTAGCGCCATAGCGACCGACATAATTAGTCAAATCATCAATTTGCTTGCGAGTAAAATCTAAGCAACCTTTAGCAGCAATACCGCGAATTTTACCACCAGCATTTACCACATTTTTAAATACGCCAAATTCACTTTGAGCGCCAATTTCAGAAACATCATGAATTTCCAAATCAAAACGTAAGTCTGGTTTGTCGGAACCATATTTTAACATAGCTTCAGCATACTGCATGCGGCGGATGTTTTTAGGTGGTTCAAAGTTCCAAACCTTACCAAGAACTTCTGTAACAAACTTATCGAAAAGTCCCATCACATCGTCTTGTTCTACAAAAGACATTTCAACGTCAATTTGAGTAAATTCTGGTTGGCGGTCTGCACGCAAATCTTCATCGCGGAAACACTTTGCCACTTGGAAATAACGATCCATACCGGCAATCATCAAAAGCTGCTTATACTGTTGCGGGCTTTGAGGCAAAGCATAGAACTTACCAGCGTTCACACGGCTTGGGACCAAGTAATCGCGAGCACCTTCTGGCGTACTTTTACAAAGAACTGGGGTTTCTACGTTTTCAAATTCATTATCATAGAAGAACGCATAAACTTCTTTCAAGAACTTGCTTTTCAAAATCAAATTCTTCTGAATCCATGGGCGACGCAAATCCAAATAACGATAACGCAAACGCAAATCATCATTTTCTTTACATTCTTCCTTTGGGTCATTAATAGCAAGCGGAGGGTTTTCTGACGCATTCAAAATTTCGATTTCGTCAATTTTCACATCAATCTGACCTGTAGCAAGCTTATCGTTTGTCATGCCTTCTGGGCGTTTTTGAACTTCGCCACAAACGGTAATCACATATTCGTTGCGAAGCTGGTCAGCAATTTTATGAACTTCAGCATTACGTTCTGGGTCAAACACCACTTGAGTCTTGCCATACTTATCACGCAAATCGACAAAAATAACGCCACCTAAATCACGACGACGGTCAACCCAACCTGAAAGAGTAACTTTTTCACCCACATTTTCTAAGCGCAAAGCGCCACAATTGTGCGTACGTTTCTTCATAACAGAAAACCTCAAAATAAAATTTGCGTCCGAAATATAGAAAAGATTGAATTTTCAAAAAAAAGAGAAAACATTCTTTTCTATAAAAAACCTTTAAAATCAACTATTCTGGCTTTTTAAAAAAGCAACTTCTAGCTCCTGTGTGGCAAGCCACCTGCGGTCCTTGCATTTTTACCTTAAATAATAAAGCATCGCTATCGCAATCAGCAGCCCATTGCACAACAGTCATTACATTGCCGCTCGTATCGCCTTTATGCCAATACTCTTTACGGCTTCTACTCCAAAAAACCATTTCCCCACATTCATGAGTGCGGCGTAAAGCCTCTTTATCCATCCAAGCCATCATCAGCACATCGCCTTTTTCGGCATCTTGAACAATCGCTGGTGCTAGTTTTACGCCATCAAATTCTACATCAAACTTTATCTCTTTAATAAGTTCTTCAAAGTTCACAATCAACCTCTCACTTGTCCATTGCCACGCAAAATCCACTTGTAAGTGCAAAGACTTTCAACACCCATTGGGCCACGAGCGTGAAGTTTATCCGTTGAAATTCCAACTTCTGCACCAAGACCATATTCTCCACCATCGGCAAAACGCGTACTAGCATTCACCATCACGCTAGAGGAATCTACATTTTGAACAAAATAATCTTGAACAGAAACATCTTCAGCGACAACCGCTTCTGTATGGCGACTTGAATACTTTTCAATATGTTCGCAAGCCTGCTCTACAGAATCTACAAAACGAACGCTCGCTTTTAACGCTAAATATTCTGTCCGATAATTCGATTCGTCTCCAATATCAAGAACGCCTGGCACGCGCGCACATGAATAAGCATCGCCAAAAAGTTCAACACCTTTTTCTTGAAGAGAACTTACAATGCGATTCACATTTTCATCAGAAAGTTCCTTATGCAACAAAAGGCATTCCATTGCATTACAAACACCTGTTCTCTGGGTTTTAGCATTCATTACAATCGCAAGAGCCTTTTCCATATCAGCAGACTTATCTATATAAACATGACAAATCCCGTTAAAATGTTTAATTACAGGGATTTTACTCTGTTCAACAACAGCTCGGATTAGGCGTTCTCCGCCACGCGGAATCACCAAATCAATTTCATCATTCTTTTGCAGTAAAAGCGAAACTAAAGCATGGTCTGGATTTTCAACTAGCTGAACCGCATTTTCATCAACATCATTTTCACGAAGTGCCATTCTAAAAATTTCAGCCAAGATACTAGAAGAATAAATAGATTCTTTACCGCCGCGCAAAATAACAGCATTCCCTGCCTTAAAGCAAAGAGCCGCTCCATCAATCGTCACATTCGGGCGACTTTCATAAATAAAGAAAACAGAACCAATTGGCACCGCCACACGAGAAATATCGATTCCATTAGCAAGAGTTCTTTTTTCAAGCACTTTACCAATTGGAGTAGGAAACTCCGCAATCTCTTCTACTCCACGAGCCATTGCTTCTAACCTTGCCTCATTCAAAGTCAGGCGATCTAGCATAGCATCTGAAATTTTCCCTTTGTTATTTTCTAAATCCAAGCGATTCTTTTCAAAAATTTCAGATTTCTTTTCACGCAAAAGTTCTGCGGTTCGAAGAAGAACAGCCTTTCTAGAATTTTCAGACAAAGTCCGCAAATTCCCAGAAGCACTCCTTGCCTGACTAGCCAAAACATCCGCTAAATTCTGTAATGAATCCATAAAAGTTCCTTTTAAAATTTCAATTTTTACCAAGACAATCCAGCACTTGCTTCTAAACGATAGCCTTCATAATCTTCGCGATATAACATTGCCGCCATTCTAGCCCAAAGAAAACTCGTTGGGAAAACAGACAATTCAAAGCCAAGTTCTAAATATTTTTTTGTCGTTAAATCATTTAAAAATTCCTTATCAATAGGAGAATCCGGCATGTGAATATCAAAGAAAGAAGAACCAAAAGCAGAATCTTTAGCCACACTAGAAGCATGAAGTTTAAGTGCAAGAATTTTCCATTCTAACAAAAGCGAAGAATATATTTCACTAGCATTTGGTCCAAGATCGCTTCCTAAACCTTCTCCGTAACTTGTGTAATTATAACCACTCCCTTTATGGTGAGAATAAACCCACGGTTCAATACGAGTATATTCTAAATTCCAAGTAAGAAAAAAATTCCCAAGTCGTTGCTTTGTCAAAACCCCGACACTAGAAGCCCATTTATTCCCCCACCAAGAATCATCAAACATATCCGTTGGTGACTTCATATCATCCCAAAGAAGTTCACCATAAAACTCCCAATTCCTTAACGTTTTAACGCTTAAATCAAACGCCAAAGCGTTATTATCCTTATCTCCATGAAAATGTTCTTCAAACGCATACGGGATAAAAGGAATCACATAACTCCATTCAAACTCACGCCCGGTACTATCGCCATCATGATTTAGGTTTGAACCAGCCGGTTCTGTAGTAGAACCATACAAAATAACTTCAGAAAGTCCGAATTGAATATCAAAAGGCAAATCAAATTCAAGCCTATGCGTATGCATATACTTGCCTAAATCTTTTTCGTGATAAAGTTTTGCCGCATACTGGCTATAACTCAAAGGCCCAACTTTAAACTCGTAACCAAAATAAGGTGTTGGTGCCGGAATCTGCAAACGAAAACTAGAATCTTGCCAAGGTCTGAAACGCGACTCATCGCCACGCAAAATCACATGATTCCTTTTAGCCACACCCACCTGCAAATAATCAATACCAGCCATTAAAGACACAAACGGCAAATCATATTTCATTGACAAGCGGAAAATATCCCAAGTTCTATTTGAACCAGATTGTCTATTGTAAGGAAACCCGTCATAAGGGTCATAAAAATGCGGCGGAATATCTCGATTCGTTTTATCGTTCGCTACTTGAATCAAACCATTAAAAGTAAAATCCGAACCAAGTTTTCCAAGATAACGCAAACGCCCAACAAATTCATTATCCACATGCGTATCTGCATTTTCAAAAGAAGTCACCGAAACAGAATCATACGCCGTCACCCGAAAAGCAATAAAACTCAAGCCACTTGAATCTGCAATCCGAAAATGCCCCTGCTCCCTTTCCAAATGAGCAAAGCCATAACCAAAACAAAACAAAAGAAAAACAAACCAAAAAGGCAAAAACTTCATAAAAAATTCCAAAGTTCACCCGAACTCCCGCTAAAATATAGGAAAATTAAAAAGGGAGAAGTTTCTCCCTGGTTCGCACTCCGTTGCTCTCCACCCTCTCCCCTAGGGGCAAAAGCCCCTAACACCCCACAAGCGAGAGTCGCGGAAAAACAACTTGTCATGGCGAGAGGCCTTGTGCCTCGTGGCCATCTTGGTTTTTGTCATTACGAGCGTAGCGAAGTAATCCAAAATAAGTTTTGCTAGCAAGTAGATTGCTTCACTCACTACGTTTCTTCGCGAGTGACAAGAGGCGTACAACATAGGGTTCTTTAGAATTCAAATAATTTATCAGAAAAATCTCTTGAATGTCTTAGTTTTAAAATTTCTGTAAGAATTTTTGTTTCTACACCTTGTGTTGATACATAAACACTCATTGTCTTTAAGTTATTTTCAGCATCATTCTCCTGAATCAAGTGGATTGAAGTTTGCGTAAGACATTGCCTTTAAAGTTTCTCCATTGTAAGGTATTATTTGAAATTCTCGAGTATTTAAATCAATAGTTTTCATACGATTCCCATTAACTATGGTTCTTTGGTTTACTAAGTGCATTTTTAATTCAGCAAAAATTTTAGCGATTCCTTTCCTAACAAGATATACAGAGACTCCTTGAACATTTGAAATCAAGGGAGATGAAATGGTCGTTCTTATTCCCATTTCAACAGAATCAGACGCAATCATATTTTTCTTTAAATCTGCTTGAATCTGTTCAAGGGAAAGGGCATTGCATAAAACTGTAACAAACAAGATAAAAAGTAAAACATTTTTCATAACGTCTCCTTTATACAGCGGATATACTTATACCCCTGTTCTGTTTCTTTCAAATAAATGTCTGCAATTCCAAAATCTATGTAATAAAGCATAGGATGACCATTAAGCGTAAAATTCGGAGAATAAGTCTGAGTCCACCATTCTCTTCCATCAGGGTAATATCCAAATTCTAGTCCATTATGATAAGCTATACCCGATTGAGCATAAAAGGAAACATTCATACATACATCATTTTTCATATTCTCCAATCCACCTGATTTTTTTATAAGTTCTTCCCATTCTGACAATACCGGAATACGCCATCCTTTAGGGCAAGTATTTTCTACAACATCGAAATTCATGAATCCGTAGGTGCTATCCCATACACTAAAATATAGTGCCCCGTACTGCAATGCGTACAAGCGGCCATATTTATCACAATTTTCACTAACACTATCATAACAAACACTTTTGTCCATAGAAAAATTAAGATTGTCATTCATCCAGACTTGTTCACCTACAGTAATGTATCTATATTCCTGCCCATCACGTTCATCAATAAACGTTCCGCGGTTTGGCATACCATAAATATTTGTTCCTTCTGAAGGACAGACGGATGCCGCATCAAAACTATCGTCTGCATCAGTTGTGCAGCCACTTAGAACAATAGTCAGGATACTAAGTACAGTCACGACTATTATGGCTTTGTGGTTTTTAACCGATTCTGGTGTTACTGAATTCATAACATTTCCTACATCTTTGGTAATTTTTGTAGAAATGTAATTATTAAGCCCTGTTTTTTCATATGAATTTAACGATTCTTTTTTGTCAAAAAGAAGAATAAATAAACTATTTCGGTATGATTCTACGCTTCCAAAGGACTAGGAAGCCTCGAACAAAAAAAAGTAAATTATTTTTTTCATATTTTAATTCAAATTCTTTTTACAACGAACATATAAGTAAAAAAAAGCTCCTTCCTGTATATCCGCTTCAATAGAATGCGATTGAACACTAACAAAGTAAGCTGCTAAACCATCGCTCCTTAAAGTACTTGTCCAAAGTGAAGATACATACCCATCTGCTTGTGTTGCCGAACTCTTTGAGGGCAACAAGCCAAAGCCACACAAATCTTCACCTCTGGCATCCACATCTACATCTATTGAATTCCATCCACTTACGGATTTCAATTTATAAGCAGCGACATCAGTTCCTCCAACAATTTTGAATAATTCCCTCCATTCATATTCACTTGGCAAATGCCATCCATCAGGACAAACATTATATGCCGTTAACCATTTATATGCCCTCCCTTTTACTTCACAATCATCATCAGGATAGAAACACTTGTCACTGGCGGTTTCTATATCCCCATTCAAGGGATTTTTTAGATTTTCACCATTAACAACATAGTTCAAATTTTCAGCCATCCAAACCTGACCGTCTATAGTCGTATATTGATAGGTCTTGCCATCGCGCTCATCAATAAATGTTCCACGGCCACTTTCTGGGCAAACTTTTGCTGCATCAAACTCTTCACTTGCACTAGAACTATTTTCAGAGCAAGCAATAAAAACAATGGATAATACACCCATAACCAAGCACTTCAATAAAACAGAGAAAAGATTATTTTTCATTTGAAATTTCCAATAAAGCGAAAGGTAGAAAATATTTATAGAAGTACAACTTGTCATCGTGAGTAGATTGCCGCGCCGTGCATTCAGCACGTCTCGCAATGACAAGAAGCTTGTGGCAAGTGTAGGGTTGTCATGGCGAGAGGCCTTGTGCCTCGTGGCCATCTGTTAGCAACTTGTCATCGCGAACGTAGTGTGACGATCTACTAGCAAGCAGATTGCGTCAGTCACTACGTTTCTTCGCAATGACAAAAACCGAGCGCTAGTTCGAATCGCGAGTGACCAAAACCGAGCGCTAGTTCGCATCGCAATAACAAGTGGCGTGCGGCATGAGCTTTCTATCCCCCCCAAAAAAATACCGCATTTCTATGTCATCTCTTTTATTCTTTAATGGTTTTTCAAAAAACATTTCAATAATTTTTCTCGTTGTCCATAAACAACGAAAAAAATCATTTTTCCTGAAAAATCCAAAAATAATCCAATGAATGAACTAAATTCCTTCAGGTACTTTCAACATATTTGACAAGTATGAATGAGGATTGTATGGGTAAAATTTTTAGCATTCTTGCATTATTAGGAACATCGCTTACTTATGCGGCTATTCCTTTAACCGAAGTCGTTTCACTTCCATCTGAAAAAGCTTATGGTGGAGAAACATCAATAAACTCACCTTTAATTGCAGCCACTTATAATGCTGGTGAAGGGCCTGGAATATGGATAGTCGCCGATGGCGGTTATAGACTATTCCACAATGGTAATCTTCTCGCCGAAGAACACCAGGCAGGCCGCACACGTTTTATCCCTATGACATTTTTACCTGGAGAAAATGCAATTTCTGTTGTTTCCATAAACAAACAAAATGCTCCTGGTATTATGGTACAAATTGATGATTTAGACAAATCCTACTATTCAAACAGTGAATGGAAAGCAAAACCTACCGTCAGCAATGATTCTTGGAAAAATAAAGGCAGAGACCTTTCTGCCTGGGGAAACGCCACAACCCTAAACTATACAAACACAAAATTACCAAGCGGAAACACATTAACTGGTTTTGCTCCAAACACACAAGCAAAATGGATTTGGTCTGGCAGCGAAAACGATTCTATAGCCGTTCTACTCTACACTTTTTTTATTAAAGCCGAAGGTTTTGGAAACTCTACAACAGGTGGTGACGCTGGAGAAATCGTTATCGCAAGTGATTCTCTTTCTATTCGGAAACATTTACAAAGCAATTCACCTGTAACTATTCTGGTTCCTGAAGGAACTTATGATTTTAGACAAATGCGTAATGCCGTTACAGAAGCGAAAAAACAAGGCAGAACTTGGTGTAAAACCACTTGCTCAGAAAAAAATAGCATAACAGGTAAATACAACACTTTTTACCGCATCACATTCAAAGCAAATGACTGCAGTGATTTAAGCGAACCTGGGGTACAAATTGTACAAGAAAATGAAAATCTACAAGCCTGGAGTAATTGGATTACCACAAAACCTAATAAGACTCTTATAGGAATGGGACGTGGCGCAAATTTACGCGGCGCATCTATTGTAGTCCGTGCCAATGAAGGTTCAGGGAATCACATTTACAGAAACCTGGCCATTTACGACGTAAACCCTCACCTTATTGAAGGTGGCGATGGTCTTGAAACAGTCGGAAATTCTTCAAACCATGTTAAAAATTTCTGGGCCGATCACATTAGTTACAAATGGATTTCTGACGGAATGGATATGGAATTTTTAGATAACGCAACAATCAGTTACTTAGATTTTGATGGAGCGAATGATTTTAATTGCTGGGGAACAGACCCTTATATGGCTTTAGTCGAAGATGCTCATTTAACTTATGCCAATAATTATTGGCACAATACTTATGGTCGTGTTCCAAAAGTAACAGGCGAAACTCATGGTTCTCAAGTTCACCTTTACAACCAATATGTAAATTCCAATCGTTTCTTTATTGCAGGAGCAAACGGAAAAAGTGCAAATGCAAAAGCTTATGTCCGCTATGAAAACAGTTACATAGATAACGGACAAGGTTATCTTGCTGAATGGGGCGATTATGGTTATGTCTATTTCAGTGGCATTTCATTTGGGAATTCAACCAAGCAGCAACACCGCTATAATGGCTCTGTTAAAAGCGGAATTCCTCAAGCAGAGACTTTTACACCTAACTATAATTTTGAAAAAAGATCTGTTTCTGACTTACCAAAAGATATTCCTAATTTAGCAGGTGTTGGTGGCAGGTACGGAAAAATGCCCGAATACAACCAGGCTTTTGGACAAAGTAATAAAGCCGCTTCTGTTTCAATTACATCACCTAAAATGAATGACATTCTAAACGCCAATTCATCGATTTTATTAACAGCCAATGCTAGTGATAATGACGGAACCATTAAAAGTGTTTCTTTTTATTTAGGGAACACTTTAATTGGAACTGTTTCTTCTTCTCCATACCAAATTACAACTGAAAATCTGCTTTCAGGAACATATTCTGCCGTAGCTGTTGTGACAGACAATTCCGGACTTTCGTCAATGTCAGAATCAGTTGTTTTTACGGTTCAGGGAAATTCTTTCCCTGAAGTAGTAAAATGCGGCGCTGGTTCTAGTAGCCAAGCTATCAATTTAGGCGAACCTATTGTTGATTTTTGTTACACCTGGACTGGAGCCGAAACAGTTATCCCAGTAGGATTTCCAAAAGGAATTGAAACGATTGTTGACAAAATCAATCAAAAAATTTCTATTAGTGGGACTCCGACAGAAGCAGGCGTTTTTAATTTCAAAGTTTCAGCAACAAACGGAGATTCAACTTTTTCAAAAGGCGGGCGTTTAACAGTTAAAGATACGCTACTAATAGAATCTTCTAGTAGTGAAATCCAGAGCAGTTCTTCTGAAGAATCTTCTTTTATTTCACAGTCTTTTAATCTTTCTAATGAAAAAACAGCTTTTTATCGTATTTTTGACTTGCAAGGCAGGCCGCTGTTCAAAGGCAAAACAAAGCCTTTGAAACTGCCCGTTTCACGGGCAGTGGTGATAGAATTCACCACTGCGGGCAAAATAAAAAGCCGTTACATTCAAACTTCTTGGTAAGATTCAGAAAAGATTGGTTTTTCGCCAGTCTTTTCTGACAATATCCCTATTTTTTCAAAACGCTCTTGCTTTTTTTAATAAAAAAGCCTAGTTTATGCCTAAAACTTTGAACTTTTAGGAGTCTATTTATGCGCGATTTAATTGAAAAAGCTTTAAAAATGGGATTCACACTCTCTTTTTCTGAAGAAGGAGGCTTTTCTATAATTCGTCTTTTGCGTAATAACCAAGTTGTATCCAATTGTTCTCTAGGCGTTGGCAATTTTTCAGAATCTGTCGAAGAAACTTTACAAAGTATGCTTCTTGATGCAGAACGTCGTGGTCTTTAACAAATTCTGTTTATAAAATGGCCATAGCACATCATTTTTCAGAAAAAGCCCAACTTTTAGCATTTATCTTGCAAAACTCTCCTGATTGGGACTCTGATTTATTGAATGTTTTAGAAACTTCTTGGGGAAAAATCAGACATCTTGGAAAACTTTTTCCATTCAATAGAACCACTTATTATAAAAATGAAATGGGAGAAGGCTTGTTCCGAGGTGTTGTTTCTTTTGAAAGCACAATCTTTCCAGAAGGAATCACCAACGAAAAAATTCGTTCCAATGAAATAGAATTTTCTTTTTCAAAAAGTGAAAACAGAAAAGTCAATATTGATATTGGCTATATGGATTTAGATAAAGTTGTTCTCCCCTCCTTTAAGCGCGGTCCTTTCAAACTTTATGCCGGCAACGGAATCTGGTTAGATATGCTCCTCACTTATGCCAAAGGGAAATTTCACCCCACTTCTTGGGCTTTTGAAGATTTCAAATCCGGTTTTTACGAACACGATTTATTACTCATTCGTGAAAAATTCAAAAAAAATATGTAAAAGAAATCCCTTAAGCAAAAGCCTAAGGGATTTTTATTTTTGGGTAGGTAGGTTAAATTTTTAAAGAATTATTCTTCTCTTATATAAACGTAATGCGTTGCTGTCGGGTAATAAGCTTCACCTTCTCTATCTAAAGCTTTAAGAACAAGATTGATTTCTGTATCTGTCAACCCAACCGTTTCACGCATATATTTTTCAATTTTTGAAAGAGAAAACTCGCTTGTAGAAAAGAAATTGGCGCCTCGTATTCTTGAAACCATATCAAAACAAGAAACACTTGACATTTTTGCGCAAGATGATTCTGCTACATGCGCAGATAAATCACCTGATTGAAAATAATAAGAAGTTTCGCTTTTATCGGAAACACAACCGAAAAGCAAAAAAGATAAAACAACGAGCCATTTTTTCATAATTCCTCCGATTTTGCACCAAAAATAACAATATCTTATGATGAGGAACACATTTTAAACAATTTTTTGCAATGTTTTTGTAAGTTTTACATAATTTACTTACAAAATAACTTCAGATATAATACACTCATCGCTGTTTACGTTCAAATATCCTTATTTTTTACAAAAAAACTTAAATTTTTCGATTTCTCTTCCATTTTTGTAAACACCTTTCAATCTAAAAAAGAATGATTTTTCTATCTTTTGCCGCACTATGAAGAAAACGAATGAAGATTTATGGGTCGGCGTTGATGTTGGTTCTACAACTGTAAAAATAGCCGTTGTTGACCCTGCTACCTCTAAATTATTACACTACTCCTACCAAAGACACAATGCAATGCAAGCCGCTAAGGTTATGGAATTGCTTTCACAAGCTCACGCTTTATTTCCAGGTAAAACTTTTGGCGTAGCTTTTTGCGGTAGCGGTGGCCAACCTTTTGCAGAAGCAACCCGGGCTTTTTTCGTTCAAGAAGTTGTAGCAAATGCTCTTGCTGTCAGAGCAACTCACCCAGAAACTCGCGTAGCCATTGAACTTGGTGGCCAAGACGCAAAAGTTGTTTTCTTTGAAAAAGACAGAACTACTGGTAAACTTATTGCCAGTGACATGCGCATGAACGGCGTTTGCGCCGGCGGTACAGGTGCATTTATTGATCAGGTTGCTGAACTATTACGTATAAAAACAGAAAATTTTGAATCTTATGCAGCAAGAGGTCAGAAAGTTTACGAAATCTCTGGCCGTTGTGGTGTTTTTGCAAAAACCGATATCCAACCAATGCTGAACCAAGGCATTGCAAAAGAAGATATCGCTCTTTCTAGTTTCCATGCGATTGCAAAGCAAACCATTGGTGGACTTGCTCAGGGTATGGAAATCAAACCGCCAGTTATTTTTGAAGGCGGGCCTTTAACATTTAACCCAACACTTGTCCGTGTTTTTAAAGAACGTCTTGGCATATCAGAAGAACAAACCATTGTTCCGGAACGTTCTGAAGTTTTAGTTGCTTGGGGGGCAGCTCTTTCACTTGGTTCTATGTTCAATGACAAACCTTGTGATTACAGAGAAGAAGGTTCTTTAGAAGCCTTGCGTCATTTTAATGAAAAACGTCAGGCAGAACACCGCGAAAACGGGAACCCATTCTTTAAAGACGCTAATGAACGTGAAGAATTTTTAAAACGCCATCCAATGGCTCCGGCTTTTTACCCGCAACCGACTTCTGGTTCAGAGTTAAATGTTTATTTAGGTATTGATGCTGGTTCTACAACAACAAAACTTGTTTTAATGTCAGAAGACGAACAAGTTCTCGATGGTTTTTATGCAAGTAACGATGGCGAACCTTTGGCCGTTTTAAAACGCGCTTTAGTCGAACTTGCTGACAGATACGAAGAATTTGGTTGTAAATTAAATATTCTTGGCGTTGGCACAACTGGTTATGGCGAACAACTTATCGCAAAAGCCGTTCACGCTGATTACCACACGGTTGAAACAGTAGCTCACGCTAATGCCGCCCAACACCTCTGCCCTGATGTTTCTTTTATTCTTGACATCGGTGGTCAAGACATGAAAGCCATTTCGGTGCAAGATGGTATTGTCACTGGAATTATTCTGAACGAAGCTTGTTCTTCGGGCTGCGGTTCCTTTATTGAAACCTACGCACGCTCTTTAGGCATTCCAATGGAAAAAATTGCAGAGCTTGCGTTCAATGCAAAGAACCCTTCAAAACTAGGAAGCCGTTGCACCGTCTTTATGAACAGTTCTATTATTACAGAACAAAGAGATGGTAAACAACCTGAAGATATTATCGCCGGTATTTGTCGCTCTATTATCGAAAACGTTTTCACAAAAGTGATTCGCATTCGTAACCTAGATACTCTGGGTAAAAAAGTTGTTGTACAAGGCGGAACTTTCAAGAACAATGCTGTTTTAAGAGCTTTTGAGCAACACACTGGTTTAACACCTATCAGACCGGAACGCCCTGGTGAAATGGGGGCCATTGGTATAGCCCTTTTAACCAAGCGTTTTATGGAAAGCAAACGCGCTGAAAACCCAGATTACAAAACTTCATTTATCGGGCTTGATGCCGCTAGAAATTTCAGTTGGGACAATAAACCTGGGCAAATTTGCCAATATTGTACCAACCATTGCTCAAGAACTATTGTAACGTTCAGCGATGGCACAAGTTATGTAACTGGCAACCGTTGTGAACGTGGTGAAGTTACTGCAGACCCAAATGACCCAGAAACCAAAAAACTTGTTGCAGAAATCAACAGGAAAATGCTCGCCGTTCCTGATATGATTAAACGCACCAATCAACTTTTGGTCAAAGATTACGCGCCAGCAAAACTTATCCCACAAACCGGAAAAACAATTGGTATCCCGCGCGTGTTGGAATTCTGGTCAAGCATGCCTTTCTGGAAAGCGTTCTTTACTTCTATCGGTTACAATGTCGTTATCAGTAAACAAAGTGATTATGACTTGTTTGAATCAGGGCTTCATAGTGTACCATCTGATACCGTTTGCTTCCCGGCAAAATTAGTCCATGGCCACATCAAGTACTTAGCCGCCAAAAAAGTAGACCGAATTTTCTTCCCGATGATGGTTGCTGTTCCTAGTGACCACACAAAATTCTCTGCAACGGCAGTTTGTCCTGTTGTTCAGGGTTACCCTAACGTTTGTAAAAACACAGACAACCCAGAACTTAATTACAACATTCCTATGGATCAACCAGTATTCCACTGGTTTGATGCCAAACTCCGTAAAAGCCAGACTGTGACCTGGTTCCATGAAAACTGGAACTTGCCTAAAAAGATTTTAGCTAAAGCAGTTGCCGAAGGTGAAAAAGCACTCCAAACCTATCGCGATACTCTTGTAGCTGAAGGTGCAAAAATTTTAGAAGATGTTCGTAAAAACAATTCTTTTGCTGTTGTAATTGCAGGGCGTCCTTACCACGCCGACACTCTTGTCAACCACAATGTAGCAACACATTTTACAGCACTTGGCATTCCTGTTTTAACAACAGAATCTTTACCAGGCGTTTACGATCAAGACATCCCAAAAGCAACTCGCATGGAAATCAAAAATACATTCCACATGCGTATGCTTGGCGCTACAATGATTACAGCCAAGGACCCTGCTCTTGAACTCGTACAAATTGTAAGCTTTGGTTGCGGCCATGATTCCATTTTGACCGACGAAATGAGTCGCATACTGCACACTCGTTCTATAAAAGAACTCTTGATGCTAAAACTTGACGAAGGTGATGCTAGAGGTCCTGTAGGAATTCGTGTAAAAAGTTTTATTGAAACAGTGCGTTCACGTAGAGCTGCAAACTTACCAGAAAAAGAAGAATCTAAAGAACCGCTTTTCACTGTGCCTTTCGAAAAAAAAGACAAAAAATTGCGCCACATTTTGGTTCCAAACCTTTCACACCCCTTCAGTATTCTTGCATCAGAATATTTCCGCACGCTAGGATTTAAAGCAGAATGCTTGCCTTTAGCAGACGCTCGCGCCATTGAACTTGGTAAAAAATACGTTCACAACGATATTTGTTTCCCTGCTCAAGTAAACATTGGTGAAAACTTACGTTGGTTAGAAGAACACCCAGAAATTCCACAAGAAGAAGTTTCTATAGGCCTTGCTAAAAACTGTGAAAACTGTCGTGCTGTGCAATACGCTGTTCTTGCTAGAAAAGCTCTTGACGAAGCAGGTTATACAAAGGTTTCTATCATCACCACAGGAACCGATGAAAAGAACATGCACCCTGGTTTCCGCTTAGGGTTAGATTTCAAATTACACATGCTTTGGGGACTTTCTGTAATGGATTGTATTGAAACCATCTACAGAGCGCTTCGCCCATACGAAATCCACAAAGGCGACACCCAGAAAGTCTACGACGAATGGATGCCTAAATTAATGCACATGATTGCTCACTTACCAAAGTCAAAGCTTGCTTATCCAAAAGCAATGCTTACAGAACTTGAAAAGTGTATTGAAGCATTTAACGGCGTAGAAGCAGACAGAAGTGTTCGTAAGCCTCGTGTTTCGCTCCTTGGTGAAATTCTTATGAACTACCACCCAAGTGCAAACGGCTTTATTGAAGAATACTTAATGAACAATGGCATGGAAGTGGTGCTTCCATTTATGATGGATTTCTTCCGAGTCGATGAAGTCGTTCGTGCAGAAAAAATCCAACGCGGCTTTATACAAAACCCAACAATGGAATGGCTTGTCGGTGGCTTAACAGCAAAAGTTTACACCTTTGCAGTTAACCAGATTTACAAGCGTATTGAAAAGTTCAAGTTCTACGAACACCATGCTGATTGTTATGAATTAAAGGGTCTTGTAGGCGACATCATTGACGTTTCTTACAACACCGGCGAAGGCTGGCTTATCCCTGGCGAAATCCTCTACAATGCGCAACAAGGTGTTAATAGCTTTATTATTGTGCAGCCTTTCGCTTGCTTAGCAAACCACATTTCTGGCCGCGGCTTAACCAAAGCCGTCAAGGAAAGATTCCCACACATTCAAGTGTTAAGCCTTGACTACGACCCAGATACTAGCTTTGCAAATATTGAAAACCGTTTGCAAATGTTGATTATTAACGCTCGTGAATTAGAAAAATCCAAGCACTAACATCAACTAACAAATCTTTAACTCTCGTAAGCATTTGCCTTGCGAGAGTTTTTTTATTGGGCACTCCCCGGCCCTACGTCATCCTATGTTTGGATCGCTGTTTTGAATACTGAATATTTTTTTTATTTTCGGGGGCGAAGAATCGACAAAATGTCATTTTATCGCCCTAATTTAGTTTGAGCGTTCCCCGCTGTCGCGGGTCGGGCTGCTAATCAGGACCGAATTATCTCCATACCACACAAAAAAAAATATATATTGTGAAAAAAAGGATTCATTATGTCTAAAAAGGAAGCCCTTCACCAACTATATGCGCAGTGTCAAAAAATCAATTTTGACGAATCTTACGATATAATTGCCTCGGCCTCCGACCCAGACGAGGCTAATTTCTTCCGTACAGTCACAGACCTAATTTTAAAACAAAAACAGAAAAAAGTCATAGAAGCCAACAGATTTTAGATGAAACGATACATCCTCTTTGCCGGTTGCAACGGTGTGGGGAAAAGCACACTGTACCAGACCAATGATCTATTCCGAAATATGCCTCGCGTTAACATGGACGAAATTGTTCGTGAATTTGGCTCTTAGAAAAACGAATCGGACGCGTTTAAGGCCGGAAAGATAGCGGTTGGCAAAATTTCCAGCTATTTTCGTGAAGCCCTTTCCTTCAATCAGGAAGTTACGCTTTGTGGCCAATCCATTTGGAAAAATATAGAAAAGGCGCACGAACTCGGTTATCAGGTAGAAATGTATTATGTCGGAGTGGCTTCCGTTGAAATTGCTAAGGAACGAGTGGCTCTGCGTGTAAAAAAAGGTGGTCACGGCATTCCTGACAAGGATATTGAGAGAAGGTTTGTTGAATCTATAGAGAACCTGCCTAGAGCGATTCGTGTTTGCGACATCGTTGAAATATACGACAACACAAATTCTTTTGAGCGCGTCGCACGATACGAACAAGGAAAATGTTTGCTAAGAACAGTTACGAATCTATCCTGGGTTCCTTAATGCGATGGTTTGAGCGTTCCCCGCTGGCGTGGGGCGGGCTGTCGCGGTATCGCACGGCCATTTTGCAAACAACAACAAGGTCGCCGCGCGTCCGTTCAGCTTCGCTTCGGGATATTTTATTATATTAAAGTTATGCTCATTTACCATGCAAGCAAACAAATCGTGGAATTGCCCGAAATTCGAAAGACAAAGTTCACCAAGGACTTTTCTTGGGGTTTCTATTGCACGAATGATTTTAGCCAAGCGATACGGTGGGCAAATCGTGGTGAGGGCACCCCATACGTCAATCACTATGAATTTACGGATTCAGGCTCACTAAAAATCCTGAAATTCGAAAGGATGACCGACGAATGGCTCGATTTTATAGCAGCCTGCCGTAATGGAAGCACCCATCAATACGATGTTGTCGAAGGTCCTATGGCAGACGACACTGTTTGGAATTTTGTGAACGATTTCTTGACAGGGCGGATTAATCGCAAGCAGTTTTGGGCATTGGCAGAATTCAAATACCCTACACACCAAATTAGTTTTCACACGCTTTCGGCTCTAGCATGCCTGAAGTTCTTGAAATTCGAGGTCAAACATGACGGAAGCAGATAAAGACGATTTGTTCTACGTGTGTTCGCTGGTTGAATTTATTGCCCGCAAGACAAAGAACAAGCGCGGGGTGGTCGCAAACAGGCTTGGAATTGACGGTTTTGCCAAACAACTGAAAGACGCCCAGGTGAACCATTGCCTAAGTTTCGAGCAGGTCGGCGAAGAAGTTGTGGACCAGTACAAAATCCCGCAGGGCGATTTTGAATCTGTAGAGAACTGCAAATACGATATTCCCTCCTATACGGACATCGGCAACCTGTATTGCATCATGGTTCTCGACTGCGCAAAGAACGGCAACGAAATCGAGACTGCCATCAAGATTTTCACCTCCCCCATTAGCGACTACATCTCCAACTTCAATTCGGATTGCTATTATCAGAATCCGAGCTACCTTGAAGAATCATTCAAGGCAGGGAAGCTGCTGTAATTTGTCACAAAAAAGGATTTACAGAAAAGGATGCATCGAGGCATCCTTTTGAAGAGAATTGAATTTCATTCAAACACCGTTTTAAAGACTTCTTTGGCTTTTGCTAGACTAATAAAATCACCACTACTAACATCAGCGATAAGCACAAATGGCCAAATAAAGGGAGCCACGATTCTACATTCAATCCGCCTTTGAAATATCGACCGCCGAAAAACGCGAGCAGGAGAAGAAATCCCCGGTGAACCTGACGGACGGATTTAAGCGGATTATCGTCGTAAAGGATATTGTCAAGCCACATTACGATGACAACAGAATTCTTGTTGTCGGTTTACTGGATTTTTTGACGCAAACGGAATGGAACGCCTGAGTGCCGTTTGGGCGTTCCCCGCTGATGCGGGTCGGGCTGTCGCGGTATCGCGTCCAATTCAAAAAACTTAAATACAGAAGGGGTTGGTAAATTCTGTCCAAATATTATATATTTAGAAGAGAGAACCCACTAAACGGAGTTTTTATGCCAGAAGCATTGTCCATATACGAAACCTTGCCGCAGACGGCAAAACAAGAGGTGAATGATTTCATCTTCTTCGTTGCTGCACGCATAAATTACGCTAAGGCTTCAAAAAAGGACTCCTCTCAAGGCTTGACCGCATTGAACAATCTGAAAAAATTCCGTGGACGAATACCAGCCAACTTCGATGCAAAAAAAGAATTGGTCGCAGCAAGGGATGAAAAATATAAAAGATTTTGAAAAAAGCAAAGTCAAGGCTATTTTGCCCGATAAATTCATCCAACAACTTCCGGAATAAATAATAACATTCGAACTTTAACACGGAGACCGCAAGTGAACTTGTGGTCTCTTTTTTATTAGCTAGGCTTTCTTCCGACCCCTTCGCCACTTCCATCCCTAACGCAAAAGACTACATTTTGGATCCTAAATTAATTATTTCAATTAAGCCTGAAACAATACTTGTCGGAAACAAGCCATAGGCAATCAGAATGACCGCTGCTGAAACAATTAAGATGGCAGGAATAATTCCTAATCCAAGAAGCAAGAAAATGCACAAGTTCCATGTCTTTGTTGATTCCTTTAGCTCTATTTTTCTCCGATAGGCAATTCCAAAAATATCCGAGACTATTTGCATGGCGGTGAATTTATTTCTGCCAAATAAATATTTATCTTGAAAAACAGCAAGAAGCCGCACGATATACTTAATGACACAGACAATCGAAATAACAATGAGTGCAAAAAGCGATATGAAATACAACCATCCACCAACCGTTATTTCTTGGTAGCGCAATTCAAGCAATTGTGTTGAAGAGAAAAGAATTGATGTTATGAGAAGTGCTACAAAAAAAGTAAAGTACCGCATCAAACCGTTTGATTGAATTTCCTTTTTTGCCCTTTCCCAATCATATTTTAGGTTGTGGGACATTCCTTCTTCAAAATGGGCTAGTAAATCCACCACAAGCATTTTTTTTGTTTCAAGACCATTTTCTTTACTTTCGGCTTCCCATTTTTGAAAGGTCGGCTTCCGACTTGAACAATCATGTGTAACCAAGCGATCCAAGATTGCCATTAATTTACAGTCTTCAGGATCTCCTAAATTGAGCCTAACTTCAAAGAATGCTTTGGCTTCCGCAGCGGAATGAAATACGATGCCGCAGTTTTCCTTTCCATCTGTTGAACCGCCTCCCTTGTTTTCAAAATATCGCCTCAACGCAATCGTTGCACCTCGCAAGTCGTCTCGCCAATTCTTGCGCTCTTGGGTGATGTTTTCGATGGCGTTCTTTTTATCGGCGGTGGATTTTGTGATAAACGCTGTAATCAAAGCCGATGCAATGCCTATTAATGCAGCTGTAATTTCTGTTTCCATAAAATCTTTTATTTCCTTAGAAAATTCGACCGCGCTTCGCGCGGGTTTGGGGTGGGGCGGGCTTGCCACTGCGTGGCTTGCCCGCAGTTGGGAGCCGTGGCCGCAGGCGACCTAGGCCCCGGCGCTAGCCTTCGGCTTGCGCCATGTCAGTCCCGGAGGCAACGAACCGAGAAGGCGTTTTTCCTACGGTCGGTGAACAGGCTAGCATCCTCGCCGCTGTCACTCAAGTTCAAGATGTCAGCGTAGGAGTGCGCACTATCGTAGACCCCTATCATACTCCAGAAGCGCGCGACCTCGCCCGCGTTGAAGAAACTGCCTCCGCTGTAGCGGCCCGCCGGGAGAACGGAAAAGCCGAAGGCATCGGTGCCGTTTCCATTAGAATTCCATCCGTTTGTTGCTTTGAGCATTTTACCTGCTGTTGAACTTCCTCCAACAGTTGTAATAAGCGTTGCATATTCTGTCTTAGACGGCAAATGCCATCCCTCGGGGCAAATTCCGCGGACTGGGTAAGTCGTTGAGCAAGTTTTTCCATTTCCGCAACCTTTTCCGTTGGTACTGAATGTTCCGACGCTGTCCATGGCGGCAGACCAAGTGTATAGGCGTCCATATTTGGAGCAACTATCCAATTTGTTTTCATAACACCAATTTCGGCCCTTCATACTGGGATAATTTGTACTATCCGAATAGTTCAGGTTTTCCGCCATCCAAGTTTGAGAGCCTATGACAACGGTCTTATAAGTTTTGCCGTCTCTTTCATCTGTCAGTGTTCCATATTCCCTAGCAAATTCGATATTTTTTTCCCATAAGTCATTATTGCATAGATATACGGAATCGGTAACGGATGATAATTGTTTTCTTATTTCATTCCCTTCTGTATAGCTGACACAACCCTTATTTAGGGAAATTTCCTGTTCATTTGCTGCTCTAAACGCCCCTGCATCACAGACATATTTGTTTGTTGAAGTAATTTCTCCAGGGACTATTGAACCATCTGTAAGGCAGGTCTTCCCGTATGTATCGTATTCCAAAACAGTTGCCGTTTTCCAGGTTTTAGATTTGCAGATATAATAGGTGTTTTCTGATTTATCAACTTCGCCTTCACGAGCGGTTGTGCATCCGCCTAAGTTTTTTTCAACGCTGCTGGCTGCTTGCCACTCGCTGTCTTTATAGATGTAGTAATTGCCTATGTTTACATTTCCGGCTTTCACTTCACCTTCAGTTCCTACAGTCCAACCGTATGTATCATACTCCAGCACGGTTGCAATGTTCCAGGAATTTGTCTTGCAGATGTAATAAACTCCACCCGAAACTCCGACAAAGCCGTCTTTATCAGAGTTACAGATTCCTAAATCTGTGCCAATTGAAGTTTCTTGCCATTTACTGTCTTTATAGATATAGTAATTGTTGGCGCTTACGCTTCCTACCTTTATCTCACCTTCCGTTCCGGCTTCCCAGCCGTAGGTGTCATATTCCAAAGCCGTCGATTTTGTCCAGCCGCTTGTCTTGCAGGTATAGTAGGTGTTCCCGGACTTACCTACTTCATTCAATCGGCTTGCAACACATGCGCCCAAGTTGTTTTCTATTTCACTTGCAGATGCACGCCATGCCCCGTTTTCATACACATAGTGGTTCGAGGTATTCACGCTGCCAGGCTTGACTGCTCCTTCCGTTCCGGCATCCCAGCCATAGGTGTCATATTCCAAAGCCGTCGATTTTGTCCAGCCGCTTGTCTTGCAGGTATAGTAGGTGTTCCCGGACTTACCCACTTCATTCAATCGGCTTGCGACGCACGCACCCAGGTTGTTTTCGATTTCACTTGCAGATGCCCGCCATGCCCCATTCTCATAGACATAATACTTGTCTTCGTTCACCTTGCCTGTGCGGACTTCGCCATCGTTGCCCGCACCGAACTGGTAGGTGTCGTATTCCAGCACGGTGGCCTTGCGCCAGTTCTTGCTGTCGCAAATAAAGTAGGTGGTGTCGATTTTACCTATTTCGCCATTGCGTGCCTCGGTACATAGTCCAAGGGCCGTTTCGTTTTTCGCCACGGTCCACGACCCGTTTTCGAACACGTAATAGTTCTCGGTCACGTCGCCCTTCTTGAATTCGCCCTCTTCACCTTCTGCCCACTGGTAGGTGTCCTTCTCGTAATCGGTAGCCTTGCGCCAGCCTGTAGCCTTGCAGATGTAGTGGACATTGTAGTTCTTGCTCTTGGCGTTCCTGTTCTGTGCCACCACGTCGTAGCGGGTCAAGGCGCAGCCGCCCAATTCGTAGGCGTTGTTCCAGTAAATGGTCAGGTAGTTCTCGTAAGCGGGAATGTCCAAAATGTTCCAGCTCTTCACATTAGCACGCACGGAACCGCAGTCAAAGACTTCCGCCCAGTCCGCCATATCGGCCTTGGTCTGGGCGTCGTTCCACTCGCCATCGCCGGCCATGTCCTGCTTGAAGTCGGCAATTGCCTTCTGGATTTCGGCTTCGCTCCTGTCGCCAATGAAAAGCAGCGAAATCGCCATGAGGGTGGCGTTTACATCGTGGTTCGTGCTGGTGGATGGCACAAATGTTTTCAGATCTTCGGAATATTCCACCGTGGTCGCAAACCCAAATGCCGTCATGATTTCATATTCTGCCTGTTTCTTGGCAGCAAACACGCTGTAACCCTTGTTCACAAGCTGTACGGCGCGGTCATATTCCAGGTGGGTAAGCAGGTTGATGTTCACCTCGGTGCGGCTGGTCAAATCGGTTAGGGCGCGGAGCGTCATGGAATCCTTGCTCCATTCGCCAGTTACTTCGTTACGCCAAAGCCCACGAACTTCAAGCACTGCGTAGGGGTAAACCAGGTTCACTTTGGGAATCACGAAGTCGCCCTTGTTACTAGAAATCTCGTCTATGTATTCGCGGCCCGTGTAGGTCAGTGCGTCGTCATGCAAAAGGACTTCGCGGAGTGTCAGAGGAGAATCGAACTTGAAGGGTCCCTTCTGCGCAGCTCCTAAGATGGACGCGTTCTTCACGATATAGCCGTCGGCGGTCTCGGGCTCCCACTTTACTGAATCGCATCTGAAGAAGACGGAATCCTTCTTGACCAAAATACGCTGTTTGGCACTGCCTGCATGGCACTGGGGCAAGTCTTCCTTGGTTGGAACGATGTCGTAACCCAGGTATGCTTCGTCCTTTGCCCAGCCATCCGCCTTGCAGGTAAAGTAAGAAGAATCGGTTAACACCAAAGCGCGTAGGCCAATGGCGCTGGAATCGCAGGTGCCGAGTTGCTCCTTTGTAGGAACCTCGATGTAGGACGCGCGGACCGATGAGCTGGAACCGCCGTTCAGCGGGTCGTCCACGTTGGAACTGCTGGATTCTGGGTCGTTGCCAGCAACACCTCCCGAAGAAAGGTTTACGTCGGGATTTTCCGACAGGGTCGTGATATCAATCCAATTGTTGTTTGAACACAAATAATCGATGGCTTGTGCCGTGACATACACGGTATCCCCTTCACGGTCGGGGGTACAGGCTCCTAGGTCGTAGATGGTGGAAACTTCGCGGACGGGGACATCTTCTGCTCCGCTGGACTTGCTCCCGCTATCACCACCGCAGGCGGCGAGAATTGCTATGGATCCTATCGCTACACTCTAGAAAGACAGGCGTGAAAATATCTTAATAGGCTGTTTTGTCGTCATAACGCACTCCATCAGTTTAAACTTCTGGAGTTTGCCCCTGCCTGCATAACACGCACTTTTTGTTCAATAAAAACACCAAAAAAGGCGCAGATCGTTGCATTTACCTGTACGGGGCTCTAGACATGCCTCTAAGCGATAAACGCAAACGACCCACGCCCCAAAACGAGCAACAATGCTGCTGAATTGAGATTGCTTCACCTCTATTCGGGATTCGCAATGACAACAACTTGTCGAGACACGCCCAAAAGAACTGCGCGTGGCAGCCCGGTAAACGTATCTACGTGAGCGTTCACCCTGTCCTCGCTTATGGAAATGGTCTAGATTTCGTACAGAGGGCAAGAGCTAAACTCTCTATTTCACCCCTTGAATATAACCTAAAATTCAGCTAAAAAACAAAAAACTTTTCAAAAGAAGGCGTTTTTTCTTCAACTGCTAGTTTTTTTTTTAAATTTTCAATATGAAAAAAGTTCTCTTTATTTTCTCCCTTACCGCAATAAATGTGTATGCAGTAAATTGCCTTGATATGATTCAAGCAACACTTTATAATTCTGCAAATAAATATCACCTAGATAGTGCTTACATTGAAAATTATGGTTCCGACTTTAGTTATTATGCTTCAATGAAATATCACTACACAGAAAACAACTTGGACAGTATCGTTCACTGTACAAATGAAAAATGCTCAACAATACATCAAAGAACTATTGAAGAAAAAACAGAATATTCAATCAAAACAACCACCTATTATGACAAGCAAATCATTCAAGAGGAAAACTATATTATAGGAAAAGATTCAAGCTTTTCTTATATCTACAGTCCCGCTATTTCCGAACAACCTGAAATTGACTATACTAGAATTTCATACCTACGCCATGACACCCTATTTACAGAAGTATGGGAGCAACCTGAAAACGTTCTCCAAAAGAACACAAGTTACTTCGTAACTCCAGACCCTAATAACGAAAATATCTGTATTGAAACTTCCTATGAATTATCCTCTAATCCAACTTATAAGGTAATATCACCTACTGAAAATGGATTTGTTATTTCACTTAAAGATAGTGAAGAAAAAGTATTTTACACATTAGTCAAATCCAATTCTTCAACAACAATTCTCCGCAAAAAACGCCCAATATTTAGCACAGAAAAAACAAAAGCCTTCGACATTCTCGGTCGCCCCGCTAAAAACAAACATATAGTAAAAATGAAAAAATGAATTTCCGAAGGGCGCAGCCCTTCGGAAATTGTTTTCGCAGGAGAGAATCAACAATTTAATTCTTATTAATATGGAATGAATAACTCATAGAGCCTTGATTTACTTTCAACAAATAACGGCCTGTCGATAAAGCATCTGTTGAAATGTAATAAGAGCCAGCGTTCCCAGAAATACTTCCATTGAGCAAGCGAACACCAGCCATAGAATAAATTTCGTAAGACAAAGTGCCTGAAAGTTTAGAACTTAAAAGAACACCATTTTCTTGGCTATTTAAATGGAACGGAGTTGCTGGTTTAACAACAGAAATTGCATTTGGATCTTCTACAGGAGGTTGTTCTGGAGAAGCAGCGTCATCTACAGGAACTGTTCCGGAAAAACCTTCTTGACCTGATTTTGTAATTGCCAAAATCAAAGTGCCATTACTTACCTGAATGTTATCTGGGTGCATATCAACACGGTTTTCGTCAAATGTCCAATTTCCACAACTCCAGCGAGAATCATCGAAAGTATCAAAATCATCAACCCATTTTAAAGTCCAGTCAGAACCATTTTCACCAGCACCCGGTGTATAATCATAAACTTTTACCCAGTTAATGTACTGGTAAACAGGCAAAATGCTTTCGTCCCATTCACCAACCCAAGCCGCCACTTCTGAAGACCACAAATTAAAACGAAGGCCTTGTTCACGAATAAGAGCAGCTACTTGATTTTTAGAATCGCTTACACCAGTTTCTGTACGGCGGACTTCTACTCCATCTAAAAACCAAGAGACATGAGTCGGGCTCCATTCTAAACCATAAGTGTGGTAAGCTGCATTTGCTGCCGGAGAAACAGAATGGTGCTTTTCACTTGTCACTTTTTTAGCCGCGTTACCAGTAATAATATTGGATTGGAAACTTTCTGGCTTTTTACCTAAAACTTCAATATCTACTTCTACCCAAGGTTCCGGATCACCCATATACGAATCGTTATGGTAAAGGAACATAGAACTTACAAGACCAGAACCTGCTGCCATATACATACGAGCTTCGAATTTACCATATTGGTAAGTTTCGTTTGTATACAATTCAGCTCCAGAATAATCTTTAGCAAGCAAAGGAACCACCGTTAACATTGCAAGGGATAGAATTTTTTTCAAGCACATAAAGCCTCTCTTTTTGTTGTATTATCCAAACAACATTCTAAATAATAATCTCTTTTTCTGAAGTATTCAATAAAAGTTTAAGCATTTGTTTTCTATACTGTATTAACTGTATCAGCTTTATAAAATTCCAATCCTAAAAAAGAATGATATTTTATTCAATAATATTTTCTACAAAAAGAAAATCGCACCGAGTTCCTCGGTGCGATTTTTGCTAAAAGCTATTAAAATTAAGCTTCTGTAGATTCAGGAGCACTAGGAGCTTCAGCAACAGGTTCAGCAGCTGCTTCTTCTTGAGGAGCAGGAGCCTCTTCTTTGTTTTCAATCAAAGCTTTAATAGAAAGCTTTACTTTACCCTTTGGATCTACTCCAAGGCAAAGAACTGTTACTTCGCTACCAACCTGAACAACATCTTCAACGCGTTCTACACGATGATGAGCCAATTCAGAAATGTGCACCAAGCCATCACGGCCAGGAAGAATTTCAACAAAGGCACCAAATGGTTGGATAGTTTTTACTTTACCTTTGTAAACACGACCTGGTTCTGGTTCAGCAGTAAGTTCTTCAATCATACGACGGCAAACTTCACCTGCTTTACCTGTAGGAGCTGCAATTTCAATATTGCCATTGTCATCAATATTGATTAAGCAACCTGTCTGAGCTTGCATACCCTTAATAACAGAGCCACCAGATCCGATAACATCACGAATCTTGTTGGTTGGGATACGCATTTTCAACATAGTTGGCGCTTTTTCAGAAACTTGTGGGCGTGGTTCAGCAAGGCCAAGAGTTGTCATTTTATTCAAAATGTGCAAACGACCTTCACGAGCCTGATCCAAAGCTTTACGCATAAGTTCCGGAGTAATACCTTTAATTTTGATATCCATCTGGAATGCAGTAATGCCTTCTGCAGTTCCTGTTACCTTGAAATCCATATCACCAAGATGGTCTTCAGTCCCAGTAATGTCGGAAAGAATTTCAATTTTTCCACCTTCATCTACAGAACCTTTTTCTGAAATCAAGCCCATAGCAATACCTGCCACCGGAGCCTTAATAGGCACACCAGCGTCCATCAAAGAAAGGCAGCCACCGCAAACAGAAGCCATAGAAGAAGAACCATTGGATTCAAGAATTTCAGAAACAATGCGAATGGTGTATGGGAAATCTTCTGGCAAAGGCAATACGGCACAGAGTGAACGTTCTGCCAAATGACCATGACCAATTTCGCGGCGTGAAATTCCAAGCTTCTTACATTCACCTACAGAGAATGGAGGGAAGTTGTAATGAAGCATGTAACTCTTAGAGCCTTCACCTTGCAAGTTTTCAAAACGTTGTTCATCAGCTTTTGTACCAAGCGTACAAACAACAAGACCTTGAGTTTCGCCTCTCTGGAATACAGCAGAGCCGTGAGCACGAGGCAAGACACCAAGTTCAATTTCAATTGGGCGAACTTCTGTAGTCTTACGACCATCAATACGAACGCCTTCATCCAAAATCATTTTACGCATGGTATCGCGTTCAAGATCATGGAAAATTTTCTTTGCATCAGAAAGGAGAGCTTCGTCTTCACCAATAATTGCAAGAACACGTTCATCTGCAAGAGCTTTTTCTTCAAGAGCTGCCATTGCTGGATAATGTTCTGTCTTAACCATTGGAGTATGCAAAGTATCAGAAAGTTCTTGGAAAATAACTTCCTTAATTGTAGCTTCGAGCTGTTCATGAGCTTCGCCAGCATTCTTCGGAGTCAAAACCATTTTTGGCTTAGAGCAACGATCAACTAATTCTTGTTGAGCACGGCAAAGCAACTTGATAACTTCGTGACCAGCAAGAATAGCCTGAATCATAGTTTCTTCGGAAACTTCATAAGCACCGCCTTCAACCATGCAAACAGAATTTTCTGTACCAGCAACGACTAAATCCAAATCAGCAACTGCTACTTGATCATAAGAAGGTAAAACAACTGGCTGACCATCAAGAACAGCAACTCGAACTGCAGCTACTTGTTCTTCAAATGGAAGTTCAGAAAGTCCGATAGCTAAAGATGCCGCACTTACACCTAAAACGTCTGGTGCAAATTTTTTATCAGCAGAAAGAGCTTGAACAATCACTTGAACTTCGCGATTGAAGTTGTCTGGGAACATTGGGCGAATTGGACGGTCAATAATGCGAGCAGAAAGAGTTTCTTCATCGCTAGGACGACCAGATTCACGCTTATTGTAACCACCAGGCAAGCGACCAGCAGCGTAAGCCTTTTCACGATATTCAACAGTTAACGGGAAAAAGTCTGCATCTTTTTCTGGACCAAAGCAAACGGTTGCAAGCAAGAAAGCATCGTTCATTTGAACAACAGCAGAACCTGCAGCTTGTTTTGCCAGACGCCCCGTTTCCAAACGAATCGTACGGCCATCAGGAAGTGTAACAGACACTTCCTTCGGGTCTAGCATTTTTTTATAACCGGACATATCTTACCTCAGCCGATTAGCCGCGAAGGCCAAGTTCCTTAATCAAAGCACGATAGCCTTCGATATCACGGGAAGCGTAGTACTTGAGCAAAGTTTTGCGTTTTGCAACCATAGCGGTCAAACCACGAAGTGAATGGAAATCTTTGCGATGTTGCTTAGCGTGTTCAGTCAAATTCTTGATTTTTTCTGTCAAGATGGCAACTTGCACACAAATGTTGCCAGAATTTTTTTCGTTTCCGCCAAATTTGGCGATGAGTTCAGCAGATTTTTCTTTCGTAATGGTAGCCATATTACTATCCATTTCCTTTTTTGGTTTTATTTGTGAAACAATTACTTTTAAATCTTCCTTTTTGCCGCACACTCTGTTGGCGACCAGAGAGCAAAAAATCAGACAAAATGCAACTACTTGGCAACAAATGTAGTAAAAATATTGAGTAGTCTTTAAAAAAAACACTTTTTTGAGCCTCTTTTATGGCATTTTTGATTTTAATGAAGAATTATTTTGTTTTCGAAAAGATGAATTTTATTTTTCGCCCCAAAATTTTAAGATTTTCAACTTTGCTTTTAACTTCAAGAAAAAGAATTCTAAAAAAAAGATTCACCATTCACAAACTTTTCACAAATTAAACGACCTTTTTACAACAACAAACCACAGCAAACTAAAAACAAAATAAAAAGAGCCTAATTTTTAAGAAAACTACTATATTCAACAAAGCAAACTTAATAAAAATTTTAAATTTTCAACACAAAATAAGCTTTCAAACTCATAATTTTAAAACAAAAGCACTAATTTTATAACAAAAAGACACAAAACAAAGCCCTAATATTTTCAAAAAGAAAAGATTTTCAAAACAAAACAAACGATTGTTTATAAAAATTTACTTAAAATTCGTGTATTTTTACTATTAACTAGCATTTTGCCATTGAAAAACTATTTTACAATGCTATATTTTTCTGCAAAATAAATAAATCCTTTAACCAAAGAGAACTATTTATGTCACAAAATAATTTAAGCGGTGCTCAAGTAGTGATCGAATGCCTCAAAAGAGAAGGTGTTGACATTATTTTTGGCTACCCTGGCGGTTCCGCCATTCCAATGTTTGATGCTCTTTTAGATTCTACTATAAAAATGGTACTTTCACGCCATGAACAAGGGGCAACCCACATGGCAGATGGTTATGCAAGAGAAACTGGCAAAGTTGGCGTTGCTCTTGTTACTAGTGGTCCTGGTGCAACAAATACATTTACTGGTATTTATACTGCTATGATGGATTCTATCCCTCTTGTAGTTCTTACAGCACAAACCACTACCCCAAATCTCGGTAAAGACGCTTTCCAGGAATGCGATACAAGTGGCATGACTTTTGCTGCCGTTAAACATTCTTATTTGGTAAAAGACCCAAACGAACTCCCACGTGTTATGAAAGAAGCTTTCCACATTGCACGCACCGGAAGACCAGGGCCTGTTTTAATTGACTTACCAAAAGACGTTACCGCTGGCGTATGCACTGCCCCATTTACAGATGAAATGAACCTTCCTGGTTATAAAATTCCAGGTGCTGCTCCTGCAGAAGCTATTGAAAAAGCTGCCGCTCTTATTAACAAAGCAAAACGTCCATTATTGCTTGTTGGCCATGGCGCTATGATTTCTGATGCCTGCAGACAAGTAAAAGAATTTGCAGAAAAATTAAACGCTCCTGTAACAAGTACACTTCTTGGTCTTGGTACCTTCCCTTCTAGCCATGATTTGTCTCTTGGAATGCTTGGCATGCACGGTACCGTTTATGCAAACAAAGCTGTTCTTGACTGCGATTTAATCATGAGCATTGGTTCTCGCTGGGATGACCGCATTACAGGTAAGCTCGAAGTATTCTGTAAAGACGCTGTCAAAATCCATGTTGACATTGACCCAGCCGAAGAAAATAAAGTTCTCCAACCAGATGTTTTCCTCTGTGGCGATGCGAAACTCGTTTTAGAACAACTTTTACCTCTCGTTTCTAAATTAGACACGGCTGAATGGGTAAAAACCTGCATGAACTGGAAAAAACGTTACCCATTAACTTACCCAAAACAGGGTGGGTTACGCATGCAGCACATTGTCCACACACTTTGGGAAATAACCCAAGGTAAAGCCGTTGTGACATCTGACGTTGGTCAACACCAAATGTGGGTTGCTCAGTTCTTTAAGACAGATTACCCAAGACAATTACACAACTCTGGTGGTGCCGGCACAATGGGCTTTGGCTTCCCTGGAGCTATTGGGGCAGCTTTTGGCAACAAAACAGGTTGGCCAGTATGTTGCTTTGCTGGCGATGGTGGTTTCCAAATGACCATGGCAGAAATGGCTACTGCTTGCATTCATAAACTCCCTATCAAGATTTTTGTTATGGATAATAAATATCTTGGAATGGTGCGCCAATGGCAAGACCTTTTCTACGACAAACGCTATTCTGCCGTAGATATGGTCGGTAACCCGGACTTTGTGAAATTTGCTGAAGCTTATGGCGCTCTTGGCTTACGCATTAAACGCCCTGCCGATGCAGAACGCATTATCCGCAAGGCTCTTGAATACAATGACGGGCCAGTTCTTATCCATTGTGAATGCGAAAAAGAAGACAACGTTTTCCCAATGATTCCAGCTGGCGCTCCTATATCTTCTATGATTACAGAGCCACCAAAAACTCAACTTGAAAAGCCAACAGGGAGTACCTAATTATGAACCAGAATAAAGATTTTGCACATTCTATAAGTCTTTTGGTAGCTAACCGTCCTGGTGTGCTTGTTCGTATAGCTCTTGTATTTTCTCGCCGTGGTTACAACATTGATTCTCTTGTTGTTTCTCCGACGCTTAATCCAGAGTTCAGCCGCATGAACATTGTCGCCAGAGGCAATCCAGAAATTCTGATGCAAATCATTAAACAACTTGAAAAACTTGTTGATGTGGTTCACGCTAAAGATCACACCAACATGAATGTTGTTGAAAAAGAACTCGCATTGATTAAGCTTAGCTGTTCTTCTGAAGAACGTACAGAAATTCTGCAACTCTGCGAACATTTCAAGGCAAGTACTGTGGATATGACTGAAAATTCTATGATTATCCAGATTACAGGAAACACTGATAAAATTGACGCTATGAAAAACCTCTGTTCTAAATTCGAAATCGTTGAATATATTAGAACAGGTAAGGTTATTATGTTGCGCGGTAAAGATAAAACCTAAGTTTTCTTTACTTTAAAACTTTTATCAAATTTCCCTAGAAGCAAATCACTTCTAGGGATTTTTGTTTATAAAACTACTACAACCTATTCGTAATAAGGTTTAGTTTTTTTTTGAATAAAATTTCACCAAAAATCCTTTTCACAATAAAAAAAAGTGTGATAATTCCCGCGAACTTATATTTTTTTTACATTTCAAATAGTTCATTTACGGAGAATCTTATGAAAAAAATTTTTCTAACATCTCTCGTTTTAGCATCAGCAATTTTTGCTGCTCCTGCTGAAACTCCTAAAGCACAAGAAGTAGCTAAACCTGCTCCTGTTGCTGAAGCTCCTAAGGCTGAAGCCGCTCCTGTTGCTGAAGCCCCTAAGGCTGAAGCAGCTCCTGTTGCTGAAGCTCCTAAGGCCGAAGCCGCTCCTGTTGCTGAAGCTCCTAAGGCCGAAGCTGCTCCTGTTGCTGAAGCTCCTAAGGCTGAAGCCGCTCCTGTTGCTGAAGCTCCTAAGGCTGAAGCCGCTCCTGTTGCTGAAGTTCCTAAGGCTGAAGCTGCTCCTGTCGCTGAAGCCCCTAAGGCTGAAGCTGCTCCTGTCGCTGAAGCTCCTAAAGCTGAAGCCGCTCCTGTAGAAGAAATCGTTGAAGAAGTTGTTGAAGAAATCGTCGTTATCAAAAAGAAACCAAAACTCGTTGAAAAAGACAAATTCTCTTTTGACATTTTGGCTGATTTTGAAATTCAAGCTGGTAAAGTTCTTTGGGTTACAGAAGATGACGAAGAAGGCAATAACTTAGAAGAATGGACTGGTCAGGCTAACCTTGCTGCAGTCGTTGAATCCGATGATTTCCAAGGCAAAATTGCTCTTGAATTTTATCCAATTGACAATGACATTACTAAAGAAGAACGCGATAGTCTTTACCTCAATGACTACTTTGCTGTGACAGAAGCTTGGGCATGGCAACGTACCAAATTCTTCAACTTCAAATTAGGTCGCTGGGATAACACCGATAAGCATGGTGATTATTTTGGTGGTTATGTTGATGGCTATTTGGCTGGTTTCCGTTCTACTCAAAAGTCTGAAAACCAGGTTCAATTTGGTTTCACTCCTATTGAATACTTAGCCTTGAATGTTGGTCTTATCAGCACAGGCAAGAATCTCAATACTGGTGACCTCCGCGTAGATTTCTCTTTCCAGAATCTTCCAAGTATTGAACGTTTGCAAGTAAACTTCACTTATCGTAGTAACTTGTTTGACGAAGTTTATAATTCTAAATCTGATATTGAACACAATGTTTCTTTCAAGGCTTTCTTGCCAATTATCAAAGACCACCTCGCTATCTTTGGCGAAGCTGCTTTACTTGGACTTGATGGTCAAGAAGAAAAAACATACGTAGATTCAAAAGGCAGAACTCGCCGTCGTACAGTTGATTCTGATTGGTACGTGCCTATTACTGGCGGTTTCTTAATCGAAACTCCTGTTGTAGACCGCATTATTCTTGAAGCAGAATATGTGGCTGACCGTCATGAATCTCCATACAAGACTCCTGGCAAAAACATCAAGGATGTTCTTGGTGCAGTTTACCTTGAAAAAGCTCTTACTGATCGCTTTACTCTTTCTGCTGGCGTTCATAGCTTTGGCAGCACAAAAGATTGGGTTATTAACGGAAACCTCGTTGGCCGTATCAACTAATCTGTTAAAGTTTAAAGCTTTGTAATAGAAAAGGTCCCGAAAGTTTCACTTTCGGGACCTTTTCCAATTCCGATAAAAGTTTTATTTCAAAACCATTTCAGAAGTTTTACCATTAATGGTTACTTTATATTTGCCCGGGAATCCACGGAATTTAAAGTCACCATTTGCATCGGCTTTAAACGTTCCTTTTGTGGTCCAGGTTTCATGCCACAATTTATAAATGGTTTTTGCGGCTGGTTTTTCACGACCATCCATAGCAATGATTCCACCATTCTTTATCCAATGACGACCATCCCAGAAACCCCAAAGTAAAATTCCTTCAACTGCCGGGTGGCTAAATGCAGAACGGATAAATAATTCGTAACGTTTAGCTTGTTCTTCTTCTGAAAAATCCATTCCATTTTCCCAAGTTCCAAAATCAAGTTCTGTCACTTTTATTGGGAGCCCTAAAGAAGCCAACTTGTCAAGGCGTTCTTTTACAAGGCCAGGAACTACTGGGCGTGCATTAAAGTGACACTGTACACCAATTCCATGAACAGGGACTTTACGTGCAAGCATTCCTTTTACAATTTCGTAAAGGCGATCGGTTTCTCCAGCAGAAATAACATTGTATTCATTGATAAATAACTTTGCTGTAGGGTCTGCTTTGTGAGCCCAAATGTGAGCACTATCTAACAAGCCCCAACCACATTTATCAAAGATAAATGCTTCATGGAATACTTCGTTCCAAACATCGTATTCTACAATTTGACCTTTATATTCCTTGAGATCTCTGTCGATACGTGCTTTTATTTTTTGACCGATTTCTTTACAGCTTCCCTGGTTACTGAAATGTTTGTCAAATCCATAACCTTGGTGTCCCCAAACTAATGTATGGGCACGGAACCCCCAGCCATTATCTTTGACATAATCTAAGTATTCCTTAAATTCTCTTTTTTTCAGTTTACCTTTTTTAGGTTCATATTCAGGCCATTTAAATTGGTTTTCTGGGACTCCATACCAGAAATATTTATTAGCAGTTTTACGATACCATTTTTCAACGCTGTCTTTAGAATCATAAAGAGCTAAAGCCGTTCCAAAAGGATAATCATGGCGAACTAATTCTACTTTGACGTCAGCATTTGGAGTAGCTTTAATAGAAAAATCTTTTTTGCGAAGGCTATCAATACGAGCATCAGCAGCGTTATACCATGTCATATCGTTTACACCTTCAACAGGGACAACTTCTACATCATCTACATAAATGTCACCTTTGGCATGCCCTAACTGGAATGCGACATTATTTAATCCATAGCCTTTTTGGTCTGCAAGGAACGTCATGGAATATTCTTTCCATTCTTTAGTCAATTCATAAGATGCACTTTCTTTTTGACGATAATCTGGCGGACCACCTTGCACAATAGCCACAATCGGACCACTGCCATTTGCGATTTTCGCTTTAAATTTTAAGGTGTAGAATGTTGAATCCGCTAAAAATTTTGGTGGTTGTAATTGTAAACTCCACCAGGTTTTTGGTTTTTTCTTAATACTAACCATTGAACCCTGGCTTTTATCAACACCAATTCCTGGAGTACCTAGTTTTTGTTCAATGACAGATGGGTCTTTTTCATTGTTCCAGACATACCAGCCACCATCACCATATTCTAAGTTTCCATTATTCATAATGTTTTGGCTAAATGCTAATGCTGTAAAGCCAACTATAGGAAGTGCTAATTTTAAAAACACAAAACCTCCATGAGATTTAAGTTTAAGTTTCTCACGCTGAATATATACATTTCCATTTTAAAAAGAGAACTATTTTAAAATATTGTTTAATTACGTTATATGTAAATTAAGCTCCTAACCAAACGATAACTCCAGCAAAAACAACACTTACCATGGTCATCAATTTGATAAGAATATTTAAAGATGGTCCGGCTGTATCTTTGAGCGGGTCACCTACCGTATCACCAACTACGCCAGCTTTGTGCGTTTCTGAGCCTTTACCACCAAAATTTCCCTTTTCAATAAACTTTTTCGCATTGTCCCAAGCACCACCCGCATTGTTTAACATACAAGCTAGAACAAATCCACAAGCTAAACCGCCAGCTAAAAGACCAAATACGCCAGCAATTCCCATTATCCAGCCGACAAGTACAGGAACAATAACAGCAAGTAAAGAAGGTATTATCATTTCTCGCTGAGCGCCTTTCGTTGAAATTGCAACACAACGGGCATAATCTGGTTTTCCAGTTCCTTCCATAATGCCAGGGATTTCTTTGAATTGACGGCGCACTTCTTCTACCATAGAAGCAGCTGCGCGACCAACCGCTTTAATAGTTAAAGCACAGAATAAGAATGCCATCATACAACCAATGAAAAGGCCGCCTAGTAGCATTGGGTTCATTAAATTCAAATGAAACGCTGCCATAAAATCAGCAAATGTGGCTTGTGAAAGTGATAGAGCCAGAACTTCTCCATTTTCTGCAATCATTCTTGCCCCATTTTCTAAAATGGTTCCGCCTTTAGCATTTTGCAATAAAGCTTCTGGAGAATTATAAAAAGAAACGCCTCCTAGAGTAAAACCTCCGTCTTGAGAAAATTTTCCTAGCCATAATTTGATTTCTTCTACATAAGATGCTAAAAGAGCCATTGCAGTTAATGCCGCAGAACCAATAGCAAAACCTTTTCCTGTAGCTGCTGTCGTGTTTCCTAACATATCTAAACTATCAGTTCTCTCTCTCACTTCTGGAGGGAGCCCAGCCATTTCGGCATTACCGCCTGCATTATCGGCTATAGGGCCAAAGGCATCTGTTGCTAAAGTTATTCCAAGAGTTGAAAGCATTCCGACGGCCGCAAAACCTACTCCATAAAGGCCTTCTGAAATATTGGTGAAACCTCCTGCAAAGCCAAATGCACAAATTAAACCTATAACAATTATAATCACTGGAAATGCCGTTGATAACATTCCAACAGCAATACCATCAATAATTGTGGTTGCAGCCCCTAAACGAGCTTGAGAAGCAATACCTTGCGTTGGTTTAAAAGCATCAGAGGTGTAATATTCCGTACACTGTCCAATTAAAACACCAGCAAGTAAACCTGAAACAACCGCGCCAAAAATTCCCCAGGTAATCCAACCATTTAATACTAAGAAAATTAGAGCAATTAAAATTAAAACAGAAGAACCTAATGTTCCTGTCAAAAGAGAACGAAGCAAACTTTTCATACTTGCGCCATCGTGAGTTCTCACCATGAAAATACCGACAATAGAAAGTAAAATACCTATTGCCGCTACAAGCATTGGAGCTATTACAAATTTCATTGAACACCCAGGCAAAACAGCACCTAAAGCAGCTGTTGCTAAAATTGAGCCACAATAAGATTCATAAAGGTCTGCTCCCATGCCGGCAACATCTCCAACGTTATCCCCAACATTATCAGCAATTGTCGCTGGGTTTCTTGGGTCATCTTCTGGGATACCTGCTTCTACTTTACCGACAAGGTCTGCTCCAACATCTGCTGCTTTTGTATAAATACCGCCACCCACACGAGCAAATAAAGCTTGCAAAGAAGCCCCCATACCAAAAGTTAACATCGTTGTGGTCACTTCTACCATTTTTGCTTTTGCAAAAGCTTCTGAAGAAATAATATCGGCACTAAAATCCATTGAAAGTTTCGACGCTAAATCCGCCCCAAAGCCCCAAACATTATGGTCATAAATAAAGTTTAACGCATAAAACCAAAGTGAAATATCTAAAAGTCCAAACCCCACAACGACAAGCCCCATTACAGCACCTGAACGAAATGCAATAACAAGCCCTTTATTTAAACTACTTTGAGCGCCTGCTGCTGTTCTAGAACTTGCAGAAGTAGCCGTTTTCATTCCTAAAAAACCACACAAACCGCTAAAAAAACCGCCTGTTAAAAAAGCAATCGGAACAAATGGGTTTTGAATTCCAAGAATAGCAAGCACAACAAAAACAAGGAAAAGCAAAGCAAATACAATGCTCACCGTTTTATATTGCCTAGATAAATAAGCAAAAGCCCCTTCTTTTACATATTGTGCAATTTCTCGCATTCGAGAAGTTCCTTCTGGCATTTTAATCATTGAGCGGAAAAACAAGTAAGCACTAAGCAAAGCCACTAAAGATGCTACTGGAACAAAATACCATAATGCAGGTATTGCAGCCATAACGACCTCCTCTTTAGAAATGGAGATTTAGGTTTATATAAGAAATCTATAACGATTTTTTTATTGTAGATACATGTTTTTGATATTTTTCAAAAAATGCCGATAAACGGCAAAATTATTTCAAATCAGATTTTTCAATTCTTGCTTTGCTTGTTCTAGGCTCCAACCTTTTCTTAAAGCGTAATCGGCTAATTGATCATTCCCTATATGCCGAATATTAAAATAATGGGAAGAAGGGTGCGCTACATAATAGCCACAAATAGACGCTTCCGGAATCATCATACGACTTTCAGTTAAATGCATCTCTATGGATTCTGGGGCTAGTAATTTCCAAAGCGTTTCAAGTTCTGAATGGTCAGGCGTTGTTGGATAACCTGGCACTGGTCTAATTCCAAAGCTTTTGTCTAAAGCATAACCCCACCATTTTTGCATGACTTCTTTATGCATATATTCTGCATAAGCTTCTGTAAGTCTTGCTGCCAAAGTTTTCCAAAGCAATGAACGATAAGGATCATCTGTTTGAGCTAACGCTTTTTCTAAGCCTAAAGAAGCACTTAATGCAAAGGTTCCGATATAGTCTAGTTCATTTGGATTAAAGTAATCTGCAATAGAACAATAGGCATCTTTTCCAAGAATTTCTTGCATTCTCAAAAAATGAAAGTGCGCAATAGGCTTTTCTGAAATTGTTTCTGATGATGAATAAACTTGTAGTGAATCTCCGTTTCGCAGCACCGGGAAAAAAGCAACAACACTTGATGCCCGTAAAATTTTTAAGGAAAGTAACTTTTCTAATTCTATTTCTGCATCTTGTCGTAATTGATTGGCGGCTTCAGTTGAAGCTTGCACATGCCAAGCCAAATAAAAATAATGCCAATCTATTAAAGGAATTAAAACCGACAAATCTTTTAAATTCAATTCATGACGCCCTGGGTATAAAGGGCTAGGCGATTTTTTCCATATTTTATTTTGAATAGGCATAATTCTAAAATAGATACTAATCTGTATTTTTTAAAAGAGATTCGGCGATTTTTCTTTTTTGTTGCTTGCCGGCTATTTTCACTAAAAGATTTCTAGGCAAAAAACGACCAAAAAACAAACCTATTCGTAAAATCTGCCCAGGGACAATAACTTTTTTTCGGCGAAACATTTGCTTTAGTGCGTAATTTGCACAAAATTCTGCTGTAATTCCTGGTAAAGCAAATTCAACATGTGCTTCTTGATTAAATTCCGTATCAACAGGACCCGGACAAAGACAACTCACAGAAACCTTGCTTTTTGAATTTTCTAATTCATTCGCTATGGCTTGAGTAAAACTAGCGGCATAAGCTTTTGTGGCATAATAAGTTGCCATATAAGGCCCTGCTGGTAAAAGACCTGCTGTAGAGGCAACATTTAAAATATAACCACCACCTTTTTTTTCTAGCAACTGGCTCGCTGTTTTAGTGAAACGATGTAAAGCGAAAATATTTAATGCAATCATTGAAAATTCTCGCTTGAGTGGTATGGCGTTAAATTTTCCACATTCTCCAAAGCCAGCGTTATTTATAAAAATTTCAAAATCATAAGTTTCTAAAAACTTTTCGAGCCGTTCACATTCAGAATCCACAGAAAGGTCAGCAACAAAAACGTGACAATTTCCTAATTCTTGGGCTATTTCATTTAAGCGAGATTCTCTACGAGCTACTAGCAAAAGACCATAACCTTTTTTTGAAAGATTTCTGGCTAATGCCAATCCTATTCCAGAACTAGCTCCAGTAATAACAGCATTTGCTTTCATCAAAAATTCTCTTACTCTTAATAAGTCAAGCCATAACCATAAGGGAACAAACCTTCTTTGCCATCATTATAATTGATTGGAATTTGGCTTGCGTCTTTAGGCCATGTATGTGGGAGTTTTCCTGTTGGTTTTACATCGCCAAATAAAACATCGGCAACACCTGCACCTTCTGAACCTGGAAGCCATGCAACGACAAATGCATCAGAAGCTTCGATTAAAGAAGTTATTGGTAATGGGCGCCCCGTAATAAGAACAACTGCTACTTTTTTGCCTTCTGATTTCCAATTATTAATTTGCGTTAAATATTGCGAAGTTGAACCAAATTGCGGGCCTTCATAAGCAGCAGATGTAATAAATTTATCGTTGAAATCCCCAGAGCGGAAATCTCCTAGCCATTCTGCGTAAGGAACTTCACCAATAACATATACAACAGCATCAGATTCATTTGCACTATAAACACGAACTCCTGAAGCTACTTGATCAAAACCACCTTGAATAGTTGTCGCTCCTGAAATGCTCCCGGATTTACCAGTCCAGCCTTGAGTCCAGCCACCACACTGGTAGCCAGCATTATTTGCATGAGAACCTGTCAAGAAATATTTCCCAGTTTTAGACAATGGTAAAACTTCATTGTTTTTAAGAACAACAAGACTTTTCTGAACCGCTTCTCTTGCAATTTCTCTGTGGCTTTCACTGCCAATATTAGCTGTAACTCCAACATATTTGGAAGGCCCATTTGGATTATCAAGACGACCAGCACGAATTTTCACACGTAAAATACGACGAACCGCATCTTTTAAACGTTCTTGCGATATTTGACCAGAAGAAACTAAAGACTTCATTGAACTAATAAATGTAGAAGCTGATTGAGGCACCATTGCCATATCAATGCCTGCATTTATAGCATTTCGAACCGCTTCTGTACTTGAAACACCTGTATGCGAGCCAGAATAATTCCCTGCTTCTCCTGGGCTTTTAGAGTTTTCAATACCTTCCCAATCAGCAATTACATAGCCATCAAAGCCTAATTCTTTCTTTAAGAGAACCGTCAATCGTAAAGAATCAACATGCTGGTGGACACCATTTACCTGATTAAAACTAGCCATTACACTTTGCACTCCTTGTTCAATGGCAGCAATATAAGGAGGTAAATGAATCGCATTCAATTCTTCTTCTGAAATAGTAGCGTTACCTCTGTCATACCCTTTATCCGTAGCGCCATCGCCAAGGAAATGTTTTACTGTAGCAGGCACTCTCCATTCGGCATCAAAATTATCGCCTTGAAGACCGCGGACATAAGCAGCCCCTAAACTTGCTACTAATTCTGGAATTTCACCAAACCCTTCATAAGTTCTACCCCAGCGTTCATCTCTTGGAACACTTATTGCAGGAGAAAAATTCAAATCAATATGAGCTGCCCACATTTCTTCGGCAACAGCCTGACCAATACGACGAACGAGCGCAGAATCTCGAGTAGCTCCAAGCCCAATATTGTGAGGAAAAATGGTTGCATTCGTTACATCACCCATACCATGAACGTTATCTTTTCCATAGAAAACAGGAATTTTAGGTGACCATGCCGATTTATAAAAACTAGATGAATATTCCCCGCCACCTTGTAAAGCAGAACCACAAGTATAACCGCCACAATCTGTTGTCGGCACCATTGTTTGTGTCATTTGGGCAATCATTTCGTCTGTAGACATGTTTGCCATTAACTGGTCAATTTCACTTTCAATCGGGTCTTGACGAAGAACGATTTCTCCACAATCTGTAGGATTTGTCACCGAAAGAGTTTCAGGTAAAAAACCAGCTTTTCGAACCACAAGGAAAGTTTCATTTTCAGCCATTTTTCGAAGAACAGGAATTTCTGTTTGTGTTGAGCGATTAGCCAAGGCGTTTATTTTTCCAAGCAGCGAGCGTTTTCCATTTTGTTTTACAATCGCGACATAGAGTCCTTTCGGCAATTCAGCAATTAAATTTTTCGCCACTTCATTTGCTTTAGCATAATTTGAATTTTCGAACAAATGGCGTTTTAAAATTTTACCTCGCAAATCGGCAATTTCAAGTTCAAAAGGTTGCCCTTGCCATAAGTTCAAATTTCCATGAATTGGTTTTGAAATAATTGGTAAGCTTTCATCGCCAAAAACAAATTTACCTTCAGAATCTGATAAAGTCATAGCTTGCGGCAATACTTTTGGAAATTCCTTTATACTTACCACAGCATCTTGAATAGAATTTCCTTGTTGATCTACCACTTTGCCTGTAATGCTTGCATTTACAAAAGCGGCAACACAAAAGAATGAAATTAAACCGATTTTTTTCATAAAGAACCTCAGAAACTGATTCTTTTTAAAAATAAATGAATTTTATCTGAAAAGGACTTTTTTTTCTTAATTTGTTGTGTACGAAAGAAAACACAAGAATTTAAACGGTATCCATAAAAGTCCGCTGCACTTTATTAAAGACTACAATCCCAATAGCCATAATAAAAAGTGTAAAAAGCGCACTATAGGTCAGGTATTCAAAGCGAAATTGACCAACCCCTAACACAGCGTACTTAAAAGTTTCTAAAATCGCAGTCATCGGGTTTAAAAGCATCAATGTTTTTAATGTCGGGTTTTCAATTGTACTCAATGGATAAATCACTGGCGTTGCGTACATCCAAAGTTGAACTAAAAAACTAAGCAAAAAAGTCAAATCTCTGTATTTTGTAGTTAATGAAGAAAAAAGAACACCAAAACCAAGAGCTAAACCAGATAAAAGCAAAATAAGTAAAGGGACCAAACAAATATAAAGATTCGGAGCTACTGTAGCTTCTGTAAAAAATGCAAAATAGAGATAAACAAAAACAAATAATAGAAGTTGTATCCCTAAACGAACTAAATTACTTGTGACCGTTGCAAAAGGAACTACCAAACGCGGGAAATAAACTTTTCCAAAAAGGGCTGAATTCTGAATAAATGTATTTGATGTTTGGTTTAAACTTTCTGCAAAATAATTCCAAAGACAAATTCCAGCTAGATAAAATAAAGGCTGCGGGATTCCATCAGTTCCAATTTTTGCGATTCCACCAAAAACAATCATAAACATAATCGTCGTAAGAATCGGTTGAATAAAAAACCACAAAGGCCCGAGAATGGTTTGCTTATACCAAACTACAATATCTCGCTTTACAAGCATTCGGTACAAATCGCGGTATTGCCACAATTCGCGAAAATCTACTTGCAATAAACTATTCTTTGGCTGGATTACTGTTGTCCACTTTGACTGCATAGGTTTAAATTAGATTTTTTATTAAAAAACAAACTTATTTCTGTAAACATTTTTCAGTTGATTTTGCCATTAATTCATCTAGTGATGGCGAATTGCCAAATGTGTCCCTAAAAAAATCTGTTAAAGAATACTTTTTAAAGATTTCATCTGTTATACAAGCACAGATTTTTTTCCCATCTCTATGCGTTGTTTCTTTTGCACATTCACTTATTAAATTTTCTCGCATAATAGGTGTGAGTTTTTTGGGCAAACACGGATAGATTTCACGCATCACAATTTCTTCAAATTTCTTTTCATTTTCAGCGATAAAGTTCCCTTCAAGAGTTAAAAAGGCTGCTTGTTCTGCTTTTTCCATTTTTTTCAATTTGGAAACAGCACAATGACAAATTTTATTAGCTTCTTGTTCACCTACAATAAAAGAAATTTCACTTGCACATTCTTTTTGAACAAAACAATCTGACGCTGTTAAAAAAAGATCTTGAAGAATTTCTTGTTCTTCCTTTTCTGAAAGAGTTCCCATTTGCAAGGCTAAAAAAGTTTTTTCATTATACTTTCCATTCAACTGAGTTATAGCACAAGAACAGGCTTGTTTGTCATTTGTCGCCATCACACATTGATTGAGAAACATATTCTCCATCGCAGGGCTAAGCGCTGCCGTTAAAATAAATAGCAATGCTTGCATTAGAGAATTTCCTTATTTAAAAGTTCGCCTTGTTTTAATTCTAATCGACGAAACGGACTGTTTAAATAAAAATCAGGGTTATGTGTTGCCATCACTACTGTTGTCCCCCGCGCATTGATTTCTTTAAAGATGGCAAAGACTTCTTCAGCATTTTTGGGATCCAAATTTCCCGTTGGTTCATCTGCAATCAAAAGATAAGGATTATGCACCATAGCTCGAGCAATAGCCACTCGTTGTTGTTCTCCACCAGAAAGTGTGTAAGGCATAGCAAAACGCTTCTGGCTGATTCCTACAAGAGCTAATGCTTCAAAAACTGCCGCATTTATTTCTTTTGGTCTTTTGCCTACAATGCGTAAAGCAAAGGCAACGTTTTCAAAGACATTTCTATCTGGCAACAATTTAAAATCCTGAAAAACAACTCCCATTTTACGGCGAAACCCCTGTATGCTATTATCCGGAGATGTTTTACTATCATAAACAGAATCACCTAAACGGACCATAACTTGCCCACCGCGCACATTATCTGGTCGTTCATCCATGTAAATCATTTTTAAAAGCGTGGATTTCCCAGCCCCTGAATGACCTGTTAAAAAAACAAATTCTCCCTTACGGATACGAAGTGTTACATCACGAAGAGCTTTCCAAGATTCTTCATACGTTTTCGTTACATGAGAAAAATGAATCATTAAAACGCCTCCGCTGAAACAACAAATTGCAAACGGCTTGCCGAATTTAAATCTGTAGAAAAAGAAAATTCCGAATATACCGCTTCTACATTTAAGCCCGCTTTTTTAATAAAGCGATATAAATCTTCTAATGGATAAATGTATTGTGTGTGTTCTTCGTGCGTCCTTTGATATGAACCATCTTTTTGTAAAGCAAAAAAATCAAAAATATTTTTTTGCTCACGCCGTTTAAAATCATATAGACTATGGCGAGCAATAAAAGTACCTTCTATTTCTGAAGCATCCCACAAATCATCAAAATAATTTTCACTATTGAATTCTGTAGCGGCATCAAAGATAAAAACACCTTTAGGAGAAAGTAAGGAACGAACGCTTTTAAAGAATTTTTGAATTTGCGGTTTTGTCAAATAATTGATTGCATCGTAAGTCATTAAAATCAAATCAAACTGCCCTTGAAAAGGGAGTGCTGTAGCATCCGCAACGGCGAGAAAACCAGCAGATTTTTTATCTGCCTGAGAAATCATTTCATAACAGATATCTGTTGTGACTCGAAATTCCAATGACTTAGGCGAAAAATGCGGGGAAAGTAAACCAGCGCCTGCGCCTACTTCAAGCATGGTTTTTGGGAATCGATTATGAAGTTTTAAAAGCTTTTCAAGATACGTTCCCCAACGCTTGTAATCGACGTGTTCCATAACACTTCGATAATAAGGCGCTAAAAGGGCATAAGGTAAAGTCATTCTGTCATCCGAATTTCAATTAAAACTTCTTCTCGCCATTTTTTTACAAGTTCATTTAATTTTTCGGTTTCTTTGCGATTCGCTGCAAAGGAACGAATTTTTTCATAATCATCTTCTAAAGAAAGCTCTCGCACTTGACGTTCATCATCTAAACGGAAAACATGATAAGCGTTTTCAATCAAAATAGGTTCTGAATTTTCTCCTGCTTGTAAACGAGACACGGGAGCAATATAAGCAGAATCAAGCTCATTACGCTGGAACCAACCTAAACGACCGCCTAAATGATTGGAACTTTTATCCTGACTGAATTTTTTTGCAGAAGCGGCAAACAATTCTTTTGTATTGGCCACTTTTGAAAGAGAATCGGCTTGCGCTAAAACTTTAGCAGAATCTGCCGCTGTTGGAATGGTACGAAGCAAAATATGAGCCGTACGCACACCATCTTCTCTGCGACCAATTACTTTTATAATATGCCAACCTAAACTCGTTTTAACAGGGGTTTCAGAATGTTGCCCATTATTTAAACGAGCTGTAGCCCGTTCATATTCTGGGTCTAGAAGTCCTTTACGAATATAACCTAAATCCCCACCTTTATCTGCTGTTGAATCTTGAGAATGTCTTTTTGTCAACACTTCCCAATTCATGCCATGGTCCAAGCTATCAATTAAAGCTTCAGCAATTACCTTTACAGAATCTATTGTCTTTTTATTTGGGCTAATATCTAATTGTATATGGCTCACTAAAATACAGTTATACTGACGCGGTAAAGAATCTTTATAAGTATTGAAAAATTCTATAACTTCTTTGTTTGTCGGGTTTAATGCGCCCACATGAAGTTGTCTGATTCTTGTTATATAGAGGTGTTCCCGAATTTGTTTTGCCAGTTGGTCTCTGTACTGAGCCATACTCAAACCAAGTTGTGCTCTAATAGCCCTTTCAAGCGTCCCCAAATCAATATGCTGACTTGCTGCTAAATTGGTTAAGTGCGTTGTTACTCGTTGGTCTACTTCTGATTCAGAAATTTTAATAGAATCTCTGTCAATTCGACTTAAAAGAACTTTATCGTCAATCAATTTATCAAGAACTTCTTTTTTTAATTCTGCTTCACTTTTCCCAGCTGATTCAGGCATAGATTGATAGCGATAAAAATTTTCGAGAAGTTCGGAGCGCATAATAGGCTTTCCGTCCACAACTGCCGCCACAGCTTCCATCAGTTCAGGAGCGCTGACACCTAAAGAAACGAAAACAAAAACACAACCAATTATTTTAAATAATTTCATAAATTCCTCATTTTTCTGCCGACGGATTCCAATCAGCAAAAACAGCTATTTTCTTTTTTTGCTCTGCGCGAAATTTTTTCATTAATTCTTTGCGCTTTTCTAAACGCAGCAAAACAGCTGCTTCTTTTGAGACTTCGCTATAAGGTTTTACGTTTGCAGAATCTTGATGATGATAAACCACCATACTTTTCAAAGCATTTCCACAAACTTTGAATCCAGATAAAGTTCCCACCTTAAGTGTGCGTAAATCTTTAACGAGACAAGTATCCGGAGATTCTTCCACATTTTCAAAATTTTCGATTTTTTTCACCCGATAATCCGAAGAAGGAACTGTTTCAAAAACAACATCTTTTTTACCACGGAAATACAAATTTCCTAAATTCCAACTAGGGTAAGAAAGTATCGCTAAAGAATACAAATGTTTCCCATAAAGAAATTTATCCGCATTTTCTTCGTAAAACTGTTCTACTTCTTTTTCAGAAAGAGTTATGGAATCCGTTAATTCGTTCACAAGATAATCAATGACAATTTTACGCTTTGCTCTTTCAATGGTAGAAGCAACATCCTGACGTTTATCTAATTTTTGTTGGAGAGCCGCTTGGTAAAGTAATTCTTCATCTACCCAAGTTTTCAAAAATTCAGATTGTTGTTCTACAGACAACGAATCCCAACCAGGAACCTTTCCCTGTATTTTTTGCAAAGTCAAGCGAGATTCGCCCACTTGCACAAGAACACTTCCTTTCTCTTCAAGGAAATCGCAACCTAAAAAAAACGAAATGAACACTAAAAACAACAATTTTTTCATCGGATTCTAATTTAGAAAATTCAAAATTCAAGAACTTCTATCATCTTAAGAAAATAGCCTAAGAATGTTTATTTTTTTTTGATTTTTCAATACATTTTTCAAAGAAACATTAAATTTTGCCAAATCGATTTTTCAATTTTTCAAGAGATGCCTGTTCTATCGATTCTATTTCCATAGCATCTTCTTTCTGAATAGACTTGGCTGAATATTTTTCAAGCAAAATTTTAGCCGTTATATAGAGTTCAATATATTCTTCAGAATCTATTTCTGTTTTTTCTAGTGCCAAAAGAATATCACGAACTTTACGCCTATCTTCTTCTCGCAACAAACGACTTTGTAAAAAAAGCCTGAATTCTTCTCGTAAATCTTTTACAGTCAAATTTTTAATAGGATAAGCTGAAGAATGTTCTAATTCTAAAATTTCTTTTTGCCACAAACCTTCAGCTTTACCAAATGCTATACCTAGACATAAAATTTCATATACACTATTCGCATTTAATACAGCAAAAGCAAGGCGTTTCACTTCTGCAGAAATTTTTTGCCCTTGTCGCATTGATTTTGTCACTTGACGTAAATAATTCCATAATGCCGTAAAATATTTCCCACCAAGTAAAGCGCTTTCATAACACAATCTAGAAAGACCTGCTCGTAAAACATAATCTTCTGATTGTAATTCTGGTGAAAGGTCTTTAAAACTTTTTATCCTATTTGCTTTTGCAAATTCTAGCCCACTGAAACGTTCTGTTTGTGAAGGGTTCCAATCAGAAGCAATCAATGCTGAGATTATTTCTTCTTTAGCACTTGGATTTGATTGACTTGCTATTTTTGCTCCACAATTTTCTAAAAGAGAAATTCTATCTAATGCCAAAGTTGTATTTTCTGGATGCAATTTATTTTGGATTCTTGTTTTCAATTTTTGATAAAAATCTTTTTCGGCTTTTTCTACAACAGTAAGCTTCTGATTTTGGCAAAGCAAATAAAATTTTCCAAATGGCAAGAAAAGAATTTCTCTTGAAAGCAAATGCTTGAGAGCTTGCACGTAATGGTAGCTACCCCATTCAGGAGAAAGTTCTATTGCTTCTGTAGAACCATCCGACAGCATTACAGACAAATGAAGATTTAAATGTTTCTCTTTTTCCGGATAAATCAAACAAGATTCATTTTTCAGAAATCCAAATTGTTTGATAGCCTTTGATAAAGCTACTACCGGAGAAATGTCTTTTTCTTTTTCTAAAAATTCACAAAAAACATCATCAATCTTATCTCTGATTTCTTTTGCTTTTTTAGAAACTTCTCTAGGTAATTCTTTAAAAAATGATTCTAAAATCCAAGTTCTCCAGCGCTCAATTTCTGATGCAAAAATTGCTGGCGTTACTTCTTGAAGCATTTCTACAGGTATTTTTAGAGTCAAACCATCGCAACTTCGACTAGCATCAAAAACGAGTTCACCATAAAGGATTCTATCTAAAATTCTAACTGTTTCTAAGGCTCCGCCTAATTCTGGTTTAACTTTTTGAGAATGTTTACTTGAAGGAGTTTTTAAACTTAATTTGTTAGAAAATTTTTCAGACGGTGTTTTAAAATCTGAAATTTCTTGAACAAAATCACTTTCTTTTAAACGCAAAGACTCATCAGTATTTTTTAAAATAAATTCTTTTAAACTTTTTATAGAACAAACATTTTCTGTTTTAGAAATATAAAAATCAACCAACCAATCTTCTGAAGGAACAAGTCCAAAACGCCTTAACCGTTTTTCCATTGAAGCAAGCGTTTCCAAGACTTTTTCGTTATGTTCCATAAAAGGAAATGGACGAAGCATATCCATATTCACAACGGCCTCTCGGAAAAAAATCTCACTACATTCTGCTGGATTTATTTTTGAATAATCAACGCGTTTCCCTCGACTAATCACCATACCGCGAAATAAAATTTCTTCTAATGCATCGACAAAGCCCCGTTCTCTATTCCAGGTTGGCGCATAAAAACGCTTGGTACAAAAAAGTTTCCCAGCAATTAAAATCCACTCTGGTCGAATTTCTGCATTCTTTGTTAAATAAACGCGGCTCGTTTCTCTGATTTCTGCAGACATGAGCCATTCCATATTTTGCCCATAAAGAGAACTTCCTGGGAAAATAAAAGTTTCTCTACCACTTACTAATTGGTACGACGATTTTTCTTGGCTCCTTTTTGCAATACCGCCTAAAAATCCATAAAGCAAAGATAAATGCAAATTGTCTCGATGAAATGACTCTAATGGACAAACTCTTTCCTGAAAACCGACATTCAACAAGCGACAATATTGTTCATACAAATCTATCCATTCCCGGCAACGCAAAAAATGAAGATATTTCTTTTCACAATATTTCCGTAATTTATTCAAAGAACCTTCTCCAAGTTCTAGAATAAAAGAATTCCAAATTACAATGTAAAGCAAAAAATCACTTTTATATTTTCCGAATTGCTTATGAATTTCTCTTGCTTTTTGTTTTTCTGTTTCTTCTTGTGGAATTAAGCGGACATCTTGTAAAGAAAGAGCCGCACACACTATTATCGCTGGCTGTAAAACACCTTTTTCACGGCTTCGTAAAAGCACTGCAGAGAGCGCCACATCCATTGGCAATTTAGACATTTCACGCCCAAAAGGCGTTACTTCGGCATTCGCATCTGCCGAAGACAATGCTCCTAATTCGAAAAGTGTCCGATACGCTCCTCTAAACGCTGAACGAAGTGGTGATTGGATAAATTCAAATTCATCAATTGAAATCCCTAAACTACGCAACTGCAACACAACATTTGCCAAATTAGAACGACGAATTTCTGGTTCTGTATAAGCATCTCTTTCTAAAAAATTTTTTTCTGAATATAAACGAATACAAACGCCAGGCTTTACACGCCCTGCACGCCCCGTTCTTTGTCTTGCTGAAGCTTGAGAAATTTCTTCAACAGGAAGCCCTTGTATCCGAGCTTGTGCGTTATACCTAGAAATTCTAGCTGTTCCAGAATCAACCACATAAGCGATTCCAGGAATCGTTAAAGAAGTCTCAGCAATATTTGTTGCTAATACTATACGCGTTTTAGATGTAGAACGAAAAACTTTTTTTTGCTCCGCTGGGCTCATTCGCCCGAATAGCGATAAAATTTCAAATTTATCATCTAATTCTTTTTGTAAAAGATTTCCTAAATCTTGAATATCTCTTTCTGTTGGCAAAAAGCACAAAAGATTGTCTCTGTTACGTGTTTCCAAATCTAAAATAGCTTCTAAAGCATCTTCTAAAACACCGCTATCTCCTCTACTTGAATTTTCGCCCTCAAATGGGTCGCGGTATTCAACTGTAACAGGAAAGATTCTCCCTTCAGCTTCTAGCAAAACCGAATTTTCAAAAAAATCTTTAAACAGCGCTGAATCCATTGTTGCAGAAGCAATCACTAAACGGAAATCAGAACGCTTTTTTAAAACTTGCTTTAAAATACCTAATAAAATGTCAATGTTTAAAGAACGTTCATGCGCTTCATCAATCATTATCGCAGAATATTGCGTAAACAACCTGTCTTTTCGAAATTCCTGCAATAAAATGCCATCGGTCATCACTTTTAACGGAGCATTTTCCGGGCCTTCTTCATAAAATCGAATTTTTGATGATACAAGTGTTTCGTCTTTGAGTTCTTCGCGTAAACGATCTGCTATAGATAAAGCAGCTAACCGCCTTGGTTGCGTTACACCGATTTTCCCTTTTAAAGAAAGTCCAGATTCCAACAACATTTTCGGGAGTTGTGTTGATTTACCAGAACCAGTATCTGCCTGGACAATAATAACTTGGTGTTTTTTTAATAATTCTAAAAACTCTTGCCGACGCTTTACAACAGGCAAATCAGGATAATCACATTTTATCGATAAAGTCGGCGACATCTTGATTCTTTTCCAATTCTTTCATTAAATCAGCTAAAAATTCTTCTGTGAGATTTATTTCTGAAGTCTTTTCACAAGTATTTTCTACATGGGCTACAGCCGATGTTTCAGCCTGTGATTCTAAAGACAAAATTTGATTGGATTCATTTAATAATTCTGCAATAACTGGGGCTAATTTTTTTCGAAGCATTCCAAATTCTTCTCTATCCAATTCAAAAACTTCACCCTCATAACGCATTAAAGGTTCTTTACAACGAGCGCAAACAAAAACCATCATAGAAGAAGGTTTGCCTTTTAAAAAAACTTCCATTTTTAACCCGCAATGCGGACAAATTAAATGCAACGAATCCATAGACACAATTTACTTTTTCTTCTTCTAAAAAATAACGATTGAAAGAAAAAAATCTCTTAATCTGCTTTTTTTATAAAAAGATTTTTCTTTATTTTCAAATTAAAAACATTTTCTACCGATTCTTCTTAAAATTCTCGGCTTGTTCAAAGATTTCGCCATAGACTTCGTCGCGTTCTACGGGCGGATAGCCGAATTCATCAAGAAGAATTATCAAATCTACTTTCAGTGCGGATTTAATGTCGTCGCGTTTGTCCCAGTCGGGGTATGCGGCTTGTTCGTCAACGAGAATCTTAACGCGTTTCGAAAGCGCTATTAGTTTGTCTTCAGGATAAGTAAAGTGGTACTTGACGCAAAGCGATTTTAGAATATCATAAAACGCAGTTTCTTCGAAGCTTAGGCCTTTTTCTTCGCCTTCGGTAAACGCCTTGCGGACTTGGACAATCATGTCGGTCAAAGTTTCGGCCATTTCTTCATAGACTTCGCTTTTCAAGATGTCTTGTTCGGTACGGTCGTTGTACCGCTCCACGAGCTGTTGCATTTTCTGCGTGAAGTTGACGCCCTTGACCTTGTTCACCTTGCGGATTTGCCCAATGGCTCTTTGCAAGAGCATTTGCAACAGTTTGATTTTGGTGTTCGGTAATTTGATGCGGTTGATGTGCTGCAAATATTCGTCATCAAAGATGTTCTGCTTTGCCTGATCGGCTTCAGCATCGTTCAACTGCAAAACATCTTCTACGCCTTCGCTCTGGAGTGCCGAGGCAATCATCTCGCGGACGCGGGCGTTCATCTGAGCGGTATCAGGAGCATTGCCTTTGGTGAGTTTATGCAAAATAGAGCGTATGGCAAAATAAAAATGTGCTCGATCGCGTTCGGACTGCGTTATACATTCATTTCCGACGCAAATGTCGTATGCGGCTTTCAGGCGTTTCGCAAGGCCCATAAAGCGCGTTTCCGTTTCCTTCGTGACTTGTACAAATTCCTGCGCTTGCTTGAGACATTCCAACTTTTTCAATTCCGCACCATTGCCCGCACTCTTGAAATACGCCGACGCATCGAACTTGTACATCAACTTGTCGAGCAAATCTAGATGGTTGCGAAACTCCGTAATCGCTGCGGTAATGTCTTCCACGTTCTGCTCGGAACCGGCACCGTACTGCTTTAGTGCCAGGTTCATCTTGCGCTTGATACCGATGTAATCAACAACAATTCCCTTGTCCTTGCCTGCAAATGTCCTGTTCACGCGGGAAATCGTCTGAATCAGGGAATGCTGCTGAATCGGCTTGTCGATGTAAATGGCGTCGAGGCACGGAACGTCAAAACCCGTGAGCCACATATCCACGACAATCGCTATCTTGAAGTTGGAACGTTCCTGTTTGAAAAGACGGTCCAATTCCTTGCGATCATCCTTGTCGCCTAGCAAATCGTAAAGGTCCTTCTCGTCGTCCTTGCTGCGGGTCATGACCATTTTGATTTTTTCAACCGGCTTCAGTTCCCGCTTTTCCTTGTCAGTAAGCTCGATCGCCTCGCCTGCAAATTCTGCATCGTCGCAAACTTTCGCCACGCCCCATTCCGGTCGCAGTTCCAAAATATTCTTGTACAACGCATACGCAATCTGACGATTATAACAAACGAATATTGCCTTACCGCGAACGGTCGATTTTTCTTGAACGCGAGCTTCGTAATGTGCCACAAAATCTTTCGCTAAAGTTTTCAAACGGTCTGGGTCACCAAGAATCACGCCCATTTGGGCAACATCCTGCTTACTCTGGTTTATCTGGTATTCATTAGCCCCCGCTTCAGACGCTTCTTCGTAATACTTTTCAATTTCTTCAAGAACAGAATTATTCAATACCACTTTGGCAGCTCGCCCTTCGTAAACGATAGGCACAGTAATGCCATCTTTAACCGATTCGGTCATGGTGTAAATATCGACCTCGGGGCCAAATACATCCAGTGTTGCATCAATCGGCGTTCCTGTAAAGCCAACATAAGTTGCGTTAGGTAAAGATTTATGCAAATAGTGAGCAAAACCAAAACTTGTTTTTACACCATTTTCTGTCACCGTAATTTTCTGGTCCAGGTTCGTTTGCGTGCGGTGCGCCTCGTCCGAAATACAGACAACGTTATCGCGGTCGGTCAAAAGTTCAATATCTTCACTGAACTTCTGAATGGTGGTAAGGAACACGCCACCGCTCTTGCGACCCTGCAACTTTTCGCACAGGTCGGCACGGCTTTCCACACTTTCAACACGCTCATCGCCAACATACTTCTTGGAACCCGTAAACAATCCAGAAAGTTGATCGTCTAAATCGGTGCGGTCGGTAATCAGCACAATGGTCGGCGTCTTGAATTCCAGCGACTTCATGAGCAATCGCGTCAAGAAGAGCATCGTAAAGCTCTTGCCACACCCCGTTGCACCGAAATACGTGCCACCCCTGCCGTCACCATACGGTTTGCGTGCCTTGCAAATGTTCTCGTACAAAGACCGTGCCGCATAATACTGCGGATATCGACACAAAACCTTTTGTTCTTTTTTATTACTATCTGGAAAGTACAAGAAATTTTTTAAAATATCTAACAGACGTTTACGATTGAACATTCCCTGAATCATGGAATACAGACTTTCAATGCCCTCGGCCTCGATTCGCTTGTCACCAAATTCCACGCGACGCCACGCATAAAAGTAATCGTACTTAGCAAAGAAACTGCCAGCCTTGTTATTCACGCCGTCGCTAATCACGCAAAAAGCATTATAAAGAAACAACTGCGGAATATCACGACGATAACGAATCGTCAGTTGTTCATACGCATTGAAAACTGTAGCTTCTTCACGAATAGCACTCTTAAATTCAAATACGACAAGAGGCAAACCATTTACAAAAAGAATACCGTCTGGAATGCGTTTTTCAGAACCAATAATTTCAAACTGATTTACAAACTTAATAATGTTACAATCGCCATGATATTTTGCCGCAATATCAGCCGCCAATAGCAAAGACTCTTTGGCATCAACTCCGAAACCCGATTTTTGTTGTTCTTCAAACGACCTAAAATCAGCAAGTTCAATAAGAATGTCCTTATCTTTTGGGTTCTCGCGCTTAAGCATAAAGCCGTTCGAAAGCCACGAACAGAACTTTTTGTTACTCTCGTAAAGCGTGCTCACCGAAAGCGAACGCAATTGCAACACAATCGAACGGATTTCATTCTCGGTAATGCCCTCGGAATCATAACGACGATGCAAGTAATCACAAAGATCCTGTTCAATCAAAACCTCGCCTTCAACGCGATTAATCGCATTTCCCGGCACATACTCAAAACCCTCCTGAAGCAAGAGGTCTATAAACACTTTCTCTAAATCGGCTTCCTTAAACGCCATACGATAAAAATAATCACAAACTAAGAGCTTTGGCTCTATCCCGTATAGATTTTTTATATTCAGCCTTGCCTTTTTCACTTAAGAAAGACTTTTCAAGCATTTCTTCCATAGCAGGCACACTATCAATAGTCAACTTTATGAAACGAGCAGCCCTTTTTTCAACAACTCCGATTCGCTTGGCGAATTCCATAAAATCAACTGTTCCATAAAATCCGTTCGCTTCAAAAAAAGGAGTCGCAAAATCACCCTCATTTTTAAACAAGTCGAGCGCCATACGCGAATTTTCCAGCCCTTGCATGTGGAGCGACGTATTCAGCAAATCGTATGCGGGGGTCAAATCATACACTTCTGGATTATCGACACTATTTTGAAGAGAAAAATTCTTCATGTGCGCGTCACCATTACACACAAGATAGTCAAATACAATTTGCTTGAAAAACTTTTCCACAGCAATCTTTGACGCACTCACATTTTCAGAAATCAGTTCTGCAATTCTCTCATAAGATTCCTTATATTTGTAATCTTCGCCATCTCGCTCGGGAATAAGGCCTGCTATCTGCGCAAAATCGCTCTGGTTCAAGCGCTGACCAGCACGATTTCCACTTTCAATGACATCAAAGCGCTTTGTTATATAAACAGGCTCCCCGTTATCAAAATATAATAGTGCAGATAAAGCTGTCGGTATTTTAAAAATATTTCGAGCCATCAATATGGTCACATGCTCGTTGGCAGGAGAATCTTGGTTGTTCTCATAAATAGATTGCAGAACAGGCTTAAGAATATGTGTTCCACCGATATCCGTACTCGTCAATGTTTTTTCTTCAATTTTTGCCGAAAACTTAATTTGCGCTCCAGAAATAGAAATTCTTTTTACCGTTCCTTTTTCAGAAAAAGCCAATTGAGGGGCGTTATAACTTAACTTAGCAGAAAAATTTGTAACGCCAAATAACAATTTGGAGCAACAGCGACAAAAATCCTGTTCCGTTTCTTTCAAGCAGCAGTGACAAAAGGCCATCAGGTATCCCCTTCACGTACGGTAATGGCACCTATTGTCTCGTGATTGGCAAGCTTCACGAGCATGGTAAATTTATCGGAACGCGAAATTCCAAGACGCTCACAAAGGAAAGATTTATTCTCCCCCTCCGGCAACAATCCCTGAAAAAACGGGAAAAGATACGGCGAACAAAAATAACGCTTTCTTTTAGGCATATCCAAGGCAATGGACGGATTACTCGAATACATATATTTCAAATCATAAATAAATGTATATCGTCCTCTATTTAAAAGAAGAATCCCGGCAAGAATATCATTGTAATATACCTCAGCCCTACGAACAGGTTTAAAAACATTATTATTCATGCGTTATCCTTTCGCTTAATGAAATTACCAAACCTAAAGGATTTGCCACTTTACTCAATACATTTACAGACGGATTCGCTTTTCCCAATTCAATGGAATTAATTGTTTTGGCAGAAATGCCAGAAATTTCTGACAAATCCTGCTGTGTCAGACCATTTTTTTTCCGTCTTTCCGCAATCTGTTTTCCAATTTCTTTCATAAAAAGACTTAAAAACAGTAATATATTTCCTTTTTACCCCAAATTATATAAAAACAGAGCGTTCGTCAATAGAATTCAGTAATATACTTCTTTTTTTTTAAAAATTTATGATAAAATCGCCTAAAATAGAAATATATTGCTAATTAATGGCGATTTTAGAATAAAAAAGCCAATTTCGCTAAAATCTAGGTTAAAAACCTACCAAAGTCTTGGTTATGCCTTGCAATTAGCCTTCCATTATTCAAACAGCCTTGACGGTTCCAGTTGCAGGTCAGATTCGCCTTATTTCAAGATTTCCCAATACCCATTTCTTTTTCCGCCAACACGTTTCAAAACACCCATCTTCTGAAGTTTTGATGTGTTTTCAGCAACAGAAACACGATGTATCCCCAGCAATTCAGCGAGTTCACTCTGAATTATATGCGGATTGCCTTGAATCTTTTCAAGGATTTGCTCCTGAACTTTTGTAACCTTTATTGTAGCCTTTATTGTAGCCCTTTCTGTCGCCTTCCCCTCATTCAATTCAAACGGGGTCACGTTAATCCTGTTGAATGGAATCGTCACCACGATGAAATTCTTCTCGATGCGAATAGATTCACGGCCATACGCCCCGACAATTTTCGGCACGCCGCGACCAGAACGCTCGCTCAGACGCAGCTGCAAGAAAATCGAGGCAAGAATTTCGTTTACAGGGATGCTCACGCCCTTGTAAAAACCGTCCACATCCTGCTCAAGCCCAAGCCCTCCATGCGACAATATCTCTATGCGGTCCGTAAAGACGCTTATCATGGGCGCGTTCAGGCCCAGCCACTTGTTATGAACGAATGCGTTCAAGACCGCTTCGTGGAAAGCCTCGTAATCGAAAAGGGGAACATCCTTCCGCTCGGAAATACGCCCACGTTCATCCGCTTGGATGATGTTGATGGCATCACCGTATTCCAGAATTTTGTCCATCGCATACAGAATGCAAGAGTTTCCATATTCCTTTACCGAGAAAAGCGTATCAGCCTTGCTCTTACCGCTAAAAACAGACACCCGAATCGGGATGTCATTCGCATCCGAAAGCAGCAACGCCATAATGTTGTAGCGACCATCGGCATTTAAAAGCTTGAGGGACTTCTTAAAAGTTTCCTTGCGGAGAACAACCCCTTTCGCGCCGTAATACATGAACAACTTTTCAAAAGTCAGTTCCTGCGCATAATCAGGAGCCGCCATACTGACAATCGTCGGAATGCCGTTAGACAATGTGTTTAAAAGACGAATCTCCCATTCAGGAAACTTCGACAATTTCTCTTTGCTTGAGCCAATCCGAATAAACGCCTGAGACAAGAATTTCGTCGGGACAGATTTCGCCGCAGGGACAGACAATAGGACAAGACATTTATCGTCGATAAGAACGTCCTCAACTTCAAACGCAACGCTCGGTTTTAAATTTCGGGCAAGATAATGCTTATAGGGTTCATGTTCAACATCTTTGTCAAAGTTTACGGTCGTGCCGATGATTTCATGCGACGCATCATTCACGCCCCACACGATATAGCCAAATTCTCGGCCACATAAAGCAGCCCCGTTCGAAATAGCCGAAATGTACTCGCCAATTTCGTCCTTTGAAAACCAGTTTTCCTTAAAATCCAACCACTCGTATTCATGTGGAAGGGCAATCAAATTCTTTATAAGATCCTCTGATTTTGACATAAGTTTTTGCCTCCTTTTGACCACAATTAGCGGCCAATTGATGTTAGAGGCGTCCCCTTATTCCGGAAACCCAGAATAAAAAAAAGACGCGGTTCTCCATTTGACAGAGAACCACGTGCTGCATTAATGTACCTAATATCTAAAATGCTGGCAAGGGGCCTAAGGAAATTTTACAATCAGGAGAGTTTCGCTTCTTCCCTTTTGTAAATCACCCCTGCACTTTGTGCAAATCACGTACATCCAAGCGAGTCATCTGTAAAGTGACTTTCATCAGATAGAGCATGATTTTATGACCATACAAATGGAATACGTTCCTATTGATAGGGTCTTCTTCAGATTGACGTAGGTTTTCCACCCCGAAAATAGTATCCAGGAAGAGGCGCAATTCACTCTTTAAGGAATTTGGATATTCCACCTTATCCCTCTTGCCTTCAAAGGTCACATCACCCCCAGCAGTCAGCAACGGCCTCTGTTCGCCACTCTCATTAAACTCTGAATGTTTCTTCAATTCGTCAACAACACCTTCCACAGACGTCACGCACTGGATGACCTGCAACAACAGAGAAATACACTTCTTTAAGAATGGAGAGCCATAATCAGGTTCTTTCTTGAACAAATCGTAGCTGACTGCATCGTAAGACGCCTGCATGGTGGCAATCTTCGTCTCGGCAATATCACTCACCTTTGTTGCAATGGTTTCCACATTTGATGAAAACTTACCTTTCACCTTCAACCTCAACCCAGCAAGATACTTGAACATTTCCACAGTAGGGGCGTCGCTATCCTTATCCAAGTCTTCCGAATTGACATAGCCTTCATAGAACTTCAGATTATTAAGAAGTTCATGCTCTTGCCCCTTTTCAAGATATTCCTCCGTCTCCTGCCGCATCCACAAAGGCATCACGGATCTCAAGTAGCACAAATCACTAACATCCAATCCATCCCTATAGACAGCGCCAGTGCGGAACTTGAAAAGACATTCATTCTCCTTTTGTAATGAACAATCCTTCTGCAACTGCTTCATGATTTCAAACAAGATACGCAATAAATCAGGATAATTGTAGGGTTCCAGCAGGCTATCCGTTTTATCAAGATGCGTATTATGTCTTTTCATATTGCGAACGTGATATAAATACCCACAAGCCATCATTTTCTTGTTTCTTTCCAAATGGTATTTCTTCTTCAGCCAATCGCACTTGGGATCCGGAGGAACACACGATACATCGCTCTTCAAGAAGAGTTTTATTTCAAAGTTCCTAGAAAAGAAGCGGTTGTTGCGCCCCGGAATCAACTGGGTATATTCCGGTATGACAAAGCCACAATCAATTTCTTTCATCTTGTTCGATTCGGCACACAACATCTTCTGCTCGTCATCCGTAAAGTCTGCATAGAATTCCTTTTTCTGTTTCTTCAATTTGCTATTTCTTTTCGATTTTGGAATATCGTCAAATGTTGCCTGCACTTTGGAATACATCAGCACACTGCGATGTTCTCCTATATTGTCTATTTGCTGAACGATATTTTCAATAATCATCTTCCCTGAATAGCAGGCAACATTATAAACAAGGTTCAAGACAGATTCGGTTGCCGGGAACCTTTTGTCGACATACCTTTCAAAGGTCATATCGTCTTCAGATATGGAACAATCTATCCCGTTCTTCTTGAGTACGCCCGTAAACAGGGCACTCTGCACCGATGGTTCAAACCAGTTTCCTCTCTTGAGCGCCGCAAGGAATTCATTGCAAATCTCGGTTTTCGCTTGCCTTCCCGAAACACACATGTCAAACAGCGTAAAAAAGAAAAGCAATTGCAAGCTAGGACATTCCTTAATATCCTTGAACACAAGCGTTCCAAAGCCCCCCACATCACAGGGTTCTTCTTGACCCGAAGCACCTTCTTCAACGCTTTTCTTGAAAAGGTAAAGCAGTTCCTCTTCTTCTAGGTAATGGATTGCCAAGTAGCAGAGCATCACCAAGTAAGGTTGCGTTTTCAGGATTTTGACATCTTTGTTCAAGATGCACTGCATGGCAGGCAACAATACGTCCTTTCCGACTTCCTTACGGCCAAAAACCATTTCCACTAGTTCAAGGATGCTGTTGTTCAGAGAATCATATCTCTTAGGGGATGACTTCACGAAATTATGGTACATAACCATGTCAACAAGCTCATCATTATATTTGATGGTTGTCAGAAGGTTGTACTTTTCACGCTCCAATTCCCTAAGGGTCACACCAAATTTACGATAGGAGTCCATAACCGTTTCAAAATTCTTTCCAGATGCTTCGGCTTCTTTTTGGAACTCTTTTATCAGCTCCAAATCAGACTTTTTCAAAGAGGCTTGTATCGGCTGGTAGCCACAGCCATTAACCTTCGCTAGTCCCTTTTCAAAATTCCACCCCCTTCTCTTGACTTGAGCAAAAAGGTTCAGCGAATAGTTGTTAATGTTTTCAAATAACCTAGATTCATTGCAAGCATACGCGCAATAGGCGGCAAGGGAATCTAAGATCCTCTCATAAACAAGGTATCCATTTTCAAGGCTAGCCGGGAGATAAAGCCCAAAAGATTTCAAGAACAACCACAGAAAACAGGAAAAATCTGTTTCGGGAATTTCACGTGTATCAACGAATTTCTTGAATGTTTGAAGTCGGCCATCAAGCCAAACGTCATCGTGATGCAACCATTTATAAGGTTTGCGAGCGCCTTTTTCATCTCGATCCTTAATATCCCAAATTCCGAAGTCTCTTCCCAAAGAATCGGCGCATAGGGTCCAAATTTCACTCGAAAACTTGATCTTCGCAATGCACTCCTTGAGCTTACCAGCCAGTTCATCACGTTTTTTAACAAAGCAAGCGGTCTTTAACGAAAATAGGTTATAAATCAAATAAAGCGCACTTGCCAACAAAAAATAGAACGTTAGTGCATCCGGATTTTGCTCATCGTAATCCGGCACTCCCGAATCCATCAACTCCTGACAGGTTTCCTCAAGAAAGTCATTATGAGAGAACTTACCCGATTCAAAGAAACAGCCTTCACGTACCGCAATTTCTTTAACCATGCACATCACATTTTGAAAGCGCAATATCATTTTATCGGTGTCAATAGACATATATTATTTCCTCAAAAAGAAGGGTTGAACTTATTCTTTTCAGGAAACAAGAAAAACATCTCTTTAACAAAGGGATGTTTCAAACGTAAAACACAATCTGCCTTGCCATTTGAAATAATTGTTTCCCAAAAAAGCCATTTCAACAATTCTTTCAATGACATTCTCAAATATAACTCAAAAACCAATAAAAAGCAATTTTTTTTTAAATTACATCCAAAGGGCTCTATTTACCGAATTTTGCAAAATTTCGCCAATAATGCCCGATTGTATGGCGGAAAGTGCACTTTTTCCCTTACTTTCCGCCGAGTAATAGGCATTTTTTTCGCAAATTGATCAAATTTTCGACATTTTGCACTCAAATATTAGGGGAAAATAGGATATAAAATGATAGAGAAAATTTTCCACGCACTGCGTAGAAAATTTCATATTATGAACGACGGCATTTCAAGCCCCTAATTCTTCTTTATTTTCTGGATTACCTTGTCGAAATCAGAGTCAATCTTTTGCGTGCGGTTGAAAATCTCGTATTCTTCGAAAGCTTTCTCGTCCGCCTTGTCCTGGCCGACTTTTCCATTGCCATCGAGGATATCGTAACGCCTGAATTCCAAGAACTCGTTCACGCTTGCGGCAAACTGCTCCATGTTAAAAGCAATCTCCCGCTCTATCAAGTCTTCGATGTAGTCAAAATAACCGCTCACAGCGCGTTCCAGCTGACGGATTTGCTTTTCTGACAAATAATTCTTGGCAATGTTCACATCGCTTTTCAGCACACGACCGCTCGGAGAATTTTTCCAAGTCGTAAGCCCCATGTGCTCTTTTTTGTGGTCAGCCCTCTCGTACACGATTTCTGCAGCCGTCTGCCCTGTTATCGCATAGTGGAACTTGTTCTGAACCGTGGCGAAAAACTTTTTCGTTATTTCGGAATCCTTGTCGTAGTCTATGGAACACTCGGCAAAAATATCCGTTATCTGCTGCCAAATGCGGCGTTCGCTCGCACGGATAGAGCGGACCCGTTCCAAAAGTTCCTTGAAGTAGTCCTTACCGAAAACAGCGTTGCCCTGCTTTAAGCGCTCGTCGTCGAGCACAAAACCCTTCTTGATGTATTCCTTCAGGATTCCCGTAGCCCAAATGCGGAACTTTGTGGCCTTCGCGGAATTTACACGATAACCGACGGAAATAATTGCATCGAGATTGTAAAAAGAGACATTGCGCTTTACGGAACGGCCATTTTCATTTTGAACTGTTTCCAAAATGGAAACAGTTGCGGATTCACTAAGCTCTCCTTCATCGTATATGTTTTTCAAATGCTTCGAAATGCCCGGAACATTAACATCAAAAAGCTCGGCCATAGCCTTCTGCGTCAGCCAGATGGTCTCGTCTTTGACTAAGGCCATGACCTTGACATCTTCTTCAGGACTACTGTAAAGAATATACGATATCTGCTTGGCTAGTTCGTTCGACATACCTTCACCATTTTCTACTCACTTGTGCACTAAACATATATTTCTGGAATAGATTTGTCAATACACTTGTTTCAACACTTCCCACCGTCCATTTTTTCGAGCTCCAACGCGGGCAATACACGATTTTTCCCGTAGAGCTTTCAAAGTTCTATTAATCGTCGGTTCGGAATAACCCGTTTCATGCATAAGTATGGGAACTGTAATGGAAGGATTCCGCTTTATTTCTGCGTAAATCAGCGATTCCGTTTCCGTAAGTTTTATCCTATCGTTTATCCTATCATTTATCCTATCATTTATCCTATCACCCAACCGCTGCAATCCTTCAAAATAGAACGATGTGCGCATGAAATGATCCGTAAACGAGAACGCCTTCTCGTCATAGGAACGCAGAATACGCCGCATGCCACTCCCAAGCTGTTCGACCATATCCAAATCATGGAAAATACGCATAAGTTCGCGATTGCGCGGCATAGAACAGCAGTTGAAGAAATCTTCTTTTGAAAGGCCTTCCACCAACCCGCCGTAGTTCGTTATTTCCATCCTGTCAGAAAAAATCTCAAACAGGGGCGGGACCTCCTTCGTGTAATCATTGTGAACGACGGCATTGATTACAGCCTCGCGCAAGGCAACCGGATCGACCAGGGGCTTTTCAATACGCTCCATAGGAGTAATCTTGGCGTGCGTAATGTTCGCCACCTGCAATCGAGTGAGTACCGATTTTACAGCCTTTATAATGCTACAATAACCAAATTCCTCATTTTCAATAAGGTCATATTTGTCCGTGCCTTTGTACCGCGCCACTTTGATGGATACTCCGTTTTCATCAGCAAGGAGATAAGCATTGTAATTGTATTTTCCGTCGGGAGTAAGCAACTCCAGCGTCTTGGCAAACTGACTGTTCAAGGGCTTTTTGCTCTCTTCGTAGTAGATTTTTAACTGACTAAATGTCAAGTCTTGCCGCGGAGCCGGAATCTTGGCAAGAGAAATCTTTGCGCGAGAAGCAAAAGTTTCTAGGATTATCTTTTCGCTCATTCCATGGACTGAACTTCCCACACGCACAAAGCAACCTTCGGGCGTCATACCCGCTTTTTTTAGATAATACGGCTTTTCCGGACCACCCGAAATCGCCACATGAACGATATTTTTGTTGTCTTTTTCCTCCGTCACGACTTCAAAGAGTCCGATTGAATTGGGCTTGATATTGTTCAAAATCCTATCTGCTATTTGACGTTGCACATGGTCTATGTCCTTTACTCCATATACAGAGCCATCGTCATTGACTCCAATGTAGATATGCCCACCTGTAGAATTCAGAAAAGCAATTACAGATCGCTCAAAGGTTTCGGACAGTTCTCGCTTGTATTCAACAAGATGATTTTCTTTGTTCATTACGCCTCCATTGAGTTGTTGAGGCGTCCCCTTTATTCCGAAAGTTCAGAATAAAAAAAGACGCATTTTTCCATTAGACGGAAAAACGCGTCGGGCATTAATGTACCTAATTTGCCGAAATATGGCAAGGGGTCTAAGGAAATTTTACATTCGTGGGAATTTATTCAAACAGCCTTGACGGTTCGAGTTGCAGGTCAGATTCGCCAAGGAGTTTGTAGAGATTCTGACAGAGGATGTAGAGGGCGGCGAGGGCACACAGGACACTTTTCAAATTCGCCAGTTGGCTATTCGGGATGCTATCTGACGGTTCTTCTGCTCGTGCGTGTTTGACCAGATTGTAATTACGCCACCACTCCGCCGCCACCTTGTCGTCGAACGCCTGGAACGGCGCCGGTTTAATCACCTCGTACGGATACTTCGTAATTGCACGCTCGTTCTTTATCCGGGGAGTCTTCGTGACAATCGCCCGAACCTTCGCAACAATATTCTTCGGCTTGCGCCCCAAAACCTTGCAATACTCCTCAGCAATGGAATCTATCTCGCTACAGATATTGAGCAGCAGATAGGTATAACGACTGGAGAATGTCTTGAAGTTGTTCTTGTCAATCGTCACGAACTCATCCGTTTCGAGGAAATCTTTTTCAAGCAGAAGATACTGCTTCCAGAAAATTTTAGAGAAGGTTTGGGGAGTCATAGTTTCTCGTTTGCCAAAATCATCACTTTATATTATCAGGATATGACCATTCATTCCCACCTCTAACACTACCAGGATGCTCAACAAAAACAATTGTTCCCGCAAAACCATCTATATTCGAACGTTTTCTAAAAGGAAGAAATTCTATTTCAAAAGCCTTTAGAAAAACAGATTGCGCAATATAACCGCAAACAACTATCTCCTTAAGATTCGGGAATAGCTCTTTTGCAAGAACGGGATTCAAAACAGATTGATAATTATAAAAAAAATTGGTTTTCACTTTTTCATCAATACAAGAAATGAAATCCCAAAGAGACTCATAATGTTTTTTTCTGTTGTACCCTTTGTGGGAATCAAGACTCTCTTTATACAATTTCGCACCCGTTAACATATCCTGAATTTTTAATCCACACCAAGGAATATCATGGGAGTCCCAAAATTTGTAAACATTCTCGGATGAATAAAAACCTTTTAACTTAGCGCAAACCCTTGTATCTAAAGCAAAATTAAATGTTTCATAAACCGCATATTTCCTTCCCGCATCCTCGGCAAGAACTTCTCCAAACGATTGGTCGCCTAAATTAAGGGCCCTTGACATAACATCCCCAGAATACCCCATACATGGGCATGGCTTAAAAGAATTCAGCTCATCTACGAATGGAGACTCCATAATAAACAAGACTTCCACTTTTTCTTCAGAATTTGCACTATAATAAATTCTATTCTCAAGTTTAAAATCCATTGCGCAACCTATTTTTTAAATCATTTCCATTCTGAAATTAAGAAAACCAGTATTTCTAGCATGCCGGTTTTCCTTACAGTACAAAATGTTTGTATTGATTTTTTCAAAAAAGATTACTTATCTGTTTGTGGAAGAGACTCGTTAATCTTTTTAGCCAAATCCCTAAATTTCATTTTTTCTATTTCTGTGTAATCTAATTGTAGCATATTACGCAGAGCAACAACAACTTGACGCCACTCGTAGATGGCGACATCTTTTGCAGATTCACCACCCATCACTGGTAAATGAAACGCCATTTGAAGTTTTTGAAAAATACCATGCCATTTAGGATTATTAAGTTCACCTCTCTCGAATAAAAAGCACATTTTTACAAGGGCTTGCCTTACCACATCCTTTTCTGTAGTTGTTAAGTCAATATTAAAGTTTTCCGTTTCTCTCATCACTTTTTCATATTCTTCAAGTTCTTGAATATTTTTTTGCATTTTGTCGAAATCTTCAGGCGACATTTTTTCTTTTAATAAGCGAAATAAACGCTCTTTTTCTTCATCATCATTAATCATTACAACCTCTTTTATAATTGTATTGGTTTAAAAAGTAAAAAACTTTTTCTGCATTTTACTTACGCATACTATATAATTCCATATAAAAAAAGCCAAGTATAAATTATTTTCTTTTTATTTTTCTTCATTCTTCACAAATAATTCCGTATTTTTCAAAACTCAATGAAATGATCATTTGTCATTTTCTCTACTCTAATATCAATTTTCTAAATTCATTTGTAATTTTTTCATATTCAGCATCAAGAGCCTTACCTAGCCCATTCCATTGAGAGGCTCGTTGTTGAATCAACTTTTTAGCCCAAGGCGTTCCTAAAGCAGGAGTAATAAAATTATAGCTATATTTTTGACCAAAAATGATATTTTCTATTTTTTCACACAAATTATTGGGGAGCAATACTTTTCTTTTTCTATAATACTTTACAGCTATTTCCAAACACACTGCCAAATCGGTCCCTTCCTTTTTCATATTAGTCAAAATATCATCTAAATTACTTTCTGGTCGATAGGCTGACGTCAATTTTTGAATACACTCCATGCAATCATCTAACTTCACATACATCTCTTCTAGCAAATCTATTTGCTTTGGCGTAACCACCCGAGTTTTCGTAAGAATTTTTTCATTTAAAAGTGCATATTCTTTTTTTATGCCTTCTAATTTTTCATCAGCCTCTTGCGTCTTCACCCGCATATTTTCTGCAAATGCGTGCTCTTTTTCTTGTAGTATTTTTTCAAAAGACTGTTTGAATAGATTTTGCTCTCGTACTAAAGCGGCATCAAAGTCTTTCATTTTTTCTTGATGCAAATGTTCCCGTTCTTGCACCATATCGTCGTGATCATGACGAAAGATTTCCAGTTGCTTCTGCGCCTCGTCTTTAATTTTTTGAAGATCTTCGTTATGCTTCGCAATCGCATCATCACGATCTTTTTTTAACATATGATTGACAAAAAGCCTTGTCATTAAAACAAAAATTGCAATAGAAAGTCCAGAGCCACTCACTAGCCCTACAGAAATCATAAGCACATCATACCATGTCATACTGCATCCTTTTTTTGTTATTCGCCATAATAGTTAAGAACTGATCCCATCATAAAAGAAATCAACGACATACTTATCAAATGAATCTAATGTATCTATTTGACAAATTCGTTCTTTTCCAATACTAATAAATTGTTCTATCACTTTTTTGCTTGTTAATTCTTTATCCTCAAAATTTATCAAACCTGCATTATGTATTTTTCTTGAAATCATTCTTGGCAAACCAAATTCTTCCATTTGTAAAACAACTGGTGGTAAGAATGCGGTTTTCATTTTTGCAATGAATGGGCCAATATCCATCCCATTGCCTAGAATACTTTTTTGGAGATGATTAAACAATGTAAAGAACTGAACGAAATTATAAGTTACTTTCTTTTCTAGTTCAAAGAAATCATCAATACTAAAATCATATTCACTTAGCATTTCTAAAATTTCAGGAATAGTTTTTTCCCAATTCAAAGGCAATATTTCAATAAAAGCGGCAACTTTTTCAACAGCATTTCTATCACCAATACTATGCATCAAATACAATATATTTTTCAAACAAAAATCCCAATCACTTGGACTATTTGAATTTAAATAATTCAACCCATTCCATTTGTTTGGCTTCTCATTCAAATCATTTATTATATAACGAACAGATTTCTTTTTAACATCAGAAAAATAAAAGTCATCTTTTACAAATGAAAATGATTCACTTCCAATTTCATTTTCTATTTCTTGTTGCGTTGATGTTGCACCTTCAATCTCCTCCACCGAAAATTTAGAAGGATCAAGTAAAGCCGGATCAAATATTGAATCTTGCGGAAGTTTCAACGATAGTTGAATAGTTTGTTCCTCTGGAGTTTTATCCAATAGAAAAACATTTCCCACAAAATGTCTGAACATACGACCACTACGGCCCATAATATTCTTATAGGTAAAGAAATTCAACCCCCGGTTTCCATTTCTATTTTTCCAGATTACAACATTCTTCGCTTCCGTATTAACACCTTCTATTATGGAAGATGTTGAGATTAAATCAGTTAGCCCATTTTTTTCTTCAAATAATTTTACCTGTATTTGCGCTAAAGACCGATGCAATCGACCTGTATGCAGGCCAATTCCTCTTTTTGCCAAATCAACCAAATACCAAACAGATTGATAATTTTTTGACAACCACTCTGAAAACGAATTTAACAATTCATTTGAATTACGACTTATTCCATTACTTAAATACGAATCCTTTAACTTCGCTATTTCAGCAAAAGTCCCTGCGTAAACAAGTGTTTTACCGGCATTTTCACTCAAAAGATTAAATAAAATTTTTGCTTTTTTATCAGGTGCAGCAGATACTTGAGGAAAATAATTTTTCACATTCAAGCATACTGTATTATAATCCGTTTGAACAAAGGCCATTCCATTTGTAAAAGGATTATCTTCTAGCGCAGAGATATTCGGAGCAAGAAAATATCTCTGATGAGCTTTGTTCGAAAACTGGAGCAAGCATTTTATTAATGAAGGGGCTCTATCTGCATCAAACTGAATACTCGCTTTATAAAATTCATCTATTATAAAGATGTCAATATCCTGAATGACATCCTTAAAAGTTAATGCACGTTCTGGAGGAAATACAAATATATTTCTTTCGCCAATATCAGAATCCGACTGAGTTATTATTTCATAATCTCTTGAAAAACTTTTATACAGTCTTCTCCTAGTTTCATCCATCAAGGCAATAGTTGGAACAAGAATCACAACATTCTGAGGTTGTTTCAACTTGATGTATGCGTCAATAATGAAACTTTTGCCAAAACTTGTTGGTGCACTTACAGCAACACTTTCACCAGCCAGCAACCTCTTCAATACCAAAGATTGTTCCCTATGCAAAATTACTGATTTTTCAAAACCAACATCCGCTCTAAACATTTCGCAAGCAAAGGAATCCATCCAATCGGCTTGTTTTTCATCAAAATATGGGAACAAGCCAACCTCGCGAATCAAATGATTCACCAAAGAGTTATATGGGATATCGTTTTCCTGAAGGAAATCAAGCAATTTAATTAATTCATTTCGAGCATCTTTTTCATTGCCGCTATTCAGCAATGAATTGATTTCTCTACATTTTTCAAACACATCAGAACGAATTTCAGACACAATCAACCTCTAAAAATTTCTGCATATTTTCTGAAATCATCAACAACATTCTTCTTTTCTGGAATTGGAAACAAAATCAAATGAAATTTTATTTCCGAATATTTTGAAATATCTTTGCATGCTTCAATCTGCTTTTTGAAATACGAATTTGCTCTTTCCTTTTGGTAATTTACAATATTATCAACATATTCATCGGAACGATCTGTTTGCACTTTTGTTAAATTACATTCGTATAACAACATTATAGGAATGTGCAATATTGGTTTTATTCTATCTATAGAAACGTCTTCTTTTAAGAACTCTTTTATTTGATTCCTTAGCGATTCATCCATATCTATCAAATCTAAATCTCTAATATCAGTGATAATACTGTTTTCCTTTTTGATATTTGGAGTTTCACATGTTGAATGAACCGATTTTACAATTTCATCCAAGCGTACGTTCTCTATACTATTGTAAAACTTCGCTTCCCCAAGCCATAACGAGAATGTATTGTCAGGCTCAATCACAATATGCACACTATCCGCCCCTTTAGCAGGATCTTGTGGATTTTGTTTATAATAAATTTTAGGCACAACAGGTATCGCGCCATAATAGTCTTTCATAACGCCATATAAAAGAGCCTCTGCGATTTCACCACCTTTTTCTGCATCCGCATTTTTTACTATTTTTAAATTCTTTGCACATCTCTTCAACAAAGTCATTGGATCGCCATATAAAGCCTGACGTTCTCTCAATGATAAAGCTGTTTCTTTTAAATTATCCCAAATGTAATTCTGAAACTTTTCATAACGCCACTTTCCATCTTCAAAATCGTTAATCAACCCCAAAACCGATTTGTTATCAATAGGGGATAAAGATGCATCAGTACATATGCTAGAAAAGGGAATCTTGTCAATTATAATTTCAAATGGCGTTGACATATTTAAGCTCCCATTTTGGAGAGGAGAAGGGTTTGCATTTGGGTTAGGGTTTGGTTTTCAATCGTTTTAAATTGTATATGAGTCAAATACTGAAGCATATACTTTGAAAATTTTTCGCACACTTCCTTTTGAAACGGAAAACCAAAATCTGCAATGTCACCTCTGACAATATATGGAATAGACGAACCTCTTGACCCTCCCATAAACTTGTCTTGAAATTGAAATCGGAGTACACTATACAAAAAAGGCATTAATTCTCGCACATTTTCTTTAGGCAAACACGCATATGTTCTTTGATACAAATCAAATTCCTTATCATAATAAGTAACTCGACCTGTATAAGATCCGTTGCCTGCAATAAGTGCTGCCGGTCCACAAGCGATATATTCATTAGAGAAAAATGTATCGGGTGAACAAGAGAAAAAGCGGTACAAGCCTATATCTGAAGATTCATTGACATCTTTCTTCCCTGTTATAATATCGCAAAACTCACCAACAGTTCCCATTCTCCATCCCTGCGGCAGGTTGTTGGGGTCGATGTTGTCGACGAAGGTGTGGCGGTAGAGGGTTTGGGCGGTTTGTTCGAGGGTGGCGATGAGTTTCTTGTTGGTTTCGATGCGAGTGGCGAGGGTGTTGTATTCGGCGACAATTTCGCGCTGTTTATCAATCGCGGGGACGGGGATTTGCATATCGCAGAAATCATTCCATTCCAAACTTCCGCGGACTCCACCGACTGCGTAAAAACTTGCTTCGCGGTCAAATTCGGAGCGAGAAAACCACATCATCAGATATTCAGGCAACAACTCGTTCATCTTTGAGACTTCAAACATCGGGTATGCCGGAGACATAATGCAAGGCTCGCCTTTGAACATCGCAATAGGCATTTTTCCGTCGCGACTGACCTGCATCAAACTGCATGCAAACTGGTTTTCCGAAATCACCTTGTAATTCGATAAATCGGTGCCAATCGTATTTGCCACAGACGGGATAAACGCTTTGTCAATAGTCAATCCAACCAACCGTGTCACTTTCAAGTCCCTGTTCCGCACATCTACGGGCCGTATGTAGTCTCCAAGCCGTTTCATCATCGAAACAGATCCTCCGCTTTAACAATACTTTGTATTAAAGACGCGTATTTTCCATTCGCCACTCCAAAAGGCGCAATCATTGTCAAGTGCAGCGTCTTGTTAGTCTTCACGTCATCCCTGAAAATGTCACGGCGTTCCTTCAACCACTCGGCATAGTCTTTCTTTATCTCGAAAGGTCTGTCACAATACTTTATTTCGCACAGGTCTATCACCTTGTCGCTCCGGTCTATAATCAAGTCTATCTGGGCACCTTTCTTGCCGTTTTTCTTTGACCACGAACAGACGTCGCTTTCGATTCCCGATATACCCAAAGCCGCTTTCACTTGAGCGACGTGGTGTATGCAAACTTGTTCGAACGCATACCCCTGCCACGCATTGCGTTTGCTGTCAGACAAATTGCTCCACGCATTTTCATTCATGCCCTTGTAGTCCTTTACGAACCGCAAAAAGAACAGCGTAAACATGTCGGTCAACTGAAACAGAGCCTCATTCCTTTTTTTGCCAAAAGACTGGTAATGGCGGATAAAGTCGCACTTTTCCAGATTTTCCAGGACTTCGCTCAATTTTCCGTTATCTGCCGCACCAAGTCCCGAAATAATAGCGTTCCTTGTGAGGCCCACAAGCTTTGCGGACAATAGTTCTACAACCTTCCTGTAAATTGTCGATTCGTTAAAGAGCGAGCGAAACAGAAAGTCGTATTCTGTCCTGAGTACGGCGTTTCTCTTGAAAAAAAGCTTATCTATATTTTGCCTCAAGCTAAGCGACGAATCTAGCAACGATAGATAGTAGGGTGTTCCACCCAGGCACATATAAGTTTCGACGATTTCCGAATCAGACCAGTCAAAGTTTTCTTTTGCAAGGTATTTACGGGTTTCAAGCAACGAAAAGGGGGCAAGATAGATAGGTCTAGTCACCCTATTGTGCAGTCCGCCCTTGTCGCCCAACAGTTTGTTCACCATCCAGGTCGTAGCGCTGCCGCAAACCACCAGTTTCAACCTTTGGCAATCGGCTCCCCAGCTGTTCCAAAACATTTCCAGGGCCCTGAGGAAATTGGATTTCGGCGTGTCAAGCCACGGCAGTTCGTCAATAAATACGACAATCCTTTTTTTCTTTAATGTCCGAAGGTAATTTTCCAGCTGGTCGAAGGCCTCAAACCAGTTCTTGGGAATGTTTGTACTTTGCCCGCTGAACTTTTGAAGTTGCTTTTTCCAGTTTCTCAGTTGTTCAGCCTTGCTTACCTGATACACCCCTGTTGTATAGAAATCGAATTCTTCCTTGAAAAATTGCTTGACAAGGAACGTCTTCCCTATTCGCCTGCGACCATAGATTGCGACAAACTCCGCTTTCGGACTTTCAAAGCATTTTTGCAAGGTCTTTTGCTCTTCTTGACGGCCAACAATTTTCTCTGAATAGTCCATACGTCCTCATTTTTTCGCTCAAAAATGGCAAAATATACCGATTATGGTGCGGAAAATATGTAAAAAAGAGACTTTCCGCACCAAAATCAACCTGTTTGAAATATATATAATTTGCAACGATTGTGCAACACATCTACGGGCCGTATGTAGTCTCCAAGCCGTTTCATATTCTGCCCTGTCATAGATTCTCCAAGTCTATCAAAACCATCCACGAGCCTTTTCTTGTCGTGCCTTCGTGCTTAATCGCAGGGACTTCAAGTTTACCTAGTTTGTTCAAATAATACTTGGTGGTATTCAAGTTCATTCCCAAGTATTTTGCAATTTGACCCTGAGTTGCACGTGGATTGGCTACCAGATAATGCATAAGTTTAATTTCAATCGGCAAGTATTTTTGAGTCGATTGGGTGGCGGATTGGGTGGCGGATTGGGTGGCGGATTGGGTGGCCGCAGTCTCTTGCTTGGCAAAAAATGCAAGCATCACATCTTCGGGATGTACGGTATATTCCGTCTTGACTCCATAATCCTTGCAAAGTTTGCACATGTTTTCGATGCCCCTGCCCCACGCTTCCACGTAGCCCGCCCTAAAGAACGCGTTTGCGATTTTGGGGTTGTATTGTTCCGAACGGTGGCGTTGCATCAATGTTTCGACGGTCCAATTGGCCGGGAAAATGCAATCGTTGCTTATAAGGACTTCGTTCTCGTGTATACGAATTTGAATCGGAACTCCAGAGGAGTAATTCGAATGCATCAGGGCGTTGTAAACGGCTTCGCGCATGGCATCCTTTGGAATGGGGTAGCGTTCCACCCGGATCAGGCCGTCGTAACTGATGCGAGCCTTGAAATACTTGAGGTAAATGAGTTCTACGACTCGATCAGCCTGAATGAACAGCGAACCGTAAATTTCATCCTGGTATTGCAAATCGGGTCCATCGCCAAAAAATCCGACTTTCACGTAAGCGCCGCCAAACCATTTTTCCGGCTTGCGGTGAAAAAGCAAGACTGCGGCTCGGGTCAATTTTCCTTCTACAACCAGATTCAGGCTGTCCAGCAGTTCTTCGTCCGTCATCGACAAATCTTGTGATGTCATCCTGCCCGACTTTTTCGCCTCTCGACGGAAGATGTCAAAGCTTTCCTTGTCCAAATCCCTAAAGCTAACTCCATCGACAGGGAGAGCATCCCATTTCGTTCCGGTCTTGTTCAGCAAAAACTGCGTGAGAGAAGCTCCCTGCAAAAGTTGTTTGGTGCTCCCGGTTCGATAATGATATTCGCCTTTATAATTTACGGGATATGTACTCGGAGAAACCGATATTTCGATGTATTCCTTGGAATCTACAGAAAGCAGATTTACATCGACCAACAAGCCCAATGCATCCCTGACTTTATTCGGGATGTCTTCCATGAGTTTTTTGGCATTCTGCAATCCAACGACATGGCCCTTATCATCTATGCCTACAAAAATCTTTCCGCCTTGCGCATTCGCAAAACCGCATATCCACTTGATATACTCGTCTCGCCACGATTCCTTGTACTCGATGTTTTGACTTTCGGGCATACGGTTCCTTAAGGGTTAATCATTTTGCCTTAATATACATTCGTCCGCTTTTGTATGCAATAGAGCCCACTTTCCATCACGCTACAGTTCAAATCCCAAGTTCTTGAAGACCTTGGCGAGTTCCTTTTCGCTTTCTTTTTCGGCCTTGAGGAGGGTGCGCATTTCTGCTTGGAGTTCGCGCATTTTTTCGTCAAAGTTCACCTGTTCGTCGCGGTTCTTGAATTCGATGTACTTACTCGGCACAAGCGACCAGTTTTTCGCTTCGATTTCTTTCAGGGTGGCGGTAGCGCAGTATTCGGGTTCGTCCTTGATTTTCTTTGTTTGCCACTTGTGGTAAGTGCCGCTGATTTTTGCAATGTCCTCGGCGCTGAACTGGGTGTATTTCTTTTCAAAGGGTTCGCCCATCTGGCGCAAATCCATAAAGAGCACTTCGCCTTTGCGGTTCCTGTACTTGCGTATTTCACTGCCGACCTTGACTTCGCGGGCAGTTTTATTGTTGTTCAATATCCAGAGAGTCACGCTGATGTCGGTGGAATAGAACATATTTCTAGGCAAAATAAGAATGGCTTCGACCTTGTCATTTTGCAAAAGTTCTTTGCGAATTTTTTGTTCGTCGCCTTCACCACTTAATGCACCATTACTGAGCAAAAAACCTGCCACACCATTTTCGGAAAGCTTTGAGAGAATGTTTAATATCCAACCATAATTCGCGTTGCTTGTGGGCGGCACAGTGTAGCCTTTCCAGCGCGGGTCATCAAGAAGTTCGTTTTCTGCACGCCACGATTTCTGGTTGAACGGCGGGTTGGCCATGATAAAGTCGGCTTTCAAATCCTTGTGTTGGTCTTCGGCAAAGGTGTCGGCAGGTTTGTCGCCCAAGTTACCAGAGATACCACGGATGGCAAGGTTCATCTTTGCAAGTTTGTATGTAGTACCTGTATATTCCTGACCATAAACAGATACTTCGCGCTTGTTGCCATTATGGGCCTCAATAAACTTCATACTTTGTACAAACATACCGCCCGAACCGCAGCAAGGGTCATAAATTTTACCACGGTAGGGTTCAATCATTTCAGCAATTAAACCAACAATTGTTTTTGGCGTATAGAATTCGCCTTTTCCCTTGCCTTCGGCTATTGCGAATTTTCCTAGAAAATATTCATACACTCGCCCGACAACATCTTGCTCTTTGTCCTTGATGGTGTCGATGCCGTCAATGTCACTGATGAGTGCCGCGAGTTTTGCGGTATCAAGTTGTAATCTCGAAAAATAGTTATCAGGGAGTGCTCCGCGCAATGCCTTATTTTTCTTTTCAATATTTGCAAGAGCTGTATCAATTAAAAGTGCTATATCGCTTTGGCGCGCGTGTTCAATTATAAAACTCCAGCGGGAAGTTTCTTCCAGGTAAAAGACATTGTCCTTGTTGTAGAACTCGGGCATTTCCACGTATTTCTGGCGGCCTGCGGCGATGAGCTTTTCGCGCTGTTCTTCAAACTTATCACTTGCAAACTTCAAGAAAATAAGCGAAAGTACAACATGTTTGTATTCAGCTGGTTCTACGCTACCGCGCAACTTGTTTGCAGATTCCCAAAGAGATGCTTCAACCGATTTTTCAATATTTTTTTTCTTGCTTTTTGTAGAGTTTTTTGCCATGCTTAAAATATATATAACTCGTCATAAAATTTGAAAAAAAAATTCCCTTGCAACTGTGAAGTTACAAGGGAATCTCAAATAACTTTAAGAAAGATTATTTCTTAGGGAGTTTTGCTTCGCCACCGAAATCGACGTTTGTCTTTTTGCCAAGCAAAAGAGCACGGGTTTTCATTGGCAAGCCATAACAACGGATAAAGCCTGTGGCGTCTTTCTGGTCGTACATTTCGACATCAGAGAATCCACCAAGTTCCATATCGTACAAGCTATATGAGCTCTTGATGCCAGCAGGAATAATGTTTCCCTTGTAAAGCTTCAAGGTAACTTCACCCGTAACGACTTTCTGAGTTTCAGAAATAAAAGCATCCATTGCCTGACGGAGCGGCGTGAACCATTGACCATTGTAAACCAAGTTAGCGTATGTCATAGACATTTTTTGCTTTTCGAACAAAGTTTCTTTATCAAGAACTAATTGTTCAAGGCATTCGTGAGCTTTGTAAAGCAAAGAACCACCCGGAGTTTCATAAACGCCGCGGCTCTTTAAGCCAACAAGACGGTTTTCAACAATATCCAAAAGGCCACAAGCGTGTTCGCCACCAATCTTGTTTAAGTATTCAAGCAATTCAACAGCACCCATTTTTTTGCCATCAATTGCAACCGGGTTTCCTTTATCAAAGGAAATGGTTACATAACCTGGCTTAGAAGGAGCCTTTTCATAAGTTTTGGTATGCTTGAGCATGTCGTACTTATGTTCTTTATCTGGTTCTTCTAAAATGCCACCTTCATGAGAAAGGTGCCACAAGTTACCATCTTCAGAATAAATTTTCTTTTTAGAAATACCATTCAAAGAAATGCCACGGGCTTGTGCGTAATCAATTGCATCTTCGCGGCTGTGAATGTTCCATTTAGGATCTTTCCAAGGAGCAATCACTTCAAGTTTTGGGTTCATGGCGGCATAAGTCAATTCAAAACGAACTTGGTCATTGCCTTTACCTGTTGCACCATGAGCAACAGCGTAAGCGCCTTCTTTTTCTGCAATTTTAACTTGATATTTTGCAATCAATGGGCGAGCAAAAGAAGTTCCTAAAAGGTAAGTGTTTTCATAACGAGCGCCTGCACGAACAGTTGGCCATACGTAATCTTCCAAAAATTCTTTACGAAGGTCTAAAACGTAGCACTTGGAGGCACCAGTATTCAAAGCTTTCTGTTCTAAAGCCTTAGCATCTGGAAAATCATTTTGACCAAGATCTGCTGCAAAAGCAATCACTTCGCAATCATAATTTTCGATTAACCAAGGAATAATGATGGAGGTATCTAATCCGCCACTGTAGGCGAGAACCACTTTCTTTTTTGAATTTTTCTGAACTTTAGCCATTTTAAAATCCTTTTAAATGTTTGGCATGTGAAAATATAGAAAACCCCACTTAAAAAGTGGGGTAAAATTTAAACTTAAGGCAAAGAGATGCGTAATGTTGTCACTTGTTTCAAAGCCTGCACCTGAACTATATAAACTCCTTTTGGGAAAGCATCCAATGAAATATTTTTAGAGATTTCCATTTTTCTTTGAAGGAGTCTCCCCTGAAGGTCAAATACAGCTACATCAGCCTTTTCTACTCCAGAAATATAAAGCGAACTTCCTTTCTGTTGGACATTCAAAAATTTCAATACTGGCTTTTCTAAAGAATTCGGAATTTCTTCGCCAGATCCTCCTTCTGGTATTTCTTCTTTTTCAGTTTCACCAGAACCACTTTCTGGAGTTTGTTCATTACCGCCTGCGCCAGAATTTTCATTTTCAAATTTTTGAGTCGGTTCAATTTCACGAACTGAAACATACTTATAATAAGGATGATCATTATCTGAACGCATTAGAACAATGCCTCCCTCGAGAATCGCATCATAAGCATTGACTAAGCCATTGTAATCAGCACAACCTTCAATAGTGGCGGCCCCATAACTTGCGCCAGACCAATCTTTCCCAGCATCTTCAGCAACGCCAACAAGTTCCCACTTACCAGGAGGAGTTGCATTACTTGTTGAATCAATGTAAAGTTCTAAGCGAACAGTTGAAGTATCTTTGTTGTAAACAATATACTTCATACCAATCCACTTGCCTACAGGTAAAACATTTCCACCCCAGAGAGGGTCTTGCGCCCCTATTCCAGAACTACTGCGGTAATAACTTCCCGGGTGTTTCCATTCTTTTTCAAAATCCCACTTGCCATCATTTCGGAAACGAGCATAGTAAGTATTTGCATCACAATTATTACCACCACCAGAAGCATGCCCAAGCGGGCCTGAGCGAACACCTACAACCATTCCGCCATAATTTTCGCCACCAAGTGCATCACGTTTAAAATAAGCGGTGTATTCAGTATTTAAAAATTCTTGTTTTACACTTGCCCATGATTGAAGGCTATTTATATGAAAACGCGGGTTATTAGCAAGCATTTGCATTGTGCCATTTCCATCTACATAAAACCCACCGCCATCAGAACTTCTATCATCAGTCCATTGCGTATTGTCTTCAGCGTCACCAGCCCAATTTTTAAATGTTCTTGCAGAACCATTGGCCCAGTGCAAAGAATTCCATTCCTGCATTCCCGATTTTGACTTGTAAAATTTCTGAAAGCCAAAAACATCTGTAGATTCTTCAGCAAATAAGAAACTTGCCAGAACAAAACTAAAAAACAATCCCATTTTTTTCATAAACACCTCATAATGAAATATATTATCTAAAAAACAAAACAGAAAAAAAATTATATTTCTTTTATCTTATGAAAATCAAAATATCAGATAAAACCATTGGCTACATATCTTTTGCTTTTATAATAGCTACAATAACGCTAGTTGCCATTGGTATGTGGAAAGCGCACCACGCTACTCGATACACAGCTACAATTGATTTTCAGGAATTAGGGTCTTTACAACCAGAAGACCTTGCAACACTCAGAGGTTATGAAGTTGGTGTTGTCCGCGAAATCCATTGGCTTGGCGACAGAGCAAGAGTTACAGTCCACTTTAATGAACCATTACGCTTAAGAGAAGGGACTATTTTTAAAAACGTTAACTACGCTCTTATGGGCCAGCGCCGCTTAGAAATTATCGCATCTAAAACCGGAAAAGATTTGCCAGAAGATTACATTCATCAAGGTATTTTTGAACCAGGAATTGCAGAGGCTCTACGTTTAATCGAAGATGTTGTAAAACAAGTAGAAGCATTACAATCTATGGTCGTTCTTGTAGCACAAGGCGATTCTACTCACCCGTCTTTTTCTAGTGTCTTTGAAGGATATGTTTCTAAACTTGAAGGTCTTTTGCAACAAACCGAAAGCCTTTCAAAAATGCTCCCAGAAAAGTTAGACAATGTTTTTGCCGTAGTAGATACAACAACTAAATCTATAAATACCATCACAGAACAAACAAACAGTGCTGTCAACACCATTGACTCTGTTGCTAAAGAAAAAATCAAAACAGCCAAATACGCTTTAGTAAAAATTTCAGACGAAACAAAAAACGCCAATTCTTTGATTGATTCTTTTGAAAATTCTCCTATTGGTGAACTTTTAGAAAACGACTCTCTTATTCAAAAAACAAATGCTTTAATTCAAAGCACTCAAAATCTGATAAAAGCCTTTAACACTAAAGGGCTTGATATTCGCGATGAAAATGGAAACAAGGTTTCTTTAATTCGCTGGGAAAACATTAATTTGATTGGAAAAACAGCTCGTGAAAAAGCTAAACTTCGCGAAGAACTGAAGAATTCTGATAAATAAATTTCTCCGTTTTATCCAAAAAATCACTCTTGCAAAACTTTTCTACAGGGAAGTATATTCAAAAAAGTCCACCAAAAACAATGAGGTGAAAACTTTTCTTTTTGAATACTTTCTTTTCCTTCTTTCCTGAAACAGGAAAATTATAATCCCCTATTTTCTCACCAATTTTTAAACGGAATTTCAAAGGAAATTTCGTGTAAAAGAAAACAACCTTAAAAGGAGTTTCTATGAAAACCAATATTTTAATCCCTTTACTCACCCTAGCTTCAATCGTGAGTGCAACGGATTTCAATGTCCACGGAGAAGTCAAACTTTATGGCGATGGCTATTACAAGCAACAAGACCCTAGGTTTGGCATAGACAACACAAATGACCCTGATTTAATCCATACTTACACTTCCACTTTTAAACTTGCATTTCAAACCATATTCAATGAACATTGGAATGCTATTGCAAAAATCAACGCCGATGCTGAAGGCAGTTCTCCAAGGTTTCTATACGACGGCGCCTATTTACAATACACCAAAAACAAAATGTTAAACTATCGAATAGGTGATTTAACATATTCTGAAGGAAAATTCAAATACTATGATTATGATGACACTGGAAAATTTGCTGCTGGCTTAAGAGATAGAAATATTCGTGGTGCTGAAATCAATTTCTGGGATATGTCTCTTGGGGCTGGTTTTAAACGTGGATTAGTGGCATTTGAAGATAATGGTTTTGAAGTCATTGAAGAAGATTCAAGAAGCTACATTATTCATTTTGCAGCCAACATTCCTTTCAGCACCCATTTATTCCGTTCTTATATAAATTATGAAAGTAATCAAGCAAGTGAATCGAACTCATTACGTTCAGGTATGGTTCTTCATTTAAACTTTGCTCCATATTTTAATTTACAAGCTGTGCATGCTTCTTATACAGACAAATTAAGAGAAAAGTACCCCAGATTCAGTCAAGCTATCACGGTAGAACCAGAACTCAATTTAGGAATGATGAATTTGAAAGGCACTTTTTATTACGCCTTTTTACATGATAACCTTGAAAAAGCAACTCCTATCGAAGTTCCTGAATATATGTTTGCTTATTTAGAACCTGGCTTCTCTTTTTCTAAAAAGTTCTCTTTAGGGCTTCCTGTAGAATACCACACAATGAGTCTTGATGATGACGATAACTTAGAACAAATTTTTGTCGGACCAAGATTTTACCTAACGCCAGCCGAAAGACTAAGCATAAAATCTTTCGTCCGTATGGGTTTCCCAATAGGTGATGATTACCAAGAAAATGAAATGCACATAGGAACAGAAGTAGAAGTTGCCTTCCACTTCTAAAAATCCCAATTACTAACACAAATTAAACTTTCAATTCTCCTGCATCAATGTTATTCCACTCAGGGATAGCTTGAATTGCAGGAGAAACTTCTTCTTGAATAAATTTTACAACTTGCCCTGGGGCTCTGCCCACAAATTTTTTCAAGTCTAAAATTTCTTTAAGCTTTTCTTCTGTAATGCCTAATTTTTGGAAAACTTCATTTTTAAGGATTCGTTCAAGAAGATCGTTATCTTTTCCCTCTTCTTTCACAACCTTACCAGCTTCCATGCTCATTACGCGAATTTCTTCGTGAAGTTCTTGGCGGTCGCCACCATTTTTCACGCCTTCCATAATAATATTTTCTGTTGCCATAAATGGAAGTTCTGCCATTATCCGCTTTTCAATCACTTTCGGGTAAACCACTAAACCATTCGTGACGTTTTCTGCAATAATAAGCATTGCGTCCATTGCAAGGAAGGCTTCTGGAATCGCTAAACGTTTATTAGCACTATCATCTAAAGTGCGTTCAAACCATTGTGTTGCCTGTGTTAAAGCAGTACTATTCACTTGTGCCATTACAAAACGAGCTAAAGAACAAATACGTTCGCTACGCATTGGATTACGCTTGTAAGCCATTGCCGAAGACCCTATTTGAGTTTTTTCAAAAGGTTCTTCAACTTCTTTTAGACCTTGCATTAAACGCATATCGGTTGCAAATTTATGAAGGCTTTGAGCAATAGAAGAGAGAACTTGGTTTACGCGGTTATCCCATTTACGGGTATAAGTCTGCCCAGTTATAGTTAGCACGCGTTTAAAACCAGCCTTTTCACTAACACGGCGATCAAGTTCAATAATTTTTTCTTCGTCGCCATTGAAAAGTTCCATAAAACTTGCTTGTGTTCCTGTTGTGCCTTTAACTCCACGGAAAGGCAAAACTTCAATCAAAAAATTCAATTCTTCTAAATCAATTAAAAAATCTTGAAGCCACAAACAAGCGCGTTTTCCAACTGTTGTCAACTGCGCGGCTTGAAAGTGTGTTGCCCCCAACTGAGGCAAATCTTTATATTCCATCGCAAATGCAGAAAGTTTATCCATCACACGACAAAGTCGTTTACGGACAATAATCATTGCTTGTTGCATCTGGATCAAATCAGTATTATCGCCAACGTATGCAGATGTAGCGCCTAAATGAATAATACCTTTTGCCTTAGAGCACTGAACGCCATAAGCATATACATGACTCATCACATCGTGACGACGACGTTTTTCTTCTGCTTCAGCTACATCAAAGTTAATATCTGTTGCATGAGTTTTTAATTCATCTATTTGTTCTTGTGTTATCGGAAGACCTAATTCTTTTTCTGATTCGGCCAGAAAAATCCAGAGTTTTCGCCATGTTTGAAATTTATATTGCGGGCTAAAAATAAAGCTCATTTCTTTACTAGCATAACGCTTAATCAAAGGACTTTCAAATTGGTCTCTCATTATAATTCCTTGTTTAAAATTTGCTTGTTAAATATAAAAATCTATTTTCCTTACAATTTTCTTTAAAAGAAACGAAACAAAAAATCCGAAGATTTCTCTTCGGATTTTTATGCTATTTACAATTATTTCAAATGTACTGGTCTTGAATAGCCAAATGAGGTCAAGTCATTTTCTTTTTCAATAACTTTTGAACCAACCTTTTTATCTGGTAACTGGCAACGCAATTTTGCAACAGAAGAAATTTCTGTTTTTACAAGATAAGCTCCTGTTCCAAGCAAGCGTCCTGTAGAAGCTCGTAACGCGCCATCAACTCCAGGTTTCATTTCAAAGAAGAGTTCCAAAACGCCAGCATCATTGACCAAGTTTCCATCTGTCAAATCAAGAGAGAATGAGAAATCATCAACAAAATTACCTAGCGATGTATAAATCCAAACATGCATTTTATACTTCACTGTATAAAGTGGAGTTGCAGCCAAATTAGATTTATCCACTTCTTTCTGGAATTCTTCAGAACAGTAATCACTGATGTATTCATCAACAGTTATTTTTTCTCTATCCCAGCCGCCACCTGCTTCAAGTGAAACCAAACCATCAGATTCTATCATATCATCAATGGTAGCAAGACCACCAAACGCATTGACAGAAGGCATTTTCAATTCCACTTTCATCGTTGGGCCGAGATGAGCGCCAGAATGTCCAGGATAAGGTTCTTCACCTCTTTCCTTTTCAACCTTTGAAGAATTTCCACTCAATACAAGTTCTTCTTTTTCCTCGCGAGGATTAAAAATAGAAACTGCAAAGCGTTCATCTTCTTCTGGTGGATTAGAAGCGTAAAGTTCTTCAGCCTTTTCTGGGTCAATTTTCACCAATGGTTCTTGCATTGTGATAATTACATTCTTTGCATTTTTCATGGTGATAACAACCGTATCTGAAGCCTCGTTACCAGCCTTATCGCGGAACGTTCTAATAATCTTATTGGTTCCAACATCCAAACTCTGCAAATTCAAAGTGTCTTGTTCTACTCCATCAACGGTCCAAATCACTTCTACTGAAACAGAAGAATGCTTAGACAAATGTTCTGGAGTTAAAATTTTCACTACAGGAAGAACTTCATCTAAAATGATTGATACAGAATGAGTGGCTGAGTTTCCGTAATCATTAACATAAGAATAGGTTACATCATAACTCTTGTCGCCTTCTTCATTTTCAAGAATGCTTCCCTTGCTATCTACAGGGTAAGAAATTTCAACAACATTTCCATTTTTGTCCTTATAGATGTAGGAAATTTCAAACATACCGCCAGAGAAAGAATTGAGCGTTCCAGAAGAAGAACCAGCCATATTATTTTCACTATTTCCAGAAGAAGAGCCAGAACCGTTTGAAGAACCTGAGTTATTTGAAGAACCAGAACCATTAGAACTTCCTGAACCATTTGATGAACCGGAACTATTTGAACTACCAGAGCCATTTGATGAACCAGAATTATTTGAAGATTCGGAGCCGTTCATAGAACCAGAGCCATTTAAGGAATTAGGCTTATTACCGACAGCCACTTCTATAGGCTTTCCAGTTAATGCATCTGCTGGGTAAGAAATCTTAATGGTATCGCCATTGACTACTGTTGCATAAGTAACATATACAACTTCACGGCCTTCTGAATCTAAAATTTTCTCTCCAGATTCGGTTTCGTAAGATTTCACTGTTACAGTAACACCATTTACCTTTTGAGTATATTCAACAACCACATTTCCATTTTCAGGAGTTTTCTTAATAGAAGATTCATTCGGTTGTGGGTAGAAATTATCTTGAATATCTTTAGCTACTTCAAAGATACGTTCTGGCACAACAACAGAATCTAAGCGAACTTGCAAAGGAATGGTGTCTGTAGAATTAGTGAGAGGATCTTTAACAATCGCCACCAAATCATTTTCCTTTTCATTTACATAGAATAAGGAATCAGGATTTTCCATTTCTTCAACAATGGTAACACCAGTGATTTTTGAAGAATCTTTGCTCAAAGGTTTAATCACAACTTCAGGAACACTTGTACTTACACAAACCGTTACTGAATCACGACCGCGAACATCAATTGTTTTATCCGTATCACTAAAGACATATAAACGGCAACCATCAGGCAAATCCTTCAACGAAGAATCACGGTACGAATTTTTTCCCTCTTTGTTTGTTAAAGCCCAATGGATATTTGCGTAGGAACGATTGATAAACGCAGTATCATTCTTGATTTCATAACGTGTAATATCATTTTCTACAGATACCACACGAACAACAGAAGATTCCTTAACATTTGTCACATCAATTCTTACCCAAGCAGTATCAGAAAGACTTCCGTCGCTTACAACAACACGAATAGAGTAAGTTTTTTGTTTTTCATAATCAAGCCCAGCCTTATTCAAAGAAATCATAGCAGAAGTAGAATTCAAAGCAAACCAATCAGAATCGCCGTCAATAACAGTATATTTCAAGGCATTCTTGTCTGGATCAGAAGCTTTCACTTTACCAATTTCTGTTTTAACAGCTGAATTTTCCGCAATCGTGAATGTCTGATTTTCAATCAACGGACTTTCATTTACATCTTTAATTTTGATCGTTACATTTTTCGTGGTGGAATTCAAACCATCAGAAACCGTAACTTTTACAACCGTCACAGAATCAGCACTTTCATAGTTCAAAACAACATTCTTTTTCGGGCGAACAATTCCTGTTACAGCATCAATTTCGTATTTATTAGATGGATCTGTAATGGAGTAAATTAACTTGGTATCGCCATCTGCATCAGTAACTTCTAACTGAACAGAATTCTTGCTATTTTCATTAAACACCATTTCTTCTGTAACAATTTCTGGCGCTGAATTCTTAATTTTCACAACAACTTTTGCCGTATCCTTCAAGCCACCACGATCCGTTACAACTACAGAGAATACGTATGAATCTTTAGCGACATTAATAAATGGAGTTGAGCCCTTTACAACCAAATTCGCAGAAGAAGAACTTTGTTCAAAAGGCACTCCTGAAGTAATCACCTTATAAGAAAGTGCAGCTTCATCCCCCGCATCTACATCTGTTGCTTTTAATACACCAACCAAATCAGCTGCAGTAGCAGAGCGAGGAATGGTAAATTCAGCATCAGCAATTACAGGTTTTTCATTAACATTCAAAATTGAAACTTTCACAACAGCAGTATCTTTTAAGCTTGGCGTTCCTGCGTCAGATACTTGAACAGTCAATGTGTAGGAAGATTTAGTTTCATAATCAAAACCTGCTTTAACTACACTCAATTTTCCAGTTGCTGAAACTTCAAAGAAAGATCCACTATTACCAGAAAGAATCTTATAAGTCAAGCGATTATTCGGAGAGGATTTATCCGGATCTGTAGCAGAAAGCGTTCCTAGAGTAATGCTAGCTTTATTATTTTCTTCTACGCTGTAAGACGCATCAGCAATTTCTGGTTTTTCGTTTACATCAAGAACAGAAATCTTTACGATTGCGGTATCTTTTAAGCTTGGCGTTCCCGCGTCGGACACTTGAACAGTCAACGTGTAACTTGCAACTCTTTCATAATCCAAACTATCTGAAACAAGAGTTAATTTTCCAGCGGTAGAAAGTTCAAACATTCCAGCATCATTTCCTGAAAGCACCTTGTAAGTAAGCGTATTATTCGGAGCTGATTTATCTGGATCGGTTGCGACTAATGTTCCAAGAACTAAACCGGCTGCCGTATTTTCTTCCACGCTGTAAGATGCATCAGAAACTACTGGCTTTTCATTTACATTGAGAACAGAAATCTTCACGATGGCGGTATCTTTCTGGCTTGGCGTTCCTGCGTCGGACACTTGAACAGTCAATGTGTAACTTGCAACTTTTTCAAAGTCCAAAGTATTTTTTGCAACGCTCAATTTTCCTGCAGCGGAAAGTTCAAACATTCCGGCATCATTTCCTGAAAGAACCTTGTATGTAAGCGTATTATTCGGAGCTGATTTATCTAGGTCGGTTGCGACTAATGTTCCAAGAACTAAACCGGCTGCCGTATTTTCTTCTACACTGTAAGACGCATCAGAAACTACTGGTTTTTCATTTACATCGAGAACAGAAATCTTTACGATTGCGGTATCTTTCTGGCTTGGCGTTCCCGCGTCGGATACTTGAACAGTCAATGTGTAACTTGCAACTTTTTCATAATCCAAACTATCTGAAACTAGAGTTAATTTCCCTGCAGCAGAAAGTTCAAACATTCCAGCATCATTTCCTGAAAGAACCTTGTATGTAAGCGTGTTATTCGGAGCAGATTCATCTGGGTCAGTTGCGACTAATGTTCCAAGAACTAAACCGGCTGCCGTATTTTCTTCTACGCTGTAAGACGCATCAGCAATTTCTGGTTTTTCGTTCACATCAAGAACAGAAATCTTTACGATTGCGGTATCTTTCTGGCTTGGTGTTCCTGCGTCGGATACTTGAACAGTCAATGTGTAACTTGCAACTTTTTCATAATCCAAAGTGTTTTTTGCAACGCTCAATTTCCCTGCAGCGGAAAGTTCAAACATTCCAGCGTCATTTCCTGAAAGAACCTTGTATGTAAGCGTATTATTCGGAGCTGATTTATCTGGGTCGGTTGCTACTAATGTTCCAAGAACTAAACCTGCTGCCGTATTTTCTTCTACGCTGTAAGATGCATCAGAAACTACCGGCTTTTCGTTTACATCGAGAACAGAAATCTTTACGATTGCGGTATCTTTCTGGCTTGGCGTTCCCGCGTCGGATACTTGAACAGTCAATGTGTAACTTGCAACTTTTTCATAATCCAAACTATCTGAAACTAGAGTTAATTTCCCTGCAGCAGAAAGTTCAAACATTCCAGCATCATTTCCTGAAAGAACCTTGTATGTAAGCGTGTTATTCGGAGCAGATTCATCTGGGTCAGTTGCGACTAATGTTCCAAGAACTAAACCGGCTGCCGTATTTTCTTCTACGCTGTAAGACGCATCAGCAATTTCTGGTTTTTCGTTCACATCAAGAACAGAAATCTTTACGATTGCGGTATCTTTCTGGCTTGGTGTTCCTGCGTCGGATACTTGAACAGTCAATGTGTAACTTGCAACTTTTTCATAATCCAAAGTGTTTTTTGCAACGCTCAATTTCCCTGCAGCGGAAAGTTCAAACATTCCAGCGTCATTTCCTGAAAGAACCTTGTATGTAAGCGTATTATTCGGAGCTGATTTATCTGGGTCGGTTGCTACTAATGTTCCAAGAACTAAACCTGCTGCCGTATTTTCTTCTACGCTGTAAGATGCATCAGAAACTACCGGCTTTTCGTTTACATCAAGAACATTTATCGTTACTGTAGCCGTATCACGAGCAAGACCATCAAAAACAACCACAGTCAATTTATATGATATTTTAGTTTCGTAATCAAGAATAGCTTGTTTAACAATCACTTTTCCTGAATTTTCTACTCTAAATACAGCCGAATCGCCTCCAATCACAGAATATGTTAAATCATCGCCATTTGCATCTTTTGCAAGGACAGTACCGACCACCGTATGTTGAATACTATTTTCAGCCACTGATAAAGTAGTATCGTTAAATACTGGCGGTACATTTTCATCTCCGTCTTTAATATAAAGCGTGAAGGTTCCAGAACGCTTATTTCCTGGAAGAACCGCCCCACCCATATCAAATACATGTAATTTAAACTTTTCATCTATTTCAACAAGACCTTCTTTTTTTGCATTTACAAAAACGGAATCTGTTGGATAAAGCTTGCCAACTGGAATATTTACAAGCCCAGTATCAATTCCGCATATTGGCATATCAACTTTTGCCGTATCAAAGTCAGCAAGCGAAGCAATGCCTTCTCCTGTTGAATCTGGAGCTTCAAAACAGTAACTGAAATATACAGCTGTTCTAGGAATAGCATCTAGTTTAATCGGAACATATTGATTTTTATCCGATTCTATAAACTTACCGCTAGCAAGAGCCGTCGGGTCAATATTTAAAATAGGTGGATCAAAAGGAACATAGCGGAAATCGCCTGTAAATGGAGCACGAATTTTAATATACTTTGCGACTAATTGACCAGCTATAGTAAAATCATTACCTATAGACAATGTATCTGTTGTAATAAAAGTTCCTTGATATTCAGGACCATCTGTAGAACCCCAATTAATCGGTTTATCTGTAAAGAACAAAAGATTTCCAGCGTAATTTTGATTGTCAATAAAAACAAAATTATCTGTATTACTCATATCCCAAGCATTAGTAACTTTATTAAATGTGGTTCCATCTTCTACATAAACAACTTGAATCAATGGATTGTGGGACGAGTTGTCTATATTCAAACCATCACGAACAAAAATTCTAGTTAAACGACCGCCTGGAGGCATAACTACAAAAAGTTTAAATTGAGGCGTTGCCGTAACCTTTATTTCTTCAATATATTTATCAAAAGTTCCGTATTCGTTTTCGTAAACAGAATCAGGTGGTACATGAATATAATGCACTTGATTTGATGGTCCAGCGTTAATTCCTGCTTCCCAAATAGCAGTTTCCCACCCTTCTACCTTAGGCACAAATAAAGAAGTATCTACTTCTGGCACACTAGCTGGGCATGAAGAATAATCTTCACCCTGGAATAGACCTCCCGTAATTTTATTTTCCCAATTTGTAAAAGTTGGATCATACTGACCACCTGTTCCAGTTAAATTCCCTTGAACACAATATGGTCCGTCAAAACGAGTACTTGGCATATTGGCGGACTGCCACGCAGGCAAGGAAACATCCTTTAATACACGAGTAGGGCCGCCTAATAAATGAACATCTTTTACACCCGTTTGAATTTTCAAATTTCCACCAATCAAAATCGGACCGCCAATATGGTGGTTATTATTAATGGTCATATCTCCAGTTGCAGTTCCTACATAACCACTAATTTCTTCCAAACGGACTTCACCTTCGTTAGTTAGAAAAATCCCAGAAGTACCCCACATTTTATACTTCATGAGGTATTCCCAATTATCCTGTTGCTTGTCGCCATCAACACCATTAAAATAGAACGGAGCAACAGAAGCTGCAGAAACAAATCCACATGTGAATAAAACTAAAGAGAATACACCCTTAGAAAGGTTCTTCCCTACCTTGAACAATTTTTTACAATTATTCATACACACACCAACCCAAATTTTAGATTATTCTAATTACACAGGTTGAAATTTAGAAAATATTACAATGTTATGATATTTTTACCATCAGTTTATCACCTTTTAGCGTTAAAAAACACATTTCTTCCCTTTTTTATGCTTTTTAGCACTCTTTTTTACATTTTTTCCTATATTATATGGCCCTAGGCCCTACGCAATGACTATTTGCGGGCAACACGCCAGGGCGAAAGCAGCAACGGACTTGTGAATTTTTATGTGCGGAGGTCGCCTAGGTCTTTTGTCTCCTTTGTGGGGACTTTTTTTATTTAAAGGTTTTTTATGATTCTTTGGACAATTCGCCACACTAAACCGCATAATCCACAAAATGTATGTTACGGGCGTCTCGACTTTGATGTTTCCCCTTCTTTTCAAGATGAGTTTCCACCGGTTCTAGAAGCATTAAAACAACAAAAAGCTAATCCGGAACTTTTTTATACAAGCCCATTACTTCGCTGTAAACGCCTTGCTGAAAAGGTAAGCGAAGTCGTAGGTTTTTCTCCGACAGAATGCGCAAATATTGCTGAAGTCCATTTTGGCGATTGGGAAAATCAATTACTAACAGAAATAGATCGGTCTCAAATGAATGCCTGGAAAAATGACCTTCGTGGTTATCGTTTTCCTAATGGTGAATCCTTTTATGATGTAGACAAAAGAGTCTCGGAACATTTAGAATATTGTTTAGAACAAAACAAAGAATGTTTGTGGGTTACACATGCTGGTGTAATAGCTTCTGTACTACATACTTATGCTGGTGTTCCTGACGACGATTTTGTAGAAGGGAAATTTGCCTACGCCACTATGACCCGCTTTGATTTTCAGAAGAAAAATGGTATGTGGCAAGCCAGTTTCAAACACGTTTATGAAGGCATTCCAATGCCTCCATTACAAATGTGATTTTTAGAGAACTTTTTTCGCCATGACAATTTGCTAACAGATGGCCACGTCGTCTTAAAAGACTCCTCGCCATGACAACCCAGAACTTACCCGAGAACCTTCTCATTGCGAACACACTTTTGTCATTGCGATGGAACGTAGTAACAGAAGCAATCTCATTGCAAGCAACACTTGTTTTTTTTGGATTACTTCGCTACGCTCGTAATGACAAAAGCCAAGATGGCCGCGAGGCGCAAGGCCTCTCGCCATGACAACCCAGAACTTACCTGAGAACCTTGTCATTGCGATGGAACGTAGTGACAGAAGCAATCTCATTGCAAGCAACACTTGTTTTTTGGGATTACTTCGCTACGCTCGTAATGACAAAAACCAAAATCGCCGCACTGCGTTCGCTATGACAACTTGCCAACAGATGGCCGCGTCGTCTTAAAAAACTCCTCGCCATGACAACCCAGAACTTGCCCGAGGTTCTTCTCATTGCGAACACACTTTTGTCATTGCGATGGAACGTAGTGACAGAAGCAATCTATTTGCCATGACAAGTTGTTTTTCTGCAACTCTCGCTCACTAAATAGCCTCGGCCATAGAGGGAAGGCTTGGAGGAAATTCCTTACTTTTTTTCAAGAAGTCTTTTTTGTATTCTCTAAATATGAATACATTAGAAAAGTGGTGTAAGCACCTGAATATCGCTATCGATGAAAAACAAAAAATCGTCTTTTGGGAAAAACACGATGAATTAAAGTTAGGCATTATAAATGCCGAACTGCAAGAGGCTTTTACTTTCAAAGAAATTCCTCTAATTGAAATTGAAACGACAAGAAACAAACATTTCCATAGTCAATCTCTTTGGGATAACATAGAAAATGAAAACTTTCGAAACGCTTCTTGGGAATCAGCACCAATTACAGAATTAGCGGACACTCTTGTATCTGAAAGCATAGAATTAAATGCTTCTGATTTACACTTAGAAACTTTAGAAAATGCTCTACTAGTAAGACTTCGAATTGATGGTATTTTACATACCCACAGACACCTCCCCTATTGGATAAAAGACGCTCTGTTGCAGCGTTATAAAATTTTATCACAAATGGATATTGCTGAAAAAAGACTCCCTCAAGATGGCAGTTTTTCTTTTATCCATAAAGGGACAGATGTCTTTATTAGAGCAAATACGCTCCCTACAAAATTTGGAGAAAAATGTGTTTTACGTTTTTTACCGCCTAAAAAAACTAAAGATTTAAAATCTCTATTTTACCCACAAAAAACTTGCAAAAAGCTTCTTCAATTTATAAAAGAGCCTCAAGGAATTTTTATTGTTTGTGGCCCAACCGGCAGTGGAAAATCTTCAACTATACACGCTATGCTTGGAGAAATCTTAAAGCGACCTGTAAATGTTTCTACTGTTGAAGACCCAATTGAAGCGGTTCTTGCAGGCGCTAATCAAGTGCAAGTAAATGAAAAGGCTGGTTTAACATTTGCCTCTGCATTACGTGCATTGCTACGGCAAGATCCAGATGTCATTTTCATTGGTGAAATCCGCGATAAAGAAACGGCGTCAATCGCCTTACAAGCCGCAAGAACCGGACATTTAATTTTAGCCACATTGCATGCCAATTCTATTAAAGCAGTACCAAGTCGCTTAAATGATTTAGGCGTTTCAGAGAAAGACCTTTCTGAATGTTTAATCGGAATACTATCTCAAAGACTTGTTCGAAAACTAAATTCCAATGGTGAATTTAGCGGCCGATTCCCAATTTTTGAATGGGAAGATTATCGCACAAAAGAAAATTCTCCCTCCATTTACCACTATGCCAAGCAAAAAGTCCTTTCAAAAGAGACTTCTTGGGACGAAGTCTTACGCGTTCTAGGAGAATCCAAAGAAACCATTTAAGTGTTTTTTATTATATTTAGTCTTGATTTTTTAACCCTACTTTTTAAAGTTCATTTTTAAAAAGTAAAAAGAAAAGGAAAACACAATGGCCGACAATTTGTCCGTTCTCGGTAAAGCACGCAAAGCTTACCAGCCAAAACTTCCTGCCGCTCTTCGTGACGGCGCTCTCAAAGTTTCCCTCAACAAGGGAAAAGCTACAGAATCTGTCCGCGATCAGAAAAAGATCAAGGCACTTTTTCCAAACACTTACGGTGCTCCATACGTATCAATGAAGAAAGCCTCCAAGGCTCAAACCGGTAAGGCTTTGAATGTTGGTGTAGTTCTTTCTGGTGGCCAGGCTCCTGGCGGACACAACGTGATTGCTGGTATTTTCGACGGCATCAAGAGCGTGCACAAAAACAGCAAGTTGCTCGGATTCTTGGGCGGACCATCTGGCCTTGAAAATGGCAAATTCATTGTCATCAACGAAAAATTGATGGCTGCTTACAGAAACACTGGCGGGTTCGATATTATTCAATCTGGTCGTACAAAACTTGAAACCGAAGAACAGTTCAAAAAATGTATGGCTGTTGCAAAAGCTCAAAAGCTTGACGCAATCGTAATTATCGGTGGTGACGATTCTAATACAAACGCTGCTGTTCTTGGCGAATACTTCCAAGCTAATGGCGCTTCTTGTGTGGTTTGCGGTTGCCCAAAAACAATCGATGGTGACTTGAAGAACGAATACATCGAAACTTCTTTCGGTTTTGATACCGCTGTAAAAACTTATTCTGAACTTATTGGCAACATTATGCGTGATGCTAATTCTGCTCAGAAATACTGGCACTTCATTAAGCTCATGGGTCGTAGCGCTTCTCACATTGCTCTTGAAGCAGCACTTCAAACACACCCAAATATCTGCTTGATTTCTGAAGAAGTTAAAGCCAAGAAGATGAAATTGAAACAAGTCATCAAGTATGTAGCAGACATCGTTGCTAGCCGCGCTGCTGATGGCAAGAACTTCGGTGTAGCTCTTATTCCTGAAGGACTTTTGGAATTCATTCCTGATGTTGGTGTTCTCATTTCTGAACTTTCTGAAGCTCTTGCTCACCACGAAAAAGAAGTGGAAGGCCTTGATACAGCTGCTAAAGTTGAAATGCTCTGCAAATGGATCAGCAAAGCTTCTGGTGAAGTTTTGAAGAGCCTTCCTGCTGGCATCCAAGCTCAATTGATGCTTGACCGCGATAGCCACGGAAACGTTCAAGTTTCTCTTATCGAAACTGAAAAACTCATCATTGAAATGGTTAAAAAAGAACTCAAGAGCCGCAAGAACTTCAAGGGTAAATTCAGCGCTCTCAACCACTTCTTTGGTTACGAAGGCCGTTGCGCAGCTCCTTCTAACTTTGATGCCGACTACTGCTATAGCTTAGGTTATACAGCAGCTATTCTTGCTAACAACAAGATGAATGGTTACATGAGCTCTGTTCGTGATTTAACCAAGGGCATTGAAAAGTGGACTGCTGGTGGTATTCCTATCACTATGATGATGAACATTGAACGTCGTCATGGTGCAGATAAGCCAGTTATCCAAAAAGCTCTCGTTGAACTTGACGCTGCTCCATTTAAGTTCTTTGCTAAGAACCGTGATGTTTGGGCAAAAACTGAAAGCTACACTTACCCAGGCCCTATCCAGTACTGGGGACCAAGCGAAGTTTGCGACGTTACGAACTTTACTATTAAGCTCGAACGTGGCGCTTTGAAAGTGAAGTAATATTTTATTTCAAGTGAAACTAGCCGTAGGTTAAAACCTACGGCTTTTTTTAGCAACATTCTTTATAAAAACACTCAAGCAACAAGAATCCCGCCTCGCAAAGCGAGGCGGGAAATTCTGCAAATGATTTTTGATTTTTAAAGATTTTAATACTTAGCTAAAATTTTTGTAATCGTATTTTTATCAGTAGAAACTCTAATTCCGTAAACGCCCGCCCGTAAAGTGGAAACATCTAAAGAAAGCGTTCCTCGATTTTCATTAAAGCGCATTACCTCTTTATTATTCACATCAAAAATTCGGACACTGCGAACTGAAGTTTCAGAAGCAATTTCAAGTTTATTCCCTACAAATTTTGCAAACAACGAAACAGGCTTATTCACACTAGATTTTATAGGCGTTGTTAATTCAGAAATATCTTTCCCTCGTTCTTCCACAAAGCGCGAAATCAAATGAATGTACTTAGTTTGGTAACCAAGACTCGGTTCAGTCAACTGCCAAGAATTTAATGGCCAGCCCGCATTAAAATCCTTATACATTTTAGCAGACGGCTCTGCTATTGGTCTATCTTGAGCGTAACACAACTGATTATTGGCAGCGCTACCACACCCTTTTACTGAATTATCGGCGTCATACTTAGCACAACAGCCATCCCAAGCATATCGCTTATTGGCGCCACCAGAAACATAACCAGGAGCCGGGCCAAATTTTCCTTCCCCAACATAATCCCATTTTGAGCCCACGTCGAACCACTTATGGTAAATTTGAGTCAAAGATTTTTCAGCGCCATACTGAGACATGTTCGTCATATAAACATGCCCAAAAGGATTCACACCATGAATATAATGAAGGTATTCTGGAGCTGCCGCTTGGTAAGTTTCAGGGTCAATCCCAGAAATTCCGCTTTCAGCTAAACGCATATACAAAGTTCCATAAGAAGACTTTGCAGAATTAGAACCCCAGTTATAATCTCTGATAAAAGAACGATACCCGTCTGTTGCAAATGCTCCCATAAAATCAGCAGACTTATTCATTAATTTCACTAGGCGTTCATCAATTTCCGTTTTGATATTTGCCTTTGCGTCTTTAAATGAGCGATACAATAAGAACATAAGATGTTGTTCATAACGATATTGATCGCCCCAGCCATTCATCAATGGGAATTGCGTGTAATTATTTTCAAATATTTTCAAATATAAAGGATCTTCTGTTAATTGATAAAGTCTAAAAGATGCTTCTACTCGATTCAAAAGACGAACGCAGGTTACTTCATCATCTGCAGGAGTTACTTCTTGTTGACCAGCAGCAAGGCCAGAAGTCCCATGCGAAGCGTCATTATTATAGAACAAAGAATCTTGATGTGATTCTGCCCAATTAAAAGCACGAAGTGCCGCATCAGCAAGTGTTTCTGAGTAAGTATCTTTTTTTAATAACCTTGCGACATACGCCCCAATAGCAAATGCTTTTGCTGCAGAGTAAGTTCCAAGTGCATTGGGCGCTCCATAATAAGTCCGCCCTGTCGCCGCCGAAGGCGGCGACACTTCATCTTCGCCTACGACAGAAATAACTGCCCCATCTTCATATTGCAAGCGAAGCATGTGATCTAAACCCCATTTCGCTTCATCTAAAATATCAGGAATTCCGTTACCTGATTCAGGAATCCCATAATCATCAGTAAATGCCTTTGGCCTTTCTAAAAAAGCCATCAAAAGAGTTTCTACATAATTTCCATTCCAGTCCGTATATTTATTGTAATCGCCTGCATCGAACCAGCCGCCACTCACATCGCGTTCTAAACTAGCATTTGTACTATCTAAAAAATAACGAGCTTTTGTATCTTGAGCATGGTTCATTCCATCAGCCCATTCAGTTCCTGCATATATAGCCTCTTTGGCTATACCAACTCGTTGGTAATATAAAACTCGGACAGCCGCTTTCAAAATATCGTTATAGACATCTTCTCGAATGTGAAAATTAAAAGATTTCTTTGATGCTTCAGAAGCATCTTGAACATAATAAGTTCCAGGCGTAGTAACTGAACTAAAATCAAACCACCAAATTTTATCGCCTGAAACTGAATCAATTGCGCCACCATTAAAAGCAACAGGAGCACCAGAAAAAACAACTTCTCCTGTTGCGGAATCAATAAGATTAATCACAGAAGATGGCGTGTAAGACAACAACGAATCATAGCCAACAACAGGATCTCGCAAAACAGCTACTTTAGAATCCCCTGGACGATACCCAAACTGATCTACCGTAATAAAGACATCTTGAGCCAAAAGAGTTGCAGATAAAAAAAGTGAGCTAGCTATTATTTTTTTCAACATACACACCTCTATTTCTGATTTTTCAGAAAACTTATTTCACTAATATAAACTCATTTTCAAATAAAAAATCTTACAATTAAATAATATTCCTCAAGAATTTTTATTTCTCGAGGAATAAATTTCATTCTTAAATAAAATTATGAATTAAATAAAAATACTACTTGATATTTACCCTCTGTATGTTATGCCCATAGCGCAAAAGATATACACCTGATTTTTTGAACTTTCTTTGAATTGCTATTTCAACATTATCGCGTAATTGTTCTGCCTGTAATGTTCCTAAATAACGCCCTTGCAAATCAAACACATCTGCCAAACCAAATTTTTCAACCAATCCGCCAAAATTTGTTACAAGTAAGTTTGTACCAGAAGAGCTACTAGATTCAACAAAAGAACTACTAGATTTAAGCATTCCATATTCAAAAGCTCCTAAATCTGGAGCACTGCCAACAAATGGCAAACCAACATTTTCTCCTTTGTCAATCATTTGACTATTAGCCTTAAGTTTTAAAAAATCTACATCAGGTAAACTACCATCTGCATTACGTGGGCCAAGCATTCCAGGAAGTTTTGATAGGTCTTGCCCTGTGACAGTCATACTTGGGTTTTCTAAACTCACAAAATCATCATCTGTCAAATTTATCTCTAAATTCCAAGAGTTATTTTCTCCAGCCGGGCATTCTACAATATATTCAAGGTTTTCGCCTGCCGAGCAAATTCCAATTTGAGAAAGTTTATTTGGATAAGCAAAATAATGAATGCAGTTACTATCACTTTCGCCACTTGCTGTTAAGAGAATAGCGGCTGTCATTTCATATTCTTTATAAAAAACGGTGTCATTTAAATCGTAAACACCTCCGCGAATCCACACCGTATCGCCCGCCATAACCACATCGTTTGCTTTGTTGAGAGAAGCAAATGGTTTTTCTTTTGTCCCTGCGTTTGAATCGCTACCATCGACTGCAACGTAGTAAACAGAACTCCATATAGATGTTTACTTAAATGAATTTATTCGAAAAATACCTGGGATTTTATTGTTTTCAAAAGGATTAACTTTCAATATTTTGAAATATTGTTTCTTAGTGAGCTATTTTAATTTATTTTAAATCACAGAATTTAACTAACGAGGTTAAAATGAATCGTTTGACTTTAGCAGGAATGTTTGCTGCATTTGGCTTTATGTTTGTCGCTTGTAGTGATAGTGAAAGTTCTACCAATTCTGTCAACGAAGAAAACAACGATTTAGTTGAAGTAGGTTCTAGTTCTTCAGAAATTATTTTAAGCTCTTCTGAAATTTTTCTGAGTAGCTCCTCTGTTAATGTTCCTGCAGATTCTGGGATTGTTTTAAGTTCTTCGTCAATAGGAAATTCTTTAGATTCTAGCGAAGAAATTCCTGATACGACAAAAATTATTTACGCTTTAAAACCTTTTAACGGGCCTCTCACCAACCCACACAAAGGATTCACCGTCCCAACCGAAGCGACATGGACTTTTGCTCCTGAATTTGAATACGGTCCGCACGGAAGGTTGAATAACGGAGCTTGGAATTTAGTCACTTATGGTTCTGGATACCAACAGTGGAACAAACTAAACCCAGCAAAAGGTGTTTACGATTGGAGCGAATTAGAAGCGTTATTAGAAGCTCTAGAAGAACACAACATGGGGTATGCATTACGCGTTTTCCCGTACTCTCCATCTTTTATCAAATCTAACGACACCCCTGAAGAAAATTATGACTGGACTCCGAAATACGTTTACGAAGAAGGTGCAAAAAAAATCACAGCCACTTATAAAGACAATGGCTCAAAAGCCACCGTTCCTGTCTGGGATGATTCTGTTTACCTGCATTATGCAAAAGAATTTGCAACAGCACTTGCCGCAAAATACGATGGCGACCCACGTATTGAATACATTGATGTTCGCACGTTTGGTGAATGGGGCGAATGGCATACTTCAAATCTAGAAGGCAGCGAAATGCCTTCTGTTGAAATACAAAAAGACCTATTGAAACACTATGCTTCTGTGTTTAAAAAATCTTTATTAGTTCTCCCCTCTGATGGTTATGGTGATGTTTATACATACGCGCTAAGTCTTGGTATTACCAAACGCGACGACTGCCTTATAGGCATTCCTGGGACAGCTGATTCTTTAGTAAGAGCTTACGAAGCAAATATGCCAACTGTTGCCGAAAATTGCGGTAGCTACGCCATTATGTTAGAATATACAGACATCATTCCGGGAGGCTATCTGAAATGGACTCCTGAACGTTGGGTAGATGCTATTACTACAGCTCATTTAACCTATTATGTATTAGACCAGGGTTTTGATGATTGCGGCTATAGATTCTATAACGACAACAAAGCTCTTGCCGATTCTATGACAAAAGTGATTGGTTATAATTTTAGAATTTCTAACGCAGAATTTTTAAGCATTACCGATTCAAAAAACACAACGAATACGCTAAACATTACCATTAAAAATACAGGTGTTGCACCTTGTTTCTTTGATATTTATATGGTGGCTGAATTTGTTGACAGTTCTGGAAACGCTCTTGAACAATTAGGCGAAACAGTTGCCATAAAGAAAGGAACTTTCAAAGACGAAATGGTAAAAGAAATTTCTTTTACTTCGACAATTCCTGCAAGGTTATCAAATGTAGCTCAGATGCCAGGCGTTTTTGTCGCTCTTTCAATTTATGAAAGTGAAGAAGCTTTTAAAGCAGGGAAAAATCCAACAGTTCGCTTTGATAACGATGGCATTTTAGAAAACAAAAAGTTATTGCTAAAACAGTAATTATTTCTTTTAGTGCTTATCTTTATTTTACAGGCAATATCTTTTTTGGGAAATTATAAACCGAAAATTTTTACTAGCCTGTATTTTCTACTTGGAATTGCTTGATTATTTCATGACATTTTTATATATTACGCATAGCTGAAGATTGTATTGATATCAGCATTAGCCAAAAATTTTGAGCAAAAAAAATTCAGTAATTTACAGATAAGCTCCAGTAGTAAGGCTCCGGGAACCCCACCAATACAATCACAACCAAATACAACTAGAACAATTTATTAGGAGGTTCCCTATATGGCCGAGTCCGTAGAAACAAAAAAATTTGAGAATGCTTTAGAAGAAGCAGAATCAAGCAATGGCATTCGTTTTAATCAGAGAACTAGGCTTTACGAGCGTTCTCGTGATTGCAATATAAATTCCAATCGCTTGTATGCCTCAGCAGATGAGGCCGCACGCGAATGGGCCAGAAAGCATAATGATGAATCTAAGCGCATGAATCGAGTACTAGCAACCTATATCTATAAGAATAGCCAAGGAAACTATTATGTAGCACCTCATCACCTAATTGCTACTGAAAGCGGTTTTCTAATTTCAGATTTAAACAAAATAGTTGAAAGAGATGCTTGTTCGCTAGAGAATATCGTTGCTATTGCGCATACTCACGGAAAAGACAATCCTCTATACGAATCGGAATATTTTTCAGAAATCGAGGAAGATGGGAATGGGGATATAGCCCTATCGCAAAAAATGGGTATTCCTATTTTTTTAATAACTCCAAGTGGAAATTTTATGAAATACGATCCAAAAACAGATGAGGTTACATGGCCAGAAGATTATTTACCATAGTCTTTCTACTTTGTTGTTTTTGGGCGAATTCCCTTGCTTCCAGAGACAAGGGAATTCCTTTGGAATATGTATCGGCCGTATTCGTTCTTGAAAAGATAGACACGCTGCACCTAGAAATCCGGATATCCAATCAAGGAAGGCTGGAATCTATTCAACTAACAAAAAATGGAAAACAATTTGGGGTAAATGACAGCACTATTCAATTTTTCAGGCAATTTATGATTCACGGTTTTGAAATCGGATCAAAAACAGAAAAAAAGTGCGAAGGACTTTATATTCATCTCCTTGCCCCAACAAATTACGAAGGGTTTGCCATAGTGATAGACGATAAAGGAATTACTTCCATAGAAAAAATATTCTCGCCATTCACTCGCAAGAAAGGGGAATCTGTAAAAATAGAAGATTACAAACCGAAAAGAATTTACCCAAACAATAACAAGTTACATTTGAATTCATTACACATAATATATAATCTTGGTTTGTCTCTTGGTAAAATGGAAATCGAGGCAAAATCTGCTAACAATTTACTTATAGTGAATGCCTTTGACCGAGAAGAAAAAATTATCTTGAAAGGAGATTCATCTAGTATAAATTCAATTTCTTTATACGAGGCTAAGCACAATGAACTTTATCTGCTAAAATTACCCGATGAAGATATTCGCTTAACTACTTCAAAATAATTCTATTCGCAATTAAAACTTATGGAATATAAAATTAAATAGTCATTTCCGTTGTACATTGTAGTAAAACTTTAGATTATTGAAGTGGGGTTACAACATAGTTCTGCTTAGGGGTTCTATACGTGATGTTCTTTATCCCAATTGTCAAACCGCAAAAATCGCGGTTCATAGGGCAAATCGCAAAACACATCCTTTGGCATAGAGCCGTAAACAACCACAATTTGTGGTTGCAAAACCTTTAACATTTCTATAACGCCCAAATGCATCAGTCGTTTTTCGTCTTGAGTTTGACAACATCCATAAGTCCCTATGGAAACGATTGAGTTATGTGGAATACCGATAAATGCTACAGCTTCCGGTAATTCTACAGTTGTAAAAGTCCTTTCATCGCCCCATCGCACGTTCGGAATTTGATAGATGCCGCTATGCTGCAAGAAACTTGCATTGCGTCGAGATATAAACAAATTAGCAATTTGTGCACAAAGCGGTGCTTCTACCAAAATGGAATTGTCCGGAGATATAATTCCCGGATGTTCTAAAAGATCTTTGACGTATTTTTCAGGATGATTGGTGAAATCTTGATAATGAGTTTCGTGTTCATAGAAGTGAACGAATCGGTCCTTAGCCTTCTGCCGTTTGGAAAAGGGAACAAGTCCCGCAGGCTCAATAATTTGTTCTAATGGTTCTAATCGCGGAATTTCAAATATTCCGTCATAAAAGGAGCGTTCCAGTAATTCTGAACGCAATCCATCATCAAAGGCGTTTATACGCATATTTAATCCTCTTTTAAAGATTTTAGTTGTTTTTGTGGAATAGATATGCTAAATTAACACCTATGTTAGTTGTTAACTAGGATTTGCTTTAGCATATCTGGGAATGGACTTGAACAAGATTGTTCGCTGCAACTTGTTCAAGTCCTTTCTTTTTTACCGAATTGCTAATTCAGCAAATTTTATACTGGGTTCAATTAATTTACCCTCCTCTTCAGGCAGTTTGTCGTGAATTCTGTGAAGAGTTTCGATAAAGTCCTTTGACTGAGTTTTAGCTGCGATATCGTCAAAGACTTCGCTAACCCAACATATTTCGTCTACTGTCGCCTGATTTTCCAAAAACTCGATTGAAGATACGATATCCTCAGAAAGGAAGTTTGCCAAGTTTTCCCAAGCAGTTGTATCACCTGCAAGAATGAAACCATCATTGTCAATTCTTTCTTGAATCAATTTTTTGAATTTTTCCTTGTCAAGCATATAATACTCCTATGGTTGATTGCTATCGGGAAATGCTGTTGCTATTTGCCCATGTGTTTTGATTACGCCTACACGGACACCTTTAAAAGTTCCATACATAATTTGACCGTCAGGAACATTGCGGTTCCTATGTAATTGAGCGACATGTTCTGCTGCACGTTTTATTGTCTTTTCGCTCCATGATGCAGGAAACCACGATTGGTTTAACCCATGTCTTTTCTGTCGATCTTTGTGGTCAGGAACGTTTCCTACACGAACTCCGTTGGGATAGATTTTCTCAATATTATACGCAATACCGTATTTATCTAGAAGATGCATCCCTTTCTGCCCGTGACCACCGCTCATCAGTTTCAAGGGATCCGTCGGTCTCTGTGGTCTAGTGAATCTACCCTCCGATGAATGAACTAGCGAAAACTGGCTCATGGTTCTGGCGCTACCTTTTGTGTTCATATAGCACCCTGGTTTACTGGTTCCCATATTGCACCTCCTTTGCAGAAAATACAATACGGATTAATGTATGCAAGAATTGTCTTGACATAATATTTCCTTTGCTGTTATTGCAGCACAAAATGTTTTGCATCAAGACAAAGCCGTTAGTTGTTAACAAGAACTTGCTGATGCTGTTTACTTGGATGGCTGATGTTCGCTGTACAGCCGTTTATTTTAAATTAAGCACAGATTAATGTTTTACACAATCCACCTCCCTTGCATTTTACCGATTCTCGTTTTTGCAGCTCTATAAGTTACGCCACATTTTTCTGAAACTTGAATGTAGTTCATCCCTTGAATTAGGTCATAATCCATGAGAAATTCTGCGGCAAAAGTATCGGCTTGCCATTCTGGATTTTCAAATGATTTAAGTGTTTCCCCAGAAACTAAACGACAAAGTACAACTCGTTTGAGTCCATGCAGAAGAAAATGCCCGATTTCATGCATGATAGTAAAACGAGCTCGGCCTTCACCATGGCAAGCCGCAACATAGACATCCTGACGGATGATGATCTTATTGGCTCCTGAAAATGTCACGCCCTCTTCCGACATTGTGTAGTCGGCAACAATTTCCCATTCAAAATCAGGGAACAGCTTTTCCATAATCCATTCAAAAAAGAAACATACAGGGATTCTATGAAATTCCTCTAAGCCGCATTTTTTTCTTATGGCCTTGGCTAATTCACGAATTTCCCGTCTAGATATTGGCTTCGCCTTAAAATTAGCCATTATTTCTTCTCCTTATTTAAAATATTTAGGATTCTGCTTATATCACTATCTGGTATAGAATCCAATTTTCTAGCAAAAGCAATAGCAAGATCTCTTTGGTTTCTTTGCAGGTCGTGCAATCCTATTTCAATTTCGTTATTAGAATCATAATAGGCGGTTTTCATCTTTTCGTTTTGTTCTTCAGAAAGTCCATAAAGTGCGGCAATTTTAGAAAGCCAACCTTCAGGAATTTTTCGTTTTCCGTTCTCAACTCCAGAAAGAAATGCAGGAGATACGCCTAACTTGTCGGCCATGTTAAGCAAGAGTTCTCCTATATCCATTCTTAAGTTCCTTAAAAATTTTCCGAAAGATGTGACCATTTTGTATCTCCGTGAGAAAGTTTACTGATAATTTAATCTTTTTACTACTTATTGTCAATAAATTTAGTTAAAGAAATTAACTTTTTTGGTTCATATCTCTTTTAGGGGTATTTTAACGTTTTACCATCCGCTTGTGGTGGAAAAAGACTATATTATCCTTAAAAATAGAGAGTTTGCAGAACTCTTCTTTGCTCGGTCCTATCGATATGAGCTAACTCAGTCGCTGCGACTCTCACTTAAGAGAGTTTCTCTTATTCTCGATATGAAATCTCGACAATTTCAACCCAAGAGGATAAGACGAGCACTCACGTCTGTCGGTGTATAAAAACCGACAACGATTCGTTATTGTAAGCTGTTTTTAACAGTCTGCTTTTCCGTATCGGCCTTTATGGGGCGTGGGTTGTTTGTCCTTATTTGGGTAGGCTGTCGAGAGCCTCATATCGTAAGGACATTCAACCACACGCCTTTTTTTGTGCGGTAAATGCCAGAACAAGAGAAATTTTTATGAGTCAGCTCTTGTTCTCGATATGGAATCTCGACAATTTCAACTCAAAGGAATAAGAGGGTACTTAAAAAATCTGGACGCATACGCGCCCCGTTTTTGCGTGGGCGTATTGTATGCCTAGGGCATAGTGTATTCTCTTTTTGTGAAATAGCCGTAATCCAGTTCCTGAACGGGAGCGAAACAGAATGTTGCGCTTGAAGTTCGGGAGAATGGAATGAAAAACATTGCGGCTGATACCCCTGTCCGGCAAATCTTTGACGTATATCAAGGAGCTGTTCTCCCCATACTGCTAAAGGACAAGACCACCGGCAAAAACATCTTGTGGGCAACAAACGAATACGAAGCAATTTCTCCGAGAAGCGAAATAGAATTCAAAGATATTACCGGTGGAAGCTTAATGCTTATTCGACCGCGCATTGCAAAATCCTTTGACACGCAAAAAGCTCGAACCAAGAAACGAGCTGAAGTATTTACGCCCTCTTGGGTTTGTAACCAAATGAACAATGCCCTAGATGACGACTATCTGGGCTATACGGAAGCATTCAATACTGAAGGCGATAGGACTTGGACCAGAAACCGTAAAAAAATCCAGTTTAGCGACGGCAGGACCTGGCAAGAATACATCGACCAGACAAGGCTTGAAATTACCTGCGGCGAAGCGCCCTTTGTGACTAGCCGCTACAACCCTACAGATGGAAATTTTATCGAGGTCAAAGACCGCATTGGTTTTTTGGACCGTAAACTTCGCGTAGTCGAAGAGAATGCAGACGGCGACGAATACAAAAAATGGTCCATGCGTTCTTTGAAAAGTTGTTACGGGTACGAATACCAAGGAGACAACCTCTTGATTGCACGTATTAACGTGTTCTTGACTTGGATAGAACATTGGGAAAAGAAATTAGGCGAAAAACCGGATAAGAAAACGGCTAGGTCCGCCGCCAACGTAATTGCATGGAACTTTTGGCAGATGGATGGCCTTACGGGCAGGACTCCGCAAATCAAGGAAAAGAATTGCGGACAAATGACGTTTCCCGGATTTGAAGTGGAAAACGAATCCAGCAAATCCGATGCCACCGAGGAATGCTTGATTTATGACTGGCGAAATCGGCGTAGTTGCCTTTTTAAATCTCCACAAGACCTGCAACTTTTTAAAAACAAAGGAGAATGGAAAATGAAAAAATTCTTTGCCGTAATCGGAAACCCGCCGTATCAGGAAACGACAGAAGGTACCAGTGACAAGCCTATTTATAATTATTTTATGGATGAGGCTTACAAGATTTCCAATAAAGTTGAGTTGATTACACCTGCAAGATTTTTATTCGATGCCGGAAAAACTCCTAAGACATGGAATCAAAAAATGCTTACTGATAAGCACTTCAAAGTTCTACATTACGAACAAGATAGCAGCACGATTTTCCAGAATACTGACATCAAGGGTGGAGTGGCGATTACATATAGGGATGCTTTAAGTGATTTTGGGGCTATAGAAATTTTTACATCTTTTATACAATTAAATAGTGTTTTAATCAAAGTGAGAAATAGGTGTAAACAATATATGAAGGAATTTATTTTTTCAGAAAGTAGTTACAGATATACAGATTATTTATTTAAAGATAACCCTTCAGTATTAAAAAGATTAAAAAAATCGAGTCAGAGTTTTATTGCATCAAATGCATTTGATTTATTACCTGAGATTTTTAGGATTGATAAGAGAAAAAAAGATATCAAAATTTTGGGGCGTTTTGCAAATCAACGCACATTTAGATATGTTGATAAAAATTACATTGAAGGCCCAGATAATTTTAATTCATACAAAATATTTATTCCAAAAGCAAATGGAAGTGGCGCTTTGGGTGAGGTGCTGAGTACGCCTTTAATCGGTCAGCCTTTAATCGGTCATACTCAATCTTTCATAAGTATCGGAAAATTTAAGACAGTAAATGAGGCAGAAGCTTGCCTAAAGTATGTAAAGTCAAAATTCGCAAGAACAATGCTGGGAATTTTGAAAATAACACAAGACAATAAAAAGAAGGTTTGGAAATACGTTCCCCTCCAAGATTTTACATCAAAATCCGATATTGACTGGACCAAGTCTGTTCACGAAATAGATTTGCAACTTTATGAAAAATACGGTCTCTCCAAAGAAGAAAAGGACTTCATCGAAACCCACGTCAAGGAGATGGTCTAATGTCGAATGTTACGCAAATCAAGACCATGCGGCCCGTGAACCGAGCCATTTACGCCTATACCACTCCTAACGACAGAACCCATGACGGGTGGATAAAAATTGGTGACACCGAAGTTAATTTTGGTGAGAACTTGAAAGATGCCGTAAAGGAACGCGTCCATCAGCAAACCCACACCTCCGACACCGAAGCCCCTATTGCGTGGAGCGGAAGGGCTGTTTTCGAAGATGACTTGACTCCTTTCCGTGATTACGATTTCCATAAATACCTGACAAACAAGGTGGATATCGAACGGAAACCGAAAACAGAATGGTTCAAGACAGATGCAAAGACTTCTAAAAATCATTTTGATGACTTTAAAGAAAATCACGGAATCCTTACCGAAATGGATGGTATTGAAATCTACGAACTTCGCGATGAACAGGAAGAAGCAGCTAGAAAGACCGCCGATTATTTCGATAATCACAAGCTGGTGAAAATCCTGAAAAAGGACAAGGCTCCCGAATTCCTGTGGAATGCTAAACCCCGTTTTGGTAAAACCCTTACGGCATACGACTTTTGTAAGCGCATTGGTGCAAAGAATGTGCTTATCTTGACCAACCGCCCTGCCATTGCCGATAGCTGGTATAATGATTACGCTCGTTTCGTCGGGACGGAAGGCGGCTACTATTTTGTAAGCCAAGTAGATGTTTTTAAGAAGAATCCGAAAAAATACAAACATGTTTTAACAAGGGATGAGTTCACTCATGCTGTTAGTAAAAACAGGCTCGGCTGCATTGAGTTTATTTCTTTGCAAGATTTCAAAGGAGCAAAGGCTTTTGGCGGCGATTACGAAAAACTCCGTGAAGTTTCTGAACTTGATTGGGATGTACTGATTCTTGATGAGGCTCATGAAGGTGTAGAAACTGATAAGACGGATGTAGCCTTGGAACGCATCAAGCGGCGCTTTACGCTGAATCTTTCTGGGACTCCGTTCAAGATGCTTGCTTCCGACAAGTTCCCCGAAGAGGCTATATTCAACTGGACATACGCCGACGAACAAGAACGCAAAAGGGAATTTGCCGAAAAGGGTGTAGAAAATCCTTACGAAGACTTGCCGAAGCTCAATCTGTTCACTTACCAGATGTCCGATATGATGGGAGCGAAGGCCGATGCCGGAACTCTCATTGATGACGAAGAAACGCAATATTACTTTGACTTGAACGAGTTCTTCAAGACGAATGCTTCAGGATATTTTGAACATTTGGACGATGTGAAAAAGTTCCTGGACGCTCTCACGGAACAGAAAAAGTACCCGTTCTCGACCGATGAACTCAGGAACCAACTCAAGCATACGTTCTGGTTGTTGAATCGCGTAGATTCTGCCATTGCCTTGAAAAAGCTATTGACACAGCATCCTGTATTCAAGGAATATACGGTTGTCCTTGCTGTTGGTAATGGCGACGAGGATTCCGAAAACCAAAAAGCGATTACGGCTGTCCGCGAAGCTATCAAAGACAACGAAAAGACTATCACCCTTTCCGTGGGACAGCTCACGACGGGCGTCACCATTCCCGAATGGACGGCTGTTCTGATGCTTTGTTCCATGCGCTCTCCGGCTTTGTATATGCAGGCGGCATTCCGCGCGCAAAATCCTTGCCTTTTCTTGGACAAGGACGGCAAAACATACCGCAAAGATAATGCGTATGTGTTTGATTTTGATCCGGCACGCACACTGACTATCGTTGAAACTATCGCAAACGACCAGTACAAGGATACTGCTAGAGGTAAAGGCGATAGCGAAAAACGCAAAAAACACGTTCTAGAATTGCTGAACTTTTTTCCGGTTGTAGGCGAAGACGATAACGGGGAAATGATAGAGCTGGATGCCGAAAAAGTCCTTACTATTCCAAGGCATATCCACGCCAAGGAAGTCGTGAATCATGGGTTCATGAGCAATTTCTTATTCCAGAATATCAGCGGAATTTTTGCTGCACCTTCAATTGTGAACGAAATCCTTACGAAGGTAAATCCAGTGACCAAAGCAGAAGCAGACAAGAATGTCGTCACGAAAGAACAAGCTAATGAACTTTCCCTTGATGAAAACGGAAATATCGATGTTCCCACGGAACAAGTGGTCGGAACTGCGGCTGATAAATTCGGTGATCCAGTATTTGCAAGACAATCGAATGATTTTGAAAAAGATGTAAACAAGTTATTACGCGATCACAAACCGTCTGAAGTGGAAAATATTCTCAAAGATTTGACTGTTGTTTATGACGCCTCAGTAAAGAAGGTTGCCGAAGAAGCCAAGGACAAGTTCGGTAAGGACATGACAAAGTCACAGTCCAAGGAATTCGAACGAAAACTACACAATTACGGGCAAAAGCAAATCAATTCCGCTGCCGCCGATTTCAAGATAGAAGCTGGTACAGCGGAACATAAGCGTGACGAAGCTTTGAAAAATTGCAATTCTAAGGCCGAGGAAAAACAAATTCAGCAAACCTTTAACAAGGAAATCGAAGCTGCCAAAAAGAAATTTCAGGAGACTGTTTCGAATCCATCGGACATCTGGAAAAAAGCGACTGAAGAAACTGTAAAGGCTATCGAAGAAAGTAAGATTGAAAAGAAGAAAAATGATATTGAAGAAAAGGTTCGCGACCACTTGCGAGGCTTTGCACGAACAATTCCCTCTTTCTTGATGGCTTATGGAAACGACAATACGACTCTAGAAACATTTGAACGCGACATTCCAGGTAATGTTTTCCTTGAAGTGACTAGTATTACTATTGATGAATTCAAATTTCTCCGCGATGGAGGCGATTACACCGACAGTGATGGAAAACGAAAACATTACAATGGTCATCTATTTGATTCTGTGGTATTCAACGACTCCGTGAAGGAATTTATGCGTAAACGCAGGGAATTGGCGGATTACTTCAAAGATGATATTAAGGGCGATATTTTTGACTATATTCCGCCGCAGAAGACGAACCAGATTTTCACTCCGAAAAAAGTCGTAAAGGATATGGTAGATATGCTTGAAAAGGAATCGCCGAGCTGTTTTGACGACCCGAACCATACCTTTGCCGATTTGTATATGAAATCAGGTCTCTATATCACCGAAATCATCAAGCGTCTTTATCGTTCAAAGAAAATGAAGAAGCTCTTCCCCGACGACGCAATGAGGCTAGAGCATATCGTTAAGAATCAAGTCTGTGGCGCGGCGCCCACCGAAATCATATACATGATTGCAATGCATTATATTTTAGGTTTTAATAACGAAATTGAAGGTAAAACATCGTCCGAAATTCAAGCTTTGTACCCCAATTTCAGGATGAAAGATACTGCAGAACTTGCTAAAGCGGGGAAACTTGCAGAATGGGTGAAAAAGACTTATAAGTAAGAAATCTCAATCGTGTAAAATTAAACAGAATCATTTCCGTTGTACATTGTAGTAAAACTTTAGGTTGTTGAAGTGGGGTTACAACACAGTTCTAATCCAACAGTTCGCTTTGATAACGATGGCATTTTAGAAAACAAAAAGTTATTGCTAAAACAGTAATTATTTCTTTTTTGAATTTTAGCATTGTTTTATAGATAACGTCTATTTTTTAATTAAGAAAAAACTTAAAAAGCTTTCTTATGAGGGCTTTTTTCTAATTTTTTATTTGTGAAAGTTATAATGACACTTGCTATTTTAGTTTCGCTTGTATTTGTTTCAAATTTACAAGCTCAAAAAACAGACCCTTTCTTGGGCAAGCCTTTCTTTGTTAAAACATTTACTGCAGGCGATAGTGCGCAATACAAGGCAACTCTTGTGCATTACGATGCCGCCCTTGCATCTGTGAAAACAGATAGTGCAAAGCAAGCTGACACGATATTAGCCCAACAACCAGCAGATATTCGAAAAGCAGCAGTGCTTTACATTCATGGCTTTAACGATTATTTTTTTCAACGTGATTTAGCAGAAAAAATAGATTCTCTAGGCTATGAATTTTATGCTATTGATTTACACAAGTACGGGCGTTCATACCGCGAAGGGGAAACCATTGGTGAACTCCGCAACATTTCAGAATATTACGCTGAAATAGATTCCGCTATTGCGTTTATTCGCCGTGCTAAAGGAAATTCCATAAAACTTGTATTACTCGGGCATAGTACTGGTGGTCTCATTGCATGCCTTTATGCCGCAGACAATAAAAAAGCAAATATTGCAGCGATTGTATTAAACAGTCCTTTTTTAGAAATGAATTACCCATGGCCTGTTCGTCGTTTAGCTATTCCTGTACTTTCAATGGTTGGTTCTCTATTTCCAAACTTAGGGATTCCGCGCGGGCATAATGAAAACTATGACAAAAGTCTTTTAAAAACAGATTTTGGTGAGTGGGAATACGATTCCAAATTAAAAGTTCGTGGGAGTATTCCAATAGATTTCGGTTGGCTCCATGCAATTCATTCGGGGCATGTTCGAGTTCAAGAAGGTTTAGGCCTCACAATTCCTATACTAGTAATGCACAGCAGTTGTAGTTTCCGCGACGATGACTGGAGCGAAGAATATACTCGTTGTGATGGCGTTTTAAACGTGGAACACATCCGCGAATTTGGCCCAAAAATCGGTTCGAATGTCCAACTCAGAGAAATCGAAAACGGACTCCACGACCTTTTCCTTTCGCGTAAACCTGCTCGTGACAACGCCTACAAAGCCATGTTTCAATTCTTAGATAATAGTTTTTAGAAAAGGGAACCCCACCGATACAATCAAAACCTAATACAACTAGAACAATTTATTAGGAGATTCCCTGTATGGTAGAGTCCGTAGAAACTTATCTGACAAAGATGTTCGCTTAATTACACCAAGATAATTCTATTCGCAAATGAAACTTATATTTTTGAATTCATTTACTTAAAATGTGGTGTTTCTAGTTTAAAGCATAACACCTGTAATAGTTCAATAGTTTCTCCTCGCATATTTAGTGTTTTATGTTTGAAACCATTTGTATAACGATTTCGTTTTTTTTCATAGTTTATACTTATTAGAGGAGTTTTTCATGACACTTCTTTTAATTGTAAAAAACAATAATTTATGGAGAATGCAGTTTTTTATTGTATTTTAAATATTCCAAAATACAATAAAAAATTTACAGAAAAAAAAAATACACATTCCTAATTTTTATTTCTATCATTCATTTTAAGTCCTTTGTATTTATTGTTACGCAGTTGGCAGACCGCATTCTAATAATAGTCAAAGGATTTTTTTCATGACCGCCAGAAGATCTTTATGGAATTATCGGCCTAGCTATTGGTTTTCTATTTACAAAAAAACACCCTCTGTGGGTGTTTTTTTTTCAATAAAAGGAAAACATTATATCTTCCGTTGTTTAATAGCGGGGAACACTAGATATCCTAAGTTGGTCATAGGTTCCCGAGGTAGTAAGCGATTCAAAAACACCAGGACCTTCCATACAACAACTAGACTTGTAACCAACTACAAGCAAATTGCTAAATGTTTTGTTACGATTCGAAGGAATATACCCATCTGAACGAACTTTTTCAGCAATTTTTTCGCCATTTAGCCAAAGGCTCATAGAACCATTACCCCACTGCCCAGCAATCAAGTTCCAATCATTTTCAAGTTGTACTTCACCTCGAACATAAAAATGGGCATCGGCAAGATTTTCCTGAAAAATCAACTTTCCATCAACATACAAGAATTGTATACGAGATTCATCACTTCCCAAGAGAGTTCTTGCCGACTTCTCGCCAAAATCAGAACCTGGACGGAACCAAAATTCAACTGTTCCTTCACTAATAGAATCCACCAAATTTATGCCCAAAGGAGCAACCTCACCATCTTTCAACATTATTGCCTTTCCGCAAACACCATCAACCAATTCACCTTCCTGATAAATAGTTTCTAATTCATCAAAAAACAATGTTTGTTCATCCATTACTAGCGCAGGCGCAGCACAGCGTTCCGATACAAAAGCAGACACCTGAGGCAAAGCGGTGGTATCAAAATAAGCAGAAACCCCATAGAGATAGAAAGTAGTCCACAAAGAGTTTTTCTTTTCTTGTGCCGCACTAGAAGAGAAGATTTCAAATGAACTAGATGATTCTAACATTTCTGACGAACTAGAAAAGGAAAGATATTCAGATGAACTAGAGGACTCTGGCACTTCTAAAGAATCAGAAAATTCATCTTCTACAAGAACATTTTCCATCTTGTAACGCGGAATATTCGAAATGCGGAACTGATCAAACGAACCAGATGTTGTCATACCAACGTATTGACTTACCCCTTCCATACAACAACTTGACTTGTAGCCAATGACAACCAAATTTTCAAACGGGATTCCACGCGTTGCTGGTGCATAGCCCATACTATGTTCCCAGCGAGCAACCATCTTACCATTGAGCCATACACTCATATAACCATCTCCCCATTGACCAGCAATCAAGTTCCAATCATCCTTCAGTTCTGCAGGTCCCTGCACAAAAAAATGCTGGTTGTGGTGATTTTTCTGGAAATAGAGTTCTCCATCCTTGTAGAAGAAATGAATACGCGCGCCGTCGTTACCTATCAAAGTCCTAGCCTTCTGGTCATAAAAATCCTCATTTGGGCGGAACCAAAATTCTATTGTACCAATTCTCATAGAATCAATTAAATTGACTCCAAGCGGTGCTACTTGACCATCGTTCAACTTGAGTGCATTTCCACAAACACCCTTCACCTGTTCGCCTTCATCAAACAATGTTTCAAGTTCATCCAAATAACGAGTATTTTCATCCATCGCAAGGGCCGGAGATGGACAGTGACTATTGATAAGTGACGAAACGTTGATGACCGGAGGGTTTTCAGTTTGAGAAAGAGAATCAAAATACCCTGCTATTCCAAGGGCATCCATCCTAGCCCACATTTTCTTTGCTTCGTTTTTTTGAAAAATTTCATCATCAATAGGAGTATCGGTACCTGAACTAGAAGTAGTACAACCAAAAAACAAAATTCCTACTGTTGCCAGCATAAGCCCAACAAACTTTATGGTATTCTTTTTCATAAACACTCCTTAATTTTATTCTTCAAATAATATAGATTTTTCCAAAACAACGTTGTTATTTTGTGTTCAGATTTCACGAAAGTTCCATTTTATTCTGCAAAAAATCTATTTTTAAAATATGAAACGCGCTCTTATTACAGGTATTACAGGTCAGGATGGTTCGTACCTGGCAGAATTTCTTCTCGAGAAAGGATATGAAGTTTACGGGCTTGTCCGTCGCAAGAGCAAGCTCGATTTCAACAACGCAGAACATCTTAAGGGTAAAGTCTATTTCATCTTTGGCGATATGACCGATTCAGCATCACTCTTACGTGCTATGGAAATTGCAAAGCCCAATGAAATTTACAACCTCGCAGCTCAATCCTTTGTAACCACATCTTGGGAAACCCCTCTTTCTACCGCCGATATTAATGCTATCGGTGTTACCAAACTTTTGGAAGCAGTGCGTCTCTGCAAACCCAACACTCGTGTTTACCAAGCATCAACCAGTGAAATGTTTGGTAAGGTGCAAGCAGTACCACAAAACGAGGCAACGCCTTTCTATCCGCGTAGTCCCTACGGAGTTTCTAAACTCTATGGACACTGGATTATCAAAAATTACCGCGAAAGCTACGGAATGTTCGCTTGTTCGGGTATCTTATTCAACCATGAATCTGAACGCCGCGGTGCCGAATTCGTGACTAGGAAGATTACCATCGCTGTTGCAAAAATCAAAGCAGGCAAGCAAGACATACTTGAACTCGGCAATATGGATGCAAGTCGCGACTGGGGCCATAGTGCTGACTATGTGCGAGCCATGTGGCTTATGCTTCAGCAAAGCGAAGCAGATGATTATGTGGTCGCCACAGGATCCACTCACAAAGTTCGTGAATTTGTACAGCTCGCTTTCAAGGCCGCTGATATGGAAATAGAATTTCACGGCACAGGTGTTGATGAATACGCCACCATCAAAGGAACCGATAAGGTAGTAGTGAAGGTAAACCCGCAATTTTTCCGTCCTGCCGAGGTGGACTTGCTCGTAGGTGATGCTAGCAAAGCCAAGAAAATTCTCAATTGGAAACCTGAAATCTGTTATGAACAATTAGTTAAACGCATGGTAGAAAACGACATCAAGCTCCTTGCAGAAGGAAAAATTTAATGAAGGTAGTCATTATCGGAGCATCAGGATTCGTGGGTAGTTACCTAGCTTACGAACTTGAATCTGCAGGACATTCTGTCATAAAAACAGACCTTCCCGAGTTGGATCTGCTGAATGCTACCCAAGTAGATGCGTTTGTCGCTAACCATAGTCCCGATGCTGTTGTAAACCTTGCTGCTATCAGTTCCGTGAGAACCTCCTGGATTTACCCTACCAATACCATCAGCGTAAACGTAAACGGCACCCTGAATCTTTTAGAAGCGGTCCGTAAGCACGCCCCAAAAGCAAAAACACTTCTTATCGGAAGTGCTGAGGAATATGCCATTCCTAAAGGGTACAAGGCACTCAAGGAAACTGACCCTTTGGAAGCAAGTAATCCATACGGCATTTCAAAAATCGCTCAAGAGAACTTTGCTCAACTTTACCGCCAAAAATACGGAATGAGCATTGTATGCACTCGTTCTTTCAATCACACCGGAATCGGTCAAACGACTACGTTCGCACTTCCAAGTTTCGTGAAACAAGTCGCCACAATAGACAAATCAGGCAATCCTGGTAAAATTCTTGTGGGGAACCTAAGCGCCTGGCGCGATTTTTCTGACGTAGAAGATGTAGTACATGTCTACCGTATGCTTCTTGAAAACGAGAACGAATTTGATATTTACAATGTAGGGTCAGGCATAGCCAATAAAATCGAAGACTTGCTGAAGGATGTAATTCTCAAATTTACATCTGTCGATATCGAAATCGTCGTGGCCCCAGAGAAAGTACGACCTGTGGAAATACCATATCTCTGCGCCGATAATACTCGCATAAAAAAATACTGGAATGGTATTGACATTCGTGTAACGCTTAAAAAGATGTTCGACCACTATAAGGCTGAGGCCTAGGGGTAACAATGGAAAATTCTCCCAAAATAGCCATAGACGCCCGCATGGTAAACCGCTCTGGCATCGGCACTTGCATCCAGCACTGGCTTCAAGATGTAGGCTATGCAGTAGCACTCGGTGACCAATCAGAATTAGAACCTTACAAAAACTCTGTTCCCAAACAGATTCCCTTTAAATGCAGCATCTATGGTTACAAAGAACAACTGAAGTTCCCATACCGCAAGTTACGTAAAGAAAAAAACGATCTCCTGCATATTCCACATTGCAATGTACCATTGTTCTATCGAGGCAAAATGATGGTAACGGTCCATGATCTAACCCATCTAGTATATCCAGAATTTTTGCCTATGAAACTAGTGCACCTGTACTTTAGGTTTATCTTCTGGTTCATTTGTAAACGAGCGAATCATATTCTCACAGACTCCGAAAGTACCAAACGAGATCTTTTACGATTCTATAAGGCCGACGAATCTAAAATGACTGTGGTTCCTCTCGGGGTCGGAAACGAATTCGTTCGCAAGTCCAAAAGCGAAATTGAATACCTATACGAAAAGTTTAACATTCCCCGCGACAAAAAAATTATCCTTTATGTTGGTAATTTACTTCCCCACAAAAACCTAAACAACCTATTAAAAGGTTTTGCCAAGATGAATGGCAAAGAAGGGTGTAGACTTCTACTTGTAGGCAAAGCCTTTAATGGACGTACTCAAGAATCCCAAGAAAAGGATTTAGGACTAGAAGGTCTCACCATTCATGCCGGCATGGTCAACCAGGAAGACCTAGTTAACTTTTATAATTTGGCTGATCTATTCGTACTTCCCTCACTTTACGAAGGATTCGGACTCCCGATTCTAGAGGCATTTGCCTGTGGCACGCCAGTCGCTTGTTCCAATGTTTCCTCACTCCCCGAAGTGGGAGGGAGCGTCGCTAAGTATTTTGACCCAAAGGATACAACTAGTATTGCCCATACCCTTGAAAATGCTATTGAGGACAAAGGAAAATATAATAGCGATATTGAGGCTTGGGTAAAGAAATTCACTTGGAAAAATAGTGCACGACAAATCCAACAAATTGCTGCCGAAGTAGTAGCAAAATAAGGTACAAAGTGCAACAGATTAAGGCGAAGAAAATTCTTCTAAATGTGCTGAAATTCATCGTGAGTTTCGGTGGCCTTGTCTATATATTTTGTAAAATTCCATTTAGCAATATCTATGAACACTGGACAACAACAGCCCTCCCATGGATTGGTTTGATTCTCGCTTGTACCATATTCAGTATGACCATCCAAGCAAATCGCTGGCGAGGTTTACTTCTTGATGAAGGCAAGAAAATCAAATTTCGCACATTCTATGCCTACATTGCCATCGGCTACTTTTTCAACAACCTACTTCCTAGCGGATTTGGGGGTGATGCCGTCAAAACTATTGCATTTGGCAAACGATTCGGAAATATGGCAAACTCCGTTGCTGCCATAGTCATTTCACGTGTAATGGGACTCCTATCCATGTTCCTATGCTTTTTTATCGCTCTCCCCTTTGTGATTGCACGCTACCAAATTCCTACCATATACACTAGTGTTGTCTGTACAGTTGCGATTCTTTCTATACTCATTATCGTCGGCGGACTTTTTTCAGATAAAATAAAACTCCCTATAACCATTTCAAACAAAATCCCGTTTCTGCTTAAGTTACAGAACGCTTTTTCCATTTACCGAAACCATAAAAAAGCTTTCGCATTTTCGGGAATTGACTCCATCTGGCTACAACTTTCCTCTGTTGCTATACATTACGCCTATTTCCAAGCAGTAGATGTTCCTGTAGACCTTGCAACCATCACCGTATTTATGACCATTACCATTACGGTTGCTATGCTCCCAATTTCAATTAATGGAATTGGTATTCGCGAGGGGGTGAATGTGAGTTTGTTCACAGGACTTCTTGGTATTCCCGCAGATACAGTACTTGCGGCTGCTCTTATCGGCTACATTCCCATGTTCTTCCAAACTCTACAAGGTGCCATAATTCTTATCGGAACTAAACTACCGAAAAGATAATACAATTATTTTTTTCTATTCAACTGTGTTTTCCTGTAACTAGTCCATAATTTCCCAATAAATTTTATTTTGGCTGTATGGATGAAATGGATCTGTGATTGCCTATCTTTATATTGCCAAAAGCCAATATTCAAAATAAAAAAACGCTATAGCAATAAATGACGATATTTGTCACATACAAAAGATAACTTTAAAAATCCAGTAGGAATCGAATATGAAAAAGACAGAAATAACATTCGTTAGGGATATGGAGAGTCCGAAAATCAGCAACATGTTACCGTCTGATATAACCTTCGTGAACTTTGAAAAGCGTCGCTATATCAATGAAGCCCCGATAAACGTACAGGAACTTGATTTTCTGTACAAGAAAGGTTACAGAGCCATTGATACGGCAATTGCTGATACAATCATGCGGTTTAACAGCATTGTAGGTTGCAAGACTCGTTTTTGCTGTTCCGGGCATCCCGGCAATTTTAACAATGGGTACATTCTATTTGAAGAATTCCCCGAAACACTATGGGAAAAAATTAGCAACCTCAAATATTGGGAAGCGGAAGCAAGCCGCATTACTGACCATCCACATTCTATCCGATTGGGAATGAACGATTTTTCATGCACCGATGCAACCGTATGGCTCAAGGCACTGCTTGAACTTGCAGAAATCGAATGTTTGCCCCAACGCAATTCGTTTGACGAATATCAAATCAAAAGTACGTATAAAGGTCACTCTCCGCACAAGCAAGAAATCAGGCACATCTATCCGGTACAAAAGCCTGGCGAGTCGGCGCGAAATCCTGGCTTGGTTCTATTAGCAGCTCGACCCGGCGTGGGATTAAAAACTTTTGCGCATTCAATTACAGCAGATACAATCATTGACGCAACGGACCTTGATATAGCAGAAGTCACGAGTAATGTTAGCCAATTGAAACGCGATGGTAAAAACCTAATCATTATAGACGACCTGCACGCGATACAATGGGGCAAAGAAAAGCGTACTGATGCACTCAAGGCCATTCTGCGCACACTCAGGTGGTATGCAACTACGTTACAGATTAAAATAATCGTTCTTGCACAATTGGGGCGCTGGGTGGCACGAAATGGTGACGAAAGAAGCGCTCCGCAACTTTCTGATTTACACGAAATTGGGATTCCAGCGATGGAAGAAGTCGTCGATGAAATATGGTTTTTTGACCGCAAATACACGCGAACACACCGCGATGAAGACAAATATTCCGCTGAACTTACCCAGACAAATCCACAGAACGGAGCCGAAAAGGTAATCCCCATGAAATTTGACCCTGAATGCAAAATATTCAACATGGCAAACGTCTGGGAGGCATTACTCTAAAAAGTGCGTTGTCGAAACAAGGTGGGCATTGCCGATTCAGCCGGTCGCGTTCCACTTTCATCGTCTGGCTGATGCTTACGAAATAGGGAAAGTTTGCTAGCCATGGCTAAGTGTGCAGATTAGCCCGACAGAGCCTTTCAAAAATAGTGCTTTTTTGTAAAAAAAAAGTATTTTTTTCGTTAATGGAATTTCACTACAAAACAACACTCTTTACTTTTTTTTTCGTACCATTGTCGTGCGCGTTTCTGAGTAATTGTTCAACGCCTATCACTTCAAACGAAGATTCAGAGAAATTTCTAGAAAATTCGGAAAGCCTAGTAGGAAATAATGATACAACACTAGACAGTTCACTCATCACGAAAGATATTTTACGCTATTATGTATTCGACACTCTCCATTCCGTTTTGTATTACCATTTCAACGGCATGTGCTATATCGAAAAAGGAAAATTGAAATGGGACCCCCAGATGGACCATTACACAGAATATTACAGTTATCGACTTTCGGGGGACACGCTGTTCTTTTCCAATCCGTCCGAAATCGTGAAGACCTACTTGCGACAAACTAACGACGGAAGCAAATTCGGCGGCAGATGGATTTTGCTGGAAGACGAAAGTGAAATTTTCACCCCGGAGTATCTTAACATCTCGGGTCTCTCGGCGGTATGGGAGTATTCCATCAAGGAAAATGCTCCAGTCACGAGCACCGACGCATTAACTTTGATGATGCAGGATATCGCCGCAGAACAAGATGGAACTAGACACCCCCATCAAGGAGGAGACACCTGGGCCCCCGATTGGTACCTGATGTTTGGCAAATTTTACGAAAACCATTTGACCGATGATGAACTATACGAATTCTGTACCCCCTGTGAAGATATTGAGCGTACAAACAACTTCATCAAATTCACAAGAAAAGGTATGGTTTTTGAAATCTCCCTCGATAATCCCATACACAACGAAAAAAAGAAGCGTTATCCCTTTAAAATTTCTGCTGACAATAAATCCTGTACATTTCTCATTGAAATGACTGACGCTACAGAGAAAGTATGTCTATCCGAGCAAAATCTACCAAACAACCCCATTGAAGGACATACTTACACAACCCTTGGAAAAAGCAACAATGACAAATTTTTAGAGTGCTTTAAAAATTTATTTAATTGAATTAAATCTAAAATAAGGGTTGTTGTCATCGAGGACGAGGACGTGCTTATCAACGGGGTGAGCGCCGGTTGCGCCGTGTGGATGAACTACGCCGATTTTGCCAGCGTCAAGTGAGATGTCCGATTCGGGTTGTATTTGTAAGTCCGTTTTGTTAGATGAAATTTGGAAATTGACGGATGGAATGAATTCAGTTTTTGCCTAGATATTCTATTTTATAGATAATGGCTCGCGGAATTTTATGGTTTGTCTTGACGATTTGTGCCCTGCTGCTTGCGGGGTGCAGCGTTGCCATTATACATCCGCCATCTGCTGCCACGTTTATGGAAAAAAGTGACGGAGATTATGTGATGGGGGCCTCTGCCTCGGCGTTTTTTGGAGATCTTGTCGATGATGAAGCTGGCGTTGATTATGTTGCCGACGGTATCAAGGAGGTAGAAAGGCCAGTTGACTGGAATGATGAATGGTATTATAAAAGCAAGGAATGGCCTGTGGGAGGAAACATCTCTCTTCAAAGGAATAAGGGGTATTTCAAGTACGGCTTGAGCTTTGACTTTTTGACACCCTATGTTCAGGCGGGTTTTGTTTCTGATTATTTCGGTGTGATGGGGTGGAGCAACTTATGGTTGTGGCAGTTGGAAAAAGTGGAACACAAGTATTTCCAATGGGGCGGAGGTATATCGCTGATAGAACAGTTGCCGATTGGGGATAATTTCCGGATAGGGCTGACTCAGCATTTGTCTAGGAATGGCCGAGAGGCTAATACGGCGAAACACGGGGCCGTGGTCATTGGAACGGGACAGTCGGCTCCTGTCTTTTACGACGAGATTGGTTGTGGCGGTTATGTTTCTTTTATGCCAAATGAGTCGCTTAGGATAGGTATAGAATTCCGTTATGGAAGGGACTTGACGTATGAACGCAGGGAATATAGTTATTACCCGGAAAAGTACGAAAAATTCTCAAAAATGGACAGGTTTTCTGTAACGATAAGTATTATAAGTACGTTTGAGTCTATGGCTTTTTCAATAAAGAAACAAGAAAAAATGCAAAGGGAAGCGAAGGCGGCGGAAGAAAGACAGAGGGAAAGGGAATTGGAGGCCTTGGAAGAATATGAGAAAAGGCAGAGGGACGCGGAAGAATGATTGCCTTTTTGGGGGGCCCTTTAGGCGAGAAAAATTGAAAATATTCAGGTAAACCTATTGACAGGCGTGCCTCGAAAAATCATATTGGCGGCTCTGTCGGGCTAAACTGTACACTTGTGCCCGGCTAGCAAAAAATCCTCAATCCGTAAGCCCTTCCAAAACTGTTTTTCGGCTGCATGACCGATGTTTTTACGCTGAAAAGGTCGTTCGGCGGTCCGCAGCGTTTCCGTAGCCGTACAAAATGGCCCGACAGAGCCTTTCAAAAATAGTGCTTTTTTGTGTAGCTATTTTTCATTTCTTTTGTTATATTTGAAAGGAAAGGTTTTTTATGATTGAAGTTTTAAGCGGCATATTAAAAATTAAGCACCCGACTTTTGCTGTGATTGATTGCAATGGCGTTGGTTTTGGGGTGCAAATTTCAACACGCACGGGCGAATCTTTGCCAGAAATTGGGGTTCAAGTTTCGCTTTTTACGCATTTAGTTGTTCGCGAAGATTCTTTGACTCTTTTCGGATTTTCTGAAATGGCAGAAAAAGAACTTTTCTTGAAAATGATTGATGTAAACGGCATTGGTCCCAAAATGGCACAGCGAATTTTAAGCAGTGTTTCGCCATCTAGTTTTTTAGACATGATTGCCAGAGAGGATAAAAATGCCTTGTCTAAAATCAAAGGAATTGGAAAAAAGACTGTTGAACAATTGATTATTTCTTTGAAAGATAAAGCGACTGCTTTACAAGCTCTTAGCGAAACTTCTAGTTTCTCTAGCGCAGAACAAGAAGCGTTTCTTGCTCTACAAACTCTTGGCGTAAAAGAAAGCGCCGCTAAAGAAGCCATCAAAAAAGCAAAGAAAAATCTTGATAGTGAAGTTAACACAGCAACCCTTATTTCTGAAGCATTAAAGCATATTTAGGCCAAAATTTATGAGCGATCGAGTGATTTCACAATCTGTTCAAAATAACGAAGAATCTGAAATTGAAAAAAGCTTGCGACCAACGGGGCTTTCTGAATTTACTGGCCAAGAAGCGCTTAAAGAATCTCTTTCCATTGCTATAGAAGCAGCAAAACACCGTGGCGAACCTCTTGACCATTGCTTATTTTCTGGGCCTCCGGGGCTTGGAAAAACAACGCTTGCCGGTATTATCGCAAAAGAAATGGGCGTTTCTCTGCACATTACCAGCGGACCAGTTTTAGAAAAAGCAAGTGATTTGGCTGGATTACTCACTAGTTTAAATCCAAATGATGTTTTATTTATTGATGAAATTCACCGCATGAATCGAGTAATTGAAGAATACCTCTACCCTGCTATGGAAGATTTCAGGTTAGATATTATGCTTGATTCTGGGCCGGCGGCGCGTAGCGTTAATTTGCCTCTTCGACCTTTTACTCTTGTTGGCGCCACCACAAGAAGCGGGCTTCTTTCAAGCCCAATGCGAGATAGATTTGGTTTACATTGTAGGCTAGAACTTTATACAGAAAAAGAAATTAAAGAAATTTTAAAAAGAAGTGCCCGCATTTTAAAAGTGGAAATGACAGAAGACGCCGCTGGTATTTTAAGCTCTCGTTGTCGCGGCACCCCAAGAATTGCAAACCGAGTTTTACGCAGGTGCCGCGATGTAGCACAAGTGCGTGGGAACGGGATTATCGATAAAACTTCTGCAGAAAAAACCTTAGAAATGCTTGGCATTGATGCTGATGGTTTAGATCCAATGGATAGAAAAATTCTTTCTATCATGATTGATAAATTCAATGGCAGACCAGTTGGTATAAATACGCTTGGAGCCGCTTTAAACGAAGAACAAAATACATTAGAAGAAGTTTATGAACCGTATTTAATTCAAAAAGGTTTTCTATCAAGAACTCCTCGTGGCCGAATGGTTACACCAGCCGCTTACCGCAAATTAGAGCGTCCTTTTCCTAAAAATCAACAATACGAACAAACTGAAATGGAATTTTAATTAGCTATAAAATGCTATTGGAATTCTGGTGCTATTGTCATCACTAGGTGAATCCCATGGAATCCATGAAAACCTAACTGAAAGCGGAAAAAATACATATCTGGTCTGCGAACGCGAATACCCATTCCCCAAGAATGTTTAAAATTATCCCATTGAAAATCGCCTTTTTCATCGGCAAATACAGCACATTCTGAAAATAAAACGCCATCTATGTAATAGTCTATTGGCCAGCGGTATTCTAAAGAAAGGCCTGTAATGGCAAGTGCAGCCCAAGTATTTTCATAACCACGCAAAGGAAACCTATCATTCAAGCGTGGAAACGAAATCGCAGGCATACCGCCTTTTTCCATTTCAAAATACCGCAAATAACGGTATTGTAAAGCCAAAACTCGACGTTCTAAAAGTAAAGAATTTAATTTGGACGGATTCCAAAGGCGAGCAAGATGGTTAAGTGAAAAATCAGCGTATTCTTTACGCTTTTCTCTCGCTTCTTTTTTTGAAAGCAAATATTGTTTAGAATCTTTACCTAAATAGAAATAAGTTTGAAAGAGAAATTCTAAACTCCAGTAATCATGATTTTTTTCAGATGTAAAAAAATCCCAATCATCTGAAGGTAAATTGCTATAATCTGTTACAAAATTGTAACTCGCTCGACCTTGTAGGCGAAAACCCGACGAAGGAACGTATGGAGATTCTGTATTATCAAAAACAACTGTTAAACTCTGTGGAAAAATTTTAAAATCTTGGTAAAGACCGCGTTCTTCTAATTTGTCAATATCTTCAAATTCCACCCAATCCTCTCGCATTTCCGGCAAGCCAAAATAACGCATATTTATGCCTGTTGAAAAATCCACCGATGTGTTAGGGAATGGTAATGGGTGTGCTACAATCAAATCAAAACGAAGTGTCGTATCTGGCAAATAATAAGCATCATCAGAACCTAAAAGCCTAATGTTCCCGTCTCGGTTAAAGTTCCCTTTATGTTGAAATGACACATAAGTATTGCCATCAAACAATCGTTTTTGGCTATAACGCACAGAATAATAAGTATCACTGTTTGCATAAAGTTCGCCACTTAACACAAAATAATCATTAGGGAATAGTAAAAACGAATGCCGGTACATAAAACCAAGCATTGTTGAAGTTCCTGGTTTTAAATTCATCACAGGATAAATGAAAATGTTCTTATTTTCACCAAATGTGATTAAGTCCACTGCTTTTTCAACCACGCCATTTTGAAAAGCGTAGCGCAATGGTTCTGAAAAAGGATAAATCATTACTTCGGCTAATGGTTGCAATAATGCTTCAAATGGCCAAAAAACTATTTTCAACAAAAGATTTCCGGAGTTTTCTTTATTTTCAGATTCTTCTTGGGCTTGTTTTTCTGCGTTATTTTCCATGGTCTCACTTGCGTAAACAGGAGACAATAAGAAACAAAAAATAAAAAGCAAAACGCATTTTGCGAAAATGCAACAAATCTTGTATTCTTTACTTTTTCTGACGTTTGTTTCCATTATATTCCAATTTAATTTTTTCTCTTTCAAAAAACAGCTATGAAGATAATTTTTATATTATCATTTTAGGGATTTGTAGTTAATAGATTATGTTTTCATTTTTCTCTAGATTGTTACAATCTTTAAGTCGAAAACCCAAGGCCATTCTCATTGCCGTGGTTATAATATCTATTGCTTGCATATACCCTGTTTTTAATCTCCGTTGGGAACTGCAACTTTCAGATATGTTGCAAGAAGATTCTAGATACCCGAAAACAGAAGATTTAAAAGTCGGGAAACTCTTGCCACTTTCACTTGTTTTAGAAAGTAGCGATACTCTTTTACTTGGGCAATTTGCAGCATCCTTAGAAAAAGAATTACAAAAGCAACCTTTTGTTCGTTTTTGCAGTTACTATGTTGACATGGATTTTTATAAAAAAAATCAATTGCTTTTTTTAAGCACAAAAGATTTAAATTTTTTATACCAAGGACTTTTAGCCGTAAAAGATGATATTGTTAGCCAACAAAACCCTTTTATCGTTCAATTAGAAGAAAAAAAATTTATTAATACAGATTCTCTTGAACAAAAATACCGTAATAAATTCCGCAATGTTTTTAGAAATACTTCGGGAACAGTTCGTATTTTTGATGTTTTCCCAAACATTAATACCGACATTCTTGATTCAGCCAGATTCTTTGTTTCTTCTATCAAAAAAACTGTTGCTCAATTAAAACCGGAAAATGTTCAGGTTAGTTATACGGGGCATGCAGAAAAAGTCATTCAAACGGGGCGCGCCCTTTTACCAGAAGCCAAAAAAGCTGGTGTTGTTACGGCTATTTTTATTGCTATTCTTTTGCTCATTGCATTTTTTAGACAGCCTCAGTTAATTTTACCCGCGGGCATTCCCATTAGTTTATCAATTTATTGGACTTTAGCGGTTTCTTACTTACTTTATGGCCGTATTTGCCTGTTTTCTTTATTGCTCGCAATTATTCTTCCGGGGCTTGCCGCTCAGCATGTCACACATATCTACACGCGCTACGCTGAAGAAAGAAGAAAAGGTTTGAATTCAGCTTTAAGTTTAGAAAGTGCTATCCTTGGCATTAGTCCAGTTTCAGCAGTTTCTGCAATGACAACGGCAGCTCTTTTTCTATCGCTTTCACTAGTTCCTTTTAAAGGTCTTCAAGAACTCGGGATTCTTGGTGCGATTTGTGCGTTATTCAACTGGGTTTTATGTTCAACAATTACACCAGCTCTCCTTAGACTTTCTCAAAAGAAAAAAGAGTTTTTATTATTCGGCAAAATCAGCCCAGAAGAGTTACAAGTCAAAAAAAATATTCCTTATAAAAAAATCAGAATTCCTATTTTTATTTTAATCGCATTTACTCTTTTATTGATATCTAATGGGATATTCCCCAAATTCCATTACAATTTTGCAGAAACCGAATTTATCTCTATGACTAGAGCAGATTCTTTAGTCATGCAAATCAGACATTATTTTAATGACCCTGTTATCGTTCAATTCCCAGATAAAAATTCAAACGAAAAATTTTTAGAACGTTTTCAAGAAGGTAAAGCCAAAGGTAAATACCAATCTATTGATAACATTTTCATTATTGGAAACCTTTTACCAACAGACCAACGTTATAAATTACAAATCATTTCTAACATAAAATCTTTACTTGACAATCCTATTTTTTCAATTTTATCTGAAAGTGATTCGTTAAGATTAGAACGTTTTAAAAATAATTTAAATGTTTCTGAATTAACCGAAGAAAATTTACCAAACTCTTTTAAACAATTTTATTCTTTACAAAAAGGCAAAGAAACTTTGGCTTTTGTATTACCTGCTGAATCGGCGGATAATGGCTTATTTTGTAGAAGGTTAGATAAAGATTTAAAAGATATTGAACAAGAATCTTCTTTTCCAAAAGCCGGAAAAACTTTAATTCAGGCACAAGCTCTAAACCAAATCTTGCCTTACATTTTCCGTTCCATTCTTTTTGCAACCGCTTCTATTTTCTTAATCCTTTTATTGTATTACAACAAATTTTCTTATGCTATGTTTACGCTCACGCCACCTTTAATTGCTTTTATTTGGATATTAGGCGTTTTGAATATTTTTGGCATTAAACTTTCTATGTATAGCGCTTTGGCTTTTCCTTTACTTATCGGAATGAGCTTAGATGGTTCTTTACATTTTTGGAATCACTACCTTTCAAAACAAAGCGGGTCTGCAATAGATATTGTTCGCCGCCATGGAAAAAACATTGCCATTTCTCAAACAATGGCTTTTGTTGGTATTTATTCTCTTTTATCTTCTTCTCACCTTGGGCTCAGAAGTATTGGTGTTGTTTCTTTCATCGGGGTTTTCTCCATAGCCATTGCTAATTTCGTTATCTTCCCGCTTTTAGCCGTAATGCTTGATGATTACCGCATAAAAAAAAGCAAAAGGAAAAAATAATATGAAATCTCTTTCTCTACAAACTTCTTCTATTGCAGCATCTATGACGGTTTCAATTGATACCCTTGCCAAAAAATTAAAAGCAGAAGGCAAAGATATTGTTTCGCTTGGTGCTGGAGAACCTGATTTCAAAACACCTGAAATAATTCGTAACGCCGCAAAAGAAGCCATTGAACAAGGCAAAACAAAATATGTCGCACCAACTGGTTTAGAAGAAGTTCGAAAAGCTGTTGCCAATAAACTCCAAAAAGAAAACGGACTTTCTTATAGTGCGAATCAAATTGTTTTAACAAGTGGCGCAAAGCAAGCGGTATTCAATTCTCTTGCAGCCCTTATCAATCCAGATGATGAAATAATTATACCAGCACCTTATTGGGTTACTTACCCTGAACTTGTAAAATGGTTTAAAGGTGTTCCTGTTTTTATAGAAACAACTCCAGAATCAGCTTTTAAAATCACGCCAGAACAATTAAAAAACGCTATTACAGAAAAAACAAAAGCCGTTATTTTAAACAACCCTTGTAACCCAAGTGGTGCTGTTTATTCGCCAAAAGAATTAAAAGCTCTTTCAGAAGTTATTGTTGACAACGATTTGTTTTGTATCTCAGATGAAATCTATGAACATTTCTGCTATGAAACTGAATTTGCTTCCATTGCTTCTTTTACAGGCATGTATGAACGCACTATTCTAATCAATGGTTTTTCAAAATCTCATTGCATGACTGGTTGGCGTATTGGCTACAACGCATTACCAGAAACCATAGCTCCTTTAATTACAAAAATTCAGAGCCAGGCTATTCACCACCCTTCTACGCCTGCGCAATACGGAGCTTTGGCTGCGCTTGAATCAGACAACAGTTTTGTTTTTAATATGCGCGATACTTTTAAAATTCGCCGTGATTTACTCCGTTCAAAAATTTCTGAAACGCTTGGAAAACAACTTCCTAATCCAGAAGGTGCTTTTTACTTATTTGTTCCTGTTCAGGAATTATATGGAAAAGTTACCCCAAACGGCAAAGTCATTTCTGATTCTATTTCTTTTTGCAGTTATTTGTTAGAAAGTTTTGGCTTAGCAATTATTCCTGGTAAAGCTTTTGGTATGGATTCTTGCGTTCGTTTTTCTTATGCCGCGTCAGAAGAAACTCTTTTAGAAGCAAGCAAGCGTTTTGAACTTGGAGTAAAGTCACTCAAATGAACAACGATTTTTTACTTTTAGAACCTTCACAATCTGAGATTTTTCGCATTGGCCGAAAATCGGATTGTAATTTGGTTTTAGAAGATCGTTATGTTTCAAGAGAGCATGCTTCTATTCGTTTTGAAAATAATTTATGGATTTTAAAAAACTTAAGCCAATCTAGCGGGACATTTTGCAACAACCTTTCTATTGATGAAAAGACTCTTGAAGATGGCGATATTTTATCACTAGGAACACAAAAAATTTCTATTTCTATAAAAAACAAAACTCTTCAAATTTTACTGATAAAAAATAATGAATCCGCCCCACTTGTATTTCCTAAAAATGAAATTACCATTGGGCGAAAAACTGAAATTCCAGAAGCACAAATCCTTTCCTCTGCTTGCCCTGCTTATCTTGCACAAGTAAAAAAAGAAGAATCCGGATATTCTATTAAATTCAAAAACAAAATTTTCAATGAAAACAAAAAAACAAAATCTTCATTTGTTCTAAATGAAAATGAAAAAATAAATGTGCCCTGGTGTTCTTTAGAATGCAAAGATTCTTTCCTTTTTGTACACAAACAAACTCCAGGATTTTCTGTTGAAGCCAGAAACTTGAATGTTAGAGTGGATAAAAAACAGCTTTTAAAAAGCGTTGATTTCTATTTACCTCACGGAGAAATTTTAGCCGTTATCGGGCGCTCTGGCCAAGGGAAAAGTACGCTTTTACGTTTACTACTAGGCAAGCACAAAATCGAAAACGATTCAACTCTTTTATTAAACGGCATTTCTTATAAAAATGAAAAAATCAGAAAATACATTGCTTTTTTAGAACAAGAACCTGAATTACGAAAAGACCTTACTGTACAAGAAACTTTAGAACTAGCCGCATCAATTACGCTTCCAAAAGACACAACCGAACAAGAAATTCAAGATATTTTAGACAACTTTTTGGAATTACTTTCTTTAAAACATTTAGCCAAAAGTAAAACGGCTTCTTTAAGCGGTGGAGAAGCAAGGCGAATCGCTCTAGCCAAAGAACTTATTGGTTCTCCAGGGCTAATTCTTTTAGACGAACCCTTAGCAGGTCTTGACCCGGTCAACATCAAAATCCTTTGCTACCATTTACGCCGGCTTTCACTTTTAGGCTATACCATTATTTTAACAACTCATGGCTATGAAGCTCTTGAAATAGCCAATAAAGTTCTCGTTTTACACAAAGGTCGCGAAGCGTTTTTTGGAACCCCAGAAGAAACATTCTTGTACTTTGATACAACTTCTCCAGCAAAAGCATTGCAGAGTTTAAAAGAATCTTCTTTAGAAAAATGGGAACAATCTTCTTTAAAAGAGAGGATTTTCCCAGAAGCTTCAGAAAAGCAAAAATTTCTATTCCCCAAAATAAAACATTCCGTTTCTTGTTTTTCTTATTTTAAAATTTTATGCAGGCAATATTTTAGAGATAAAGGAAAAATTTTTGCTTTACTTTTACAACCACTTATTATCGGGTTTCTTTTTTCACAGACTTTTTCAAAAAATTCTTCTTTATGGATAGCCGCATTTGCTCTTATTCTTTCGGCAAATTGGTTTGCCCTTTCTCTTTCTATCCGAGAAATCATACAAGAAAAAAATCTTTTTTCTAGTGAAATAAGAAAAGGCGTTTCTCCTTTTGGAATTTTATTTGCCAAATTATTTTTCATTAGTTCCATTGCGTTTTTCCAAACTTTAATTTGTTTTGGATTTTTAAATGCCGTTTTATCTATTGCTGTTTCTCCACTTTGGCTTTGTGTGGCTTTTTTAAGCACCATTTTACCAGCAACTCTTTTAGGCCTTTTAGCCAGTTGTCTTGTAAAAAACACAAGTCAAGCCAATATTTTACTTCCATTACTCATTATTCCACAAGTGATTCTTGGTGGAGCTTTAGTGCCTATAGACCAAATGACTACAATTGGCCGAATGCTTTCAGCATTGATTCCTGCAAAATACAATCTTGATTGCTTAAAGAATTTATTTTTGAACGTTTCTATACACTCTCAAGATTTAATTGTTCCAATCATTCTTGCTTGTATATTCTATATTATAACTTGGCGTTTATTTTCGATTTTAGGGAAGGCTAAATGACTCTTCATTCTCTTACTCAAGATAAAAACTTTCCTCGCCCTTTTAACGAGAACTATGAATTACTCGGGGTTCTCGGGCAAGGCGGTATGGGATATGTCTACAAAGCCAAAGACTTGCGTTTGCAACGCGATGTTGCCCTAAAAGTTTTAGACTCTTCTTCTGACAAAGAAGCTATTGAACGCTTTTATTTAGAAGCAAGAGCCATGAAAGAATTAGATCACCAAAACATTGTTCATGTATTTGACTTTGGTGAACATAAAAAACAACTTTTCATTGCAATGACTTTTGTAGAAGGAACTTCGCTTGCTGAAGTTCTCCGCAACAAAAGCAAGTTAGATTTAGGCGCCATAGAACTTCTTGCCAAACAAATTGCTCGCGGGCTTTTATTTGCTCATTCCAAAGGAATTGTGCATCGTGATGTCAAGCCTTCTAACATCATGCTCACTCATGACAATCGCGTGTACTTAATGGATTTTGGCATTTCTTATATTCAGGAACTTGAAAAAGAACGCCTCACAATGACTGGTATGGCTATGGGTACACCAGAATATATGTCCCCAGAACAATGTCATGGCGATGAGGTCACTCTTTCTTCTGACATTTATAGTCTTGGCGTTATTTTATACGAAATGACTTGTGGGCGTTTACCTTTTATTGGCGCAAAACCTATCGAAATTGCCTTAAAACATGTACAAGAAGCGCCACCAGCACCAGAAATTTTTAGACCTAAAATTCCAACTGGTTTATCAAAACTTATTTTAAAATGCCTTGAGAAAAAACCTGAAAATCGATTCCATAATATGGAAGAATTTTTAGATGCTTTCGACACTATTTTTGAGCAAAACAAACAAAAAGAATTTGAAAAAAAAGAAAGAACGCCTCTCCTTTCTCAATCCCTTTTAAAAGATTCCGTAAAAAGAATTATCCCTTTACAAAAACGCCTGATGCTTTCTGGAATGTTTTTGTTCCCACTCATTATTATTTTGATGGTTTTACTTATGTTATTATATAGACCATCACATACACTCAAAGAAATCTCTCCAGAAGAATTACAAGGTACATTTTTAGAAAAAAGTATTGAACCCAAAGTATCTGATTATAATCCAGAAAATTTATTTGATGCATCTTTACGCACGGCCTGGCTTTTTGAAAAACCAGCCAATATCAAGAATCCTATTTTAACTATGAAATTTGAAACCCCTGTTTTAATCACACATATTGGTTTTGCAAATGGTTATCAAAAATCTGATGATGATGGTATTGGCAATAGATTCAACATTTATAACAAATTAAAAACCATTTCCTTAAAAACAAAAGAAGGGGCTAAACAAGAAATTAAACTTGAAGATATTCGCGGTATGCAATACCCAACAATGACCCCGATAGAAACAACAGAAATTCAAATTTTCTTTTTAAAACCTTTTGAATCTGACGCTTCACAAGCTTATGCTCTTTCTGAAATCAGGCTTTTAGGGATGCAATTAGAATGATGCAGTTATCTCAAAACCGGAAAAAAGGGAAAATTGGGGAAGTGCATGCTGCAGCATTTCTCAAAAGAAATGGTTATACTCTTTTAGACCGCAACTATGCTTATCGTGGGGGCGAACTAGATATTATTGCCCAATCTTCTTCTGGAACGCTCTTGTTTGTTGAGGTTAAAACAGTTTGGAATACTAAAAAAGGGGCTCCCGAAAGTCGAGTGAATGCACAAAAAAAGTTTCGCCTTTGGAGAACAGCCTGCCATTATCTGTACACAAAAAAATACCCGGAAAATACACCTTGTCGCTTTGATGTTTTAGCGATTCATTGCAAACAAAGTAATATTTCGATTAAACATTTTCAAAATGCTTTTGAGTCGGTTTACACGATTCCTACTTGTTAAAGAGGTTTTATGCGTTTAGAAATTCACCCAGATAACCCGCAAGCAAGACTTGTAAAAATGGCGGCTGATTTGCTAGAAAACGATGGGGTCATTTTATACCCTACAGAATCTGGTTATGCAATTGGTTGTAATGCAGAATCTTCTAAAGCGATTCACAGGCTTTACGCCTTGAAAAAGCCTATGAAAAAATTTTTCATGGCACTTCTTTTACCCGATATAAAACACGCTACAGGTTATGCTCATGTTAGCAATTTTGCTTTTGGCGTTATGAAACCAAGAGTTCCAGGACCATACACATTTATTCTTCCTTCTTCGCCGCAAATTGCAAGAAAACTCGATGTAAAAAGACCAGAAATTGGCGTGCGTATGCCTTCACACCCTTTCTTCAAAGAACTTTTTAAACATTTTGATAAACCGCTTTTAAATACTGCAGCAAAACTTTCTGACGACGAAGAACTTACAAACCCAGATATTCTTTGGGATAAATTCAAAGCAAGTATTGATATGATGATTGATTGTGGTGAAATTCCTCTTGCACCAACCAATATTATCAGTTTACTTCATAACGATATTGAAATCATTCGTGGTGAACTTTAACTTTTATTCAGAGATTGCTAATGCTTACTAGTCTTTTTGAACAAAGTGAAAAAAAACATTTTGAAGAATTAAAACAAAAGTTACAAGAAGCAAGCGAACTTTATTATAAAAACGCCATTTCTCCCATGACAGACGAAGAGTTTGACATGGCATTGAAAGAATTAGAAGCTTTAGAAAAATTACACCCAGAATGGGTAACAAAAGATTCGCCAACAAAAATTGTCGGGAGCGATCTTTCTAATTCATTTCCTAAAGTAAAACACCTTATCCCTATGTTAAGCATTTCTAATGCTTATAACGAAGAAGAAATTACAAGTTTTATCGAATCAGCAGAAAAAAGCACTCACCCTGGGCTTGAATGGATTTGTGAAATGAAAATCGATGGAGTGAGTCTTTCTTTAACTTATGAAAATGGTTTTTTGACAAAAGCCGTCACAAGAGGCGATGGACAATTCGGAGACGACATAACTCCAAATGCATTAACTATTGACGACATCCCAAAAACTTTACCAAACGCTCCTGCTGGCATTTTCGAAGTTCGCGGTGAAGTTTATATGAATCGCGCTGACTTTGAAAAACTCAATGAAAAATTTGCTAACGAAGGCAAAAAAACTTTTCAAAATCCAAGAAACACCGTTGCCGGAAGTATCAAATTAAAAAATCCACAAGACTGCGCCTCTAGACCTTTAAAATTCATCGCTTATTATATTCCTGAACGTTCAAAAAATAAACTCCATTCGGAAAATCTTGAATATTTAAAATCACTTGGCTTTGAAACAAACTTGTATTGGAAAGCGTCTAATGCAAGTGAAATTATGGAACGTTCTCGTTTAATTGGCGAGAGCCGAAACTCTCTTGCGTTTGATATTGATGGCATGGTTATTAAACTCAATGATTTAGATTTGCAAGAAGAATTAGGTTCTACTGCCAAAAGCCCCCGTTGGGTGATTGCCTATAAATTCAAAGCAGAACGCGCTTATACAAAATTACTTTCTGTTGAATACCAAGTCGGTCGGACTGGAGCTATTACGCCTGTTGCGAATTTATCTCCTGTGCGTTTAGCCGGTACAACTGTAAAACGCGCAACACTTCACAATTTTGATGAAATTAAACGTTTAGATATCCATTTAAACGATACTGTTGGCGTTGAAAAAGGTGGCGAAATCATTCCTAAAATTGTTTGCGTTGTTAAAGAAAAACGTTTGCCTAATGCCGAAGAAATTTCAGCACCTAAAAACTGCCCTGAATGTAACGAACCTTTGATACAGCCCGAAGGCGAAGTTATTCTGCGCTGTGGCAATTTACATTGTAGAGCAATGCGTCAATGTCTTTTTGAAAATTTTGTAAGCCGTGACGCTATGAATATTGAAAATCTCGGGCCTTCTCTTATTAGCGCCTTACTAGATGCAAAACTCATTACCGAACTTTCAGACATTTATAAATTGTCAAAAGAAAACTTGCTTCAATTAGAACGCATGGCAGACAAAAGCGTTACCAACATTTTAAACGCTATTGAAAAAAGCAAATCCCAAAGTTTAGAGCATTTACTTTTAGCTTTAGGAATCCGTTATGTAGGGCGCACCAGTGCAAAAAATATTGCAAAGCATTTTAGAGATTTAGACAACATTCTTAAAGCAAGCAAAGAAGACTTTTTAGAAGTAACTGATATCGGAGAAATTATCGCCGACAGCGTCTATCGTTTTTTCAATTCAGAAACATCTAAAAAAGAAATTCAAAAATTACAAGAAGCCGGCATCAATACAAAATATTTGGGCACAGAAGGTTCTCTTTTCAAAGGCCAGACCATTGTCATTACAGGAACTCTGCCCTCTTTAGACCGCAACGAAGCAAGGCTACTCATTGAAGAAAATGGCGGAAAAGTTTCTGGTTCTGTCAGCAAAAAAACATCGTGGGTTCTCGCAGGCGAAGCAGCTGGTTCAAAACTCACCAAAGCAAATGAACTCGGAATTCCTGTTCACGACGAAGCTTGGCTACTTGAACAAATTAAAAATTAAAGAGAAACGTCTTCGAGTTTTACAGATGCAATTCGAGAAATACCTTTGATTTCTTGAGTTACACCATACAACATATCAGAAGCGGCCATTGTGCGTTTATTGTGGGTCACAAGAATAAATTGTGTCTGTCTTGAGAAATGGCGCAATAGTTCTACGAAACGCCCAATATTAGCGTCATCTAACGGACCATCCACTTCGTCAAGCACACAATAAGGCGAAGGTTTTTCCATGTAAATTGCAAAAAGAAGCGACACAGCCGTCAAAGCACGTTCACCACCAGAAAGGGCTTTAACACCGCGCATTTTTTTACCAGTTGGGCGTGCATTTACTTCAATTTCGGCTTCTAATGGGTCAACATCTTCTTGAAGCGTTAACTTTGTTCCACCATCTTTCATGAGCCTTGAGAACACTTCTTGGAAATTTTTCTGAATCTTATGGAATGTATCCATAAAACGTTCTCGAGCAATAGAATCCAATTTATTGATGGAGCGTTTCAAAGAAGCTCGTGCTTGGTCTAAGTCATCAAATTGCTTTTCAACTTCTTGCAAGCGAAGGCGTTCTTCTTCAAAGTCATCCATCACGTTCTGGTTCACAGGTCCAAGATCTTTTATTTTGCCTCGCAACTGGCGAATTTCTCGTTCAACAACAGAAGCGTCATATTCTACGCGTTCTACATTTTCTGCATTTTCTAAATCAACTTCCCATTCAGAGAAAATTCTTTCACGCAAGTGTTTGGAATTATCTGTAACCGCATTTTTCCGAAGTGAAATATTGTTTTCTTCTGGGAATAAATTTTTAATCTTTTCATTAATTTCACGCTCTTCAGAACGCCAATCTTCAATATCTCTAGCTACAACATTATAGCGTTCTTCTGCTTCGTCACGAACAGATTCCAAGCCTTTTAATTCATTATGTTTGGCTTCTATTTTTTCTGCCAATACATTTGTTTTTTCTTCAAGTCCTTGGATTTCATTTGAATTATTTTCAATATCTTGTTTTTTAGTTTCTACAATATTTTCAAACGCACTCAATTGTTCAATATTTGACTGCAAGCGGGATTGCATATTTTTCAATTCCAACTGGCTATCAGACAAATCTTTTTGCAATTCCTTCAAATCTTCTTCTTTATTACGAAGCATTGTTTGGCGTTCTTCTAAATTATCTGAAACGCGTTCAAAGGCTTCCTGAATGCGTTCTAATTCTTTTTCTGCATTCATCAACTGTTCATCAGAAGAGCGTTCATTAAGAGCTTGCGCTATTTTATCTTTTGAAACTTGGATATCAAATTCTTTTTTTGAAATCTGTTGCTGAAGTGAATTTTTAGAATTGGTATGAACATTCTTTGCAGCTTCAGCTGTACGTTTCGTATCTTGCAAATTCAACAAATCTTCTTTCAAAGAGCTATAAAGCCGTTCTGATTCTTCTAGCAATTCTTTTGCTTTTTCTAGTTCCGTTTCTTTTACCCGGATTTCAGCCAAAAGAAGATTTTGTTTTTCTTGTGTTTCAGTAATTTCTGCTCGCCTAGAAAGAATTCCCATTGCACTTGTTTTTCCGCCACGCACAAGACCACTAGAATGAACCGCACGAATTTCTGGAGAAACAAACCACAAATCACTTGAGGCATAACGTTCTGAAAAAGAAATAGCTTCTTCAAAAGAATTCACAAGCATCCATTTAGAAAGAAGTCTTTTAACCAAAACGCCCAACGAATCTTTTGCCGACACAAATTCAGAAGCGCAACCCAAAACACCAACTGGTTTTTCAACCATTTCTGCATTCTGGTTTCTAGAAGCAATGGCAAACAAGGCAGAACCAGCCGAGGCATTTTCTAAAGCATCTAAAAGTTCTTCTACCGAAGAAATTTTAGAAACAACCAAAGCATCTAAAGTTTCACCTAAAGCAAATTCAATTTGCGGCAAATATTTAGGTTCTACTTCAATCCATTCACCAAGGCAACCAGACAATTTTTCCCGTTTATTTTCTAAAAGCCATTTAGAGCCATCTGCTTCTGAAACGGCCATCCGAGAAAGCACATCTAACCTAGATTCCAAAGCCACATTTTCACGGCGTAACGTTTCAACATCTTTAGACAACGTTTCTGATTTTTCTTTGTTATCACTTAACAAAGATTCTTGCATCGCCAAGCGTTCTTCTGTTTCATCAATTTCTTTTTCTATTTCAACAATTCTTGTTTCAGCATCATTCAAATTATTTTCAGCATTCTCTAAAACTTCTCGCAATGAATCCAACTCTTTATTCCATGTTTCAATATTGGAATTTTCAAAATCCGTCATTGCGTCTAAACGTTGCCAACGATTTTTAAATTCATTCACCAGCTTTTGCTGTTCAAAACGAGCATTGACAAGTTCTGTATGTTCATGCCTTAAATCATCGCAAGCATCACGTAAAACCTGGTACGCTTCTTGTTCGCGAGAAAGCATTTCTTCTTTTTCAGCCATATCGCCACAAGCAGCAATACGTTCAATACGTTCTTCTAATTCAGAAATATTCTTTCTTATTTCAGCAACTTTCTGTTCTGCATCTTGTTTTTCTTGAGAAATTTTAGCCACAGATTCAGTCAAGAAACCCATTTTATCTCTAAGACTCTGCGCTTCACTCATCAAAGCATTTAAAACATTTGTTTCGGCATCGACTTTACGCCTAGAATCTTGCAGTGCATTTTCTTCTTCGCTAATTTCAAGACGACGATTATCAATTTTTGCTTGCAAAAGCGTCAAGTTATTTTGTTCTTTTTCAAGTTCGTGCTGAATCCGACGGTGAGAAGTTTCTAATGTCGCAATATCTCTTTTAAAATCTTCAAACTTATCAATACTAAAAGAAAGTTCTAAACTTTTCAATTGCGTCCGAAGTTCTTGCCATTCTTTTGTTTTTTCTGCTTGCTTTTCGTATTGTCTGACTCGTGAACGGGTGTGGCGCAAATTATCTTCTACGCGTTCCATTTTTTCTTCAACGCGAGCAAGACTATTAACAGCTTCTTTACGGCTCTTTTTATACTTACTTACGCCAGCAGCTTCTTCAAACAAAGTCCGTCTATCTTCTGCTTTATCAGAAAGAACCGCATTAATCATGCGTTCATTCATTTGCGAATATGTTCCAGAACCTAAACCAGAATCCAAAAATAAATTCTGAATATCCTTTAAACGACATTCCTGGTTGTTCAACAAATATTCACTTGTGCCATTTCGGTAAGCTCTTCTTGTGACCATCACTTCGCTATACTTACCAAATTCAGAAGCAAGTTCTCCACTATCATTATTGATTACAAGAGAAACTTCTGCCATACTCATTGCGGCGCGTTCTTCAGTACCAGAGAAAATAACATCCTGCATTTTCCCCATACGTAAAACGCCTGCACGTTGTTCGCCAAGAACCCAACGAATAGCATCAACAATATTGGATTTACCGCAACCATTCGGCCCGACAACAGCCGTCAGACCGTTCCCTGGAAACGTAATTTCCGTTCGCTGGGCAAACGACTTAAATCCAAAAATTTTCAACTTCGATATACGCACTTTAAACCAATATAAAATCTTTCTCTATGTTTATCTTGTACGAATCTGCAAATTCCCTTCCTTTTCAGAAATTTGCAAATAAACGCTACCGCCATCAAAATGTTTTTTAAAAACAGTATCTTTAGAAACGCCATCTTGCTTATAAGACAAACGGACTTTGAAAGTCCCAACAAAATCCCGCTCTTTTACTTTTGAAGATTCACCAGGGAAAACACTTTCATCGATCCAAACTAATTCTTCGCCATCTTCGCCAACAATAATCAATGTTTCTAACGTGCAATTATCGGTAGCGTTTCCTAACTGGAGGCGAACTGTACCATCAATAACATAATGCGTAACGCACCCCATAAGCAAGAACAAGCAACTTAAGCAAAAAAACTTTTTCATTTTACTTTCTCCCGGCGAATACCTGTTGCTTTAATTTCTTTGATTTCTTCTTTACCTGCGTCTTTTGGTGGTTTGTAAGAAGAACCATGTTCAAAAATAGTCTTTGTACTTGATTCCATCGGAGCTGGTTTAGCGGCATTTCTACCAAACATTTTACCATCACTTGCTCCAAGAGCAAAAGACAATTCCATTACAAATGTGCCTTTAGAACCAAACAAATTTTCAATATCGCCTGCATGGTTGTAAGCTAAACGCAACATCAAAATAGAAATACCACCACCAAAAACTAAATCACCATCTTCTTTTCTAAAACAAGTTGCTTCAAGCGAAACTAACCTTGATGGGTCTGGGTAATATTTTAACGCTGCAGAATAAAATCCGTAATCAGGGAAAAAACCAACCACTTCACCATACAAAATTTGTTTGAAAAGATTTTGTTCCCATTTCACTTTAATTGAATCTTTGGCATCACGATAAAAAGCTACATCAATATTTGGCAAATAAGTTTTAATCCCATGAGATGCTCCACCCAAAACTTCTTTAGATTCTAAACGCAATGCACCACGAGCAGAAGTCCAACCATTTTCATTAAAAACAACTTGTCCAAATAACGGGCCTAAAGCTACTTGCGTAAATCCATACAAGGTATCTGATTCAGGCAAATAGATTTCACTTGCAACATGTTCTGGATTAGAATACTGGATACCGCCAGAAAGTGCAAAAGCAAGTGGTTTAAAAGAAAGATTCACACCAGCTGTTTGCACATTGCGCACTAATGAAAACTGACCATAAGCTGGGAACAATAAAAAATCTTCTGAATCAAAACCATGGCGTTCAAGCCACCAAAAAAAACCAAGAGAAAAATCTGACTTACCAAGAGGACCTGCAAAATACATAGCAAAACGCTGTCTAAATGCAAAACCTTCGTGCTTGCCAAAATTACTTTCAAGAGCCGTTTGTCCAGGGTGTGGGAAATAATAAGTTCCAAGGCCAATGAAACCAGAAACCCCAGGCCGCACTACTTCAGAAATTTCATCTAATTGATTTTCTTGAGAAACTCTCCCACCGCGAGAAAGGGCTTCTGGAGTAATTGGCGACGCAAAAGCCATGCTAAAAGAAACTACCCAAAAAGAAACAAGCCAAAGGCAAGTTCTAGGCAAAAAAACAAAAGCAGAATCTTTTTTAGAAATAAAATTTTGGAGAAGTTCCATGATTTTAAAATATAACAAATACACATTCAGACAAGTCAAAAACAAAAAAAGAAACGGGTCCCAGTCAAAAGACTTGGGGCCCGTTTTTAAATCCCAGAAGGGAATAAAAAATTAATTCTCTTCTAGTTCGGGAACCTTACGCATCACATTGCGGCGACCATAACGAACCTTTTCAGGAGCTACTGCACTTGCTGCTTCGACAACGGCTGGAGCCGGTTCAACAGGAGCTTGAACAGCAGGAACTTCTGGAACGTTTTCTGGAGCAATACGTGGTGGCAAAGGACGACGAACTGGTTGTTCCTGAACTGGAGCAGGAGCTGGTTCAGGAGTCACAGTAGGAGGGACAGCTGCGACTGCAGGTTCAACTGCAACCGGAGCTTTTTCAACCGCAGGAGCTTCACGACGCTGACGCATTTCGCCACGATTATTATTGCGGCGTTCGCGACGTTGGTTATTTTGCGATTCGCGGTTTTCTTTATTTGATTGACGTTGTTGTGGTTCTTTTGGTTGACGGGTTTCCTTCTGACGTTCACCGCGTGCAGCCATATCCTGAGCAGTAACCGGACGGCGAGAAGACGGTCTTAAATTCATGTCAGGAGAAAGCTTCTTGACAATAGGAGAACGAAGCATAACCATCAGCTTATTCACTTTCTGCAAAGTAGCGAAAGAAAGTACTACAGCAATAAAAGCCACAACTAACGTTACGATTTGAACTATTTCCATTAGGGACCTCATAATAGGGTTAGCCGAACCAAGCCGGAAAAAAGCTTGAAACGGGCGGCCGTAATTGGGTTAATTTTCGCAAATTGCGTTTTCCAAAAAAAAGGAAAAAAGACACGACCACGCGCCAAATTTAGAAATTTTTTCTAAAAACAAATCAAATCACAAAAATTTACCCTCAAAATTCCCCTTATACAGCTCTCTTTTAAAGCTAATGTTTCTGCCCTTTACCAAATATCATTGTTTTCAATAAAATCTTTCTGTTTTTCGTTAAGTTGTAAACAAATATTAACAAACTTGAGAAATCTTTTTACTTATCAAACCTTATTTCATAGTTCCCATAACAAGTGCTTCATTCAACCCCAAACTCAACAAGCGAGAGCTGCGATAACCGCACTTGTGCGAGTTAGCATTGCCGAGCAAAATGGGGCTCTATAAAACCCGAAAAGTGAGAGTCATGAAAACTTGTCATGGCGAATGAAATAAGCCATCTAACAACAACTTGTCATCGCGAACGCAGTGTGGCGATCTACTAGCGAGGAGATTGCTTCCACCACGCCACAAGTGTGGCTCGTGGCAGGCTCACATTTAGGCTTCGCAAAAAAAGCTTTTCAAGCTTCGCAATGACAAGAACTGCGGGCAAGAACCGCGAGCAAGTGCAAAAAGGTTGTCATGGCAAGAGGCCTTGTGCCTCGCGGCCATCTTGATTTTTGTCATTACGAGCGTAGTATAAATTGTCATCGCGAACGTAGAAAGTTTCTACAAGAACAATTCAAAAAGCAATTTAAATCTATATTTCAAATATGGAACTTCAGGCAAATCTCAATTGGAAACAAAATCAAGGCATTACTCTGCCACAAGTTTCTGTAAATTTATCGACAACAGAAACAACTCTATGTGTTCATTTCAAAGTCATTGAACCAGTTACTTGTTTTCACTTACAACACACACAAGATAACGCCCCTTGCTACGAAGACTCTTGCGTAGAAATATTTCTCTTAACGCCATCTGGCGAATATTTCAACTTTGAATTCAACTCCATTGGACATTGCCTTGCCGCAAAAGGCAAAAACCGCGAAAACCGCACCCTACTTTCAAACGAAACTCTTCAAAATATTTCTCGAAAAACGACCATTGTGCCAACAAATTCAACCTATTCCTGGGAACTTGAAGCAAAAATCCCCTACTCACTCCTTGGCTTAACAAAAAATGACTCTTTAAAAGGCAATCTTTATAAATGTGCCGACAAAGCTAAAACCCCGCACTACCTTTCTCTGTTCCCCATAGACACAGAAAAACCAGACTTTCACCGCCCTGAATTTTTCAAGCCTTTACTCATTGAAAAACAAGAAAGCCCTTAATCAGAAATAAAATTGGAAAGCAGACCATATAATGATTGAAGAAAAAAATCTGCTACATTCTGCATTATTGACGATTTTTAAGAAAAATACCTTGCGCACTATTGATAAATAGAATATATTTTACTTTGCGTACTATTGAAATGGAAAGTTCGATGGAAATTCAAAGAAAGGCATACAACCGGCTTGTGGAATGGAAAAAAGAAGCCAACGGGAGGAGCGCACTGTTAATAGAAGGTGCTCGTCGAATTGGCAAATCTACCATCGCCGAACGGTTCGGTGAACGAGAATATAAATCGTATATTCTTGTTGACTTCAATAAGGCATCAAAAAAAATCCGAGAAAATTTCAATACAAACCTGAATAATTTGGATGTTTTTTTTCAGGTCTTGTCTCTAGAATACAATAAGCCTTTGTATAAGAGAGAATCACTGATTATCTTTGACGAAATCCAAAAATTCCCGAAAGCGCGAGAATCAATAAAGTATCTAGTGGCAGACGGCCGTTACGATTTCATTGAGACAGGCTCACTGATTTCAATTAAGGAAAATGTCAACGACATAACGATTCCCTCCGAAGAAGAAAAATTGAAAATGTTCCCTTGTGATTTCGAAGAATTCGCTAGAGCCTTAGGTGAAGACATTTTGTTGGAGTATATCGGTAAATGCTTTGCCGAAAAAAAGCCCCTAGAAGACCACTTCCATAAACGCGCTACACGCCTTTTTAGAGAATACATGCTAGTAGGCGGCATGCCGCAAAGCATTGTGGCCTATGCAGAGAACAATCGGGATTTTTTGAAAAGTGACAAAGAAAAACGAAAAATTCTAAACCTCTATCGCGATGATATCAAAAAAGCGTCAAAGCATTATAGTTCCAAGGTTTCCGCAATTTTTGAAAATATTCCGGGCTACCTTTCAACCCATGAAAAAAAAATTGTCCTTACCGAAATCGATAAATCCAATGCAGCTACGTTCTCCAAATATGATGAGCCTCTCTTTTGGCTTGACGACTCAATGATTTGCAACCTTTGTTACAAATGCGACGATCCAAATATTGGTTTTGCGCTTAACAAGAATGAATCCTTTGTTAAGTGCTACTTGGGCGATACGGGACTTTTGGTGAGCCTTGCCTTCAGCGAAAATGAAATCGCATCAAATCAGTTGTATAAGTCTATAATGGACGGCAAACTCTCGCTGAACGAAGGAATGCTCCATGAGAACATGATTGCACAGATGATTCGTGCTAAAGGCAGAAAACTCTTTTTCTATACAGAGTATGATGCCGCCAAGCATCGCAATTCTATGGAAATTGACTTCTTGCTTTCTAACGAAAGCAAGGTCAATTTCAAGGTACGGCCAGTAGAGGTGAAATCTTCAAAAAACTATACCACGACGTCGTTAGGCAAGTTCAAGGATAAATTCAAAAAACGGGTGGGTGAATCTATCATTGTTCATCCGAAACAATTAAAAATAGAAGATGGTATCATAAAGGTTCCATCTTATATGGCATGGTGTATTTAGAGTAAGAATATGTCTATTCCTAAGATTATCCATTACTGCTGGCTGAGCGGCGATCCTTACCCAGAACTGGTCCAGCGCTGCATGCAAAGTTGGAAGAAAAAGCTCCTAGATTATGAATTGATGCTTTGGGACATGAACCGCTTCGACATCCATTCAGTACCGTGGGTAGAGCAGGCGTGTTCCGTAAAAAAATGGGCGTTTGCAGCAGACTACATTCGACTTTATGCTTTGTATAATTACGGCGGAATATATCTTGATAGTGACGTGGAAGTTCTGAAGTCGTTTGATGATTTATTGAATAGGGAGTATTTCTTTGGGCGAGAACATACGCCGGATAGGATTGACGCAAGCCATATAATTGAAGCAGCCACATTCGGCGCAGAACGCCATCACCCATTGATTAAGCGATGCCTAGATTATTATGAGAATAGATATTTCATAGCCGATGACGGAACATTTGATACCACGGTATTGCCGCATATCATGTCGGAGGTTTTGAACGAGGCTGGAGTGTTGCAGGAACTTCTGCCAATGGAATGTTTTAGCCCCAAAAATACCCGCACATTAGCTGTTGAAGCGACCGATGAAACATATTCAATTCATCATTTTAACGGTTCGTGGTATTCTAAAGCGCAAAGAAAACATGTTGATGCTAGAATAAAACTATGCAGACTATTTGGCGAGCGAATTGGGACATTCTTTTCGACGGTCTACGCGATTTTTGTTAATTTAAGATATAATAGTTTCAAAGAAACCGCTGCTCGTTGTAAACAAAAAGGAAAATCTTTATTCCAGGCTAAAAAATGGCTATCCCGAAAGTGATACATTATTGCTGGCTGAGTGGTGAGCCGTATCCGGATCTCGTGCGAAAATGCATGGAATCCTGGCAAAGATATTTACCCGACTACCAGTTCGTTCTTTGGGATAAAGAAAAAATAAAGGAATTTGATTGTCACTGGATCAATAGTGCAATTATCGCAAAGAAATGGGCGTTTGCAGCAGACTACATTCGCCTTTATGCTTTGTATAATTACGGCGGAATATACTTAGATTGCGATGTCGAAGTAATCAAACCGTTTGATGATTTGCTGGAACGCTCTTATTTTGTGGGAAGGGAAACGCACAAAAATGTGATTGAGGCCGCCGTTATGGGAGCAGAACCAAGCTTAAATTGGTTGAAAGATGCTTTGGATTGGTATGAGTCAAAGGAATTCAATGTTACCCAATTAAATAATCCTGCGATTGCGATTCCCGTTATTTTGAAAAATGTTTTATCAAAAAAATCGAATGTTGCCATTCTTCCTGCTGAATTCTTTTCGCCGAAAGATAACAGAACAGGAAACATCAAAATAACTCCACGTACATATACGATACATCATTTCGATGGAAATTGGTTCAATAATTATCAGCGGGAATATTTTAGGATAAGGGTTAAGTATTCGAAGAAATATGGTGCATTGGCTGGGCTTATTGTGGCGAGTTTGTTTTCGCTGAAGAAGAAAATGAAAATTTTGGAAATTTAAAGGGGCTTAAATGAAAAAATTTGTTTCTTTTGATGTCTTTGACACATGTTTGATTCGCCGTTGTGGAACACCTGAAAAAATTTGGGATTTGATGGCGGAAAACCTATTTAACGAAAATGATTTTCGTGGTAAGCTTACTTTTGCAGGAAATCGTCAGATTGCAGAAAAAAATGCAAACATTGAAAAGAACTACCCTACGTTGCGAGATATCTATGAACATTTGAATGTTAATCAATGGGGCTTTAACACGGATGAGATAATGAATCTGGAAATGAAAATAGAAGAACAAGAACTATTTCCAAATCCGGAAATGTTGAATATCGTGAGTGATTATCGAGAGAAGGGCTTTATAATTGCTTTTATCTCGGACATGTATCTTCCAACTGTATTTATAAAAAAGCTCCTTGTCAAATTTAATTTCTGCAAAGAGGACGAAAGTGTTTTTGTATCAGCTGATTGCAAAGCTGGGAAATTCAATGGAAGTCTGTATGATTTTGTTCTAAAAATTACAAATTCAAAGGCAAGGCAATGGATTCACTATGGGGATAATGTTGTATCTGACTTTTATATGCCTAAATTAAAGGGAATAAAGTCAAAAAAAGTAACAAATAGTTCGTTTACTAATGAAGAATTTCGTTGGATAAGAGAATCAAAATTTTACATACACAAACATGAGATTGAATTATGGACTGGATTATGCAGGATGACTCGATCTTATTTACCTACTTCAATAGAAACAAAATTGGCAATAGACTTTATTGTGAGCGTTTATGTTCCCTATGTAATATTTGTTCTTAGAACGGCGAAAGATCGGGGCATTGAAAGATTGTTCTTCTTGGGACGAGATGGTCACATTTTTTATACAATAGCACAAAATTTATCTTGTGAGAATCGTGGTGTTGACTGTCGTTATATAAAAGTGAGTAGAAAAGCCCTTTATAGATGTGTTTTTTACAAAGTAGATGATTATGAACTGTCTCTATGCATTACAGAAAATAAAAGTGTAGAACAAAATTTAGATTACATAGGAATCTCTTATGACGATTTGTCAGACGCAACAAAAAAAGAGTTTGCAAAAGAATTTTATCTAAACTCTAGCGAAAGGAAAGCGAAATTTAAAAAAAGTCTGCAAAAATATGATAGTGATATTATTAAAAAGAAATCAAGAGAATGTAGAACCTTATTTTTAAAATATTTGGAGCAAAATTATTTCTTTGAAAAAAAATGTGCTTTAGTCGATTTAGGATGGACAGGAAGTTGTAGATGCATTATCAATCATATCTTAAGAATGGAAGAACAACATACGGTGCCGATGTTTTATTGGGGGGTTAATCAAGCCCTTAAATATGGATTAGTTGATGACGATTTGTTTGTGTTTAACAAAAATATTGATTTTATGAAGGAATTCTCGTGTTCAAATTTATTCCTTGAACAATATGCTTCAATGAATAAAGATGGAAGTTGCCAAGGTTATATAGAAAAAAATGGGAAAATTGTTGAAATAGAGCGAAAATCTGAAGAATTAGTAGAAGGTTTAGTTGACGTTAATGAAAATGCAGCCTATACTTTTGTAAAAAATATATGTGACTTTGATTCAACTAGACTTAGTATGGATGCATTGCATGATATTTTCTTATGTTGCGGCGTAAGACAAATGCAAAATATTCTAAGACTTCCAGAAAAAGAAACCGCAAAAATCTTTGGAAAAATCAAAGTTGAAGATTATGGTGAAATAACGCAACTTAATTCATTTTTGTCAATAAAAGATATTTGCGCTCTTTTGATTTGGGGTGTGCCAGTTTCTTTTTGCTGGTCTGAACTTTCAATAAGGAAAACATTCGGTCCCTTTGCTCCAGCCTTTAGACGTTTTTACAAATGGACTTCTAAAAGTATTTTTGCTCAAAAGCTTATTGTTTGGTGGGAAAGACGAAAGAATTCTAGGAGTTAAGCAACTATCTATTTTGGAATAAACGAATTAGTTTTTCATAAAAATCAAATCTAGATTTTTGTCCATATAGTTTCTTTATGTAAAGGTCCTTGACAAAACCATACAAGTGTGTATGTTTAAAACTTTCCTCTTCTTGGGCAATGATTTTGCATCCCTTTGAAAACGCGGCCATGGGGTTGTTGATGATTTTTTGAAGATTTTCATTAATACCTTTATCCGAAATATTTTGCCAAAATTCTTTATTTTTTAACACATATGGTTGTTTAAATGTTTCGCCATACTCAATGGAATAAGTGAAATAATGAATTATTTTTGCATTGAAGAAATAATCCAAACTAAAAGTGATTTGTGCGTTATAAGAGCCAGGCAATAAACACCTTTGAGAATCTAATTCTTCCTCAATAAGTTTATTCAGTGATGGTTGGTCTACATAACACTCTTTTTTTGAAGATTCTTTCCAATATTTGTGCCATTTTTCAAAGAATTTGTGCGAAAAAATGGAATCCCTGACAAAGAGAACTCCAGAATTGAAATAATATTCCGATTTGGGAAAATAATTTGTTTTTTTGAAAACGGACTGAACATAATCGAATGCAGGATTGTTCTGCAGAGTATCGTTCCCATCTAAAACGCCCATAATGTCAAATGTAAAATCCTCTTCTTTAACCGGATTTGCCCAAATTGTATCGGAATCAATGAAAAGAAAATCGCCAGAGATGTATTCCCTCATGCTGGTCTTTATGAAACGTGATCTTGCAATAGCAGGCATGTCAGAGGGTAATGAAATGACTTTGTACTCATTAACAAGAGATTTGATTAATTCTAAAAATTTATTGTCTTGAATATTTGCAGTTTTGTCGTCAACTAAAAGGGATATAAATGCATCTGGCGTAACATGCCTTAAAGAAAGCATTGAAACATAGGTTTGCTCTATGTAGAAACCTGTTGTAGAATTGACAAGGATATATAGATATTTCATAGATAAATCCCTAGATGCGCTTTTTATAGAATTAATATTCTTGCAACGTCTCAATCACTTCCCAATGTCCTCCCTTATCGAGATCGATGTGCTTGATGACTCCTTATCGCTTCAATAATCTGTAGGTCCGGTCTAGACAGACTTTCGTGCGGATTTTCGTACGGGGTAGTTTTTTGGGCAGTTTCTGGGGCGGTCTTTCCCCTGAAAATAGTCACAAGCACGCCGCCCATTTTCGCTTCAAAAATGGGGAATTTCAGTTTGGCTTTGTGCAGGCCTTGCTGTATTTTGCGTATGCCTCGTCCCCATGATTCGATGAACCTAAGCTTGATGAGTGGGGCTGCAGTAATCATTTCTGGCGCAATATGTAGCATGTGAAACACCTAATCCAATGAACCAATCACTTCCCAGTGACCGCTATAGCCACGGCCCACAAATCTGATTTTATCACGCATCTTGTTCATTTTGCGAGCGATCGTTTTTGAAGAGACTTGGACTTTTTGGGCGATTTCTTCACGAGACACTTTGGGGTTGGCTCTTATTGCGGCAATTATAGCATCTTCAAGGACATCTTGAGGGACATCTTGGGGGACATCTTGGGGGACATCTTGGGGGACAGGTCGCCAAATAATCACCTTGAAGTCGCCATCTTGCTCAAATAGGGGCTTTTTCAGGCCATGCTGTAGGCAAAGTTTTACGATTTCCCCGGTGCCGGTTCCAGCCTTTTCTATGAACCCCGAACGCTGCAGGGGTTCTGCTATCAATGGGTTGTTGGGGTGCGATTTGTGAGGCTTGTAAAGCTGTTGCGTGGTCAGTTCATACGGCAACTGTCCTGGATTCCAAATCTCGAGACGGTTTTTGAACAGCATCACTTGTACGCTGGCGTTGCTTGTGTAGTCTCGGTGGCATATTGCGTTGACAATCGCTTCGCGTACGGCTTCGCCGGGTAATTCGGGCTTTGTCGGCACGGAAGCACTTTTGGCTCTTGTGCCAATCCACATGTTGATGCGACTCATGACAAAACTTGTCGCCTGGTCTACAAGTTGGAAAATGTCCCCCTTGTAAATCTGTAACGACGGGATGGGCTTTTCGATTTCGTTGCCGTAAAATTGCATGCATTTGACTTCGGATGAAATAAAGAACTTTTGCGGCTTTTTCCCAAAAAGGAGTATGGCGGCGTTTGTCAAGTGCCCAGATTCGTCCATTAGACTCAGGTGCGTTAGCAGGTCTGTTGCGGATATGTTGTCTTTAAATTTGAAGTTTCTTTTTTGCTTGGATAACTCGATAAAAGATTTGATTTTATCGTCGCTTATGTCTTTTATTGTCGCTTCGTTGTCTTTGCCCTGATCGAATGGGACTAGGCGGAACAATTCTTTTTCTTCAAGATAGAGGGCTAACGATTTGTAAACGGCAGCCTTCAGCTCCTCGTAATTGTCGAAGGTCCTGCGAACAACATCTGCCTCTACCTTTTGAATAAAGGTTTTCTCCTTGGCTTTCCGTTTAGAAGAATCTCTCTTTATGTAGATAAGACAGTCTTTGTGTAGTTTGTGGGCGAGATTGTATTCCTGTTCCGTTGGGGAAAGCCCAGCCTTGTTTTGGAAGCCGTATTCGTCACCAAAAATGCCAAGGTAGATATCGCTCTTTTCAACTTCTTTCAGATACACTGTTGAAGTTGAACGCCCTGTTGCAGGGTAATCTTCAAAAATGAATGGTACAAAGAATTTCGATAGTATAGGATCATCCATTAAATAGTCGAAAAGCCGCTTGCGCTCTTCCGCAAACTCTTTCTGCACGCTGCTTATGAAAATTCTTTTCTTGGGCATGGGTTTTCCTCAAGGGAAATATACATTCAAGAGCTCGTTTAGGCAATAGGGGCGGTTTACTTTGATTTGTGAGCGTCGGCATTCATTTTCTTGGCGATGCTGTCTAGATGCTTAATTATAAACTTGCCAAGAACTTCAAATCTTCCGAGCAAATTACAACGTAATCTGATGATAGAATTTCAATATTTTCTTCGTATTGTTTCCTGTTATCTTCCTCTAATTGGGCTAGATTTTATATTGTATGATAAGTGTTAAACATTGTAGCTTATCCATATTAAACCTACTTTATATTAAACTTATTTGGTAATTTTAATTTTTTTCCCATGTCATTGATCGTCTCTTTATTATTTCGATGAAGAATGTTGGCGGAAGGAGAGAAAGTCATTTCTGCAAAATAATATTCGTCTCTTTTTTGATAGAAATCAACCCTTACGAATGGAAATGGTTGAGCAAGTTTGACAGCATCTTGAATGAGCGATTCTAATTTTGGTGGCTTAGGCAATAGCTCGTTCAATGTTTGTTCTTCTCCTATTCTCTTTATTGTTCTCTTCCAATTAAGCGTATAGGAATAGGCTTTGTAATCTCCGTTTAAGCTTTTTTGGCAAACTAGCAAAAAATCAGGTTTTTGATTTATACAATAAACCTGTATTTCCCATGGTTCAATGTCTAGTAACTGTTCTACAATGATTTTTCTCTGTATTGCAGAATAATGTTTTTCATAAAAAAGCATTCCAAAATCAGTGTTCATCCAATTAGAAAATTTTTCCTTTATTAAATCCCACTTCATATTAGATTTATCCGTACATACAACATTAAAACCCGAACCATGATTGCATTTTAAAACAAATTTATCGGGTAAGGAATTATAATCTATTTCTTCTACTGACGAATAAACCCCTATTAAGGGAACTAATAATTTTTCCATCCCTAATTCTTTTACGTATTCCCTGACGAGATATTTATCTGCGCATTTCGTTTTCAAAGGATGTTGCCAATATTGAGATAACCACATCATCTTTTCATTAATATTATTTACCTTTTTGTAGTTAATTTTTTCCCCTGTTTGCAAATAGTACCAATTTTTCACACCCATCCAAAAAAAAGAGGGGAAATGACGCCTAAAAAAGGATACCACTTTATCTTGGTATAATGTTCTTATAAAAACATTCCATTGATTTATTCTTGGACCAATGCCCATGTCTGCTCCAGAAGTATTATTCCCTTATTCCATGAAACTCCGGATGAATAGAAATCAAAATCATAAACGGAAAAACATCCAATATTTTCTATCCAAAAAGTGGTTTCTCCATTAAATTTTAATTCTAATCCTATCATGTAATTTCCACTATTAAAAGGGATTTTTTCAAAAATAACCTGAATTGTAAATTTTTCTTGAGGAGGTGTTTGGAAAACAGTTCCTTTTAATTTTGAAGAAAAATAGTGTATATAAACTTCGTTAAATGATGCGATTTTTCCTGCAACTTCAAGAGAACCTATTAAGCAACTAGGATTGCTAATGACGATATTTAATTTTACAGGTTGGTTGTTGGGAAGAAAATCCGTTCGGTTATTTGAAACTTCAAAGAAGAAGGATTCTATTTTCAAAAGTCCACTTCCGAAAAAATGTGACTGCATTTTTTTTTGAAGGATTTTTTCAGTTCTTGCTTGAAGATACGAGTCCACCGCCTCTTCCACTCCTCCATCAAACGCAACCTGTCCTTGATTCAGCACAATCCCCCGCTTACACAAATTCTTCACCGCGCCCATATTATGGCTCACGAACAGCACGGTTCTGCCTTCGCCTTTGCTTACATCTTGCATTTTGCCGATGGCTTTTTTCTGGAATTCAGCGTCGCCCACGGCCAGCACTTCATCGACTACAAGAATTTCGGGTTCTAGGTGTGCTGCGATAGCAAAGCCGAGGCGAACGGTCATGCCGCTGCTGTAGCGCTTCACGGGGGTGTCCAGGTAGCGCTCGCAACCGCTGAAGTCCACGATTTCGTCGAGCTTGCGGGTAATCTCCCCACGGCTCATGCCCATGATGGCGCCGTTCATGTAGATGTTTTCGCGGCCGGTCATTTCGGGGTGGAATCCGGTGCCTACTTCGAGGAGGCTGGCGATGCGGCCTCGTGCGCGGATAATGCCGGTGGTGGGGGCGGTCACGCGGCTCAGCAGCTTGAGGAGAGTGCTTTTGCCTGCGCCGTTTCTGCCAATAATTCCTACGACATCGCCTTGTTCTACTTTGAAATTGATGTCTTTTAAAGCCCACACATATTCGCTATTACCCTTGCTTGCGCGGTCATTGACCTCGCCTACTTTTAAGTAAGGGTCTTCACGCCGCAATATTTTTGTTTGCCAGAACCTGTTCAAATCATGACTGAGTGTCCCGGTGCTGACTAGCCCCAGGCGGTACTGCTTGCTGATGTTTTCAAACTCAATGGCGGTCATGTTTTTTTCAAAATCTATGAATAACTGTCCTCACCTCAAAAAGGCTCGCAAGACATTCTAGGTTACAAAAGAGCTAAACATTGATGTTCAAACATTTCATAACCAACGAGTCATGCACTTGCACAATGACAAGAGCGGTCATCTTGCTGAGTAATATAGATTAAAATTTGTCTGATAGTATTTTTTTATTGAGAAATTAAGAATCGTGAGCCGCAGTGCGCTTACAATGACAACCCTACACTTGCCGCTCGGTTCTTGTCATTGCGATGGAACGTAGTGACAGAAGCAATCTCATTGCAAGCAACACTTGTTTTTGGATTACTTCGCTACGCTCGTAATGACAAAAAACCAAGATGGCCACGAGGCGCAAGGCCTCTCGCCATGACAACTTGTTGTTAGATCGCCACACTATGTTCGCGATGACAACTTGTTGTTATACTTGCTCGCGATTCTTGTCATTGCGAACCCCAAACGGGGTGAAGCAATCTGCTTGCTGACAGATGGCCACGTCGTCTTACAAGACTCCTCGCCATGACAAGTTACACTGCGTTTGCCATGACAACCCTACACTTGCCGCAAGCCCCTTGTCATTGCGAAGCTTGAAAAGATTTTTTTGCGAAGCCTAAATGTGAGCCTGCCACGAGCCACACTTGTGGCGTGGTGGAAGCAATCTGCTTGCAATTTCCAGCACAAGTTCTGTAAACATTTTTTTTGCAAAAATTTCTGATAACAATTCCTTTGCTTAAGCGTTTATACAAGTAGAAACCTTGCTTTGTCTTTAAAGCAAAGTTCCTCCTTTTTTTATATGAAACTTTAACCTTAAACAAAAAAAATTATGACTAAAAAACAAAAAATACATCATGATAACTTCTTTAGAACCGTTTTCTCTGACCCGAAAAACGTTGCAAGTCTCCTTACACTAGCTAGCAAAAACAATCCGCATCTTGCGGAACTGCTCACACTTGTAAACCTTGATACGCTCCAGGAAATCCCAGGAACAGCTCCACGAGAAGGTTTCTCCGGACAGAGTGACATCACGTTTCAAGTAGAGTTAAACAATTCAAACCAAAAAGCGCATTTAATTGTTGGCTTAATTCTTGAGCACAAGTCTTACCGCGATTCAAATGTCCGAAAACAGTTGCTAAAGTATTTCTTTGAAGTGATGCAACAAAAAATTGGCGATATACCAGTTGTTGCCATAATCGTTTACAATGGTCGCGAAAAATGGAATCCGCTTAATGCAAAACCTTACCCCAAATACCCGGAGTTTTTCCAGAATGTAGGCTTACCATTCCATTTGGAATTTATTGACGTAGGCCATGCTGAACTTGATTTAAGCTCTCTGGACCCGCAATTAGCACTTGTTTTAGTAGCAATGCGTTATGCTTTTGATTCATTTGGTCAACAAGAAGCTTTTAAAGAAGCACTTGCATCGCTTTTAAAACAAGGAAACAGCTATTCTTCTGTTTTAGAAGAAATTTTGGTATATTTACGAGAAACGCTCCCACAACAAGAAAAGGAAACCATTATGGACTCTTTAGAAGTTTTAGAAAACAAAGGCTACACTTCTATCGCTGAAGCCGATTACGAAGAAGGTTTCCTTGATGGTGAAGCTAAAGGCAAAGCGGAAGGCTTTTTGGATGGAGAAATCAAGGGCATTAATGATGCTAAACGTGAAATGGCAAAAGCGATGCTTTTAAAAGGTTATCCGTTAGAAGATGTTTCTTTGATTTCTGGATTATCTGAAGAGAAAATCAAAAGTCTATAATTTTTTGATTTAATCTAACCTCCTGCTGATTTGATGTTACCCAAAAAGTTGGACACAACTTTCGGGGTTCAGTTCATTTCAGCAGGAGGTTTTTAATGATATTGTTTTGCGAGGGATTTTTCTTTTTGCACAATTTTTTATGGAGGGGACTCAATCTCGGAGTGGCGAAGGCCGCACGGTCCCCTCCAAACCTCCCCTTCCTTGGCCGACGCTTTTATTTTGCAAGGAATTTTATTTTTTGCCAGCGATTCTTGTCTCTCGCAAACCCTGAAATATTTTTTGCGAAGCCTAAATGTGAGCCTGCCACGAGCAACACTTGCTTTGAATGAGGCGTAATAAAAGCAATCTCCTTATACAAAAAGTCTCGGGATTTTTCCCGAGACTTTTTGTATAAAGTAATCGCAAACGATTAACGTTTGGAGAACTGGAAGCGCTTACGAGCTTTCTTGCGGCCGAACTTCTTACGTTCAACAACGCGAGCATCGCGAGTCATTAAGCCTTCTTTCTTGAGAGCTGGCTTGCATTCAGCATCGTTAGCAACAAGAGCGCGAGCAATGCCTAAACGAACAGCACCCATTTGGCCAGAAATGCCACCGCCACGAGCGGTAACGATTACATCCCATTCTTCACCATTGCCAAGAACAGAGAATGGCAAGTTAGCAATCATGTTCTGCACGTCAGAATGGAAATATTCTGTAAAATCACGACCATTGATGGTACGCTTGCCGGAACCCGGTTTCAAGATAACAGCAGCAATGGCATTCTTGCGGCGACCAGTGCCGCGATAGATCTTTTTGTTTTTAGTTGCGGTAGTGATAGATTTATCCTCCGTTCTTAGATCTTAAGATCAACTGTTTCTGGGTTTTGCGCTTGGTGCGGGTGTTCTGCGCCAGCGTAGATCTTCAATTTCTTGACCATCTTGTGACCCAAAGCGCTGTGTGGGAGCATGCCCCAAATAGCAGCTTCAAGAGGAGCCACTGGATTCTTTTCCATAAGGTCGCGAGCATTGATCCAACGTTCACCACCGATATGTCCTGTGTGATGGAAATATTCTTTTTGATCAAGTTTATTACCGCTCAAAAGAACCTTTTCTGCATTCACAACGATAACATAGTCGCCAGTATCAACGTTTGGAGAATAAATAGCCTTATGCTTGCCCATCAAGAGACGAGCAACTTCGCTCGCTACACGGCCCATAGGCTTTTCAGCAGCATCAACAAGTTTCCACTTGCGAGTTACTGATTTCGGGTTTACCATAATTGTTTTCATGTAAATCCTTGGTTTAAGTGATTCGCTCACAAATTTAAAAAACTTAACCCTGAATTCAAGTCCAAAAAATAGTTTTTTTCAAAAATCTCTTTAAATAAAACACTTTTACACTCTATCAATTATGTCAATTAAAATAATTATGATAATGTTTTTTGCATTTAGCGCTTAAATTGTTGCCCAAATTCAATCGTTTCCGATGCCTTTCCATTCAAATTTAGTAAACGTTCTGGCTCAAAAATTTTCCCTTCGGATTCAAAGTTTATAAATTTTTCCGCACGGGCAAAAAAAGCTTCTACAGTCTGACTCACTAACAAATCTTGTCTGAATTCCGGATACGCTGGGGAAATTCCCTTACAAAGTCTTGCGGCCAACTGTTTTAAACGCCCAAGAGCTGCTTCTGGCCTAGCCCCGTATTGCAACATCAATTCATAATAGCGTAAAAAAGCACTAACAGCTTCTTTAGCTTGTATCGCTAACAAATCTTCTCCATTATATAACGCTGCTATTTGAGAAAAAAGCCATGGATTATGTAAAGCACCTCGCCCAATAGCTACGCCAGCAACTGGATAAGTTTTCATAACGTGCATAGCACCTTTAGCGCTAACAATATCACCATTACCAATGACAGGAATCGTTGCGCAACTAGCGACGTCACCTATTTTTTCCCAATCCGCAAAACCATTATAGCCCTGAACTCGTGTGCGCCCATGAACAGTCAGCCAATGAATGCCTTCTCCTTCTGCAATGGCAAGAGTTTCCATCACATTGATATTTTCTTCATCCCAGCCTAAACGGCATTTCAAAGTCAAAGGCAATTTAATGGATTTTTTTACTTCAATAATAATATCTCGCAAACGAGGTAAATCTTTTAAAAGCCCAGCTCCCCCACCTTTTCCAGCAACTTTTGGCACAGGACACCCTGCATTAATTTCAATAAAATCCGGAGAAAGTTCTTCTATCGCCATAGCGGCTTCAGCCATGCGTCTAGGATTTCTGCCAAATATCTGAATTCCAAAAGGGCGTTCTTCTTCAAAAAAGAGCACTTGTTTACGATTTTTTAAAGAAAATGCATCACAGCCATCTGTAGAAACAAATTCAGAAACTAATACACCCATTCGATTATCAGAAAGTTCGCGAATTAAATGCCGAAAAGGCAAGTCTGTAACACCAGCCATTGGGCTTAAAACTGTAGGGGATTTCACAATTTTCCCTGACAATTCCATTTTTTTAGAGTAATCCACAACTATCCACCTTTTATCCCCAATCTTTAAGGATAAAAATCTGTTATTTTTAGAGCAAAGATAATTTTTTCTTTTATGGAATCCTATATTTAAGGCGTGGCAAACATTACAAAACATGACTTAATTCAAGAAATTTCAAAATCAACCGGTTTTATCCGTGCTGATATTAAAAAAGCTGTTGAAGAATTTTTGAATATCGTTAGCGAAGCTTTAGTTCAGAATCAAACTATTGAAATTCGTGGTTTTGGAACATTTGCTTGTAAAGAACGTAAAGCTCGCCCGGCCCGCAACCCACGCACAGGTAAAGAAGTGTTGCTTGCCGATCGCTTGGTTCCTTCTTTTAAATTCTCATCTGAAATCAAATCTAAAATCAATCAATATGATTTTGATTCTCTTATACAAGAGATTTCAGAAACAGAAACTATTCAAGAATTAGTTCCTGAAAATATTTAACCATCTAATTTTTTCAAATCTTCTACTTCACACAAACGCCATTCGCCTGGCAAAAGTTCTGTTTGTTCTAAATCAAGATTTCCAATAGAAATTCGTTTCAATGCTTCTACGTGGTTTCCGACCGCTGCAAACATGCGACGAACTTGATGATAAAGTCCTTCCGTAATTTCAATTTCTACCACTTTTTCTTCTAAACGGTTTAGTGATTTAGCTTGAACAGGGCGCTTTTCATTTTTTAACATCATTGGATTTAAAAGTTGCTCTTCTTGTTCTTTTTCTAAAGGTCTTGCAAGCGTTGCTAAGTAACGTTTTTTTACACCCCGTTTAGGGCTTTCTAGTGCATGAATAAAATCGCCCTGATTTGAAAAACAAATAAGCCCGGAAGTATCTACATCTAAACGCCCAACAAGCCTTACACCCATTCCTTGGAATCTCGAAGGTAATAAAGAAAAAACCGATTCATGATGTTGCGGTTTTGCACTGCATTCATAGCCAAGCGGTTTGTGGAGAATACCATAAATTTTTGTTTCTGTCGTTACTTCTTCACCATTGACTGTAATAGAGTCTGGACGTGTTTCAAATTCTATAAACGGGTCTTCTTGAACAATTCCTTCTAGTTCTACCAATCCCATACGGATTAATGCGCGGCATTCTTTTCTAGAGCCAAATCCAATGGATGCAAGTAAACGTTCTAATGTTAAAGTTGGCATTATTCCTCCGCTAAGAAATTCACTATTTTATTTCGCCACCAAGATAATGGCATTGTTTCTTTGGCTTTTAAGTAACGTCGTTTTAACAACCGATAAGAAATATAAAGCTTAAGAGCATGTATTGCTGAATAAAATAAAACTTCAATTATTCGTAAGATATTTGTTTTTAATATGCCATGACAATTAATAGAGAAAGGCGTATTTCCACACCAATCTAATTCTAAATTCCAACCATCTAAGTGTGGAAATACGCCTTTTAAGTTCGCGGCAATAGCCGCGAACATTCCGGTATCCGCGGGCATTCGCCCGCGGATACCGGTTATATAAGAATCTTTAAATTTCACATCACACAAATGAAATAATTTTTGTAAAACAGAAATTCCTGTGCCCCATGCAGAAGAAACAAATGACGGTTGTAAAAGCACAGAAAAAAAATCTCTCTCTGAAAATTCTTTACTTTCTACAGATTCTTCTCCGCTAGACGAAACCTTATCATCAAAAAAATCATCTTTTTCTTCGCTATTAATTTTCGAATCTTTCTTTTCTTCTTTAGAACTTTTAACATCTGAAACAGATAAATCTCTTTCAGATTTAATTGGTTCTTTTTTTTCAACGTTCGCTTTTGATTTTATACTAGAAACAGATTCTGGTTTAACCGATTCTTGAAAAGAATCAAAAGACTCTTCACCAGAAGAATCTTTATTTTTCTTTTTGAATAAATTAAGTTCTTTTTCTATTTCCTTTTTAAACCGAAAAAATTTCAAGCCTAAAAAGATACGACTTAAATTTCCATTAAAATCAAAGTAAAGGCGTAAAGGGAACAATAACGCGGTAAGTAGCAATAAAAGCAAAATAACCGCAACAATCCACATTATTTTGCTTGATCCGCTTTTTCTTTAATAATGTTAATCAAATCTGCAAAAGATTTTGATTGCAATATTTGTGAAAATTGTTCTTTATAATTTCTAGCAGTAGAAAGGTCATCAATAACCAAATCCCAAGCTTTCCAAGAACCATTCACTAAATTCATTTTGTACTCAAGAATTGCTTCTTTACCTTTATACCAAGTATGAGCAACGACTCTAGCTTCATCAGAGCCTTTCATTTTAGCAGGTTCGTAAATTGTTGAATCCGCTCGATAAAGTTCTAATCTTTTTGCACTAGAACTCCTAACCATACGTTCAAATTCTGTTACAAAACGATCTAAGTCTTCTGGAGTCTGTTCTTTCCAAACTTTTGATGGCAAAGATTTTTTAGCAAGAGCTTTAAAATCAAAAGAGTCGTTCAACAAATTTTCAATTTTTTCTTTTTCTTTAGCAGTTGTTGTTTTCTTCTTTAAAAGAGCTTGAAGTTCAGTATCTTTTTTACGAATAGCTTGAACAGGATCTTCTGCTGCAAAAACAGTTGAGATAGACAAACTAAACATTAACGTAAACAAAAACTTTTTCATGAAAACTCCTTATGGAATATTACGAAGGGTTCGGTAATCCGAAAGCCTCATACCCATTTTAGCAATTAATTCAGCCATTGCCAAATTATATTTACAAATTGCCATATAATAATCTTTTTGTAAATTCACATTTTGAGTATAAGCCGATATCAAATCAGATGTTTTAGATGGGTCTAAGTCATATTGCATCGCTGCACCTTTCAAAATAGATTCCGATGCTCGCAAACTTTCTTTTAACGCTTCCATTTTTTCTTTAGCTGCAACTGTTTTATGGTATTGTTCTTCTGCTAAAAGAATCGTCCCTTCTGCAGCATAAGCTTCTTTCATTTTTAAAGAACGATATTCCAAACGAGCTTGTTTAACTTTTCCCCAATTATTCCAAAAATTTAATCTATAACGCAACCCTATTCCAAAAGCCCCCGAAATATGGTTCACAGCATCTTGAGCAAAAGCATTTTTTTGAAAAACATTTCTATCTCCAGCCCAAGATTTTACATAAGAAAATTCTCCCATGATGAAAAATTCCGGAGCTAGCTTTGCTTTTGCTAAATCCATTTGCAATGATTTTGCTGCTAACCCATATTCCAAGCGTTTTAAATCAGGGTGGTTGGCTAATGTCAAATTCCGAACTTCATCTAAAGATGGGAGAGGTTCTGGTCTAGGTGTAAGCACTGTATCATCACTTACAAATATTTCATTTTCAGTTAAGCCCAATGAAAAGCGAATGGCAAGCATTACTTGTCGCATCCCACTCTGTGCATCTGCAACACCTTCTTTAACAACATGCATCCCGGCTTTTAACTTAAGCAAATCCATTTGCGAAACACTTTCATCATCTTCATCTAAAGCTTCTTCTAATTTTTCATACGCCCTATCTACTTGCTTTTGAGCACCAAGAGCCAAACGATTCATTTCTAAAGCAAGTAAATAATTATAATAATAACCTTGTAGTTCTACTTCTTTCTTTAATTCTTTTGAAACAATACTCATTTCATGTTGGCGTAAATCAGCTTTAAGTGCTTTTTTTCCCACACGGTATTGCCCTAAATTCAAAGGCTGAACTGCTTGAACTTCTGTTCCCAAAAATGGGCCAATTTTTGTAAAATCCCACGCATCAACTGTATCGCCCCAATCATCTACAACTTCTTTTAATCCAGGAGCAGGACCAATCATCATAGAAACTGTAAATTTGGGCAAAATAACTTCTGATAATAGAGCATCTTCTTTTAATTTTTTTTCTTCTATCGAAAATTTAGACTCCGCAAGCATTGGGTCATGGCTCATTCCCCTTTCCACAAACCGAAGACAATCATAGCGTACTTCAGCCGCTGAAAGTAAAGAAATACTCAACAAAAGAAAAAAAACTTTTTTCATTGCTGTAAATTTAGAAAAATAGTATCCGAAACTAATGTCAAATATCGGGAAAACACACCTTCATAATACTTTGTTGGTAATTCTTTCTCCTGAGAAAGCAATCTATCTACTTTTCCTGGCCCAACATTGTAAGCAATGAGAGCTGGTTTAACTTCCCCATAACGAGCAATCAAGCGCATTAAATAAGCCGTTCCTAAAATCACATTAATTTCTGGTCGCATTAAATCTTCTTCTGTTTCAAGATATATACCAAATTTTTTTCCTAACGTTTTTGCTGTTTCTAATTTCAACTGCATAAGGCCATAAGCACCGGATTCTTTTCCTGATTGGTAACGCCCACGAATAGTCGGATTACCTCGGCTCTCTTGTGAAACAATGGCTAAAATCAATAATGGATCAATGTCATAAGTCTCAGAAATCTGCCAGATTTTTTCGGTTAATTTTTTTCTAACACCCTTTGAAATTTTATCTTCTGCCATTGCCTGCAAGGCTTTATCTATTTTAAAATAAGCTAGAGTCCATTCTCCATATTTTTCTAGTCTTTGATTTTCAGCAACTAAATCATCTAATCTTTTATCTAAAATTTCTAATTCTTTTACGTTATTCTTATAAAGCAAAATAAATTGCAATAAAACCACAATACCTAATAAAAGGATAACTAAAGAAACCAAAAAAGGAATACGTAAAGTAAAATTATTTTTCACGCCGAAGACTATCCAATTTATCTAAGTATAAAATCCAATTTTTTACGGTTCCAAAAGAAGACAATTCTTCTGTATTTCCAACAATCCCTAAATTTTGCAACGGACCAATAGATGATTCCAAGCGTTCTATTTCCATTACAGAACGGCGTAACTTACTTTCTAAAAGGGTTATTTCTTTTTGTCTCTCACTTAATTCATCATTTTGTTTAGAAATAATCATAAACAATGTAAAGAACCAACCCGCTAAAAATAAAAACCCTGTTATTGCGACCCAAGGAGTAATGCGTAATCCTGTTTGCCTAGAATAATGCAGACCTATTTGACGTAATTGCGATAAAAAACCTTGCCTATGATAAGCATCTAAAGATTCTGAAATTTCAAACACAGAGGAATAACGAGAAAAATATTCTTTATTTTCTTCGTTTGCAAACAAAAGCACTAAATTAATCCGACGTTTTTTCAAAGAATTTAATTGATCTAAAAACAATCCTAAATATTCTGGCGAAAGAAAAATTGCTTTATCTAAATTCAAATAAAAAAATATTCCTGGTCCTTGGAGAAGTCGTTCTAATTTTTCTTTTAACGCTGCAAATTCTTTAATACCAAACATTCCTGATAAAGAAATGATGACTTCGTCTCCTTTATCTTCTACAACTATATCAATTAAATCGCTTCTCATACAATAGACCTTGATAAAACAACTTTTATAGAAAGTTCCATCGTTTCGGTAAGAGGAAAATCAATTTGTTTAAAAAAGAACAATCGCATCCCTTGTAATATATTTTCCTTGCTATATATTGGGGCAACAAGACATGATAATAATTCTGAAAGTTCTAACTTTATTTTTGCATTAGCAAAAGTTTCTTTATATTCTAACTCTGAAATATCTGCAAAAATAATCGGTTTATCATCTGATAAGTTTACTTTTTGATTATCTATTTTCAAAAATGCTTCACTAAAATGATTTAAGTTTACACCTATCTCTAGTTCTGTTCCAAAATACCCAGAATAAGGTTGTAACATCATATTCGTTAATTTATATGAAATTTCAAAATGAGATTCCGCTGAATGCATTTTAAGATTCTTATCTAAATGAAAAATAAAACTTTTATCTTCCATTGATAAAACCTGTTCTGAAGTCATTTTTAAAAGCATTTCAGAGGGTTCACGTTCTAACCTATAATCGTATGGAGCAAGTAAAGCTTGAGAACGTTCTTGAAGAATCGTATCTAAAGTCTCTGGCGTTGAAAATGTTGGTCTAAAAATATGTTCAGCAAATCCTAAAGAGATTTTCCCATCATCGCGAAATGAATTGAAAAAATTAAATGACGCTTTTTTAGAATTCAAAGAACGAAGAACAGCTCCTGAAGCAGGTTCTATAAGCATAGACATCGACCTATTTTCAAGCCATACTTGTTGTTCTCCTGCTAAAAGATAATCAGTTACTTCAGCCCGTAAAGAATTTTGCTTTAATAAAGAATCTATTTTCGTAGAAGCTTTTAAAATTTTTGAATGGGCATAAAAACGCAATACAGAATTTCTTATTCCCTCTTTATTTCCTAGATCAGCATAAAATTTAGACGCCATTATCGGGAAAAGTTCATCAACTATTTCTTCATAATGTTCCTTGTCTAAATTCATTTCTGCTCGACGAAGAACAGCTAATAAAGCTTTATGCAAAAAATTAATCTCTGGACGACGTAATAACAAACCTCTACAACTTGATGAAAAAAGTGGAAGACCTAAATTTTGTCCAACAGCACTTAATAAATTAACATAACCTTCTCGCTGTTGTTGTTCTATTATGTGTGAAATAGTCCAAGTTTGAATCGAAGAATCAAAAATAGAAAAACAATGCTGCCAAAATTTAGACAAAGATTCCAAAGAATCTACAGGAATGGGCATAAGAACAACCCAAGTTTTATCATTATTAGGTAAATAAGATATTTCTTCTTTCCAAAAATCTAAATCATACTTTTCAAATGTCAAAGAAAGAACCGTATCCACTGGTAAAATTCGAAGTAAACAACCATTGTTTTCAATAGAATACCAACCAGAAACTCGTGCTTCTGTTTCTAAAGCATGAGACAAAGCAATATCTTCCACTAAAGCGTATGAAAAATGCGCTTTTGCCAATTGTGGTAAAAAACCTATTTCCCAAACCATTGAAGAATTAAAGAAACCTGATGGTTGAATAGCTAATTTTGTCTTTAATAAATCTTGGTGTTTCTTTAACTGAAGATCTAAAAGATGCTGGTGAAAAAAAGGTGGCAAAATATCGTCATAAGATCCTGCAAGAAATTCTATTCTTCCCTCTCTAATTTTTTCTTTCATCCATAAAGAATCTTTTGGAAAAAGTTTAAACCAATTATCTAAAACCGGTCCTGAACAAAAAATGGATAATCTATTTTCAGTTAAAAATTTTTCAAGATTCTTAGATAATAATTCCCAAATTTCTTTATGCTTTGGAATTTCATTCAAAGAAAAAAGCGGTGCTATTTTAAAATTTCCTACCATACAAAGAATTTAGTAAAAGAATCTTCCCTATTCAAACATTAATTTGTTGTATCAAGAAAAGGCAAGGTTCTTTAGAGATACCCTTGAATAATTGTTGGGAAAAGGACTAAGAGTTGATGAATAGCTTTCCTTGTATATAAGGATTTTCCATAAAAAAAAGGAAGGCCCCTGAGGGTTACTCAGGGGCCTAAGAATCCGGCGGCGACCTACTCTCCCG
>Ga0233386_1000006_pt1 | contig 192647 bp, 163 predicted proteins | sample ElkDunMinimDraft_17_FD_191544 | JGI IMG/M metagenome (GOLD analysis project Ga0233386, IMG submission 191544) | Fecal eukaryotic communites from dung pellets of Tule Elk in California, USA - Elk Dung G4 | ecosystem: Host-associated > Mammals > Digestive system > Large intestine > Fecal...
ATTATGTATCAGAAATAGATACAGCAAGAATAAAAATACTTGGTTATGATAGAGATGGAAATGGCGTAAGAGACGATTTAGATTCATTAATTGATGCAAAAATTCCGGACAATCCAGCACAAAGAGCCGCGTATCGTTATTTAGCACAAGCAAAACAAAATCAATGGAAGGCATTTTATGAAAATCCAAATATGACGTATGAAGAACTATTTCCTTATGAAGTTTTAACTGCATTAAGTGCTACTCTTCTTCAAGAAACAAATGCAGAATCAAATTTAAAATGGAACGTATACCAAGCACAAGTACATAATACAATAGATAGGATTTTATTTGAACGCAAAATAGACCGGAAATTTGCTGGAAAATTTTTACCTGTTGCCGTAGGAAATACAAAACGTTATCCTAATGAAGTGGCAAAAGGTAGAGAAATATACAATAAAATTTTAGAACAGGAAAAGGCAAAACAATGAAAAATATTTTAAAAATTTTTGCTTTCTTTTCAGTTCTTTTTTCGTGGAGTTATGGAGATAATTGTCAAATAATTAACTTGAAAGGCGCGGCAATCTACTCCCACGCGCTTCTTGTCACTTGCGATGGAACATAGTGACAGAAGCAATCTCCTCACAAGCCACACTTGTTTTTTTGATTACTTCGCTACGCTCGTAATGACAAAAGCCAAGATCGCCACACTGCATTCGCGATGACAACTTGTTTGTACACTTGCCACACGCGACTTGTCATTGCGAACCCTGTAAGGGTGAAGCAATCTACTTGCCAAAGATGGCCACGAGGCACAAGGCCTCTCGCCATGACAAGTTGTTTTTCTGCCTATGGCGCAATTTATGCAAAAAGCATTGTGGTTCACAAAGACACAAAAGTTACTTGGGTAATTTTTCTCTTTCATTTTAATAATAATTTGTATTAAAAATTCAATTTTACTCATGTCTTTATAAGATTACCTTTTTTATTTAGCCTACAGATATTCTACATTTGTTAAAGTTAAATGGAGAGTTTTATGAGAGTGTTTTCTACTTTGTTGAAAATTTTTGCAGCATTCGCTCTTGTTGGCGTGATTGCGTTTGGAATCGGTTATTATGTTTTATTTAATGTCGGGCTAAATAAAGATCCTAATGGGAAATTCAATCGCAATACCATTTTAGAAACTCTTTCTGGTGAAACACGCGTATTTTACCGAGATGGTGAAAAACGATTAGGTGCTTTTTTTGACGCAAACCACCGTATTTATGTGCCTTATGGAGAAATTCCAGAAAATATTGTAAACGCTCTTGTTGCCGCTGAAGACGCTCGCTTTTTTGAACACCATGGTTTTGATTTAAAAGGTTTTTTAAGGGCAATGCTAGTAAACCTTAAAGCTGGCAGTTTAAGGCAAGGTGGTTCTACTCTCACCCAACAAACTGTTAAAAATATTTTTGGCCGCGAAGAACGTTCTGTAATGGAAAAGGTAAAAGAATTACGCGACGCCATTCGTTTAGAACGCCATTTTACAAAAGAACAAATTCTTGAATTTTATTTAAATCAGTTTCATGTGGCTGGTTCTGGAAAAGGTGTAGCGATTGCCGCACAATATTTTTTCAATAAAGAACTTAAAGATTTAACTCTTGCCGAATGTGCTTTTATTGCAGGCTCTGTGAAAGGCCCTTTTAATTACGACCCTTTTGCTCAACGTAACGAAGAAAGAAAAGAGCGCGCACTAAAACGCGGCGAAGAACGCGTGAAATACGTACTTTCAAGAATGCTTGAAGACGGCTATATTTCTAAAGAAGATTACGAATTGGCTTTAGCAAAACCTCTCTCTTTTGAACATGGAACTTTCAGGTATTCTGTTTCTACTTCACTAGCTTTAATTGAAGAAAAATTAAATTCTGATTTTTATCAAACCATTTTTGAAAAAGAAGGTATTGAAGATTGGAGACGTGCTCAGTTAGAAATTATTTCAACTATTGATGCCGACTATCAAGATGCAGCCAAAAGAGCTTTGCAAGCAAACATTTCTGATTTGCAATTACGTTTAGGTGGTTTTGCATTACCTACAGCTGAAAAACCAAACCGCGCTTTAAAAGCAAGAATCGGAGATTACCTTTATGGTTCTCTTGATTCAGCTACTTATGGAAAAGATGGTTCTTTAGAATCACTCTACCTTTCTTTTGGACAAATTAAAGGTGTTGTCGAAAAAAGTGCTTTGGATTCTTTAGAAAAAATGGTTAAAAGTAAACCTGAAAAAATCCTTTCAGCAAAACTCGGAAAAGGCTCTGTTTTGTTAGTGAGCGTTTTGGATTCTATTGCTGTAAATGGTTTTTTCCGTTGCAAGTTAGAAACAGAACCTGTTTTACAAGGCGCTATTATTGCTCTTCAAAATGGAGAAGTTCTTGCAAGCCAAGGCGGTTTTCATAATACTGGTTTTGATAGATCTTTTAAAGCAATGCGCCAATTTGGTTCTAGCTGGAAACCTTTGCTTTTTGCTTTAGCCTTTCAATATGGCTGGAATTATTTGGATGAAATCGAAAACGATTTTAATGTATTTCAATATGGAAACCAATTTTATTTCCCAAGGCCTGATCACAAAAATAAAGGCGATAGAGTAAGTATTGCCTGGGCAGCTACTCGCTCTGAAAACATTGCAAGTATCTGGCTTTTAGAACACCTTTTTGATAAGCTTTCTTTAGAAGATTTTGAAAACGTTTTAGAACAAAATAATTATGCAATGCTTTCAGATGAAACTTCAAAAACTTATTTTGAACGCTTAAGAGATTCTCTTGGACTTATTTTAAAAGAACAAGTCAAACAAGAAATTCAATTTGAAATAGCTAAAGAAAAATTTGTGAATAAACTGCTTACTGAAAACAACCTAGAAAAAGCCCGTGCCGTACAAAATCTCTGGTTTGGTTTAGGTGCAGAACTCGCTAAAAAATCTGCTAAAACAAATGACTTGAAAGAAAAGCTTTCTCACAATTATAAGCATTATGAAAGTATTTTGCGAACACGTCGTTTAGCTGAAAATGATTCTGCTAATATTTTGCAAAGCCCTGATTCTATTATGCTTTACCCACATTTTTCTTTAGCTGATTTTACAGAATTTTCTTTACTTGTTGAACCTACAAGCGAAGAAATAAATTATTTGTCTCCTGAATATTTGCGTTATTGGCCTGATTTTAAACGTTCTCTTGCTATGGCTGATTTTAGTCGCTTTTTACACGAAATAGGTATACAAAGTAAATTGCAGAAAGTACAAAGTATGGTGCTTGGCGCAAATGAAGTTTCACTTGCTGAAATGACTGTTGCTTATGAAACAATTCTTGGTGGGGAAATTTTTAAAGGAAAAGATGGTGATTGGGGTGAACCTATTTTAATTAAAGAAATTAAGAATAGCGAAGGAAAAATTATTTTCAAAAATGAAATTGAATCTAAAAATATTTTAAGTGATACGGTTACCTCTCAAATGGCCGCTATTCTCCATTCTGTTTTTGAAAATGGTACAGCCCGCTCTCAGTATAACAATATTTCTCTTACTTCTAATGAAGGCCATCGGTTACATTTTCCGGCAATGGGAAAAACAGGAACAACAAACGATTTTAGAAACGTTGCGTTCCTTGGCGCTCTCCCTGAATTCAATGAAACTAAAAATGGCTTTGCTGTAGATTCTGTTTTGGCTATCGGGAGCTATGTCGGTTTTGATAATAACAAACCAATGAAATCAGGCCGCACAAGAATTGCGGGGTCTTCTGGTGGTTTACCTCAATGGAGTGCTTTTGCAAAAGACATTTTAAAACTCAGAAAAGACAAAGAACATGTTGATTTTTTAAGTATTCAAAATTTGAAAACCGGTAAAATCCCATTGGTATATACAAACCTCCGTGGCGACTTACAAGTAGATGCTATTTCTGGACTTGCTAGTACTTCTGAAAGTGAAGGTTATAAAACGCTTCCGTGGTTAGAAGTTCCAGGATTTGTTCCGCCTAAAATGCAAGAAGCTGCCGCGAACGCGGCGGCTATAGGAGGTTTCTTAACGGCATTGCCTACTCCAAGTATTCCACAAGATTCCTCTTTAGCGCAAGAAACTCTTGACACAGCATCTTTTATTTTGCCAGAAGAAAATTTTGAGCCTATTGAATCCGAAAATGATTTTGTTCCTATTGAGGTAGAATTTTGAAAATAGCGAAATACATTTTTATTCCTGTATTTTTCAGCCTGATAATTTCAGGTTGCGCCTCTTCTGTACCTAAGCAAGAAATAGAAATCGCATTACCAGTTGAAAAAAATATTGCCCCTGTTGATTCTTCTAAAGAAAGTCAAATTCACGATTCAGTTTCTACAACTAAAGAAGTCATTTCAAAAGAAGAACCTAAAATTCTTGCTTTGCCTATTCCGCCTCAGACAGACACGGTTCCTACTATTCAGAAAACACCTAATCCTTTTTTAGACATTCAAAAAATTGCCGCTGAATCTTTTTCTTATGCACAAACACTTTATTCCGAAGGGAACATAGATTCTGCTATTCACTTTTTAGAAACTTTTTCAATGCTTGATCCGCTTTGGAAATCTTGGATGACACATGTCAATAAAGATATAGAGAAATTTAAAAATGCTATTAATCAAGAAGCCGAAAAATACAAAACACTTTCTCTTGCTATTATAAACGAAATGGCTACTTCTGGTGATTACGGAACAATCTGCAAATTAGCAGACAGTTTAATTGCTCTTGCTCCAAATGATTCGTTAAAAGTTTTTGCTGAAAATAAAAAACAACAAGCTTTCCAAAAAACTTTTTCAAAAGTAAAAGATGAAATGAAAAAAATCGAAAATCAAGCCAAACAAAGTGGCGACTATCAAAAAGCAGATTCTTTAGCTAGTCGTTTGCAAATGCGCTATCGCGATTTTTCGGACACGCTCAAATTAAATGAATGGATAAATTCTATAAAACAAATCGCTGACTTACAAAATAACGATAAAGATTACTGGACAAAAAACAACCCAGAAGAATATTTTAAAAAAGCAAAAGAATTAAATGCAAATGGTAAAATTGAACAAGCTTTAGAAATTTTAAACAAATTAATTTCTAGCCCATTACGCGAAAAAGCTTTAGAAGAAAAAAATCTGATTGGCAAAGCTTTTTGTAAAAATGCAAGACAAAAAACTGCGTCTTTTTACACAAAAGCATTAAAACAAAAAAACAATGACGAAAAGAAAAAACTTATAAATCAAGCTGTTGAAAATCTTTCTAGTTGTATAGAAAAATTTGAATCGCTTGAAGAAGCAAAACAAGCAGAAACAGATAAAAAAATCTTACTTGAAGAATTAAACAAATAAACATTATGGAAGAAACATCTCTTTTAATTTATCTTGCTTTTTTTGGTGTTGGGTGTGCTGCAAGTATGCTCAATAGTATCGCTGGCGGCGGAAGCGTTTTTAGTTTACCTATAATGATTTTTTTAGGACTCCCACCCACTATAGCAAACGGCACAAACCGTATCGGCTTGATTGTCGGGAATATTTCTTCGGCTTACAACCTTCATAGGCATGGGCATCTCAACAAGAAAATTCTATTCCAATTAGCATTGCCTTCTGTTTTAGGAGCTTTGGCTGGCGTATTTTTTGTTGTGCGATTAAATGACAAAGTTTTTCAAGCGATTCTTGCGGTTGCTATTGCTCTTGTCGCTATTATGAGTGGTTTAAAAAAAGATATTTTAGGGACACCTCCACTTTCGCCACCAGAAAAATGCACTAAAATGGGATTTCTCGGATTTTTATTGGTAGCTATTTATGGTAGCATTGTTCAGGTTGGTGTTGGCTTTTTGCAAATTTTTGCTCTGCGCCGTTATACCGGCCTTGAGCTCATTCAAGTCAATGCGTTAAAAAATACTCTCACAACCATTTTCTTAATTATCAGCACAACAGGACTTGCTATCGCTGGTAAAATTGATTGGCCTTTAGCTATTGTGACAGCTCTTGGAGCTTATTTCGGTGGCTTTTTAAGTAGTTTATTGCAATGCAAAAAAGGCAATAAATTCATTGAGCGAACCGTTCGAATTGCTACTGTTGCCGTTGCAATAAAAATGATTTATGATGTTATAGCTTCTTAATATTTAAAGGATTTTTTATGTCTGAATCACTCTTTTTAAAAACTTGTAATGGATTTATTTCTAACGAAAAACCAGTTTGGTTTATGCGCCAAGCAGGCCGCTATTTACCAGAATATATGGAAGTCAGAAATCAGTTTAAAACATTTTTAGATTTTGTTCATAATTCAGACGCGGCGGCAAAAGTAACTGTTCAGCCAATAGACCGCTTTGGCCTTGATGCAGCGATTCTTTTTAGCGATATTCTTGTTCTTTTACCCACTCTTGGAATAGATGTAAAATTTTTACCAGGCGAAGGTCCAAGAATTGAAACTCCTTTACAAAACGCAAATGCTATTAAAAATTTAAAAGACCCGCAAATAGAAAAAGAACTTTTTTTCACAAAAGACGCTATTGAAAAAACACAACTTCTTTTAAATGGTCGCGCGCCTTTACTCGGATTTATTGGTGGGCCACTCACACTTGCCTCTTATGCAATAGAAGGTAAAACGTCAAAAGATTTACACCAAGTCAAAAAACTTTTTTATCAAAATCCAGAAGCTTACCATACCTTGCTTGAAAAAATTTCAACTACTGCTGGAGAATATTTAGCATTACAAGCCAAATGGGGTTGTGATGCTTTAGTCGTTATGGATAGCTGGGCAGGGCATTTGTCAAAAGAAGATTATCAAAAAATGGCTTTGCCTTATTCTACAAAAGTGATTGAAATGGCAAAACAAACAAATGTTCCTGTTTTGCATTACGCAAATGGGAGTGCTCATTTATTAAGTGAATTTTTAAAACTCCCTGCATCTGGTTTTGGGCTTGATTGGAGAACACCTTTAAAAACTACTTTAATAGAAAACCCAACAACTATTTTCCAGGGCAATATTGACCCTGCAATACTTTTTGCTCCACAAGAAACAATAAAAAAACGCGTTCGTGAAATTCTGGATTTAACAAAAAATCGAGCCCACATTATGAATCTTGGGCATGGGATTTTACCAGGCACTCCAATAGAGGGCGTGAAAGCATTTGTCGAAACCGTTCGAGAATATGTTTAAAATAAACGGGCGACAAGTCTAAACTTGTCATCGCGAATGTAGTGTAAATTGTCATGGCGAGAGGTCTTGTGCCTCGTGGGAGTAGATTGCCGCACCGTGTATTCTACACGTCTCGCAATGACAAGAAGTGCAGAATAAAAAACACTCCATCGCGAGTGACAAGTCGCTGGCAAGTTTTTTCGCAAGTAACAAGGGACTTGTTTGCCATCTAGCATAGCCGAGCGAAAAAAGTTTCTATAAAACTAAACAAGCGAGAGCTGCGACAATCGCACTTGTGCGAATTGGCATAGCCGAGCGAAAAAAGTTTCTATAATAATTCCATAAAAATTTTATATTTAAAAATATGTTTCATAAACTCGCCACACGCTTTAGAAATTACTTACCAAGACAATCTCTTGTAGGACAATTTGTGCGTTATTTTTTTACTGGTGGGTTAGCATTTGTTGTAGATTTTGCTTTATTCGCTCTTTGTCTTTATGTATTCCACTGGCATTATCTTTTAGCAAATTTTGTCGGTTTAATTGTTGGACTTGCTCTCAATTATGCCGTCAGCATTTCTTGGGTTTTTTCTACTTGTGAACGATCTTTAAAAAATAAACAATGCCTTGAATTTTCTGTTTTTGCTCTTGTCGGAATTCTTGGTATCGGTTTCAATCAATTGATTATGTTTGCTCTTGTCGGAAAACTTGACATTCAAGAAATGATTTCAAAAATTATTGCTGCAAGTATTGTTCTTGCATGGAATTTTCTTGCTCGTAAATTAATTCTTTTCCGCGATAAAAAGGTATAGCTATGATTCAAACCAATAGTGAAAATAAAATCGCAATTATTGCCGGTGCCGGGCCAGCAGGCTTAACAGCAGCTCTTGAACTTTTACGAACAACAAATGTCAAGCCCATTATTTTTGAAGCAGAAAATGTGATTGGCGGAATTTCAAGAACCGCAAAATACAATGGCAATCGTATGGATATTGGCGGGCATCGTTTCTTTAGTAAAAGCGATGTCGTTATGGATTGGTGGCAAGAAATTCTCCCCTTGCAAGGCAAAGCAAGTAAAGACGATTTAGCCATCGGTAGGCAAGTTCCACTTGCTTCTCTTGGTCCTGACCCAGAAACATCTGACCTTGTTATGCTTTGCCGTTCAAGACTCAGTCGTATTCTTTTTTTAAGAAAACTATTTGATTACCCTATCACTTTAAATGCTGAAACTATTAAAAATCTTGGCTTTATACGAATGTTAAAAATTGGTTTAAGCTATTTAAAAGTCAAGATACTTCCTAAAAGAAAAGAAAACAGCCTTGAAGATTTTATGATAAATCGTTTCGGCGTTGAACTTTATAAAACTTTTTTCAAAGAATACACAGAAAAACTTTGGGGTGTTCCTTGTAACAAAATAAGCCCTGAATGGGGCGGCCAACGCATTAAAGGTTTGTCTATCACAAAAACTGTTTTACACGCTTTAAAACAAATCTTTAAGAAAAATAATTCTTCTAAAAACATTCGGCAAAAAGATACAGAAACTAGTCTTATCGGACAATTCCTTTACCCGAAATTAGGGCCAGGCCAACTCTGGGAAACTGTTGCCGATAAAATTAAAGAACTTGGTGGCGAAATACATTTAAACACCAAAGTCACACAAGTCAAAACAGAAAACGGAAAAATCAAAGAAATCGTTATTGATAAAGGCACTTATACAGAAACTCTTGCTTGCGATTATTTCCTTTCTACAATGCCTGTAAAAGAACTTGTAGAAGCAATGGAAAATGTCCCTCAAGAAATCACAAGAATTGCAAAAGGCTTAGTTTATCGCGATTTTATTACCGTCGGACTTTTACTTGATAAACTTGAAATTAAAAATCCTGCAAAAAATGGCACCCCAGAAAGCAAATTAAAATTTGTTGCTGATAATTGGATTTATGTACAAGAAAGTGATGTTAAACTTGGTCGCATTCAAATCTTTAATAACTGGAGTCCTTATTTAGTACAAGATTCTGAAAAAGTCTGGATTGGCTTAGAATACTTTGTAACAGAAGGTGATTCTATGTGGCAAATGCCAGACAATGAATTCATTCAATTTGCAATTGATGAACTTGATAAAATTCATGTTGCCAAAAAAGAATCCGTAAAAGATTCTGTCGTTTTCCATATCAAAAAAGCTTATCCGGCTTACTTTGGAACTTATAATGAATTCAATAAAATCAGAAAATATTTAGACCCTATTGAAAATTTATTCCTTATGGGTAGAAACGGCATGCATAAATACAATAATATGGATCATAGCATGCTGTCTGCAATGGAAGTTGTAAAATGCATTCGTGAAAATATTGCTGACAAAAGCGCTATCTGGAATGTTAATTCCGAAGAAGATTATCACGAAGAAAAAAATAATTGATTAAGGTATATATGCGGCGTTTAAAAAAAGTATTCTTCTTACCTGAATTTTATTGCATTTTACTACTTGCATTGTGCTTAATCTTTTTACACTTAGGCCAAGTTAAAATTGAAAACGCCATATATTCAAGAGCTTCTGAAACAGAAAGCATTTCTTTTCCTTTTGCAAAAAACATGCGTTCTCAAGAGCATTTTGAAATTTCCTTTCACGTTATCAATAAATTCAATCAACCTTATGAATTAAAAGTAATTCCCGATGATTGTGCTGAATCCGTTATCATCAATGGAAACTTTATAAACCTTAAAAATTTCCCTGAAAATTGCAATTACACGCAAGGATTTACTTTACCTGATTCTTTAATTTCTCCTTACCTTGTAGGGCAAAAAATCCACTACTCTTTCAATATGAAAAATAAAGGAGGTCCAGCTGGAATTTATGTCGAGCCAAAATCTAAATCTATTTTATTTTCTATTATCAACATTTCAACCATTTTATTGATTGCATTACTCTCTTTAATGGTTGCCAAAAGATTGGGCATGCCTAAAAAACTTTACTTATTACTTTTGTTTGGTATTATTATTCGCATTAGTTTTTTCTTGTCAACTCCATACAGCCAGTACACACATGACGTTGATGGGCATATTGCCTATGTTCAATACGTAGCCAATAATTTTAGCATCCCAGAAACAGATGATTGTTGGACTTGTTATCACCCTCCTGTTTACTATGTCTCCGCTGTAATCCCATATTTTTTAGGAACCTGGATTCACTATAACGAAATAAGAATGCTTCAAATTTACAGCCTTCTATTTTCACTCCTGATTCTTTTCTTTGGAATCTTATTTTTCAAAACTTTCCTTGAATCCAAAGCATTATTTTGTGCATCTTGGTTACTAGCTCTCTGGCCCTTGTTTATTCTTGTTACACCACGAATCGGAAACGATCAATTATTCTATTTATTCCACACTCTTTGCCTTTTCGGTGGAGCAAAATATTTATTCAGTGGCAAAGGAAAATTTTTAATTCTCGCCACCATTTCTACCATTTGTGCTTTATGGACAAAATCAACTGCAGTCGTCACCATAGGAACCTTATTCTTATTCATGGCATGTGGCTTTTTTAAAAATAGCCAAACATTTAAGCCCAAACGTTCTGAACTCATATCTTGGATACTTTTAATTTTTGCTCTCGTTTTATTTGGCTTACAAAAAATACTTGCCGAATCTTCTTTGGTAGGCAATGCAAGCGGTTTACATTCTGGCTTGAAAGTAGGCAATGAAGCCATCAATTATTTATTCTTTGACATTCGTTCTTTTATTCTTGAACCATTTACCAGCGCTTGGAAAGATGGACTTGGGAGAGAATATTTTTGGAACTATTCTTTAAAAACATCTTTATTTGGAGAATTCACACTTGCGACAACCTCATTTGGAAAAACGCTTGCCACAATAACAAGCGTTTCATTCCTTGGACTTTGCCTATACGCTTTCCGCGGTTTCTGGAAAACAAAATGCCAGGCCATTCATTGGATTCTCATTTTACAAGGAATTGCCTTTTTTGCCGCGTCAATGTTCTTAAGAATCAAACTCCCTTATTCTTGCAGCAACGATTTCCGCTACATATTACCAGTTTTATTTAGTTTTTTTGCATTTCTTGGAATCGGCGTAAATCTTGAGCAAGCTTCTTTAAAATGGAAAATATTAGGTTATGCTTTGATAACCATTTTCACACTTTCATCAACGGTATTATTACTCTTGATTTAAATTTCTTCGATTTCAGTATCGGGTTCAGGTTCTTCCGTTGGAGCGCAACCAGGAGCATTTGGATCTTCTGTACAAATATCTGTTGTATCTTCTGCACTGCTAGAATTAGAACTTGAATCAGAGCACCCAAAAGCAAAAAGTGCCAAAAACAGTGATACAACTAAAGTCAACCATTTCTTATTCATAAGATTCTCCCGTTGTTAAAAGAACTCTAGCATTTAAAATAGTAAAAGCTTTTAATTAACTAATGCAAAAATCATTTTTTATATAAAAAAAACAACCGCCTAAAAAGGCGGTTGTAAAGGTAACGCTCGGACTCGAACCGAGGAATAGGGCTTTTGCAGAGCCGTCCCTTACCAACTTGGGTACGTCACCAGCATTCCCAATTATACTAAAATTTTTTACTTTTCCAAGACTATTATGCTGAAAGATTCTTTGAAAATGCGTTTTTTCCATTTTTTAGCCATTTTTTGGTTAAAAAGCCTTCGCATTCATGGTGATAAACTTGAAAATTACCAACCAGGAATTTTAGGTATCTGGCACGAAGATTTAGCCGCAACAACCGCCGCATTTGCTCATAAAAACGTTCACGCCATGATATCTTCGAGTAAAGATGGTGATATATTCACAAATCTTGCAGAATCTCTTGGTTATAAAATCGTCCGCGGTTCAGATTCTTTACATGCAGAATCCATACGTCATCTTGTAAAACCGCTCAAAAACAATTCTTTTGTAGCAATGGCTCTTGACGGCCCAAAAGGCCCAGCTCGCCAAAAAAAGCCTGGAACTGCCTGGCTCTCACAAAAAACAAATCGACCTTTATACGAAGTCAAAGTAACTTATGGCTTGCACTTTAAATTACACTCTTGGGACAAATCAAAAATCCCGTTTCCTTTTTCAAAAGTCACCATAAAAATACAACAAAGCTCTTGATACAATTCTTTTCAGAATCAAGGGAAAAATCTTCTTCGCTTTTTAAAAATCTTTTATCTATATTTCTGCTGGGTTTTGAAAGAAATTCTTAGCGCCTAGCTGTGCCTAGTTGTGTAATCACACTGGCCACAACTCTCGCTATTAGATTAAAAGTAACGTTTAATTCAAGAGGGCAAAATGGACGTATTCGCAAAGTTTGTAGCGTTTGACTTAGAAACAACTGGTCTAGACAAAGAAAAAGACCAGATTATTGAAATTGGTGCAGTCAAATTCACACTCATCGAAGAAAACGCAACTATAAAGCCAAAAATACTTGGAAAATTCCAGACATTTGTAAAGCCCGACCTTTTAATCCCGGCAGAAGCAACAGCTGTAAACCACATCACAAACGAAATGGTTCAAAACGCCCCAGACATAAACACTTGTCTCCGCAAATTCACAGGCTTCTGCGGCTTAGACACAATCCTTGTCGCTCACAATGCCGCATTCGATGCCGGATTTTTACAAAAAGCCTATACACAAAATCCGCAACTTATTCCAGCAAACCCAATCATTGACAGTTTAAAAATAGTCCGCACCATAATGCCAGAGCTCCCCAACCACAAACTCGGTAACATCGCGGAAATGTTCAAAAAACGCAATCAAATTTCTATGGCAATCACACCAGGCGAAATGCACCGAGCCGTTTACGACTGCGAAATGCTCATGGAAGTTCTCGTTGCCACACTACGCCGCCGCATCTCCAAAGAAGATTGGCTCATGCAAAACATCTTAAAAGTCCTCCCCAAATACGGCGGAATCTCGCAATCTCTCCGCAAATAAAACCATTTATTACAAAGGGAGAAGTCTCTCCCTCGCTTCAACTGGCTTTGTAAACAAAGCCATTTTACGCTACCCTCTCGAGTACTCAAGCAAACACCGTATGAATTGTCATGCAAATTTTCATCGCAAGCGTAGAGTGGCTTCTCATCGCAAACATAGGACGGTTTGTCATGGCGAGGAGTCTTTTAAGACGACGCGGCCATCTGTTGGCAAGTTGTCATCGCGAGAGGCCTTGTGCCTCGTGGCGATCTAGTGCGCATTTAAATAAAGTTTTATCCTCTCAATCTCTACACTAGACCTCGTCAAAACCTTACCAAAAAAACATTCAGTCTGCGTAACAAGCGATAAACTAAAAAGAAAGGATTCAAGTAGGTTACTGCGAATAACCTTGCTTGAATCAAATCCCAGATATGCTAAAAGTTTTGCAACCGGAAATTGTGGTCGTTTGCGAGGCAATGCCAAAGAATGTCTTTTGCAATTTTCCCTATAAACCAAAATTTTCCCAGTTTGATAATTGGAATAAAGAACATCACGCATCATTTGAGATAAGGAATGTTTTCTTGTTATCAATGGTAATGATGCAAGAGATTATTTAAAGTTTCGTCAGCCGTACAGGCTTTAAACTAATCCTTAAACAAAATCTATCACAGCTTTTCTTTCATGCAGTTTGCCTTCAGCTTTTGGGTAACCAAGAGCAGCAAGGCCATAAACTATGTGATTTTCTGGCACATTTAATTCAGAAAGAATCGGTCGGATTTTTTCGTTATCACAAATTCCGCAAAGCTGGTTTATCCAAACAGAACCTATGCCTAATGAATGTGCTGCAAGGAAAATATTTTGTAATGCACACGCATTATCATCTCGACCCCAAGCACTATCAGGCTTATTGGAAGGGATAATTAAAGCTTGTGGTTTATAAAAGTTGTAACCTTCTCTACCAAGGACTTCAGCAATAGCGTCTGCTAATTTTTGAATTTTAACTTTATCTGTTAAAACAGTAAAATGCCATGATTGCTGATTCATTCCACTAGGAGCATAACTTGCAGCTTTTGCAATGATTTCTAAATCTTCTTTTTTTAATGGTTCTTCTGTAAAAGAACGAACGCTACGTCTTGATAAAATAGTTTCTATAACTTGATTCATAATAACTCCTATTTTTCAGTAAAATATAAATTCTCTTTTTCTAAAAAAAGAGTAATTAAAAACAAGTTGTCATAGCAAATGCAGTACGAATTGTCATGGCTAGTGCCTTGTGCCTCGTGGCCATCTTGTTTTTTGTCATTACGAGCGTAGCGAAGTAATCCAAATACAAGTGTTGCTTGCAAACAGATTGCTTCACTCTTTCAGAGTTCGCAATGACATGTTCAGGGGTGTCATCGCGAACGTAGTGTGGCGATCTGTTGGCGATGAGATTGCTTCCACCACGCCACAAGTGTGGCTCGTGGCTGGCTCACATTTAGGCTTCGCAAAAAATCTAGCACGGCTCGCTATGACAAGAGGCATGCGGCAAGTTCTTTCGCGAGTGACAATGCAAAATAATATTTTCAAAAATTAAAGTACACTTAAAATTAAGTTGCAATAGCGTCGGCCAAGGAAGGGGAGGCTTGGAGGGGACCGTGCGGCCTTCGCAACTCCGAGCCGGGTCCCCTCCATAGAAAAATTTTTAGCAAAGCCCGAAAAACAGTAACTCATGGCTAGTGCCTTGTGCCTCGTGGCCATCTTGGCTTTTGTCATTACGAGCGTAGCGAAGTAATCCAAAAACAAGTGTTGCTTGCAAACAGATTGCTTCACTCTTTCAGAGTTCGCAATGACATGTTCAGGGGTGTCATCGCGAACGTAGTGTGGCGATCTGTTGGCGATGAGATTGCTTCCACCACGCCACAAGTGTGGCTCGTGGCTGGCTCACATTTAGGCTTCGCAAAAAATCTAGCACGGCTCGCAATGACAAGAGGCGTGCGGCAAGTTTTCTCGCGAGTGCCAAGAATCGCGGGACAAAGAACTTGCGGCAAGTATAAAAGGCGAGTTGTCATCACAAGTGTGTTAGGGATGGAAGCCCGTCAGGGTTCGGACTCGCTGGATTTTTTTTGGACTTTTGGGGAGCGAGGCTGAACGGACGAGTGCCGCGCAAGGATTTGATTGCTAAAAATGTGGCGGCACGAGATAACGCAAGAGCCCGACCTACGCGTTTGAAGTTTATAACGAAAACCGTAGGAACACCCCAAAATTTAACGCATGGCTTTTTTAGAAAAAAGTTTTTTGTTATGTTTAGTGTGTGAAAAAATTAATCCACAATCGCGATAAGTGTCTTGAATGTGCCGGCTGCGTCGGTATTTGTCCCAAAATGGCTCTCGATATGTATGGTCTGGATTTGCAGATAGATCATGAAAAATGTTCTAAATGCGGCCTTTGCGTTAGAGCGTGCCCTGCTAATGCTTTGAGTATTTCGGAGGACAGTAATGCGTAAAGAATATGATGCTATTGTTGTAGGCGCAGGTCCTGGTGGTTCTGTCGCTGCAAGAGAACTAGCAAGGCAAGGGTTTTCCGTTTTACTTTTAGAAAAAAGAGAACGCGTGGGTTACCCTGTGCGGTGTGGAGAAGCAAGCACCACTTTTGCTGATTTGCAAAATTTTGGACCTATTCCTGACGAATGTATTGAATCTAACATTAATGGCCTTTTTGTTTATGGCCCCCAAGGCACTGAAATTGACTATTACAAAAAAGATGTCGGCGTTATGCTTAACCGAGAAAAGTTCGACCCGTGCCTTGCAGAACTTGCTAAAAAAGATGGTGCTGAACTTTTAACGTTTGCAAGGGCTAGCGCATTGAGCGATGTTGAAAATGGTTTTCGAACTGTTACTGTGGTGACTGCTTCTGGAACAGAAAATGTGAAAGCCCGCGTAGTCATTGCCGCTGATGGGGTTGAATCTTTAATTGGTCGCATGGCTAAAATTCCTAGCGGTCAAAAGCCTGGTTTTTCTTGTTGCGGTGTTGATATTAAAGTAGAAGGTATTCTCACAAACCCTGAATACCTTACTTTCTGGCAAGGCCACGATTGGATTAATGATGGTTATATCTGGAGTTTTCCAAAAGTCCGTTCAAACACAACTAATTTTGGCGCAGGGTTTCTTATTCCTAAAACAGAAGGCCCGTCTATTTTAGAAGTGACTATGGATTGGCTGAATCGCTTGTTCCCCAATGCAAAAATTTTAGGAACTGTCGGGGGCGTTATTCCCGTTTCTGGAAATCTTGAACATTATGTGGCTGATTCTTTAGCGCTTGTTGGCGATGCAGCTCATCATACTAATCCATTAACTGGTGGCGGTATTTCGGCTGCTATGCGCGCAGGGCGCCATGCGGCAAAAATTATCGGTGAAGGGCTCCGGACCAATAATCTTTCTAAAGAATTTTTATTGCAATATGAAACTCTTGTTGAAGAAGATTTTGGCAAATCCCACCGCAAGCAATTAAAATTTAGACGTTTCCTTTTAGAGCAAAATAAAGAAGACCAAGTGAATACTTACCATTTTTTAAATGCCGCTCTCGGTAAAAATGGAAAAAAACTTGATTTGCTAATGCACCCTATGCGCTCATTAAAAGTTATTCGTGATTATATCAAATTCAAATAATTTTTATGCGCACCTGTTGCCCTAGCTTTTATTTCAAATTTCAATGCCTTGCTTCAAAATGTTCTGATACTTGTTGCGCTGGCTGGGAAATAGAAATAGATGAAAAAACAGAAACGCTTTATAAAAATGTTTCTGGAGAAATAGGCGATAAATTAAAAGCAAATATTGAAAATGGTCAATTCAAACTTTTACCTAATGAACGTTGTCCGTTTTTAACGCCTAATAATCTCTGTGAAATTTATTCTACTCTCGGAAAAAATTCTCTTTGCGCCATTTGCAAGGAACACCCTCGTTTTAAAGAATGGTTTGGCGATTATATGGAACAAGGTTTAGGACTTTGTTGCGAAGAGGCTATACGATTATTGCTTAATGAAACTTCTTTAGAATTTATCACTTATAATTCCGACGAAGAAATTATTTCTCTTGCAGATGAAGAAATTTTTTTCAGAGATAAAACATTAAACCATAGAGAAAAAATTTTTTCCATTTTAAAAAATCGATTTATGGATTTTAAAGAACGATTAATAACGGTCTTTCATGAAGTGAAATCCTTTGAAGAAGAAAATTTTCCATTTCTTTTAAGTAACAATTCTCTTGAAGAAAATAATTTTTCAACAACCCTTTCTCATTGGGTTAAAATTCTTGGAAATACAGAAAGCCTTGGAAAATCTTGGGATAAAGTTTTAGGCGCTATTCAAACTAAAACCATTTCCAATATTTCTTCTCAATCTGTCTTTTCAGATGTGGAAAGAGAAAATATTGTGATTTATCTTTTGTTCCGTTATTATGCAAAAACTTTATACGAAGGTAATTTTTCAGAGAAATTTAAATTTGCACTTTTCTTTTTAATTATTCTAGAAAATTTTGCCAATGAATTAGCCTATGATTCTGTTGGTGACACTAAAATCAATGCCATAAAAATGCTTTCAAAACAACTTGAATATTCTGAAAACAATCTCTATTTTCTTTTTGAACATTTTAATAATGATGTTTTCTTTTCAGAAAATTCTTTTTTGAATTTAATACAATATTTTTAAATGAATATCTATATTTCAAATATGCAAAAAACAGAAATTTGGTACAAAGCTCAAGGTCGCTGTAAAAGCGAAGAATATGAAATCGTTTCTTACCTTCTTTTTGAGGCAGGTGTTCTTACACTAGAAGAACTTGAATGTGAAAATCCAGAATTAACAGAATTCCGCTTTTATACTGGCGATAAAGAAGAACGCGATTCTATCGTTGAAAAATTCCCTGAATACTTTTTTGAAATTTCTGAAGAGCCAGCTAAAGATTGGGATAAATGGTGGCGTGATAGAGCAGAGCCTGTGGCTGTCAGCCCGCATTTATGGGTAAGACCTCCTTGGGTTGAATTCACCCCAGACGATGAAAATGCAATTGTATTAGAACTAGAAGCTAAAACAGCTTTTGGTACAGGCGAACACGAAACGACATCAAGTACAGCTGCTTTAATGGAAGGTATCGACTTTACCAATAAAACCGTTTTAGATATTGGCACAGGAACAGGAATTTTAGCCATGTTTGCTAGGCGGAAAAATGCAGCCCTTGCTGTCGGCACAGAAATTGACCCACAAGCTCTCCCTTGTATCGCTGAAAACTTTGAAAGAAATGGTTTTAAAGATTCTTGTGCAGTTCTTGGTTTTCTTGATGCCTTTGCTGACAACGTTAAATTTGATGTTATTGTCTGCAATATGATTCGTAGTGAACTTTGGCCATTACGTGATGACATTGAAAATCTTCTTGCTAGTGGCGGTTATTTTGTAGTATCGGGCCAATTAGAAGAAGAAAAACAATATGTTCTAGATTGGTTTTCAGAATGTGGTTTGCAGGTTGAAGAAGAAATAGTTCGTGGCGAATGGTGGAGTGCACGAGCGAGGGCTTTATGAAATTAGATGCAATCGAATGTATGCAAAAGCGTAAAAGCGCTCGTGAATTTTCAGATAAAAAAATTCCTGAAGAAGTTTTGCAAAGGATTCTTGAGGGGGCGCGTTTTGCCCCTTCGAGTAAAAACACCCAACCTTGGAAACTTTCTCTTATCGAAGGGGCAAGGCTTTGTGCGCTGCGTAAAGAACTCTGTGAACAATTTGATTTAGGCGCACAAAGCAGGCCGGATTTTTCACAAAATCTACAAGAACTCTACCGGCCACGCGCCATCACTCTAGGAAAATCTATTCTCACCTATAAAGGTATTACTCGCGAAGACAAAGAAGGCAGGCGTAAACACGACAGAGCAAACTTTGAATTTTTTAATGCAAAGCAAATTCTCGTATTAAGTGTTGCTAAAGAACCAAACGAAACCACATTAATGGATTTAGGAATTTTTGCTGGCTATTTAATGCTTGCTATTGAAAACGAAGGTTTAGCTTGCTGCCCACAAGTCAGCGTCATTAATTACGCCGATTCTTTTCGGAAAATTTTACCAGAACTTCAAGAAGAAAAAATTGCTATGGTATTCCCTGTAGGCTACCCTTTAGAAAATTCTCACGTAAATAATTTCCGTTCTGAACGAGAAAATATTAACGTCTGGTTCCAAAAAATTTCTTAAAAAATATTGCGGTATTTTCCGTAATATTCCATTCTATTCAATTTCTGTAACCTTCTTGCAATAATAGCACTAGGCAATTTAAATTCTTTTGAGAAGAATTTTACGGCTCGTTCAGAATAATCTCCAACGGCTAAAATTTGACACTCTCTAAATTCAGATAAAAGTTTATCGTCTGCTTTTTTCTTGTATTCTTGATTTTCTTTTAACCCTGCAATATCTTTTACAAACATTCCTGTTTTTTCCGTTTCAAAAAATTCTAATGCTTCAAAAAGCATTTCAAGAAAAAGTATTTCATTTGCATAACGTTCTGAAAAAATCAACAATGGTTTAGAATTTTTAAAAACACCTACAGCTCCAGAAAATGCTTGTGGAAAACTCGGAACAAATACTAAACTTATGCCAAACTTTTTGCAAAGTTCTAAAGCTTTTTCTAAAAAATTTTCTTCTTTTAAATAAGAAAGATTTAAAAGTTTTTTCCTTAAAATATCTAAACCTTTAGCAGAAAATAAATTCTTTTCTTCTTTCGCATCAAGCAATTCTCCACAACGATACCATGCAGCATAAATTTTTGGAAAATCACTTTCTGAAAAATCAACAGAAACTATTGGCGAATTAGAAGAGAGATAAGCTTTTTCAAAAGCAGATTTTGATCCTATTTGAAAAAATTGAAATAATTGCTCATGTTTTGGAAGATTAGAGTCTTTATCCAAAAAACCACGAGAAACTAAAGCCCTAAAAGGAAACCCCTCTGCAAAATCTTGATCTGAATTTCCATAGTGTAAAATATTTTCATCAACAAGTCCTAAAACTCGATGCATATAAAAGATATCTAACTCTGCTAAAGCTATTTCTGCTTTTGCCCAAGCATAAACTAAATTCTTAGCACGACCAATCCGTACTGCAAATTCATACAGCGACAAATTCTTTTCTTTGCGAACAGAATCTAAATTTTTGGAAAAAGAACCTTCTAAAATTTTCATACGCAAAAAGTATGAAAATTCAAAAAGAAAAATCAATATTTAGTTTCTTGCGTAAGAAACTTTTTTTCCCTCAAACGATAAATAGAAGATTGTTCATTCTCGTGCATTGCAGCGTGTTTTTTAGAATAATTCAGCTGAAGCGCTAAATTCTCTTTAGACTTCACAAAAGAAGCCTTCTTGCCAGACATATTCGCTACAATATTTTTAAAATGCTTTGTCATTTATCCAAAACCAATGTTTTTAAAACTTTACACAAGATAGTATAAGTATCATAAAAATAAAAGGGTGGAAAAATGCATCTGTGAGAAAAAGCACTAAAAAAAACTCCTTTTCTTGTTTTTTAAGTAAGAAAAAGATATAATTTAGGGTGATTTTAGCCACCATTTAATAAAAAAGAGGCATTTATGAAAAAATATGGTATTCTCGCTCTTATTGCAGCAGGTTCATTTATTGGTTGTGCAAGTGCTCCAAAACCAGATGTAAACCCAAAAGAAGCTCCTGTTGTTCAAGTACAAAAAGATACTTTAGTATCTGCTACTGATCGTAAAAGTTATGCCCTTGGTATAAATGTCGGTCGCTCTTTAAAAGATGTTCTTTTAACAGGTATTGATTTAGACATTATGCAAAAAGGTCTCAAAAGCCAACTTGATACCTCTGCAAAAGTTTTAATGACAGAAGAAGAAATTGAATCCACTTTACAAGATTTAGTTAAAGATTTACAAGCTAAACGTGAAGCTGATGCTAAAGCTCTCTTGCAAAAAACTCTTGAAGAACAAAAAGCTTTCCTTGCTAAAAATGCAAAAGATAGTGGTGTTGTAACTACATCTAGCGGGCTTCAATATAAAATTGAAAAAACAGCTGATGGCATTGCGCCAAAACGCGAAGATAAAGTAAAAGTCCACTATAAAGGTAGTTTGCTTGATGGCAAAGAATTTGATAGTTCTTACTTGCGTGGCGAACCACTTGAATTCCCTGTTAGCGCAGTTATTGAAGGTTGGCAAGAATTACTTACTAACATGAAAGTTGGTATGAAAGTTAAAGCCTGGATTCCAAGTGAACTCGGTTATGGTGAAGTTGGAGCTCCTCCGGCAATCCCTGGAAATTCTTTACTTATTTTTGAAGTTGAATTGTTAGAAGTTCAAGCAGCAAATCCTCCTGCTGACACACTCAATGTAACTCCTTTAGCAGACTCCACTCAACAAACTCCTGCTCAAGCAGAAGTTAAAACAGATTCTGCTACAACAGCTCCAAAAGCAGAACCAGCTAAGCAAGAAGTAAAGCCTGCTGAACAAAAAGCAGAACCGGCTAAACAAGAAGCAAAGCCTGCTGAACAAAAAGCAGAACCAGCAAAGCAAGAAGCAAAGCCTGCTGAAAAGAAAGTGGAAAAAACAGAGCCAACTAAAACAGAAACAAAGGCTCAAAAGAAATAAACTTTCTCTGAAAATTTTTAAAGCGGAAACTCTGCAGAGTCTCCGCTTTTTTTGTAAACAAAAAAATTACCATTTTTTAGTGATAAAATTCTTTTGGATAAGCGTTCTATACTAATAGACACTTTTTTTATAAGGACGCTTTATGCCAAAAACTCAAAAGCCTTTTCGGATAGGATTTTTTATTGATGGCTTTACTTTACACAAAGTCAATCACTACTACAAATACTATCACAAATTTCATTCCCATATTTCTTTTAGTGGTTTAAGAAATTTTGTAATGAAACAAGTCAAACCTTATTGCCCTAAAAATAAATCTCTTATTTTAGAAGGGCATTATTACCATTCACGTAAAAATCCTGCATACGATAACGAATGCCCTTTTAATACAAGTCTAGAAAGGTTTGAAGAAAAACTTCTTGATCAAGGTATACAAATGCATTACCCAAATGCACCGCTTGATTGGAAAACATCTGGGAATAGCGATTTAATTAATGACATAAAAATGTATGCCATGTTCCAAGAAATAGATATCGTTGTTTTGCTTTCTACTCAAGGCTTTTATGCTGAAACTGCAAAAATGTTACGAGAACAAAAAATACCGCTTATTCTTTTAGGCTGGAATTTTGCATACCCTAAAAACCAAAAACTTATTCTTTGGAAAACAGATATAGACCTCAAAAATTATGCATTCCAATATATCGCTATGGAAAAAATCATGGATAATAAAAACATGACATCTCTTTTTGAAAAGAAACCTAAATTATTGATAAAACCGACTCATAAAATGTCATATCGTTTTCAACAAGCCTGAAACTTCAGTCTATTATCTTTATAAAAAAAGACAGGTGTTTAACCTGTCTTTTATCACAATAGCTTTTTAATTAAAGATTAAAGGCGATCGCGTTGTTTCTTTTGCCAAGGTGAAAGGAATGTCCAAGTGAGTCTTGCACCAAGGAAGAAAGTATCGCCATTCACATCGGCACTACCATATTCAACATCTTCAATATCAATTTCGCCATAGCGAATGACGCGGTAGCCACCATAAACACCAATAGAGATTGGGTCAAAAGAAAGACGCAATTCTAATTCTGCGTTAAAAGTCATTGCAAATGTGCTGTAGTAACGATTACGCATATCTGTGACTTTGATTTGGTCTTCAATTGCGCCACCATCGTAATTCAAAATATCATAAGAATTTACAAAGTGAAGGTTCAATAAATTGAAACCGATACCTGCAGCTGGAATCAAATTGATGAAAGTATTTTCTCCAAATAACTTCCAACCAAACATCCAGTCAGCACCATAAGCAAACCAAGCTGCATCTGTTGCGCCAGAGCCTTCAGAAACTTGAGTTGGCATAAAGTTTATGTCAAACCAAGTCAAGAACTGCTTGTACTGGGCACCGATGTTTACATGCAGACCAAGATAGTAATCATCAAAATGATCATAAGAACTTAATGAACCATCACCAACAAACTTAGCATCAGAAGAATCGCCACTCGCTGATTCTTGAATAACTCCTTTTCCACTAGAAAAGAGAAGTCTATTGATATAGTTGATGTGTTCGGAGTTCATGTTACGATAATCGCCTCCGATAGAAATAAAGCCGCGGATATGTTCTTTCTCATAGAAAGAAGATTCTGCATCAGCAGATGCAGTAGCTACAAAAAAGCCAATCAAAATCGCTGTCAAGCGAAAAACTGTTTTAGAAATACGCATTGATAAACTCCACGCATAAAATTTTCCTATTAAAATACATTATATATTTGAATTGTGTTGGATAAAAATGTATAAATCGTTAAAAATCAATAGGTTGTGTGCATTTTTCTTCTTTTTTTTACTCTTTTTTGCCCTAATTATAGGTTTAAATGGTTGTTTAAAAGAAGAAATTAAAACGGAAGCGCCTACTCGCTCCCTGTTTTTGCGTTACGCCAAAAACTTCAAAATAGACACCTTACAACAAGGTGCTCTTCATGTCTCGGTTCAAGTTTTTATTGGAAAAGATACTTCAACATACGAATATTTGTTGCTAAAAAACGAGGCATCCACCCCTCAAGGTTACACTTCTCTCCCTATTATTCACATCCCGATAAAACGCGCTGTTATTTTATCTGGAAGCCACCATGCGTACTTGAAACTTTTAGATGCAGAAAAGACTATTGTCGGCTTCAGTAATAAAAAGTATGCCGCGGATTCATCTTTATTTAATCAAATAACTCTTGGAAATATTTTAGAAATTGGAGATGGTCCTTCTTTACAGCAAGAAGCTATTTATAATTTAAAGCCAGATGTTATCATTGCTTTTGCGACTGGAAGTGCTTTTGATTCTAATCTTGAAAAATTAAAAAAAGCCAAAATCCCAGTTCTCTATGTATCCGAATGGCAAGAAACATCTCCTCTTGGTAAAGCAGAATGGATTTATTTATTTGATGCTTTAGTACAAACTAATAAAGCTCATGATTTATTTGAAACCGAAAGAATAAGTTATGAAACGTATAAAGATTCTTTGCATGCTTTAAATTTACCTTGTCCGAAAGTACTTTTAGGCGGACCGTCTTCTGGTTATTGGTTTGCTCCTGGAGATAATAGCTATACAGCTACTTTAATTAAGGATGCTGGTGGTTGTATCGTTTTTTCTCCTGATTCTTCAAGAGAACGTAGATTTTCTTTAGAACAAGCATTCCATTTTGCAAAAAAGGCTCAAGTATGGCTACACCCTGGTATTTATGAAAATCCACAAATGTTACTCGCTGAAGAAAGTCGTGTTAAATTTTTAAATCCTTTTATAAACAAACGCATTTTCAACTTTGATAAACAAAAAGGAAAAGCTGGTGCGCTAGATTTTTATGAAAATGGAGTAACAAACCCATCAAAAGTACTTTTAGAAGTCATAAACATACTTCATCTAGACACTGCAAAAAAGAATTTGTTCACCTGGTATCGTAATATTTTCTATAATTAGGGTATGGCTAATAATGTTGGTATCGGAGAATGGATTGCCGCTTCTTATGATCACGGGATTCCATTTTTGCAGCAGATTCCTAGAGAATGTGCTGATTTTTTCTTGTTGAATTCTCAGACTGCTGAATTTGACGCTGGAGAAGTCATTTTAGCAGGTGATAGCATTAATCAGTACTTCTGCGTTTTACAAAGTGGACGAGCTCAAATTTGTGGCCGTATGATGCCTGATGGGCAATATAATGTCATTGCTTATTTAGAAAGTGGTGCTTGCTTTGGTGAAATGTCTCTTATATGCAATGCTCCTACAAGCAATACTATCATTGCTATTGAAGACGCTTGTACAGTTCTTCTTTTACCAAAAGATATTTTTATCAAGTTCCTTGACGAGAATCCAAGTGTTATGGTTTACTTGTATAAAGTAACCGCTGATCGTTTACGTGCTAAGAATAAAGCTTTTGATGATTTTGAAAGCCTTTCTTTGCTCGCATCTGCAAAGGTTCTTCCTTTTGTAGATTTCGCTCAGACTATGGAAAAAAGCCGTATCACTGGAACCGTTTTATTTGAATCCAATGGTCGTGGTGGCTTTATTGCGTTCCAAGATGGGCAGATGAGTTGCGCCAAATGCGGTAAACTACTTGGCCCAGATGCCTTAGAAGAATTGCTGTCTTGGGGCGAAGATACTCTTTTCAAATTAGATACCCATGTCATGCCAGATATGGTAAATATCAATCAATCATCCAACACAACTAGTTTGATTTTGGATGCTCTTAGAAATATTGATGAAAAACAAAACACAAAATAACCCTATGAGGAGAATATGAATTACGCAGACGCTGGGGTGTCGCTTGCCCGCGCCGATGAGGCAATGGTCGGAGTAAAAAAATCTGTTCGCAGTACTTTTAACAAAGGAGTGCTTGGCGATGTAGGAAACTTCGGAGGCCTCTTTACTTTAAACCATCTTGGAATGAAAGATCCTGTTTTAGTCAGCTCTGTTGACGGTGTCGGTACAAAATTAAAAATCGACATTGAAATGGGAACCCACGAATTACCAGGACAAGATATCGTCAACCATTGTTGCGATGATATTTTGGTACAAGGTGCGCGTCCGTTATTCTTCCTTGATTATGTCGCTACTGGACGCCTAGAACCAGGTGTTATGGATAGCCTTGTTGCTGGTATGAGTAAAGCCTGCCGTGAAAATGATTTGGTTCTCATTGGCGGTGAAACAGCTGAAATGCCTGGTTTCTATGGACCTGGTGACTATGACATTTCTGGAACAATCGTTGGTGTTGTTGAACGCGAAAATATTATTGATGGCAAAAGTATTAAACCGGGAACCATCATCCTAGGTCTACCTTCTACAGGGCTTCATACTAATGGTTATTCTTTAGCTCGCAAAGCTTTATTTGATGTAGCTGGTTATACAGTAGATACCCGTATTGATGGTATGGACAAAACTATTGGTGAAGCGCTCGCTACCCCACATCGTAGCTACTATAAGAGCCTTATTGAACTTTGCGATAAAAAATTATTGCAGGGCCTTGTTCATGTTACTGGTTCTGGCTATCAAGGAAACATTCCAAGAATTCTCCCAGATAATGTAGACGTGGTTATTGATCGTTCTGCATGGGAAGTTCCTATGATTTTCAGAGTCATTCAAGAAGCTGGTAGCGTAGAAAAAGACGAAATGTACTCGACTTTCAATATGGGTTTAGGAATGCTTGTGTTTATTGACCCAGCTAACCTTTCCGTTGTCGAAGAACACCTTAAATCTAAAGGTGAAGTTTTCTACAAAGTCGGCGAAGTTGTTGAAGGCTCACGTCAAGTCAAATTCAAAGATTAAAAACGAATTTGTTTGTAATAGCGGCATCTACGATGCCGCTATTTTTTTTGCTTTATTTTTTCTAAAAGAGGCACGCCTAAAATGCTAATAAAACTTCTCAACAAAATTTTAAATGGTTTTCTTACATGAGGGTAAAGGTGTTTTGAATTTTTTATCGCCCACATAAAATATTCTGGCAGAAAAAATCTCGTTAAACGATTTTCTAAATAAGAAATGTAATCTTTCAAAAAATAAACAGATTTTTTTTCAAACTTGCCAGAATTCATTTGATTCAGCAATAATTTACTCCACTTTAAATTTTTACAGAGTTCCTCTTTCCAAATATGCTTTGCTCCTATACCAATCGCATTGTCATCATGTAACCGATATTTAATAACAGGATTTTTTATTGCTATATAGCCATTATTTAAAAAAGCACAAAAACCTATCCATTGATCATGTACAAAAACATCTTCTGGAATCGGTAAAACTTTATCTAACAAAGACACTCTGAACAAAGAAAGGCAACCCGTAAGATTTGTATAGCCTGTCATTAAATTTTCTAATGAAAGTTTTTCAATTATCTTAGCCTCTTTTCTCCATGATGTCGAAATAATTTGTCCTTTGGCATCTATCACATTTGCATCGCCAAAAACGAGGTCTGGATTTTTATTTTCACTACAAAATACGGCCTTTTCTAAAATTTCCAACTTTTCAGGAAGCCAGATATCATCTTGATCGGCAAGTGCAATCAAATCACTTGGTAAAAGTTCTGCTTTAGCTATTTCTAATATTTTTGAAAAAGCGGCTCTATGCCCTGTATTTATTGAATTTTTCCACAATTTAATTGGAAGCTTTGAACTAAAATTTTCAACAATCTGAACACTAGAATCTGATGAAGCATCATCTAAAACAAAAATAATATCAGCAGGGCGTGTTTGCATTACCAAAGAAGAAAGCATTTCTGAAAGAAACTTTTCGCCATTATAAGTTGCAAGAACGACACCAATTTTTGCCATACCATAAATATAAAAAGATAATATTTCTTGTTTTTCTTGCTGAACTTTCTATGGGACAGAAATTTTGCTACCTGTAGGTTGCGGAAAATAAACTTATTTCTTTATAAAGTTAGTTTGTGAATCCGTTAGAACATACAAAAAATTGTTTTGGAAAAGCCCTCAGAAAAATCCGCTGGGATAAAAAAATAAGCCAGGAACAACTGGCCGATAATAGCGGTATTTCTAGACAACATATTTCTCGTTTAGAATGTAATAACGATATTCCTTCTCTTGAAACCCTTCGGCTAATCGCAAAAGGGTTAAATATTTCTATGAAAGATTTGATTAATGAATTTGAAACCATATATTATAAGCCATTATTTGATGACGATTTAAAAGTTGCTGAGAATAACCAATCAAAAAAATACTTTTTAGCAAAAAATTCTAACTCTCAAAAGAAATAAAATCCATTAAAATGCCCTTTTCAAAGCTTTTTTAAAGCCTTTTGATTTCTCTATTAACATCTTCATAACTCGCTTTTACTAAATTGTTGCTGAAAATTTATTTCTCAAGGATTTATATGAGCATCGTAGATAAAGTACTGCATAAAATATTTGGAACGCCACACGAAAGAAAAGTAAAGCGTTTGCGTCCGATTATAGCAGAAATCAATAAAGTACGTAAAGAATTAGAAGTTCTTTCTGATAAAGAACTTGCTCTCAAAAGTTCTGAGTTCAGAACCCGTTTACAAGAAGGCGCTTCTTTAGAAGATATTAAAATAGAAGCTTTTGCCGTGTGCCAAGAAGCTTGCGACCGCCGTCTTGGTATTTTCAATATCTTTGATGAATCCTATGGATTTGATTTTGGTCTTTTAGGGCCAGAACTTGCTGGAGCTGTTCAAAAAGCAAGAGAAGAATTAAAAGCTGGTGTGCCAGAATATGAAGTTTATTTACCAGCAGAGCTTTATGCTAAAGTACGCGAACTTTATCCGGAATCTGTAAAACCATTCCGTATGATGCCTTTTGATGTGCAAATGATTGGTGGCCTTGTTTTACACGAAGGCGCTATTGCAGAAATGGCTACTGGTGAAGGTAAAACTCTTGCTGCTGCTTGTCCTGTTTATTTAAATGGTCTTTCAGGGAAAGGCGTTCATGTTGTTACTGTAAACGATTACCTGGCTGGCCGTGATGCTAAGCAAATGGGCCGCGTTTATAATTTCCTTGGTTTAAAAGTCGGTCTTATTGTCAATGGTCTTGACTCTGACCAACGTAGAGCAAGTTATGGTGCCGATGTTACTTATGGTACAAATAACGAATTTGGTTTTGATTACTTGCGCGATAACATGGCAGTCACTCCACAAGAACTAGTTCAGAGAGAACTTAATTTCTGTATTGTGGACGAAGTGGACTCTATCTTAATTGATGAAGCTAGAACTCCTTTGATTATCAGTGGTCCTGCAGAAGATGCTACTGACAAATATGTTAAAGCAGATGCATTGGTGCAACAATTAAAGCGCGGCACCGATTACATGGTTGATGAAAAAAATAAAACGGTTCAAATTACAGAACGCGGTGTCAATAAAATTGAATCTATTCTTAAAATCACAAACCTTTATGGTGAACATGCTGAATGGGTTCATTTTATCACTCAATCCATGCGCGCTTGGAACCTTTTTGAACGCGATGTAGATTATTTGGTTCGCGAAGGTGAAATCGTCATTATTGATGAAAATACCGGTCGCTTAATGGAAGGGCGTCGTTATTCTGAAGGTATGCACCAAGCTATCGAAGCAAAAGAAAAGGTGCAAATCCGCCGTGAAAACCAAACACTTGCAACCATTACATTCCAGAACTATTTCCGCATGTATAAAAAGCTTTCTGGTATGACTGGTACTGCAGAAACAGAAGCAACTGAATTTATCAAAATTTATAACATGCCTACTTGGGTTATCCCAACACACAAGCCTTGTATCCGTAATGACTTGAATGACCTCGTCTATAAAACAGAAGATGCAAAATGGCGTTCCATTGTTTCTGAAATCAAACGCAGACACAATGCTGGACAGCCAATTCTTGTTGGTACGGCTTCTGTTGAAAAGTCTGAAAAAATTTCTCAGATGCTTAAACGTGAAGGCATTGAACACGAAGTTTTGAATGCTAAAAACCATGGTCGAGAAGCTGAAATTATTCAGTATGCTGGCCACATGTATAAAGTAACTGTTGCTACTAACATGGCTGGTCGTGGTACTGATATTGCACTTGGACCAGGTGCTGCTGAAGTTGGCGGTTTACACGTTCTTGGTACAGAACGTCATGAATCAAGGCGTATTGACAACCAGTTACGCGGGCGTTCAGGCCGCCAAGGTGATCCGGGTTCTAGCCAGTACTTCCTTTCTCTTGATGATAATCTTGTTCGTATTTTTGGCGGGGCTAACATCAAAAAAATGATGGAACGTTTTGGTTTAGGCGATGACGATGTTATCGTTCACCCACTTGTAAGCCGTAGTATTCGTGGAGCCCAACGCCGTGTTGAAGGCCAGAGTTTTGATGCTCGTAAATACTTGCTTGATTACGATGATGTGATGAACGAACAACGTAAAGTCATTTATACTTTACGCCGTCGCATTCTTAATGAAGAAGATGTTCGTCAAGATGTTTGGAGCCGAATTGAAGAAGCTGTAGATATTAAAGTTTCTCAATATGTATTTACAAATACGTTCCCTGAAGAATGGAAACTAGAAGAACTCCATGTAGAACTCGGTCGTTGCTTTGCTATCAACTATAACTTGAGCAAAGAAGATGCTACAACCAAAACTGCGGAAAACGTTTTAGATGAAATTCTTGACCTTTGTAAAAAGAAATACGATAAACTTGTAGAAATCATTCCAGAAAAAGATTTCAAAAATCTTGAACGTCATTTGTTATTACGCACCATTGACCAACACTGGAAAGAACACTTGTATGCTATGGACCAATTGAAAGATTCTATTCGCTTCCATGGCTATGCTCAAAAAGACCCACTCATGGTTTACAAAAGCGAAGGTTTTAGATTATTTGAAAAATGTCTTGAAAGCATCGCAACGCTTGTCACTATGCGCATTTTAAACATTCGTATTCAATTACCAAACGGAATGTCTGTTCCTCCTGAAATGCTCGTTAAGCGTGAAGATGCTCCAAAAACAAATAATCCTGATGAAGTGGCTCCAGAAGATAAAATGGAAGTTTCTATCGCACAAGAATCTATTCCACCAAAACCTGAAGCCCCAAATCAAACTGTAACGAATAAAGACCCTGAACCTTCTACAATGCCTCAATCAGCACTTCCAGGAACACGCCCTCCTATGCGCAGGCCTGCTCCTGTAAAAACAGAAGGTCCAAAAGTAGGGCGTAATGATCCTTGCTGGTGTGGCTCTGGATTAAAATTCAAAAAATGTCATGGTAAAAACGAAGAATAAAATATGTTCTGTTCCACTAAACACTTTTTTAGCTTAGAAGGCATTGATGGTTCTGGCAAAACCACTCAATTAGAACTTTTAGCCAATGCGCTAGAAGCTAAAGGCTATAAAGTGGTTAAATTCAGAGAACCTGGTGGCTCTATTATTTCAGAACAAATTCGTTCTTTGCTATTAGACAGAACATTCAAAGGTAAAATGGATAACACCACCGAGCTTTTGCTTTACAATGCAGCAAGAGCTCAAGTGATTTCAGAAGTCATATTACCGGCCTTACAAGATGGTAATATTGTACTTGCAGACCGTTTTGCTTTTAGTACTTTAGCTTATCAAGGTTATGGTAGAAATATTTCTCTCAAAAAAGTGAATGAACTTTCTGCCATCACTTGTGAAAATTGTTTTCCTGAACTTACCATAATTCTTGATATAGATGCTGAACAAAGTAAAATCAGAAGAAGTAAACGTGCAGGCGCTCCTGATCGTTTAGAAGCAGAAGCCGATTCTTTTTTTACTAAAGTCCAAGAAGGCTATAGACAAATTGCAAAAGACTACCCTGATTCTGTTGCCTTATTTAATGCCCTACTCCCGAAAGAAGAAATTCACGAAAAAATTTTGTCTGCTGTTCTCTCTAAATTAAACAACTAAAGTTTTTGTACAATAACCTTTTCGTATTTAGAGGTGTCTGATGTTTTTTCTTATGTTGCTTTTGGGTTTTGCTTTATTATTCTTAAACCTTTCAAAAGCTTTTTCAAATAAGTTAAAATACATTATACCTTCTATTTTCGTTTTAGGAACATTATTCAGTTTTTTCTTTCGAGAATATATTTTCTTTTGCGCCACACAAACTTTCTTTTTCATTTTTACTTGTATTGCCCTTTCATTTTACCTTATTTTCGATCTTCCTCTTCTATTTTTAAAAATCAAAAAAAAGACAAATATTAAAAAAGAACAAAAAGTCAGTCTTACTATTTTCTTTATTTCATTTATTCTCACTATTATATTTTTGATTTTTGGAATACCTAACAACGCCAATTACAAAATCAGAAATTTATCTATTCCTATTTCGAAAGAACACTCTCCTTTCAGTGTTGTCTTTTTCACAGACCTACATTTAGCCCCTCTATTTAAAGCTTCTAAACTTGAACAACTCGCCATACATTTAGATTCTCTTCAGCCAGATTATATTTTCTTTGGTGGTGATTTAGCAGATATGGATATTTCTGCTCTCAATCAAAAAGGTTTTGATAAATTATTACAAACTATTACTTCTAAAGCTAAAAAAGAAACTTATGCTGTTCTTGGAAACCATGAAGCTTATATGACTAGAAATGGTTCCAATTCAAAAGAATGGATGCAATATGTCGGCATGAAAGTTTTAGTAGATTCAACTATCTGCAACGAAGATTTCTGTTTAACAGGGAGACAAGATTTTCAAGTGGCACGACTTAACGAAACAGAGCGCCTTCCACTAGAAAAATTAGCCCCAAAAGATACAACTCAGCCATGGTTACTTCTTGACCACCAACCACATGGGATAGAAGAAACTTATCAAGGGCCTTTACCTTTACTTTCTCTTTCTGGACATACCCACAACGGACAATTCTTTCCTGGTACCATTCTCATTGATTTAATCTGGCCTCTTGATTATGGTTTAGGTAAAATCAATAACGCTCCTTGGTTAGTTAGTTCTGGTGTTGATTCTTGGGGGCCTCCTGTCAGAATTGGTTCAGACACAGAAATTTGGTTTTTATCATTCACTCCATAAGGGAATTTATGCCAAAACAAGGTGAACACAACAAATGGATTGCTTTAGCTCTATGTATTTTACTAGGCTATCTTGGGCTGCATCGTTTCTATGAAGGTAAAATAGCCACAGGTATTCTTTGGCTTTGCACTGGTGGATTATTTGGAATCGGTATCGTTATTGATGCTATTTTAATCGTTTTAAAACCAGAAAAATATTAATGTCTCATTTTAACATGCCTAAATTTCCCTGCTTTTAGATATTTGTTTATAAATATTTACAAAGTTGTGATTCATCATTATCCACTAATTTGACTTAAGCAATAACCCCTAGGATTATATACTATATTTGAACTTATGCCTATTTCATTAGACTCAAACCATTTAGAAACCGTTAAACGTATTTTAGAACTCCACTTTAATGGCTTGGAAGTTTTAGCTTATGGCTCACGTGTTTCTGGTGTCAACTTAACGCCAGATGCCGATTTGGATATCGTGGTTGTTTCTGAAAAACCTATTTCGCTTGAAGATATGATTAGTGTCGAACAAGCCTTTGCCGAAAGCGGTCTTCCATTCCGAGTTGACATTGTTGATTGGGCAAAACTCCCCGAAAGTATTCAAAAAGCTATTAAAAAAGAAAATGAAGTCATTCAGGAAGCCGAATGAAACACTCTATTATTCTTTCCATTTTACTCGCCGGATTCTTTTCCGTCCAAACATTTGCTCAAGACCCAGTAGCTACTATAATCAAAGCAAAAGGTTTAATAGCTGCTGATAAATGTAATGAAATAGAATCCCTTTTAAAACCTATTGCCAAGAAAAAATTCCGACAGACTGTTGGAGAGCAAGCTACCACAATGCTTGCCGAATGCGCTCTTCGCACAGGCAATAAAAAAGAAGCTGAATCTTTAAGTTCTCGCTTTTTAGAATACCATACTGAATCACCTTATCTAGAAAGAATCCAAACCATTTCTGCAATACTACAAATAGAAAATGGCGCTATTTACGACGGCGTTGAAAAACTTTTACAGATTATCACTTATACAAAGAATCCTATTGCCAAAACAAGAGCCCGTGATGTAGCGATACAAACTCTTGCTGCATCTTTACTCCCAGCAGAAAAATTGCAAACTCTTTTAGATAAATATCCTGTCGATAAAGATATCAATGGCTGGCTTGAATTACAAATCGGGCGAGAATCTCAAAATGAAAAGCGTTACAAAGCAGCAAGATACTGGTACAATCGTGTTTTAAAACGCTCAGGAATTTCAGCAAGACTACAAGAAACAGCACAGAAAGGTATTGAATCTTTAAAGAATCAAGGTGCTGGCAAACCGGCTATCTTAATTCTTGCACCACTTTCTGGAGAATTTGCTGACTTTGGCGTAGCTGCCATGAATGGTGTTTTGCTTGCCATTGAACAATCTGATTTTAAAGATAAAATTCACCTTCGCATTGCAGATACTCGTGCTGACGCTTTTACCGCCTTGCGCCAAGCACAAAAAGCAATTAGCCAAGATAGCGTTATAGCTATTATCGGACCAATCATGAGTGCTCCATCTGCAACTATTGCTGCATGGCTTGGTAGTAATTATCATAAAATTCCAATGATTACTCCAACAGCTACAGATGATGGCATTTCTCAAATGGGACCAAATATTTTCCAACTTAACATTACAATGAGCCAATTAGCTAAAAGCATTGCCAATTACGCTATAGATTGTTTTAATGTCAGAGAATTTGCCATTATGAACCCTCTTGGCGATTACGGAAACGCTATGACAGCAAGTTTTACACAAGCTGTAGAAAATCGTGGTGGAAAAATTATTGCTTATCAAAACTATTTAGAAGGACGTCCTGATTACAAAACTGAATTTGATCTTTTACGTTCTGTTCGCTATAAACAAGTGAATCGCAAAAAGAATATCGCCTATGGTTCAGATAATTTAGATGCCGTAAATCAAAAAGACAGAAAAGCTTATATGCAAGATTCTGTCGCTAAATACCCAGCCATCTTTATGCCAGCAACAAATCCTACTGATGCAGGCCTTATGATAAGCCAACTTGCTTTCCATAAAATCTCTGGATTACTCCTTGGAACATCTGGCTTTTACGGAAGAGATTTATTGATTAACGGAAAAAATCAAGTAAATGGTTCTTTCTTTAGTGTGCCTGCATCTGACATTTATATCGACTCTAAAGAATACAAAAATTTTGCAGAAGCTTATAAAACAAAATGGGGTGAAGAACCTGGTTCAGATAAAGTATCTGCTCTCAGTTATGATGCTGCAACTATCATTTTAACTTCTGCTAAAACACAAAATCAAAATTTAGCAGAAGTGATTACAAAACAAAGTTCTTTTAACGGGCTCTTTGGCGAAATTAAATTCAAGAAAGGTGCTAATATCAATTCACAAATTGTCAGCGTTGAAAAGAATCGATTTAAATTCATGAATGGTTGCCCAGTTGAAGAATCAGATACAACGGCAACTAATAAAAAGTAATTTTCTTCTACAAAAAAAAGATTCAGTTAATAACTGAACCTTTTTTATTACGAAGCTAAAAGTTCGGCAACAAAATCTGGAGATTCTCCTTGATGATATAGCCTAAGCAATATAGCTTCATCAGTACAATCGTCTAAATTAATATCCCAATTGACAATCAGGACTTCGCGTAAACGCTTTTTAAAAGACTGGAAACCAGCCAGAGAAGAGTAGGATGCTGACTTAGAAATAAACATCTTAAACCTCCTTTTTCTTTTGAAGTACAACTATTTTCTTAAAAAAACAATAGCCTAAAACAAAAAAGGTTTATCTTGAAAGGCCGCGCAAAAACTAAAATCTTTCTAAGTCATTTTTTGTCAATTACTTAGAAAGTTTAAATTCTATTCTAATCTGGAATATATTTTTTAACCTTTTTAAAAGACAAAGACTTTATTTTTTATATTATCAACTAATGTTTCGATTTATTTTATTCACTTTAATTTCTTTTAGCTTTGCGACTTCGCAAAATAATGCCTTCTCTTTAGGTGATTTAGATTCTTCTATTTCAAAAGTTATGCAACTTATTGTAAATGGAAAATATAAAGAAGCAAAACAAGAATCAAAAAATATTACAGAAAAAAATCAAGGCATTGCCTGCATTTTAGAAGGTATGGTTTTAATAGGACAATATGATGATTTAGGAGATACAACTGCTATACTTACTGCAACAAAACTTTTAAATAAATGTAAATCCGATGGGTATTGGGAAGCTCTTCGTATTTTTCAATTAGGTTATACTCAAAGCGAACAAGGACATTCTTTAAAAGGGGCAATCAATACAAAATCGGCTGCAAAAATTTTTGAAAAATCAAATGACAGAGATTCTAAAGCATTTTATGCTATTTATGCTTACTATATGAATAATGCTTTAAGTTGGTTACCTTTCGTAAATGACAATAGCAATACTTATTTACAATCGCTCACACAAGGTGCTAAAAATTCAAAATGGTTCTGGCCTTTATTTACAACATCTTTAATCTGGATGCATTACGACCGCGAAGAATATGATAAGGGTTTACAATTAGCAAATTCTGCTTTGAAACGAGTTCCAAATCACCCTGTCTTTTTACAAATCAAAGCTGATATGCTTTATCGTTTAAAAGATTTTAAACAAGCTGCTACAATTTATGAAGCTAGTGTTAAAAATTATCTTGAAAGAACAGGAAAATCTTTACGTTATTGGTGTGCTGTTGCTAACTTGATTCGGATTTATCATGATGCCAAAAACGAGCAACAGAAAATAAAATGGCAAAAAGAATTAAATACACCTGAATTCAATGCAATTAAAGATTGGATGCCAGCCTCTTTAATGGATGATTTAAAAGAAAGAAAACTATATAATTAATTTTTATGCTTTCTTTTTTTAAACTCTAATGGTTAGCTTTAATAAATGTAAAAAGTTGCCTACTGATAAAGCCAATATTTTCTTTATACAAAAAAACTCGCAGTCTTAACTGCGAGTTTTTACTTCTTTAATTTTTAACTTCTTAATATTTTTCAAGCAATTGAGCAGGGCATTCCACTTCTCTATAATTGTGCAGAGGGTTACCAGCTGCTTCCATCCAATTAGCAAGGAACAAGCAACCTTCTTTAGCCTTTGAGTTATTACTGAAAACGCTATTGCACTTTTGTGTTAAGCAACTCTTATATGTACTTGCATTATACCCACTAGATGTTTCGCAATCACTTAAAAGACCACCATATTGAGCTCCCATATTTCCCCAGCCAAAACCAGAGCAACCATTATAGATACCAACGCCGCCACCTGGAATCATAATATCAAACTGACCTTTTTCAACATCAGCACCAACATTAGAAGCCATAACAATCAAGGTTTTACCTTTGAGCTTTTTATGGTTATCAGTTCCATATTTTCCAGTACCAGTAAATTCAAGAGCAAAGCAACGACCGCACTTACCACCATTAGCTGCAGGAACAGCCGCAAATGCAAGTGCTAAGTTATCATTAATAACCATAGGAATCTGACTCAAGCATGTACCAGCATTACCGCCATCACACATACTCTTTGAACCAGCGTCATTAATTTCTTGCTGCTGAACGTTACATTGCTTTGCAGTATTACCACCAGCATTTTCTGCCCAAGAACAACTTGGTTTACAGCAATCCCAATAACGAGTTGCCCAACCACTACCAGATTCACCGCCTGGAATGTAGTTAATTACAGGTGTTGTATTACTACTGCTTGCTCTAGAACTTGAAGATTGTTTTTTAGAAGAAGATGAAGAGGATTGTGGTTGCTGTTGTTGGCCACCTTGTTGGTTTCCGCCATTATTCCAATCAGAAGAAGATGATGGAGTTGGATTAGGGTTAACGTTTCCACCACCATAATTAGGGTCAACAACACTAGAAGAAGAGACAACTGGGATTACAGGCACACCAGTATTAGGATCAACAACTACTTCGCCGCCAGCAGAAGAAAGCCCTGGAACCGGCTCAACTGGTAAACCTGTATTAGGGTCAATAACTACATCTGCAGAAGAAGATACGATAACAGCAACTGGATTGCCAGCGCCATCTACAACTGTTCCATTGTCAAGAGCAATGTTTCCTTCTGGAGTTAAAACGCCAACAAGAACACCTGTTCCATCTTTAATGGTTCCATCTGGGTTAATGACGTAACCGCCTGGAGTAACCAAGACAACTTCATTCCAATCAAATCCGGTTTCAAGAATAGCACCATTATTAGCAACTAAGTTACCGGCGCCATCTAAAACACCAACAGGGCGTTGCATGGTATCATAAACTTTACCATCTGGATATACCCAATAATGCCCACTTTCAGAAACTGCTGGGTACAATCCCATAACTACTTCAGAAGTAGGATTGTTAGAAGCTGATGATGATTCATCAGAACAATTCCAAAAAACGCAAGCGGTAGCTAGCGCTATAAAAGTGGTTAAAACATATTTTTTCATTTTATCCTCTCTAGGTTTAACCCTTCTCCAACACCTTGAGTTTTATAAATCTCCACCTGTATAAGACTTCCATTCAGAACGATATTGAATATCTGTAATTTTCGTTGTGTTAATAGTTGTCTTATACTTATCCACCAAATACTGCGGGCAATCAATTTCTTCATAGACGTAAGTTGGGTTATCGGCTGCCATATACCATTCAGCAAACCACTTACAACCACGCAACAAATTCGGATGATTCGGGAACACAAGATCGCATTTTTCAATAATGCAATGTTGGTAAGCTTCAACAGTATTATCCCAACCAAGACTTTGCTGGCATTCTGTTAAAAAACCACCAAATCCTGCGCCAAGTTGATCTTTACTTACACCAATTTGTGTGGAAAGTGCATCAAATGCACCAACACCACCACCTGGAACCATCATATCAAATTGACCTACTTCTACATCGTGGCCAATGTTAGAAGCCATAACAATCAAATGTTTCCCTTTAAGTGCTTTGTGAGTCGCTTTAATATCGTTTGCATGGTTACCACCATTATATTGTAAATGGAAGCATTTACCACAAGCAGCTTGTGAACCAGGTGCTGCGACAAAAGCGTATGAAAGTGTATCATTCACTGCAATAGGAGCCATATCTGTGCAAGTAAAGGCACCATTTGCACCACCATCACTCGCTTCAGTACAAGCGCTTGTTGTGCCTGCATAACCTGTCCAATATTCAGAAACATCTTTACTCAAAGTATATGTTGGAATTTCAACATCATTAATGTTACAATTGCGAGCTGTTGTTAAACCAGCCTGATAAGTTTCTTCTGATGTAGTATCTACATTACCTGGCCAAGAACAATGAGGTTTACAAGCATCCCAATAACGAGAACTCCAACCTGTTCCTTGTCCACCTTGAGTCAAAAGATCTTTATAAGAAGCTATCGGATAAGAACTGATATCAGAACCAGGAGAAACTACTTCTTGCATACTGCTAGAAGACTCTACTGGAGTTACACAATTATTGGTATTAGGATCGCATTCTGTTTCTGTACTGCTAGAAGATTCTAGTGAAGGCTCAACACCTGAAGACAAGGTAGGTGTTTCTATTAACGCAGAAGAAGATTCCGGACTTTCAACAGGTTTGCCTGACAAATCAACAACTGTTCCATCACCAAGAACAACATTGCCATTAGAAATTGTACCCACTATTGTTCCATCTGGTAAAGATACATTGCCATCTGGAGCAACGATATAAGTTCCTGTGAAATAAGGGAGATTTTCTTTTACGATATCTGACTCTAAAATATTGCCTGCTAAATCTACAATAGTACCTTCAGTAAATGTCCCAACTAACTCACCAGTCGCATCTTTTACACTACCATCGGCATAAATAAAATAACCATTAGGGGATAAAACAGGATATTGATTAAGAGATTCTACACTTGAAGAAGAAACTAGATCAGAAACACCTGAACTAGAGCTCGAACTATCATCAGAGCAATTCAAAAAGCATACTGCTAAACTAAAAATTAAGAATATCTTAAAACAAGAATTTTTCATAAATCCTTTTCCTTCTACCCAAACTTCCCTAAAAGTAGATTCTTTATAGAGAAAGAAATGTAAAAAAATACTTATCCTATCTTTAGTGTTCCAAATCTGTTCCCAAATCACATTTTTCTTGCTTTATACTAGAAAAATCTCCGTGACCGTAATAAACAAGAGTCTCTTGAGGCAATTCTAAAATTTTTTTTACAGATTGTTTCATTTGTTCTTTGTCTGAATAAATATACTCTAAAGTCCCCAATTTTGCTTTTTCAAGAAGATCCCCAACAAAAACCATTTTCAATTTAGGTATATGATAAGACAAACCACCTGGAGAATGTCCTGGCGTTTCTAAAATATGAATTTCATTTTCACCCACAATTAATTTATCGCCATCTTTTACATATCTATCAATTTGTGGTTCTATATCTGCAAAAGGCCAATAACGGCGACGTATTGGTTTCTCTGTAATTTCTCTTGGAATCTGATCTGAAATATTAGCTATCGATTCTGAAGCAAATAATTCCTTAAGCATTTCATTACCATAAATATGGTCTACATGCAAATGCGTATTCAGTGTATACCGAACAACTAATTCTTTTTCTCGGATATATGCTTCTAATTCTTGCTTTTCACGCCTAGTTTGACACCCAGGGTCAATAACAACCGCCTCTTTATTACCCATGTCAACAACATAGGTATTTTCTAAAAAAGGATTGAAAATAAAACGATGAATCATTTAGCCAATAAATGCTTCACCACTTTCAACCGATTGACGGATAAGCGTATTAATGGTCATTGGACCAACGCCACCTGGAACAGGAGTGTAAGCGCTTGAAACTTCTGCAAGACCTTCTTTTTCGATATCACCTACACCACCTGGATGATACCCTGCATCAATAACAACAGCACCTTTTTTTATCCAAGAAGTTTTAATCAATTCTGGGCGGCCAACAGCACCAACTAAAATATCGGCCTGGCCAATAATTTCAGGCAAATTCTGAGTTTTGCTATGACAAATTGTGACAGTACAATTTTCATTTAAAAGCATCATTGCCATAGGTTTTCCAAGAATTGCACTGCGCCCAACAACAACTGCATGCTTGCCAGATAATGGAATGTTATAGCTTTTTAAAATTGTCATAATTCCTGCTGGAGTAGCACAACCATAAGCTTTCTCACCCATAGCCATACGACCAAAACCCAAACAGGTGACGCCATCTACATCTTTACGTGCATCAATTGCTTCAAAAGCAGCTCTTTCATCTATCTGGCGAGGAACAGGGTGTTGTAATAAAATTCCATGAACATCTGGATTTTCATTTAATTCTTGAATTTTAGCAAGCAACTCTTCTGTTGTTGTAGTTTCTGGTAAATGCACACGAATACTTTCCATTCCGACACGAGCGCAAGCATTACCCTTCATTTTAACGTAAGTTGCACTCGCTGGATCATCACCAACAAGAATTGTAGCCAAAATCGGCGTTTTTCCAGTTTTTTCTTTTAATTTTGCCACGCGTACAGATAATTCTTCTTCTGTAGTTTTAGCTAATGCTTTACCATCCAAAATCAAAGCGGACATAAAAACTCCTATTCAAAATAATTTTTTAATCTTTTGATTATTCAATCAAAACTAATTCCATTTCTTAAGCAAAAGATAAAAAATCTATTACCTTCTTTTGCTTTTATTTTATATAATTTTTATTCCATTAGCTTAAGTTATTTTAAAATGAAATTTTCCTTTCTGCATATTTTAGTTTCAAAAGCATTGAAAAATACTTTGCTTTTATTGAAGTGGAAAAAAAACATCATTTATAAAAATCTTCATTTCGTTTTTCCAGATTTTTCAGAACAAAAAATCTTTAGCATTTATCGTAACATTATCATTAATATTTCTGAAACAGCAACAGAATTTCTTTTTGGGAACCATTCATACAAAAACTTACCCACGGAATTAAAATTATTTCCATTTAAAAACAACAATATTAAATTTTGCATTGAAAGCAATTCACTCCCAATCATTGAAAAAATGAAAAAAGGGGGAGTCTTTCTAACTGCTCATTTTGGAAATTATGAAGCCATTGGTCCTTGGTTAACTCGACTAGGAATTCCTCTAAAAGCAAGTTATGCTTCTATTAAACCAAAATTTTTAGACTCATTTGTTAAAAATAAATTGCGCACTATCAATGGTAATTCTTATGCAACTTTTATTAAAAATCCAAAACAAATTTTAAAAATACTAGATGAACAAAAACTTTTTTGCCTTGTTGCTGATCAAGATTACCGTAAAAAAAATGCTATCAGCAGCATATTTTTAGGAAAAGAAGTTTGTTGTAATCCTATTCCAAATTTTATTCTGAAACACAGACCAAATACTCCTTTTTATATCTGTTGGATTTTAGAAACTAAAAATGAAAAAATATTACACGCAATAGAAATAAAAAATAAAGATATTTACAAATCTTTCCACAATGTATTAGAATCTTTAATATATTCACAAATTTCAAATTGGTTTGGATGGACTCATAGGCGTTTTTTAGGGAAAGAAAATCAATGTACAATTTATTAACATTTTATTAAACATCTATAAAGTTAGATTTTTCTTTATTTTAGCCAAATAACGGACAATCATTTTTCATTTATTGTTTTTTATTCACATATTTTCACATAATAATCAATAAATAACTTATTCACAATTTTGTTTTTAGAAAAATATTTTTTTAATATTTGTTAATAAGTTTAATGTTTCACGTGAAACATCCTAAAATATTTATCCACAACTTTTCAACTTTTATTAACTCAATGATATTCAAATACATATCTCATTTTTAAACCTTGTAGATAGTCCCATTTTTCTGATTTTATTCTGATGAATTACTTGAAAAATATTCGCTTTCCCCGCTGGCAGATTTTTTATTACCAATTTATTTATAAGTAAGTTAAAATGAAATGCTAAGACTTTGATTTGTATTTTAGTTTAAAATCATATAACTTGAATTCAGATTACTTTTTGAAAATGGAGCGGTGTGAGCCTGAGTAGTGAGAGGGTAGCGGAAAATGGCTTTATGCTTTTTTATCGGAAAGGTGATTTTCAAAATAAATTTTGAAAATCGTCGACAAAGCCAGTTGAAGCGAGGGAGAGACTTCTCCCTTTTTAGACAAATAAATACTTTTATAAATTTAAACCAATTTTTAACTATATTCATTAATATTTATAGTTTGGAGAATATATGCAAAGAGATATAAATCGTCTAAATCCACTTTATGATTTTTTAAAAGATGTTCACCAAAAAAATTTTCCTGACTGGAGATTTTTCCAATTTATAGTAAACTTTTGCAGATGGTATGAAAAAGATCCTTTTTATATGGAAGATGAACAAGTATATGATAAAATCAATGAATTTATTAGTGAAATAAAAAAAGTTCCTTTGAAATGACAAGAACCGCGGGCAAGAGCCGCGAGCAAGTGTACAAACAACTTGTCATGGCGAGAGGCCTTGTGCCTCGTGGCCATCTGTTAGCAAGCAGATTGCTTCTGTCGTTTTACTCCATCGCAATGACAAGAAGCTTGCGACAAGTTCAGGGTTGTCATGACGAGAAGTCTTTTAAGACGACACGGCCATCTTGGCTTTTGTCATTACGAGCGTAGCGAAGTAATCCAAAAACAAGTGTTGCTTGCAAGCAGATTGCGTCCACCACGCCACAAGTGTGGCTCGCGGCAGGCTCACATTTAGGCTTTGCGGAAAAAGCTTGTTGAGGGTTCGCAATGACGAGAGGCGAGTGGCAAGTTTTCTCTCGGGTGACAATGCGAAATAATATTTTCAAAAATCAAAGTACACTTTAAATTAAGTTGCAATAGCGTCGGCCAAGGAAGGGGAGGCTTGGAGGGGACCGTGCTGCCTTCGCAACTCCGAGCCGGGTCCCCTCCATAGAAAAATTTTTAGCAAAGCCCGAAAACAGTAACTCATGGCTAGAGCCTTGTGCCGTTTGGCCATCTTGGTTGTTCTCATTACGAGTGGAGTATAAATTGTCATCGCGAACATAGTGCGGCGATCTGTTATCAAGGAGATTGCTTCTGTCACTATGTTCCATCGCAATGACAAAAACCGTGTGGTAAGGAGATTGCCATGCCGTGCTTTCTGCACGGCTCGCAATGACAAGAAGCTTGCGGCAAGTGTAAAAAGATTCTTTTTATTCCATATTTAAAACTTATCCACAATCTTATGACAACTTTTTTCGTTTCTAGAATAAAAAGTGTAGAATTATTTTGATTTTTATTCTAAATTGTTTCACGTGAAACATTTTTTTGATTTAAAACAAGAACAGTTATTAATGGATTTTTTAAAATCCTATAATTGTGATTTATCCGAAAATCAATTAAGTCTGTTATTTCAATATGCAGAATGTGTTATTAAAGGTAATACTATTACTAATTTGATTTCAAAAAATGACGCTGGAAAATTTTGTTCAAGACATTTAACTGATTCTTTGATTCCTGTTTGTTTATTAAAAAATTTATTTGATGACCATTCTGGATTACGTTGGGCTGATATGGGTTCTGGTGGTGGTTGTCCTGTTTTTCCTTTAGCTATTGCATTACCACATATTCAATTTTATGCTGTAGAACCTAGAAATAAAAGAGTTCAATTTTTGCAAGAAACAAAAAATATTTTAAAGTTGGATAATTTAGAAGTTGTTGGAAAAAGGTTTGAAACATCTGGATTAAATAATTTGAATTTTATTTCTTGCAGGGCTTTATCTACTTTTGAAAATGATTGGGAAAGAGCAAAGTTTGCATTAAAGAAAAACGGAACTTTTTTAACACTAAAAAGTTTTGAAACTATTTCACATTTAGAAAAAGATTCTAGCATTTGTATTAATAAATATTCTTTACCAGAAGAAGAAAAACAATATGCACTTGTTTATAAGAGGTTTGAATGAGTAAAGTTATAGCTATATCCAACCAAAAAGGCGGAGTAGGAAAAACAACAACAGCTGTTAATTTAGCAGCTAGTTTTGCTGCTCTTGAAAAAACAACCCTTTTAATAGATATGGATCCTCAAGGAAATGCTTCACAAGGTCTTGGATTTAATGAAACACAAGAAGAAGATATTCATGAACTTCTTGATTTAGCAGCTAATCCAGAACAGCTTTCTTATGATACTATAAAAAATGCAATATTAGATACAAAACTTGAATATTTAAAAGTTATTACTGCAGCACCTGATTTAGCAGCATTAGAAATAGAACTTGTTCAAGCAATGAGCCGTGAATTAAGACTTAAAAGAATTATAGAAATTCTAAAACCTTATTTTGAATTTATTATTATAGATGCTCCTCCAAGCCTTAATTTATTAACAATTAATACATTGGCTGCTTCAAGTAGTGTTTTAATTCCTGTTCAATGTGAATATTTTGCACTTCAAGGTTTAGCTGAATTATTTAATACTATTAGACTAGTTCAGAAGAATTTGAATAGTGGATTAAAAATTGAAGGCGCTCTTTTAACAATGTATGATAATCGTTTGACTTTATCAAAACAAGTAGCAGATGAAGTTAGAAGTTGTATTCCTGAAAATGTTTTCCAAACTATTATTCCGAGAAATGTAAAGTTAGGTGAAGCGCCTTCACATGGAAAACCAGTGATTTTGTATGATGTTCAAAGCAGTGGTTCTAAATCATACATGAAATTAGCTGAAGAAATTTTGAATAATGCTCAATAAAGGATATTAATAATGGGTAAAAAATCTCAAGCTCTCGCACGTGGTCTTTCTCAAATTATGCAAGATCACCGTATGGAAAAAGATGAAAATGGACAACAATTACAAGTTTCAAAAATTCCTTTGAATCTTATTGACCCAAACCCTTTTCAACCAAGACGTGTTTTTAATGAAGAAGAAATTACTGAATTAGCCGAAACTATTAAAAAACATGGTTTAATTCAACCAATTACTGTTAGAAAATATAATGGTCGTTATCAAATTGTTAGTGGTGAACGTAGAACAAGAGCAGCAAAAGTTGCAGGGCTTACTGAAATTAATGCTTATGTTCATGAGCTTCTTTCTGATAAAAATATGTCAGAATGGGCTCTTATCGAAAATATCCAACGAGTTGATTTAAACCCAATTGAACTTGCTGAATCATACCAGTCATTGCTTGAAATTCATGGTTATACTCATGAAGATTTATCTGAAACTTTAGGAAAATCAAGATCTGCTATTACTAATGTACTTCGACTTTTAAAACTTCCTGAACAAGTAAAAATTTGGGTTGAAGAAGGAAAATTATCTAATAGCGCTGCTAGATCTTTATTAAGTCCTGAAATTACAGATCCAGAATCTGTTGCACGTGACATTATAGAAAAAGGAATGAATGTTCGTGATATTGAAAATATCACGAAAAAAGTAAAAGCAGAAAAGCAAAAAGATAAAACTCCTGAAATAGATGCTGATATGGCTGATTTCCAAAGAAGACTTCAAGAATTTTTTGGAACTAAAACTTCTATAACTCCATCTGCTAAAAATAAAGAAGAAGGAGTTATTACTATTCATTATTATTCAATGGAAGACTTAAATCATTTACAAGAACTTATGGAAAAATCGTGAGTAAAAAATACATAAGAATTCAATGGATACCAGAAAATACTGGTAAAATAAAAAACTTTAAACTTCCTATATGGTTATGGAAGTTTTTAAAGGTATTTTTCATATTTTTAGTAATATTTTTTATTGCATTTTCCTTTTTAGCTGGTAATTTATTTCAAAAAGCAATAGAGTTAGAAAATGTTAAAAAAGAAAATAAGACTCTTTTAGAAAAACAAACAAAATATGAAGAATATTTCACTTCTTTAGATTCATTATTTTTAATAGATTTACAAATTAAAAATATACTTGGGTTATTTTTAGAAGAAGATACTTCTAAAATCAATGCTATTTTAGAAAAAACTAGACTTAATCCTACAAAATCTGTTAAAAATGAAATTGATTTTGAAGGAAGATATGGTTGGATTCCTCTTTCTGAAAAAATAAAAGCAGAAAAAATTCCAGATATTATTCCGGTTTCAGGAGTAATTAGTAAAAAATACTCAGAAAAAGAAAAACACCTTGGAGTAGATTTTGCTGCTAAAAATGAAGACCCTATTTATGCAAGTGCTTCTGGAATAGTAATATCTGTAAATGAAACTGAAGATTTAGGATTAACTATTAAGATAGATCACCAAAATGGTTATATTACTTCTTATTCTCATTTAGGTAAAGCTAGTGTAAAACAAGGGAAAAAAATTGAAAAAGGTGATTTAATTGGTATTGTTGGTTCTACAGGAAAAACAACTGGACCTCATTTGCATTATGTTATCCAGAAAGATGGAAAATATATAAACCCGGAAACTTTCTTTAATTATTAACAATAAATTAAAAGGTAAAAATTATGGCTAAATCTGATGAACAAGATTTTACTCATATCAGTGAAAATATTTCTCTAAAAGGAGATATTTCTGGAAATAGCAATGTGCGTGTTGCTGGAAAAATTATTGGAAGTGTAACCATTCAAGGCGATTTGGTTATTGAAAAGAGTGGTTATGTAGAAGGTGAAATCCAAGCAAAGAATGCTATTGTTGCTGGAAAAATTCAAGGAAATATTACTTGCCTTGAAAAATTAACTTTGGAACAATCTTCTATTATGATTGGAAATATGAAAACAAAACAACTTTCTATTGAAAATGGAGCTTGTTTTCAAGGCAATTGTTCTATGGAAGAAAGAGTTAAAGCTAAACCAACAACTTAATTATTATATCTAATTTATTTATATAAGAAGTTATAGTAATAGTTATGTTTATTGTGGATAAATTTAAGTACCATTTTCTTAACTTCTTTTTTATCAATAAGTTAGAAAAATGAAAAAAGAAAGTGAATGTTTAAAATTTGAATTATTGTTCACAATTTTAAATGTTTATAAATGTTAAAAGTGAGTTTTTGACGTTTCTAAACTTTTTATTCACTTTTTTGAGTTGAAAAATATTGAATTTTTGTTGGTTTTGTTATTAAAACTCAAATTTTATTGATATAGTTCACTATGCAGAATAATATCGATTAAATGTTTTATAAAAAGAAGTAAATTTTTGAGAATGGGTGATTTGTTTAAAATAGCACATATTTCTGATTTGCATATAGGTCAAACTTCTGATGTAATGCAGGGGATTGATGTGCGTTCTAATTTTAAGCAAGCGCTAAATTCTTGTTCAGTAAAAAATTCAGATTTTATTTTTTTAAGTGGTGATTTGGCAGATAATGGTGAAACGGGAGCATACGAATTTATTAATGAAGAAATGAATAAATTTGGAAAGCCATGGGCTTGGATTCCTGGAAACCATGATGATTTAGATAAAGCTTCTGCTGTTCTTTCAATGCCTGATTATGTTCAAGGAACAACTTTCGATTACATTTTAGATATTGGTGGAAGACGGTTTATTTGTTTAGATAATTCTTGTGGAGAATTACAACCAAGACAATTTGATTGGTTAAAACAACATGATAATAAACCTTTCTCTATTTTTATGCATTATCCACCTTGTTTTTGTGGCCATGCTTTTATGGATTCAAAATATCCAATGAAAGATGTTCTTATGGTACAAAATTTTATAGAGAATTTAAAAAACCTTGAATATGTTTTTTGTGGGCATTATCATTTTGCTTGTCATATAGAATTGAAAAATAATAAACAGGTTTATGTAGCGCCTTCTACCCAAATGCAAATTTCTTCAACCTCAAAAACATTTGAGTTAGAATCATCTAAACCATCTTGGCAAATTTTGACATTTGAAAAAGATTTGCTTAAAGTTGAAATAAAAAAAGATTAATTTATTGATTTTTTACCATTCCCCTTGATTTTTTTATAAATTTAGTCTAAATTTGTTTTCAACTTAGTGGCGGTTTAGCTCAGTTGGTTAGAGCGACGGAATCATAATCCGCAGGTCCGGGGTTCAAGTCCCTGAACCGCTATTCTTTAAAAAGAGGAGACCTTATAATGATGGTACGAGTTCTTGGAATCGCTACAGTTGTTATGCTCTCTTCTTTTTTTATTTCTTGTACTCCAGAAGAGAAAGCAACACCTGTTTTACCTACAAAGTCTGTTGCAGTAGATTCTAAAAAAACACTTGCATCTGTTAAGTTTGATGTACCTGCTGCAAATACGGTTATTGATGCTGAAAAAGCAAAGAAATATGCTGACGCTAGTTCTGGTTTGTTATTGTTAGCTGGACAATGGTCAGAAAAAATTGAAAAAGCAGCTGATCAAGAAAAAATTGAAATTCTCAATAATTACACTAAAGCTCAAGAACAACTTTGTCTGCGTTTAGGCCTTGCAGGAATGGCAGAATACAATTGGTTAGATTCGGTTGCCATTAAAAATTCTGCTAACGCTAAAGTTTTTGAAGCCGCGGGTGTAAAATTACCATAATATTAATTTCTGATTTTATTGAAAAGAAGTCAGCTTGAATGCTGGCTTTTTTTGTGGGCGTTCCCCACTAGCGTGGGTCGGGCTATACTCGCTTCGCTCACCGAGCCTGTAGTCTCAAGCCCCAAGGGGTAACTATCCCTAACGCGATTTATCATTTATTTAAACTGCTATTGCTTATATGTTTATAACAACAAAAAATTCCTAATTCTTCCTTTGGGTAAAGACCAGATAGATAATGCCCTTCGCCTTCGTAAATATGGTATTGATAACATGGTTCCAATTGAAAGTATTACTCCAAAAGTATTAATTGATGCTATAGTTAATTTGGAATCTGACCGAAAGACTCTTCAGAATTTTGAAAAATTGAGCGAAGTGTTTCAGAGTGTTGAACGGGAAAGTCCAGGTACACAAGTGCTGTTGAGTAATTTGAATTCGTAGTAATAATTGAACCAGATAATTAAACTAAAAATCACAACCAATATACTTGTACGAATTGGTGTTGCTGAGCGTAAAGTTTTTATACAATAATTTTTTTTATAGTTAGTTTACTTTTTAAAAGTTATATTTGAAAATAGGTGTTTTACTTTATTTTTTGGATGGATTATGGGTAAAAAAAATATTCTTTTAAAAAGTGCTGTTTGTGTAGGCATTTTTAGTGTAGCTTCTTTTTCTCAGATAAATATTTCTGTTGATGCAAATGCAGGAATCAAAAAAATTTCTCCATATATTTATGGTAGAAATATTGATAATATCAGTGATACTAGTCTTGTAAGCACTGATAAAGAAGATACTTTTATTGCTCAGATGTTAGACGCAGGTATTCACATGATGCGTTCTAATAATGGTAATAATGCAACGCGTTATAATTGGCGAAAAAAATTAACAGTGCATCCTGATTGGTATAATAACGTATATCCTCATGACTGGGATATTACGGCAAAAAAAGTATTAGACAAAATGCCAGGTGTAGATGCGATGTATGCATTTCAATTAACTGGTTATGTTGCTAAAACAAATGAGTATAATTTTGCAGATTGGGATTGGTATATAGAACATGGTTCAAATGCAAAACAAACTCTTAATTTAGCAGGAGGTGGTGAACCTTCTGCTGATGGGCAAACGGCAATTAAAGAAGGTGATGCTTTACTTTATAGTGAACCTTGGCCTGCTGATTCTACTGTAGGAATTGTTCCGCATTGGCGAGATGAGTTAAAATACGATATGAGTCGCTTTCAGTATTGGAGCATGGATAATGAAATGGATATATGGAAAGGGACTCATTCTGATTTGAATTTGAATATTACTGGAGATTTTTTAGTAGAGCGTTATATTGATGTAGCAAAGAAAGCTCGTGCTGCTTGGGGCGATATAAAACTTACTGGCCCTGTTGTTGCAAATGAATGGCAGTGGTGTCATATTGCTGCAACGGCAGAAGATAATCATAGACCAACGATTGATGGAAAATCATATTGTTGGCTTGAGTTTTTTATTAAGAAAGTGGCTGAAGCAGAAAAAGCAAGCGGCGTTCGTCTTTTAGATGTGTTTGATATTCATTGGTATCCATCAGAAAAAGATTATAAGAATCGTATAAATTGGCACCGTGTTCTTTACGATACTACTTATTATTATGAAGGTGGAAATGGTGTTCGTTGTGCTTCTGGAACTTGTGATTGGAGTAATGAAATTGCAGGTTATAAGGCATACAGGTCTTATATTTTTGTGCGTATTAACCAATGGTTAGAAAAGTATTTTGGTAAAGACCATGGTATTACTCTTGCGATTACAGAAACAGATTTAAATGATACTGACCCAATGGTGACTGCACTTACTTATGCTTCTTTCCTAGGAACGATGCAAGATAATGGCGTTGAAATTTTTACACCTTGGTCTTGGGGAGATGGTATGTATGAAACAGTTCACTTGTTTAGCCGTTATGGTCACCCTAATAGAGTTGAATCTGTTTCTAGTAATGATTCGCTTGTTTCAGGCTATAGTTCTATAAGTAATGCAGGGGATTCCTTAACAGTAATTTTTGTGAACCGCGCAGAAAATGCTTCACAGAATGTTGAGCTTTCTTTGAAAAACTTTAAAGTCAATCCTGGTGAAGTAACAACACTTACACTTTCTGAACTTGTAGGGGAAACATTTGTTTCTCATACACAAAACGCTTTGAAAAAAGGAACAGCAGAAGTTTTGAATAATAAAGTTTCTTTAACACTTCCGGCAAAATCTATTACAGCTGTTTTATTTAAAACAGAAACACCAACAGAGAAGTTGAATCCTTTTGCTAAAGGAATGGAATATCACGTTGCAACACAAGGAAGAAATATTTTAGTGAGTGGTATGTTAAAACAGACTCCTTATACTTTGAGTAATGTGCTTGGGCAAGTTGTTGCAAATGGTATAGCTGATAATACGTTAAATATAAGTGTTCCTAATGCGGGCAAATATATTTTAAGTATTGATAAAAAGAGTTATATAATAAACGTGAAATAAAAAGATTCCGTTGGTTAGTGAAGCTAACCAACGGATTTTTTAATGATGCTTTTTAAAATAAGCGAGTAATTGATTTTTTCGTTTTACTTGGTTGCACAATTGCTGCTGAAAAATTTTTATAATCAAAAGCAGCAGAGAGTTTGTCTAAGATTTTTTTGTTGTCTAGATTTTGAAAAGATTCTTTGACTTTATCAATAGTTTGATAAGAGCCAAAGTGTAATGTGTGTTCGGCAAGGCGTAATAAACGTTTTTCTGTATTATCAGAACCAATTTCTAAAGAGCCTAAAATGCCACGCTTGGTTCGTTTCAGTTCGTTTTCAGAAAAACCATTTTCCATGAATTTTTGAAATTCATCTTTAGTGAGTTGAAAAGCTTTTTCAAGTTTATTTGGATCAGTTGCAAGTGCAATACTGAAACCATAAGAATCAGAAAATACATCGGTTGTCGAATAAACAGAATAAGCAAGCCCATGTTCTTCACGAATTTTTTGAAAAAGTCTAGAAGACATCCCTGCTCCAAAGGCAACATTAAAAAGAGAAAGTATATAGCGGAAATCTGCAGAAAGATTTTCTTTTTTAAAACTAGTTCCAAACACAAGGCTAGATTGTTGTAAATCTGGTTTTGAAGAAATGCGTAGTGATGGTGTTATAGAATAATCGTTTTGAAATTTTTTTGCAGCTGATTTTTTGCTATGAAAGAGTTGTTTACACTTTTCAACTAATTTTTTATGATTGATGTTACCGGCGGCACAGATATAGAGAGGTATTTCTGAAATAACTTGTTCTCTATATTTTAAAAGAGCTTCTTCTGTTAAACGACGGACAGAAGATACTGTCCCGGCGATAGGCGACGACAAGCCACATGTTGAATAATGAGTTGCATAGAAAAGATCTGCAGCGCATTCTTCTGCAATGTCTTCATAGCTTCTGATTTCTTCAATTATAACTTTACGTTCTTTAGAAATATCTTTTTTGGCAAAAAGAGGTTCCATTATCATATCTGCCATAACTTCTAAAGCGAGGAATGTGTCTTTTGGAACGACTTGTGCATAAAATCCTGTTTCTTGCCTTGTGGTGTATGCTTCGAGTTGGCCGCCTCTGTCTTCTAAAGCGCTTGCTATTTCAAAAGCCGTTCTATTCTTTGTTCCCTTAAACACAAGATGTTCGTAAAAATGACTAAGGCCACTATTTTCTTTGCTTTCGTGACGAGAGCCTCTTGGAATCCAAATACCTATAGCTACTGAATGAGAAGATGGCATTTTATCTGTTAATATGGTAATGCCATTTTTAAGTTTTGTTTTTTGGATTTCTTGTTGCATGAATTCCTTAGTTTTTATTCAATATTCTTTAGAACAAAGATAATATCTTTTGAGCAAGTGTCGGTGTTTGCCTGAGTAGCGAGAGGGTAGCGGAAAATGACTTTGTGCTTTTTTTCGGAAAGGTGATTTTCAAAACGCGTTTTGAAAATCGTCGACAAAGTCAGTTGAAGCGAGGGAGAGACTTCTCCCTTTTGTTATCAAATCTTTACTTTTAAGGTGGGGGTATGGATATATTGTCCATGAAAATTTATTCCAGCTTGGAATAAAAGGAGTTTTTAGAAAATATCTTTTTGTTAATTCATTAAAAAAGGATGAGATTATGAAGAAGTTATTTCTGTCAGCATTGGCTTTATCTTGTGTTTTTTCTACGCAAGCTTTGGCTGCTTTTGCAGATGGTGGTGCAAAATTCCTTGGTAATATCACTACAAGTGGTCAGATTCGTGATGATTTTAGTGATTATTGGAATCAGATTACTGCCGAAAATGGTTGTAAATGGGGTTCTATTCATTCTCTTGATAATAGTGGAAAAAGTAAATTTTCTTGGGATAACTACGATAAATGTGAAAGCGCTTATAAATGGGCTAAGGAAAAACCAGGTGAACGTTTCTTTAAATTCCATGCTTTAATTTGGGGTTCTCAGGTTCCGAGTTTCCTTTGTAAAAATAAAAATCCTAGTATCACTGTAGCAAAAACAAAAGAGTATATCACCGAATGGTTTGACGCTGTTGCTGCTAAGTTTCCAGATCTTGAATATATTGATGTGGTGAACGAAGCTATTTGGGCTGGCAATAATTACCATTCAGGTTATGGTAAACCAGCTGCTGGTGCTGAAGGTAACTCTACTGATGACCCAGATTGTGGTGGAACACATATTATTGACGCTCTTGGTGGTGATGATGTTGTTAACGGTAAACACCAATACAACTTTATTACAACAGCTTTTAAAATGGCTCGCGAACGTTGGCCGAATGCTGTACTCATCTACAATGATTATAACACTCTTTCTTGGCAAATAAATGAAGGTATTGAACTTATTCAGACTATCGTGAAGAATGGTGCACCTGTTGATGTTTATGGTCAACAAGCTCACGATTGTAAAGGTATGAGTAAATCCGATTTTGAAAGTAAGCTCACTAGAATTCATAATGAAACTGGGCTTCCTTTGATGATTTCTGAATATGATATCGGCGAAGCTGATGATACAAAACAGAAAAATGATTACGCTAACCATATTCCTTTTATGTGGGAAACAGAATGGATTGCTGGTATCACAATTTGGGGGTATATCAATGGTGCAACTTGGGCTCAAAATACAGGTATCATTGATAATGGTAGAGATCGTGCTGCTATGACTTGGCTTAAAGAATATTTTGCAAATAATCTTGATAAAGGCCAGAATACAACAGGTATAGGTGGTGGAGAAGTTGCAGATCCTGTTCCACAAGCTCCTTATAATGGTACTGCTGCTAAAGCACCTGGAAAAGTTGAAGCTGAACATTTTGATATTGCAGGTGTTGGCAGAGGTAATAATTCTTATAGCGATGGCAATACAGAAAACCAAGGCGATGCTAACTTCCGTGTAGATGAACCTGTTGACATTTATTTAGGTGGAACGGGCATGGTTCTTGGTTATACAGAACCAGGTGAATGGTTAGAATATACTGTAAACTTTGAAACAGAAGGTGCTTATTCTTTCTTTGCTAATGTTTCTGCTGGTAATGAAGGTTCTAGCTTGAATCTTTATATTGACGATGCTTTGGTTATTGAAGAACTCGCTATTCCACAGACTGGCGAAGAAAATTGGGATACATATGAAAAAGTTGGCGCTCAAATTGCAAAAATTTCTAGAGGCGAACATGTTGTGAAGTTAGAAGTTGTTGGTGGCTATTTCAACATTGACTACTTGACATTTGTTGCTGGCGCTAATGCTGAAGACCCAGAACCAAATCCTGGTGTCGGCGGAGGTGCTAATGAAGATCCATCAGCTATTGCTGGCCAGTTGCATTTGAATGTGAATAAGCTTGGTCAATATGATGTCTTTGATATGCAAGGCGTTTATATTGGTCGCTTGAGTGCTTATTCTATGGAACAAGCTGTTTCTACAGTAAAACATAGCGACTTTATTTCTGCTAAGGGTACATACTTTATCAAGTCTAAAAATACTGGTAAAGTGCAAGCAATTCGCTTAGTTCGCTAAGATTAAAAAGACTTTCTCCAAACACCGAATCCCCAGGCATTTGCCCGGGGATTTCTTTATAAGTTTTCTTTATGCCTTTGATTTTGTTTTAAAAATTAGACTATTGATTTGCCATCACTGAAAGCGTTTCCTACCCGAGAACCTAAAGCATAATAACCATGACTTGCAGGATCATAACAAACGACATCTAATTTTTCAATTAAGAGATTACCCTTTTCATCTAAAGCTTTTTCGTCTGCAGAAACGTTTACAATTTCAGCAAGCATAAGTTCTGATTCTTCATTATAACTTACAAATTTGCATTCTAATGCAAGTGGAAGTTCGGCAATTAAAGGCGCATTTACAAATTCGCTTTTTACGGCGGTTAAACCAGATTTTTCAAATTTGTTTTTGACTTTATTTCCAGAATTAATACCTAAATAATCTAAAACTTTTATGTTTTTAGCAGTTGCCATACTCACAGTAAAGGCTTTTCGTTTAAGAATATTAGGTACGGTTTTATGGCTTTGTGCTATGTAAATAGCTATTTGATTGGTGTCACTTATAGACCCCCAAGCAGCTACCATTGCGTTGACAGAGTTGTCTTCGTTATAAGTGGCAATTATTAAAGCAGGTTGTGGGCAAAGGTAAGTTTTAATACCGAGATTTTTTCGCATATAGAACCTATTTGTTTTAAGTTTCTTTTATAAAATAACAAATACTTGTTATGTAATTACATGGCTTGCAAAGATAATACACGCGCGCAAGTGGCAAGAATCGGCAAGTGTAAAAAAGTTGTTATCGCGAACGTAGTGTGGCGAACGGTACTTGTGCCGTGTGGTTATCTTGGCTTTTGTCATTACGAGTGTAGCGAAGTAATCCAAAAACAATTGTTGCTTGCAATGAGATTGCTTCTGTCACTATGTTCCATCTCGAGTGACAAGAATCGAGCGATAAGTGTAGAACTGGTAAGCAGATTGCCTCCACCACGCCACCCTTGGAACAAGTGTGGCTCGTGGCAGGCTCACATTTAGGCTTCGCAAAAAAATCTAGCACGGCTCGCAACGACAAGAAGCGTAGGCAAGTTCTTTCGCGAGTGACAATGAAAAAAATAAAATCCCTCGTAAAACAACATTTTTAAACATCAAAGTACACTTAAAATTAAGTTGCAATAGCGTCGGCCAAGGAAGGGGAGGCTTGGAGGGGACCGTGCGGCCTTCGCAACTCCGAGCCGGGTCCCCTCCAAAGAAAAATGAAAAAAAATACATTACTAACAGATGGCCACGTCGTCTTAAAAGACTCCTCGCCATGACAATTTTTTTACAACGCTCGCTTGTAGAATTTCAAAGAAACTCATTGCGCTCGGTCATGTCAGATTGAGCAAGCTCATCTGCCGCGACACTCGCTTGTAGAATTTTATAGAAATTTTCTGCGCTCGGTCATGTTAGATTGCAAACAAGTTTGCATCTGCCGCGACTCTTGCTTATAGAATTTTTTAAAGTCAGTTTTTTGAGGGAAATCTGATGATTGCCATTTGATTTTTCTTTTGTTAGATTCTTTTTTAGCATAAATTGCTGTGTTTTTTTGATATTATTTTTGCTCTTTTCTCACGAGCAAGCTTTTATATATTCACAAACTTCCCCTTTTAGGGCTTTTCGCTAGTATTAGTGAAAGGAAATAATTATGAAAAAACAAAATGTGAGTAATGTTGAGAGAATCAGAGAAAGTTACAAAGGGCGTCCTTATTTAGACCCTACATACGACCCTGCTTTTAAGGAATTTTTTGATGATGAAACGACTTTAAAAGAGTTTTTGAATCATCTGCTTCACTTAGAAGGCAAGGAAAAAATCGAACAATTAACATTTTCTTTTGATAATCATTTGAGATTAAGAACGCCGTATTTGAAAGAAATTGTGTTTGATATTTATGCAACAACAGCTTCTGGGCGCTTTATTAATATTGAAATGCAGCGGGCGAATCATTCTTTTTTCCTTGATAGGGTGATTTTATACAATGCGTTTCTTACTATTAATGCAAAGCAAAGTTTAGAAAGGTCTTTAGATTTTCAAGCATTGCGAGATTTTGAAAAACAACACAAACTTTATGAATTACCAGAAACTATTTCTATTTGGGTTTGTAATTTTGACTTAAAAGAAACAAATGGTAAATATATTGACACTTGGAATCTTTATAGTGACGCTGCCATAAGGGAAGGCAATGCTATACCAATTACTCAAAAAAATAAATATATTATAGTTAACTTAACGAGATTTACAAAATCATTGAAGGAAATCAAAAATCCAGAAGATGCTTGGTTGTATTTGCTGAAAAATGCTGGAAAATTTGATAAAATTCAGGAGTTTGAAAATTTCGCGCTTGATTCTGCTTTGGAACGTATTCGGGTAGATTTTGCAGGTGAAGAACTTTTAAATGCTCAGGAGTCATCTATGCTTACTCAAGGAGAAATTAACTGTCGTTTGGCGGAGATAGCGCTCAAAACGGAAGAATTTCAACGCAAGAATGAAGCATTCCAGCAGCAAAGTAAAGCATTTCAGCAGCAAAAAGAGGAATTCCAGCAGCAAAGTAAAGCATTCCAGCAGCAAAAAGCGGAATTCCAACGCAAGAGTGAGGAATTAAATCACAAGACCGAAGAATTCCAACGCAAGAGTGAGGAATTAAATCACAAGACCGAAGAATTCCAACGCAAGAGTGAGGAATTAAATCACAAAACCGAAGAATTCCAACGCAAGAGTGAAGAGTTAAATCACAAGACTGAAGAATTCCAACGCAAGTCAGAAAAATTGCGACTTGAAAAAGAAAAAATGAATGTGGAATATCAAAAGATATTTGCTGAAAAACATTCGATGGCAAAGGCTCTTTTGCAAGATGGAGTTGCAATAGAAGTTATTGCCAAGAATTTTGGTCTTTCTGTAGAGGAAATCAGAGCATTGTGAAAATTTGTTAATGGTAAAAAACATCAAAGTAAAAAAATCCCGCCTTGGCGGGATTCTTTAATTTTATTGGAGAGATTACTTGAGCATGATTGGGTGAGTAGTAAGAATTTTATTGGCACGGACTCGAACAATGTAACTCCCCTTTGCAAGAGAACTTAAATCAAAGGATGTTGAGCCTACTTTTAAAATCCCATTATAAAGTTTAGCAGCGCAGAATCCGTTGAGGCTAAAGATTTCAATAGAGATATTTTCAGTTTTATTTGCATTTATTTGTAAGGTATTATTTATGACATTCATTTGCAAATTTTTAAGACCTTTGTGAACATCTGTTATTGCTGTAGTATTGCCAACATAATTTTCATTGTTAAATACGATTTTAATTTCAGGAAGCATTTCTTCTGTATTTTCAAAAGAACGTCCAAAGGCATCGTATTTATCTTCGTTGAAGTTCCAAAGAGTGTCTGAGCCAGCAATGAAATCATCATAAATGAGTGTTCCTGTGTAACCAGCAGCATAGTTAGCGATTATGGTGCTTAAAGTTTTGTTTCTGTCTGTTAAGCCAGAAATATCAAAGGAACAAGTTTTCTTTTCACCGGCTGGCACTACGCAAGAGCCGTCAGTTTCTGTCCAAGTCCAAGCGTCTGTGAGTTTGAAAATAAGGTATAAGTCTGCATCTTCAGAGCCATTATTTTTCACAGTGAATGTGAGAGTATTGGCACTTGAAAGATCGAATGTTTTTTGGTATTCAATTTGAGCATTATCGGCGCCATAAGTGACAGCCATCATGCCGTTGCCTGTTGATTCTTCAATTGAGACATCTTTGATTTTTATAGATGCTTCTTCTTTTGCTGCTAATACTTTCATAGCTTCAAGAGCTGGTTCTATGGTGTAAGTGTAACCGCCAAAGTTTGCTTCGGTTTTATCACCAATGTATTGCCAAGCAAGAGCGCCAGCGTAACCACCATCAAAAGCATTGCGGTAGGCTTGTTCTGCTGTGATTTCTGTTTTGGCTGCCTGCTTGCTGTGTAAGTGGCGCCAGCCCAACCACTTGCCGGGAATTCACCAATAATCATTGGTTTTGCATCATAGCCATAAGTGGTTTGCATTTGAGTGGCCGTGTTTACAAAAGGAGAAACTGCATCTGCTTGGTAATAAGGGTAGTAATGAGTTTGGAAAAAGTCAAGAGTTCCGTTTGATTCACCACCAGCCGCAATGAGTTCAGAATCGTTCCACCATTTTTGATATTGAATGTTTACGCTGCCAGTGGAAACGAGTAATTCAGGGTTTTCGGTATGAATCGCAGCGGCAATTTTGTTTGTGAATTTCTGAAGAGTTGCTTTTTCCAATTTTTCAGTGGTCCAGCCAACATTTGTCATGCCTTCTGGTTCGTTGAAGACTTCCCAAGTCATGAGTGCGTTGTGATTGCCAATTGCTTTTACAACAGGAATTAAAACGTTGTTGATAAATGCGCTTGTGCCTTCGTCGGTGAAGAGTTTTTTGTTGGCTTCAATGTCTAATTTTTCATTGTAAAGCCCCCATTGATTTGGTTCCATAAGGTTGTGACTGAATAAGCACATGGAAACCATAACGCCGTATTCTTCGGCAATGTCGAGAGCTTTTTTCATGTTGGCAATAGTGTTTTCTTTTAAGCCAGTTACTAAATGTGTGGTTTCATTAATGGTCGGGCTTTGGCTCATGTTGTTGAAAAGCCACCAACGAATAGCGTTTCCGCCAGCAGCACGTGTGCCTTCAACAGCTTTTCTCCAAGCGTTTTCGTTTAAAGGAGAATCGCCAACATCAGAGTTGTAATCTGACCAAGCTAAGTTAGTGCCAGAAAAGAAAATCTTTTTACCGTTATAAAGAATGTCGGTTCCGCTTATGGTTAAACCAGGCGCTGCGTAAGCAGAAACTCCAATGATTGAAGTGGCTAAAAGAGTTTTTAAAATGTTATTCATACAAATCTCCAAACAATTCCCATAACGGGAAATAAACATTTTATAAATCTAATTTATTTAAATTTCTATGTACTTTTATTTTCATTACATAAAGGTTTGTCGACCAATTGCCAAAGGCAATTGCCATTCCTTTAGAACAGGGGTTTAGTTTTTGCGATTTTGTTGTGTTTATTTTTGTTGATAATTTCTAATTTTTTGTTGTTCAACAAAGGATTTTTATGTCGAAATTGATGCGTTCTGTTTCTGGTATCAGAGGTGTTGTGGGTGATACGCTTACACCACAAGTTTTGTTTTCGCACACTAAGGCGTTTCTTGAAATTACAAATGCGAAAAAAATTGTGATTGGTCGAGATAGTCGCCCAACGGGCGAAGCGATTGTGCAGATGGTTTCGGGTTTTTGTCGCCTTTGTGGAGTGGATGTGATTGACGCTGGTCTTGCGACTACGCCATCTGTTGAAATTTTGGTGACAGAATTGAAAGCTGATGCTGGGATTATTATTACAGCAAGCCATAATCCGCTTGAATGGAACGCGTTAAAGTTTTTGAATGCTAAGGGTTTGTTTCTTGGTCCAGATGATGTGAAAAAACTTTTTGCTTTGGCTGATGAAGGAAAATTTTTGTTCCCTGATTATAAGGAAATGGGCGCGTATGAATTTTTAGATGATGCGGATTCGGTGCATATTCAAGGAACACTTGCGATTCCGTTTGTTGATGTACAAGCAATTCGCAAGGCGAAATTTAAAGTGGCAATTGATGCGGTGAATGGCGCTGGTTCTTTGATTGTGCCGCGTTTGCTTGAAGAACTTGGTTGCGATGTGGTGCGTGTGCATTGTTCTCCGAATGGGAATTTTCCGCGTGGTGCTGAACCGATTCCAGAGCATTTGGGCGATTTGTCGAAAGTGGTTCTTGAAAATAATTGCGCTGTTGGTTTTGCACTTGACCCTGATGCAGATCGTTGTGCGATTGTGTGTGGTGAAGGTAGAGCGATTGGTGAAGAGTATACGCTTGCTATTGCTACTGAAGAAGTGCTTTCGCAAAAGCCAGGGAATGTTTGCATTAACCTTTCTACTAGCCGCATGAACGAAGATGTGGCTGAAAAATATGGTTGCAAGTGTTCTCGTGCGAAAGTGGGTGAAATTAATGTGAGCTTACAGATGATGGAAGAATCTTGCGTGATTGGTGGCGAAGGTAATGGTGGCGTTATTTTGCCTGCTTTGCATTATGGTAGAGATTCTTTAGTGGCTGTGGCTCTTGTGCTTTCCTGGATGGCGCGTCATAATGGCGGTCCGGAAAAATTTGTGAAGGAAAATCCAAGTTATGCGATGCCTAAAAAGAAATTTGAACTGGGCTCTAAATCGGTTGCTGAAATTTTGCCTTTAGTAAAGCAAGAATTTTCTGGCTGGAATTCAGATGAACGTGATGGCCTTTGGTTGTCTCATGAAAAGTCCTGGGTGCATGTTCGCGCTTCTAATACAGAGCCTGTGATTCGCGTGATTGCAGAGGCTTCCACTCAAGAAGAAGCTGAACGCCTTTGTGCTCAGGTTGAAAAATTGATTTGATATAAAGTCAGTTTTTAGCTTTTACAAAAAGAGAAAAATCCTCCGAAGATTCGGAGGATTTTCTGTGTATTATGGGTGTTTATTTGAGAGAATTTAGAATTGATCAAAGAAGTTATAGACTTCTTTTGGAACCCAGGTATTCTGCCAGTTGCCTTCGTCGTAAGCGGTCCATTGGTGGCCACCATTCCATGTACAGAGTTTTACTGGGAATCTTGGATCTACATTTTTAAAGTCATAACAAACGTGAGGGCCATAACCAGGGTATTTTTCTGCTTTTTCGCCGCGAGCATCGGTTCCGTCTGGGCCATTATTGGCAAGTATTCTGTCAACAGAACTATCTACACGGTCATAAGAGCAAAGACCATCTTGTGTCCCGTGGACATCCATCCAAGCGATTGGTTTGCCTGCATTTTGTGGGATATAAATGTTCCAATCGGCTACAGCGTAAACGGCTACAGCACGAATGCGATGCTGGAATACTTGAGCAAGAGAGTTTGTAACCATAGAACCAAAGCTAAAGCCAGTAACAAATACACGTGAAGTGTCGATACAATAGTTTTCTTCAAGAAGTGTTAATAGTTCATCAAAGAAAATATGGTCTTTGTTGTCGCTTGTGCGCCATGGCATGCCATCGGTATCACCACGAGGGGCTACAAAAATAAATTCATTGTTTTTATCTAGTTCTTGTTGACCATAATATGGAGATGGGTGGTCTTGATCTGGTGTGTGGTAAGTAAAGTCTTCTGCGTTACTACCCATGCAATGCATTGCAAAAAGAATTTTATATGGTTTTTTGTTGTCGTAATTTTTTGGTAAAGTTACCCAGTATTCACGATTTAGGCCAGCGCTATTTAAACTGTATTTTTTAGCATTTGGGTTAGAGCCTACTTCTTGAAGTTTTGAAGTTACACCACAGCCTTTACTTGGAGTAGGACTATTTTTAAGTGCATAGCCAAAAGCGTAAGTTTGTTCTTTAAATGTTTTGCTTAAAATAAGTGTAAGTGTGGTGTCAAGGTTTGTGAGTGCTACTCGCAATGTGTCATAACCATCTGCTGTTACTTCCAAAGTTTCAGCTAAACTCTTTTTTAAAACTTTAGCGTGACTTGTAAAAGCCATAACAGAAGATTTGTTTCCGTCAGAAGTAAAACGGATAGTTTCTTGTGCAGACCCCATTTTTACGCGGGCAAGGTAATTGCCTTTTGATTTTACAGTTTGAGAGAGGTCTAAAGAACCCTGGCCTTGCAATGTTTCGCTAAAAATTTGGTTACCGACAAAGTCAAAAATTTTAATTTGTAAAGGAGAACCATTTGATTGAGAATAATTTAAAATACTGCCGTTTAAACTAAAATTGCCTGGTATTTTTGAATTAAAGTGAATGGCGTCACTACCATTTTCTTCGCCAGAAAGCACAAATTTACCTTGGTTATCGGTAAAAGTTTCGTTTCCAGAAACAGTAAGATGTACTTTTGCATTTGAAATGGCTTGCCCATCAGTATTATTAACGGTCCCCAAAAGCGTGTAGGCAAAAACATTACAACAAAAACTTGTGGCAAAAGTTAAAAACAAAGCCGTGAAATTCTTTTTCATTTTTTCTCCTTTTAACCCAAACACTTAAACAAAAAATAAAGTCTATTTGGCTAAAAAATAATCAGTTGATTGCTTTTTTTGTGGATAAATAATCCACAAAAAAACTCCTCCGAATTTTCGGAGGAGAGGTTTACGATTCAGAGGGTTTTTATAAACCCATGGCTTCTTTCATGCCATCAATTAATTTGCCATTTTCAAATAGCGAGAATCCGCCTTCATAACCCCAGTGTTGCATTGGAATCTGAAGTGTATCGCTAATTTCATGCATAGCGCGCATATAGTTCAAACGAGATTCTGTGTCGGCGCGTAAACCGTATGCTCCGTATTCATTGATGATGATAGGAACATTATTTGTTACAGCCCACTTTTTAGCAGGAAGAATCAAGTTGATAATATATTCTTTGCTACCAGTTTTGTAGTAATTCTTTACGGCGGTCTTTACCCAGCTTGCGGTATTTTTCTTTACACCGAAATCAGAAGAGAATGTGGACCACTTTGTAGAATCATACGGGAATGGAATGTTTTTCAAAGTAGCAGTTTCGCCCCAGCTTGCGCCTTGGTGAGTGAAAACGAATGGTTCATAAGAGTGAATGACATAAACGATATTATCGTCTGTGAATGGTTCACGAGTTTCTAGTTCCTTGATATCGTACCATTGCACATCGCCAAAGAGAATAGTGTGCTTGGTATCTACAGCACGAATGGAATCAATCATTTCTTGGGCTGTGAGAGTCCAATTTTCTTTTTTGATTTTTCCATTGCTGTTCATGCCTGGTTCGTTCAAGAGTTCATAGAAAATATCTTCACGAGGATTGTCTGCATAGCGAGCGGCAACGGTTTTCCAAACATTGGCTACCATTTTTCTGTATTGAGGGTCGGCGGAACTTTCTACGCTGAAACTTCCATCGTATTCGTGGTAGTCAATAGTTAAAGAAATTCCGTATTCGCCAGTCCAATTTACGAAAGAGTCAAGAACAGTCCAAAGGGTGGTCGTGTCCATTAAAAGAACACTGTCGGTTCCTGCAACGAATTTGTCGCGGTTATCGGCATAGAGGTCTAAGTCGATAGGCAAGCGTAATGCTTTGAAACCATTATCGGCTAAGTTCTTAACATCTTCTTTTCCGTAAGGAGCGCCTTCAAAACCAGCAAAACGACCTTTAGCTTCTTCTAACCAGTTTGTGAAATTAACGCCCTTATCCAAGTATTTCATCGCTTTTTCTTGGAGTGGGTTAGAAATAGCAATATCGCCAATTTCTACTTCAGGAATTTCTGGAGCTCTGATAACCATGTCAGGCTGATCTTTTGCAACTTCGCTCGTATCCATCAAGTAGAGGAAATCGATGCGAAGAGAGTCTTCACGAACTTTGGAAGAGCCTTTTGCCTGGAAACTGATAGCTGTGATATTTTCTTTGTTGAAGTCAACAGGTATGCCCCAGCCTTCTTGCATAAGGTCTTGGAAGCGAACCGTCACTAATTTCCAGTTGGCATAAGATGCGTTTACGGTGTAGCTATGCACATCGTGATCGGTTATGTCCGAAGTTTCTACGCGAACAGTGTGCTTTCCGCCTTTATACCAATAAGAAAGACCACCAATAGCATTTCTGTTGACGCTTGCAGGCACATTAACGCCCCAACCAACGTATGGGTCAAATTCGTAATTACCTTTATCTAATCTGTAGCTCAAAGAAAGCGAATAAGAAGATTCATAACCTTCGCTTGCAGCAGCCCAATTACCATCGGCATCTGTTAGGAAAGAAACAGTAGAAGCTCCACTATTGCCTTCATCGGTGTAAGAATACCAACCTTCGTCTAAAAGGCTTACCATATTACCATCTTCAAAGTCATCTACCAAAACCCCTTTTAAAGGAGCGGCAGAAGAGCTAGAAGGAGTTTCTGGATCTGGTTCAGAGGAAGAAAGAGAATCACTTGGTTCTTCAGTATTAATATCTCCTTCTACGACAGAAGAGCTGCTGATTTCTTCCATTTCTGTGGAAGAACTGCTGTCATCGCTACAAGCGAGCATAAACAAACTTGCCACAGATAAAAATAGAGTGGGTTTAAGGAATCGGAGGTTCATAATTAGCCTCTTAAAGGGTTTTTGGATTTTTATTGGCTTGAATCTATGTTTTGTTACTTAAAAAATCAATAAAAAAGACGTAAAAATGTTACAAAAAAATAAAAATCTAATGATTTCTGTTTACAAGCGATTGTTGTTTTATATAAGCGAAGCAAATAACTATAAATAGCCTTTATAAAAGCATACCATTTTATTATTTTTTGCTTTCGGTGGTTTGGGTTAAATAAAACAAAAAGGAGACTCCATGAGAAAGTTTCTGCTCGGTTCATTGTTTTTGCCTTTGACGGCTTTGGCAGATGTTGTATGGACACCAACTAGTACATCTGTTTCTGATTGGTTTAATTGGGAATCTAATGGTACAGCAATTTATCAAAATACAGAACAAGAAATGAAAATCTTGCTTTCTGTAAAATCTGGCAAAAACCAAAGTGCTGGTGTCGGCTTTAACTGGCAAGAAGAAGGGGCTGTTAAATCGTTGAGTGGTTCTGGCGTTTGTTTAACTTATCGCTCTTCACAACCATTCAGGCTTGATATGAGCCAATCCACAATTACTGATAGTGATTTTTGGGGAATAAAAGTCCCGGCTTCTGAAACTTACAAAGCTTTGTATATTCCATTTACAAGTTTAGCTCAAGAAGGTTGGGGTAAAAAAGTCTCTTGGAGTTTAAATAACCACAAAGGGATGCAATTTAGCTACAAAGGGAATTACGCTAAAACGGATTCTTCTTTGACGCTTGATATTTTACAAATCGGTCTTGGAAATGTTTGCGATACGACAAATATTCCGGTAGCAGGTAAAGTTGTTTCATCAACAACACCTTTTTGGAATTCCGCAAGTGAAACTCCTGCAAGTCCTGTAAATACTTTTGGCGCTGCATTTAGCACTTATGTGACAGAAAACTCTGAAATCAGCCCTGTTCAGGAATTTCTTTCTACAACAGGTTCTGTTGGTTTTAACGCCACTTTAAAAGGAACAGCTTACCCAACGGCTGGATTAAAAATGCCTTTTGATGCTTCTGATTCTTTTGTTGATATTTCTAAAGAATCTGGACTTTGCGTTGCTTATCGTTCTAATTCGGGCGTGCGCTTGCAACTTATTCAAGAAGGTATTGCTTTAAATAACGGGAATTATTTTGGTTTTGATTTAAAAACAGTTGATTCTTACACTATTGTAGAAATACCTTTTGCTAGTTTTTCACAAGAACAGGGTTGGGGCTATGATGCTGTCTTAGATTTAAAACGTATAGCGGCATTACAATTTGAATTGAAAGGCAAAGCAAATAAAACGGGAGACATTGAAATCTTACAACTAGGTTTTACTGGTTCTTGTGAATTGCCAAAATTCGCTCCTGTTCTTATGCCTCCTTACACAGAAACAGAAAATGCTACTCTCTATGAAGGCGATACTTTAAAATACGCTTTAAAATCAATGTTTACTGATAAAGATGATGATTCTTTAAACATCATTTATTCTATAGAACCAAACTCTGGTATTCTCATCGCAACAAAGAAAAATGATACTTTGACAATAGTTCCAAAAGCGAATATTTCGGGAGGAGCAAGCCTTGCCATTCTTGCAACCGATAAAGATTCTCAAATGGCTATTTATACAAACAACATTACTATAGTTGATAGACAAAATCCACCTACAGGTGTAAATGATCGCTACGAAGTTTTAGAAGATTCTGTCCTTTCTGTTTCTAAAGAAAAAGGGATTCTTGTAAATGATACTGACTTTGATGGCGATATATTCTCAATCAATTCTTATACTACTCCGACAAATGGCTCTCTTGAATTAGCCGATGATGGTTCTTTTGTTTATACACCAAATGCTGATTTTTCTGGTGTTGATTCTTGGACTTACACTTTAACAGATTCTATTGGTATTTCGCCTACGGTAACAGTCTCTATTGTTGTAAAAGACGTAAATGATAAACCAACAGTTACAGGAACATTGCCAAACTTAGACTCTCTTGAAGAAGATTTCGCTTCAAAAATTGTTCATGTAAACAAGTCCGAAGTTATTTTTGCTGATAAAGAAACAGCGACTGAAAATTTGCAATACAGCGTTTCAACAAATGGTTTAGTAAAGGCTAGTTTAACTCAAAATGCAACGCAATTTATTATTGCGCTTTTTCCTGAATTAAACAAAAATGGAACAGCTATTGTAACACTTTACGCAAAAGATTCTGCAGGTGATTCTGTTGGTGTTTCTTTTGAAGTAGAAATTCTCCCAGTCAGCGACGCTCCAATTGCAAATGACGATTCTTATAATGCACTTGAAGATTCTACTTTAACCATTGCTATTAAAAATGGTGTTCTTACAAATGACGAAGACCCAGATGGCAATTCTGAACTTTTTGTATTCTTAGTGGATTCCACAACACACGGCGCCTTAACATTAAATTCTGACGGCTCTTTTGTTTATACGCCTAATGAAGATTTTATCGGCACGGATTCATTTACATACATTGTTAAAAACGAAGCCAATGTTTCTTCTGGGCAAGCAACTGTAGCGATTAGTGTTCTTGATAGAAACGATGGCCCGATTGTTGTTGCAGTTGTAGATACATTAAACACAACCGTAAAAGAAGATTACACAGGAACATTAAAATACACAAAAGCTCAAATCAAGAGCTGGTTTGAAGATCCAGAAGGCGATGCTCTTTATTATTCAGCAGAAAACCCAGATGGTAAACTGAATATTTCATGGACAACAGGCGGTTACATGAACATAAAAGTGGCTAAAGATTCTTGTGGCAAAGCTATTGTGAATGTAATTGCAACCGATAGCATTGAAGGCACAAAGCCTGCTGTTCTTTCATTTGTCATAGACATTACTCCAGTAAACGATTTGCCAAAAGTTCTTCACCGCGACACAATCGTTGTAGAAGCCTCTGGCTGGCAACAAGAAATAGAATTGGATTCTCTTTTCTCAGATGTTGATGGCGATACTTTAACTTATGTTGTGACTTCTTCTAACAACAGTCTTATTGTTGAAATTGAAAATTCCATTTTGTTGGTTCGCCCGAAAAATGAATCAATTGATTTAGCAGCAGGAATTTATCGCATAAGAGTTGGCGCTATTGATGCTGCTGACACGACAGTTGCAATAATTGTCTTTGATGTCGGCGGAACCACAGGCTTTGAAAAATCCTTGGTAAACGCTCAAAAATCCTGGAAGCATTCTTTACAAAATGCAAAAGGCTCTGTAAAACTTTTGGATTTAACTGGCCGCGTATTATTCAGCAAAAATGCACCTGTATTAGAAAATGAAATTTCTGATTGGATTGATAATTCTTGCAAGCCTATGATTTTAAAAACGAATCTTGGCGTGTGGAAATTAGCACCGAAATTCTAGAAAATTTCCAGAAAGAATCTTATAAAAAGTGTCACTTATTTGGTGGCACTTTTTTTATAGGCATTCCTCACTATTGATTATAAATCATTTTCACCAAATTCTATCATTATTTATCTTTTAAATAATCTAACACGGCTTTATGTTTAATTGTTTCTTGCTGTAACCTAATTTTTAAAGGAATATCATTAACTTTTTTAGGTGTAAAATTGTATTTATTTTTTTCAAATGTCCACTAAAAATATCACAATTCAATAATTGTTTTAATTAAGTTCCTAGTAAATTCAGTTAAAACAAATGCTATTTAATTTTTCAAAAAAGTCTCTGTTTTTATTGCAGAGGCTTACGGAGAAATTCTTTTATTTACCTTTTCCATATATCCTTCTATGTTAATTACTACAACATTAATATAGCTCTAACTTTTGACAAAAATGTCAAAATAAAAAATCCATAATTTTTTTAAAATTTTGCCTAAGATATATTTGAGTAAAATAAAGTGACTCTCGACAATTTGTCATGGCGAGAGGCCTTGTGCCTCGTGGCCATCTGTTGGAAATGGGATGAAGAAACTGGGCGTTCCCTAGCCTACGGCTAGGTCGGGTGCTGCTCGCCTGCGCCCGCTCGGCTCATCGAGCCGCTTACGCGTCTCGCCACATTCGTGCAACGCCCCCTAACGCAAAGCAGGCTTAATTGGATTTTTAGAGACTTTTACCGATGAGTTTCAATTAAGTTCTAGTAAACTCCATTAAAACTCAAAAATTTTTATTTTACAAGCTATTCACTTCTTTTTCTAATTCTTTTAACCCTTCTTCATCTAATTCAGGAATGTAAGGAACAGGGTCGTCAGGATGTCTTTTATTCCATTTGAAGGCTGCTATATTATAGCCTATACCTAACCATTTAAACTCAGGTTTAAAATCAATCCCATTCTTAGGAGGTGGGTGTTTTTTTGCAAATTCTAACACTTCCTCAAATGTCATATCCATATTTTTCCTCCAAGTTTAGTTATTTAAAATTGTGTAACTAACATATTTTCCTACAAATCTTTTCTTTGTCATACAACCTTCGATGTTAATTGCGACTATATAAAAATAATCCATACTTTTGACAAAAAATGTCAAAACAAAAAATCCATAAATTTTTTAAATTTTCCCTCTAATTTATTTCCTCTTTTTAACTAAATTCCTGTAAAACTTTATTAAAACTAGAAGTGTATTACATCAAGAAAGGTAAACTTGAAAAGTTATAAAATATTTTTGGAAAACATCGACGCAATAAGTGCTTTCATTTTTTCATCGGCTTTGGATTTGGATAGGTATTCACGTATTAAGTCTAGATAATCATAAGGAGCCCATTTTGAAATATAGGCGACAACCATGCGAAAAAAATCACTCTTGACCTGTTTTTTGACATTTCTCGCATATTCTTCGCAGACGAACCATTCTGCCATCCAGAATTTTCCTGCATTTCCATTCTTTGCTTCAAAAGGGCATTCCTTCTCGCCTTTGTAAAAACTACACAGACTTCTGTAATTCATTGTTTGCCTCGCTTAATCATTACTATAAGTTTTAACTAGTTTCTGCTAAATTCTATTTAGCCTTAATTTTTTCTAAAAAATCCTATGCCATAAAGGCAGAGGCTAACGGGAAAAATTATTTTACAGTATTTATATGGTAATCGTACTCTTTGAGAACAGCTTGTTTTACTTTTTCAAATAAATCATTATCATCAAAGAAAGTATTTTCACAGAAGATAGTAAGCTCATCTTCTATTTCTATGATTTTAAATAAAATTGTTATTTTATTAAATAATTTAACTACCGCCATACCCTTAAAATCCCCTGTAGATTCTAATAGAGAAATAGCTCCCATTATGCGTTCTACTTTGAATTCATTATTTTCCATACTTTCTCCAATGCTAATTCTTACAACATTAATATAGCTCTAACTTTTGACAAAAAATGTCAAAACAGAAAATCCATAAATTTTTTAAATTTTCCCTCTAATTTATTTCCTCTTCAATCCTTTGTCTATGCGAGGCTTTGAGTTTTAACTAAGTTCCTGTAAAACTCTATTAAAACATATAGTCGCTATCGAAAAAAAAGATAATAAAATAAAATTTTACGACCCTCAAGATAGTGAGGTGGATTTCCGTGATTATTTACTTTACATTGATTATAATGCAGGAGTGTATATCTTAAGAGTAGATAATCTAATTTTGAATCCTAGTTTAGCGAAAGATATAATATACAAGCTAGAATAATCATTAAAAAAAAGAATCTAATTTTCTTTTCAAAAGAAAAGTATTTTTGAATTCAATTATGAATAAAGGGAATCCAATATTTCTATTCATTCTCCTTTTTTTTAATCTCCATACACGAGCATTTTTTAAATAACCTTCAAACGTAACAATATCAAAACCAGTAAAATTACTAATGGCTAAAATTTTTTTTGGTACATCTATACTTTCCATAAATCACCTCCTGTTTTAACTAAGTTCCTGTAAAACTCTATTAAAACATAAAAGATTTTAGGCACATTTTATTAAATCAAGAATACGATAAAATACATTTATTTCTTGACGAGCGTCTTAAAGAAAAAGGTAGCTCTCTCGATAATATTTTAAAAGAATATATTTAAAAAAGAAGTATATCCCAAGTAGCATCATAAGGACCTAAAGGGTTATTTTCTTCACGTTTTTCGTATTCTAATGCTTTTTGAAAATCACCTCTAGAAAGGTATAAAAGAGCTATGTCGAGTAAATCTCCATATTTACTTGCTCTTTTTACCACATCTAGGTACACAAATCGTTCAGACCATTCAAATCCCGATATTTTTCTAAATTCGTAAGGCGTTACATTGTGGTCTAGCAAAGTTTCAAATTTAGCCATACTTTCTCCTATGCTAAATATACATTTATTCTTCTTTTCTTAAAGCAATCTTGATTGCTTTTTTGTAAGTTTTAACTAAGTTCCTGTAAAACTCTATTAAAACAAAAAATTTAGGTAAAAATAATTGTGTTTTTTAACTATCAATCAATTTGAAATACATCTTTTATGTAGTCAAATTTTTCTTCGTATATGTTTAAAAGATAACTTATTAGATTTTTCTTTAGTAAAGAAAATTCTTTGTCATTGATGGTTAAAAATTTACCTTTATTAGTAATGATTAAATATTTAGGCCATTTTTTTTCACTTTGTTTCAACCAATTGATAATAACACTTTCAATTACTTTTTCATCAATTTGTTTTGATGAATAAAACGAAAAAGAAATTAAATCTAAATTAGATTTTATGCATTGATTGTTAATTTTTAAATTTGCTTTTATTTTTTCAAATGCTTCTTTATAAGTGTATATTTTCATATTTACCTCTATTTTCTTTTCAACCATCCCACAAGCCTCTGTTGGGATAGAGCATCCGTTGAGTAATAGCAGCAACAAACAATGGTTTCATTTTTTATCCTTTTTTAAAGCAATTTCGAGTGTTTTCATATAAACAATTTCTGATTCTTTCAGCATCAGTTCTAGATGTTTTGCCTTTCGCTTCCAGTATATCGTTTTAACTAAGTTCCCATAAAAACTCCATTAAAACGGAAAAAGTAAAAGCCGTGGAATACAAACCTTAATATTCCTTTAGGATATTATCGCACTCATACGGATTCCATTTTTGGAGGCAGTTCTGAATATGCACTGCAAGAACTTGTTCAGGGATGTTTTTTTGCAGAAACTTTTGAGAAAGTGTCGTTCTTTTATTATTGGTTTGAATCATTGTTCTATATTGTTTGGCTGATTCAATAAGTTCATTGCAATACTCCTCTGTTGCAAACTCTTCCTTGAATTGCTTTTCAATATACCACAGAACGTAATGAGGAGACTTATATTTGAAAGGGCATTTATTTTCTCCTTTGTAAAACTTACAAGCAGCTAAAATCTCTGTAATGTCTATTTTCTTTTCCATACTTTCTCCAATGCTAATTCTTACAACATTAATATAGCTCTAACTTTTGACAAAAAATGTCAAAACAAAAAATCCATAATTTTTTTAAATTTTCCCTCTAATTTATTTCCTCTTTTTAACTAAGTTCCCGTAAAACTTTATTAAAACTCAAATATTACTTGTGTCATTATTGCAAAATAAAAATTGGAAAAATTTTTATAATTAATCTTGACTTTTATTGTAGTAAATTTTATCTTGATGTTGAAGTGAAAGTATTCGATTTATTTGAATCGATAGAAATTGCGACGTATGGGCCTTTAAACGGGAATTCCATAAAGTCGGGGTCTTACACAATGATTTGCTCTTGAGACTTGGGCGGCCGGTTTTTTGAAAAGGGTTCACCAAAAAACCCTTTTCTTTTTAACTAAGTTCCCCATAAAAATTCCATTAAAACAAAAACCAGTGTTTCTTGCAAAGGGATTGCTTCTGTCACTACGTTCCATCGCGAGTGACAAAAGTGGTCAAGTGTAGAACTTGCGATGGGATTGCCACGCCGTGTATTCTACACGTCTCGCAATGACAAAAGTAGTTCGCAATGACAAGGTTCTCAGGCAAGAACCGCGAGCAAGTGTAGGGTTGTCATGGCGAGAGACCTTGTGATTCGCGGCCATCTTGGCTTTTGTCATTACGAGCGTAGCGAAGTAATCCAAAAACAAATGTTGCTTGAAAGCAGATTGCGTCAGTCACTACGTTCCATCGCAATGACAAAATTCGCGGGCAAGTGTAGAACTAGCAATGAGATTGCCACGCCGTGCATTCAGCACGTCTCGCAATGACAAAATTCGCGGGCAAGTGTAGAACTAGCAATGAGATTGCCGCGCCGTGTATTCTACACGTCTCGCAATGACAAGGAGCTTGAGAGCAAGAACTACGATCAAGTAGCGGGGCAATGGGATTGCTTCTGTCACTACGTTCCATCGCAATGACAAAAAACTTGCGGCAAGTGTGTTAGGGATGGAAGCCCGTTAGGGTTCGGACTCGCGACTTGTCGCGAGGCTGAACGGACGAGTGGCGCGCAAGGTTTTGATTGCTAAAATTGTGGCGACACGAGATAACGCAAGAGCCCGGCCCCGCGCGATTTTTTTGCCTGAGTTTTTTAGGCGCGGGGAACACTAAAAATTAAGATTGTAAAAAAGATTGAATGAGTTCGACTGAAAATTGGTAAATCGGGCGAGAAAGGAAATAAGCGATTACGCCGAATAAGGCGCCGCCAATTATGTCTGAAAACCAGTGGACGCCAAAGTAAACGCGAAGCATTCCCCAAGTTAATGGCAAAATAAGCATTATCCAGCCGATTTCTGGGAACGCCTGAAAAACAACGCAAGCTATGGTTAAGTTGTTCATGGTGTGGCCAGAAGGGAAACTGTATTTGTCAAGTGGCGGGACTTCGGCTAAGATTTCAGGGACTAATTCAAACGGACGAACACGGCGAATGGAAAGTTTTACACCCCAGTAAAGTGCAAAACAGGTGAATACGGCACTAGCGACAGGCCCTAAAACCGCTAATAAATCGCGTATGCCATAAATCCATAATACGAGCAAAATGACAAAAGCCCATACATAGCCATCACCTAAACGGACATAAGAGCGAAAAAATTTCGCTGCTTTGGGCGAAAAGCGGTGTTGGGCAAAGTATTGCGTGATTCGCAAATCAAATTGTCGAATTTGCTTAAACATGGGCAAAATTTAATTTTTTCAAAAGGGGTGTATTTTTTTCTTTTAAGAATTTGCCTATTTTTTGGAAATAAAAATTTTGATGAAGAGGTTTTATGTTAGTTCTTGTTTTGAATTGCGGTAGTTCATCTGTTAAATTTGCCGTTATCAATACTGCTTCTAAAGAAGCTCTTTCTAGTGGGCTTGTAGAAAATATTGGCGTTAATGGTCATTTTAAAGCTAAAGGCCCTGTCGATAATCAAGATTATAATTTTGATTGCCCGACTCATGCTGAAGCAGTTTCTGCCGTTCAGAAGTATCTTGATGATCAAAATTTGACATCTTCTATCGAAGCTATTGGGCATCGCGTGGTTCATGGTGGAAAATATATTCGTTCCGAAAAAGTGACTCAGGATGTAATTGATTATATCAGAAGTATTACGCTTTTTGCGCCTCTTCATGAACCTGCTCATGCGACTGGTATGGAATGCGCGAAAAAGATTTTCCCGACACTTCCACAAGTGGCTGTGTTTGATACGGCTTTCCACCAGACTATGCCTCCTAAGGCTTACTTGTATGGTATCCCTTATGAGTATTATGAAAAAGATGGTATCCGCCGTTATGGTTTCCATGGGACATCCCACCGCTTTGTAAGTGCTGAAGCTTGCCGTATGCTTGAACGTAATCCTGATGACACTTGCTTGATTACCGCTCATTTGGGTAACGGTTCTTCTTGCTCTGCTATTTTGAATGGCGAATGCGTAGATACGACAATGGGGTTCACTCCACTAGATGGCCTTGTTATGGGAACTCGCTCTGGTTCTATTGACCCTGCTATTCTTTTCTTCTTGGCTAAGAAATATGGTTATGATGTCGATAGACTTGATAAGCTTGTTAATAAAGAAAGCGGACTTCTTGGTCTTTCTGGTTTGAGTAATGATATGCGAACCATTACAAAGGCTGCTTCTGAAGGTCACGCTGGTGCAAGAATCGCTCTTGATGTTTTCTGCTTTAGACTTTCTCGTTGTATCGGTGGTATTGCTATGTCTTTGCCACGTATTGATGCACTTGTCTTTACGGGTGGTATTGGCGAAAATAGTGCCGCTGTGCGTGAACAGGTTTTGCATAATTTGCAGTTGCTTGGCTATCGCGTAGATACTGAAAAGAACTCTTGCAATGGGAAAAATACTAACGGGATTATTTCTTCAGACCATACACCGCTTGCTATGGTTATCCCGACAAATGAAGAACTTTTAATTGCTTTGGATACAGAAGCTTTAGTTCGTTAATTTGTTTTAAATTGTTTTTTACTCCTCAGAATTTTCTGGGGAGTTTTTTCTTTTTAAAATTTTATGGTACAAAGCTAATTGCTTTTCAATGATTGCATCCCAGCTGAAATTTTTTTGAACGTGTTCTTTTGCACCTTGTACTAAACGATTACAAAGTTCTGGATCTTTAGCAAGTGTGGTAAATGCATCAGCTAATTCTTGTGGACTTTTTTGGTTTACAAGTATGCCTGTTTTGTTGTGAATGACTACATCTGGAATGCCGCCTACGTTTGAAGCGACTAAGACTAAATCGTTTTCTACGGCTTCAATTAAAACGACTCCAAGGCCTTCTGTGTCGCCTTTAGAATCTACGATTGCAGGCAAAACAAATACGTTTGCTTCTCGGTATTCTTTTTCTAAATCTTCTGGAGAAAGTTTACCGGTGAAAATAACATTTGAAATATTTGAGGCTTCTTGTTTTAAAGCATTTGTTAAATCGCCTTGCCCTACAATTCGAATTTCAAATTTTTCAGGAGAGAGTTTTTGGGCTGCTTGTAAAAGGTATGTTATTCCTTTTCTTTCAATATGTCGCCCGACAAAAAGGATTTTGAACTTTTCTTGTACTGTGTGCAATACGCCACTTGCTTTTGTGGAAAGCGTTGTTCCATAAGGGCTAATTTCTACTTGACACGAACGAATCTGTTGTATTTTTTTTGCTGTAAAAGAACTGTTTGCAAAGATAGCATCGGCTTGCCCAATTAAGAAAGCTAAAACAGGGCGAACAAATGGATGCTTTTTTATTAAGAGTAATTCTGCACCATGAAAATTCAACACGACAGGGATATTAAAAAGTTTAGCTGCTAAAAGAACTATTAAACCATGTGGAAACGGCCAATGAGCGTGTATAATGTCTGGTTTGTATGTTCTGACAAGAGAAAGACATTTAAAAATCCCACTGATGATATAAGGGATTGCTAAAAGTTGTAACCAAGGCTTGTTTGCCATTTTTGAAGGCGCACCTTCGTCGTGAGTGAGTATTTCTAAATCTTTTGTTGCATAACGAAAACGCTTGACTTCTATGCCATCTATAGTGTGGCTTTTTAAACCTTTATAAGCTGGCGCTAAAATTTTTATTTCATTTCCCTTTTCTTTTAAACACGCAACAGAACGGCGAAGCCATGGGACTTCCGAGTCTTCTGGAAATCTTGGGTATACAGAACTTACTACAAGTATTTTCATACTTCTTTTTTTAGACAAATCGGATAAACAATCGGGTGCACGTGTTCTTTGAAAATTTTGGACAAATCAGGTCTGTCTGCTAACTTTTCTGCAAAGGAGCGCTTTATTCTAAACCAAGCTTTTTCTTTTGCTTCTGGCATTAGAACTACAAAACCTTGATTATCTGGTAAAAGACCAATAATGTCAGTTATTCGTGTATCGCTTTGTAAAACTTGCAGTAAAATAGTGATAAACAAATCCTGATCAGATTCGTGTAAAATGTGCTGGTCTAGAAGATTAAAATCAACTTCTGCATAAATAAAGCTGCTGTTGTATTTTTCACTGCGCAGCATTTCTTCTTGTGTGCGTTGGTCTAAAATATCCGCTGGATAAACGACAATAGAAGAAAAAGATTTCTTTTTTATGTTTTGTTGAAAATATTCCTGTATCATTATCTTGAATTTAGGTATTTTTAGAATATGCAACGATTGCTTAAACTAAAAAAATTCCTTAGAAATACAAATCTATCGGTTTTTTCCGAAAATTTGCGTAATCCGAAACACGCTGAAGAGCGTTTTCGCCCGTTGACTTCTGCAGAAATTGAATCTTTGGAGAAAAATGGCAATCGTTGTGACGATTGGACAAAAATTCGTGTCGAAGGAAATTTCACGCCAGAACGCATTTATCGCTCTGTTTTTATTGGTTCTGTTTATTTGCCGGCGTTTTTTGGGACTCTTCTTTTACCTGGAGATGTTTCTTTTCCTACAGGCATTTATGATTCTATTTTGCACAATTGCGTTGTGGAAAACGCGTTAGTTTATCGCGTTTCTATGCTTTCAAATGTTTTTGTCAGCCGATTTGCAATTCTCCAGAATGTAGGGACTTTGGTTTCAAGTGGTAAACTCCAATTTTTGAAATCTATTTCTGTGGGCAATGAATGCGGTACAAGAAACTTGATTGTTTACCCAGATACAAACCAAAATTTTTTAGAACACCAATTAGATAATTTATTTGCAACAGATTTTCAAAATCAATATGAAGCTATTTTAAATGAATGGCAAAATGAAATTAAAATCCACTCGGGTTTTATTGGACCAGGTGCGGTTCTTTCTAATATAGGTGTTGTCCGCAATAGCTGGATAGGTCCACACGCAAGAATCGTTGGAGCTTCAAAAATTAGAGGTTCTATAGTTTTAAGTTCTCTCGAAGAAACAACAGGTATTTACGATTCTGTGATTCTTGAAAATTCCATTGTGCAAGAATCTTGCATGATTCATTCTGCAGCACAAGTCAAAAATTCTTTGGTTTTGAAAAAAACAAAAATTGGAAAAATGGCTTTAGTTTCTTCTTCAATTGTTTCTAATTGTTGTCATATTGAAGAAGCTGAAGTTACCTCTTCTTTTGTTGGCCCTTTAACACAATTACACCACCATTCTCTTTTAATCGCGGCACTTTGGCCTAAGGGTTGTGGCAATATCGGTTATGGCGCTAATGTCGGCAGTAACCACACTGGCAGAAAACCAGATCAAGAAATTCACCCAGGTATCGGGACTTTCTTTGGGTTAGGGGTTAATATAAAATTCCCGGCAAACTTTAAAAACTCTCCATTTTTATTGATAGCTTCTGGTGTGACCACTTCGCCACAGCGGCTTGAATTGCCATTTGCTTTAATTCGCCCGGGGAACCCGGAAAAATATGGACTTTCAAAAGATTTAAATGAAGTTGTTCCTGGTTTTGGTTATGGCAAAAACGCATTTGCTTTAGAACGTAATTTGCAAAAGTATGCGCAACGCGGGAAAAACATTATTTCTTCTGCATTCTATTCTTTGTTCTCTGTATCTAATGTGCGAGCTGTTTACAACGCTTTTGTGAAATTGCAAGATGTAACGGTTCAAGAAATTTATACGGGAAAAGATTTAAATATTTTAGGTAGCAATTACATGCGAGAACCTGTTCGCCAGTTTGCATTACAGGTTTATAGAAATTTCTTAGAACGCTTTTTATTTGAATCTGTTTTGACGGCTGTGGAATCTGATTCTTCAATGATTTTACTTTCTCCTAAAGAAATTTTACGCTCTTTACCAGGTGAAGTTTTTAAAGAACGTTTTTCAAATATTGAACTCCCGGCGACTGTACCAGAAGTGTTAAAACGTTTGCGCGCTTTATCTAAACAATGGGTTGAAAATGTCCTTGCTGGTGATGCTCGCGATAAAGAACGCGGCCAGGCTATTTTTGACGATTACCAACAAGTCCACCCAGAAGATAAAGCTTTTTATGAATTGGTAAAAGGCCAACACGAACAATTGATTCGTCGGATACAAACTGTTCTGAAAGATTCTAGAGAAGAGGCGTAATGTCTTTTATCGTTTTGCTTTTTATTCTTTCTGCTGAAATTATTTTTCGCCTGGTTGTAGAAATTCGTGAATGGAGACTTTTTAATAAAAAGATTCCTTTTGCTTTTTTTCGTTGTGTGCCAATTTTAAATGATTTTTTTCCTTTCCCAGAAAATATTCATGAAGAGAAAAAATCCTCTCGATTTATAGATGCTCATGAACAAGCACATAAAAGATTACATCATAAATTACTGCGCAATTTATTGAAACTTTGTTTTTATTCTTTGATGGTTTTATTGATTGTGATTCTACTTGGAGAATGGCGATTTAGCTTGTTAGAAATTGTTCTTTGGTTTCATATCGCTCTTGGAATTTTTCGTTTATTTTATCATCGCATTTGTTGGAATCAAGAAGAAGAAGCAGATAAATTGGCTCGCGATAGTGTAGGGAAAAATGAAGCTAAGCGAGAACTTTCGAAATTAGAAAAAGCAGAAAATCCTTCTAGTCTTTTATTTGCTTTTCTGTATAAAGAACATCCGCCGGCGTTTAGCCGGCGGATGAATCTAAATTAATTCATTAACGTTTCATGAATTGCCTTAGCGGCTGTGCGCCCTGTTTTCATTGCAAGCACAACCGTTTGCGGCCCATGCATAGCATCGCCACCAACATAAACATTCTTACAACTTGTAAGCCCTGTTTCTGGATCTTGCACAACAAATGTACCATTCCTATTCGTTTCAAGGCCAGGAGTAGAATCTTTAATTTCAGAAGAAACTTTACTACCGATAGCAAGCACAACCGTATCAGCATCAATAAATTCTTCTTGCCCTTCAATTTTTACTGGGCGCGCTCTACCTTGTTCGTCAGGTTCACCAAGTTCAAACAAATCCAAGCGAATCTTTTGCACGCGACCAAGATCATCGCCTAGAATTTCAGCTGGATTTTTAAGTTCAAGCACTTCAACGCCTTCTTCCAAAGCTTCCGTAATTTCTGCTTTACAAGCTGGCATTTCGTTCCTTGTACGACGATAAACAATTCGGACTTTCTTAGCGCCAAGTCTAAACGCCATTCGAGAAGCATCCATAGCCACATTACCGCCGCCGACAATCACCACATTCTCGCCAGAAGCAATCTCTTCACGAAGATTCCCTTTACGCAAATACTCTTCAGCAGTAAACACGCCTTTCAAATCTTCGCCCGGAACACCTGTTTTCAAAGCAAGGCCAGCCCCATTTCCAATAAAGACAGCATCAAAATTTTCATTATTAAACAATTCAGGGATAGTAATATCTTTACCAACAGTAACACCAGTTCTACAAGAAATCCCCATAGTGCTCAAAATAGAAAGCTCGTAATCCAAAATACTCTTTGGCAAGCGGAACTCAGGAATCCCATAACGCAAAACGCCACCCAATTCTTTAGCCGATTCAAAAATCACCACATCGTGGCCAAACGTTCTCAAATCAAGAGCTGCCGCAAGACCAGCAGGACCGCCGCCAATAACAGCCACTTTTTTCCCAGTCGGTGCATCTACAGGCAAAGGCTTTTTCCCACCTAAATGCAAGCGTTCATAATCCGCACAAAAACGTTCCAAATTCCCAAGAGAAAGGCCTTTAGACGGATCCTTCAAACTTTTCCCGATAGCGCAATTCATTTGACACTGTTTTTCGTGCGGGCACACGCGACTACAAATTGAAGGGAACAAAGACGTATCGCGAATAAGCTTAATCGCTTCTTCAAAATTACCAGCCGCGACATATTCTAGATAAGCCGGGACAGGCATACCGATAGGACAACTAGCCGTACAAAAAGGCTTTTTACACTTCATACAGCGACTCGCTTCAAGCCTAGCCTGGGACTCAGTCAAACCCAAATTCGTTTCATCAAAAGAAGTGCGGCGTTCAAGCGGCAAAAGTTCCTTTGCCCTTTGCGGAGTAATCGCCAATTTATCTTTCAACGAAACAGTCTCTTTAGCCAAAAGCGCATCTAATTCAGCTTTAGCATTAGCTTCAAGAGTATCAATATCGGAATGAATCATAAAAATCCTTTTTGTCTAAAAACATGCAGCAAAACAAATTCCTTTCAAATATAATATTTCATCACTCAAGAGGAACTTTTTTTTTAGAGAACTTTCTCTCAAGCCAAATCAGCCAAACTTTAGCCCTTCTGAAAATGACTCGATTTTCATTAATTTCATTAAGAAAGGGAAAAGTATTTCCCTCGTTCGCACGTTGTTGCTCACTACCCTTTCTAACGGGCTCAAACGCCGCCCGTAACGCCTGCTTTTTTGAAATTAGGCACAAACTTGCAACAGGATTTACAGTTAATACAAATAATTTTTTTCGTTATTATTTACACATTCCGCAATCTCTAAACTTTCTTCTGTAACACAACATTGCAAAAAAATTATATCCACTCCAACATTTTTAGCATTATCCAAAGCCATTGCAAATTCTGGATGAGTTTTAACGTTTGGCAAAACTTTTGTCACACCTTCCATTTGAATTACAAAAGCCAAAACAGATTTATAGCCTTGTGTAACAGCATCAGTAAGTTCATTAAGATGTTTTACACCTCGTTCTGTTGGAGCATCAGGAAAATACCCCACACCATCAACTTCCAAAGTACAGCCCTTCACTTCCATAAGGATTTTTTCGGTTTTGCCAGATTTCGTATTAGTCTTTTCAAAATAAAAATCAAAACGCGATTTTCCAAAAGTAAATTCAGGCTTGATATTTTGAAATCCCTGTTTTTTTAACCATTCCAAAACAACCTTATTTGGAGCTTGACTATCGATATTGAATAAAAGAGATTTTTTGTTTCCATTATTCATTCTCTCTCGAAAAACCGCAGGATATTTTTCCCAATTAGAAACCTGATCATATCGTTTTTCCACAGCCACTAAATCGTATTTTGTTTTTCTGTTCAAACTGTCAGATTTTTCAAGATAAACTTTACACCCAGGAATAAGAAGCTCCTTACAACGCCCAGTGTTTTTTACATGAACTATTTCTTCCGTACCGTCAAAAAGACATACCTTCGCAATAAATCGATTAGGCCGAGAAATAAAAGTGGCTATTGTAATATTGTTGTAAATCATGGAATAGTTCTAAGAAAAGGATTGAACATAGATTTTTCTGCATTTTCCATAAATATTTTAAATTCAGAATACTTTTTAGCATTCTGTGGAACAGGAAAAGCAAATGTCAAAACTGTTCCAGTATCATTTGCAAGTTTGTAGGTTTTTACATCGACTTCGTAAGATTTATCTTTGGATGTAGTCGAACCGATGGGATAAATAAATCCGCCTTTGGAAATCTTCATTGTGTGCATGTAAGAAATTATTTGATACAAATCATCTCGAATAAAACCGTTCTCAAGATGTTTGTATTTTGCGTCTAAAATAATACTATCGTTTTCTGGACTGCCAAGCTTCTCACTTTCGGCTTGTACTGACAACTTATTTTTGCGATAGAAATCTGGATAAATGCGACGGTAACATTTTGAAAATGCAATTTCGTCATCATCATTTTGGGAATTATCAAAAAGTTTAATTCCTCCTTCGCCAGTTTTGTTTGAAGGATGTAGAAATTGTTTTTCGGCAAGTTTTGTGTCGCACAAAATTGTTGCAAGATATTCTTCCCAAAGCCAAGCGCCGTCAAAAAGAATTCCGTAAACTGGAGAATTACTTTGTGAATATTGCATAGATTGATGGCGCAAAATCAAAAGACAAAGTTGCTGCAAATATTTGTAGCCAGAATAATATGGATGATTTACAGGATGCAAATTGTTGTGAATAACTTTTGCACGATTTTGAAAACAATACGAAGAATCTGTTGCCGCCACAATTTGTTTTACAGCGTCTTTTGTGTCGTTATCAGAATTTAATAGGGATTTTCCAATTTCTTTTTGTTTTAAAAATTCAATTGTGTGGCGAATAAGTTGGGTTAAATCGTTATCTGCTGAATATTCGCGGCTTCGATAGGCAATTTTTCCATTAAAAGGCGTGTTTTGTTTTATGTGACGATTTATATCAATTACGCCTTTTACAGCCCCATCATTTTTTTGAAAAGTTCTGTAAGTTCTAAAAATTCCTTGGCGAAGGGCTCGCTTCAGCAAATGAGGAAAAATCAAAAACAGCAAATCAAAGCCATCATTTTTGCTGTGGGAATAATTCATATCAAAAAGGTTTATGCGAAAAACTTTTTCTAACATATAGTGCAGAAAAAAATCTTGACCGTTGTCATTAGAATTTTCAGTAAAGCGGGATCGGATTTCAAGCTTGGTGTTGTGATTTTTGTTTCCGCCCAAACCAACAAAGCCCATCAAATTTCCAGTTTTTACTTTTACGTTTTCAACATCACAAATTGTGTCCCCATCATAATTTGGATTTCCCACAAGTTCACAAATAGAAAGTTCTTCAATTCCGTTATTGTGTTCATCCAAACAATGAGGAAAAACAAGAAGATTTGCATTTTTCTTACAAAGTTCTTGCAACGGCTTTCCCGCAATAGTTTGCAAATCCTGAAACGCCTGAATTTGGGATTGCACATCATTTTGCAAAAGTGTTGTAAGAGAAGGCTGATTTTTGATATTGTTGTCGGTTAAGGTTAGGTGCGGCATGATTTATTTTAATTTTCCTCTATTCCATTAACATCTTTTACATCAAGCAAAGTTTTATCTTCTGCATTTAAAGGTGAAATTACAGATTTTCCAATCCGTTCTTCAATATCAACACGGGCGTTTTTTGCAACAGAACCACCTTCTTTTGCAACTTGTAGATTTTCTGAAAAAGTTTCAGGTTCTTTTGATTTTGAAATTGCTGTAGTTGTAACTTCGGCAAGCATATTCAATACAAGTTCGATATTTGTCATATTATCGCGTAAGTTTTCTTTCTTTAGACCTTTTAGTTCTTTATAATCTTTTACAGACAAACCACTCCAAGCCTTTGTCATCTCATTTGTTAAAATTGCATAATCTTTTTCTTTATCAATTCCCCGTGCCTTCCATTCGTCTGTAAGTTCTTTTCGCATTTCAATTGTTTGCAATCGTTGATTTATCCAATTTTCTGTGTATCCTTTTGCACGATAAAAATCAGCACCACGCAAAATTGCTTTTTCAGGGTCAGCAATTTCATCAAGACGCTCCGAGCCAACTTGCGCTAACCACAATTTAAAAGGCTCTGCTTTTGGAGAAGGAATTGATTGGATAAGACGCAGGATGCCTGCGGTATTTAATACATCTGTAGCGTAATATTTTCCATCAGATGCAGGTAATTTCAGTTGGTGACAATCTGTCACCAACTGACTTCCTTCAGCCTTTAATCTTTGTTTTAATTTATTCCAATATTTTCTGGCGGTTGTAAAATCAATGCTATCTGCAAGTATCCAACAAACATCAACAACAGAAAAATACCATTCTTCTTGCTCTGCATCCCAATGAGAACGAACAACTTTATTTTCAAATAATTTTATTTTATTTTCCATATATTACTCTCAGGCTTTCAGTTCTTCTGCCTTATGATACGCAGCTTTCAAATCTTCAAGTTTCCCATTCGGATTGCCCCGTAAATATTCCTGCAAAATTCCTTTGATGTGATATTCCCAAAGACTTTCAAAACGTTTTTCTTGGCTTCCATCGTAATTGTTTAACTTCAAGAAATAACTTGCCCCAATGTGATAGGCGTCGTTTAAGTCGTCAATTTTTGAAATTGCAGCGTTTAAGTTTTTCATTCGGCGTTTTGCTTCTTCTGCAAGGTCTTTGTCTAGCTCTGCATCTAACATACATTGAGTATCTTCAGCTTTTACTTCTATCCAAGAAAAACGACGGCGGAATGCAAAATCCATTGATTCAACGCTTCGGTCAATATCGTTCATTGTACCGATGATGTACACATTTTCTGGGATGAAAAAATGACCATAATCGGTAGCACATAATGCTTTGTCAAATTCGTTACCCTTAGTTTCAAGATTTGCATATTGAGTTTTTATAGTTGTAACTGTTTTATTACCATTTTTAATTGCATCTAAGTCGTCAGAAGTAACCCTATACCCAGGATCAACACAATAAAAAAGTTCCCCAAATATTTTTGCAACTTCCCCACGATTGATTTCGTCGATGATGAAAACGAAGTTTTTCTTTGGTTGATGTGGTGTTTCTGATTTTTTATATTCTAACAAACCAAGATTTTTTTTCATGTATTCAACAATAGCTTTTCTATAACAATCATGTCCTCGTGCAGGAACTCCTGGTAATCCTTGGTAAATATTATATAGTTGGTCTTTTGAAAAAAACTTAGATTTACCTTGAATCCAATTACCTTTCTGATAATCATCATTTTCATATGTTCTATTAGCTAAACCTGTTCCATATTCATTAAGTTCAACTCTAAAATCGCCTTTGCCACTTCTTAAAGATACAAAAATGAAATTCTTATTTTCAATTTCTTCAACAAGTTTTTCCCAGCATTCTTCAAAATTATCAACATTATCATTATTTTCTCGATAACTTTCTTTCAACGCCCTCTCACAAAACTTCTTAAACACACCATCTTTTCTTTCAAAACCGATTTGGTCTGAACCATCAACCTGCTTTGGACGCAAGCCTTCAACAAAATCAGTATAATCATAACTTGGGTGGAATTGCACAAAGCCGATATTATCATCTTCACAACACAATTCTTTTGCAATCTGCTTTGCCATAAAAGTTTTTCCAGTTCCCGGCGCACCAGTAAGAATTACATTTTTATTTGCTTCAAGATTTTCTTTTATTTCATCGAGTTTTTTTTCGTAGTCTGTCATTTGAGAGTCTCCTATTCCCCATTTCATATATTCATCAAAAAAGGCTTTTAAATCATCGGTGATATTTTCTGTAAATAAACCTAATTCTTCTATTGTTTTTTCTAATTCTTTTTTAGCATCAACCTTTGGTTCTTTGGATAAGTATAAAGATGTAATATTATTTTCTTTCCACTCTACATGAACATTATTCCAAGAACCCTTCCAATTTAAATAACAATTTCTCTTTTGAAAAGAACCATGAGAAGCGTGGACATTTATACAAATTTCTTTCTCTTTATATTTTGACCAATTAGCTATTTGAGTTTGAATTTTTTGCCCTTTATACCCTATTCCTGTTTTTTTAAAAGAGTCTTGGATAGGAAAAATATATTTTGAATAGCCAACAAAATCCTTATTTTCATTTACAACATATTCCATATGCGTTACAAAATATTCTAAAAGGGATTTAAATCTCTCCAAATCATCATTTTCATAATTTAATTGTTCTTTAATATATTCAGGCTGAATTAGATTTTCATTCATTTCTTTATTTATCAATTCTATCAGACTTGCTGAATGTGCTTTTCGCATTTGAGGCATTATTGAAGAATGTTTGATACAGTCTTTGCAAAAATCAAGAACACTTGGCATTAATTTTTCGGCATATTTTTCTGCCCATAATTTGGGATTGATATTAAATTGCAATGAATTGTGCCATAAAATATTTGCTGGAACTTTTTCCAATTCTTCATAAGTTTGTGGATTAAAATCGGATGCCATCAATTCTTTAGTATCTTCTTTATGAAAAAAGACCTCTTTTAGGAACTCATCTATAAAATCTTTATCTAATTTAAGAAAAGTTTCTCGCCAGCACATTACACGAAGTCTTTCATTTCTCATATCAAAAATATATCTAGCACCACAATTTACTCTAATCAAATGATTGCTTAAATTCACATTCCAATTAGCATTATTTTCTTTTGTTGCAATTTTTGCACATTCTGTAATAGCTTTTAAGTAACTATTTCTAACCATTTCATCTGGAAATATACTTTCCAAATGCTTTTTGGCTAATTCTAAGTCAAAACGAAATTCCTTTTCCATAACTTCCTTAATTATCTAAAAATTTCTTTCAACTTAAATATATCTTTATTTTAAAAAAAAGAACCATTCCGTTTTTATTTTTGCAAACGCAAATTTTATGTCATTTTATGTCATAGGAGTTTTGGTATTTTTAGCCTACCAATATTTTTCCTGGAGTTTTTATGCCTGTTGAATATAGCCTTTCTTGCTCAAAATGTGGGTATTTTAAAAAGTTAAATTATGGCAGTTTTTTCAGCCCTTTTGATTCTTGTGGTAAAATGTGGGCTTATCGCATTTATGTTTGTCATTCTTGTGGCAACACAGAAAGTTTTTATTTGCCCAAAAGTGCTAAACACCGTTCTTTTTGTAAACATTGCCATTCAACAATGCAACTCTTATTACACCCAAAAGATTTAAACTTAAAAACTTGCCCGCAATGTCACAACACTATTTTAAAAACAAATGTTCAACCTTTAATAAACATTGAACCTGCTTTCTATAAATTTTCTTCTATCCAAAGGTAGCGCGTTTTTAGCCATGCCTTTAAAATTTCATTCGCTTCTTTATAAGAAGAAACCGATTCATTATGCGCCCAGGATTCTGTACTTTCTAAAACGGGCCAGCGTTTAAAATTATTGTTTGCAGCGTGTTCTAAATTTTTACTCCAAACGTCCACAGAATCAATCATTGCTATAAATTCAGCTTTATGATTTTGCCAGAATTCTTTCACTTTAATGTTGAAATTTTTATCTGAAAATAAAAGCGAATTCCAGGCATGGTTTCTGACATACCAACCTTTGGGATTAATTTCATGAGCGCCACCATAAGCAATATCAAAATCCCAGACAGGTCCCATATTCAATTGACTCCCTTCAAACCAAGTAAAATAAACGCTACTACCAAAAGCACCATCTACATTTTTTGAAAATTCCTGAATCCAATAATAACGAATATAAGATTCTAAATCTATCCATTTTTCTAATTCATTCATTGAATATTCTTTTTCGCTTGATAAATAATTTTCAAAGGAATTCATAAAATTTTTCAAAATACGCTTTGATGAATCACTTGGAGTATCTGGAGAATGAATGTGCAAAGGCAAATTAAAATGCGAAGAAAAAAGAACTTCATCTTGACTTGAATATTTATGATCAATTTCTACTAAGAAAGAATTTTCTTTTTTAGGGATATTTACTTTGTCTTTAGCCACTTCAATTTTTTCAGTCAACTGGTAAACGCCTAAATATTCTCGATTCACATACAACTCTACAAATTCAGAACGTGGTGCATAAGGCGCATTTAAGTTTTTTGCCAAATCAAAAGTTAATTTATTCTTAATCAAAGTTTTGTCTGCAAAATTAGGGAGTAAAACCCAGTCTTTATTTTTTGGCATGTCAAACAAAGAAACTTTTTCTTTGAATTTTAATCGGTACCCGAATTTCAAAAAATCTGTAAAAGAAGAATGCCCTCGCCCACGGATTTCTAAATCATAAATTTCAGACAAAGGATTTTTTTCTTCATATATCTGTAAAAAAGCTTGCTTATAATTTTCTCTGTCTCTAATTTCTTTAAAATCTTTTGTTTCAATAACAAGCCTTGGTAAACCCGCATACGGGTAATCAGAATCATTTAAAGGCAAATAATCTGACTCTTGGAAATTTGGAGAGTCGTATAAACAACCAAACAAAAGAAAACAAAAAACAAGCAAAAATTTTCTCACCATGAAAACCTCGATTCAATAGAAAATTTATGCCCTGTTTCTTTGCTGTAAAGAAAACCTTTTGCGACTTCATAAGAAATTCCAATATCTAAATCAAAAGATTTTTCAATTAAATTTCTATAAACGGCGGTTTTAAATCTTAAAGCACTAAAGCGGTCATTTTGTTTTTGATAAGGTATTGCAAGAGATTTATTTTTTGAATCTTTTACTCTTTGTCTAAATTCGCCGATATGTTCTAAGCGCCATTTCGAAATTTTAAAAATGCCTTGCCATTGAATGGCAATTTCTGAACCTAATGAAAAATTATCTGTTGGAATATAAAAACAAAATTCTTGAGCAAGTGAAAATTCAAACCAATTGGTAAAAGGGTAAAGGAACAAAAATTCTCCACTTACCGAATGAAATTTTTGAAATCCTAGTTCTTTTTCAATAGGAATTGCCCAATCTAAAGAAGCTCCTAAAAATTCTACTGGGAAAAATTTCACCCCCAATAAAAAAGTATCAAACCCAGAAACAGAAAGATTAGTGCCTTTATGCAAAATGTTAAAAGAGGCATCCATTTCTTGTTCAAAAGAAAATGTTCTATATGAAAGTTCGCCTAAAAAAGATAGCTGCGAGTTTAAACTGAATTCAGCAAAAGCATTAATGTCGTTGCTATAAACATCGTCATGTAATTCTAAAAAGGTAGCTAATGCAATAGAATTAGATGGTAGCGATTTTAAACGCAAAGGCGTATACGCAAAAAGTGTTGTTTGAAAAAGAAAAAAACATACGCCAATTACGCGGAAAATTTTCAAGAGACGCCTCAAGGGTGAATGAGAGACATAAATTCAGCGCGCGTCACGCCACTTTTTTCAAAACAACCTAAAAGTTTATTGGTGTAAGTAACAGCACCTTGCTTTTGAATGCCGCGAATTGTCATACAACTATGAGTTGCTTCAAGAACAACAGCCACTCCCATCGGGTTTAATTCTTTTTGAATAAGTTCAGCGATTTGCCTTGTCATGCGTTCTTGAAGTTGCGGGCGTTTTGCGTAATATTCCACCACGCGGGCAAGCTTTGACAAACCAACCACTTTGTCGCGCGGGATATAAGCCACATGAGCTTTACCAATAAATGGCAAAAAATGATGTTCACACATGCTTACAAATGGGATATCTTTTACAAGAATCATTTCATCGTAATCTTCTGTGAATTTTGTTTTGAGAAGACTTTCTGCAGGCTCGGTTTCTGCAAGCCCTGAACAAAGTTCTGCATACATTTTTGCAACACGATGCGGCGTTTTTAAAAGGCCTTCACGGTTCACATCTTCACCCATGCCTTCCAAAATCAGGCGAAAACCTTCTTCAATTTTTTTCAAATCCATCATAACAAGAAAGATAGTAATTAGTTCTAGTAAATGTTCTTTTTTTTCAGTTCATTTACAGACCTAATTATGGATTGTTAATAAGAAGGACACATTATAACAATCTATTTTGTTTATATTTACATAAGAAAGTTTATCTTTTATGTCTTACGAATACAGTGAAAATATCCTCGTTCAAGAGAGTGCCGGTGACCTACTTCAGCACGAGTTGGGTTGGCGTGTTGTATTTGCGTATAATGAAGAAAAACTAGGTGAAAGCGGAACTTTCGGGCGCAAATCTTACAAGGAAGTTTTACTGCATCGTTATTTTCGCAAAGCAATTCAAAAGCTAAACCCTTGGATAACACTCACGCAAATTGACGAGGTGGTGCAAAAATTCACAGCGACACTCAGTACGTCTTCGCTGTTGCAAATCAACGAAGAAAAATACGATTATATCCGAAAAGGCGTTCCGGTTACTTTTAAAAAGCCTGATGGAACAAGCGAAGAAAAGCGGGCTTTAATTATTGATTTTTCGAACCCAGAAAATAACGATTTTCTCGCAGTTAAAGAGATGAAAATTCACGGCGAAATTTATCGTCGTCGTACAGATATTGTCGGATTTGTAAATGGAATTCCGCTATTGTTTGTGGAACTCAAGCGTAACGATGTTGCAGTACAAAATGCCTACGACGACAACTATACGGATTATCTTTCGACAATTCCGCAGCTATTCCATTACAATGCATTTTTGATGTTGTCCAATGGTTTGGAAGCGAAAGTTGGCACGCTCGGTAGCAAGTATGAATTTTTTCACGAATGGAAACGTCTCAAGGAATCGGATGCTGGTTCTGTTGCGCTTGAAACGATGCTTCGCGGGATTTGCCAAAAAGAAACATTCCTTGACTTATTAGCAAATTTCATTCTTTATGATCATTCCGATGGAAATACGGTCAAGATTCTCGCTCGCAACCACCAGTATCTTGGCGTAAATGAAGCTTTCAAGGCGTACGAAGATCGTAAACTTCGCAATGGCAAACTGGGCGTCTTTTGGCATACGCAAGGGAGTGGTAAAAGCTACTCAATGTTATTTCTGTCACAAAAAATTCGACGTTTCGCAAAAGGTTCACCCACAATCGTCATTCTTACAGACCGTGACGAACTGAACAAGCAGATTAGTGATACGTTTGAAAATTGTGGAATGCTTGGCAATGTAGAAGCGTCACAATTTATTGCCACGAGTGGTAAGGATTTGGTTCAAAAACTCAAGTGCAATCCGAGCTTTATCTTTACATTGATTCAAAAGTTTAATAAGAAAGATTTGGATCCGATTTATCCGGATCATGACATTTTAGTGATGTCCGATGAAGCGCACCGTAGCCAAAACGGAATCTTTGCGGACAATATGTGCACCTTACTACCAACGGCATCAAGGATCGGTTTTACAGGAACGCCTCTTTTAAAAGACGACAACATCACCGAAAGAACTTTCGGCGGCTACATTTCTATTTACGATTTTAAGCGCGCTGTAGAAGATGGTGCGACCGTTCCACTCTATTACGAAAACCGTGCCGATAAAATTAAAGAACTCAAAAATCCTGAAATTACGGACAGAATTCTCAATGCGATTGAAGCCGCCGACCTTGACCCAGAACAGCAAGAAAAACTAGAAAAGGATTTTGCAAAGGAATACCACCTGCTTACGGCCGAACCTCGCTTACGTGCAATCGCCAAAGATTTTGTGAAGCATTATTCCGACCTCTGGACCAGTGGCAAAGCTATGTTTGTTTGCCTGAACAAGGTTACCTGCGTTCGTATGTACAACTATGCCCAAGAATATTGGGTCAAAGAAATTGCGAATCTTGAAACTCAGCTAAAATCGGTTACCCAGCAAGAAGCGCAAGAACTAGAACGAAAAATTCACTGGATGCGCGAAACGGAAATGGCTGTTGTAGTAAGCCAGGAACAGAACGAAGTCCAGACGTTCCAAAAGTGGGGTCTGGATATTCTTCCCCACCGTCTCAAGATGGAAAAGCGGAAACTAGACAAGGAATTCAAGGACTCCAAAAATAAATTCCGCATTGTATTTGTTTGTGCCATGTGGCTTACCGGTTTCGATGTCAAGAGCCTCAGTTGCCTTTACTTGGACAAACTCTTGAAAGCTCACACGCTTATGCAGACGATTGCACGTGCGAACCGCGTCAACGAAGGTAAGAACAACGGCCTAATTGTGGACTATGCCGGTATAGTGAAGGCTTTGCGTAAGGCTCTCGCTGATTATACGAACAATGTGAGCAGCAGGCAAACTGACCCGACAATCGACAAGTCAGAATTGTTAAATCGCATTATCGAAATTATCGCAAAAACGGAAACGTTCCTAGACGGAGTCAATGTTCCCCTTGCAAAAGTTGTTGAATCCAAGGGATTTAAAAAAATAGCTGCAATTCAGGATACGGCAAATGCAGTCTGTTCTACGATTGAAAATAAAAAGACTTTCTTTGCACACGCTGCAGAACTTTCACGGTTAATCAAGTACACGAACCGCGAAGATTTAACCTCTGACAATCGCGATAAATATAATGCGATTGATGCGATAGCCCGCAATCTTAAGGCCAAGCGTCGCCATGTAACTAATATAGACTTGATGGTACAACTGAATCAAATTGTGAGTGAATATGTTCAGATGGACAATTCTCTCGACAGTGATAATTCCAAACAATTTGATATCAGCAAGATTAATTTTGATTTGCTGAGGCGCGAGTTTGCTAAAACAAAACGCAAGAACCTTCTAGTTCGTGATTTAGAAGAACTGATTAAAGAAAGATTGGCTGTTCTCCTTTCAGTTAATTCTGGCCGTATCAATTTCTATGAGCGTTACCAAGAAATCATCAACGCCTACAATAGCGAACAGGATCGTGCGACCATCGAAAAAACCTTTATGGACTTGATGGATTTGGCATCGTCTATGGATACTGAACAACAGCGCTTTGTTCGCGAAGGATTCAAGAACGATGAAGAACTATCCATGTACGACTTGCTTTTCAAGGACAACTTGAGCAAGCAGGACATTAAAAAGCTGAAAACCGTCGCCGTAGAATTGCTCAAAAAAATAAAGATGAAAATTGGGAGTCTAGACCACTGGACCGACAAGCAAGAAACCAAAGCTGCTATAGAAACCCTCATCCGTGACACACTATGGCAAGAACTACCAGAAAGTTACGACGATGAATCCATCAACATGTATCGCGCCCGCGTTTATGAATACGTTTACACCCATTATCAAGTAGCCTAAGGACCAAAATGGATAACAAGAGCTTAAAGAAACTTGAAGCTGATTTGTGGGAATCTGCCGATTTACTCCGTGCTGATTCCAAGTTGACATCGAATCAATATTGCATGCCTGTTTTAGGGCTTTTGTTCCTGCGTTACGCCTATGGCCGCTTCAAGAGAGTCGAAACTGAAATTCTCAAAAACCGCCCGAGTCGCGGTGGCCGCGTGCTCCCTGTTGAACCTAGTGATTTTGTGTCCAAGAGTGCATTGTTTCTCCCGAAAGAAGCGCAATTCGATTACCTAGTGAACCTGCCAGCAAATATCGCATCTGCCAAACTCAAAAACGTACACGGTCAGTCGCTCAATAGCCTTGGCGAAGTTGTAAATAACGCCATGGAACTTGTCGAAGCCCAAAGTGAAAAACTGAAAGGCGTATTGCCCAAGACTTACACTGATTTCAAAGACGAACTGCTTGCAGAACTTTTGCGCACATTCAACAACAACGCATTAGACGATGTCGGCGGCGATGTGATGGGTCGCATTTATGAATATTTTCTTAGTAAGTTTGCCAAAAATATCGCAAGCGATGACGGTGTTTTCTTTACGCCAAAGTCTCTGGTGAAGATGATTGTAAACGTGTTAGAACCCACGTATGGCGTATTGCTCGACCCCGCCTGCGGCTCGGGTGGAATGTTCGTGCAGACAGGTGACTTTGTGAATGCCTCAGGCATGGCGAGTAACGAAACCATGACCTTTTATGGCCAAGAAAAAGTGGAATACAACGCTCAGCTTTGCCTGATGAACATGGCTGTTCACGGTCTAACCGGAGTCGTAAAATCTGGCGACGGGGCGAATTCCTTCTATCATGATGTCCATAACCTTGCAGGCAAATGCGATTACGTTATGGCGAATCCACCCTTTAACGTGGATAAGGTAAAATCGGAAAGTTGCCAAAGCGCTGGGCGTTTGCCTTTCGGTTTACCAAGTGTCAATAAAAACAAGGAAGTCGGCAACGGAAACTACCTGTGGATTTCTTACTTCTACAGTTATTTGAACGAAACGGGTCGTGCAGGCTTTGTGATGGCCGCCTCTGCAACAGACAGCCAGAGCAAAGATAAGGACATCCGCGAAAAGCTAGTGGCTACAGGACACGTAGATTGCATGATAAGCGTGGGTAACAACTTCTTTTATACCAAGAGCCTGCCGTGTACCCTTTGGTTCTTCGACAAGAGCAAAAAGAAAAAAATTCAAGACAAGGTCTTGTTCATTGATGCCCGCAACTATTACACAGTCGTGGACCGTACCCTAAATGAATGGAACGAATGGCAACTCAAGAACCTAACAGCCATTGTTTGGCTTTACCGCGGCGAAATGGATAAGTATGAATACTTGCTTGTGGAATACAGCAATGCCCTGCTTGCCTATGCCGATTCCACCGAAGACAAGCAGCTAGAAAAGATTCTCCGCAAATCCGCAAAAATTGCAAAAAAATTCGAGGAACTTAAAAAACACCGCGAAACACTACGTGCATTGGCGAAAAACGCTGTAGAAACCGCCGACAAAAAGAGCAAGAAGAAAACCCAAGAAGAATGGGATGCCCGACTCGCAGAACTTGACGAAATCATCGGAGTTGCCAAGGAAGCCAACTGGCTTAAAGAAAAGTTCGGTGATGGTAAGTACAAGGACATCCTTGGACTCTGTAAAATTGCCTCCCGTGCAGAAATCGCAGAAAAGAATTACAGCCTGACCCCCGGCGCCTATGTAGGAGTAGCCCCCGTAGAAGACGACGGCGTGGATTTTGCCGATCGCATGGCCGAAATCCACCAAGAACTCCTAAAACTCCAGGACGAAAGCAATGTCCTCATGAAAACCATTTCCAAAAATATGAAGGAACTCGGTTTATAAAAATTGGAAAAACGGACAAACGCGTTGCTAAAATAGTTGGAAAAGTGGACAAAATTAGTTATTTTAAGGTTAGAAAAACGGAAGTATTGATGATTCAGCGTAAAATCGACAACTATTTGACTAATTTCTATGCCAAGCATAAGAAAGCATTGCTTGTGACTGGTGCTAGGCAAATCGGCAAGACCAGTTCCATTCGAGAATTCGGAAGGACGCATTTCAAGCATTTTGTAGAAATCAACTTCCTTGAATCTCCGGCAGCCAAGTCTGTATTTGAAGGAACCGACAGTTCAAACATACTTTTGCGCTTGTCGGCCTATACCGAAACAAAATTGGTCAAGGGCGAAACACTGATTTTCTTAGACGAAATCCAAGAATGCCCCGATGCAGTTACTGCCATCAAGTTTTTGGTTGAAGAAGGCTCTTATCGTTATATTATGAGTGGCTCCCTTCTTGGAGTTGAACTCAAGGATATTCGTTCCCTTCCGGTCGGTTTTTTAACCATCAAGGAAATGTTCCCTCTGGATTTTGAAGAATTTGCAAGGGCGGTAGGCGTACAAGCCGAGGTCCTAGATTCGGTACGAGCCGCTTTCAAGAACAAAGTGAAAGTTGATTCTGTAATCCACGAAAAAATGATGGAGATTTTTCGCCTGTATTTGGTTGTTGGCGGCATGCCCGCTGCAGTTGCCGAGTATTTAGAATCGAATAATATCCAAAACATATTGGAAATTCAACAAGGCATCATTGAATTGTACAAGAAGGACATTGCCAAGTACGACCCAGAAAACAAACTTTATCTGAACGAAATTTTTGACTTGATTCCGCCGGAACTGAATAACCAGAACAAGAGATTCATTCTAAAAAAATTGAATGAGAATATCAAGTTTTCTCGTCACGAAAATTCCTTTATCTGGTTAAAGGAAGCAGGGGTCGCGCTCCCAGTTTACAACGTAGATGAACCCAAAATTCCCTTGCTACTTTCTCGTTCGCGGAACCTGTTTAAACTGTTCTTGAACGATGTTGGGCTCCTTACTTGCCAATATGCAAACGGGATTCAATTGAAAATCTTAAACGGTGAAAACGCCATAAATTTCGGTTCCGTTTATGAGAATGTGGCGGCAATGGAACTGAGAGCGCACGGATTTGACCTTTATTATTTCAATAGCAAAAAACAAGGCGAACTAGATTTTGTCATTGAACGGAATGGGCATGTTCTCCCCATAGAAATCAAGTCGGGCAAAGATTACAAACGACACAATGCCTTAAAAAATGCCTTGGAAACGGTAAATTACGCCATTCAGGAAGCCATCGTTTTCTGCAACGATAATGTTTGTGTCAAAGAAAAAGTCTTGTATTACCCCATTTATATGCTGATGTTCTTGGAAAATGAAAAAATTAATTTGGGAACATACAAAGTAGATTTACACGAATTGGTCAAGCATACTCATCACATTAAATCAAAACGAAAAAATAAAAGTGAAGCGAAAGAATCTTCCAACACATCTTTGCGAGGGCGAAGTGAGCCTGCCACGAGCAAAGTGTGGCGGCGGCAATCCAAGGAGGGCTTGAACTGATGTCTTGGGAAAAAGTGAAATTAGGGGATATTGCAACATGTATTCAACCAGGACCTTTCGGTTCTCAATTGCATCAATCGGATTATTCTGAATTTGGAACACCTATAATAATGCCAAAGGATATGATTGATGGAAAAATCAGTCATTCAAATTTGATTTTTGTTGGAGAGGAACACACTAAACGACTTTGTCGCCATCAAGTTCATGCAGGAAATATAATGGTCGCTCGTAAAGGTGATGTTCGAAAATGTGTCTTTATCACTGAAAATGAAGATGGTTGGATGACAGGAAGCGATTGCTTAAAAGTTGCACTAAAGGAAAATTACTGTTATCCAAGATTTATTTATTATCAATTGAGAAGTTCTTTTATTGGGAGATGGCTTGAAAAAATATCTATTGGTGCTACAATGCCAAGCATTAATACAGGCTTATTGAGCGGTATTGAGTTGGTATTGCCCCCTATAAAAGAGCAAAAACGCATTGCCGACATCCTTTCCGCCTACGACAACCTGATAGAAAACAACCAGAAGCAAATAAAACTCCTCGAAGAAGCCGCCCAGCGCCTCTACAAACAATGGTTCATCGACCTCCGCTACCCCGGCCACGAAACCACCAAAATCGTAGATGGAATACCGGAGGGGTGGTCTTGGAAATCAATTTTAAAGAATGATATTTTCAAGTTTGTAAGTTCTCATGTATTGCCTTTTAAAGGCGAAAAAACATACTATGCAACAGCAGATGTAAATGGAACCAATATAGTTTCATCGGGAGAAAAAATTACATTTGATAACAAGCCATCACGAGCCGCAATTCAACCAGTTTTATTTTCTGTTTGGTTTGCGCGTATGAGTAATTCTTATAAAATATTAAACTGCTTTGGAGAAAATTCGTGGATGGAAAAATCGGCAATATTGTCTTCAGGATTTGCAGGTTTTTCGTCTAAAGTTGAGTTTTATGGCTTTGTTTGTCAAACTATCGCATCGAAATATTTTAACGAAGAAAAAGACAGATACGCAACTGGTGCTACGCAAGTGTCTTTAACAAACGAAGGATTGGCTAAAATCAATGTTTTAATTCCTTCAGAACATGTCATCATTCAATATTCAAAATTTGTAGAACCGCTTATGTACAAAGCAGAATTGTTGAAGAATGAAAATTTCAAACTTAAGGAATCCCGCGATCGTTTACTACCAAAATTGATGAATGGTGAACTGTAAAACAATGTTTTTAGAACTTTTGTTACTTGGAAACAATAATGTCATTACTTGAAATATTTATTTCTTTTGCTAATTCGTGCTTGGCTTTGTTAGTTCTTTTAGTGCTGTTAATCGTTTTTATAATTGATAGAATAATGCATAGGGATGATTTTTGGTATGATTCCGTATTAGGTCTTGGCATTGCTTATGTTTCTAAGCCATTAATTGATATACAAACCATACTTTTAAATTTCATTGAAGTGCATTATAATCTACCAAAAACAGAAACAAGTTTATCAGATTCAACTTGTCTTTTTATAGGAATCCTATTACTTCTGTTGGGAGGATGTTTGAAATGGGGTAAATCTCGGAAAAAAGAGAAGATACCCATACTAAATATGTTAGGTATGCATTATCAGGTGCATGTAAAACAGTCAAATTGTGATAGTAGTTTATCAAAATTGATATTTGAAGAAGAAAAAATTGATTTTATAGAATTTTTTGATAAAACGGGGAAAGTTAAGGAATCAGATAACAGCAAGATATGTGAAATGATTCAAAGAAAGTGCGCTTCCTTTGTTAATCATGCGTCAAACAGTTCTAATGCTTTTTTTACGGGAATGTCTCCCATCCCGTATGAAGTTTATGCTGGAACATTCTTAAACGGAAGTAATGTTAATGACTATTTGGAATTTGATTCAAAAAATTCCAAGAAATTTTATAAACTAGAAAGAACTTCGGCAACCCAAAAGGAACTAATTTCTCCAAATCCGTTTCTCATAAATGAAACTGAAAATATGATAGAAAGTACTGAAGTAAATTTATCTATTGAAGTGACTTCAAAAATTTCTGTGGAAGATTTATGTCAATTTCAATCTTTTTCTGCATTAAAAATTGGGTTGCAGGAGAATAAGGATAATCTTATTAGAGAAATTGCTCAATTGATTAGTTTGAAAAATGAAATTTCATCCTTAATGGAAAAATGTGGAAAAAAAGGCATAAATCGAATTCATATCACCGCAGCAATTCCTTCTTGTTTAGCTGTTGAAATCGGCAAAGAAATTGTTCAGTTGGGAAACCGTTTGCCAGAAGTGGTTATTTACCATTATGTAAGAACATCTAAAAAGAAATATCCTTTTGGTTTGATTGTGAACGGGAGTAGAAAGGGAGAACTATATCATGTATGATTTATCTAGTGAAATGAACGATTTTTATGAAGACCATGTTCGTGTAAAGCAATCTGTATATGACGATTTAAGGGATAAAAAAGACAAGAATATTACACGTTTGGAGTCTGGTTTAGAGGATTATAACGCAGAAAATGATACATCGTATTCAATCTATGAAGTGCGGGAACAAGGTAGCGTCGCAATGGCAACTATTGTTCAAAATGAAGAAAAGGACTATGATATTGATGTTGGTGTAATTTTTGATGAAGGAAACATCGGGAAAGATACGGGAGCACTTGCCGCCAAAAGTATCGTATATGACGCTCTAGAAGAGAAAATGGGAACTTTCAACGATGGTCCAGAATATAAAACGAATTGCATCAGAATCAAATACAGCGAAGGATATCACATAGATTTTGCGATTTATAAAAAACGTGGGAACGATTATTGGCATGCTGGAGCGGGATGGAGTAAAAGAAATCCTAAAGCAATTAATGATTGGTTTTCTGATCAACTTCGAATAAAAGGCGAAAAATTAAGGAAGGTTATTAGACTTTCTAAAATGTTTTGTAAATCTCGGCAAAGTTGGGATATGCCTGCTGGTCTAATTCAAACAGTTTTATGTAATGAGTGCTTTGTTAATAAAGATCGATTAGATGAATGCTTGTATGAAACGATGAGGAGTATTGCCTTTCGCTTATCTTATAATAAGGAAATCAACAATCCTACAGATGTCTCATTGTCATTGCTTACAAGAAAAAAAGATCGTGATAGACTTGAAAATTTTAGAAAAAGGCTGAATGAAAAGCTTCTAAATTTTTCTAATCTGAAAAGTAAAAAAGAAACCATTGCTGCTTGGCATAAGTTCTTTAATCACGACTTTTGGGTACAAGCGAGTAATTCTCTATGCGAAAGTGTTGTTGCTCATAGTGATATGGCTTGTTTTTCTAATACTTCAAGAATTCCAGGAGAAGAGTTTATTGAAGATTATTTTGAAAAAGACTTGCGCTATGATGTAGAAATAGAATCAATTGTCCGAGCGAACGGTTTTATGGATCATTCGATTGTTGATTTTCTTCGCCTAAGAAGATGGTTACCGCATGATAAAACCTTAATATTTGTTGCAAGAACAAATACTCCAAAACCATATGAAATTAAGTGGAAGGTGAGAAATGTTGGGGAGGAAGCAGAGCGTAGGCAGATGCTGAGAGGTCAAATTATTGATTGTGATAGAGGATCCTATAATCAAAGAACGGAATATTCTAATTTTTATGGTCCACACTATGTTGAATGCTATGTTATAAAGGATAATAAGTGTGTTGCGAAAGCTCGTGCTTATGTTCCGATTTCGAAATGAGATGATTTGATAGTTGAAAAATGACGAAATATTAATTAATATTTATAAATTAAATAGGTGCCACGCTATGTCCAAACCAAAATTCGGAACGTTTAACGAAGTTGATATACGTGAACTGTGGAAATACGAACAATTCGATTTTTTAGCATAACTCGCCGATGAAGAATGCTTTGGATATCTCAACGAAGTCGAGGAGTAATCATGCATATAGATGAGTATATCAAAAATATTGATGAAGCTATTTGTGAAAATCTAGACAATCCAGAAAATACAAGTCGAGGAAAATTGTCTAGGGCAATCCTTTCGTTGTTAAGACATTTTGTCGAACATATTTTTATGAAATTGAAAAATCCTAATGCGGATTTAATTTCTGATTATATGCCGATTAAAGAAGGTATTGCTTATATAGAGTCTCATCCGCAGTTTAGATGGCTTCGTCATTTTCATGACTGTTTGCAAGAATCCGTATCGCATTATGTTCCGAATAAAGACGAATCTGAAAGATTGATGTTGAAATATTATGAATATTTGTTAAAAATAAAACGTCTTCTGAATGATTCGTTTAATCTGCATGTTTTGAGAAATATAGAGCGTTTTCCTGTTAATCAGGACAAGAGCTTGATGGAATATTATGATAAAATTGCAGATAAAATTGATTCGTTACATGCCCTTCCACAAAAATTTTCGGGATATTGTTATCGTGTAATAAAAAATAAGCCTTTTATGGTAAATGGAAATATTTACTATGAAGTAACATTCTCTAGTATTCAAGATAGAAATAGCAAGTTCGATCGTGTTATTGCGTTTACAAAGCATGAAATGCTTGATAATTATACAGTAAAGATGATTATAAAAGAATCATTTATTGAAATCTTGAATAAAAGTATGCCTATTAAAATAATCACGGATTGGCGAGTTTCTATACGACCGTGTGAATTTAAAAATCTGAAAAGAATTTTTGATCCGCTTACAGGAAATTACGAAAAAAATGCCGCATATGAAATGTGGATGGATTTTTTGACTAGGTATCGAATGACGTTGTTGGATATTTTAGAGCTTCCTGATGATAGATATAGCAGCCTGAAAGAAAAAATTTGGAATGATACGGGAAAACAGCATAAATGGGTTTCTGATATTTTGGATTTATGTCGTCCGTTTGTTTTAAATCAATTAGATGGCTCGAACATCATTCGCTATTTGTTGTATACGATGGATAATGATGTTATAAAAGACCAGTTTAACCGGGAACGTTCTTGCTTTAAATTGAGTAATTTGTATCTAAAATGGGGCTGTATTCCTTTTGATAAAGAACCTTTTTATTTTTCTCTAATAGGACATAATGCCAAGTTTTATGATCTTTTGTATAGCGTTGGTGCAAAAAATCGTGAACATGAAATGTTGGTGCGTTGTATAAAAAATAATATTGAACGTCAAGGAACGCTTTTTACACCAATAGAAGATTTGGCTTCTTTCGAAAATATAGGCGAATTAATTACAAAGCACTATGAAAAACTATGGAAAGGTGTTGATGGAAAATCTGGGCATATAAAGCAAATGATTTATAATGATGGAAAATATGCTACCATTAGAGCCTACCAAGAAGATACTGCTTTTATTCTCCATTTTTTGTATGACATGGCTAGTGATGGAATGCTTGGATACAAAGAAGTTTGTGATTCATGGCTTGCTAACCAATCGACAGAGAGTGTCGGTGATGATAAAAAGGTTGTTTTACCGAATCTGTTTAATCAGTCTAAGGTGTCGTTAATATATGGTCCTGCAGGAACTGGAAAAACAACAATCATAAAGTTTATTTCTCAAATTTTTGAAAGTAAACAAAAACTTTTTCTAGCTCAGACCAATCCTGCAGTACAAAATCTTCAGAGACGAGTGTCAAAGTCTGAATCTGCATTTTCCACTATAACAAAATATTTAAACGAAGGGATATCTCCTGACTATGATATTATTGTTGTAGATGAATGTAGTACTGTGAGTAATGCAGACATGAGGAGAATTCTAGAAAAAAGGAATTTCTCATATTTGGTATTGGTTGGTGATGTATTTCAGATAGAATCAATAGATTTCGGGAACTGGTTTTCTCTTGCTCCCAAATTCATGCCCAAAAAATGCCTGCATGAGTTACTTATTCCATATCGAGCAAAGAATAAGGACCTTATTTCAATTTGGGATAGAGTAAGAGAATTGAAATCGCCAAATGATATATTGGAGTATTTGACTCATTTTCATTGCACAACGAACTTAGACGAATCAATATTTGAACCAATACAAGAAAATGAAATTATCCTGTGCTTGAATTACGATGGACTTTATGGTATCAACAATATAAATCATTTTATGCAATGTAATAATGCAGGGCGCTCGGAATGGTGGGGAGTCCATCTATTCAAAGAAAACGACCCCATTTTATTTAAAGAAAACGAACGCTTTAAAGGTCTCCTTTACAACAATTTGAAGGGACGAATAAAAAAGATTGAAAAAGAAAAGGATAGAATTTGGTTTACGATATCCGTAGACTCGATTATAACAGAATTAGATGCCCAAGGATATTCTTTAGAATTGTTGTCGGTTGAAAATGATAAGTCTATTATTAGATTTGATATAGATAAGTATGAATCGGATGACGAAGAGGAAACGTCAACATATAAGACAATAATTCCATTTCAGATTGCATATGCGGTTTCTATTCATAAAGCACAAGGCTTAGAGTATGATTCGGTAAAGATTGTTGTGTCTAGTGAAGTTGATGAACAAGTCTCTCATAATATTTTCTATACAGCAATAACTCGTGCAAGGCAATCTTTAAAGATTTATTGGACTCCGGAAACAGAAAAACACGTTTTAGAAAAAATGAAAAAAAAGAATATTGAACGTGATGCAGGTTTGCTAAAACGCAGAATGGGATGGAAAAAATAGATGGATGTTTATATGGCTTAATATTGTTTAAATCACAAGAAGCGAGGGAATGTGTCGAATACTAGTTTTAATTTCTTAGCAGATAGTTTTTTATTTCACGAAGCGGAGCAAGGCTATAAGTCGAGAACCTTGGCTGAACTTGACGATGAATTGAATAGATATAGAGAATATATCAATGAGCATCAACAAGAGATTGATAATGAGGTTTCCAAAAAAGGCATTAACATTATCCAAGATTTAGAACGAAATTCTAAGTTGCCGACTCAAGATCAATTGCTTCAAGGGTGCATTTTTCTGGATACATACTTAGTCAACGACCCTGTTTTTGATTTCAACTTATCAATAGAATATCACTCAAATATCGCAAGGCAATCTATGGGGATTGCACGAAAGTCTGATGACGAATTGAAAAGCGAATTGGCGAATTATGCGATTTATATGAAGTCGTTAACTGAGGGTGTTCGGTGCGATACGGAATATATCAAATTTTATCCTTTTGGGAAAGTCCTTCGTCCAGAAAGTGATTATTTATTTAATTTGCCTGACTTGTCGACTGATAAAATTGACAAAAAAATTTTTTCTTGGTTTTTAGAAAAAGTTGAGGTTTTGAATTTGAACAAGGATAATCAAATAGACAAGCAAATGGCTACCTCAAATAAAATCGTATTGCAATTTAAAAATGACACATCTTCTTCTGTAAATATAGTTCAATATCAAAGAATGGTATCTCCTCAATTGAATGGGAATAAATTGACTTTTGGCTTAGATTATAATTATATACTATCTAAGGATGAATACGATAATTGGGTATCGCAAGAGAAAATAAAAAGTATTAAAGATAAATTAGATTTGTTTTTGTATCGGAATATGATTTGCAGAAAGTTTAATTCTCCACTTGTGTTAAAAAATAAATTTGAAAATGAATTTTTTGAAATGAATTTTGGTGATGAAAAAGCAAATAATTTATATAAATTGGGTTTTGATTTAAATTTTTCGGGTTTAAAAAATATGGATTTTAAAAAGGCGATGTCTGTAAGGCGAGAGGCGAAAAGTAGTTTTAAAGAATTTCAGAAAAAGATACAAAAAGATTCTTTGATTTTGCATAGCACAAAGGATAAAAATGAATATAAAGATGTTTTGGATGATATAAAACAGCAGTATTTACATGGTACTGAAAATGTGAAGTCTACGTTAGAGATTTCAAAAGATATTGTTTCAAGTAACCTTATTCCTGTTGTAATAGGTGCTTTATCTTATTTTGCGTCCCCTGATCCGTTGAATAAAGTAATTACAGGCTTGTCCGTTCTTGATTTAGTAGGTAATATTAAAAAAACTATTCAAGAGGAACGCAGAAACCCATTTTATTTTTTGAAAAAAATGGTTGGTAGTGAATATGCCCACTCCTAAATTCCCCATATCCCATGTTCTTGTGGACTGCGAAAATGTCGGGCTGAATGGCCTGACCGACCTTGTCGTGAATACGGACGGCTCTCCGCTGAAATTCGTGCTGTTCCACAATTCCACGAACAAGATAAGCCTTTCGCTTACGCAGCTGAAGGATTTCGGCTACGCCCTGAGCGAAGACCGCATCGAACTTGTGGAACTTGCGATTCCCGAGAAAATGACCAAGAAGCAGGCTGAAAATGCGTTAGACTTTTACATCGCGTTTTATATGGGGCAAGTGATGCCCCGCGAACCGTTCAACAGCCATTGCGTGATTCTTTCGAAGGATCACGACTACGACCCGCTCGTTCTGCATGTGCAAAAGCAGTTCGGTGAAGACCGCTGCGAACGCGTGGAATCGTACGAGGAACTGGCGAAACGCCTTGGATTGAGTATTAAACCTCAAGAAACGAAAAAGGTCGCTGTAACTAAGAAACCAACTCCGCAGCCAGCGAAGGCCACGAAAAAAGCTACGCCACAAAAGGCATTTGACTTGCAAAAAACACTCGAAAAGGCTAAGGCAAATCTGAAGGGCTGTTCAAATAGTCGGCCCAGCACTAAGGCAAAATTGCAGAAGACATTAAAAAGCTGGTTTACTGCAGAAAAGCTAACCGATGCAAATATTCAAAGCTTGATAGACTCTCTCCAAAACATGGCTGTTTTGGAAGTTTTGAAAAACAACCAAGTCAAGTATAAATAATTGCAAAACGTTAAAAAAGCCAACGGCTCGTTTTTTTTCTAGTCATATTGCGTTAGGAATAGTTCCCTTTGTAAAATTTTCTTGCCCCTCTTGCCAGTTTTTCAAATATTAGGTACATTACATCCCAGCGCGTCATTCCCTAGAAAGGAATGATGCGCTTTTGCTTTATCTGGCTTTGCCATATTGCGAGGGCGTTCCTAGTTGAAACAATAAACGCAGGAGGCCCTATGGCTAAAAAAGAAATTGTCACCTATTCTCAGCAGACGTTTGAGAATATCAAGCACACCGACGAAAATGGAACCGAATTCTGGTATGCAAGGGAGTTGCAAGCAACCCTTGAATATGCCCAGTGGCGCCGATTTCAAGAATCGATTGAACGTGCTAAAACTGCCTGTGAGGCTAGTGGATTGGATGTTGAGGATCATTTTGCCGACGTCGGCAAAATGATAAATCTCGCCAAAGGGGCCCAGCGAGAAATTACCGATATCAAGCTTTCCCGTTACGCTTGTTACCTGATTGTGATGAACGGAGACCCCCGCAAAGAAGTGATTGCCCTTGGTCAAACATATTTTGCCGTCAAAACCCGGCAGAAGGAAATTTCGGACTCTGCGGCACAGCTTTCGGAAGACGAAAAGCGCCTGGCGATTCGTGACGAAGTGACCATTCGCAACAAATTCCTTGCCAGTTCTGCAAAGGCAGCCGGTGTTGAAACTCCCGTAGATTACGCCGTGTTCCAGAATCGCGGTTACCAGGGACTTTACAACGGGTTGGGAATGAAGGATATTCACAAGCGCAAGGGACTCAAGAAAAACGAACAGATCCTGGACCACATGGGTGCTACCGAACTTGCAGCGAACTTGTTCCGCATCACCCAGACAGATGACAAACTCCGTCGTGAAAACATCAAGGGGAAGGAGCAGGCAAACGAAACCCATTATGCCGTAGGCAAGAAGGTTCGCCAAACGATTGCGGAACTTGGCGGAACAATGCCCGAAAATCTCCCCATGCCCAAAATTAGTGCCATAAAGTTGAAGCAGGAACGCAAAAAAGCCATTGCGAAAAAATAATGGTGGTTATACGGCTGATTTTAAGGTGATCGAATTTGACCACTTTAGAAAAGAGACTTTCGAAAATCGATAAGTGTCTTTACAAATCGTATCGAGGATGAATTTCATCGTGGTGACGATTCCTTTCAACAGGATTAACGTGACTCCGTTTGAACTAAACGAAGGCATTGGTTCTGACGTCCCCAATGTAAATTTACAACAAGCGCCCCACCGCAACCATTTACCCTAAAGTCATTACCAAGACTCTTGAGTTTCTCTTGGTGTTGTAAGTGGCCCGTTTTGAAGGTGGCAAATCCTCTACAGTTCCTGGTTCAAAACCAAAGGAATAGAACCAGTCTGGGGCTTGGGTTGTAAGCAAGAATAAATTTTTATAGCCCCGCATTTTTGCGGTGTCAATTAAATGCCGGACAAGTGCTTCACCAATGCCTGCCTTCCGGTAGTTTGCCGCAACAGCGATGGCTGCGATTTCTGCGGAATCGTTTTCATAGGCATGTAAAGCGCCACAACCATGAATGGCATTATCAATTACATAAACGACATAATCTGAAAGTTTGTCAAGAATGTTTTCAGATGTTCTTGCAATGAGATAACCTTTTGCAATGTAGTCTTGCATCATGCGGAGCATGTCAGGAATGTCGTCAATATTGGCGGGCCGAATGGTAGAATATTGGTTTGCATAAACCATGGTTCCATCACCACGGCTAGAGAAAACTTCTTGTAAAACACTACCTTGCATTTCACCACTAATTAAGTGAACGCGTTTTGCACCAGATTTACAAGCAGAAATGGCATTGACAAGGTAATCTACTTGAGCAAAGTTCAGTTGTTTATTTAAATCAAGAATTTCTCTTGCTTGATCAATGTCAAGGGCAGAAACAAGTCCGCTTTCTGTTAAAGTCAAATGTTCGGTTAAAGATCCAGATTGTAAACCTTCTGCTTTTATACCGCATTCACTTCCGATAAAGAATAATTTGCCAACTTCTAAATATTTGCAAAGTTCTGTTGCAAGTTCAGTACTTGAAATGTTATAAGCATGGCCTAATTTGTTCCAGCCAATTGGAGGTAAAATAGGAATGTAATCTTCTTTGAGTAATTGCTCAAGAATGTCTTTTTGAATTCTATCAATTTTACCAGTGCGCATGTAATCAACGCCGTCAATAACGCCAAGGCTTCTTGCTGAGACCCAGTTGCCTTGCATGCCATGACAACCGCTAGCTGTTAAAAGGCTCATAATGCGCTGAGATGCTCCAAGAGAAGCTTGTTCTACTAAAGGGAGGGCTGCTTCACTTGTAAGCCGTATGCCATCATGAAAATTGGATTTTATATCCCAAGCTGAAAGTTGCTTATCAATGCTATTTCTTGTGCCTGGAACAATTAAAACTTTAATACCTAATTTGTGCAAAAGAGTAATATCTCGAATTAAAACAGGAAAGAGAGGATGGTCCATAAGACTATCTTCAATTTTCATAATAAACAACTGGCCTTTAAACCGGCTGATATAGCTGAAAACTTCGCGGATAAAACCAGCGACTTCGAGTTTTTGCACTTTTAATTCAGGTATTGGTGTCATAATGTGAAAATATAGGAAGAAAATAAATGTTTTTTTCTATAGAACACCAAAAGCCGCCCGTAGGGCGGCTTTTAGAAAAGACAGTAATCAGAATTACTTGCCAAGTTCGCGAGCAACAGCTTGGATACCACGCTTAGAAATTTCGCGGATACCAGCAGCACTTACGCGAAGAGTAACCCAACGGTCTTCTTCAGGAATGTAAAAACGTTTCTTCTGAAGATTTGGCAACTGCTTCATCAACTTCTTGCGGTTAGAGTGAGAAACCATGTTTCCCACAAGACCGGCTTTACCAGTAACTTCACAAATGCGGCTCATAAAAAACTCCGTTTTCTTATAGAACGAACCCAATGTTAGTTAAATCCTTGCTAATTGTCAAGTTATGAAAATCAAGGTTAGCTTTAAAAAACACCAGAAATGCGAAATTTTTACAATTTTAGCCAAAAATTGAATGTAAAAATTAAGGTTCTTGCAATTCTTTTGGCAAATTAAAGCGCAAATTTTCCACCAAAGTGACTGAATTTTCCACTAAAATATCCGGAAATTTCTCACAAATTGCTTTTTGAACGCCTTCTACTAAAATATCAGGAGCACTAGCACCACTAGAAAGCCCGACTGTTTCCACATTATCAAACCATGAAAAATCCAAATCAGCAACAGAAGAAATCAAATAACTAGGAATCCCGCACTTTTTACCTAATTCAGAAAGTCGTGTAGAATTTGAAGAATTGCTAGACCCAACAATTAAAAGTAAATCCACTTTTGTGCAAAGTTCTCTAACAGCAGCTTGTCTATTTCCCGTTGCATAACATAAATCACCGGCTAATGGGCCAACAATATCTGGAAAACGTTCGCGCAAAGCATCAATGGTATCTTTAGCTTCGTCAACAGAAAGAGTAGTTTGCGTAATATAAGCGAGCGGTTTGTCGTTTTCAATATTCAATGCAAAAACATCTTCTCTGTTTCGAACAATATCTATTGAGCCTTCTGGTAATTGTCCCAAAGTTCCTTCAACTTCTGCATGCCCAATGTGACCAATCATAATGATATGGCGCCCTGCATCAAAATGTTTTTTAGCGCTAGAATGAACTCTTTTTACAAGTGGACAAGTAGCATCTAAAGTTTTTAAATTCCTACGTTCTGCTTCTTCGTAAACAGAAGCGGCGACACCATGAGCTGAAAAAATTACAATAGAACCTTCAGGGACTTCGGATAATTCTTCTACAAAAATCACGCCACGTTTTTTTAAACCATCTACCACAAATTGATTGTGAACGATTTCATGGCGAACATAAATTGGCGTTCCATATTTTTCTAATGCGCGTTCTACAATATGAACGGCTCTATCAACGCCAGCACAAAAACCTCGAGGATTCGCTAAAACTAGTTTTTTCATTTTTCTAAAACCCATGTAGAAAGTTTATTACGCAAAGAAGAATAGCTTTGTTCTACTGCTTCTAGTTCTTGTTCTAAAAATTTAACTATCTCTTCAGGAGTTACCAAAAAAGGTGGTAAAGATTTTGGCTCAGAAGGTAATTTTTGCAAGATTTTCGCATTCAGATAAGGCAAAACGCTTTCTTCTTGCCCATAAGTAAAAGGCCCGATATATGTTGGCACTCCATAAAGTAAAGGTTCTCTAAAATCGTGAATACCTGGATAACGCACAAAAGAACCGCCAACAACAGCGCAATTGGATAGCGGTAAAAATTCTTTAAATTTTCCAAAACTTTCAACTAAACTCACACACCCAGGCTTTACTTTTGGAAAAATAACGCATTCTATTTTTAAACTTTCAAAAAAAGAGTTGAATTTTTTCACATCTGAAATGCGCCGTGGTGCCACTAAAAAACTTTTATTTTCTTTTGATAAATTTTTAAACAAATCTTTCAAAAAAGGTAATTCTTTAAAATGCAAAGAAAGAAAAGAAGCGTCTATTTTTTTATCATGATTTTCTAAAAAAGTTTTTTTGCCTAAAAGTTTCCAGTTGCCATTCACTGTAGCAAAAGGAATATTGCATTTTTTTAAAAATCTATTTTTATCTTCTTTTGTCTGAAAGTCAGCAAATGCAAAAATTTTTGGAGGTAAAATTTTCTTGGGTAAAAAATTACCTCGTTTAAAACGGCCAGAAATTAAAGCGAGTCTTGCGTCTGATTTTCTTTCTTGTTCTAAAGCTAAATACGCTGGCCAAAGTTCATTTTCACAAAGAATTAAAGCGAGAGGTTTCACTTGTCTGTAAAAACGTTTCACAATAAAATAAAAAGGCGCTGGCGCAATATGAACTTGTATTTTAGAAACGCCTTCAAGTTTTGTTTTTAAAAAATCAACGACTTCAGCTTTTTGTGAAGTCAGCAAAATGGGTGGGCAATTTTTTATTTCTCTAGCAAGACGTTTCGCTAAAAAAAGTAAAACTTGGCATTCTCCAAGGCTTGCGCCATGTAACCATAAAACAGAACTTGTGTTAAATTTTCCATAAAAACGTTCTTTGATTTTAAAAGGCATCAGCTAAAATACCTCCGTAAAAAAATCAAAGCCGCATAAAGTGAAAGAAAAAACCATGTCCATTTGTCTTCTACAAAAGCTTTTGAAAAACTTCGTTCAAATTTTAAATTTTTTAACCCCTTTAAATTGAAAAACATAAACGGAGTTGAACTTGCCCATGTTTCCCATTCACACCCAAATTTTTTATGCAAAAAATCGTCTTCATTTTTAGCTAAGAAAAATAAGAAAAGCCAGACAAAAGCAGCAATTGGAAAAGTTAAGTTTTGCCACCCCAAATGCAAAAGTAAAAAACCACTTGCAAATAATCCATTTGAAAAATAAAGTGGGTGTCGCAATTTTTGATAAATGCCATCTTTCACTAATTGCGGAGCTTCGACATTTAAAGAGCGCGAATGTATTCCGATATTACGCCTTGCTGTAACACGCAAAAAAAAGCCGGCAATAAAAAGTAAAAAAGCAGACACAGAAATGACATCGTGTGATGGCTCTAAAAGCAAAAGTAAAATGGCTAACACACCTAAAATAAACCCACGCCATTTATAAACTTTTTCAGAAAAATTCAAAATGATTCCTCGACATTATTTGGTTTAAGCGTGAAATGTTCAAACTTTTCTGAAAGCGTTTCAGGCAAAGTATTATGGCCAGATAAAATCAGCAATTTATTTTCTTCTTTTATGGCATCTAAAAAAAGTGCCATCATTTTTTCTTTTTGCGTTAAAGAAACATAAGCAAAAACTTCATCTAATAAAACCAATTTTGATTCTGACACAAGAGCTAAAAACAAAGCTAGCCTTGCGGTTTCACCGCCTGAAAAACCAGACTTTTTAAGCAGTGGTAAAACATTTGATTCTTCAACAAACTTTTTAAACAAAGGGCCTTTAGCTTGTAACTTTTCTACTGAAAACTTTTTAGAAAAATATTCAAGAGGAGGCAAAAATAAATTTTGCGAAAAGAAAAATACGCCTTCTTTTGCGCATTCTGGCAGTAAAATTTCTCCTGTTGCTTTTTCTTCTAAAGAAGAAAGTAAACGCAAAAGAGTTGATTTTCCAACTCCATTTTCTCCATGTAAAAACAAGGGTTTCTCTGAATGCAAAAATTCTTTCCACGAAAAATTTTCAAAGACAAAAGTTTCACCATAAGCAAAAGAAATTTTTTGCAATACTAAAGAATCTCCATATTTTTTTTCACGATTTTTTCTTGGATAATTTTCAAGTTCTTCTAATAAACAAAAAGACGCTTTTGCTGAACGCAATTGTGGGAACGCTTTAGCACATTCTTTAATAGGTTTATAACAAAGAAACACCGCCGAAGCATATAAAACCAGATCTTCGCCAGTCATGCTCCCATTAGAAATCATAAAAGCACAAGCAGAAAGAACAAGCAACATGGCTAAAACAGAAACACTTTCCATTAAAAGAGCTAGCACATATTTTTTTACGGCTAAATTTTTCCCAACAATAAAATAATGGCGGACTCGTTCGAAAATTTTTATACCTACCATTTTCCGTTCCGCAATATCACTCCAATTCTGGTAAACGGTTTTTGCGTTTTCAAATTCTGAACGGAGCATTCCCTCTTGTTCTAAAATGTCTTTTTCATCGACACTCATTTGGCGAATTTTCTTTTGTGCCAAAACAACAAAAGGCAAAATAGCACAAAATAAAAATAAAGTCAAAGGAAGTGAAATAAAAAGAAGCACAGGAAAAAACACAAACAGCTGCACTACAGCCTGCAATGCCTGGTAAAGACTTTCTCCACTTTTTGAAAGGATTTCTGTCGCTTCAAAAGAAGCTCTCAATTTCGCATCGGCCTCTTTTTGATGAAAAAAATCTGGTCGCAACGACCGCACCATTTTTAAAAATTTCGCTTGTAAAATAGCCCCTGCTTTTCTAAAAAAAGTTTCAGAAACTTCTGCTCTGATTTTTGAAAAAGAAAAACGCAAAGCAACAACTAAAACCATGCAAAAAAACCATTCCGGAACACTCCAATCTACGTTTCCGCCAATGATTTTTACAAAGGAACGAATCCCTAAAAGCATTAAAGCATCAGCAAGCGTTACCGGCAAAGTCAGCGGTAAAAGCTTAAAAATCGCCCTAAATACGTTCTTTTTTATCCATTTTCTAAGCATTTCAATACAAAAATAGATTTTTTGCAAACATAGCCCTTTACAAAAACAAATCTTTACCTATATTTGGACTCACCTAGATGCCCCTATCGTCTAGTGGCCCAGGACTCGGGATTTTCATTCCCGCAACAGGGGTTCGAAACCCCTTGGGGGTATTTAAAAATGAGACCATTCTTTGGTCTCATTTTTGTTTTATAAAGGGAAAAGCCTTTCCCTAGTTCGCACGTTGTTGCTCACTACCCTTTCTATAAGCCTCAAAAAAATCGCTAATGCCAGTTTGAACGCTGTTGTAACGTTTTGAATGAATTTTTATTAAATCAGATGTTTTTAGAAAATTAAAATGATTTCAAACTTATATTGATTGTACATTTCTAATATTAAAGTATGAAAATTTTAAGATTATTTCTAAATAAAAGGAAATAATCTAACGAACAAAGATAAAATTAAGAACACTATATGGCGGTATCATAACTATTCATAAGGAGTTGTAATGTCTTTTATGCGTTATATTTTTTTGATTTTTTTCGGAATTCACTTATTAAGTTCTGTTGCATTAGCAAGCGATTTAAATTCGTTTAATACACAAATAGCAAAAGACATACAACTAACAGAAATAGATAGTACTGAAATTTACCAGAACTTAATTACAGAGGAAAACTTAGATGCTAATTATACCCCAAATGTGGTAGGTATTGTTTTTGGAAGTGTATTTACTGGAACAGGAACATTTTTTCTTTCTTTTGGCATATACGGATTTTTTTATAAATATTCTAAGCCTGAATCATTTAGTGATATCGGAGGGTCTGCATTGAGTCTTATTTCTACATTTTGTTCCATTCCAATGTTTTCTATAGGAATACCTCTTCTTGTTCATAATATCAATAAATATTCAAATCGTAAAAATCATTCTATTAAACGAGATGAATACATAAGAGCTTATAAACGTTATGAAAGCAAAAAAAAGAAAGAATCTGTTCAATGGATGATTTTCCCAGCTGTTGATTTTGCCAACGCTAATGCCAGTTTAAACGCTGTTGTAACGTTTTGAATGCGCTAATTAAAAAATCCTTCTATCAAACTAGATAGAAGGACTTTTATACTGATAAATTTTTATCGCCTAATTTTACTTTTGCAAATTTATGCTTGCATTCGCCGCTCCATAAAGGCTAATGCTATAATCTTTAATAATGTAAACAGGAATGTTCTTTAATATTGGGCGAATATTCGGGTTGTAATTTTGTTCAAAATATTGCATGAATAAATTATCGCGTTCAAGCCAACGCAAATCTTTTTGAACAGTTCCGCCAGCAAGATAAAAACCGCCCAATGGCAAGAACAATGTGCAAATATCGCTTGCATAACGACCAAGCATTTTCACAAAAAGACGCATCATTTCTGCAGCAACTGGGTCTGTATCACTTGCACGGCTAATATATTTTGGTCTGTCATCTGCAGGCGTTGCTTCAATGCGAGCAAATGCTTCGTTATTTGGAACGCCTTTTGTTTCTTTCCACCAGTCATACATATTGCGTAAACCCATTCCAGACACAAGAGGTTCTACACCTGGCTGGCAACCACGTTGCTTTTTAATGTATTCACAGAAAGAAACCGTATCTTCGTCAAAAGGTGCAAATGTCATGTGACCACCTTCTGAACTTGCTGGAATATAACGTTCTCCGTCAAATGCAAGGAACGAAACTCCCATACCAGTACCTGGACCAATTACTGCTTTTGTTGCAGCCTTTGGAGTTGGGATACTACCATCTGTATGAGCGAGCTTATAAATTTGGGTTGGGTCATCAATATCAAGAGTTGGAATGCCATAACTAATGGCCACAAAATCATTAACCACTAAAGTTGGAATTCCAAAAGCAGCAGTAAGTGCGTCGCCATCAATACTCCAAGGGAGATTTGTCATAACGCAACGATTATTAGAAACAGGGCCTGCTGCGCTAATGCAACAGTGGCTAGGTTTTAAATCTTGACGCATTTCTAATGCAATTTTCAGAGTTTCGCGAATCGGTTCTGCTAAGCCATCAATAGATGAAGAAGCAAAAACTGTTTCTAAAATCAAAGTAAACTTTCCGTTTTTATAGCCGACTAAGCCTAAATTCGTGTTTGTCCCGCCAATATCGCCGGCAAGAATCAATTTGTCAAAAGCTGCATCTGGTTGTAACCAACGAATATCCATAAAATCTCCATCTTGTAAAATTCTAAAAGAGTCACAATTTTTTAATGTACTAAATATAGGCTATCTATAAAAAAATGTTTCTGTCATTTTTCGTTTTTTTATTAAAAATTAAGTTTTCTCGCATTTAAACTAAGCAAAAGAACGCACAAAAACAAGGCTAGTAGCAGCAATAACTATCCAAAGTAAAATACCTAATAACAAAGGCTTAATGCCAACTTGTTTTAACATTGTCGGATTTAAATTTGCTCCTATTAAAAAAAGCGTCAAAGTCAGACATTGTTTAGAAACGGATTTTATACCAAATGCAATTTCTTTCCAATATGGAATTTGAAGATAACTTGAAAATAATGTGTTTAAAAGCATTGCTAAAATAAAGAAGAAAATAAAATAGGGAATAAAATTTTTGTTGCTTTTATTTTTAAAAAACAAGCGTGTCAGTAATACCAATGGGATTATCCATAGGGCTCGTGTTAATTTGACAAGTGTTGCAATTTCTAAAGCTGAATTCCCATAAATGGAGGTCGCTCCAACAACTGAACTGGTGTCGTGAATAGCAATGGCAGCGAAGTAACCAAATTGTTGCTCTGTTAATTCTAAAAGTTTTCCAATTGGTGGGAAAATAAACAAAGCGATAGCGTTTAAAATAAAAATAGTTCCAAGAGCAACAGTGATTTCAGATTGTTTGGCTGAGGTAACGGGAGCAATAGCTGCAATAGCACTACCGCCACAAATTGCTGTTCCTGACGAAAGCAAGTAAGAGGTTGTTTTGGGAACTTTTAATAAAAAACCAAATAACATTCCTAAAGCCATTGTCAAAGAAACAGAAAGGATGGTAAAAAGCATGCCTTCTGAACCGGCTTTTAATGATTCAAATAAATTCATTCCAAATCCAAGTCCAATGACAGAATACTGCAACAATTTTTTAGAGATTAAACCACTTTGTTTTTCAAAAGGATTTTTAAAAACAAATGCAAAAATAATTCCCGTAAAAAGTGCTATCGCCGGTGAAACAACAGGAATAAGACAACTAGCCGCAAGAATCAAAAAAAATATTTTTTTACCCATTTCCATTTTTCCGCTAAAAAATTAGCATTAAGCCATTAACGCCTATTACAGAAAGGCAAGCGACTAAAGCTACAAGAACAAGGCCGTGTCCTTTTAAAGAAAAAAGTGTGGCAAAACATAAAGCAGAAATAGACGCAGGCAAAAATTCAGTGGCTTTAAAAATTCCAGGTATAGTCATTGCCGCTAAAACGGTATAAGGGATATAGGCTAAAAAAGATTTCCAAAAGACATTTTCAATTTGGCGTTTCAATAATACAAATGGCACAACGCGCAAAAGATAAGTCACAAAAGCCATCACAAATAAATACTTGAAATAAAGTTCTAAACTCATGAAGACTTCTCCTGAATAGGGAACAAAAATGCCGCTAAAAGAGACGCAATAACAGCACACAAAATAATTGAAAAACCTACAGAAATTTCTTTGAGGTATGGCGCGTAATTAAATAAAAGACTTAAAGTAATTGCAATAAAAACGGCAATTGCTGTTGGTTTATGTGATTTCATTTGCGGTACTACAATCGCAATAAACATACCATATAAAGCAACGCCTAAAGCGTCTGTTAAAAATCCTGGTAAGATTTCGCCACAAATGGCACCAACTAATGTCCCAGATGTCCAACCTAAATAAGGTAATGTCATTAAGCCTAAAAAATAAAGCGGAGTAACTGGTGATTTTTGAGACATAGCAACGGCATAAATTTCATCGGTAATGCCCGTGCCTAATAAACAACGTTTCCAGGTAGAAAATGAAGAAGAAACTTTTTGAGAAAGAGAAACGGCCATTAAAGAATAACGCAAGTTGATAAAAAAGGTGGCTATTGCCATTTCAATTAAAGTGCCAGTTGCTTCGCTCATAATTTGTAAGCCGGCAAATTGTCCAGCAGAAGTCAAGTTGGTCATAGAAATAAGGGTGACAAGTACAGAAGAGAGTAATTTAGAACCGGCAATCCCAAAAGAAAAGGATACCGCAAAATACCCTAAACCAATCGGCAAACCATCTTCTACACCTTTTTTGAAATACATGCGAGCAAGTATAGAAATTTTAAGATTTTATCAAACTAAAAATTTCTTATAAAAAGCTAATCCGAGAAAATTCTCTTTAACTTTTCATTAATTTACGCAATCTGGCAGGCAGAATTTTCAAATTGTTTTCTCTGTATTTGGCGACTGTACGGCGTGCTATTTTGATGCCTTTTTCTGCTAACGCTTCTGAAAGCGCTTGGTCTGAAAGGGGATTTTTTTTATCTTCAGCATCTATCAATTCTTTAAGTTCATGAAGAATTTGTTTTACGCCTAAATCTTCTTCGCCTTCTTGTTTCACAGCAAGGCTAAAAAAAGAACGCAATTCAAAAACGCCATATTTAGTTTCTACATATTTTCCGTTTACTACACGGCTAACAGAGCTTAAATTCAACTCAAGTGCATCTGCAACTTCTTGCAACATCATTGGGCGTAAAAACGTCGGGCCTTTTGCAAAAAAATCAGGTTGGAATTCAATAATTTTTTGCATCACTCTTTCAATCGTTGATTCTCTATAGCCCACACAATGAATTAAGTTATTGGCTTTGTTTAATCGCTCACGAATAAAATCTTTTACTTCTTTTGTCGGGGATTCTTTTAAATATGATTTATAAGTATTTGAAATTTTTAAACGATGATAAAATTTTGCTGAACGCAAAAGAGAAGCTTTATAAACGCCTGGAGATTCTTCTAAGATTTCAAGGTCAGGCATAATATAACTTACAGGTGTTTCGTTAATTAAAAAACCAGGGTGAGGCGATAATTCTGAATAATGCTGAATGGCTTTTTGAACATCTTCTACATGAACGTCAAGAGCTTTTGCAATTTGCTGGTATTTAAATTGAACCAAATTATCAAATTCATCTTCTAAAATTTTAATCGCTAGTTTTGGAAACTCTGGAACCGCATAAGCTTGAATTAAAAGGCATTCTCGTAAATTTCTTGCTCCTATTCCGCGGGGAGTTAAAGAATGCAAAACATGAAATGCTTCTTGCACTAATTCACTTGCTTCTTCTAAAGCGACTTTCCCTTCAATAACTCTTTCGGCTTCTAAAAAATTTTCTGCAATAGCAGAGTGTTCTTTTTTTTCTTCGTCTTCTAATGCAGAAGGGGTAAGATAACCTTTTTCATCTAAACTATCAATCAAGTATTCAACAAGTTCTAAAACTTCTTTAGGTCTATCCCAATCACGCAATTGTTCTTTTAATTTATCTTGCATGCTTGACACCGACTTTCTTTGATTTTTCCATTCTTCTTTTTCTGGGTCAAAAGCATTCAAATCTTTTAATGGGCGCTCCGTATCAACAAATGATGAATCAAAAAGGCCATCCCAATCTTCTTTTGAATAAACTTCTTCGCCGACTTCTTTCAAACTATTTTCGGTTTCTGGATTTTCAGTTTGTTCAACAGGTTCAATAGAATCGCCATATTCAGCAGATTCATCCATTTCAAGTAGGGGGTTTTCTTCTAATTCTTTAGCTATAGTTGCTTCAAGTTCTCCGGTAGTCATTTGCAAAAGCTGAACAGATTGAAGAGCTTGAGCAGACAAATTCTGCTCTTGCTTTAAACCAGAAAACATTTGCATTGAAATATCCATAAAAACTCCTAATCCAACCTGAAGGATTCTCCAAGATAAATTCGTTTTGCTTCTGGATCATTGGCTAAAAATTCAGAAGAACCTTCTGTTAAAACTTGACTTTTGTACATAATATACGCTCTATCTGTAATAGAAAGTGTTTCACGCACATTATGGTCTGTAATCAAAATTCCCATACCTTTAGCTTTCAAATCAGAAATAATGGATTGAATGTCTGCAACTGCTATCGGGTCAATACCTGCAAAAGGTTCATCTAACAAAAGAAAAGAAGGGTTCGAAGCCAAAGCCCGTGCAATTTCTAAACGCCTGCATTCACCGCCAGAGCAACTAAAAGCTTTGGTTTTTCTGATATGCGTAATTTTAAATTCTTCTAAAAGTTGTTCTAGGCGTTCTTTTCGTTGCGAGCGTTTCAAACCTCTTGTTTCAAGAATCGCCATAATATTATCTTCAACACTCAATTTTCTGAATATAGAAGCTTCTTGCGGTAAATAACCTATTCCAAGTCTTGCTCGTTGAAACATAGGTTTGTCAGTTACTTCAACATCGTTCAAAAAAATATGACCTTTATCTGCTCTGACCATACCGACAATCATATAAAATGTCGTTGTTTTACCAGCACCATTTGGCCCAAGCAAGCCAACGATTTCACCTTGAGAAACTCTGACAGAAACAGAATCCACCACTTGCCTTGAACCATAGAATTTACACAGTCCGTCAGTACGAATAGTTTGAATTTCTTTACTCATAACGGATTTCCTTTTTTAGTAGAATCTTTAACGCTTTCTTTATTTTCCAAATTAATATAACGCCCACTAGATGGATTTTTTCCACCTTGGACTTTCAACTGTTTCACTTGATTTTTTTCTGGAGCAAAATCTATATGAATCGTATCGCCCAAAGCCACGTTCTTCCCGGCCACCGTTCGATTTTTTTTCACATAGAAATAAGTACTCTGGGCGCTCCCTGAAATAGTTGCTCTTTCCATTTTTCCATTTTTAAAAGAAAGATCTAAACGAGCGCCTTCCATTAAATTTTTATACTCTGGCAAATCATCTTCAAAAAAGAAACCATGCGCATTCAAATTCACATAAAGTCGAGAAAGTTTTTTCCCATCAAACTCAGCATAAAGAGTATCGCCAAAAGCTTCAGTATGTGTTCCGGGTTTTCGTTTCTTTCTAGGTTCTTTCTGGATACCATGGGCATTCTGAATCACAAGCGCAGACTTTAAACCTTTACCATCAGGAGTTAAACGCAAAAAAATGGAATCGCCGCTCAACTCATGATTTTCTAATAAGCACTTAGGATTCCCTTTCATAGAAATCCAGTTTTCCTTCTTATTAAAATACCCCGTATCACAAGTCACAGTCATGCCATTATGTTCTAAAACCACATTCTTAAACGCTTCAGCAAATTCATCGTCTTGCTTATAACTAATCCAATCGGCTTTAATGGAAAGCGTATCTATTTCACCATTCTTTTCTTTATTTTTTGAATAATGGTGTAATACAGGGCGTAAAGGCATAGTCAGAATTTTTTTGATTCTATCATACTGCAAACGTTCGCCAAAAAACGCATATTCTCCAAGCGAATCCTTTGCCACCACATTTCCTGACGCCGACGCAAATTCAATCCGTTTTTGATAAATACCACTCTTTGCTTTAATAAACCCATTTGGGTGAGTAAACAAAAAATCGCCTTCACACTGTACAATATCAGCGTTTCTGTTCCAAGTCGCTCGCATTGTTTTAAACTGCACACTATCATGGACAAAATGCACATAACCTTTAAGCAACAAATAACCAGAACGTTTCATAGCCGCAAGGCTATCCGCGTGTTTCATAATAAGCGGTTTAGTTTGAGAAAATCCAATCGTCACAAAAAGCAACAGACAAAGCAAAAATCTCATCGATGCGCCTCCGCTTGCTTTTTATCTTCTTCTTTCAATCTTCGAGCAGCATCTTGAAAAATCCCTGTAATATTTGCAAGAATCTGAAAACTCTCCATTTGCGTATCACTTCTAAAACCAGTTCCTTGCAAAACATCGCCATCTTCACTCACCACACGAACAGGGCTATCTGTTCGCACGATATTATCCTTCTTATGCCAAAGCAAAGAATCGGCACGCACCGAAGCCCCTTTAGGCGTCAAAGCAAACACATGCCCATACGCAAAAACATGAGTCAATTTCATATCAAGCGTACCAGAATCTGCTCGTAAAAAGGCTGCATAATTTCCAAGAGAGTCATAAATATCCACAAGCACGGGCTTCACAAAAATTTTCCCATCCTTTTCCCAGCGTTCAAGATAAGCCGTTTTCATTCGCCAAGAAAGCACTTCGCCTTCATAAAAATCGAGTAAAGTCGTATCATTAAACAGCATTCCAGGACGCTCTTTTGGATTCCACGCCGAATTCTCTTCTTCTAATTCAGCACAAGCCACAAAAAACAAAGCGACAAATGCCAAAACAAGCATTTGCGTAACGCCTAATTTTTTTATAAGCAAAATCCGTGCCATATACCCAAACATATAAATAAACGCGGCAAAAAACCGCATAAAAAAATAAAATTTCTCTTTTTATGGAAAGGTGATTCGAAATAAATTTCGAATCGTCGACAAACCTTTTTATTGCAAAAGGACTCTTGCTAGCGAACTTGCCGCGCAGTTCTTGCACCCGGTTCTTGTCCGCTAACCTTGTCATTGCGAGCCGTGCAGAACGCACGGCGCGGCAATCTACTTACCAGTTCTACACTTGCCACACGGCTCTTGTCATTGCGAACCCCAAACGGGGGTGAAGCAATCTTGCTTACAAGTTGCCAGCAAACCCTTCGCAAGCAGCACTTGTTTTTGGATTACTTCGCTACGCTCGTAATGACAAAAAGCAAGATGGCCACACTACGTTCGCGATGACAATCCTAAACCTTGCCCAAGACTTGTTCGCACTTCTTGCCCGCGAACCTTGTCATTGCGAACCCCAAACGGGGGTGAAGCAATCTTGCTTACAAGTTGCCAGCAAACCCTTCGCAAGCAGCACTTGTTTTTGGATTACTTCGCTACGCTCGTAATGACAAAAAGCAAGATGGCCACACTGCGTTCGCCATGACAATCCTAAACCTTGCCCAAGACTTGTTCGCACTTCTTGCCTGAGAACCTTGTCATTGCGAACCCCAAACGGGGGTGAAGCAATCTTGCTTACAAGTTGCCAGCAAACCCTTCGCAAGCAGCACTTGTTTTTGGATTACTTCGCTACGCTCGTAATGACAAAAGCCAAGATGGCCACGTCGTCTTAAAAGACTCCTTGCCATGACAACTTGTTGTTAGATCGCCACACTACGTTCGCCATGACAATCCTAAACTTGTCATTGCGAGCCGTGCAGAACGCACGGCGCGGCAATCTATTTTCAAGTTGAAAAGAATTATTTCAGAAAAATTCTTTGAAAACCTTGTTCATGTGGCGATTTAAATTTCACTAAATAAGGGCCGGCTTTTAAAGCATCCAAATTTAAAAGAGAATTTTTTTCTGACACATTTTTACGCAAAATATGGTTTCCAAGATAATCAAAAATTTCCACAGTTAAAGGCAATTCTGAAGGGTTATAAATAACCCAAGAATCATTTTCAAATTTGATACTCGATTTATTAAAGTATAACATCGCCAAGTTAGAAGAATTTTCTGAAGAACTAGATTCAGCCAAACTAGAAGAAGAAATAATACTAGGATTCGCACTTTCTAAAAGAATCGCAGTAATAGATTTTGCAGGTAATGTTAGAGAAGTTTCGCCAGTTGAAGAAACAAGAATCTTTTCGTTTTTTAATGCATTTTCAGAATGAGAAACAAAAGTTTCTCCAGTAAGTCCTGTAAGTGAAAGAGTTTTTGCAGTTTCTACAATAGCATTAAAATCTTTTACAGATAAATTTATTTTTTGCGATTCATTTTGAGAACGATTCACTAATATCACTGTCAAAGAATCTCCTGTAGCATTGATAGAACTATAGGCAGACACTAAAGAATCATTAGTAGAAATTGATTCTATCCGAAATGATTTTCCATAACGGCTAAATAAATGAGCGACTTCATACATGCCGGGGTCCCAAGTCCATGGGGTGAAAAATTCTACACCATTATCAATCATTGTACCAAGAAACGACGCGTAAATTAAAGCTGTAACCATGGCATCATCATCTTTTAAACTGGTTTCTGACATACCTAATGTAACACCATGATCTTTGCCAAAATATTGCGTGAGCCAATCATTGATGCGTTTAAAAATGTATTCTTTTGTTTGGTTGTCATCCCAATATCCATTAATAAATTTGATTCCGTTAGCTCCAGGATAATTGTAGGTTGTATCAAAAAGAACCCGGTGCCAGTTCATGCGAGATTCGTAATCTTTTTCAGTAGGGTACCAATGAATATCAAACATATCTAATAAGCGGATGCCTGAAGTTTTTTGCGCTTCAGAAATTCGTTTGATAAAATATTCAAGCCAACAATATTTTTTCCCATCTCGATTAATTAAATGTTCATCTTCTTCAATATCTCGGATAACGCACCAATCCCATTCGCCAGCCGTTACAGGGCCGGTAAGCTTAATGTCTTTCCATTGTGCACGGGCTTTTTTCGCTAAATCAATATAACGCTCCACCAAGAAATCTGCAGTAACGGGCAAATTTAAATCGTCATGCGTGTAGCGCCAAATTTCCACTTCATTATCCATGCTCCAATAACGCAAACGATTCATATCAAATTTTAAACTATCACGCCAATAAGGGATTATTGCAACAGAAGAATCCAGCGGCCATTCTTGGTTGTAAAGAGTAGGGTCGCCTTCTTTTATAGCTGATTTTCCATCATCGGCGATAATGCCTCCGCCTGCAAGATTCAAGTCTTTATTAGCTGGCCATGTATTGTTATGAGTTATATAGTAATTCCAATCATCAAAATTGTATTCTTGTGTTTTTGCCACATAGCCAGACATTTGAAAGGCATACATTGCATCAACACCTGGCATATTTTCAAGAATCTTTTTTGCAGAAATATCCCAATTCTGAATATTGACATTATTAAACCAATTAGGGTGAACACTAAATTTTTTGCGGAAATTATAACGTGTCGCATTGTTTCCCTGGTTTGCCCGAATCATGTGAAGCCCAGCTTCTACAATTTGATTCATGAAACTTAATTCTGTTTGTGAAAGAGTATCTGTTTTTTCATCAATGGTTCCAATGTTTCTTCCAAAAAGGTAAGGAGAAATTTTTTTAATACCTTGTTTAGCATTAACAGAAATATTAATATCGGCAAATGCAGAAACAAACAACCCGGATAGTAACAATAGGCCAGTTATTTTTGAAAATTTAGATACACCCATAAGAACCCTTTTTCAAAAAGTTATTATTTCTTTAAATGCAATTTTCTTAAAATCTTTCCGGATAATTCATATAAAATATCTTTTGCGTCTTTACTTCCTAAAATAGATTGTAAAGCGAGCGTTAAAGAAAAGAGTATAATGCCTGAAATTACGCTGAACAAGAGTAGTAAAACAAAATTACATTCGCGCATAAATGAGTGGAATACAAAATCTAAACCAAGAGCAACAGCAATCATAGCACCAAAAGAAATTATGGCCAAAAGCATGTTTTTAATCGCTTCATTCATGCCTTCTTTTCCATTGCGTTTTGCCCAAAGTAAGATCATAGAAATCACTTGGATAATAGCGCAACTAGCGCCTACCACAGGGACAGAGTAAATATCTAAAAGAGGTGCTGTAAAAATGTAAGCTGGAATGCTTAATGCAAAAATCCCTGTGTTTAAAATAGTTGGAGTCCACATGCGTTCAGCCGCATAAAAACTACGCACTAGAACAGCTTGCAAGCAAAGTCCAAAACTTACAGGCAAATACCAGCGAAGAATGTTAGAAACAAGTTCAGATGTTTCTCTAGAAAAAGCACCGCGTTCAAAAAGGATTCGTACTGCCGGAAAAGATAGCGCCCATACAGTAATTACCGCTGCCGTTAAAACGCAAAACATTCGTGACAAACTTTTCCAGATTTTTTGGTTTAAAAGGCTTAAGTTTCCTTCTTTGACAAGGCGCGCCATATCAGGGTAAGAAGCGACCCCAACAGAAAAACCGAATACGGCAACTAAAGTGTACATAACACGATATGCATAATTCAAAGCAGAAATTCCGCTTGAGCCAAATGCGCCACCAAAACTTCTGATAACAAATTCTAAGGCAAACATACTTCCAACGCCTAATGACATTGGTAACATCATTTTTAAGTAGCGTAAAAAATCTGGTGCGAAAGGTGAAATAATAGGTTTATAATGAACGCCTCCTCGATGGGCTCCCCAAATTTGCAAAGCAAAAAAGCCGACAAAAGCGCCAACAGGAACACCTAATGCAAAACCTTCTAAACCTCTTGATGAAAGTAAAACGCCTCCGATAATAATGGCTGCGTTGTAAATTACGCCAGTTAATGATGGGATTAAAAATTGTTTTCGCGTATGTTGAACGGCAACTAAAATGCTCCCAGCAAAAATAAATAATTGCCCTGGTAAAATTAAACGTCCAAAATAAGTCGCGCGATCAAGTAAAGTTTCGTCTAAATCAGCTGCGGTAAAAAGTTCTAAAAGTTCTTTCATCCAAATAAAAGAAGGGATAATAAGTAAAAGCAAAAAAACACCAATGGTTGTTAATACATTGCTGAAAAATTTCCAACTTTTATCTTCTTCAGACGAAACGAGATACCCCGTGAAAATAGGAATGAAAATGATAGACAAAAAACCAGTACTTACGACATGGTTTAATATGTCAGGAATCATAAAAGCAAGGTCAAGAGCATTTTTTTCAAGACCAGTTCCGGCATTGTGAGCAAGAAGCATTTCACGGAGAATACCGAGAACGCGACTGGCTAACATACTTACAGCTATAATTAAAGCAGCTTTATTCATAAAGAGAAATATAAAATTCTACTTTTAATACAGTTATTTTTTATCTTTATTAAACAACTTTTCAAGGAGAAAACATGTCTAAAATTTTCAAATGCTTTGTCTTTTGTTCTTTAGCTTTCCTCGTAGCTTGTGGTGGCGGCGGTAAGAAGGTTTCACGTATTGACGCTTCTTCTACGACAGATCTTTCTGGAAAATGGAATGATACTGATTCTCGTTTAGTGGCAGATGAAATGATAAACGATTGCTTGAACAGACCATGGTACAGCAAAATGGCTCAAGATTTAGGGCGTAATCCAACGGTTGTAGTGGGCAAAGTTCGCAATAAAAGCCATGAACACATTAGCGTAGAAACTTTTATCAAAGATATGGAACGCGCTTTAATCAATTCTGGTATGGTTGATTTTGTGGCAAATGCTGAAGCTCGTGCAGAACTTCGTGCAGAAGTTGCAGACCAAATGGGAAACACGACAGAAGAAACCCGTAAAGAAGCTGGCATGGAAACTGGCGCCGATTTAATGCTTACAGGTACTTTGAATTCTATTGTGGACCAGGAAGGTGGTGAATCTGTAATTTTCTACCAGATTGACCTTGAACTTACTGATTTACAAAGTCATAAGAAGCTTTGGATTGGCGATAAGAAAATCAAAAAATATGTTTCTCAAAGCGGCGTAAAACTTTAATTTATTTGTTTTATAAAAACTTCCTTTGGAATTTATCCAAAGGAAGTTTTTTTATAAACAGAAAACCACCGGCTTCGCAGGAGTTTCAAAAGAATCTTTGAACGTTGAGTTATTTTTATATGAGTCTATTTAGAATAGTTCGTAATCAGAATATTTATATTACAGACGATAATATTGATAGTGATGGATTGTATTTTTTTAGGCTTTAGGGAAAAGAATATGTTTAAGCCACAAGTTACTGTTAAAAATACTGCCTCTGTAGCTTTGAAAAATTATCATGCAAAATTATGGTTCCGAGTTTTAGAAGGTAAAGAGCTTTACCCGAATGAGTCTGTTGTTGAAGGAAACATTGTTTTGCATTTGATTAAATGCCTAAGATTAGTGTCTCAAGTATTCTTGGTGAATTTTATAAAATGAATTTGCATGAAAAATTTTATCTTTTAATCTATGAAAAGATATCTATTAATTTTTGCAACTATTTTTCTTTGCGCTTGTGCAAATAAATCAATGACTCGTTACGAGGCACTCGCTCCTGCTTATGAAAAACATGGCTTTAGTGGTGCGATTCAAACTATAAAAAAAGAACAAGCAGATTTATACGGAGAAAATACGAAATTTCTCTATCATTTGGATTTAGGTATTTTGCACCATTACAATAAAGATTTTGATGCAAGTATTAAAGAATTAACTGTCGCAGCCCAAGTTTACGACGATTTGTATGCTCGCTCTGTGACAAATGAAGCCGCAGCGATAGCAACAAATGACAATGTGCGTCCTTACCGTGCGCGCCCTTTTGAACTCTTATTACTTTATGAAATTCAGGTTTTGAATTTTCTAGCAAAAGGCGATATTGATGGTGCTGCAGTAGAAGTTCGCAGAGGTCAACTAGCGATGGAGCAACTTTATCAAAAGGATAATAAGAAAGTAAATGATAATGGTTTTTTGCGTTACTTGGGGGCTTTAGTATATGAACTTGCTGACGAGTCTGATGATGCAGCAATTGCTTATTATAAAACAGTAAAAGCTTATGACGAAAGTAAGCACCCGTTACCAAAAGAAGTTTGGGGATTTGTGTGTGATAGGCTTGTTGCAAATGACAGAGCTGATGATTTAAAATCTTTTGAGCATACTCCACTTGTTTTTCCTAAAGCGCAAGAAAGCCGCGAAAAGAAACAAGAAATTATCGTAGTGGCTTATGGCGGTCACAGCCCGATTCTTGGAGAACTTTATATGTCAGGAACTTTTGTAAATGGTGGTGGTTTGAATTTGAATTACAAAGACCCGCAAACTGGCCGTACAACAAATTTCACAATGATTGCGCCGATTATGCCAAATGCAGACGAAGGTTTGTCTTTTCATATAGGCTTTAGTTTGCCAGAGAAAAAAGTTTTGAATTCAAGAGTCAATGGCTTTAATGTTCGTTTAGGTTCTAAACAAGAAAAGTTAGAATCGATGCTCGATACAGATTTGGAACTTACTCAGAATTTAGATGACGATAGAAATGTAACGGTAGGTAGAACGGCGCTTCGAGTAGCTTTACGTACATTTGCTGCTCAAAAGGCAAAACAAGCTATGCAAACTGAAAACGCTCTTTTAAATTTAGTGACAAGTATTGGAACAGATGTTGCTCAATCTCAACTTGAACAAGCTGATTTAAGAATAGGACTTTTTTACCCACATAATATTTATATGACTCGTTTGCCTGTTGATGCAGGGAATCATAATGTAGAAGTTAGCGCTTTGAATAAAAATGGAAGCGTTGTTAAATCATTCAATTTCAGTAATATTCAAGTTAAGTCTGGAGAAACAAAATTTTTGTTCGTTCCAGCGATTGAATAATTGATTTTATAATGCCTTCTAAGCAACGCATTTTTTGGATTGATTTTGCAAAAGCTATTGGAATTTTTCTTGTAGTTTTTGGGCATACCGAACTTCCTGAATTTTTGAACCGAGTCATTTATGCGTTTCACATGCCGCTTTTTTTCTTTTTAGGTGGCTTGACTTTTAAAACGCCAAACGAAGAATTTTCAAAATTTCTAAAAAAGAAAACTCAAACTTATTTGGTTCCGTATTTCTCTTTTGCTTTTCTTTCTTATATCTTTTGGTTTTTTGTTGGGCGAAAATTTGGTGCAGATGCGCTTTTAAATATTTCACCATATCATCCATTAATTGGAATTTTTTATGGGGTTAATTATAATCATTATTTGATAATGAATGCGGTTTTGTGGTTTCTGCCGTGTTATTTTTGTGTTCAACTTTTAGCTTACTTTGTTCTAAAACGTTCCTTGAAAGTACAATGGTTATTAACGCTTATAATAGCTGGAATTGGAATTATTTTAGCAAATATTTCAAACGATGAAATGCTTTTTCGCTTACCTTTTAGTTTAGATTCCGCGTTTCTTGGTTTAAGTTTTTTTGTACTAGCCTTTCATTCAAAATGCTTATTCTCTAAAGAGATAAAATGCGCTTTTGTTAAGGGGGTATTGTTATTTTCTTTAGGGGTCTTGATTTCAATTTTTAGTGAACGCGCTGATATGGCAACCATGATTGTGAAAGAACCTTTGTCTTTTTACTTGTCTGCAATTCTTTGTATTTACGGGCTTTGCTTGATGGTTTGTAAAATTCCACAAAATCGTTTTATAGAATTTCTTGGGAAAAATACGCTTCCTATTTTTACGACTCACTTGATTGTTGGTAGTCTTTTGAAAGGCGTTCTTTCTTTTGGATTAAAAGTAGATCTTTCTGTTTTTCAAAATGCAGTTTTTGCCAATTTGATTTTTAGCATTGTTTCTATTGCACTTATTATTCCGTTTTGTATTTTCTGTAGGCGTTACTTACCTTGGTTAATAGGGCAAAGAAAGTAAAAATTGAAAATCTTTTTCGTGAGGTACAAATTTTTCAGGTGTGTTTTTTAAAGCGATTTTTAATTCCTGAACGCTAAACCAATGAAAAGATTCGACTTCTCCTTTTTGCGGCGATAATTTTTGAATGTCTGTTTTAGAAAGAATAATGCGATAAACATCGTAAAATTCATTGTCTAAATATTTGCCATTGCATAAAATATTTTCGTGTTTTGATTCAAACAAAAATTCTAACTCTTCTGCATTTTTTAAAATTCCAAGCTCTTCTGAAAGTTCGCGAACGCCAGCGTTTCTGCTAGAATCAGATGCTTCAATATGGCCGGCACAACTTGTATCTAAAAGTCCTGGGTGATTTTCTTTTTCTAAACTTCTTTTTTGAAAAAGGATTTTTCCAGATTCATCAAATGCCCAAATATGAACGGTTCTATGCCAAAAACCTTTTTGGTGAATTTCTCTTCGAGAACAGATTTTTCCAGTAAAATTACCAGCGCTATCTAAAATATCAATCATTTCTTCCATAAGAAAAAAATAAAAAAATGCAGAAATAATTCTTTTACTATATTACAAAGAATGCAAAAAGAGATTCATAAATTTTTAGATAATGCGATTGAACAAGGTGTTTTTCATAAAGCGGTAGTAGGGCTTATTTATCCGAATGGAGAAACATGCGTTATCGCCAAAAATGTTTCAGAAAATGCTGTGTTTGATATAGCTTCTTTAACAAAGGTTTGCCCGACATCTACGATTGCTTTGCATTATATTTTAACCAAGAAATTAGATTTAAAGGCGCCGGTTTCTAAGTATCTAAAAAAATTCAATACAAATTATCGAGATGAAGTTTTGGTTTGGCATTTGCTAACGCATTCTTTAGATTATAGCGTGCCTATGAGTTCTTTGAAAGAAAAATCGCCAGAAGAAATTTTGGATTTTCTTTTTAATTATCAATTTGAAAAACGTCCAGGGACACTTTTTAATTATGGTAATCCGGCAAGCATTTTGTTGGGTTTGATTCTTCAAGAAGTTTCTGGAAAGCATTTAGATGTGTTAGCAGAAGAAATGCTTTTTTTGCCCTTAGGCATGAATCGTTCGGGATTTTTTCCTTTGAAGAAAATGCCAAAAGAAGAAATTGTTCCGACAGAAATTTGTGATTTTAGGAATCGAGAAATTCAAGGCGAAGTTCACGACGAAAGCGCGTTTGTTCTTCAAAAGCTTTTCTCAGTTGGTTCGGCTGGTATGTTTTCAACAGTTCCTGATCTTTTGCGTTTTTTAAAGATGCTTTTACAAGATGGAAAATTTGAAGGCAAACAAGTTATTGCTTCAGGAATTTTAGAAATGATTTCAAAGAATGCCTTTGCTAGAGATATATCTGCTTGTACAGCTCTTGGTTTTGAATTGAATTCAGAAAAGTTTATGGGTAAATGTCATTCTCCAAAAACCTTTGGAAAAACTGGTTTCACAGGGGCAAGCCTTGTTGGAGATGCAGAAACGAAAGCAGGAATTATACTTCTTTCAGATTTCACTTACCCCAAAAGAGAAAAAACACCTGCTCGTATAAATGAAACGAGAAGCGCCCTTGCAGATTTATTTTTTAATGGTATTTAAAAAAAGGCATTTTTAAATGAATGTTTTTGTAAAAAAAAGCGGTTGAAAAAATCAACCACTTTTTTTGATTTTTACCGAGCGACTGTAATGCTTAATGCTTCTCGGTATGCTCCTGTTGTAACTTTTAAAATGTAAGTTCCAAAAGGGAGCCCCAAACTTTCTAAATCAATTTCTTTGAAATATTGCCCGGCATTTTGCTTTTCAAAAGAAACAACTCCAAGCAAAGCTCCATAAGCAGAGTATAATCCAATTTTTACATTATCTGTGTAATCTAAACGGTAATGTAATTGAATGACACCTTGTTTTGCAGAAAGCCAAATATGGCTAGGAAGATAATCTTTTAAACCATACCGTAAGCTAGAAGTATTAGCTTCAGCGTTTGCAGCATCATTTGTGATGGTGACTTTAATAGTGTAAAGCACTAATTTTTCTTTGTATTTCAAAACCTGAGAAACGGTATAATTTTCTTTGTCAGAAACTCGGTTTGGGTAATGCCCTAACATTCCTTTCATTGTAGATAAATTAAATTCAGAATAGAGGTAAGCATTTTCACCATAAGAAACTACATTCCCTTTAGAATCAAACCAGTGCCCTGGCGCATTAGCAGTAGAATTAGAATCTAGCGAGCCGTTGGGTTGGTATGCAAAATAAGAAACGCTGTTTGCAATATTTGATTCAGAAACTCCGAGGAATTTTGCTACATCAGAAGCTATTAAATCAAATTCAACGCCAGCAAAATTATCATCAATTGGAAGTACTATAGAAACATCTATTTTTAAAGTGTCTTGTGAGGCGATTACAGAATTTGAAGAAGAACTTTCAGTAGGGTTTGTTTGTGAAGAAGAACTACTTACAGGAACATCAGAATTATTTTCAAGTTCTGGCCAATCGTATTGAGTAACAAAGTTGTTGTAATATTTTGTGGTCGCGCTTCCTGCACCACTAATTCCTGCATCAAGTTTTAGTCTGTAATCATAATGATTCAAGCGAATTTCATTTGTGTAATTGTAATCTAAATTACAGACAACAGCAAAAACAATTCCATCTTGAGGAGCTTTGTCTAAACGAAGGCTTGTGCTACCTTTTCCTAAAACAGGCGTGCTGTATATTGGTGTCCCATCGGTAGCTCGATAACAAATTTGAAGGCTCATATTTTCACCCAATGGCAAAAGAGAAACTTTTACCAAAGAGCTCCCGTTTTCAACTTTTAATGGGATAATATTAGCGCCAGACCAACCTGGAGTTGTGCGATTTTCTGGAATAAGATAACCACTAGAATCTGTGGTCACTGCATAAGGAGTCATTGTCCAGTTTTCAACTTCTTGCGCTGCCGGGCTCCATTCTGCTTTTGCTGTACTTCCAAAATTTGAATTCAAAAGGCTTTTTAATTCATTGGACCATTTTTTAAAATCAAGCAGTGCTGATTTTGCTCTGTATTCCATAATCAACTGTTGCGTTTTTTCTGGCCCAAGCCCTTTTTCAGTTGCAAAAGCTTCTAATAAATATCTGGTGGCGTTCCCATAAAGCCAGCGAACGGCGCCTTTTCCAACCCATTCTCCAAGAAATGTCGGAAACATGTTTCCGTATTGATAACCACCTAATAAATTTCTCCAGTTGCAAAGTTGTTGAGAACCATTTCGAACGTCAACGCCTTCTGCGCCTGGGCCGCCAAAAGAACCATCTAAAAGCCAGCCACTATAACTTTCAATCGGAATGAATGGAGCGATTAAGGCCGCAGCGTTTAAGAATCCCATGCCGCTATATACGCCAGAACGCCTGGATTCCATTTCTTGTTGTATCCAAGTGTTTCCGCCTTCTTGAAACCAATGCGCATTTTGAGCGCCCGGGTATGCTTTTGTCATGGCGTGAATTCCTTCATGAACCATTGCGTTCATTTGAGCTACACGGTCGTTATATGTGCAACTAGGATTGAAAGAATAAATAGGGTAAAATGAGGCAGCAACGGCTTCGTAATAATTTGTGCCGACATTCGTTTGCCAACCACCCGTTGTGTCTGTTTTATTGCCACCAGCACATGTTCCAGACCCATAGTAATAAACGGCACTATAATAGCCGTTTTGAGCCCGGCGATCAGGAGCCCATCCCATGGAGTCTCTTAAGTAACCAAAATCCTCATCGTATTTTTTTAAGAGGTTTTCAATGGTTTCGTCAGTTATGCGGGAATCTCTGTCGGCTCCCCAATAAAACGCCCACCATTTTCCTGCTTTTTGGCCAGTAACGCCATTACAATCTGTAGAAAATTTAGTTGGAGGAGCAATTTCTCCAATATTTTCTTTTGTGTTATAATCTAAATCCGAACGATAGCTTGGCCATACATACGGATCACCCTCTGCTGCCATAGAAAAGCTAATCGCCATGGCAGCGATTATTGAAATTTTGAAAAATTTCATCCCAACATCTCCTTTAAAAGAGCAACTGACTGAATTTAGGTAGTTGCTCTTTTCCAAACTCTCTAAAAAATAAAAGATTTTTTTTGAGTATTTTAAAATGGAAATAAAAAAAGTCTGTTTTGAAACAGACTTTGTAAATAAATTCAATAATTTTTTTTAAATGTCAAAAGCAAAATTTAAATCTTTAAGCAAGGGATTTTTAGTGTCTTTTTCGCTTAAGAGAGGTTCAAAACCTTCTGGCAAAGGCCATTGAATTCCAATCGCCGGGTCATTCCAAAAAAGTCCACCTTCGTCAGTTGGGTCGTAAAGTCTAGTGCACTTATAAACAAAAGTGGCTGTTTCTGAAAGCACAACGAAACCATGAGCGAAACCTTCAGGAACATAAAATTGCCTTTTATTTTCGGCGCTTAAAATCACACCTTCCCATTTTCCAAAAGTCGGGCTACCCTTGCGAAGGTCCACCGCTACGTCAAAAACCTCGCCTTCAATCACCCGGACTAATTTTCCTTGAGGATTTGTTTTTTGAAAATGCAGCCCACGTAAAACGCCTTTTTTGCTTTTAGATTCGTTGTCCTGTACAAAGGTCATGTTCAAGCCAGCGTCATTAAATTCGCGAGCATTATAAGTTTCCATAAAGTAACCACGAGCATCGCCATATACAGTTGGTTCGATAATCGTAACTCCTTCAATAGATGTTTTAATAAAATGAAATTTTCCCATTAGACTTTACCTTTGTACATATTTTCGTAATACTTTTCGTAGTCGCCGCTTGTAATGTTGTCGAGCCATTCTTGGTTATCCAAGTACCAGCGCACAGTTTTTTCAATACCTTCTTCAAATTGAAGCGAAGGTTCCCAGCCCAACTCTTTATGGAGCTTGGTAGAATCAATGGCGTAGCGAGCGTCGTGACCAAGGCGATCTGTTACATAAGTAATCAAATTCATATCTTCGCCTTCTTCGCGACCAAGTAAGCGATCAACCGTTTTAATCACAACTTTTATGATGTCGATATTTTTCCATTCGTTGAATCCGCCAATGTTATAGGTTTCGGCAATCTTCCCGTTATGGAAAATCACGTCGATAGCGCGGGCATGGTCTTCTACAAAAAGCCAATCGCGAACGTTTTCACCTTTGCCGTAAACTGGCAGCGGTTTTTTGTGGCGAATATTATTGATAAAAAGCGGAATCAATTTTTCAGGGAACTGGTAGGGGCCATAATTATTGCTGCAATTCGTGACAATCGTTGGCATTCCGTAGGTATCATGGAACGCACGCACAAAATGGTCGGAGCCGGCCTTACTTGCTGAATACGGAGAATGCGGCGTATATTTTGTTGTTTCGTAGAAGAAGTCATCGCCATAAGCTAAGTGATGTTCGGAACTAGATGCCGTAGTGGTAAACGGAGGCGTAATTCCTTCTGGGTGATTCATAGAAAGTGCGCCATAGACTTCATCTGTTGAAATGTGATAGAAACGTTTGCCCTCGTATTTTTCTGGCAAAGATTCCCAATAGAGTTTTGCGGCTTGAAGAAGCGAAAGAGTTCCCATCACGTTTGTGCGAGCAAAAGTAAAAGGGTCTTTGATGGAGCGGTCAACATGGCTTTCAGCCGCTAAGTGAATAATGCCATCAACTTGCTCTTCTTGCATGAGTTTATAAAAAGCATCAAAGTCGCAAATATCCATTTTCACGAATTTGTAATTTGGCTTGCTTTCAATATCTTTAAGGTTTGCGAGGTTGCCAGCATAAGTCAGCTTGTCAAGATTGATGATTTTATATTCTGGGTACTTGTTTACAAACAAGCGAACTACGTGACTTCCGATAAAACCTGCACCACCTGTGATAACGATAGATTTCATAAAAATTTCCTAGTAATGAATTTTTCCTTCTGCAACTTTTTTCAAATGTTGTCCATAAGGAGATTTCCCGTATTTAGCGGCACTTTCTAAAAGTTTTTCTTTTGAAATCCAGCCATTGATGAAAGCGATTTCTTCTACAGCAGAAATTTGAATTCCTTGCCTGCTTTCAACCATTTTCACAAATTCGCCAGCTTCAATTAAACTATCCATTGTGCCTGTATCAAGCCAAGCAAAACCGCGCCCCAGAAGTTTTACATCAAGTTCGCCTTTTTCCAAATAAGTCTTATTCAAATCAGTAATTTCAAGTTCGCCACGAGCGCTTGGTTTTTGCGCCTTTGCAAATCCAGAAACGCGATTGTCGTAAAAATAAAGTCCTGTAATCGCGTAATTACTTTTCGGTTCTTTCGGTTTTTCTTCTACAGAAATGACTTTACCAGAATTATCAAATTCTACGACACCAAAACGTTCTGGGTCATCTACGTAGTAACCAAAAACACTTGCACGACCATTTTCTTCAGCGTTCTTCACGGCGGCTTTTAAAAGTGGACTGAATCCATTTCCGTAAAAAATATTATCGCCAAGAACCATAGCACAGCAATCGTCTCCGATAAATTCCTCTCCAAGGATGAACGCTTGCGCCAAGCCATCTGGGCTAGGTTGCACTTTGTAACTCAAGTTTAAACCCATTGCTGAACCGTCACCCAGAAGTTTTTCAAAATTTGGCAAATCTGTTGGCGTAGAAATAATTAAAATATCACGAATACCTGCAAGCATTAAAGTTGAAAGCGGGTAATAAATCATAGGCTTGTCGTAAACAGGTAAAAGCTGCTTTGATGTTACCATAGTAAGTGGATAAAGGCGAGTGCCAGACCCTCCAGCAAGGACAATACCTTTCATTTTAGCCTCAAGTAAAACAATGAATTTCTATAAAATATACTTTTTATAAAAATTCATTTATATTAAATCGAAAAAAAGTTTCTGTTATTAGAAATAAAAAAGCCTCTCTTTTACAAGAAAGGCTTTTGATATTTTCTGAAAGGGTTATCTAGCTCCTTCTTTCAGATAACGTTCAATCACTTTTTCATAAAAATGGAAAGTTTCTTTTGCGATAGCTTCCCAGCTAAAAACGCTGACAGCACGTTTTCTGCTGGCTTCTCCCATTTTTTTTGCAAGGTCAGGATTGGTTAAAAAACGATTCAGTTTTTCTGCAAAATCCTTTTGGAATGCTTCTGGGCTGACTGGGTCAAAATCTGTTTCTGATTTAGCTTGCAAAGGAACTAAAAATCCAGTTTCTCCATCAACAATAATTTCTGGAATTCCGCCAACAGCACTGCCAACAACAGGGGTGCCGCAACTCATTGCTTCTAAATTGATAATGCCAAAAGGTTCGTATAAAGAAGGTGTTGCAAAAACAGTCGCATAGCTATAAAGCACGCGAAGTTCAGAGTGAGGCATCATTTCTTCTATCCAGATAATACCATCACGAGTTTTTTGAGCGTCTTCGATTAAAGCTTTGCATTCGTCGGCTAATTCTTGTGTGTCAGGAGCCCCCGCACAAAGAACTATCTGCGTATCAGGAGCTAAATGAGGGATTGCACGGATTAATTGAGAAATACCTTTTTGGCGGGTAATACGCCCCACAAATAAAACAAAAGGTTTGTCTTTTTGGATACCATATTTTTCAAGCACACTTTCATCAAATGTCGGAGAATAAAAATCGGGATCAATGCCGTTATAGATAACTTGTATGCGGTCTTCTGGGACGCCGTAAAGTTTCATAACATCACGTTTCATGCCTTCACTTACTGCGATAACACCATCGGCTGCTTCATAAGCAGAGCGTTCAATCCAGCAACTCATGGCATAACCACCATTCCCTAATTGCTCAGCTTTCCAAGGGCGGTGCGGTTCTAATGAGTGTGTTGTCAAAACAAGAGGTTTTTGCAAAAGTTTACTAGCAAGAACTCCGCCAAAATGGCTATACCAAGTATGGCAATGGAGTATATCTATATCTTCTAAAGATGCTGCCCATTGTAGGTTTATATCAAGAGGTTTAAAAATTTTTTGAAACCTATCATCGGCAGGGCTTAAGCCGAGTTTTCTTGAAAAACCTAGAGCGTGAATGTTATTTTCATTCACATTTTGTACGCCAAAACAACGAGCTTCTATAGCACAAAACTTTGCGAGTTCTTGTGAGAGAAACTTAACGTGTATACCAGCACCACCATAAATTTCTGGTGGAAATTCATTAGTAAGGATAGCAGCTTTCATAGTTTCTTTAAAATAACTTAAGAATTGTAAATTAGAACATGTTATTTAAAATTTTGTGCATTTTTTATAGCGGATTGTATTTGTTTAAAGGTTAAAATTTCAGAAAGTACAATCGGGGTTTTGGAAGTATCAGCAGGGTAAATAGCATAAGCAGGAACTCCGGAACGTTTTAAAGAACGAAGTAATTGTGTAACTTCTGTTGAAGAATGAGTCCAGTCGGCTTTGATTTTTTTCACATTTTCTTTAGCAAATAAGTCGTTTATTTCTTTTGTTTCAATAACGGCCATTTCGTTTGCTTTGCAAGTAATACACCAATCGGCAGTGACATCTAAAAAGACAATAGAACCATTCAATCTCATAGATTCTAAAGTTTTTGCAGAATAAGCATGCCAATCATTATCAAGTAAAGCAGAATGTTCTTCTAAAAATTTAGGAGAAAGTAATGCTATGACAATGTTAATTACAAAAACAAAAGCAATGGCAAAAATTTCTCTTGCAAAAGGTTTATAAGGCGGTGCAATTTTTCCGATAGCAAAAGCAAAAATCAAATTCAATAAAGCGATAGAAAAGAAAAAGAGCAGTCCTGTTTTACCAAAAGCAGAAAAGCCAATCCAAAGAAGCCAAAGAACGCTTGCTAAAAGTAAAATACCCATGATTTTTTGGAGATAAAGCATCCATTTTCCAGGTTTTGGAAGTATGCGTAAAAGAGATGGGAATACACCTATTAACAAATAGGGAGTTGCAAGTCCTAAAGCCGCAGCGGTAAAAAAGAGAAAGAGAATTGCATTGGGTGCATTAAAAGCAAAACCCATTGCACTTCCTAAAAAAGGAGCAGAACAAGGAGTACTTAATAACACTAAAAGAGCACCAGTGAAAAATGCTCCTAAAAAGCCTTCTTTTTTGGTAAAGCTATCCATTTTGGTTACAGTTTGTCCTGGGAGCCAAATTTCAAAAAGTCCAAAGAAACTCATGGCAAATAAAGTCAATAAAGCAATCATGGCAGCAATAAATGCTGGGCTTTGAAACTGCATTCCCCAACCGGGATCAGTTCCTGCTATTCGAGCAATAAAAACAAAAAGAGCAAGAACCCAGAAAGAAATTAAAATGCCAAAGCAAGTTGTTAAAGAAAGTAAAGTAAGTCTTTTGCGGGATTCTTGGGATTGTTTAATCAAAGAAAATAATTTCAAAGAAAGAACTGGTAAAACACAAGGCATTAAGTTTAAAATCAAGCCACCTAAAAATGCAAAGAGCAATAGTAAAACAAGTGAATGTTTTTTAGGAGATTCTTTTACAGAAATATTTGCAGGTGAAATTTTTATATCGAATTTTTCTGCGGTTTTGACTTCAGGGACTGTATTTTTAATGTTTTCAGCATCAAGAGATGGATTAACATTTTTTTTATGGTCAATATTTTTCTTTTCTGGTTCAGAAACATTTTGAATAGAAGATTCTTGGGCTTTAGGTTTTTCGACAATCTCTGGGAATGGGTGTTCAAAATAAGAAAGGGTAGAAACAACAACAGAATCCGGAGCAAGACAAATTGATTTGCTGCAAGCTTGGTAATGAAAGCTGGCTTTTGTTTGAGTGGAATCGTAAAAATCGTTTGTTTTAGAAATCGGGATTTTTATATAAAAAGTACCTTCAAAAATTAAATTTTCCAAATCAAGAATTTCATTGTAATCTTTTTTGGGTGTTGGCCATTCCGGTAAACCAAAAGTAAGACCCTCACCAGAAATATGAACCTGAGAAGGTTTTAAAAATTCATCAACAGGAATGTGGGAATTAACATGCCATGACTCAGGAATTGTTATTTCAAGAACCGCAAAGCCATTTTCATTAAGAGGCTTTTCTCCGAAAGTCAATTGCATTTTCGGAGGAGGCATATTGTTCAATTCAAATTCTTGTGCAAAAGAAAAAGAGCAAAAGAAAATTAAGAGAAGGTAAAAAAACAAAGACAACTGACGCCTATAGGTTGCAAAAGTTACAGAGAGTGATTTTTTTCTTTCTTTTTTCATACATTTTGTCTCAAGATTGGGTTTTTGATATATCGGAAGGTATCTATCTACAAGAGGTGTATGTAATGGATAAAGGCCAAAAGCCTGCCCATGATATTTGGTTCCGCTATTCGGACTTAATTTACAAACATTGTTTGTTAAAGTGTGGCGATAAAGAAAAAGCAATGGATTTTTATCAGGAAATTTTCTTAAAATATCACAAATTTGCAAATCAAGTGGCAGAACACCCGAGTCCATACAGGTGGTTTTTGCAAGTCATAGAAAATCAATGTCGTTCAGAGTGGCGTCAATCAGCTAGAAGAGAAGCAAGGATTTTAAAAAACAAGAATTTATGGTATTGTAGTACAAACATTGCAAAAGATGAAGAAATCGTAAAAGAATTAGACTTTATTTCATGCTCTGCTTTAGAAAGGATGATATTGGATTTCATCTATGCTGGTTTTAACTTGAATGAATTGTCTTTGATTTTAGGAGTGTCTGTAATTTCTATTAGAAGGAAACTATATAAGCTCAAAAAAAGATTGGAATCTTCACCTGAAAATTTGCAAGAAGAGTGAGTGGAAAACTTATCTGGCTCTGTCAGTTCACCTTATAAGCGAATGATTCCGAAAGGAAAGTTTTGTTTCTTTTCAGATATTTCGTATTTTTAAGTCGTGGAATCAAAAGTCAAAATTTTTATAGCGTTATTTGCTCTACTTGTAGCACAGGTTTTTTCATCAGAAAACCAATTAGAAGGGTTTGCTTTACCTTTTCCTATTCATGATGCAGTTTTGTTTGATGGTTCTCTTTACTTAGCAACGTCTCAAGGTGTGCGTCAGGTTTCTTCAGATGGAACTTCAGTGTTTTTTACTTCAGAAGATGGTCTTGAAACTTCTCATTTTGTTTCTGTAAAAGCGAATGAAAATGCGTTGTACGCCGTTTCTCGCCAAGGGACTATTGCTAGAAAGAAAAAAGGCGAAAATAAATTTCATGTAATCAATCGTTCTTTTCAAGAAAAAGGGATTTTTGCTATTCCAACACTAGCTGCTATTACTGAAAATGTAATGGTTATTGCTTTTGAAAAAAAGCTTTCTTTCTTTGATTTAGATTCTGAAGAATTTATTATGTCTATTTCGAGAATAGGAACTTCTGATTTAGAAGGAACTCCTATTCAAGCACTTACTATTCATGGCGATTCTCTGTTGGTTGCTATAGAAAAAAATCTCTATTCAAGAAAAATGGAATGGAACAATTTGAAAAAAGACAAATTACTTGCTGATCCGGCAAGTTGGAAACATAGACAATTAGATACTACGCCTTATGCGCTAGCGATAGATAATTCAGGCAAGTTACATTTTAAAGAACAAAAAGGGACTTATATCTGGGGAAAAGATTTGCTTTTTTCCGCATCTGAAGATACAAGTGCTTTAGTTGTCAATGGCAAAAAAGTAAAGCCAAAATCATTTTATAAAAACGATACAAGTCTTGTGAATTGGATTTTGCCTCACGAAGGAAAATATTTTTTTGTTGGACAAAATTTTGTGGCTTATGGTTTAACAAATGAGTCTAAAAATTTTTCAGAATGGAGTTCTTACCAATTAGGTCCTGTTTATGAATTGACCACTTTACCTAGCGGCGGAATAGTTGCTTCTGGTAATAATTCAATGCTTTCTTTTATAGGCCCAAAAGATAAAGCCTTTTCTTTGCCAATGCCTTCTAATCCTTTGGGTTGGTCAAATGCATTTGATGGCCCAAATCACTTAATGAAAACACTTTCTGTTTTACCTAATAATAAAATGTATTATGGAATATGGGGTCTAGGCGGAACTATTTTTGAAAGTTTTCATTCGCCAAATGCACAAGCTTTTTTCCAAGCTTCTATGGAAACGTGCATGGAAAACTTTTTAGAAAATTATTGGGTTTCTGCTTCAGCAGTTGCTGCTCCTGATGGGTCTGGTTTTTTAATTTCTTACTGGGGAAAAGAAGCTTATGGTTTAGCTTTTATGAATTTATATGGCGATATTTTATGCGCTCCTTCAGTAGGCTCGTCTTCATTTTCTGGCCCAATGCTTGCTCGTAAAGCAGAAGACTCTTCTGATTGGGAAGTCTTTGTTTCTTCGGGGACAACTGCTGCTTTAAATGGAACAGGCTCTATTGATAAGTTTGTTATAGAACCGCCTTCAAGAAGTGGATTTTCATTGAAAGTTTTAGAAAAAAAATCTATCAGTACTCCGGAAAAAGGATTTGTTTTAGATATGGCTTTTGATGCCGAAAATAGACTTTGGGGAGTAACTTATTCAAATATAGGCTTTTTAGAAGATAATGATACTTTGCGAGTTCCTCATAGAATTTCTCAATTTGCTGCATCTTCATTTTCTTCAATAGCTATTGACCCGCAAGGAAATCCGTGGGTTTCTTCAAATGGCCAAGGTGTATTCAGATTACAGAAAATAAGAAATTCTGTTGACACATTATCAGCAAAAAGATTTCGTGTCCGAGATGGGCTATTAAGTGAAAATGTTTTTGACATAGCTTTGGATTCTATCACGGGTACAATCTGGTTTGCTCAAGATTTGGGAATTACTTCTTTAAAACGTAATGATTTGCGTCAAGCTTCTAGTTTTATGACTGATTCAGCAAGTTCTGAAGTTAAAGTTTACCCTAATCCGTTCAGGCCAGAACTTCATCAGAAAATCATCTTTGACTATATCTCTGAAGGAGCGCGAGTCAACATTTTTAATGCAGGCGGAAAATTAGTTCGTTCCTTTAGCGGAGAATCATTACAAGGTGGTCGTTTAGAATGGGATGCTAGAGATGACTCTGGAAATTTAGTAGCCCCTGGGCTTTATCATTACTTTATCAAAAAAGGTAAAAAGCAAAAGAAAGGAAAACTTTTGATAGTTTATTAGTTTTGTATGCAAAAGTTTCTGATTTATAAAAAAGAAGGCGATAATGGAAAATCTCTTTAATTTACAAGTTCCTGAAAAAATTTTAGAGATAGCTTCAGAAATCCGTAAAGCTGGCGGTCGAGCTTTTTTAGTAGGGGGCTTTGTTCGAGATGTATTGCTTGGTAATACAGATAGCCGAGATTTTGATATAGAAGTCTATGACTTAGAGCAAGAATCATTATTGCAAATTTTAAAATCTTTTGGCCGTACAGATATTGTGGGTAAAGCGTTTGGTGTTTTTCATTTATCAATGCGCGGACTTTCTTTAGATTTTTCATTTCCACGGACAGAGAGTAAAGTAGGTTATGGGCATCGTGGTTTTTTAGTAGAAACAAATCCAAATTTAACTTTTAAAGAGGCTGCATACCGGCGTGACTTCACTATTAACGCCATGGGAATGGAACTTCCTGAAATGAAATTGTGTGACCCGTATGGTGGTGAACATGATTTGAAAGAACGGCTTTTACGTCATGTAGGTCCTGCCTTTTCAGAAGATTCTTTAAGGATTTTACGAGGCGTGCAATTTGCAAGTCGCTTTGAATTAACTCTTACGCAAGAAACAATAGAACTCTGTCGGACTTTATCTCTTTCTGATTTATCGGTAGAAAGAATTTTTGAAGAATTTAAAAAGTGGTTGCTAAAACCAGGCAAGCCTTCTTTTGGGTTAAAAGCTTTTTTAGATATCGGGCTTGAAAATTATTTTCCAGAAATCTTGCCTTTAGCTTCTTCATTTGAAAATCTCGCGCTTCTTTTAGATAAAATGTTTGAAGTTAGAAAAGAAGCTTTTATTACTGAAGAAGCAAAAACGGAATTGGCTTTTTCGGCTTTGCTTGTAGGAAACGCATTTTTAAAAAATAAACAGGCAGATGAAAAAGCTAAAATAAAAGAAAATGTATTAGCTTTTTTAAATCGCATTACCAATGAAATTCATTTAATTAAAAAAGTTCCAGAGATACTTACAGTTTATGGGGAATTAGATTTTGAAACCATTCCTGCAGATGCTGTCTTAAGGCGTTATGCCGTCCGGTTAGATGGTTTATCAACTTTATGTTTATTGGTTTTTTCAACACCGGAACATTTAATACCCAATTCTTTGTATGCAAAAGAATTTTTTGAACGTTCTTCAGAATTGAACTTATTAGAAGAAGCTCCCAAACCTTATCTTACAGGTAAAATGCTTTTAGATTTAGGAATGACTCCAGGTAAAGAAATGGGGGTAGTTATTCAAGAAAGTTTTGAATTACAATTAAATGGTGAAATTAAAAATGCGAATGAAGCGTTAGAATTTGCAAAAAATAAATTAGCTATTTCCATTTGAAAAGCCCTGTGATTCCTGCAGGGACAGCAAAGACAATCATAGGAATTTGAATCAATTCAACAGGCAAGAAAGCAAGCATTCGTTTTTTGGTTTGTAACTTATAAGAAGCGATGCTCAAGAAAATGAAATCAATAATGATTTTCGGTAAAATTGAAAAAACACATAACTTCCAAGAAAAGTCAAAAAACAAAACAAACCAAGGGCTTAAAAACATCCAGACATAATACGTATAAATTAAAGTCAATAAGAAAACATACCAAAGACTTTCATAGTTTGTTCCATTACTACTCCAGCGCGCTCTTTGGTTAAAAAGTGCTTTCCATGTATGCACTGGTGCTGTTTCAATAACAGCATCTTTATCTAAGTTGTAACAAACTTTTGTTCCTGGGATTTTTAGCATTTTATGGATGAGCATGTCATCATCGCCAGAAGACAAATGCACAAGGTCACCAAAGCCACCAACAGCAAAGAACAATTCCTTTTTGTACGCAAGACAAGCAGCACTAGCCACAAGTGGGTGTCCAAAACTGAAACCGGCGGCTTCCATTGCTGTGTAACCTAATGTTTCTAATTTTTGATAAAGATGAGGCATAGTTCTTGAACCATTGTTTTGTTTTGGGCCTTGCACAATAGCAATGCCATCAACAAAGCGACCAGCCATCGAGGTAATCCAACTTTTTTTAGGAATGCAATCTGCATCAATGGTTAAAAGAATATCGTTTTTTGCGATTTTAAAAGCACTTTCTAAAGCTCTTTTTTTAGGACTTTCTATTGGTGGTAAGTCGATTGGCAGAGAAAGTACTTTAAAGCGGTTGTGAGTTTTTGCAAAATTTTCAAGAATCTCTTTTGTCCTATCTGTAGATCTATCATCAACACAAATAACTTCCCATTCGCCAATGTAATCTTGAAGAGCTAAAGCTTCAAGAGTCCTTTCTGCAAATTCTTCTTCATTGCGCATTGGCACAACAACAGAAACGCTAGGAGTCGCTTTTTTTCCTTTATAGCGCTTTGTTTTTAATAAACCTATTGTAAAGAACAAGAAAAGCAACACATAGAGAGAGCTTAAACTTGCAATAATGATTTCACTCATAGTCTAGCAAAATATATATTATGCCGTATGATTCATCCAAGCGCAATAGTTTCAAGTAAGGCTGAAATACACCCAAATGCTTATATTGGCCCTTGGTGTATTGTTGAAGATAATGTGAAAATAGCAAGCGGCGTTCGTCTAGAGGCTCGGGTTCGTGTTGTTTCTTGCACAGAAATCGGTGAAAATACAAAGGTTTTTGATGGCTGTGTTTTAGGCGAAGCTCCACAGGATTTAAAATACAATCAAGAAAAAACGTTTTTAAAAATCGGGAAAAATTGCATTATCCGTGAATACTGTACCTTAAATCGAGGAACTATTGCTTCGGGGTCAACTGAAATTAGTGATGGCGTTTTACTTATGGCTTATGTTCATGTGGCGCATGATTGTCGAATAGGTGAGGGAGCCGTTATTGCTAATGCCTGTCAGTTAGGGGGCCATGTTCAGATAGGAAAATATGCGACTCTTGGCGGAACAGCTGGTGTTCAACAAAGAAATAAAGTCGGCGATTATTCTTTTGTCGGAGCTTCTCTTAAAGTAGACAGAGATGTTCCTCCGGCCGTAAAAGCATTAGGAAACCCTTTGCGTTATGCTGGGTTAAATATTCATGCGTTAAAAAAATTTCCAGAAGAATTCTCTCCAGAACGTATTGTCTTTTTAGAAAAAACTTATCGGGATTTATTCCGTTCTAAAATGCCATTATCCCAATCGATAGAAAGTTTTAAAAAAAGCACAGAGCCTTTACTCCGCGCTTTTTTTGAAAATTGGTCGGGCGTTTTAATTAATCATTAGGGTTTTGGAATACTTCTAAGAAACCAGGTAACCAAGAACCAGTCTTTGAATCATAAGCTTCAAAACCACCAGTTCTTGCAAATCCCCAATAATGCCAAGACATATCATAAGATTCTGCTGCTCGGATAGTCTTTTTTGTCCAGAGTAATTGGCTTCTGTTTGATGGTCCGTTTGTACTACAAGAACCAGTTTGTCCTGAAACGCCAAATTCACCAAGATTCATAGGTACATGACCGCCGTTCACATCCGGGTAAAGGGATTGAGCTAAAGCCACGTATTTTTGCATATCAGACAAAGCACTATTTACATAAGAGTCATCGCCAACGCAATTATACCCATGGCCTTCATGAGTGTAAGTATAAGGTTCGTAGTAGTGACCAGAAAAGATAATATTCCCATCTTCTGGAAGTTTTAAAACATCTAAATCAGCAAATTTACCAGCATGATAAGATTCAATCATAATGGTTTTAGTTGGGGCTTTTTTACGAATAATTTCATAAGCCCCCATAGTCACTTCGTTTAGTAAATCTGGGCTTTTCATTTCTGGTTCGTTTAAAATTTCAAGAACAAGCATAGAATCAGGGAAAGAATTTAATTCTTCTGCTACTTGACCCCAAAGAGCAAAGAAATGAACTTTTTCTGCTTCGTATGGTGCTGGATCGGTTTCGCTATTGTTAGCTGTGACCATTAATTCTTTATAATGGTGGAAGTTGACAATAACAGCAAGGCCTGCATCAATAGCTAATTGAATGTCTTCTTTTACACCAGCTAAACGTTCTGGGTTTACAGTGTGGTTAACTGGGTCAGAATTATGTTGCCAGCGAACAGGGATACGGACAGAATTAAAACCAGCTTCTTTTAAAAGTTGGAAATATTCATCTTTAATAGGGTTTCCCCAGCCAGCATCTAAATTATCGTTATATCCAAAGTTGTAAGGTTCATCAGGAACATCTCCACTATAGGATTTAGATTCCCAAGAGTTTCCTAAGTTCATGCCCCTTCCAAGACGTTTGTTCATAGCTCTTCCGGCAGAATAATCAACAGGCACTGGAACAAAAACAGTAGAATCCGTACCTGTGGAAGTATTTTCTAAAGCAGCTAAGCCTTTAGATTCTTCAGAACAAGCCAGAAGCCCACAACACAAAGCTGCTAATAAAAGGGATTTTTTCATAATTTTCCTGCAAAAAAGGTTCACAAGTGAAAAATACACAAAAAAAAAGAACTTTTCTAATGATATTTAGAAATATAGTGTATACCATAGAAACCACGCAAAAATAGTGATTTTGAGAAAAAACAGGCAAATTCGTCATAAATTTGTAATAATTGTATCTTTTTTTTTCACAAGAAAGCGTTTCAGATACAAAAAAACAAGTTATATTGTTATGCATTGGAATTTGGAGACTTTTACCAATTATGAATTCACATTTTAAGAATGCTATTTGGAAATGTGCTTTAGGCGCATTTCTTCTTGTGTCTTTTTCCTATGGCGGTTTTAGCGATTATCGTGACCGCGATCAATCCCGTTTCATATTAAAAGACCCAAAGCCTTTCCGCCCGGATAAGGATGTTGTGTCTGTGGTTATGCGTGAAGCTATCCCTCGTGGTGGTGGCTATACTTACCAGTATCCGCGTGAAAACCCAGAACCTGTCATGACAGATAAATATGCAAAAGAAGGCGCTCTTTCTATGGAAATTGAGCTCATTGCAAGCGATTATTCTGGTGTTGCTATCTGTATCGCTGGTTCTGTAGATTTGACTCCTTACCTTGAAGAAGGCGTCCTTGAATTTTGGATTAAGGGCAATAAAGGCGGCGAAAACGCCTTGTTCGTACTTGTTGACGATGGGGTAAAGAGTGGTGGTGAATCTTTACAGGTTAAGCTCCGTTCTTCAAGTTTCGTTGAAATTTCTACAGAATGGAAACATGTAAGCATTCCGTTAAAACTTTTTGGTATGACAGGTCTTTACTGGGATGCCAAAAATACACGTGATGTGTTTATGCCATTTGGTTGGGCAAACTTCAAAGGTTTCCGTCTCGAAGTCCGTAAAGATGAAAATACAGAGTTCAAGGTTTGGATTGATGATGTTGTAATCAAGAAGCATGGCAAGCCTTATGAAGGTCCTGCCAACTATCCATTCCGAAACGCGATTTAAGAGGGTTTTATGCGTAAAAAGATTACTTCTCTTCTTCTTGCTTCTTGCGTCGGTGCCTCGTGGGCTTTGACTCCGCAATTACAGTTGGATTCAATTCATGCTTCTTTGGATACTCTTTCTTCCAATATGGAATCCACTTTGTTAGGTAAAGATGACTTGCCACTAGCAGTCTCTGGTTACATGGCATTCCGCGTAAAGAATTTCCATTATTCAGAACGTTCTCCTTGGACTGGTAGTGATTATGCTCGTACCCCAGTAGACGCTTTGTTGAATATGTCTATTGTGGCAATGCCAAACTCCTATGTAACTCTTTGGACTAATTTGGCATTCCCATTTGACTTGTCCGGTACTTATGGGAACTTGCTTTCTAAAACACCAACAAATGCTCCTACAGAAGATGAACGTGTTCTCTGGGACCATTCAACAGATTATTATGGCCCAACTATTAACGAAGAATTTAATGTTGGCGTAGATATTCGTGCTGGCGTTTTTGGTGCTTATGTAACTGCAGGCGGTGTGATTTGGGCAAATTCTTCACCGCTAACTATGTGGGAACGTGAAACCGCTCCTCGTTTCTCTTGGCAATACGAATTGTTTGAAGATGAAAAAACAGTTAGTACTTATTACAAAGAAAAATCATTCAAACCAGTAAAAGAAGGTGGTCGTGCATTCTGGACAAACCGTTCTTTTGGTGGCTTGTTCATGAATTTCTACCAATTGCCTTGGAATATGACCGCACAATTCATGATATCGCAACCAATAGATGCTGACATGGGTACTCGTGATGGTCTTCGCCTTTATGGTGGTCAACCAGGTGAACTTGAAACTTATGGTATGCATGATTTCCGTGGTGATGTTTATCATGGCCGTATCGCTAAAAACAAAATTCTCGATAATTTAAGCCTTGGCTTGAACTATATGGGAGTCGTTTTTGACGAAGGTATTGTATACGAAAAAGACTTCTATTCACAATGGGATGCTGTAAAAGTTCAACCGCATTTGTTGAATACACATGTAGCTTCTTTAGATGTTAAAGGTAACATTACTCCTAAACTTTACTTGATGGCAGATGTTGCTTTAAGCATTACTGATTCAATGAAGTATTATAAGTCCGATGAATCTAGTTTCATCGCTGGCTATGAAAAATCTTCTTATGAATCTGCTTTGGCAACCCCGCAAGTTGGTGTTTATGTAAAAGCTCAAAGTAAGTATGTAGAAGGCTGGCCAATGACTCTTGAAGGTATTTACTTACCTAAAGAATTCTATTCTCCATACTCTATGAGTAACCCTTCTCGCTTTACGAGCTGGCGTAAAGATGAAATGTATTTGAATGCAGGTTCTTTGCGTTATACTCCAAATATGTTTGGTCTTAACTTCAAGTTAGAACCAACATTCAATCGTGGCTATTTTGACTTGCAATATGGTCAACATCGTCAGGTTGAAGAAGGTGATGATGTTCTTGTTTTCAACTACCGTTTGAATGGCCGCAATATGTGGGAAAGTACCAATTCTTGGACAAAACATAAACCTTTGTTCAATGCAGACTCTGGTAATGCAAACCCACGTGCTAATGGTTATGTAGCGCGCACTGGCGTTCAACACCGCGGAACTGGTGTAAAAATGCTTCGTCAGAAAGGTGGTCTCTATGGTGGAACTTGGGAAATGTGGGAATCTTTTGTTGCATACGAAGATGCAGAACAGATTCGTGATTCTATTGTTCCGGCACATACAAAGTGGTCTTCTTTTGTTTCTTTGATGGGTGGTTATGATATCGGTCATTGGTTTGGTACTGACAGAAATATCATGATGACTGCTTATGCATCTCTTTCTGGAATTTCAACAACATTTACTCCACTTGCTTATAGCGAAGCTCAAGACGACATGTTGCTTTGGAGTTTCTTTGGTCAATTTGAACCAACCATTGCGATTACTCCTAAATTCCACATGGTTGGTATCTTAGGCCTTGAAACCTTCCGTGCAGAAAACGCTTATACAACACAATCCATTTCTAATACAATCTTAAAAACATCTTCTTTAGTAACACAAGTAGGTACTTCTTACTTTGTAAAAGCTCCTATCAATTATATGGAAACAGCAATTGGTTTAGGTTTTGATTGGGACTTCGCAGATCGTGCTGGTTTGCATGTCCGTTATAAATGGATGACTCATTCTGACGAAACGCTTTCGATAAACGATTGGCATTCTCATTATATTGCAGCCGAAACGAAGGTTTGGTTCTAAGGAGGAGTTGAGCTATGAATATGAAAAAAAGTTCGAAAGGTTTTAAAATGTGGAAAAGAACTTTAACGGCTTTGTTATCGGCAACAGCTCTGGCTTCTGCTACCTCCGTTTTCGATAACCAACAAGCCTTAGAAGATAAAGTCGATTCTATTAACGCTAAGCGTGGCGTAGAAATTGGCGGAAGCATTCGCGCAGTAGTCCAAAACTCTTTTGTTGATAATGATCAAGACCCAACAGGCAAAAACATTATGCCAAACGAAGAGCGTAATGCTATTGCAATGGCTGATTTGGATTTCCATTTCCGTCCATGGGAAAATGTCCGCGCTAATGTAATGCTTCGCCTTGGTGCTGGTATGCAAGAGTATTTCTCTTCAGCATCTAAAACGCTTTCTGTTGGCTGGGTGAATGTTGAAGGTAATGTTGGCCAATCTTTCTATTGGATTGTAGGTGATTTCCGTCAGCAATATTCTCCTTTGACTCTTTTCGCTCCTGGTTTAGATGTCATGTTTGAACCAACAATTTTTGCTCGTAAACGCCACATGGCTCAAAAGCAAGAATTGATTGAAGGAAATCAAAGAAATTTACAAGGTGCAAACGTTCAGTTCCGCAAACATATCAATGATGCTGTTGGAGAAGTTCGTGCAGAAGCTCTTTTTGCTCGCTTGAATAGAGCTGCTGTTCTAGATTTCTCCGGTGCAGAAGGAAACATTTTCCCAAATGGAAATTTTGCTGGAGCTTCTCAAGCCGCCAATATGGATAAGTGGCTTGTTGCTGCTAACTTGGAATTGTTGCCTCTTAGCAAAAACTTGTATGTCGGTGTAACACCAATGTATATCTTTGATAACGAAGATTCATTTACTTACACTTATCGCCATGCAGAAAATGATCTTTCCATGCCGTATGAACTTGAACCAGTTAATCCATTTGATCTTGACCCTCAAAAGACAATGGTTGTAAGTGGCCGAGTTGGTGCAGATGTAGCAGGAATCATAAAGTCAAATAGTTTGACTTTGGATCTTGTTGGTGAATTTGCTTATTCTTCTGACGATGTTTATACCCATGTCGATGTTCCTGTAATGGATCCAGCAGACCCAACAGGAGCTACTCCATTACTTGACCCAGAATCTGGAGAACAAGTATTTGAAGATGTAGCTAGCAAAGAAACTTTAAACGGGACTGCTTTGCTTGTTAATATGAATGTGGGTTATAAAGTTTCTGACTTAAATCTTAACCTTGCTGTTGATTTTATCCGTAACGATAGCAACTGGTTTAATAATTTGGCTCAGTCTCCACAATTCTTTGCTCAAAGAATTCTCAATACAGATAAAGATGGAAATACAATCCGTTATGGCGTAAATTCACCTCTTTATTCTTCTTTCGATGCTTTGTATAACTTCTCTCCAAAGTATTCTCCTGCTGCAACGTCTCTTGCTACAGATGATGGTGGCTTGCGCGATGGACAAACAGAAAGTTATAACATTGCTCCATTTAACAAGAATTCTTGGGGAACAACAATTTATACTCGTAATCAGTTAGCATTGCTCGAAACAATGACTGATCCTGCTTTACAGATGTCTTTGCCAAATGGCTTAGCTACTTCTAACCGTATGGGTGCTCAAGGTCTCTTGACTGCTAAATGGGGTGAAGCTGCAGAACTTCAAGGCTTGTTCAGCATGTTCAATCAGGTTTCTCCACTTGTTGGTTTTAAAGAAGCTGCTTATACGGAATATGGTGGCGGAGCTAAGGTTGATGTTTTCAAATTGCTAGGATTCAAAAAGCCTCTTGAAATTTCTGGTTCTTATAAGCATTCTGAACGTAGCATGGATACCGATAATTGGGTTTCTCTTGGAATGGTTGATGGAACTGCAGAATTAAAGAGTGATTTTATCAATGCTGGTCTTTATGTTCAGTATTTACCTAGACTCGGTGTTACTGCTGGGTTCCAGTATATTACAACAGAATACAATGATTTCCAAGGTGTAGTAAGCACTTTGAAGGCTCCAATGCTAACAGGCAAACAAATGCAATGGATGGTTGGTCTTGACTATTCTTTCGCTCCGAATGCATGGTTCTCTTTGAATTATGGCATGATTTCGGTTGAAAATGAATACAATACCGCTGGTCTTGTAGCAGCTGCTTCTGCAGACGGTGCTTACAATCTTCCTGACTATTATGATGTTACAACGGATGCAACTGGTAAATACACGCATGAATTTACACAGTCTATCATCGAAGCTTCCATTAATGTGGAATTTTAATGGGAGGGTTTAAGAATGAGCTTTAATATGAAAATGCGTTCGATTGGTTTAACTTCTGCACTCCTGCTTTCGGCAGTCTCTGCTTTTGCTGCCGAACAAGATTCAGTTGTTCAAAAACAGAAATCTCTTTTAGACAAGTTGGATTCTCTCAATGCAGCTGTTTTGGGATTAAAACTCAACGGTTCTGCAAAGGCTGGCGGAGCTACTTCTATGGCTTCTTCTGACCAGTTCAGTGATTTGTCTCCAACACAAGAAAACCAAGCTTATACCGATGTGAACTTGGTTGTGACTGCAAGACCTAGTTCTGAAACAGAAGTTCGTGTTGAACTTCGCTTGCACAAAGATTGGCAGAGTGGTTTTGAAGAAAACAACAATCCTGTTCTTGGTCATTGGTTCTCTTATGACGGATTGTTATTTAACAAAACTCTTGCTTTCAACTTAGGTTACATGCGTGTTGGTTATACTCCTCTTACCATGTATGCCCCACAAGCTGAACTTTTACAAGAACCAGAAATTTTTGCTGAAAGTCGTTCTGAAGCTTTGGCACAACGTAATTTGGATACAACTTCAAGACGTTTGTTACAAGGTTTGAATATCGATTATCACAGTGGCAAAGTTGGTGTTTTTGACGATATTCACGCTCAGGCAACTGGCGCTCGTCTCCGTAACATTGCTAAGAAAAACGACCAGGTATTCTTTGACTTTGATTGGTCAGATCGTTACCTTTACGGCGGTCGTTTAGCATTAGACGCTTATGGCGCTCATGTTGGTGCTAACTTTGTCAATGTCTTTGACAGAAAACTTTCCACAGATTCTCATGATCAAGGAACAGCTGATACGCTTATCTTAGATGATAACGCTGTATTCTCTGCTGAACTTGGTTTTGATTCTAAATCTGTTCTCTCTAATTTGCCAGTTTCCTTTGGTTTGTTCGGTGAATATGCCATGTCTTGGTGGAAAGCTGATATGTGGACAACAGAACGTGTAGGTGAACAATTCTATGGTTCTTCTACAGGTTTGTACCCAAATGCTGATGGTATTTTGGATACAGTTGCTTACATTAAGTCTCAAACAAAGTTCTCTAATCAGGTTGTAAAGCAGAAATTTGGTGATGACGATGGAACCAGTTTCTATGTAGAACCTTATGTGAAGGGGGCTTTTGGTGACTTCAGCTTTGATTTGAAAGGTCGCTACCTCCAGAACGATGAAAATTTCTGGTCAGAAATGGCTTCTGCTCCTGCTTATCGTGGCAATGCAGTTGTATTTAATGCGAATGGATTCTATTCAGATTCTGTTTATACGAATTTAGTGGCTTCATTTGGAGCATCTAGCCTTGAAAATCTTTATTTCTCGGTTTACAATTCAAGCCCACTCAATCAGCAGAACATTATGTCTCCTGCATCGGCTACCGCTTTGAGTGGTGATTTAGAATCTGCATTCACTCCTTCTCGTTTGTATAACAACTTTAAGAACACTCATTTCTATCGCAATGGTTACAATGCCGATGTAATGAAACGTCTTGAAGCAAATGAAGCATTCTTGCTTATGGATCCATCTATGAACATGGCTTTGCCTTATGGAATAGCAACTCCAGATCGCAAAGGATTCTCTGCTTCTTTAGATATGGATTATGCTGAAGCTATTGAAGTAAATGCTCGTTTCTCTCAATACAATCAAGATGCTATTGATAACAAGTATACACAATATGCTGCAGGTCTTGGTGTAAATGTTGGTCGTCTTTTCAACTTAGGTCGTGATTTGGTTATTCAAGGTTCTTATGACCATGCTGAAGAAGATGCTTTCTATGAACGCAAATCTGACAGAATTATGGCCGGTGCTTCTTTAGACATTTGGGGCCCATTCTCTTTACTCGCCGGTTACCAGAGCGTTGTTAAAGAATACGGCAACCCATTGTTTGTTACAGCAGAAGCAGCAATTACTAAAGCAGAAGAAGCCTTGTTGCTTGTAGGTCCACGCATTAAGATTGCTCCTGCATCTTATATTTCTCTTCAATATGGAATGTTGACCAATGCAGTTAGCTTCTCAAGAAGTGCTTTAGCAGAAGATGGTGTGACCCCGATTTCTGTTGATGATGAACTTTCCATTGATAAAAATGTAATCATTGCCGATGTTACGGTAGCGTTCTAAGAGGTGTTATCATGAAAAATCATTTCAAATATTTAATGCTTCTTGCTGTTGCAGCACTTACTGCTTGTTCTTCAATGGAAGTAAATGAAGCGGAATCAGTAGAAGAAAACTTTCCAGCTGATTTTGTTGCAGCTGAATATTTAGAACTTCATCCTGCTTTACGCAGTTTGCAAATTCTTGACTATGTTGACAGTTATAATTCAGGTTTAACTCTTTCTACAGAAGAAATTGAAGCTGACACCATTGCTTTTATGGCAGATACAGCTCAGTTGCATAAAATTTATGCAGACCCGACTCTTGGTGGTTATTCTGAAGAACTTTGGCAAGAAAGTTGGGAATCTTTCTATCAGGATTCTGTTGCTTGCACAACAAAAGAAGATACTGTCAGTATGAAACTTGATGACGTAGTCAACAATGCTGTTATTACAGTATATGTTGAAAACATCACTTACGATGCAGATGGAGCCATCACTGAAATCGAAGGTTTCGAAGATTCTACAAAAACAACACCAGTTACATACTCTATTGGTACAGATTATACTGTAGCAAAGAGAGGAACAAAGACTGTTGTAGATACTCTTTCTTGTGATACTACACAGGTTGAAATTCCTGGTGGCTTGACAAAAGACGTAGTTCGTCAAATCAAGAAATTCTCTTTCTACGATACAGTGGATGACTATGCTAAATTGTTAGAAGTTCCTTTAGATACATTTGCAATCAGTTATCAATATGTGATTTTTGGTCGTTCTCATGGCTGGCCTTACAGAGTTTGTAAAGAAGACGAACTCAACAATCCAGTTCAGTCAGAAACATACCCAATGGTCAAATCTTATTGTGCCGACGGCAATTTGATTCGCGAAATTATCAACAAGTAAGGTGATTTTATGAATGTAAAAAATATCGCTATTGCTTTTGCTCTCGGATGTGCTGTAATGGCACATGCGGCAGCTGATAAGGTAATTGGTTTTTTTCCTTATTGGAGCCAATATTCTCAGTTCTACCCAAAGGATATTCGTTATTCTTTGTTGACTCATATCCATTATGCCAACTTGAATCCTGCTTCTGACGGTTCTGTTGCTTTAGCCGATGAAAACGATGTTCCAAATGTGCAGGAACTTTCAAAGTTTGCGGCAGAAAATGGAGTAAAGCTTGTGGTTTCTGTTGGTGGTATGGAAATGGAATCCACCTTACAAGAAATTGCTGCTTCTGAAGAACTCCGTAATACATTTGCTTCTAATCTAGTTTCTTGGATGCAAACAAACGGATTTTCTGGCGTAGAAATAGATTGGCAGAATCTTTCAACTGAAAATACTGCAGATTTTACTGCTTTGTTGAGTGCTTTGCAATCAGCATTTGCTGGAAATTATACGTTGTCATCTACAGTTTATCCTCTTGTGGCTGCAGATGCTTACGATGTTTCTGCGTTAAATAATCTGGATTATGTTACAGTCTTTATGCCAGATCAGATGAGTGAAGAAGAATCTGCACTTAAGCCAAATCAGAGTGCTACCTTTATTGAAGAAACTCTCAATTCAATGGCTGATAAAGGATTGAATAAAGACAAAATGGTTCCTGTTGTTTATTTGTATGGTAAATCATTCTCTGGTGCTACTGGCTTAGGTTCTTCTCATTCTGGAATCGGAAGCGGTAACGAAGGTTATTTATCTTATAAAGAATTGATGGGAAAATTTGATACTCCTGATTACACCGTTTCTTTTGATGACGCTTCTAAGTCAGAATATGCTGTAAGCGCTTCTGAAGCTATTGTTTTCATGGGCATTCCATCTGTAAAAGCACTTTCTGAAAATGTTAAGAATAGTGGTTTTGCTGGCGTTGCCGTATATGATCTTTCTCAAGACCATCATGAATCTATTGTTTCTTTGTTAGTGACAATCGGACTTGAATTACGTCCAGATGTTGACTATAAAGGAAAGAAAAAGAAATAATGTAATGTTGCAGCTCCAAAAAGGAGCTGCTTTTTTTTGGTGTTTTTTGTTTGGATATTGTGTCAGAAAAAAGTTGATTTTTGTCACAAGTAGTTTTGTAAAAGCCTTTAAAATAAGAAGAATAAACTTTTTATTACCATACAAATGATCTGTATGGTATTAAAAAGATTTATTTTAAGTAATTGGAGTTTGTATGAAAAAATTATTTTTGACTGCTATTACTATCGGTGCTCTTGCGGTAACCTCAGTTGTTGCTGCTCCGAAGTTTCCATTCCCTCAGAACCAGGCTTATCCTTATGGGCTTACTTTCAAGGGTGCTGAAACATCAAAAATTCAGCAACATTTTAAAACCTGGAAAAAAGCTTGGTACACAGAAGCAGGGCAGTTTTATGCAATGTATGGTGGTGCTTCAGAAAATGCAAACCAGAGAATGCCGAGTGGAACAGCTCGTGTTATAAGCCCAAATGCCAAAGTAGAATTAACTGTTTCTGAAGGTATTGGCTATGGTATGCTTTTGATGGTGTACATGTCTGATGCGCAAAACGATTACCAATCAGAGTTTGATAAACTCTGGAAATACTGGAAATGTTATGGTAAAGGTTTAAATGGTAATGGTTGTAATTCTTGGAGTGGTCAAGGTATGGACTGGCAAGTGGACAACTATACCGGCAGTATCGGCGGTGGAACAGCTAGTGATGCTGAATTTGATGCCGCAGTCGCTTTGATAATGGCTTACAAACAATGGGGAAATTCTTCTTACCTAGAAGATGCGAAAAAACTCATTAATTGGACAAAAAGTAATGATATGCAAAGTGATGGAAGTGTTCGCCCAGGATCTAACTGGAACGATGCTTTTAACCCAAGTTATTCACATGTAGGTGCGTTTAAACTTTTCCAAGAAGTGACAAATGACGCTTTCTGGAATACAGCTGCAACGACTACTCTAAATCATTTACGTTTATGTCAAGATAAAACAACTGGCTTAATGCCTGACTGGTGTGATTGGAATTCTCATAAAGGAACTACAACAAATGCGGCAGTAGGTACTGGTGGCGGTACTTTTGGAGACGATGCTGCAAGAACGCCATGGCGCATTGCTCAAGCTTATCATTGGTATGGTCTTCCTGTTGCTAAAGAAGCCAATGAAGCTTTATTTAACTGGCTTTATAATTCCACTTATGGCTATGCAGGAATGATTTTGCCAGGCTACAATTTAGACGGAACTTCTAATGCTGATATTTTTGTTTCTTCAACATATTCAGGTGGTCTTGGTCTTGCAATGACTTCTGTTGATGACGACAAGCATTATTTAGAAACAGTTTATTATTCCCTAATCAATACAGATGGTAAAGATAGCGTTCGTGCTGGTAAGGGTGAAAACTATTTTGCAGCAACACTCAATATTCTTTATCTTTTGACTTTAACTGGTAATATGCCGAATTTCTACAATATGACTGGTTATATGCCTTTTACTCCGGACCCTGTTGGTGCTGTTCGTCGCCCGCAATCTCCTGTAGGTGAATTACAACCAGAAGGAACAGGTATAAAAGTTTGTGGATTTGAACATTGGGGAGCTTATTCAGATAAATTAGGGCAAACCGTAATGTATCCAGATTCTGGAACAACAGCTATTTATTTACAGAATGGAACTCCTGTTATTGCTACAGAAATTTTCATTGGCCCTGAACCAACTTATGATGCCAATGCTGATTTAAAATATCCATTTGCTGGAGTTTCAGTTTCTTTCGATGAAAATCAAGGTTATTACAATTTAAGTGATTTAAATACCGTGCGAATTACTTATAGAAGTGAAGGCGTAATGCGCTTTGCTCTTTTAGATTCAATGACTCTTGCAGATGGAAATGAAGGTGGAGAACCTGGTCTTTATTTGCCTCAAGTAGCAGAATTTACAACAATGGATATTGATATTTCTGATAATGGTTATGATGAATTTAAAGCATTGAGTGTTCCTTCGTGGGTTTCTTGGCCAAACAATCGCTCTGTTGTATTATCAATGGTTCGTGGTCTCAAATTTGATGCGAAAATGGCTAAGGCAGGTTATGCATCATTTGCTTTGAGTGAAGTTTCGCTTTTAGATGTAAGTGGTAATGTGATTAGTTCTTTATCTGGAATTAATTCTATTCCAGAAACATTTAAAAATAAATTTAACGCATATTCTTTAGCTCAAGTGGGTAAGCAAGTTGTGTTTAACGGCTTTAAAAATGACGTGCGTTTACAGATTTATTCTATGAATGGAGAAGAATTGTTGTCTAAAAATGTGAGTGGGACAAAGACTTTTGATCTCTCTTCAACTAAATTAGGACAAGGTTCTTATCTCGTTCGTGTAACTGATTCTGATTATTCTCGTTGTATTCGTATTCAACGGTAAACAGAAAATAGATAAGGATGGGTTTTGCTGGGTGGTTTAGGCTGTATTTTTATGCATAGAAAGCATAAGGAGATGATATGAAAAAAATGCTTAAGGTTTTGTGCTTTAGTGTTTTAACTTTAGGTTTATCAAATGTCTTTGCAGACGCATTGTCAGCAAAACCATTGCGTGTAGGCCCTGTTCAAAATTATGGTGCGCTTGGTACTAGTGGTGGTAAAATCATTAGTTTAGCTTCTAAAAAGCAAGTAATGCTTCGCGGAATAAGTTTATTCTGGTCTGATGCAACAGGTATTCAATACTACAACCCAGAAGTAATTTCATATATGACGGAAACGCTTGGAATAGATGTTTTCCGTTTTGCAATGGGTATCCAATATTACAATAGCCAAGGAAACGCCTCTGATCCTCTTGATGAAGCTTATTCCTATATGGGTGCAAAAGAAAGTTATCTTTCTAAGTTAGACCAAATGGTTCAAGCTGCCATTGAAAACGATGTTTACATTGTTGTGGACTGGCATAGCCATCGTGCTGAAAGTGAAAAGAGTGCTGCAAAGGAATTTTTCTCTTATGTAGCACAAAAATACGCCAATGTTCCAAACATCATTTTTGAAATTTACAACGAACCTGTAAATACTGGCTGGAGTACAATTCAAAGCTATGCAAATGATATTTCTGGTAGCATTAGAGCTTATACACAAAATTTGATTCTTGTTGGTACACCGAATTGGTCTCAATTGACTAGCTATGGTAATGTAAATGCAACAAATGTCGCTTATGTATTTCACTTTTATGCCGCTTCACATAGTGTAGGATCATTTGGTAACAGAATAACAAGTGCAATTAATTCTGGTAATGCAGTGTTTATTTCTGAATGGGGGACTACATCTGCAAGTGGTTCTGGAAATCCAGATGCTAGTGCTACACAACAGTGGATTAGTTTTATGGAACAAAATAAAATTAGCAACTGTAACTGGAGTATGCGTCAATACACAAGTACTTTAAATAATTCGAATGAAGAATCAGCTATTTTGAATGGTAGTGAATACTTAACAACAAAAGAAGCTTTGAGCAAAGCAACTTTTACTTCATCAGGAAAACTTGTAACAAATTATTTAAATCAGTATCGTAGTTCTTGGGCAGATTCTTTGATTGCTGGCGCTAAAGGGGCTTGTTCTTTTAAAAATCATACAGCTAAAGAAACTGATGGTGCTATAAATGGTGTGTTGAATGCTGGTTGTTCTTATACATCAAGTGATGAAAGTGTTGTTACGGTTAATGGTTCTACATTGCAAATTGTTGGTGCTGGTTATGCAATTTTACAAGGCAATGATGGTTCTAAATCAATCGTAACTATTTTTGCAGAACCTAGTCAGACAATTAATAAATGGGGCGATTTCTTATGCCGTTTGAATGGCTCTTGTAGTGGTAGCCGTCAAATGAGAGATTTGACAAAAACTGGTGGCAAAGAAGTTGTTCTTTCTACAACAGGAAAAACAAATGAAGGTGCTACAATTACTCTAACATCTTTGAATCCTGAAGTAGCAGAAATCAAGAAAGCTGTATGTGCTAATTCTTCATATTGCTATGGTGATCAATTAAATGCTAATGTTACTATGCTTTCATTTAAAAATTTAGGTGAAGCTAAAATAGTTGCAACTGCACCAGCCGTTACTGGTTATAGAGCGTTGAACGACACTATAACAGTTACTTTAGCTAAGGCTTTGAATAAACTTCATTCTAAGTTTAAAGATCAAACTATTGCATTAGGGGCAACAGTAAACGATTGCTTACCTGATACAACAATGAATGCTCGTTTGCCTGTGACTTATACATTTAATGGTGAAGCTACTTCTCCTTATTTAACTCATGTAGGTAACGGAATTGTAGCTGGAATGCAAAACGCTGTTGTGCAAGTAACCGCAACAGCACCAGAAACAGACTACTATGAAGCCTTTAACAAGTCTATCACAATTGTTATTGGTGATAGTTCTCAGGCGGTCAATAAAGAAGAATATCAAGGTTCTCCAATTGCGGCAGTTCTCCCAGGAATTCCATTCAGAGCTGAAATGCAAAATAGTGGAGTCTTATTACAAGTTTCTGAACCTGGTTTTGTTTCTTTAGAAATTTATTCTATTGCAGGTAAACTCAAAAAGAGCGAATCTAGACATTATACTGCAGGGTCTCACTACCTCTCTTTAGAATCTTTGCCAACAGGGTTCTATGTAATGAAAGTTCGCCAAGGTTCTAAACAATATATGTTAAAAGTAAATAAGCAATAGTTTGTTTTGAATGATTTTCGTTCAGTCCTTGGAAGTTTGACTTCCAAGGACTTTTTTTATTGCTGTTAACTTGGTTTCGAAATTAGCGAATAGAACAAGGATTCTGTAAAAAAAAGAGAATGAATACAAGAATTGGTGGTATTTTAACAACAAAAGCAGATAATAGTAAGTTTTTTGTATATATTTTGAAAGGTGCGTTTGTGATATAGCTCATTTGTTTTCGCAAAATTCGCAAGGAGAAAACTATGTTCAGATTGAATAGTTTATTCCCCGCAAAATTTTTCTTTTTAGCAATGCTTCTTGGCTTTGCACCTTTTTTGCATGCTTTAAATTGTTTAGGGACTATTTATTTTAAAGCTCCATCTCATTGGGATAGAGTTTATGGGGTGGTTGGTTCAAAAGAAACAAGGCTCCAAAAAAATGAAGATGGGTGGTATGAAATATCTGCATCTTCGCTTTCGGGAAGTGGTTTTGCTGGTACGCGAGCTACTACATTTTTGCTCACAGATGGTGATGGTGAATGGGTTGATGCCTCTAATTTTGCAACAGATGAAAAAACAGATGAAGATTTAATATCTTGTTCGGATTTTAATGACACAAGAACTCTTTATATATATGAAGGCGAAAAAGGTAAAACAGTCCTTTCAAATAAGAGTACTTCTTTACCAGGCAATAAACCTTCTAATCCTGGTGGAGGAACTGGAACAACAAATTTAACATTGTATGTTTTAATTCCTGAAATTTCTGGTTGGATGACAGGAATACCAATGCTTAGCCTTGATGGAGGAAAAACAGGCGTACGATTTGGCGCGGATAAAAATTTATGTGGTTGGTTCAGTATAAAATTAAATTCTGTAACAGATAGTGTTATTATCTATAGAAGCAATAATCATGAAGATCAGATAGGTTTAAATGGTCTTCAGGAAACAGAACCTACAGCCTCTTTTATTCCTCTTGCAACATTATTTGATTCATTAGAAACAAAAGAACTTTATTTTGTCCCTGATGTAAATAAAAGAACAGAAAAAAAATCAAATGGTTGGTATACTTCAGACCCAGGTGTTAGCGGAGTTTGTGAATATAAAATAGCAGCATATATTTATGATTCTGATCAAGAAGTTAGCCCGTTATTTACTTCATCAGATGATGGTTCTATGAATGAATCTCGCTATAAATTAGTGTCGGCTTGTCGCGGAATTCGTCAAGGAATTATTAAAGATACATTAGATAAGAACAATAAACCCATTTTAGATGTAGGCTCAGAAAATGCAAAAAGATGTTTTGATGATGATACTACTTTGTTTAATCAACTTTTCAACTATCGTGCTGGAGTAAATGAAGTAACGTGTTACGAAATGACTTTTAGCCGAGATTCTACAGGTCTTTGGGCATTTAATTCTGACGACGAAGTTTATGATGATTATGTAGGTGGTTTTTATCCTGTAGAAGAAAAATCTGATATTCAATTATTGGAAATAGAAGGAGAAACTCAGGAAACATGTGAAGAGTGTAGAAATCTTCGCCGTGCAGATGGTCCTTACCCCAATAGAGGGCCTGCTAATACGTATGTAAGGCAAGGTTATACAGATTATGACAAACTCTGTAATGGACCAGAAATTGGTGGCTGGCAAGGTGGCATTGATTGTGAAGGTGAAAACTCAGGAGGAAATCTAGGCAGTTGGGGGACTCGTTCTTGGAGTGGTTCGAAACGTAATGCTTTGTATTGTTTTGAATCCCATGCAAGTTTTGTTTATGATTCAACACAGGAATTTTCTTTCCGAGGTGACGATGATATCTGGGTGTTTATCGCTGGGCGCTTAGCTGTAGATATTGGTGGAGTTCATTGGTCATCTCCTGGGCATGTAGTACTTAAGGATTTTGTAGATAAAAATGGAGATGCTCTTGTACATGGAAAGACTTATCCAATAGATATCTTTTTCTGTGATCGTATGACAACCATGACAAATGTTTTGATTAAGACAAATATGTATATCATGCAACAAAGCAGTATTGAATTTACTGCTGGTGATGTTGATGAAGAAACAGATTTTGTAGATTACCAAATTTGTTATGAAAAGGTATCAGGAAGTTCTAGTAATTCTTGTGGAACCTCTTTGGTGACATCTTCAGATACCGTTCGTTATTGCGGAGCAGAAATTAAAAAGAATGGGCATTTGAATATTTCATATACGATAACAACAAGAGCAGGGGCACCTGTGGATACTTTGGATAGTGCAAAGGTTTGGTATGGAGGTATAGATCTTTCAGATACTAATTATTATCACCCAAGTATTAATGATAGAGCAATAACAGGCTTACCTCCAGGCGCATACAGACTTTGGATTGATGTAGAAGGGAAAAAGACTTACATTAATTTCCGAGTGACTGGGGATGTTAATGTAGATATTGTAAACCAAGATGTTTCTTTTGATGGCACAACAAAAGCATACCCTAAGAAAACAAAGTGGGAATTTGTTGGAAAGGCTTCTGCCGGAACAAGAGTGCCTGTTTATGTATCAAAAATAAATGGGAACGTTTTGGATTTAGCATCAGCAGCGGGACAAACTTATCGTATTTATTATGATGCTGGCTTTAGCGGTGCTATTTATACTTCTGAAACTGGCGATGAAATGGTTAGCAGTAAAACGGTTTTGACGATTGACTCTACAGGAGTTGATACCCTTTGGGTTACTTTGCCCATTAATGCAATGCAAAAAACTTCGGAAAAAGTTTCTTTACGAGTGAATACACTTATTGCAGAAATAGAATTTTATGCTCCGGTTCTTACTTTTGCTTCTAACATAAAAAGAGATTCTCTTGGACAAATTATTTCTTGGGAAAATGTTTCCGGAGATCCTGATTCTTTAGATGGTAATCCGTATGCAAATTGGATTGGTTCAGATATTTCTTTAACATTATTAGTTCTCAACGCATCTGATTCTACAATTTGTAAAACATGTTCTATAGATCTTTTTGCATCAGAAAAATCATCTGGTCTTACAGTGCTTTTATCTGATATGGAAAAGGGGGAAGTAAAGGTTATCTTAAATTCTTCTACGATTTACGATGACTCAACAGCTACTGTTGCAATAGCTAGTTCAGAAAATGTTTCTTTGATTTTTGCAAAATATGAAAATATGCGTTTTTTAAAACCACCAGTTCCATTCCCGACATTAGTTGAAATTTATGATGCAAAAGGAGTAGTTTCACCTAAAGAGTTAGATATCCCTGCACCATACCATGAACCGACTAGAGTTTATTTAGATGGAGTTGCTGATTCTTTGAGAGTTTATTTTGACAGAAAACTTAAAAGTGATTCTTTGCCTAAATTAATTTGTGTTGAATGGGGAGATTCTTTAAAATACAAAACGAATGTTAAAAAGAAACTTTCAAGTTTTGGCACATTGCAAGATAAAGATTCTGCAGTGGTATGTTCTGATACGATTGGTAAAAAAGCAATTGAAATTGCATGGAAAAACAGAAAGTCAGATAGTATTTTGTCTTTTGGCGAAAGAACTTTTTCAGAAAGTATAAAAACAGCAGGCGTTGGCTTTGCCAGAACTTTTATGGCTTTCAAGCATTATGGAGAAAAAGTGGTGCAATCATTTGATAAAAAATTAAGTGAAAAAATTCCACCGATTCTTTTAAAAGCGAAATATTATGTCAATAAAGAAAGCCAAGAAAAAAATACAATAGAAATGCTTTTCTCAGAACCTGTTATGGCTAAAGATAGTTCTGATTTAAATAAAGCTTTTGCTTATTACATGTTGTCTGCAGATGATTATGAACCTATAGATAGGTATGCTATTGTTGAATCAGAAAAAGAAACAGAATTAAATGCTGGTTCTGCATTAACACTTTATCGGCATACAGATGGAAGAAAAGTATTTAAAACACCTCTAGTTGGAGATTACGCACGCTTTGCTCCAGATGCGTTGACTGATACATTAGGCAACAAGCCAAAAGATTATGATGCTGAAGTGCCTTCTCCTTGGGTTCCTGTAACGGGAGATTTGCAAATTAAGGTGAAAATAAACAAGCGTAATTTTGCAGAACTTTCTACAGAATCAGATGTTTTACAAAATAGAATCAAAGACAAAGAAGTGGTGACTTTAGTTCGTTTTGATTTAAACGATAGTTTAAAAATGGTAGAATCTATAGATTCTTTATCACACACAATAGGTCATTGGATCCAAGTTGATTTACCAGAAGTTTATGAACGTTATAAAAAGCTAGATGAAAATTTAGGGATTGAAGATTTGAATGTCTTTTATTCCGTTTCTTATTTTTCAAATATGGGAAATTTCGTAGCTTCTGTAAGTGAACGAGTTGCTTGTGATGATGAAAAAATTTTTGGAAAAGGTGAAACCTGTATTTCGAATCCTGGTAATTTTTATATTGGTTGGAATGGTATTTCAAATGAAGGACGTCTAGTTGGATCAGGAGTTTATATTTCTTCGTTTAGTTGGTATATCCAGATAGGAAATTATGCAAATCGTTCAACAAGAATGGATTCATTTGGTTTGCGTCGAAAAAAGTAATGGAGGTTTTAAATGCGATTTAAGCAAATTTGTTTTTTAACATTGAGTTGTCTTTTGATAGCGTGCTCTGATGATAGTTCTTCAAGCAGTGCTAATGAAGACATATCTTCTTCATCTGTTTCTGAATTTTCTCCAATTGTCTTTACAAAATTAGGGAAAAATAAGTTGCTTGCAGGAGAATCTTTCAAAATAGGTTTTTCGGGTACAATAAGTATTGATGAAGAATATTCTCAAGTTGAAGATGCAATTGAAACAAAATTAGATAGTGCTCTTTTTGAAGTTAGAGAAGTTACTAAAAAAGGTGTTTCTAAAATTCTTTTATCAAGAAATATTGATGCAGAATATCCAGTACAAGCTTTACCATTGAATACAGAAGAAGTTCTTTATGATGAATTAGAAGGTTGCGGAAATTTCAGAGTTTATTTCTGGGCGTTTGCAAGTGGTTCGTCAAAAACTGTTTATGCTTCGATGGATTCTTTGGATTTTGAAAAAGAAACAGGTTACTGCGAAGAAATAGAAGAACCTGCCCCCCCTGAATCATCTTCTAGTGAACCTGAAGAATGTTCTGAAATGGAAATGGGAACAATAACTCTTTCTACGGTTGCTAGTGATGAAAGTCGTTACGCTAATTTAGATGAAGGAGAGGTTTCAGGCGAAGTTACTAAAATGCAGATAGCACTTACCATTTTTGACGGGATGCTTGCATTAGAAACAGTTTCAGACGAATTTTCTCTTGGTGAAGAATATGGGAATTTTAGAGCAGGAGTTATTCCAGATGAAGTTTGTAAAGAAAATCTTGAAATTTACCCAGGGACTCTTGGGCAAGAAATAGAAGTTCATCAGAATGCTTGGGTGATTTTAAAGTCGGATAAAGATATGTATTTGTTGCTTGTCGGAAAACGAGTGGATGGCGAAGGTGGTTCTTCTGTAGAAATAACTTATTGGAAGTAACTTTTTTCTGCTTTAAACCAATCGTTTATATTTTTTCAGTTAAAATTGAAACCGCCGGCTTTGAACAAAGCCGGCGGTTTTTATATCATTTTACTTTTGTTGATTTTTTAATAAATCACGAATTTCAGTAAGTAAAACTTGTTCTGGTGGAGGAGGTGGCGGTTCAGCTGGTGCTGGAGCCGGTTCTTCTTCTTTCTTACGCATATTTTGCATGAAGCTGAGGAATTTCTTCATTACAATGAACACTACGATAGCGACAATGAAGAAATCAAGAACTTGTCCAAGGAATTTACCGTAAGGAATTTCTGCGCCAGCAGTCGTAATATAAGTAAGGGCTTTTAAACCTTCGCCAGCAGCTTGAGAACCTGTAACCATTGCAACTAAAGCATTGACGCTAGGCATTACAATGTCATTTACGAAAGAGGTGACGATTTTACCGAATGCTCCACCGATGATAACACCGATAGCCATATCTACAATATTGCCTTTAAAGGCAAACGCTTTAAATTCTTCCATTAAAGAAGACGCTTTGTTTTTTAAGGACATGTTTACTCCAGATTTTGTTAAAAATGAACTACAACAGTTCTTTGAAAATGAAAATTAAATAATTCTTTTTGAAAGAGAATATTTTTTAAATGCTTTTTTATTTTCGATTTCTAAAACTATCTTTGTGGTGTGATTTGGCTCACTTTAGCTTTTGGTTCGGCTCTATTTCTTGGGGTCTATGATATTTGTAAAAAGAATGCTGTCAGCGGGAATGCTGTTTGGCCAGTACTTTTAATATGTAGTCTTACCAATGTTTTTTTACTTTCTTTATTTGGAATACCAGAAATAAGTTCTTTAAAAGATCATTTGACTTTATTAGTTAAAGCAGCAATTGTGACAACTAGTTGGGGATTCACTTACAATGCAATAGCTAAACTTCCGATTTCTATAACATCTCCAATTCGAGCTTCAGCACCTGTTTTTACCATTTTTATGGCAACAGCCTTTATGGGAGAACGTCCACAAATATTACAATGGATAGGAATAGCAGTTTGCCTTGTTGGGTATTTTTTATTTAGTTCAGCAAGTAAAAAAGAATCAGAGTCTTATTGGAAAAATCCATTTGTGATATGTATGTTTGTTGGAACTTTTTTAGGTTCTTGCAGCGGCGTTTATGACAAGTTTCTTTTGCAGAATTTAGACTACGACCCATTAGTACTTCAATTTTGGTTCAATGTTTATATGTCTTGCGTTCAAGCTTTAATCCTTTTATTTTATTGGTTCCCAAGAAAACAAAAAATGCCTTTTCGGTTTAGACCGATTATGCTTTTTGTCGGAGTATTCTTGCTTATTGCAGATAGACTTTATTTCCTTTCTTTACACGAAGAAAATGCATTAGTTTCAATTGTTACTATTATTAGACGCTCAAGTGTACTTATTGCTTTTATGGCAGGCCTTTTTCTTTTTAAAGAATCGAAAAGTAAACGCAAATGGCTTGCTTTATTTGTCGTGTTGCTTGGACTTTCGTTTATAGCACTAGGTAATATTTAACGTCCATAATCTCTTAAACGCAAAAAAACGGCAACGATTTCAAAATATCTTGGGAGAGCCATTTCGCGAATCATACCTTGGGGTAAATTTCTAAAACCTATATGAAAAACTTTTTCCAATTTTTCTTGGATCAATTCTTGTGAAGGTTTGTTTTCTGGATTTTGTAAAAGGTTTAATAAAAAAATACCAGCTCCTAATTGGCATGCGCTATTTGGCATTTGGGTAATGTGAGCTAATTCAGCTTGTAAAAAACCGATATGCAAGCGGCTCCCTTGCAATTTAACTTTTACTTGTTTTTCTACAACAGAAAGAGGTTTAATGGCTGGGCGCAATTCATCGGAAAAATTTTTAAAATCGCGCGACGATTTAGATTGCAGTTGGACAAATTCTAAAGGGAGTTCTGATTTTATTTCAGAGTTATTTGAACAAATTCTTTTTGCTTTTTCAGTCGCATTTTCTACGCGATATTCTGTTAAAAGTAAAACAGTATTTGCTACTTCAAGGTAATCGCCACAAGCACCGGCGACTAAAATAAAATTACACCCGAGTGTAGAAAAATTTTTGATTTGATCAATTAGTGGGACAAGAGGTTCTTTTTCATTTCCAATGAGAGCGCGAACTCTAGAATCTCGAACAAGAAAATTAACGGCGCTAGAATCTTCATCAATAAGAAATGTTCTTGCTCCGAATTCAAACATTTCTAAAAGGTTAGCGGCTTCGCTTGTAGAACCAGAAGCATAAGCTGTTGAAAAATCAGACGTGGCTTTATTGCCTGGTAAATTATGAACTAATAGCGAAATGTCAGAATGGCGAATGCTTCTACCTTCTTCGGTTTTAATTCTAACAGCTTCTTCAGAAACAACAATCCATTCGCGGCCATCGCCTTTTATGTGAGGGTAAACAGCTTTTTCTAATGCCGCAAGTAAAGTAGATTTACCATGAAAAGCTCCACCTGTTATAACAGTTATGCCTTTTGGAATACCCATGCCTTTTATTTTTTTGCCGCAACTTTCTAATTCAACACAAAGGCTTTCTGGTGATTCAAAAGGAATGGCTTCTGGTAAAGGTTTTTCAGAAATACCGCTTTCCCTTGGCAAAATAGCACCATTAGGAACAAAAGCGATTAAATCTTTTTTGGCAATTTCTTGTAAAAGGCCTTCTCTGATTTCAAGATTTTCAATAGCCAAAAGAGCTTTTTGAATTTTTTCTGCAGAAGCATAAAGGGAATTGGTTAAAATATCAGGTAATGCAGAAATAAAAATTTCTTGAACAGCTTCGCCATCAATAAGGCGTTTTTCTCCAGGCAAAGCAATTTGTAAAACTAAAGAAATGTTCCCATTATCGCACCACAAAGAATTTCGAATTAAAATTTCTTCGCCAGGCATATTTAAGATAATAGGAGAATTTTTTTCAGAAAAACGTTCTTGGATATTTTGTGCTAATTCTCGGTGTAAAAAATCAGAAAAAGCTATTTGTTTTGTAAAAGAATTGGTAAAATTCGAAGTCCAGCCTAGGATTTTTAAAGGAGCCGAAATGAGTATTTTAGAAGGTGGGGCATAAGGATCGCCTTGAATGTGTAGAAATTCCAAAGAAAAATCGCCAAAATCCAGTTTTTTATTGGCAAGTTGTCTGTAATTGCCGTAATTTTTCCCAGAAAGGGCTTTTAATCTTTGGTAGAGTTCTTTCATTGCGTTCTCTTGAAAAAAAAGTGAAAATTTAAACAAAATTGGCTTTTTTAAAGCTTATTTTGAATAGTATCAAAAAAAAAATAAAAAAAATGAACTTTAAGCTTAAAAACTTTATATCTTAAAAGCACATAAATTTAAGGAGATTTTATGAAAAGAAACTTTTTGCTCTTTGTTTTGTTGGTTCTGTGTGCTTCAATTGCCACTTTTGCAGAAGAACCACCACCTCGTGGGCAAATGGGTAAGGTTACAATTATGACTGATCCTCCAGGAAGTCAGGTTTTTCTTGGTGGTGAAGAAATAGGTAAGACCCCTATTGTTGAAAAGGATTTCCCATCTGGTCGCCATACTTTGGTTATTATCGATCAGGGCTATGAACTTGTTAACCAGCGTTTCAATGTTTGGCCAAATAAAGTAAATGAATTTGGTGGCAAAACAACGATTCCAAAAGGTCACTTAAAGGTTTCTACAAAGCCAGCAAAGTGCATCATTTATGTTGATGGCGATCAAGCTGATATGACAGATGGTGCAGCACTTACTGTTCGTAACTTAGATGCAGGTGACCATATGGTTCGTGCCGAATGTGGTCGTCGCTCAGCAGAAATGCTTGTTACTATCAAGGGCGAAGAAACTTCTGAAATTATGCTTGATGCAACTAAGAAATAAGAATCTTCATTTCTCCTCCTAGGGAAAGCCCGCCAAATTGGCGGGCTTTCTTCTGTTAAATTTTATGATTCGTTGTAGATATTTTCTTTTTACTTTGTTGTGTGGATTGCTTTTTAATCTTGCATTAGGTGCTCCGATAGAAGTACCTGAAAAGAATTTTTCGTTAAGGTTTTCTACGTTATTCAATTTTATCAATTTTTCAGCAAAAGATTCTTATTTTGATAATTGTCAATTAAATCAACCTATTGATATAGGAATAGGCGGTGGTATTGGGGATTTTTTCTGGGATTTTACTTATGCGTTGCCTTTTTCAATTGATGATAAATCATCGCCATCAGAAGTATTTGAATTGAATACCAATTTTTATCCCAAAGGTTTATGGTTTCATGGGATGGTTGGAGTTTATAACCGCTTTGTTTTTTCTGTTGAAAAAGAATACGTGGAAACAAAAGTTCAAATATTTGAAACGCGAATTTCTGGAATATACTCTTTAGAAAATGAATATTTTTCATGGCGGGCGGCTTATGAATTAGATAGAATCCAAAAGAAAACGGCTGGCAGTTGGTTAGTGGGAGGGGAATTTCGATTATTAGGGTTACATTCAAAAGATCAAATGGCTCCTTATTACGCAAAACGTCGAATGCTTCCAATCCTTGCTCCTAAAGGTGGCTATAGTCATACTTTTATTTTTTCTAATGATTGGTTCTTAAATTTGACCTTGTTAGGAGAAATAGGTTTTGGCATAGATTTATTATCAGATAAATTTGTGTTAGTGCCAGAATCCATTCCTAAATTAGCTTTTGGGAAAAATGGAAAGTCTTGGGCATGGAATATGGTTATACAATGTGATTATACATTACTTGGGCATAGCATAAAACATTGGGATTCTATTTATGACGCCTCTTTTGTTGTGCTTTTTGTCTGGCGCATTTAAAAAAATGAAGTCTTCTAGAAATAAAAGAAGATTTCTGAGTAGAAGTTTTTTATTTTTAAAGCAAGTTTTCAGTTTTTGAAGTTTAGGGCAGGTAATTATGGAATTGACTCCATTAGATATTCGAAATCAAACGTTTCATTCTAAACGTTTTGGAGGGTGTGACCCAGAAGAAGTCAAAGCTTTTCTTGAAACGGCTGCTCAGGCTTTTGAACAAATGTCTAGAAACCGCAATGATTTAAGTGAAAGATTAAAAATTGCAGAAGAGCGCGTTAATTATTATCGTCAAATTGAAAAAACGATTCAAGATGCTGTAATGACTATGCAAAAAACTTCTGATGACGCCAAAATGGCGGCAGAAAAAGAAGCAGCACTTATTGTTGCAGAAGCTAGAGCTAAAGCTTTAGGAGAAGTAGAATCTATTAAACAACAAGCAGAAGCATTGCGAAAAGAAATTGAAGAATTGAAAAAATTAAGAACGAATTATTTAATTCGTTGCCGTGCTTTGGTTCAATCGCAAGAAGAACTATTACAAGCAATGGAAAAAGATTTCGACTCTCTTTAATTATGAGAATACAAGTAAAAGCTCATGCTCGCAGTCGTCGGGAGTCTGTGGTCAAACAAGCGGATGGCTCTTTTAAAGTAGATGTAAAAGCCCCACCTTCAGATGGCGAAGCTAATGCTGCGATTTGTAAATTGCTTGCCGAATATTTTCATAAGCCTAAAAGTGCAGTACGAGTTATTTTAGGTGGAACGAATTCCAAGAAAGTTATTGAAATAGACGATTAAAATAATTTTTATGGCATTAATTTCTGTTCAGAATATTTGTTTGCGATTTGGAGGGCCTCCGCTTCTAGATTCAGTTTCTTTTGATATAGAAGAAGGGGAATGTGTTTGTCTTGTTGGCAGAAATGGTGAAGGCAAAAGCACACTATTAAAAATCCTTTCAGGAGAAATGCAAGCAGATTCTGGTGAAATTATTCGAAAAAATGGATTGCATGTAGCAAGGCTTATTCAAGAAATTCCAGCTCACATAAAAGGGACTGTAAGAGAAATTGTTTTAGGAGAAAATAAAGAGAGAAATTCTTTTGGCGAAAGCATTTTAGGCAAAACAGGAATAGATTCAGAAGCGTTTTATGATGACCTTTCTGGTGGGCAAAAAAGGAGAGTCCTATTTGCAAAAGCATTAGCAAGCGAACCGGATCTTTTGCTTTTAGATGAACCAACAAACCATTTAGATATTGCTTCGATTCAGTGGCTAGAAGGCATACTTTCAAGACTTTCTTGTGCTGTTTTATTTATTAGTCATGATAGGGCATTTGTAAAAAAATTAAGTAAGCGGATTCTTGAATTAGATAGAGGAAAAATTAAATCGTGGAATTTTCCTTATGATAAATTCGTGGAATATAGAGATGCCGCTTTAGCCGAAGAAGAAACCAGTAATAAACTATTTGACAAACGTTTGGCAGAAGAAGAAATTTGGATTCGTAAAGGGATTCAGGCAAGAAGAACACGTAACGAAGGCCGAGTTAGAGCTCTTTTAAAAATGCGTGAAGAAAGAGCTAATCGTAGAAACAGAACTGGCTCTGTTAATATGCAAATTACTGAAGCGGAACGTTCAGGGAAATTGGTTGTTCGTGCAGAAAATGTGAGTTTTTGTTATGAAGGCTCTGAAATTATTAAAGATTTCTCTGTAGAAATTTCAAGAGGTGATAGAGTTGGTATTGTTGGTGAAAATGGTTGCGGAAAAACAACGCTTTTAAAAATTTTGCTTGGTGAACTTTCTCCCGATAAAGGTTCGGTTCGTTTAGGGACAAATTTGCAAATAGCTTATTTTGACCAGATGCGAACGCGTTTACGAGAAGATAAATCTTTGATAGAAAATATTGGAGACGGCCAAGAATATGTTGTGTTGAATGGAGAAAAACGTCATGTGCTGAGTTATTTACAAGATTTTTTGTTCACTGCAGAACGTGCTAGGAGCCCTATTAGCGCTCTTTCTGGCGGAGAAAAAAACAGATTGCTTTTGGCTTGCCTTTTTTCACATCCGTCAAATGTTCTTGTTTTAGATGAACCGACAAATGATTTGGATATGGAAACGCTAGACCTTTTAGCCAATTTACTTGCTGAATATAAGGGCACCGTTATTACGGTTAGTCATGACAGAGCTTTTCTAGATTCTTTTGCAACAACAATTCTTGGATTTGAAGGTCTTGGAAATATTCATGAAAATGTTGGTGGCTATACAGAATATACTGAAATCCGGAAAATAAGAGAAAAACAAGAAGGAAAATCAGATAGTTTTGTAAAAGAAAAAGAATTAGAACAAAAAAAGGAAAAAGTAAAAACAAAGAGAAGTTATAAAGAAGAACGCGAATACGAAGCTTTGCCAGAAAAAATTGAAAATTTGGAACAAGAAATAGCTTTATTAGAGCAAGAATTGACAAAAGAAGAAATTTATACAGACCATGTAAAATTGACTAAAATTCAAAGAGAAATTGCTGAAAAAGAAAAGGAATTAACAGAGTTTTATGAACGTTTTGAAGAGTTAGATTCTATAGGTTAACGTTTTTTGGGGAATTTGAGAGATTTTGCAAAATTTGGAGTGTATACAAAGGTAAAAAAAATAATACTAAATACCCTTAATCTATAAAAATCAACGCTTTATAAAAAAAAAGTGAAAATATGAAAAATAATTGTCACAATTTCGTCAAAAAAAGATATATTAACGCCAAACAGCCCTTTTGGGCAATTCACAATAAACAAAGAGAGAGAACATGAACAAGAAAATTCTTATTGCTTCAGCTTTCCTCGCTGCTGCAACAATGGTTTCTGCTTTGACCACTTGGTCTGGTGCTAATGGCGACTACCGCGTAGACACTGGCCTTGATGATGGTTCTGATGAATCTGGTTACTGGTACACTTATTCTGATGACGCTAACAGCGGTACATCTGCAATTACATGGCCTGTAGCTACTGGTAACGAATATGATGACAACGCTCTTGACCCAATCATTGACCATTGCGGTGGTCTTTGCGGTCAGGTAACTTTGGGCGCTGGTTATAACTATCCGTTTGCTGGCCTTGGCTTTAACTTGACTGGTCCAGATCAGACTGGTGCTGACGTAACTGCTTGGGGTGGTCTCTGCATCACTTATACAGCAGGTGTTGCTCCAATCTTGGAAATTGCTCCAGAAAATGAAGCTACCGTTACTGAATACAACAACTACATGAGCAAATTGAAAGTTGCTGCTTCTGCAAGTACTTTGAACCTTGCTTGGTCTGACTTCAAACAAGAAAGCGGTTGGGGTGTAACTGTTCCTCAAGCTTCTTACTTGACAATGATTGCAGCTGTTAAGGTTAAATTCTCCGGTAAGGCTGGTACATCTGGCGACTTCAACATTATTCAAGTTGGTGAAAATGGTGCTTGCACAGGTTCTCCTGTTCCTGATGCTATTTCTGCTCCAGTTGCAGCTTCCTCTGTTAAGGCTATGCTTTCTGGCCGTACACTTTCTTTCTCCGGCATCAACTCCGTTGCTGCTGCTGAAGTCATCAACCTCCAGGGTCAAGTTGTTTTGAAAGGTGCTGTAAGCGCTTCTTCTTCCTTGAACCTTGCTTCTCTTGATGCAGGTGTTTACATGGTTCGCGTTGCTGGTAAAGCAGTGAATCATAGCCAAAAGATTGTTCTTAAGTAATTTTTGAACATTCTTAAAAAAGAGACGACTTTTAAGTCGTCTCTTTTTTTATTGGCTTAAATTTATAAAAGAAGTAAAATAGGGTTAGCAATGTGCAAATTTAAGTGATTTAATTAAAAATCTTATTAAAAAATATTTTTTTACGCTTATAAAGGGTGATTTTTTTTGAACTCTATATATATTAAGCAGAAATAAAATTTTATTGAGGCCTTTTATGAAAACAAAGTTTTTGATGCCATTACTAGCGAGTTCGTTTTTGTTGCTTGCTACGGCGTGTACTTCTAGTGATTCTTCTGAAGATTCTACACCTACAAATCCGCAACCACCATCTGCTGAAACACCTGTAGATCCTGGTCAAGGCGGTGGGAGTGCTGCTCCAGTTCCTGTTATGCCAAGTTCTGTTTCTGACCCGGCTATTACACAGAATCTTTATGCTGCTTGGAAAGCAGGTTCTTATGTGTCTGCTGCAGATGAAGCGGCTAAATACCCATCTCTTGGAGCCGAATTTAATGAAATTTTTGGCCCTTATATAAATGCGGGTAGAATGCCTGGTCGTGTTATTTGGAGTACATCTAGCAATTCTAAATGTTTGATTGATGAAGCTCAAGGGACTCCAATGTATAAGCGCGGTTGTACTGTTTCCGAAGGTATCGGGTATGGTATGCTTATTACTTTGTTCCAAGGCGATATGGATGCTTACAATGCTATTTGGACATATAGCCAAGGGTATCGTAATTCTATTTATTCAGGTGGAACTGGTTTAATGCCATGGCTCACTAATACATTCCATTGGGATGTTATCGATGGCTCAAGTGCTACCGATGCTGATTTGGATATTGCAGCTTCTCTTGTTATTGCTTATTACAAGACTGGTAATCAGGAATACCTTAATGATGCATTGTCTTTGATTAATGCTATTTGGGAACATGAAATTAACCCAGCTAATTTGCTTATTTATTCTGGTGATACACCAATGTGGCATACAGCAGACCCTGCTTACAACTTGAGTTATTTCTCACCTGTAGCTTTGCGTTTGTTTGCTATGGTTGACCCAAACCACAATTGGACTGGTGTGCTTGATGCAATGTATGCTTATATGCAGAAAGTTCAAGCTGCTGGTACTGGTGTTTTCCCTGACTGGAGTAATGGCGCTGGTGTAGCTGTAAATCCAGATAATGGTTCTGCAGATAAGACTTATTGGTTGTTTGATAAGGAATCTGTACGTATTCCATGGCGTATTGCTTGGGATTACTATTGGTTTAAAGATGAACGCGCTCTTGCAGTTTTGAATACACTTCAATCTTTTATTTCTGCTAAGAGTAATGGTGACCCAGCTCAAATTCCTTCTGTGAACTATTCTTGGAACCCAACTATTGGAGCTGATAAATCAGGTAATGCTTTGCCAATTCAATGGCGCGGCGCTTGGTGCTTGACTGGCATGAATGGCTCTCAGGGTTGGCTTGATGCTTGCTTAGCTATTTTCAACCAAGAACCTATGCAAGTGACTAATGGAAGTTACTTCTCCAACATTTTGCAGATGATGTTTAGTCAGCTTATGAATGGTTATTATGTTAAGCCATTTTAAGTCTCTTTAACTTGATAAAAAAACGCCTTGTTTTACAAGGCGTTTTTTATTGCGAAAGTGAATTTTGGGTTTGTCTTAGAAATTTCTTTTTTTATATATTCCAACTGATGTATCCTGATTCTACATATAGCGATTCTTTGAAAGCAGATTTGCAAGAGGTTTTTGGTGCTCCAGAAATTTCTGTGAATGCATTTTTGTCTAGCGAAAATGTTTCTGTTGGGGATACTTTGACTTATACAGTTGCTCTTTCTGTTGATGCTCCTGTTGTTTTGCCAGTTATTGCTCAGAGTTCTGTAAACGCAAAAGGGATTTCTCAAGAGAGTGTTAAACAAGTGTCTTCAAGAGAAATTTCACAAGGGAAAACTATTTCAAAAGTAGAGTTTGTTTATACACTTTCTGTGAATGATACTGGAAATTTGTCTCTCCCTAAACTTTCTTTTGCTATTCCACAAGGTGATTCTTTGCCTTTGGTTATTCAATCAGAGCCTTATTCATTTTATGTAGAATCGCCTTTGAATCCGTTGCCTTTTTGGGGTGGTTTGTTTTGTGCGGTTGCTATTGTATTAGTTGCTTTTTTGAAAAAGAAAAAACAAGTTAAAAAGCGGGTTTTGCTACAAAAGCATAATGAATTAAAAGATGTTATTATAAATGATATGCTTGTTTTGAAAGCAAGAGTTTCTGTTGCTGATAGCCGCGAATGGCTGCAAAATCTTGAACAAGTGTTTGATAATTTTTCTAAGTTGCGTGTGGGTGAAACGAGTTTTGTGAAAGCGGTTCGTTTGAAAAAGATTTCTGATGGAGATTTTTTTGTGAAGCTTTTTGACGAGGCTCGTTATGGTGGCACTAAAAGAGATGTTTTTGAGCTCAGAGAAATATGGAAAACTGCTGTTGCTTTGATGAATTTAGAAGAAGATTTAAAACAAGTAGAGGATAATTAAAGGGAGATTCTATGGATATTCAAGAACTTTCTGAAAAGATTAAAGATAAAAGCGTTTTTTGCGCTAATTTGCTTCGAGAAGTTGAAGGGACTGTTATTGGTCAAAAACCAATGGTGGAAAGTATTTTAACAGGTATTCTTGCTGGAGGGCATGTGTTGCTAGAAGGTTTGCCTGGACTTGCTAAAACGACAGCGGTGAAAGCTTTTGCGGATGCTTGTAAACTTGATTTTAAAAGGATTCAGTTTACTCCAGATTTACTCCCGGCCGACCTTTTGGGAACAACTATTTATAATGCAAAGGAAGCGCGTTTTGAAACGCGAAAAGGTCCTCTTTTTGCGAATTTGATTTTAGCTGATGAAATTAACCGCGCTCCTTCAAAAGTGCAGAGTGCTTTGCTTGAAGCGATGCAAGAAAGAACAATTACTATTGGCGATGAGTCTTTTAAGTTAGATGAACCGTTTTTGGTGCTTGCTACTCAAAACCCGATTGAACAAGAAGGAACATATCCTTTGCCAGAAGCACAAGTGGATAGATTTTTGCTGAAGGTGAAAGTGGGTTACCCCGGGAAATTAGATGAGATGCGTATTCTTGAAGCGGTTAGTGGTTCTGGTTTGAGAACACCTGCTCAAGTGGTTTCGAAAGAAGAAATTTTAACTGCCCGTTCTCTTGTGCGTGATGTTTATATTGATGAACGTGTTAGAGAATATATTGTAAATCTTGTGTTAGCAACACGCGACCCTGCAAGTATTAAGAAAGCGGAATTGATTGGCTTTATTGAAGTGGGCGCTTCGCCACGTGCTTCTATTGGGCTTTCGCAGGCGGCAAAAGCTCATGCGTTTATTCAAGGTAGAGCTTATGTAACGCCAGAAGATGTGAAAGCGGTGGCTATGGAAGTGATGAGACATCGCTTGGTGCTTAGTTATGAAGCAGAAGCAGAAGAGATTTCTGCAGAATCTATTGTGCAGAAGATTCTTGATTCTGTGGAGGTGCCATAAGGTAATGTTTTGCGTTAGTTGCCCGGAAGGCGGCGCGTAAGCGCCGGTGCCAAAGGCACCGACCAGAGGGTAGCCTTAGAGGGGAACGGCCGAGATACTCGGCAACGCCCAATGAAAAGAGAAGAAGATGCTTTCAAAAGAAGTCTTTAAAACGGTGAGCCGGATTGAACTTTCTGTGAAAGGAAAGCTCGATGCGGTGATGACCGGAGCGTATCATAGTTCTTTTAAAGGGAACGGGATGGAGTTTAGTGAAGTCCGAGAGTATGTTCCTGGCGATGATGTGCGCTCAATTGATTGGAATGTGACGGCTAGAACTGGGACGCCGTATGTGAAGAAGTTTGTGGAAGAACGCGAACTTTCAATGCTTTTGATGGTGGATGCTAGTTCTTCTTCGGAATTTGGGAGTGGCTCGCAAATGAAAGGCGAGGCTATGGCTGCACTTACGGCTTTGCTTGCTTTTGCAGCGATTAAGAATAATGATAAAGTCGGGCTTTTGATTTTTACTGATCAAGTGGAACTTTTTATTCCGCCTGCTAAAGGCAGAAAGCATGTTTTGCGACTTGTGCGAGAGATTCTTTATTTTAAACCAGAACATCATGGGACAAATTTGCAAGCGGCTCTTGAGTATGCTGGGAAAATTTTGTCTAGGCGTTCTGTGGTTGTGGTGATGTCTGATTTTTTGGATTCTGGTTTTGATAATGCGTTTAAGGTTTTGCGTAAAAGACATGATGTGCTTGCTGTTGCAGTAAATGATGTGAGAGAAACGGAATTGCCTCCTGTCGGGCTTGTTGAATTAGAAGACCCTGAAACGGGAGAGACTCTTTTGGTGGATACTGGCGACCCTTATTTTCGTGAGAGTTTTATGCGTGAAGCGAAAAGAAATGCCAGGGAAGTGGCTGAACGATTTGCTCGAATGTCTGTGGATTTTGTGCGCATTTTGGTGAAAGAGAATTTTCAGGATACGGCGGCTCCTTTGATTGAACATTTTAGGAGAAGAGCGAGGGAAGCTAGATGAGAATTTTGTTTTTGCTGTTTGTTTTTTTAGGTTTTGCTTTTTCTCAAGATGTGAGTGTGAAAGCTTCTGTGAGTGCATCGCAGGTTTTTATTGGAGATGTTTTTGATTATAAAGTGGAAGTGGTGGCAAAGGAAGGAGCTGGTGTTACTCTTCCGTCTTTTGTCGGGAATTTGGGGAGTTTTGAAATTCGTGATTTGAAAACTTCTGAAGAGAAATTGAAGGATGGCTTGGTTAAAACTATTCATAGCGCTGTTTTGAATACTTTTGTGAGTGGGGATTTTGCTTTAGCACCACAAGAAGTTCAAGTTGTTTTTGAAGCTGATACGGTTGTGACTTTGACTGACCCCGTGGCAATACGTGTTTTGCCAAGAACGACTGAAGCTGATGTGGATATTTTAGAGGCAGAAGGTCCTGTGTCTGTGCCTGGTACGCCGTGGTATGTGTTTGTGTTGATTGCTTTAGGCGTGCTTCTTTTGGCTCTTTTGTTTGTGTTCCTTTGGAAGTATTTGAAAAGAAATGTGACAGAAAAAGTGTTACCGCCTTATGAAGAAGCGATGCTTGCTCTTTCTATTTTGCGAGAAAAGAAAATTGCTGATTCTGATCAGGGGCAGTATTTTATGGAGTTAGGTTTTATTGTTCGTCGGTATGTTGAAAAACGATTTAAAGTTGATATTTTAGATGCTACTGTTGCTGAATTGAAGCAAAGAATGTCTTGCGTGGCGGGGCTTCCGGAAGCGTTTAAAATGGGAGTGGTTTCTCTTGCTGTAGAGACAGAACCAGTGAAGTTTGCAAAAGTGAATCTTGAAAAAGAGAGAGTTTTGCATTGGGAAAATTTTGCATTTGAATTGTTAGAAAAAACAAAGCCTGTTCCTGAAGAAGAAAAGAAGTCAGGAGAAAAGAGGTAAGCGGGTTATGGATATTTTTGGTTATCATTTGCATAATCCTGAAGCGTTGTTTTTGTTTGCTTTGGTGCCTGTGCTTGTTGCCGAATACATTTACCGTATGCGTAAACGTAAGAGTACAATGAAGTTTCCGGCATTAGGGATTGCAAAGAAAGTGCGGTCTGGTGCAAGAGTAAAATTTCGTCACATTGTGCCTTTGCTTCGTTTGCTTGCGATTTGCTGTTTTATAGTGGCTCTTGCAAGGCCCCAGAATGCGACTGAAGTCGAATATTCTTCTTCGGATGGTGTGGATATTATGCTTGCACTTGATGTTTCCGGGTCTATGATGACGCTTGATATGCTGATGCCTGCTGATAGAATGAAACTTGGTGTGATGAATGCTGAAAAGGTTTTGAAATCTGGAGAGTTTTGGGATTTTAGTCGCTTGGGGTATGCGAAAAAAGTGATTTCTGATTTTATCGGGAAACGAACAAGTGATAGAATTGGTCTTTCTGTTTTTGCTTCGCGTTCTTTTACGATGTGTCCTTTGACTCTTGATTATGGTTCTTTGCAAGAAATTTTACTTTCGGTTAATGATTCTTCGGCTTCAGGGAGTGGAACTGCAATTGGTGATGGATTGATGACGTCTGTAGCGAGGTTAGAAAAGTCAGATGCAAAGTCTAGAGTGGTTGTGCTTTTAACTGATGGCCGTGATAATGCTAGCCTTGTGCCGCCGCTTCATGCGGCGGAAGTCGCTAAGGCTCTTGGTGTTAAAGTTTATACGATTGGAGTGGGAAAAAAGAGTGGTAGTATTTTGGCTTTTCAGCAGAATCCTTGGACAGGAGATATTTCTTGGGGAGAACGTGAAATTACGCCAGAAGAAAGTGTAGATGAAGATGTTTTAAAGGGAATTGCTGAAAAAACAGGTGGAAAATTTTATCGAGCAGAAAATAAAAAAGAACTTGAAAAAATTTATGAAGAAATTAACCAGTTAGAAAAGACAGAAATCGAAACAGTGGTGTATGCGCGTTATGCTGAGTTGTTTTACCCCTGGCTTTTGGCTGGAGCTTTGCTGATTTTTCTAGAATTGCTTTTAGCTAATACTCGGTTTGTGCGTATTCCTTAAATAATTGTTAGATTTATTCTGGATATTTTATTGGAGGCTTTATGAAAAAGATTTTGCTTTCTTTTTTAGGCGTGGCTTGTTTTGTAGCGTGTTCTGATAGCGATTCTTCTCCATCGGGTTTTGCTATGGATGATTCATTTGAAATAGTTCTTGATAAAGCAACTTATGAATATATCGCCAGTAAAAAAGATACTGCGATGGTTGTTTATAATGCAGTTTGTAAAGAAGGAACTTTAGGGAATTTAGTTTGGAAAGAAAAAGAGGAGAAAGGAGATACACTTCAGGTAAGTTTTAATTCTAAGAAAAAAATAGTTTCTACAAAAAGAGCTTCTGATGAAGAATGGAGCAAATTTGATTATGAAGGTTCTGTATTTCCTTTAGGCCTTTGGAAAGAAGGTGAAGATGCTGTAATGCAAGGTGCTATGAAATTAACAAATAAAAAAGAATTGCAAATGGTGCTTTCTTATAGTGGCAATTGCTTTTTAGAAGATTATTATAAAGGTCTTGAAGAAGAATCTGAGCTTGAAGATACAGAACTTGAAGGTGATGAAGAAATAGAATCAATGAGTCCTATGGCTGAATTAGAAATTAAAAGTTGCTCAGAAGCTACAATGTATGATGGTTTAGTGACATTGAAAATTGAAAGTTTGAAAGAATCTTCTGGAAATTTGAGTTTGATTTACAAATCTAAAAGATGTCCGATTGCTTATTCTCTTCGTTATGCAAAAAGCGAAAGCGATTGTAAAGCCGCCTATGATGAATTTTTGTTAGATAAAGAAGCGGAAGAATTTGATTTCAATGAATATTCTGTTGTTTTGGATCAAGATGAATATTGTATTGCAGAATTAATGCTTGCGTTGCACAAAGATTTAGGTGTTCCTTTGTCAGAAGGTGTTTTACAAGGAAAGGTTGTAAAATTTGCCAAGTCTTTAACTAAAGTTTCTCGATGATTTTTTGTTAATGTTTTTAGGAGCCGCGGAACCTCGCGGCTCTTTTTGTAAAATCCCTCTTGTTGGTGCTTTTTTCTTTGGTTATGTTCGTTAAAAAGAGAGGTATTTATGAAAAGAAAAATATGTTTACTTTTGTTTTTTGCTTTGGTTTTAGGTTGTTCTGAAGAAAGTTCTTCTGGAAAATCTGGACTTGCAAATGAAACTAATTTAATTGCTGATAAGGGTGAATTAGTTTATGATTCAAGTGATTCTCTTTTGACTCTTATTTTTCCAGTTTGTAGAGAAAATGCGGCTGGAAATTTGGTGTGGCAAAAACAAGGTGAATCAGTTTCTTCTAAAAAAGTATTGGTTATAAAAAATTTTAATCCGTTAAAAAAGACGGCTCGCTTGGTAGAGTTAGGTGACGACGATTCTGAACTTTATCGTTATGAAGGGAGTAATTTCCCGTATGGCCTTTGGAAAGAAGAAAGCGATGTTTCAGATGTAGTAATAGATGCTTTTTGGTTTGATGAAAAAGAAGGCTTTAAAGATGTGGAAATTTATCGAGGGGATTGTTTAGCGAAGGATTTGCAGGAAGAACTGGAAGATGAAATGGATAACGGGTTTGGAATAGATGATTTGAAATACAAGAACTGTTCGGAATTGACTTTTTTGAATGGTAAAGGTTTGTTGAAAATACGAGATTTTTCTTCGGAAGTTCTTCAGTTGGCTTTGTCTTATGATAAAATAGCTTGTGATTTTTCACTTAAAAAACGTTATGCCGTTTATGAAGAAGATTGTAAAGCAGCTTATGAAGAGTATCTGGTGGATGATTTGAGTGATGAATATTTTGAGTTTGACGATTATGATTTAGAATTTGAAGGTGATGAAGATTGTTTTACAGAGTTAATGCTGAAAATATATGTGCATACTCTTTTGGAATAAGTTTTTAAAAGCGTTGTCGGAATGCTCTATAGAAGGGGTAGAGAGCAACAACGTGCGAACGAGGGGAAGGCTTTCCCCTTTTTTATATTTTTTAAGAAAAGCCATTGAATTTAGTGAATCTAAAATTGTATATTCGTTCTCAAATCTTGGAGATTTGAATGAGATTTGCTGAACCTGTTTTTTTATGGGGTCTTTTTTCGATTCCTTTTTTGGCTTGCTTGTTTTGGCTTGCTTATCGTAGAAGGCAAAAACTGGCAGCACGTTTTGTTTCGCTTTCAATGTTGCCTATGGTCGCAACATCTCTTTCGCCGTGGCGCCGCTTGATTAAAACGACTTTGATTTTATTTGCTGTTGCATTTTTGTTTGTGGCTCTTGCTCGCCCGCAGTGGGGAATGAAAATAGAACATGTAGAACGCAAAGGCCTTGATCTGGTGCTTTTGCAAGATGTTTCTCTTTCTATGCTTGCTGAAGATGTGAAACCAAGTCGATTGGTTCGTTCGCGTCATGAAATTTCTGCTTTTTTAAGTTCTTTGACTGGAGACCGTGTGGGGCTTGTTGCCTTTGCTGGAGAAAGTCGCGTTTTAGTTCCTCTTACGCTTGATTATGGAACAGTGCAAATGATGCTTTCGGAACTTGAACCAGGGTATTTGTTGCCTGGAACAAATTTAGAAAGTGCTATTCGTGAAGGTATGAAACTTTTTAAAAGCGCAAAAACGGCAGGTAAATTTTCTGTAATGGTTCTGATGTCAGATGGAGAAGAATTAGAAAATTCTGCAGTTGTTGCGGCAAAAGAAGCTAGTGAAGCTGGGATTAAAATTTATACGATTGGGATTGGTTCTTTAGAAGGTGTTCCGATTCCTCTCCAATCTGCAAAAGATGGCGAACGTTATAAAAAAGATAGACAAGGAAATATTGTAACAACTCGGCTTGAAGAAAGAACTTTGCAAGAAATTGCGGCTGTTTCTGGTGGCACTTATTTCCATGCTTCACCAGGAGAATTTCAATTACAGAAAGTTTTAACAGAAATTGCAAATTTTGAAAAGAAAGAACATGCAAGTGATCAGGCTGAAGGGTATCATGATAGGTATCAGATTTTTTTAGCAATGGCTGCGTTGTTGTTTTTAATAGAAGCCTTACTTTCTGAACGAGGTAGAAAACGGAAAGCTTTGAACGGGAGGTTCTCGTGAAAATAGCTGTTTTTGTGTTGTTGAGTTTTGCTTTGTTAAATGCTTCTCCTGTTTCTGAAGGGAACAAACTTTTTGCAAATGGAGATTACGGTAAAGCTCTTGAAAGTTATTTGTCGGCGAGAAAAGAAACCCCGGCTGAACCAGCGCTGTTTTATAATATTGGAACTTGCCAGTATATGCTTGGAAATTACGAAGACGCTATTAAGGAACTTGAGCCAGCTGTGCGTTTTCCGGATTCTTCTTTAGCAGCTAAGGCAGCTTATAATTTGGCAAATGCTTATTTTCGTTCTGGTGAAAAAGCAGAGAGCGCAACTAAGATTGAAGCGTGGAGACAATCAATTGCTTATTTGAAAAAAGCAATAGAACTTGTCCCAAATTATGAAAAAGCAAAAAAGAATATAGAGATTGTTCAAAGGCGTTTAAAAGAAGCTCTTGATGAACAAAAAAACGAGCAACAAGAAAATGACCAAAATAAGCAAGATGAACCAGAAATGAGTGAAGCTGCTAAAGCGGCTTTGGCTAGAGCTTTGCAATTTTGTAAAGAAGGAAAATATGCTCCAGCTAAAGAACTTTTAGAAAAAGTGGTTGCTGAAGATGCGACCGCTTCTAAATTACAAAGTTATGTACAACGCATTGATGATGTTATAGAAATACAAGCTGGCAGAAAACCTAAAGCGAAAATAGATGCTTCTAATGTAGACAATGATTTGGAGGTTATCTAATGAAACGATTTGCATTGCTTTTAATGATTGTTGTTTCTATGGCTTTTGCAAAAACGGCTTCTGAATATTATAAAGAAGCATCGTTCCTTTATATAGAAAATCGTTTGCCTTCAGCAGAAATCCTTTGTGAAGAAGCTTTAGCAAAATACCCGCAAGATCAAAAACTGCAAATGCTTTTAGACAGGATTCGTGAAGCAAAAGAAGAACAGAAAAATCAGAATCAAAAAAATAATTCAGAAAATCAAAAAGATGATTCTAAAAAAGATAAAAACCAAGACGAACAGAATCAGGAAAATCAGGATAATCAATCTGGTAATGAAAATAAGGAAAATGAAAATTCTTCTGAAAGTTCGTCTTCAAATGGAGAAAATCAAGGCGAAAATAAAAATGAAAACCAGAATAGTTCAAGTGCAGGAATGGGGGAAAGTTCTTCTTCTGAAAGTTCAGAAGGGCAAAATAATAATGAACCTTCTGGTTTGAGTTCGTCTTCTGCAAGTGGAGAAAATCAAGAACAGCCAGAAGCCTATCCAGGGCAAATGACGCCAGAAGAAGCTTCGCAATTATTGAAAGATTTTGATGAACAGAAAGGTGAACGTAAACCCTGGCGACCTGTTCGTGGACAAGCTTATCCAGAAAAGGATTGGTAACTTTTGGAAACTCTCCGTAACATAGCGATTCTTGCTCATGTCGATGCTGGCAAAACCACTTTGTCGGAGAGGATTCTTTTTACAGCTTCTGAAATTAGAAGGCCTGGAGATGTTGAAGATGGCCTTGCTACGATGGATTATTTAGTTGAAGAAAAAAATCGTGGCATTACAATTGAAGCTGGTATTGCACATTTTGTCTGGCGGAAAATTTGGTTTAATTTTATTGATACGCCAGGGCATATAGATTTTGGAGCAGAAGTTGATTCGGCTCTCTCTGCTGCTGAATCGGCAGTTCTTGTTGTTTCGGCTTCTAGTGGTGTTGAAACGCAGACATTAACAGCTTGGAGAAAACTACAAGCACATTCTTTACGAACCTTTGTTTTTATCAATAAATTAGATAACCCAGATTATTCGTTAGATGATACGTTATTAAGCATTGAAGAATCCTTTAATGTACGCCCCATTTTGCTTTCTATTCCAGAATATCAAAATGGAGAACTTGTTTCTGTTTTAGATGTTTTAAGTAAAACTCGTTTGATTCATAATGAAGACGGGCGCGAAATTCCAGAGAAATTTTTACCTGGCGAAGAACCTGAAATTTTAAAAAAAATTTATGCAGAGGCTGTTGACTTTGCGTCTAATATTGATGATGAGGTTTTAGAAAAAGCACTTTCTAATGAAGAAGTTTCTCCGCAATTACTTATACAGGCGTTAGAAAAATTAGTTGCTTCTGGTAAGTATATTCTTTGTTATGCTGGTTCTGCAAAAAAGAATTTTTCTGTACGTAGTTTAATGACTTCATTAACGTTTTTTGCAGCCCCTTGCCCTGCGTTAAACAACTCAGAACTTGGATTAGTTTTTCGATTGCGGTATTTTCATCATGAAGGTGAAGTAGCATTGTTTCGTGCGCATACTGGATTGAAAAAAGAAAACTTTCCAGAAGGATTTGAATTTTTTAGAATGCGTGGGAATTTGCTTTTGCCTGCAATGGAAATAAGACAAGGTGATATTTACGCATTAAAAGCAAAACGCGTTTTAGAATTAGGTGAAGTTATTTCTTTGCAAGGTGAAAAATTGCGATGCGCTTTAGATTTGAGTGGGCATTACCAACCACTTTTGCAAACACGATTAGAATGCTTAGCAGAAGAAGATTTTACAAAAACGAAAAATGCTATTGCCACACTTTTACGAACAGACCCTTCTTTTAAAATAGACTACAAAGAAGAAACAGGAAACTGGATTGTTTATACTGTAGGTGAAGTACAATTAGAGGTTTTGCTTTCTAGACTAGAACGGGAATTTAAATGTAAAGTTTCTGCTGGAATGCCAGAAGTCACTTATCAAGAGCGATTAAAAGAGCCTATAAAAAATTTCTTTAATAAATGTTGTCTTGGTCCATTTGAAGCATCGGTAGAATTTTCTGCAGAAGATAAAGGTGACTTTTCAAACAATGAAATTTTGATTTTAGGTTGTCCAGAAAGAGACTTGCCGATTGTTTCTGATGCGTTGCAAGAATTAGCCGGAGAAGGAGTTGTCGGGAAAGGTAAACTTTGTGGGAGTCGTTTTAAATTGGAATTTTTAAATGTCTCTGAAAATGCTCCTCTTTCTGTTTTACAAAAAGTTTGTACTGATGCGTTTAAATTAGCGATTTTACCCAAGAATATTTCTGTTTATGAACCTATAATGGAAGTTTTTGCAGAAAGCCCTGCGAATTATGCAGGGGCTCTTACGGGAGATATTCATTTTAGGCAAGGGAAAGTTTTATCCATTTCAGGTGATGGTAATATTCACTCTTTTTATGCTGAAGTGCCTTTGAAAAATCTTTTTGGTTACGCAACAGCTGTTCGCTCGATTTCTCGAGGAACCGCTATTTACAGCATGCGCTTTTTAGAATATAGAGAAATAAAAGATTAATACAAATACCACTGCCATTCAAGAGAGGCTTTTGTATTTTCGGAATCGCTTTGTTCTACAATATCGCCATTCTTTAAAGTGCCTATGTTTTTACGAATATAACAATAATTTGAAGAATAATTCTGGCTTCCTAATATTCCATCATCATCAATAATTATAGGGCAAACATATATAGTAGCCACTCCTGCAGCAATTGTTAATGGCGAGGCTACAATTTTTCCACTCCATTCAGGAACATTATCCCAATCTGTTAATTGTTCTGTTTTTAATGATTGTAAAGTATCTCCATCATTATTAAAAGTATAAACCTTAAATGAAATCTCAGGATCTGTATTTTCGCCAGAAGTTTTTTGTTTGTAATAAGTTAATGTAAGCTCCATCTTTTTTTCTTCTTCTGTTTCATTGCTAGTGTATGAACACTGATACCCATAATAACTACAACAATAAGAATCAGAGTAAGAACTTGTGCCTAAACGACATTTTTCAGATTCAGAAACTGATGAACTACTTGAATATTTTTTCGATGAACTGCTTGAGTAAGAACACTGATAACCAAAATTTGAGCAACAATAGGAGTCAGAATAGGAACTTGTACCTAGACGGCATTTTTCAGATTCAGAAACGTATGAACTACTTGAATATTTTTCCGATGAACTACTATAGCCGGGGGGGCGTGATCCTGCATCTGCACAATCAATAATGGAGGTACAAGATGAACTGCTACTGTAATGATATTCTTCTTCTAAAAAACTTACCGGGCTATCATCAGCACAAGATGCTAAAAACGTTAACATTAAAAGCGATACCACCCAAGAAATAATTTTATTCTTTTTCATATAGCCTCCTTAAAATGCAAAGTCCATACTAAAACGATTCGTGAAATCTTCATCATAGTTAAAGTCATAGCCAGAGCGCCAACCAATGCCACTTATTAACCATTGGTATTGGATTGCAAAATGTTTTGTGATTTCAATGCCTATACCTAAAAAGTATAAAAAGTCAATATCGCCGCTTTCATAAAATCCATCTTCAGTAGCGTCGTTATATAGCCAGGAATTTTCCATTTCATATTTGAACCAACCATAAATGTATTTTCTTGCGTTCAAAGAAAAACTTACAAATGGAGCAAAATATTCGGATAGAGGAATACCAAAACGCAATTCAATAGGAATTTCTGCAACTAGACTTATTTGGTCAACATTAAAATCTAAATAAGAATATTCAGCTTCAGCCAATGTTACTGATTCTACCAAAGCATTTATGCCTAATTGAAAACTTCCCGCTGAATAGAAATACCAACGAGCCAAATACCCTATCCCTCCTATTATACCATCTTCATTTTCATCAAAATCTTCAAAATAGCTTTGTCTGTCAACATCACCGATATTTAAAGAAATTCCTGAATAAAAAGTTTTTTCTTTTTTATTTTCTTTTAAGTTTTTGGGCTTCAATGGTTTGTTTGTAGGAGGTGGTGGAGGAGTCTGTTTTGGTGGCAAAAGAGTATCTTTTTTCACAACAGGTTTTGCTGTAACTTTTACAGGAATATTTCTGAATTCGACAATATCTAAATTCTTTTTTCTAATGGTTACAAGTGTGGAACAATTTTCTGGAGTAGAACAACTTTCATAAATTTTTTGTCCCATTATTTTAGCTGCTTCTAAATAAAGTAAGCGTTCTTCAATAGCTTTTAAACTATCTATACGTTTTTGTTCTTCTTGTTTAGCTAAAATTTCTGCGTGGTATTTACACTGGCATTGTGCTTCTATTTTTGCACACATAGAAATACTCATAGAATCTTGTTTTGCATTTGTTGAATCTTCTGTGCACATTTGGCAAAAATTTTTGCATTCCTGATTCATTGGTGGAATGTTTTTAGGAATTGTATCTGATTTTTGAATGCTTTCTGAAGAGTCTTTTGTTGTTTGTGTTTTTAAATAAGATGTTAAGCTATCTTTTTTCATTGGTAAAGGAACAGCTTTAACGGCTTTGATCTGGTTCTGATTCCAATAGATTTCAAAAGCACAGAAACTATTTTCACATTTTTGTACAACACTATCGGCAATTTGGTTAGTTAAAGCTTGTTTCAAAGCAAGTGCTTTTTCTTCTTCTATGCGTTTCTGTTCTAGTTCTTTTGCAATGCGTTCTTTTTCAATTTGAACGCTGTCTAAAATTGCTTTACAATTTCCGCAGGTAGAGTCTACTTTTAAACAAGTAGGGGTTGATTCTTTTCCGATACATTCTTCACAAAAAGAAACGCACATTGGATTTGCGATAGCATTTGAAACAGCAATAAAAAAAATAATGGCAAAAAGTTGTTTCATTTTTTTTCTCCTTTTAATTGGCGCCGACAATGCGATCTAATGGTTTGATTTTTTTTGATTGTGATTTTTCATCGCAAATATTTTCTTTAATGCATAAATCCATTCGAGTTAAAAAATTTTTTAGAACAAGATTTTTCTTGAAATTTCCTGGTGGATAAGAAATAGACATTAAAACAGTTCCTGATTCGCGGCGAGTAATTTCTGCCCAAAAACTATTGAGCCAGACATTTCCTTTGTCATCGAAATAATAATTGTATGAAAATGTCATGATATTTTCAGCATTTTCGTTCCCTGCAGTAGATGCTATTGAATAACCGGCTTGTAAAAGATTTGTTTGTAAGTCCATTCGCACATTGGCTGGGTCTTCGTTCATAGCTATAGCCAATGAGGAGTGTTGAGTGGGTTTTTCAGAAAGATTAAAGAAAACTTTTGGTCGTTGAAGAGAACAGCCTGAAAGAAAATACGAGACTATCAGCAAAACAAAAAGTTGTTTCATACGGCACCCTAAAATAATCCATCTTTCGGAATGTAAAAAAAAAAAAACAAAAGCAAGTAAACTTTTATTTACTTAAAATAGGGCGATTTTGCTTTAAATCCTGGAAATTTTCAATTGTTGTGAAGAGTTGTGAGAAGATTGCTGCTACTATGCATCCCTCAAAGCAAGTCTAGCTAGTGGTTATCTAATAATAAGTTGTCACTTGCGAAGAAACGTAGTGACTGAAGTAATCCCATTGCTAACAGATCGCCACACTGCGTTCGCGATGACAATCCAACACTTGCCTCGTGGTTCTTGTCATTGCGATGGAGAGAATCGACAGAAGCAATCTCCTTGCTAACAGATGGCTGCGTCGTCTTACAAGACTCCTCGCCCTGACAAGTTTTCGTGACTCTCGCTTGTTGGGTTTTGTAGAAACCCGTTTCTCTCGGTTCTTGTCATTCAGACAAGCATAAGGAATAAAAATTGCCTGCTATCGCAGGCAATTTTTTTTCGGGGAATTTAATACCAGCGGAATCCTTGGCGTTTCATACAATTATTTACGAAATCTCCACGTTCGTTTTGATTATTTCCGCCGGCGGCTTCGTATTCACATTGTGCAAGGGTGTTTTCTGTTTCATGTTTATTTATCATACTCATCATAAAGATTCTGTATCTGTAAGAATCATTAAAGAATAATCTTAATTATTGAATATAATAGGTTCCATAACGAAATCCTAGACGCATCATGCAATTCTGAACAAAGTCCGCTCTTTTATTAGCATTATTTGGTCCTGCAGATTCATACTCGCATTGGGCTAGAGTATTTTCAACAACATTTAATGGCACTCCAATCTTATACCAACCAGTGCGTTGCTGGAGAGGTGGAGAGAAAGAGCAGGATTGTGTTAAAATAGCAATTAAAAGCAGCTGAAAAAACAATAATTTTTTCATAAAATCCTCTAGTTAGAATATTCGACTACTTCAAATATAAACAAAAAAAACATTGCCAAGTAAAATTTTCATTTACTCAAAAGAAGATTGTTTTGTCTTTAATTTTTTTGAAATTTCAATTGTCTTGAAGAGTTGTGAGAAGATTACTGCCTCCATACTATCCTCAAAGCAAGTCTAGCTCGTAACAAAAACCAAGATGGCTGCGAGGCACAAGGCCTTTCGCCATGACAATTCACACTACGTTCGCGAGAACTTATTTTTTTTTCTTTGGAGGGGACCTAGCTCGGAGTTGCGAAGGCCGCACGGTCCCCTCCAAGCCTCCCCTTCCTTGGCCGACGCTCTAGCTGCTTAATTTTAAGTGAGTTTTGATTTTTGAAAATATTGTTTGCGAAGGATTTTTGTTTTTCCGCTGCACTCGCTTGTTGGGGTTTATAGAAACCCGTTTCGCTCGGTTCTTGTCATTACGAGTCGTGCTAGATTTTTTTGCGAAGCCTAAATGTGAGCCTGCCACGAGCCACACTTGTTCCAAGGGTGGCGTGGTGGAGGTAATCTCCTTGCCAGAGATCGCCACACTGCGTTCGCGATGACAAGTTGCTAACAGATGGCCACGAGGCTAAAAGCCTCTCGCCATGACAATACAGAATGCGTTTGACATGACAAGTTGTTGTTAGATGGCTTCATTTCATTCGCCATGACAAGTTTTCGTGACTTTTGCCCCTAGGGGAGAGGGTGGTGAGCAACAAAGTGCGAACCAGGGAGAGACTTCTCCCTTTATTGTAAAAGGGTTAAATTTGAGGATGTTAATAAAATGTTGATATTTTGTTTTGTTCTTATTAAAAAGGTGTGCTAGTTCTCTAACTGCGTTAAAAATAAGCAGTTATGAATGAAAATTTTTTGTAAAAAATGGTTTTACCCTTGGATTTTTCTTGGATTTTACTAAAATTGGTGCACTATTTCGGAGAGTACCGCTTCCTATGCTGTCCGAAAAATGGTTTTCTTGACGAAGAAAATCTCAAAAAAATTGAATTTTGAAGCGATAAACCTTCTGGTGAAGAAGAGGATAAAATGGCTAAAGAACATTTTGACAGAAGCAAGCCGCACTGCAATATCGGCACTATTGGTCACGTTGACCATGGTAAAACAACATTGACAGCAGCAATTTGTACAACACTCGCTGCAAATGGTCTC